>Ga0209056_10000006_pt1 | contig 187923 bp, 168 predicted proteins | sample GraSoiAngelo_114_FD_185876 | JGI IMG/M metagenome (GOLD analysis project Ga0209056, IMG submission 185876) | Grasslands soil microbial communities from the Angelo Coastal Reserve, California, USA - 14_0903_13_40cm (SPAdes) (version 2) | ecosystem: Environmental > Terrestrial > Soil >... | reverse complement strand
GTCAGGCGTTGCAGGTGGCGACCGTGCTCGGCGGGAGCGTGCGCCGGGCCGCCAACCGTCTGCGCGTGACGGCGCAGCTAACCGACGCTCGGAACGGATACAACCTCTGGTCGGAGACCTACGACCGCGAGATGGGAGACGTCTTCGCCGTGGAGGACGAGATCTCCCACGCGATCATGAGGGCTCTACAGGTGCACCTGGTGAGTGGGGACAGCCTGACGCTCTTGCGCCGCCCGACCCGCGACGTCGAGGCGTACGAGCTGTATCTCAAGGGACGCTACTTCTACAACGAGGGCGGCTTCGAACCCGTCCAACAGGCGCTGGCGTACTTCCAACAGGCCCTGGCGCACGATTCAAATTACGCTCTCGCGTACGCCGGCCTCGCCGACGCGTACCAGAGCCTTACGGCTTCGACGTATCTTGGCCCCCGGGAAGGCATGCCGAAGGCGAGAGCCGCCGTCCTCAAAGCGCTCGCGCTCGAGCCCACGCTCGCCGACGCCCGTGCATCGCTCGGCGATCAGTTGTGCGTCTACGACTGGGACGCGTCTGCGGCGGAGCGCGAATTTCGGCGAGCCATCGAGTTGAATCCCAGCCTTGCCAATGCCCACTATTTCTACTCGCACTGCCTGGCGGCGCACGGACGCGTGGACGAGGCGCTCGCCGAGGCCAGGCGCGCGCACGAGCTCGATCCCCTGAATCCGGAGGTCGCCACAGGGCTCCCCTGGGCCCTGTATGTCGCCCGACGATACGATGAAGCGATCGCCGGGCAGCAGAAGTCGCTCGACCTCGAGCCTGGCTTCGCCCAGGCCCACATGCTCCTCGCCCTATCGCTCGCCGGGAAGGGGAGCTACGCCGAGGCGCTGGTGGAGGCTCGAAAGATGGCGGCTCTGGCTGGCGACGCGCCCAACTTCGTGGGGATCTTAGGGTACGTAGCCGGGCGCGCTGGCGAGCGCGCCGAGGCGCAGCACATCCTCACGGCGCTCGAGCGCCGCCCGCCCGGCAACCGAGCTTTCGCCATCGCACTCGTCCACCTAGGCCTGGGGAACAACGACCAAGCGCTGCGCTGGCTGCAAACGGCTTACCAGGAGCGCTCCGAGTGGCTCGTGTTCTTCACGCCGGCACCCTTGTTCGACCTCCTCCGCCCAGATCCGCGCTTTAGCGCGCTCATGAGGAAAATCGACGTCGAGTAACCGCTGAGGAGCGTAGAGGCGCGGGCCTGGGGGAGACGCCGCGCGGCGGCCGCTGAACCCACACGGAATCCCATGCGCCAGCCGCGATTCGAACGCGGGACCTTCGGCTCCGGAGGCGGCGACGGCCAGCGACCACTAGCGCTGGCCGTTGATGTTTGAGGCACTTACGCGAGGAGCGCGTCGGCCAGCTGCGACGCACGTCGCAAGTTCCGCCTCGGACAAATCGCTTGGAGTGCAGGATCTCACATCATAGTCCTGGCTCGGGTTGTCCTTGGAATTCTCAGCCATATACTGCCTCCCGCAGCTCCCTTGGCCCCCAGTCATCCCGCATACGGTCTTTAGCAATAAATAATGACGAAGGTTGGGCAACCGTCGATTAGTCTTTGGAGGATATCGGCCGGCGGGGACTGTCAGGGACCGAGGACTTTTGATCCGTAGGTCCTGGGTTCGATCCCCAGCCGGGTCATAGGTCTAGCAGCGCGGCCTGTAGCTGGCCTGTCACTTTGCGCTCCGGGGTCGGGACGCTACGACGCCCGCTTTCTCTCGTGTGGCTTTGACTCAGATTTTGCTCTAGGTTTCAATAACGGTGACAACAAAACGACTTGCACTCCTTGGTATCGCGGCGCTGGTTGCCTGCTCCAACTCGTCGACCCCTGTCGACCTGAGTGCGCTCGACCTGAGTGGGAGGTGGACGTTCCTTGATTCCGCGACGGCGCGCCAAGTGGACACCGACGTTGTTTATGCCACCGTGGTGGCCCGCGGCACGGTCGTCCTCGCCACGCTCGGGGCGGGCACGTATACGATGAGCGAGGGGTTCGCGCTACACTTCACGCTCATCGACTCCACGGCGCGGCTCACGAATTACGATGCGAACAGTGCCGGGCTGGTACAAGACACCGTCGTCGTGCGCCGAGACTCGATCATCGGACTCACTCCGGACCCGATCGTTGCTCCGCCAGCGGCGATCTCCTCGACGCAGATCTCGCTCGAGGAGTCGCGGGTCGACCCTGCCGCGACCGACCCGGACGCCATCGGATGTGGCCGCGCCGTCTCCCTCTTTGCGCGCCTCGGATCAGCTCCCCATCCCTCCGACTGTATAGAAACGCTCCTCCTCGTCAAACAGTAGTTCCGGTACAACGTACTGTGAGAAAGAGCCCGCGGGCCGGCTCTTCTCGTTTCAGCCTCTCAACTGTAGCTGCACTGTAACTCCGGCATCAACGTCTACTGGCGCGTGTGACGCATCTCAAAACTGAAAAGCTCAGAGTCACGCCACTTCCCGCTGGCATGCGTCAAGGTGGGGGAGTACCGGGTGAGCCAGCACACGAAGGTGCTAGGCAAGCGGCTGGCGGCGGCGCGTAGAGCCCACGCGTTTGTTACCACGGTTGTTACCACGAGGAAGCCTGCGTTGTAACTCCATGCGCCAGCCGCGATTCGAACGCGGGACCTTCGGCTCCGGAGGCCGACGCTCTATCCAACTGAGCTACTGGCGCGTGAGGCAGGTGTCTGGTTTCAGGTGTCTGGTGTCAGCAGACTCCGTTGCCGATGTGAGATTCTGACACCTGACACCTGACACCTGACACCTGTTTTTCAAATCGGGGCGAGTGGATTTGAACCACCGACCTCGACGCCCAAGGATTGTAACGACTAGCAGCCAATAGGGAAACCGGGCATCCCTGCGGCGGATTTTCGGGTACTCTGACCATGAATTTACGCCGGTCCGCAAGCGAAGTGGCAGCCGAAGTGGCAACACGAGCAACCCCTTCGAGGGGAATCCTGGCCCTACTCCTCAAGGCCGCCTCCGGAGAGCAAATCCTAAGGCTTCTGGCGAGTCGTCGAGCCCCGCCGATTTTGGGATGATGGCCGACGGCTCCTGGCGGCACCGTTCGTTACCGACTGCGCTCGATCCAACGACGTAGTCCTGCCTCGCTCTGCCGTTCGAACGCGCCTACACAGAGTGGTGCGCAACCAAAGCATCAGCGTACGCACGATTCGCGGGTTGGGCCAAGAACGCCATCGCGCCAGCCGGAAACGTTGGCTTCGCTCCGAGCGTCGCTTCTTCGCTACCGAGCCGCGTGCGAGGCCGCACGCCGGGGGGCGATGTCCAACCGTGTGCTTGCAACGATGCGGGCGTTCCTGCGTGACACTGTGACAACGGACCACGCTCCGTTACCTCCGCCGGTGATCCGGCGCCTCCGGTGCGGCCACGTGGGGCGACAAATCGTGGGAGGTCGCTTGCACGGCACGATTAACAACCGTTAGGTTCGCGAACGCGGACGCAGACAGCGTTACGGCTCCCGGCTGCCGAAAGTGGAGCAAAGATGAAGGGGGCGGAGCTGCCGCCTCCTTGCGGCGAGGGAGAGCAGCGGACTGCGAGTCCGGTGCGCGCGTCCAACGAAGTTTCGCGGGTGGCATTACCAAGCGCTTAGCCGGACTCTTTGCGGGTCCCACACTCCTGACGGGGGCTCGGTGTCGGATTTCCGCACCCTACACACGAGCCGGTGCGGCGTGCAGCGCCGCGAGCCGCTTCGCCGAGTAGCGGACGAAGTCGGCCAACGGACCGGCTGCTGCGCGCGGTCTCCGTTGAGCGACGGGAGTCTACCGGCTGCCTGTACCACGACGGGCGCCATCCCGGCGCCGCCGGTAGAAGGCGCGGGCTTTGGCCTGACCCCCACAGGTTCGCATGGAGCACCAGCGGCGCCGTCCCGCTTTCGATACGTCGTAGAACATCAGCCGACAGCTAGGGTTGGCACACTTGCGGAGCCGGCGGGGATCGCCGCCCGCGAGCAGTTCCGCCGCTGATCGCGCCACGGCCCCGTAGAGGCGCTCGAGCGGCGCGCCTGTCGGCCGCCGCCGCGTGACCACTTTGCCTCGACTGGCCGTCACTTCGCTGACCTCCGGGTCGCGCCCCAAGTGGCGGTTCAGGAGCGCGATGAGCCCGCGAGGATGCGTTCCGCCCACCGCCCAGCCCACGAGCCCCCGCCGCAACGTCTCCCGGAACCCCCGCAACCGCTCGGCCTCCCGGCCTGCGGCGCGGCCCCTCAGCGCCCCGTGGGGCAGTACCCCCGCCGCTTCCGCCCAGGCCGCGACATCCCTGGGGCCCTGGGGGAGATACTGCACCCGGCCGTGCTGCACGACGACCACGGTGTTCAGGAGATCGACGGCCAGCCGCTCGCCTAGGAAGAAGAACCTCATGGGAACTTAACCATTAAAATACTTATTTACAGGTTATAACGCCAGGCCCGATCGCGGGCGGGCGGGTTCCTGACCCTCAACCTTTTCCGACGGAGATTACCACATGTCCCGCTTCGCGCAGTACACCATCGCTAATGCGCCCGAGTTCTCGCAGCCGCTCCTCGCGCGCGTGCACAAGGCCTACGGCTTCGTCCCCAACCTGTATGCCACCTTCGCCGAATCCCCCGCCGTGCTCGAGGGCTACCTCGCGCTGTCCGGGAGTCTCGACAAGGGCGCCCTCTCCCCGACGGAGCGGCAGCTCGTGGAGATCGCGGTGAGCACGGAGAATCACTGCACGTACTGCGTGGCGGCCCACTCGACGATCGCGCGGATGCTCAAGGCACGGCCGGAAGTCGTGGCGGCGGTGCGCACGGGCGCCCCCGTCGGGGACGCGAAGATCGACGTCCTCGTGACGTTCACCCGCGCGGTCGTACGCAACAAGGGCTTCGTCCCGGAGACGGCGGTCGCGGCGTTCCTGGCCGCTGGATACAGCAAGGCGCAGCTGCTCGAGGTCGTGGGCCACGTCGGCCTGAAGGTGCTCGCCAACTACACACACGCACTGACGGGCGCGCCGCTCGATGAAGCGTTCCAACCGCAGCAGTGGGACGCGCCGGAGCTCGAGGTCGCCTAGCTACCGCCGGGCCGGGGCGGCTCGTTTGGGCGCCCGGTCTGCGGCGTGGCGGGCCGGGAGGACCGATGTACGTCGCTGAGCTGTCGCGCTATCCGGTTCGAACTGGGCCACCGGATGGTTGACGCGCGATGGCATACTGAGTCCAGCGGCGCGGCGTGAGAACTGGCAGCAGCAATGGCAGCGGAGTCCAACACTGGAGGGCTAAGTCCTTGTAGCTACAAGTCGCGGCGAACGGATTTGAACCACTCCAGGTGCAACAGGCTGACCAGCGCAAGGCTAAGTCGTTGTGAATCTTAGTCGGGGCGAGTGGATTTGAACCACCGACCTCCTGGTCCCGAACCAGGCGCGCTAACCGGACTGCGCTACGCCCCGCATCTACTAGCTTAAGGTGCTAAGGAAGGTAGAAGCGGAGGAAACCGAAGGAAAGGGGACGAACCCTTGGCGGCGTTGCGCGCCCTCGTGACGGGTGGGGCAGGCTTCATCGGTTCCCATCTCGTCGACCGCCTCGTATCGGATGGCCACACCGTCTGCGTCCTCGACGATCTCTCGACCGGCTCGGCGAGCAATGTTCCTTCCGGGGCGCGTTTCCAACGCATCGACATCTGCGACTGGCCGTCGCTTCGCGACGTCGTCGCCTCGTTCAAACCCGACGTCGTGTTCCACGCCGCGGCGCAGACGGACGTGGGCAGGTCCATTCGGGAGCCGGACTACGATGCCCGAGTCAATGTGCTCGGCGGCCTGAACGTCCTGCGCGCGGCGCACGCCGCCGGGGCGCGGCGTGTCGTGTACGCGTCGTCGGCGGCCGTCTACGGCACCCCCGACCGCCTGCCAGTTCCCGAGACCCACCCGACGCGACCGATTTCCGATTACGGTTCGAGCAAGCTCGCGTTCGAGCACTACCTGCATGCATACCAGGCGCGGGGGCTGATCGAATACGCGGCGCTGCGATTCGCCAATGTGTACGGACCACGGCAGCGGTCCGACGGCGAAGGCGGTGTCGTCGCGATCTTCACGGATCGGATGCTCGCGGGTAAGCCGGTGACGATCTTCGGCGACGGCAGCAAGACGCGCGACTACATCTATGTGGGCGACGTCGTGGCGGCGATCATCCGGGCCGCGTCGGGACCCGCCGGTGTCATCGCGAATCTGGGATGGGGACGCGAGGTCTCGGACCTGGAGCTGTTTCGCGAAGTCGCAGCCGCGACGCGATACACACAGGAACCCACCTACGCAGCGGACCGACCGGGCGACATCGCACACAGCTGCCTCGATCCGGCTGTGGCGCGACGAACGTGGGACTGGAAACCGACCGTGGCCCTGCGAGATGGCGTGCGGCGCGTGGTCGAGTGGAGCAAGCCGTAGCGCGGTGAACCAAAAACCTTGTTACATGCTGAGACCCCACCGCGTTACGTCGCAGCACCCCTCCGCCTCTTTACGCAATGCGACGCAAGCTTGCGGCCAGCCCCCGCCCTCCCCTTCGCCCGGCCTTTGCCGGGCGCGACGTGACGGTCATCGTCCCCGCTTACAACGAGGCGGCGAGCGTGGCCGACACGATCCGGAGCCTCCAGGTCCAGACCGAGCGCCCCTCCGAAATCATCGTCGTGGACGATTGCTCCACCGATGGCACGGGCGACGTGGCGCGTGCGTTGGGGGTCACCGTCGTTCGCCCCCCGCGGAACACGGGCTCCAAGGCAGGCGCCCAGACGTTCGCGCTGCGCCACGTCCGCACGGCCCTCACGGTCGCGATCGACGCCGACACCGTACTCGCGCCTGACGCCCTCGAGCGGCTGTTGCTGGCGTTCGAGCGCCCGGGCATCGCAGCGGCGTGCGGATTCGTATTGCCCCAGCGCGTGCGCAGCGTGTGGGAGCGGGGGCGCTACATCGAGTACTTGTTCGCGTTCACATTCTACAAGCGAGTGCAGGAGTATTACGGCAAGCCACTCATTTCTTCGGGATGCTTCTCGATGTACCGCACGGCGATCCTGCGAGATCACGGCGGCTGGTCCAACCGTACCCTCGCCGAGGACATGGACCTGACGTGGAGCCTCTACCAGACAGGCAACGAGGTGCGCTTCGTGCCTGAGGCAGTCTGCTACCCGATCGAGCCCCACACCTTCACCCTCATGCGCAAGCAACTGCGACGCTGGTCGCACGGCTTCCTCCAGAACGTGCGGCTGCACTGGCGCGGTCTCCTCGGCGTACCCTACCTGCGCTCGGCAGTGGCAGTAGCGCTCTGGGATGCGACCATCGCGGCGGTGGTGTACCTGATGCTGCTGCCGATCCTGGCCGTCCTGCTTGCGAGTCCGTGGATCTTGCTGGGTTACGTGATCGACGCGCCGGCCGTGCTCGTTCCGGTACTCGCGGGCGCGGCGCGGCGGCGGGAGGTGCCGCGCGCGCTCGCAAGCGTCCCCGCGTTCTTCGTACTGCGCACCGTCAACGCGCTCTTCTTTCTGCAAGCGGCGTGTGCGGAGTTTGTGCTCGGCCGCTCCTGGCACGTGTACGAGAAGGGACACTGACGATGACCGTGGGGCTCCCGGGCACCGGGATCGGCGGGATGTTCTACCTGCTGAGCGCGCTCGCGATGCCGCTGTCGGAGGCGTACCGACGGATACGCGGCCTTGCCTCGGGCGGCTGGCGGATAGTGGCCGGCCAACTTGCGATCGCGGGCGGCATGATCGTGGGAATGTTCCTGACGGGACGCCTGCTCGGCGCTGCCCTCCACGCCACGCAACACCCGGCGCGACTCGCCCTCGGTTCGGTTCCGAGCAACGTGCTCCGGATCGCCGCGCTCGTCCTCTCGATCGGAACGCTTGCCGCGGTGCTGGCGGCGGTGGAGCTGCTGCGGTTCTGGATCCACGGCCGGGCAGGTTCGGGCGGCAGCGCGTCCACCCGCGCCCCGCGCGAGCGCGACGTGCCCGCGCCTATCGAGCCGCGGGCCGCCGCCGGCGGTGAACGGCGACGGGCCCGGACGCTCATCGCGCTGCTGCTCTTCGAAGCAGCAGCGGCGAGCCATCCCGGGAACGCGCGGGCACAACATCGGCCCCCCGTTCGCTCTCGCGTCGCGGTAGCCCTCGCGCGAGCGGACTCCGCGTTCACCGCGGGCAGCACGAGCATCGCCTCACGGCACTACGCGGCCGTGCTCGCGGTCGACCCCGAGAATACCCACGCCATTTACCGCCTCGCCCAGCTCTCGGCGGACCGTGCCGAGGCGCTGCGATTGTTTCAGCGCTATGTGGCGCTCGAACCGGAAGACCCGTGGGGGTACATAGCGGTCGGTGCCGTCTTGGCGCGCTGGGGGCCGGGGCGGTACGGTGACGCACTGCGCTGCTACGACCAGGCCGTGCGCCTTGCGCCCGGCGAACGCGACGCAGTCGTCGGAAGGGCGCGCGTCCTCGCGCGTGCGCGGCGGACCGACGCCGCCATTGCGGCGTACGAACAGTGGCTCGACGCGCACGGCACGGATGTCGAGGCATGGCGCGAGTTGGGCCGTGAGCAGACCCGCGCCGGCCGCCCGGCGGATGCGGCACGTGCCTTCGCACGTGCCCAAGCGATCGTCCCCGATCAGACGACGGACCGGCGGCTCGCGCTGGCTGAGGCCGCAGCGGCTCCCGCGCTCGGACCGCAAGTGAGCGGCAGCCACGACTCGGACGGCAACGCGACACTGCGGCTGGGCGGCGCCGCCGAACTCACTGTGTCAGCGCCCTTCCGGCTCGGAGTGACGGCGGGTCACGAGCGGGTCGCCGATGGCGTGACGACCACTGCCCTCACGGACGTCGGGCTGCGCGCGACGTGGCGACCGCGGGCAGTGCTGCAAGTTGAGGCGTCCGGGGGGGTGACGGCACTGGACGCGATCGCTGGCGCGCGCGCGACCAGCACGCCCACGGGGCAGTTGCGGGCGCGCTGGCGCCCGCTCCCGCTGGGACCGGCTCTTGACCTGCGCCTGCAGCGCAATGTGCTGGACGCTTCCCCGCGCCTCGTGACGAATCGCGCGGCGCGCACCGAGTTTCGCGGCACCTTCGAGTTGCCCGTGGCCCGCGTGGTGAAGCTTCGTGGCATCGCGCGCGCGGCGTCGCTGAGCGATCCTACCGAGACGAATCACAGGATGGCGCTCGCCGGCGTCGTCGCGTTCGCCGCGGCGCCCAGCGTGGAGCTGTCGGCGCGGTTCAACCAGATCCGCTACGACCATCCGGACACGGTGGGCTATTTCGCGCCGCGGCTCGCCCAGGTCGTGCAAGCGGGGTCGTACCTCGAGTTCGAGACGCCCAATGGAGCTCTCTTCTCATTTGATGTTGGCGCGGGAGTGCAACGCGTCGCTAAGTTCAGCGCTGGTTTGGGGCCGTGGCAGCGGGCCCTGAGCCTGTACTCATCGATCGTGCTGCCGCTCGCACCGGGATGCGATTTGAAAATCGACCTTGGCCTCGAGGACTACGCCGCCGGGAACGAGGCAGCGACGAGCGCAGGGAGTTGGCGCTACGTCTCGGCGGCCACCTCGCTACAATGGGCATTGCGCTAATGGGCGTATGAGTCTCGACGCCGCAGCGGCGTCCCTCCACGCTGTCGCTGCGCGGTTCGCCACCGGTGCCGCCGTCGCCACGGTCGAACCGTTCTCAGGACCTGCCGGTCACATCAACGCGTCGTACATCGTGTCGGGTCGGGCGCCGCGTGATCGGCCGATCCGGTTCTTCCTCCAGCGGCTCAATGCCCACGTCTTTCCCAGTCTCGCCGAGTTGATGGAGAACGTGAAACGCGTGACGCAGCACGTCGGGGGACCACTGCGACTCGTGCCGACGCGAGGCGGAGACGCGTGCCTGCAGGACGAGCACGGCGACGTGTGGCGGCTGTACGATTTCATCGAAGGCGCGGTGACGCGGCCGATCGCCACCGCTGCGGACGCCGAGCACGCCGCGCGCGCGTTCGGTGCCTTCCAGCGGGCGCTCGGGGATCTCCCGGGCCCGCGGCTGCACGAGACGATCCCGCACTTTCACGACACGCCGCGCCGGCTGGAATCGTTCGAGTGCGCCGTCCAGCGCGACGCGGCGGGCCGCGCGGCGGGTGCGCGTGCTGAAGTCGCCGAGATTCGCGCCCATCGCGATCTCGCGGCGGTTTTAGTGCAGGCCGCGGCTGCTGGTGCGGTACCGGAACGAGTGGTGCATAACGACGCCAAGCTCGCCAACGTGCTGTTCGACGCGGCGTCCGGCGAACCACTCTGCGTGGTAGATCTGGATACCGTCATGCCGGGGCTAGCGCTCTATGACTTCGGCGATCTCGTGCGGTCGATGGCGACTCGCGCGGCCGAAGATGAACGCGACACGAGCCGCGTCCGCCTCGAGCCCGAGTTGTTCGAGAGCATCGCGCGCGGCTACGTCGCCGCGATGCGAGAGCTCCTGACGCCGCCCGAGCGGGACCTGCTCGTGCCAGCCGCGCAGGTGATCGTGTTCGAGCAAGCGGTCCGCTTCCTGATCGACCATCTCGAAGGCGATCGGTACTATCGCATCGCCCGTCCGGGGCATAATCTCGACCGTTGTCGTACGCAATTGGCCCTGCTCGCTGCCCTGCTCGAGCAGGAGCGCCCGTTGCGTCGCCGCATCACCGGTATCTAAGGGACCTTGCGGCGCGTTGAAATTGCGCGCACGCTATTGCTATCGGACGCACCCGGTAACTATCGATGTCGTTACCCAAGACCCATTTCGCCAGCGAGCCGCTTCCCGAGACCGGCTCCGACGACGTCAGCACCAACGCCGTCGAGCGTGCATGGGCGGATCGCATCCGCGCCGGGCATATGGACGCGTTCGAGGCGCTCTATCGCAGGTACTGGGAGCGCCTCTACGCGTTCGCATTTCGCTACTTGCGTTCGCAGCAGGACGCCGAAGACGCCGTCCAGGAAGTGTTCTTCCGGATCTGGCGGGGCCGGGCCGACTGGGTGCCCGCCGGCGCCGTGCGGAACTACCTCTATCTCGCCGTCCGCAACGCCGCACTCGACCGGCTCCAACGTGCCGCCGTGGCGCGCCGGCGGAGGGTCGGGACCGCTCAACTCGTGACGGTAGCGGACATCCAGCCCGACCTGGAAGCGGCGGAGCTCGCCGCGGCAGTGGAGCGCGCGCTCGCCGATCTCCCGCCCAAACGATCCGCGGTGTGCAGACTGCGGTTGATCGATGGTCTGAGTTACGCCGAGATCGCGCACCGACTGGCCATCAGCGAGAAGACTGTCGAGACGCAACTCGCCCGGGGCCTGAAGTTCCTGCGCGACCGAATCCGCCAAGCCCAATAACCACACCTCGCCTCACACTCGTCGTCCTCGCGGCGGGCCTCGGTTCGCGCTACGGCGGGCTCAAACAGCTTGCCCCGGTAGGCCCCAATGGCGAGGTGCTCCTCGACTACGGCGTGTACGACGCGGCGCGTGCAGGCTTTCGCAGAGTGATGTTCGTGATTCGCCAGGAAGTCGAGGAGCTGTTCCGTCGCCACGTGGCGGACGTCATCGGCACCGGTATCGAGGTGGTGTTTGCGCACCAGGCCGTCGAGCCGTCTGCGCCGCGCCGCGCGAAGCCGTGGGGGACTGGGCACGCCGTCCTCGCCGCGGCTTGGGGGACTCGGGGGCCGTTTGCCGTTATGAATGCGGACGACTTCTACGGCGCGGACGCATATCGATTGTTGTTCGAACACCTCCTGGGCGGCGCTGAACATGCCCTGGTCGGCTACACGCTGCGCGAGACGATGTCCGCGCATGGCGGCGTTTCGCGTGCGATTGTGGAGCTGGACGCACGTGGGTACTTATCGCGGCTCACCGAGGTGGGTGACATCGTTTCGCGCGGCGTCGCGTTCACCGGTCACGCCACGGCTGGGCAGGCGGTTTCGCTCCATGGAGACGAGCTCGTTTCCATGAATCTCTGGGGCTTTACGCCGGCCGTGTTGCCTATGCTCGAGCGGCAGTTCGCAGCCTTCCTCGAGGCACGGAGCGCGGACCCTCGCGCCGAGTTTCTGTTGAGTGAGGCAGTGGGTGCGCAGCTGGCGGCGAACGACACGCGTGTTCGCGTGCTGCGAACGCGCGCGCGCTGGTTTGGAATGACGTTTTCCGCGGACGACATGACCGTACGAAATGAGCTACAGCGCCTCGTGGACGCCGGGCAGTACCCCGCGAACCTCAAAGACGGATTCGAGCGACTCGCATGAGACTGCGCAACCCGTTTCCCTCTCCGGACAACGAGCACCCATGCACGTGACGATCGCTGACTGGACCGTCGTGATCATCTCGATCGCGGTGTCGTTTCTGCCCGCTCTCTTCTTTTTCCGGCGCGCGAGCAAGAGCACCACGGAGTTCTTCGCGTCCGGCCGAGCCGCGCCCTGGTGGCTGGTCGGCGTCTCGATGGTGGCCACCACGTTTTCGACCGACACCCCGAACCTCGTCACCAACATGGTGCGCGAGAGCGGGGTAGCGGAGAACTGGCTGTGGTGGTCGTTCCTCCTGACGGGGATGCTGACGGTGTTCTTCTACGCCCGCCTCTGGCGTCGTTCGAACGTGCTGACCGATCTCGAGTTCTACGAGCTGCGCTACTCGGGCAAGGCGGCGAGCTTCGTGCGTGGTTTTCGCGCTGTGTACCTCGGCCTGTTCTTCAACTGCGTGATCATGGCGGCGGTGAATCTCGCCGCCGCGAAGATCGCCAACATCGTGCTCGGCTGGCCCCTCGAGAAAACGCTGCTGCTCATGGGCGTGGTGACGGTGTTCTTTGCGTCGGTCTCCGGGCTGTGGGGTGTGCTGGTCACCGACTCGATTCAATTCGGCATCACCATGACCGCGACCTTCGCCCTCGCGTATTTTGCGCTGAGCCAGCCGCAGGTCGGCGGCCTCTCCGGCCTTATCGCCCAAATCGACCCCAAGCGGTTGCGGCTGATCCCCGATTTCGGCGACTGGGGGCTTACGCTGTCGGTGTTGATCATTCCGCTGACCATTCAGTGGTGGTCTGTCTGGTATCCCGGCGCGGAGCCGGGGGGCGGGAGCTACATCGCCCAGCGCATGCTCGCCTCTCGCACGGAGAAGGACGCGGTGGTGGGCACGCTGCTCTTCAACGCGATGCACTACGCGTTGCGGCCATGGCCGTGGATCCTCGTTGCCCTTGCGTCCACCGTGATTTACCCGCATCTGTCCGACATCGCTCGGGCCTATCCCTACATCGATCCCAGTCTTATCGGGAACGACATGGCGTATCCGGCGATGTACCGCTTCCTGCCAGCGCCGTTTCTGGGGTTCATGATCGCCGGTATGCTCGCCTCCTACCGCTCGACCATCGAAACCCATCTCAACTGGGGCACCTCCTACCTAGTGCACGATTTCTATCGCCGCTTCCTGAATAAAGGAGCGAGCGAAAAGCATTACGTGCTCGTGGGCCGTCTCACGACGGCCCTGCTCATGATCGTCGCCGCGCTCGCGACCTATGCGCTGAGCAGCTCGAAGCAGGCCTTCGATCTGATCCTCTCAGTCGGGGCCGGGACCGGGTTGATCTACCTGCTGCGCTGGTTCTGGTGGCGCGTCAACGCGTGGTGCGAGGTGGCCGCGATGGTCAGCTCGTTCCTCTTGGCGCTCGGATTCGCGATCGCCGCCAGGGCAGGCCACGCGCTGCCGGGGCACATCTCGCTCATCTTTACGGTCGCCATCACGACCGTCGTGTGGGTGGCGGTCGCCTACCTCACGTCACCGACGGATCGAACGACGCTGCTCTCCTTCTACAAGCTGGTGCGTCCGGCCGGACCTGGTTGGGAGTCGATCCGCCAGGAGGCCGGTCTGCCCTCCTCGCCGGACAGCCTGCCCAATTCCCTGCTCGGCTGGGTGTTCGGCTGTGCGTTCATCTATGCCGCGTTGTTCGGCACCGGCAGCGCGCTGTACGGGCGGACGCCACAGGCGATCCTGTGGGCGGCGGTCTTCCTGGCTAGTGGCTTCGGCTTGTTGCGCCTGGTGCCGAGGATGTGGGGGAAGCAGGAGGCTGGTGGAGGCTGAGGACGTCATCGTGCCGCGGTGCAATGGTGGGCTAGCGGGGCTGGCGCCCCGCTAACAAATCATCAATGGCAGCGTCAAGTTGGCTTCGCGTGGGAGGTGCCGGAAACAACCATCCATTGACCAACACTCCCGGTGTGCCGCCGAGACCAAACCTCGCTCCGAGCGCCAAGCCCGAATTATGCGAGGACCAGCGACCCGGCGTTTGGCACATTCGGCGATGCGCGCTGTGTCGCGAATACCGGCTTCCGCTGCGTAAGCACCCCAACTCTTGAGACCAAGGGAGTCTTGTTTTGAAAAGACAACATCGAGCCACTTCCCGAGCGCGTCGACGTCAGCAGCACATTCCGCACCTTGTGCGGCACCAAGTGCGAACCGATGGTACGAAAGAGGATGCGGAACATAGACCACGCGAACATCACTTGGCCGTTCGTGGAGGATATCGCTAACGGTACGCTGAAAGCCGCGGCAGGCCGGACATTCCAGATCGGTGAATTCGACGATTGCCACGGGAGCGGAGTCAGACCCACCTTCTGGAATGCCGATGTCTTGGCAACTTTTGGCTTGGGGGTGCGACAGTACTGGCCCGTTATTAGGGTATGCATCTCGATGACGACCGCCTCTATGTCCTACTAGACCGCTACCTCGCCGGCGAAGCGTCGGCAGCGGAAGCCCAGTCGGTGCGCGAGTGGCTCGAAGCAGACCCCGAGCACGCCGCGCTGCTCGAAGACCTCCGGCTCATCAGACGTGTCACCGCCGAGCCGGTACCGCAAGCCAACGTTGAGGGGGCGTGGGCGAAGGCGAGCAAATCGCTGCGCCCGTCTCGGCGGTTCCTGGTGCCTGTGATTGCCGCGGCGGCGGTTGTCGTCGCGGTAGTCGGCGGCTGGGCCGTGCTGGGGCGCGCGCCGGCGTGGCGTGAAGTCGCCACAGCGGTCGGGCATCGGACCGTCATCCACCTGCGTGATGGCACGCAGGTCACGGTCGCGCCCAAGAGCCGGCTTCGTTACACAGCCGACTACGGCAAAGCCCACCGCGACGTGTACCTCGACGGCGAAGCGTATTTCCAGGTCAGCCTCGATACGCGCCGTCCATTCCGCGTCCACACGGCGCGCAGCATCACCGAAGATCTGGGGACGGCGTTCGTGGTACGGGCGTATTCCGAACAGAACGCAACCGAGGTCGTCGTGGCCGAAGGGCGCGTCGCGTTTTGGCGGGCCGATACGGCCCGGACAGCGGTCACACATGATGCTCCACCTAATGCCCAACCCGGACTCGTGCTCGAGGCCCGGGATTTGGGACGGCTCGATGCCAACAACGGCGTCACGTTGCGACGCGGGATCGACGTCGCGCGCCAGCTGGCGTGGACCAGCGGCGTTCTCGCCTTCGACGGCGCGCCCTTGCGTGACGTCGTGCTCACGCTCGGACGGTGGTACGACGTCGAGATCCGCCTGGGAGACTCCGATAGCGCGCTCGCCGCACGCCGGCTCACGGCAACATTCACCAACGAGCCGATCGACCTGGTCCTGCAACGGATTGCGTTGACCCTCGGCCTGCGCGTCGACCGCGGCGCTGGAGGGGGGGCTGTGTTCGTGCTTCAGAACGGTAGGTAACCCTCATGCCGTCTGCTTTCGGGGAGTAGGCCTATGAACCGCGTTGCGTTGTTCCTGCTCATGCTGGCAACGGTGCTGGCGCTATTCCCGCCAGGCGCCGCTGCGCAATACGCGAGTAGCCGGGGCGCAAGCCGGGCCCCGCGATTCCTGCTGGCAATGGCGGAGCGCTCGGAGCCGGTACCGGTTGACCTCAAGCGCTCGGCGGTGTTGCGGCAACCGCTCTCGCTCGCGTTTGACGGCGTCCCGCTCAAGCAGGCGCTCGCAGAGATCTCCCGGCAAGCGAGACTCAATCTGGTATACGCCGACGACGTGTTGCCGATCGACGCCACTGTGAGTCTGCGCGCGGACCGCATTACTGTCGCGGCGGCACTGACGGACGTGCTGCTCGACGCGGGCGTGGACATTGTGTTCACGACGGATGGCCGTGCCACCTTGGTCAAACGGCCCGAGGGGCCGGCCGTGCAGTTGGGTTCCATCGCCGGAACGGTCACGGCGGCGGAGAACAGCCAGCCTCTGGCGCGCGCTATCGTGAGCGTCGCCGGGACGCGGCTCACCACCGAGACCGACAGCGCGGGCCACTATGTCATCGCCAGCGTGCCGGTGGGGACGCAACGGCTGCGGGCCCGGATGCTGGGCTACACGCCCGCCGACACCACCGTCGTCGTCGCGGAGGGGCAGCAGGCGATCGTGAACCTTCAGCTCAAGGCGCAGGCCATCGAGCTGGAGGCGGTCGTGGCCGTGGGCTACGGTGAAAAGACGAGGGAGAATGTCACCGGAGCCGTTGCTTCCATTGGTTCGGAAGCGCTGGAATCTCGCCCGATCACGAACACGCTCACGGCCATTCAGGGCGTCATTCCAGGAGTGGTGGTGGAGCGCTCGGGGGGACAACCCGGAGTCGAAGACTTTAGTCTCAATCTGCGGGGCGTTTCATCCATTCCCAAAGACCCGCAGCAGTTGTACGCCTCCAGCGGAGGGAATTCTCCGCTCGTGTTGATCGATGGCATCCCGGGAAACCTCGATCTGTTAAACCCCGCCGACATCGAAACCATCTCGGTGTTGAAGGATGCCGCCGCGTCTATCTATGGAGCCCGTGCGGCTGATGGAGTCCTGCTTGTAACGACCAAGAAAGGCGCGCGCGGTGCGCCAACGTTTACGTACAGCACCAACGCCGCGATCACCAAACTGACTGGGATGATGGATACTCCTAATAACTATCAGATGGCGATCATGGATAATGAGGCGAATATCCACAACGGCGCGGCGCCGTTGTATACGCCCGACCTGCTGGCACGGGTAAAAGCGGGCGATCCCAATCCCATCCCGCACCCGATCTACGGCAGTTCGGGGTGGATGCTCTTTTTTACGTCCACCGATTGGCGGAAAGCCGTGTTCGAAGACGGATTTGAGCAGAAGCACACGCTGACGGTTTCCGGAGGAGGCCAGAATTCCAGCTACTACGTCTCGGCGGGCTATTCCGACCTGAATGGCGTGATTCGCTATGCCAACGACAATAACAGGCGCTATAACCTCAGACTGAATTACGACTACGATTTTTCCAGGCGGATCCGGTTGGAGTCAAAACTGTCGCTCGACAATCAGGACAGGTCGGACATCGGCGGCCTCAGCCACGCGTCGTGGTGTAGCTGTCCGTGGCTCGTCGTGGAAGCGATCTTCGGCATGCCCAACCATCCCATTTATACACGGAGTGGTCAACACTTTTTTGCTCAAGGGGGGTGGGGGAACGCCGTCGCGCAGGCCAAGGAAGCCGCGACGGCCACGTTTGCCACGCGCGGTGTCAATACCAATTTCAAGTTGATCGTCGAGCCGTTGGATGGACTGAAGCTGAATCTCCAGTCCGGCATCAATTACCGGACGGAGGACAACACCGACATCGGCAAGTCTTCCCCGTTATACCGGTGGGATGACAGCAGCATCGCCTACTATTCCATCGCGAATCCCGATCAGAACTGGGTAACCCGGTACAATGGGACCACACTCAACAGAAACTACGTCGGGTATGCCGAGTTCAGCAGGACGTTCGGTGAGCGGCACGCTGTCGAGCTCATGGGGGGCGTGTCGCACGAAGACCACGACCTGGATTGGTTCCAGGCCGGCAGATCCGACTTTACGAGCCAGGACGTGTGGGGACTCAATCTCGGCTCGACCGGCAACATGGCGACCGGCGGCGGCGGTGAGCAGTGGGCGATCCGATCGCTCTTCTCCCGCTTGAGTTATGGCTTCAGCAACAAGTACCTCCTCGATGCCACGCTCCGCTACGATGGGAGCTCCCGTTTCTCCCCCGACAAACGGTGGGGGTTCTTCCCCGGTGTGTCGGTCGCCTGGCGGGTCTCCGAAGAGCCATTTGCGCGCCGTCACCTCGCCCTGTTCGATAATCTGAAACTACGCGCCTCGTACGGAGAAAACGGGAATCAGGAAGGCATCGGTCTCTATGACTACCTCCAACTGATCACCATCGGCAGGCAGTGGCCGTATGATCCGTATTATCCCTTCGGCGCGGGGAGACAGGATCAATCGGCATACCTCTCCGGCATGGTTTCCACGAACAGGACGTGGGAGACGATCGCCACGAGCAACGTGGGCGTGGACGCGACCCTGTTGTCTTCGAAGCTCGACTTCACGTTTGACTATTTCATCAAGAACAATCGCGACATGCTCGTTCCCGTTGCCTATCCCAGCATCCTGGGTGCCGTGCCGCCATACTCGAATGCGGGCCGGGTCAAGACCTGGGGCTTCGAAACATCATTGGGATGGAAAGGTCACGTTCGCGCCGTTCAAGTTTCTGCGCGAGCGAGTCTCAGTGATGCCAAGAACAAGGTCGTGAACTACGGAGGGCAGGACACCTACGACTTGGGCTGGAACTACATCCGGGAAGGCTATCCGGTCAGTTCGTACTTCGGCTACGTGTTCGATGGGCTGATCCGCACCCAGGCGGAGCTCGATGCCTACAAAAAAATCCCGGGCGTCCCCAGCGACATCGGGATCGGCGATGCGCGATACAAGGACGTGAACGGCGACGGGAAAATCAGCTTGTACGGCGATACCCCGGGTAAAGACGGGGACGTCGTCTATCTGGGGAACACGTCACCGCGGTACACGTATGGCCTCAATCTCGACGCGAAGTGGCGGCGCCTCGATGTGAGCATCTTCATGCAGGGTGTCGGGAAACGGACACTGTTTAGGGACGGCGAGTACCGGATGCCGTGGAGCGACTGGTGGAGACAACCGCCGCTGTTTTACTACAACCAGACATGGAATGAAGATCGTCCCAACGCTCCCTATCCCCGACTCACGCATGGCAACATCCGGTTTTGGAACTATCAGCCGTCCACGTTACAGGCGACTAATGCGGCCTATCTGCGGCTGAAAAACCTGCAGATCGGGTTTTCCCTCCCCGAGCGTCTGATCGCGCGGGCAAGAATGACGCGAGCGAGAGTCTATTTTAGCGGGTTCGACCTCTGGGAAAAGCACAACGTGAAGGGCGGCTGGGATCCTGAATCGCCCGCGCTTGGCTTCAATTATCCATTCCAGCGGCTGTACTCCTTCGGCATGGATATCACCTTCTAACGGGGCGCCCATTCATGAACCGGCTCACTGTCACATATACCGGCGCCCTCCTCATGCTGGCGCTGGGCTGCAAGGACCTGACTCTCGGTCCGAAGGATCAGGTCTCCGACGCCTCGTTCTGGAAGACTCCAGACCAGTTCAGACTCGCTGCCAATGATTTCTATTACGGGTTGCAAGGCGCCGATAACTGGACCGAAATCAGTTCGGATATTGCGACCGGCAGCGGTAGCACGCAAATGTCGTCCGTGAGTAATGGGTCGTATCTGCCGGCTGCCAATTCCGACTTGTGGGATAAGTCCTATGCAGGCATCCGCGCCACCAACTATTTGCTCACGAAAGCCGCGGAATCCGGATTGGGAACGCAGATCGATCGCTGGGTCGGTGAAGCGCTGTTCTTCCGGGCGTATCACTACTGGAACCTGGTGAAGACCTACGGCGGCGTGCCGCTGATCACCAAAGTGCTCGACGTGACCTCGCCAGAGGTCTACACGGCGCGATCCACCCAACAACAAATCATCGATTTCATCCTCGCTGACTTGGACAACGCCGTGCCGAAGCTCCTCAAGCAGAGTCAGCTCGGCGCCGACGAGATGGGCCGGGTGACCCAAGGCGCGGCACTCGCGCTGAAGGCCCGGGCGGCGCTGTACCAGGCCACGTGGCTCAAGTACCACGCGGAAGGGAGCCCCACCGCGATGCTCACGGCCGCGATCACTGCCGCGGACCAACTCGTCGCATCGGGTGAGTATCAACTGTATGCCGGCCAGGGCGCGCAGAGCTACAAGTACTTGTTCATCCTGCAAGGGGATGACAGCCCGGAGGTGATTTTGGCGCGGCGCTATTACGCCGGCCGCGCCACGCACAATTGGACTCGGGAGCTGTGGTTCAATTACATGATCCCCACGAAGAAGCTGGCGGACATGTATCTGGCCACGGACGGCTTGCCCATCACCAGCTCGCCGCTGTTCAAGGGATACGATTCGCTAAAGAGTGAATTCCAGAACCGCGACCCCAGAATGGCGATGACGTTTGTCGTCCCGGGCAGCGACGTGTTCCAGGAGAGCGGGTTCCAGCCGGTTTTTCCGGGTTTCTCCGGCAGTAACGCGACCCGCACCGGCTACATGCTGCGCAAATTCTTGGACGAAACGGTCGAGGCGACGCAGTTTGCCGGCGAGTATGACTTCAAGGAATTTCGCTACGGCGAGGTGTTGTTGATTCTCGCCGAGGCCCTCTTTGAGCGCGACGGTGTGATCTCTGACGCCGACCTGAACCGGACGATCAATCTGCTGCGTGCCCGGGCGGGCATGCCGTCGTTGACCAACGGCTTTGTATCCGCCAACGGGTTGGACATGTTGACGGAGATCCGGAGAGAACGGACCGTGGAATTGGCCTTCGAGGGATACCGGCGTGACGACCTGCGGCGCTGGAAGACGGCGGAAACCGAGATGCCGCAGGCCCTCAGGGGCGTCAAATTCGTCGGCACGGAATATCAAACCCGCTATCCCGGCTTGCAGATTGGTTCGGATATCCAGGTCGATGCCAACGGCTTCATAGTCGCGGAGGCGGCGGCCTCACGCCAATTCGTCGTCCCGAAGCATTATCTCGATCCGATTCCGTTGCAGCAGATTCAATTGTCGCACGGCACGCTCACTCAGAACCCGGGCTGGTGATGCGCCGCATCCTGACGGCCTGTTGCCTCTCGTGTTTGGTCACCGCCCAGGTGCAGGGCCAGGACGGAATCCAGCGCGCACGCCTTGATCCTGCCAAAGTCCGTGTTCCGCCGTTCCACTTTCAACCGGAATACACGTTCGACGCGCCGAGCAATCCACAAAGGTGGGCGCTCCAACCGAAGGCGCTCAACGTCTCGTTCGCTTCCACCGACCAGGCATACTTCCGCAGCGAGGTGCCGGACCTGCCGCAGCAATCCCAGATGTGGGAAGCCACCGGCTGGAAAGGCGAACGGTTGAATGCGGAGCTGGTGGTTTGGTCACCGGATACCGTGAACCAGATACGCGTCGCCGTAAGCGATCTCGTCAACGCGAACGGCGCCACGCTCGCGAGCCGCAACGCGCAGGTCTATCTGGTCCGTTATGTCGTCTCGAACTACCCCTACGGCGCTAACGAGGTCAGCTGTGGCGCGACGGATTCGAACCCGCCCTATCTCATGCCGGACCGGCTGGAGCCGTTCCAACGGTTCGATCTGCCAGCGCACAGCGTCAGGCCGATCTGGCTGTCGCTGGACATTCCCGCGGGCACGTCACCCGGCGTGTACCGGGGAACAGTGGACGTCAGTTCTGAAAAAGGCCGTGCGACACTGCGGGTAGCAATCACGGTCCAAGACCAAACCTTGCCGCCTCCTGGTGATTGGAAGTTCAGATTGGACTTATGGCAGAATCCCTGGGTAGTGGCCTGGTACTATCACGTCGAACCCTGGTCGGAAGAACACAAAGCACTATTGCGGCGGCATCTCAAGTTGTACGCGGATGCCGGCGGGAAGTACATCACGACCTACGCCGTTCATTCCCCCTGGTCGGACAATTCCTACATGATCGAAGGGGCAATGATCGAATGGACCAAGGGGGCTGATGGGACTTGGAAATTCGATTACAACATCTTCGATCAGTACGTTGAGCTGGCCACCGCCGTCGGCGTGACGAAAGCGATCACGATCTATACGCCGCTGCCCTGGGGGAACCGCTTCCGCTACCTCGACGAACGCTCCGGAAACTACGTCTCCGAGACATGGGCGCCCGACTCCGCGACATTCGCGTCGGTGTGGCGCGTGTTTCTCGACGATCTCAAGGCCCACCTGGAGCAGCGCGGCTGGTTCGATCGCACCTATCTCGGCATCAACGAAAATGAAATGCCGCTCACCCTCGCCGCGATCCGCGTGATCAGGGCGCATTCTCCCAAATGGAAGATCACCTACGCCGGCAACTGGCATACGGAGTTGGACTCGCTGCTCGACGATTACTCTCCCATCATCACCAGTGAGCCGAGCCAGCAGGAGCTTAGGGCGCGTTCCGCGCGAGGGTCCACAACCACCTACTACGTGTGCTGCACACCGCAAAAGCCCAACACCTTCGTGTTTTCGCCGCCGATTGAAGGCCGGTACATCGGTTGGTATGCGGCGGCGTACGGATATGATGGTTTCTTACGCTGGGCCTACGATGCCTGGCCGGCCGATCCGGTGCGTGACGCCCGCCACGCGTTGTGGCCCGCGGGAGACGAGTTTCTCGTCTATCCGGGCGCGGGCAGCAGCGTGCGCTTTGAGAAGCTGCGCGAAGGGATCGTGGACTATGAGAAGATCAAGATCCTGAAGGCTCGGGCGTCGGGACGCCAGCTGCGAGATCTGGACGCTCTGTTGCGTACCTTTGTCGGCGATCCGGATTACAGCAAACGGAATTATGATCAGTCGAGGATCACGGAAGCCGTCCACAAAGGCCTGCGCATGCTGGAGGCGTTGAGCGACCGACTTGGGCGATAACGCCGTAATCTGTACTGAGTTTCAGGGTGACGTCCTCACGCATAAACTCACGCCGGCTGGTCCGGTCCCGACGGCATTCGATCCCGATGGTGTCTATCCCTACGTCAGCTACGTAGAAACCTCGCCGCGACCGGTACGGAAGCAGTACCGGTTCATCGCGTTGGAGAATGATCGACTCCGAGTAGTCATCTGCCCTGATCTCGGCGGTAGGGTCACATCCCTCATTCATAAGGGCTCAGGCAAAGAGGTGCTGTACGCGCCGGACGTCATCAAGCCGGTGCGGATATTACCGCGATTCGCTTTTGTCGCCGGCGGGATCGCGGTCAGCTTTCCGATTTCTCATTCTCCCACGCAGAACGAGCCCGTACTCTCCCGGATCGATCGTACGACATCACGCGTCTATGTGACCTGCGGGGAGCGGGAGCTGCACTTTGGCATGCAGTGGTCGGTCGAATACTCCCTCGGCCCCGGTGACGATTTTCTCACACAGCGCGCCGTGTTTCACAATCCTGGACCATCGGCCTACCCCTGGATGTCGTGGTCCAATGCCGCGTTGCCGTCGGCGCCGGACACGGAGTTTTGTTTTCCTGACGGCGAGGTGTTGAGCCATTCGTCCTCGCTGCGCGTCATCGACTGGCGGCGTTCCGGTCCGAGGTGCGAATCCGATATTGAGGAGATGACGGGCTTTTTCTGGAAGACAAAGGACGTAAACGCATTTGGTGCCTTTACACCCTCCCTGGGGTCCGGACTCTATCACGTTGCCGATGCCTCGCTGGCACCCGGAATGAAGTTGTGGAGCTATGGCGTCGGGGAGGACCGCGCGTGGGCGACGCGAGCGTATGTGGAGATCCAGGGTGGGCCGCTCAAGGATCAGGCGACGAAGTTGATGCTCCAGCCCCACGAGACACGATGGCACGTCGAGTTCTGGATTCCGGCCGATGAAGCCCGCGACATCCCCTCCCTAACGGTTCCCGACATCCAGCTCAGACCGAGCAGCGAGGTTCCGCTCTTCGATTGGGCCCGTGAGGATGAAGTCCGGGTGTGGAAGGATCTCGCGAGCGCACACAAGACCAAGGGCGGATTACGCGAGCCGCCTCAAGCAGATGAGTGCCGGTGGGCGCCTTCGGGTATGGAAGGTCTCGGTGCGGCCTTTGAGTGGGCGATTGGGAGTGCGCCCAACGCCACGGTCGACCGGTGGAGATTCCATTATGGTGCCTGGCTCGCAGGACGGGGCCAAAAAGAGGACGCGATGCGCGTCCTTGCCGCGAGCAATCTGGGCGTGGCTCAGGCGCTCTTCGCCAGGCTGCTCAGACTCGACGGTGATGTCGAGGGCGCCAGGCGGGCCTTCCGCTCGATTCGCGAAGCGACGTTGCAGTCGCATCCGCAGATCGTTGCGGAGCGCGACGACGTGCTGCGCCGCGCGGGAGCCGAAACGATCCCCGAACGCGAGCGATGGCTGGATGAAGCGGACCCAATCGAGGACGAGCGGGTCGTCGAGCGACGCGTGCAGCTGCTGATCGACAAAGGAGAATTGCAGAGGGCGAAAGAACTTCTGCTATCCGTCCCGTTCCAGAAAATCCACCAGCGTTACGTACGAACGATGTTGTGGAATGAGCTCTGCCAGAAACTGCACGAACCGTGCGTGCCGGTGCCGTCTCAGCTCGGCGAAGATCGATTGGCGCGGTTTGGTGCGTACCGCGAGTTTGAGGATGATTCCATGCGCCCAGGAAGACTCGAACTCCCAGCCTCTTGATCCGTAGTCAAGCGCTCTATCCAGTTGAGCTATGGGCGCGCAATGGGCGGTACTAGACTCGAACTAGTGACCTCCACGATGTCAACGTGGCGCTCTAACCAACTGAGCTAACCGCCCTAACGAATTGCGGATTGTGGATTTTTGGATTGCGGATTTTGACGCGCTCAATCCGCAATCCTTAAATCCGCAATCCGCAATTGATAGTAGCGGGGGTGGGATTTGAACCCACGACCTCCGGGTTATGAGCCCGGCGAGCTACCAGACTGCTCCACCCCGCGTCGCTTGTATTCGTTTGCCGTCTTTGGAGAGCGGGAAACGGGACTCGAACCCGCGACCCCAACCTTGGCAAGGTTGTGCTCTACCAACTGAGCTATTCCCGCGCGCCGCCAAATCTAACCTTAAGCCGGTCACCTGTATACGGTTGACCGCGGTGCGTCTGTTTCCGAGACCCGATCCCCGTCGACCAGCCGTTCAATGGAGGCGAGGGGGATCGAACCCCTGACCTCGTGAATGCCATTCACGCGCTCTCCCAACTGAGCTACGCCCCCCTTATATTGCCGCCCCCGAAATGGCTGCAACCGCCAGACGGGAACACGGCATCTTATCGGTGCGTTCATGCGGTGTCAAGCGATTTCACGCCTATTTTATGAACATTTTTCTAGCCTCTGCGTACTAAAAGACAGCCAAAATAGGGCGACCAATGCCTCGCACTCGTAAGAAGACAAAAGCCGCCGCTCCGGCTCCGAAGGCCAAGGTGAAGGCCGCGCCCGTCGCGACGACTGAACGACGGGTGCCGAAGCGCCGCGGCCGCGGGCGTCGTCGTGGTCTGCTCACGGGGCTCGGCCATCACGAGCACGAGCGCGACATCCTCGATCAGTATCTGCACGAAGTCTCCAAGACTCCGTTGCTGACGCAGAAGGAGGAGATCGCGCTCGCGCGCAAAGTCCGCGCCGGCGATCAGGAGGCGATGCAGGAGCTCGTGAAGCGGAACCTGCGCTTCGTCATTTCGGTCGCGAAGAAGTATCAGAACCGCGGACTGCCGCTGACCGATCTCATCGGTGAGGGCAACGTCGGCCTGCTCACCGCCGCGCGCAAGTTCGATCCCGATCAGGGCGTGAAGTTCATTTCGTACGCCGTGTGGTGGATCCGCCAGGCGATCCTCGCCGCGCTGGCGCGGCAGGGGCGCACGGTCCGCGTGCCGCTGAACCGGACCGCGGACCTGTCGCGCATCGTGCGGACCGCGGAGTATCTGCGGCAGACGCTGCGCCGCGAGCCGACGCCCGAAGAGATCGCCGACGCGACCAAACTGTCGCTCGAGGTCGTGCAGTCGCTCGCCGCGCTGAATACGGGCGACGTCCGCCTCGATGCTCCGCTCGATCCCGACGGGGATCGCTCGCTGATCGAGCGGTTCATCGCCGAGGATCTACCGGACACGGAAGATCAGGCGATGGATCGCTTCCTGTCCGACGAGATCGAGCAGGCGCTGAATACGCTGCAGCGGCGCGATGCGAAGGTGCTGCGGCTCTATTTCGGTCTCGATGGTGGGCGCGAGCACACACTCGAGGAGATCGGCGGCATGCTCGGCGTCACACGGGAGCGCGTCCGGCAGCTGCGTGATCGCGCGCTGAAACGCCTGCGCGATGGAGACGTCGGCAAGGCACTCGCCAGCTTCGCAGCATAGACAGACCGGCGGTGAAGACGTAGGGGCGCAGCATGCTGCGCCCCTACTGTTTTTGGTCTAGTTTTTCTCCCCGTGATTCAGGCTATAGGCCGCCGCTCCATCTCTGGGATCGAAGCCGTCGGGCGGTTTGGCCACTTTCTGATGGACCTGGGGCGCGCCCTCTCCGATGTAGGAGTCTGGGCGCAGTTGCTGATCGGCCAGATGCGGCGCATCGGCGTCGACTCCCTGCCGGTCGCCCTCTTCATTGCCGCTTTCACCGGCGTCGTGCTCGCTCTCCAGGCTTCCTACACCTTCACCGGCGCCGTGCCGCTCTATTTCGTGGGCACCCTCGTCGGGAAGACGATGATGCTGGAGCTGGGGCCGGTGCTGACCGGGCTCGCGCTCGCCGGCCGCGTCGGCGCCAGCATGGCCGCCGAGCTTGGTACGATGAAAGTGACGGAACAGGTGGACGCGCTCGAAACGCTCGCCTACGATCCGCAGAGTTATCTCGTCGTGCCCCGCGTGCTCGCGGCGACGCTGATGTTCCCGGTCATCGTGTCGTTCGCCATCGCGACCGGCATCATCACCGGCTGGCTGACGAGTCTGGCGTTGCTCGACCTCTCCACGCCCGATTTCATCAAGGGCCTGAAGCTGTTCTATCTCTTCAAGGACGTGTGGTTCGGCCTGCTGAAAAGCGCGAGCTTCGGATTTACGATCGCGCTCGTGGGTTGCATCGTGGGGCTCGCGACGCGGGGCGGAGCGGAGGGCGTCGGCCGGAGCACGACACGCGCCGTCGTGTTTTCGGCGATCTTCATTCTCGTGCTCGACGCGTTCTGGGCCGTGGTGCTGTTGTGATCGAATTCCAGGACCTGCACAAGGCGTTCGACGACAAGCAGGTCCTGCAGGGCCTGTCGCTGAAGATTCGCGACGCGGAAACGGTGGTCATCATTGGATACTCCGGTACCGGCAAGAGTGTGGCGTTGAAGCACATCGTCGGGCTGTTGCACCCGGATGCGGGCGACGTCATCGTTGACGGGCAGGCCGTCAGCACGCTCGACCGGAACGGACTGACGCTGCTGCGCCGCGGGATCGGCTATGTGTTCCAGTTCGCGGCGCTGTTCGACTCGATGACCGTGGCCGAGAACCTCCAGCTGGGATTGCGGCGGCGCCGGCTGGACGAGGAGGAGATCCAGGAACGGGTGCGCGAGGCGCTGGCGCTCGTGGACCTGTCGGGAACGGGTGATCGGATGCCTGCGGAGCTGTCGGGCGGCATGCGCAAACGGGTCGGCATCGCCCGCGCGATCGCGCTCAGACCGCGCTATATCCTGTATGACGAACCGACGACGGGCCTCGATCCGGTGACGTCCGCGGTGATCGACCGGCTCATGGTCCGCACGCGCGAGCACCTGCGCGTGACGGGCGTGGTCGTGACGCACGACATGCGCAGCGCCTACACGGTCGGTGACCGGATCGCCATGCTGTACGAGGGACGTGTCCGGCAGGTGGGCAGCGTCGCGGAGATTCAGGAGACGGAGGATCCGGTGGTGCGGCAGTTCATCGAGGGACGCCCTGAGTGAAACGCGAGAACGAGTTCGCCGTCGGACTCGTCGTCATCGCCGCGCTGGCGTTGATCGTGGGCGGGGCGCTCTGGCTCTCGGGTGCGCACCTCGGCCGGACCGAGGCGGTGTACACGGCACGCTTCCGTACGGTGGGCGGACTCGGCGCCGGCAGCCCGGTCGTGCTGCGCGGCGTGCGCGTCGGACGCATCGAGGCGATCCGGCTCGCGCCCGGCAACTGGGTGGAGGCGGACCTCAAGATGTATTCGGGCGTGACGCCACCCGCGAAGCCCGCGGTCATCGCCGCGTCGGCGTCGTTGTTCGGCGAGTGGGCCGCGACGTTGATTTCCAGCGAGCCTCCGCCCGCCGATCCCAACATTCGCCAGGCGCTCGAAGAAGCGCAGGCGGTCGGGGGAGGGAAGTGGCCCGGTGCCACCCTGCCCGATATCGGCCAGCTGACGGCCCAGGCGAGCCGTATCGCCACCGACATCGGGACGGTCGCCGCCCGCGTGCAGAGTGCGTTCGACTCTCAGGCGGTCATGGATCTGCGGCGTTCCATTCACGATTTTGGGCAAGTGGCCGATCGGCTGGCGCGCGTGACGAACGAGCAGGCGGATGTGATCGGCGACGTCGGCTCCAACTTGCAGCACGGCTCGGACGCGCTGGCCCGCGCCGCGACGGATCTCAAGGCGACGCTCGGCCGCGTGGATACCGCGACCAATCAGGGCCAGCTCGCCACCATCCTCAACAATACCGCCGCGACGAGTACCGATCTGCGCAGCGCCTCGCAAGATTTCCGCCAGCTTATGGCGGCAGCGAACCGCAACCAGGAGAGCCTCGTGCGGGTCCTTCAGAACGCGGACACCATTTTCTCGCGGATCTCGAACCGCAGCGGCACGCTGGGGCTGCTGGTGGCCGATTCGGCGCTGTATCGCGAGACGACGCTCACGATGATTCAGCTGCGGCAGCTCCTCTCCGACATTCAGGCAAATCCGCGGAAATACTTCACGTTCAGCGTCTTCTAAGAGACCAATGCGGATTGCGGATTGCGGATTGCGGATTCTCAGTGCGGATCTCGTGCCTGGTCTCGGGGTTCGAGCTTGCCGGATCCAATCCGCAATCCGCAATCCGCAATCGACAATCGCATGACCCGTCGCCGCTCGAAGAGCCGAAAGTCCCAGCCTCGCGCCCAGCGGGAAACCAGCGCCGGCGGCGTCGTCTTCCGCCGGGGGCCCGACGGTCAAGTGCGCTTTCTGTTGATTCGCGACTCGTACAAGAACTGGGGCTTTCCCAAAGGACACCTCGAGTCTGCTGAGCCGCCCGCGGACGCCGCACGGCGTGAGGTGACGGAAGAGACGGGACTCCAGGATCTCGTGCTCCACGGGCCCATCAAGGTGATCGATTGGTATTTCCGCTTTCGCGGCAAGACGATCCACAAGTATTGTCACTTTTTCTTGTTCGAATCGCGGCACGGCGATCCAGTCCCGGAGGGAGCCGAAGGGATCACAGCGTGTGTGTGGCAGCCGTTCGAGGAGGCGCAGCAAACGATCAGCTACGACAATGCGCGTGATGTGCTGCGGCAGGCGGCGGAGATGCAGCAGGCGCTGGTGCAAACATGAAGGCCGCCGCCGCGAGCGCCTATCCGGTCGTGCCGGTCTTTCATCCCCGCCGGGAGGCGCGGCGGGCGGTGAAGCGCGGTTATCCGCGCGGCAGCGGCACTGTGCGCCTGTGTCGCAGCGTTCAGGCGGTCAAACAACTCCTCGAACAGCGGCTCGTGGACGCGGTTGTGCTCGACGTGCGCCATTGTGATGGCGATGGGTTGGCATTGCCAGCGTCCTTTCCGCGCATCCCGATGTATGCGCTCTCGGCGGTGCGGCCGGACGATGGCGCGTTGCTCGCGTCCTGCCGCGATGCCGGCTTCACCGGCGTGCTCGTCGAAGGCGTGGACAACGCCGTCGCCGGCGAGTGGATCGCCGCGCGTACCGCACAGGTCGCGCGGCGTGTGGCGCTTGCCGATGCGCCCCGGCTCCTGCGCCTGACCGATCGGTTACAGCTCGCGGCCTGGGAAGAGGTGTTGCGCCGGGCAGGCAGGCCGATCAAGACGGGCCACGTCGCCGCGGCGCTGCGCGTGACCCGCGAGCATCTGTCGCGCGAATTCGGGGCTGGCGGAGCCCCGAACCTGAAGCGTGTCATCGATCTGGCGCGCGCCGCTTGCGCCGCGGATCTGCTTGGCAACCCGGGGTACACGGTTCGCGGCGTCGTTCGCATCCTCGGCTATGCGTCGCCGAGCCATTTGGCGGGGGCGGCGCGGCGCGTTGCCGGGGCAACGCCGGTCGAGCTGCGAGAGCTGGGGCCTCGAGGCGTGCTTACTCGATTCCTGAGAGGCCGGACGAGATCCCGACCCTAAGACTCCGAAGGACGCCGGAGGTCGCCGAATGTTCGGCGTCTTCCGGCGACCCGTAGTTAGTGATATTTTTCACAAACTCCAAACGGTACTCTCAATGGCCACCGATTCCATCCTGCGTCCAGGCGAGCTGAAGAACCTTCTCCTCAAGGAAATCCAGGCCGCTGACCTGGCGGACATCGACGTCCGTGAAGTCGGCACCGTCTTGGAGGTGAAGGACGGCATCGCCCGGATCTACGGGCTGACGTCTGCGATGGCGGGCGAGATGCTCGAATTCACGGTCTCGGCGACCGGCGAGAAGATCACGGGCCTCGCGTTGAATCTCGAGGAAGACAACATCGGCGCCGTGATTTTCGGCGACTACCTCCAGCTGCGCGAGGGAGACGAAGTCCGCCGCACCGCGCGCGTGCTCGAGGTGCCGGTCGGTCCTGCCATGGTGGGGCGTGTCGTAGACGCGCTGGGGCGGCCGGTGGACGGCCTCGGCCCGATTCATACGACCAAGAGTCGCAAAGTCGAGATCGTCGCGCCGGGCATCATCAAGCGCCAGCCGGTGAAGGAGCCGCTGCAGACCGGCATCAAGGCGATCGACTCGATGATTCCGATCGGCCGCGGCCAGCGCGAGCTGATCATCGGCGACCGCGGCACAGGCAAAACCGCCATCGCGATCGACACGATCATCAATCAGAAGGGCCAGGGCGTCATCTGCGTCTACGTGGCGGTCGGGCAGAAGAACTCGACCGTCGCGGCGGTGGTGGAGCGGCTCAAGGAGCACGACGCGATGGAGTACACCATCGTCGTCGTCGCGTCCGCCTCTGAGCCTGCGCCGATGCAATACATCGCCCCATACTCCGGCTGCACCATGGCCGAGTATTTCATGTACGACGAGAAGAAGGCGACGCTGTGCGTGTATGACGACCTGTCGAAACAGGCGGCCGCGTACCGGCAGCTGTCGCTGGTGCTGCGGCGCCCGCCCGGTCGTGAAGCGTATCCCGGCGACGTGTTCTATCTCCACAGCCGGCTGCTCGAGCGCGCCGCCAAACTCTCGGACGAAATGGGCGGCGGCTCGCTGACCGCGCTACCGATCATCGAGACGCAGGCGGGCGACGTCTCCGCCTACATCCCGACGAACGTCATCTCGATCACCGACGGCCAGATCTTTCTCGAGACCGATCTCTTCTATTCGAACGTGCGGCCCGCGGTGAACGCCGGCATCTCCGTGAGCCGGGTGGGCGGCAACGCGCAGATCAAGGCGATGAAGCAGGTCGCCGGCCGGCTGCGGCTCGACCTCGCGCAGTACCGGGAGCTCGAGGCGTTCGCCCAGTTCGGCTCCGAGCTCGATCCGGCGACCCAAAAGCAGCTCGCGCGTGGGGCCCGCGTCGTCGAAGTACTGAAACAGCCGCAGTATCAGCCGATGCCGGTCGACCAGCAGGTGATCGTCATCTTCGCGGTCACAAGCGGGCTGATCGACGATGTGGCCGTCCCCCAAATCAAGGAGTGGGAGAAGGGGCTGCTCGAGTTCATGGGGGCGCAGCATCCCGAGATGGCGGACGAAATCCGGACGCGGAAGGCGCTCTCGGACGATCTCAGTGCGCGATTGAAAAAGGCGATCGAGGAGTACAAGGCGCTGTAATGGCGAAACCTCGCGAGCTCAAGCGGCGCATTCGCTCCGTGCAGAACACGAAGAAGATCACGAAGACGATGGAGCTCGTCTCTACGTCCAAGCTCAAGCGCGCGCAGGACCGCGTGGTGGGCGCGCGGCCCTACGCGCAGGCGCTGGCGGAGGTGATCGGGCAGCTGTATTCGCCGGAGCTGGCGGAGCGATTCCCGTTGTTGCGTCAACCGGGCTATACCGGACGAGGCGCGGGGGTGCGGCGGGCAGCGCTGCTGTTGATCACCTCGAATCGCGGGTTGTGCGGTGCGTTCAACGCCAACCTGATTCGCGAAGCGCGGCGGCGGCTTGAGGAGCTCGAGAAACAGGACGCCCACACCGAGCTGCACCTCGTTGGCAAGAAGGGCATCAGCTACTTCAAGTTCACCAAGCGCAACATCGCATCGCAGCGCATCGACATCGGCGATCGCCCGACACTGGAGCACGCCGCCGAACTAGCAAAACCGCTGATGGAGCGATTCTCGAACGGGGATCTGGACGCGGTGGATGTCGTGTTTGCGAAGTTCAACAGCGCGGTCTCCACGCCACCCACGACGTTACGGATCCTGCCGATCGCTGCGCCTGAGAAGCGTCGGTCGGCGGTCAATTACATCCTGAAGCCTTCTGCCGCGGAAATTCTCGAGCAGCTCCTTCCTTTGTATGTGCAGAACCAGATGTACCGCGCGCTGGTCGAGACCGCGGCCGCCGAGCACGGCGCCCGGCGCACGGCGATGAAGAACGCGACCGACGCCGGCAGCGACATGCTCACGATCTTGCAGCGCACGTTCAATCGAGCCCGTCAGGCTCAGATTACGCAGGAGCTCGCTGAAATCGTTGGCGGAGCTGAGGCCCTGAAAGGATAGGTGTCAGGTGTCGGGTGTCAGGGATGCAACTCTGACACCTGACACCAGGCACCTGACACCAAAAAACGGAACTGGAATGGCGACCAAGACTCAGCAAAAAGCGAATATCGGCAAAGTGGTCCAGGTCATCGGACCCGTCCTCGACGTCGAGTTCGAGCCCGAGCAGCTGCCCGAGCTCTACAACGCGGTGACGGTGAAAATCGATGACCGCCAGCTCGTCGCGGAAGTCGAGCAGCATATCGGCCGCAACCAGGTCCGCGCCGTTGCCATGAGCTCGACCGACGGGGTTGTGCGCGGCATGGACGTCGTCGACACGGGCCAGCCGATCACCGTTCCGGTGGGCAAGCCCGCGCTGGGCCGCATCCTCAATGTCATCGGCGAGCCGGTGGACGAAGGGCCGCCGATTCCGAAAGACGCCGAGCGCTGGCCGATTCACCGCGGCACGCCGGCGTTCGTCGACTTGGAGCCGAAGACGCAAGTATTCGAAACCGGTATCAAAGTCATTGACCTGATCGCGCCGTTCGTCAAGGGCGGCAAGATCGGACTGTTCGGCGGCGCCGGCGTCGGCAAGACCGTCGTCATTCAGGAGCTCATCAACAACGTCGCGAAGGCGCATGGCGGAAAGTCCGTGTTCTGCGGCGTCGGCGAGCGGACGCGCGAGGGCAATGACCTCTATCTCGAGTTCAAGGAAGCGCACATCCTCGAGAACGTCGCGCTCATTTACGGACAGATGAACGAGCCGCCGGGCGCGCGACTGCGCGTCGGGCTGACGGGCCTCACCGTCGCCGAATACTTCCGCGACGTCGAAGGCCAGGATGTGCTCGTCTTCATCGACAACATTTTCCGGTTCACGCAGGCCGGATCGGAAGTGTCGGCCCTGCTCGGCAGAATGCCGTCGGCCGTCGGCTATCAGCCGACGCTCGCGACCGAGATGGGCGAGCTCCAGGAGCGCATCACGTCGACCAAGAAAGGATCGATCACGTCGGTGCAGGCGATCTACGTTCCGGCCGACGATCTCACCGACCCCGCGCCGGCGACCGCCTTCTCCCACTTGGACGCGACAGTGGTATTGGACCGCGCCATCGTCGAGCTCGGCATCTATCCGGCTGTGAACCCGCTGTCGTCGTCAAGCCGCATCCTCGACGCGCAGTACCTGGGCGAGCGCCACTACAACGTGGCGGTCGAAGTGCAGCGCATCCTGCAGCGTTACAAAGATCTCCAGGACATCATCGCGATTCTCGGAATGGACGAGCTGTCGGAAGAGGACAAGCTCCTCGTCGGCCGAGCGCGCCGGGTGCAACGCTTCCTCTCGCAGCCCTTCTTTGTGGCCTCCCAGTTCACCGGCTTGGAGGGCAAGTACGTCAAGCTCGAGGAGACGATCGCCTCGTTCGAGCGGGTCGTCTCCGGGGAGTTCGACCAGCTCCCCGAGCAGGCGTTCTACATGCAGGGGGGCATCGACGACGTCGTGGCGCAAGCCAAGAAGATGGCTTCGGCGTAATGCGCGTCTCCGTTATCTCCGCCGAGCGCGCGGTGTTCGAGGGCGATGCGGAAGCCGTCGTCGCGCCTGCCTATGACGGCCTGGTAGGGATTCTCCCCCGCCATGCGCCGTTTATGACCCTCCTGGGGCATGGGGTTGTCAAAATCATGCACACCGGCGTCCCTCACGGGACGACCAGGCTGCAGGTTGCCGGTGGCTTTCTTCAAGTGGCGTATGATGTTGTGCGCATTGTCGCGAGGAGCGCAGCCCCAGTCGCCTCTTGACTTTAGCGTTCCTTTTTCCAACAGTGGTGCCGGTCTGCTAGGCCCTAAAACACCTAAAATCCCTTTTTCCCTCGGAGGCTACGTATGAAGCGGCTCGGACTGGCAATGCTCGCGGTGGCGCTGTGTGTGACCGCCACCCGCACCGCGATGGCGCAGGGTCATCTGCGCTATGGCGTGCAGGCAGGTTTGCTGATGCCCGTGAGTGATTACAACACTGCCGACAAGATGGGCTTCGTCGGCGGCGTCGGCGCCACTTACTGGCTGCCGGGAACAGGCAACATCGGCGTCAGGGGCGACGTGTCGTATTCCTCTACAGCCCACAAGAGTCCCGTCACCGGCAACACCAAGATTATTGGTGGCACGGCGTCCTTTGTTTATGCCTTGCAGCCCGCCAGCGCGCCTGCGCGTTTCATGCTGACGGCCGGCGTCGGTTTCTATAACATGGATTTCGGCGGAGGCACGCCCAAGCAGTCCAAGCTGGGCTTCGGTGGTGGTGCGGCCGTCGCTTTCAAGATGGGCACGAGCAGCACGCGCCTCGTGGTGGGCAGTCGGTACACGTCAGTCGCCACCGACGGGACGAGCAGGCTGACCTTCCTGCCGATCACGGTCGGGCTGAGCTTCGGGAAATAATCGACCTTTTGCGGCGTGAGCCGTATCACTAGATCGAACGTAAATGACGGCCCGTCAGCATCCTAGCTGGCGGGCCGTCGCCTTTTCAGGGGACGCCTAGTTGACAGAACCCCATGTGGTTCTTAACGATGTGGCGGTTTTACCACCCCAACTGGAGGTCTTGGTTATGCGGAAGCTCACGAGTACTCTGGTGGCGGCAGTCGCCCTGGTGGCGCTCCCGCACGTCGCGCTGGCCCAACGGACCCGCGTCGCCGCCGCCAGCGGTCCGAAGAACGAAATCGGCGTCGATCTTGGTGCAGCGTATAGCCATTACGGCAGCGGCTGTACTGCGAACTGCGGCTCGTTCGGCGTTGGAACACCGGTCGACATCCGGTGGGGATTCCTGGCTAACGGCCCGCTGTCCTTCGAGCCGCGCTTCACGTTCAATTGGCTGACCGGCGGAGGTGGTCACGTCCTCTCGTTCGATCCAGATCTCAACGTGATCTATCGCATGAGCCATGCGACCGCACGTCGAGGGATGTACGCCACGGGCGGCCTCGGGCTGGCGATCGCGAGCGCGTCGGCGGGCAGTGTGAGCAACTCGGCCACGCAGCTTTCGCTCAACGCTGGTCTCGGCAAGCGCATTCCGGTTGAGTCGAACGCCTGGCGGTTAGAGGGTTTCCTCCGCTACAACTTCAAGAACAGCGGCAAGGGTATCCCGAGCAGCTTCAACATCGGGGCCCGCGTCGGCATGTCGTTCTGGCGTTAAGCTCGCAGCAGTGATCGATGGCCCGTCAGGCTCCGGCCGGCGGGCCATCGGTGTTACCACCCCCAATTGGAGGTCGTGACTATGCGGAAGCTCTTTGGCGGGTTGGTTGTGGCGGTGCTGGCGCTGTCGCTCGCGACAGTCGCGCAGGCGCAGCGGAGGACGACGACAAGCGCCGCCATGGGGGGCGCGAAGCACGAATTCGGGATCGATCTCGGCGTTGCGTACGTGAAGCCGAGCAACGTCAGTGGTGGCATGTCGATTCAAACGCCCGTGGATGTCCGCTTCGGGTTTGTCCCCCGCTCGGGCAAAATGATGTGGGAGCCGCGGCTCAGTCTGACGTTCAACACCGTGGGCGGAAACACTTCGTATCTGTTCACCCCGCAGGTAAACCTGCTCTACGCCAACACCCCAGGCGGTCACCGCCGCGGGATGTACTTCACCGGCGGTGCAGGGCTGCAGATGGGCGATCTCGGAGCTGGCAGTGGGACAGCAGTGAAGCTCGAGGGCGGCATTGGTTGGCGGAAGCCGTACGAAAGCGCAGCCTGGCGGTACGAAGTGGGTTTCCAATGGGTGTCGTCCAGTGCCAAGCTCGGACCATTCGCTGACTACATCGCGATCGGTGGCAGGGTCGGCATTTCACTCTGGCACTAGTAGTAGGGGCGCAGCATGCTGCGCCCCTCCATGTGCGCGGCGTTCCGGGTTCCTTACAGGACGTGCTCCGGAACGCCGCGCTGTTCGTCGGGTAACCTCCGCACCCAGTCTCGAGGAGTTCGCAATGCGTTGGACTCGCGTGTTGTGTCTGCTGGTCATTGGCGCCGGTCTTTACTCCAGTGCCGCGGCACAAGCGACGGGGTTACCCAGTTTCAATGCGCCCTATCGCGCGTTCCGGCGTTCGGAAATCGGCGTCGTGTTGAGTTTTCCCAACGGCGGTGGCACCGCGTTCGAAGGCGCGTATCGCGTGTCGAGCGGAAAATTCGATCTCGGCTTTCGCGGCGGAATTTTCACCCCGGGTGGCAACCTCAACTCGCAACTGCTCCTCGGCGTGGAAGCGCGCGAGCGTGTCGTCACACATACCGAGGATTTCCCACTCGACGGCGCGCTGATTCTCGGCGTCGGCGGACAGTTTGCCAGCGGCAATTCGGCGCTGATCGTGCCGATCGGTCTGTCACTCGGCCGGCGCGTGGATCCCCGAGACTCCAAGATCAGCATCGTACCGTATGTGCAGCCCACTGGATTCCTGATTGCCGGCAGCGGCACCACGTCGCATTTCAAGTTCGATCTCGGCCTCGGCGCCGATTTTCGGCTGACGCCGCGCTTCGATGCGCGGATCAGTGCCGGGCTGGGCGACCTGGAGGGTGTGTCAATAAGCGCCGTGTGGGTGCATTAGCGAGACACAGATTGACTTGGCGCAACCGTTTTCCTACCGTAGGCTCCTCACGACTTGCTGGAGGATACGAATGAAGCGCATGGCGACGATAGCGGCGCTGATCGCATTTGGTGCGACGCCTGCCGTGGCTCAGTGGGCGGGGATGCCCGTCTGGAATAATCCGAAGGGAGGCACGGGCGTCACGATCGACGGAGACCTGGGCTTCCCCAACACCAACGGCGGCAAGGGCACGGCGTACGGCGCGCGCGCCACGGTCGGCTTTGCCAACATCAGTGTCACGGCCGGTCTGTCGAACTGGAAGCCGGACGGATACAGCAGTAGCACGACGTCCGTGGGCGGGACGGCACAGTTCAAGGTGATCGGCGGCAGTCTGATCCCCGTGGCGATGAACTTCCAACTCGGCGCGGGCACAGCCAGCGCCGTGACCTCGGGCACCGTAACGCAGCCCAAGATCACCATGGTCGTCGCCGGCGCCGGCATCAGCGTGAACGTGCCGACACCCGGCCTCAGCATCGAGCCGTACCTCTCCCTCGGTGAGCGCTGGAACAAGGCGTCGGGCTTCAGCACCCAGTCGAATTTCGGCTGGGTCATCGGCGCGAACCTCGGCTTCGGGATGATGGGGCTGCACCTGGCGTATGATTCCCAGAAGCTCGGGGGCGCGACCCGCGGCATCATCGGGGTCGGCGCGCATGTCGCATTGAAGGCTCCCATCGGCATGTAAGACGCAGTAGCTTTGGGGCGCGCCGCACCCACGGGGCGGCGCGCCCTTTTTTCCCCGGGAGATTCGTGATTCGTTCGACAATACGCGTGGGCCTCGTGACGCTGGCGCTGGCCCTCACGGTGAGTGGCTGCGCCCTGACCTTCGATGCGACCGAGCTCGGCGTCCCGACCTCGCTCGCCGAGCCCGCGCCGGCTCCGCCGCAGGGAACACACTTCCGCGTCACCAAGCATCCGGTCTTTCTCCTGTGGGGACTCACCGGGGCCGGCCGACCCAACGCGGAGGACGTGCTTGCCGGGCAGGCAGGCACCGGGGCACGAATCGCAAACCTCCGCATCAAGGTCCGCACCCGCTGGCCGGATCTCCTCGTGACCGTACTCTCGGCAGGCCTCATCACACCCCGCTCGGTCACGTTCGAGGGCGTCGTCGTTCCCCGCTAGCCACGTTTTGAGACGCTTGCTCTAGCGGGGTACTTTTGGCGGTGCTATATCCGAGCGCAAGTTGATGGTCCGCAGGTGAACCGTCCGCCTCGGAGGAGTCATGCGTCTCTCTGTATTGTCGTTTCTCTTCCTCACAATTAGTGTGGCTGCGTCGCTGCCTTCGCCGGTGGCCGCGCAGGAGCCCGTCACCCTCAGTGGCCGTGTCCTCGCCGGGGGCAACCCGATCGGGTATGCCGAAGTCATCATTCCGTCACTCGGGCTGGGCGCGAGCACGCGCGAGGATGGCCGCTATGCCATCGTCATTCCGAGTGCACGCGCGACGCCCGGCCAGACGCTCACGGTCACAGCGCGCCGGCTCGGGTACAAGCCCACAACCTTGCAGGTGACGCTAAGCGCTGGCGTGATCGAGAAGGACTTCGCGTTACTGCCCAACCCGCTGCAGCTCGGGGAAATCGTGGTGACGGGCGCGGGCACGGCCACTTCGACCGAGAAACTCGGAAGCGTGCGCAACAACGTGTCCGCGGACCAGATCTCCAAGAGTAACGAGCAGAATGTCGTCGAGGCTCTGGCGGCGAAGGCACCGAACGTCTTCGTCAGCGCACAGTCCGGTGACCCCGGCGCGTCGTCGTTCATCCAGATCCGCGGCATCCGCACGGTCGTGGGAAATAACCAGCCGCTCATCGTGGTGGACGGCGTGCCGATCGACAACTCTGCCACCTCCACCTCCAGTTTCAATCCGCACGACGGCGGCTACTCGGGCGAGGGCACCGTTGTGACGAACCGGGCGATGGACCTGAACCCCAACGACATCGAGTCGGTGGAGATCCTGAAGGGCGCCGCTTCGGGGGCGATCTACGGCGCCCGTGCGGGGCAGGGCGTCATCCTGATCACGACCAAGTCCGGCCACCCCGGTGCGACGCATTTCACGCTTCGTTCCTCCGCCTCGTTCGACAACGTGAACCACTTTGTCGGGCTGCAAACGAAGTTCGGTCAGGGTCGGTTCGGCGTTGAGGCCGACACGTCGGTGGGGGGCGCCTGCGATGACCCGGGGAACAGTATCTGCCGGCGCTCCTGGGGCCCGGCGCTTCCAGCGGGCACTCCCGTCTTCGACCACTCTCACGAGCTATACGAGACGGGCCACGTCGTCGAGAACGCGTTGACGATCTCCGGGGGAAACGACCGCACCACCTTCTATCTGTCCGGTGAAAATCTGGACAACAACGGGATGTTCGTGGGTGATCACGACCGGTTCAACCGCAACACGATCCGGGTCAAGGGTTCGCACAGGTGGTCGGACCAGCTGAGGATCGACGCGAACCTGGCCTATGCCGACACGCGTGGGCATTACATTCAGCGCGGCAACAACGTGAACGCGGTGCAGATCCCGGCGCTGCGCACGCCGCCCGAGTTCGACAACCTGCCGTACCTGGACCCGGTGTTCCACCAGCATCGGTCCTACCGGTTCCAGCATCCCACGGCCGGCAGCCTCGAGGCGGACCGCGGGTTCGACAACCCCTTCTTTGCCCTGAATGAGCAGGTCAACACGTCGAATGTGGGCCGCGTGTTCGGCAATATCGGCGCGGAGTATCTCGCCACCTCATGGCTGAGGCTCAACTACACGCTCGGCGCCGACTACGCGAATGACGAGCGGCTCGAGGGATGCGCCATCTCCTCCTCCGATGTGTGCAACGGTGGGCGCGTGATCGAGGGCAAGGTCGTCAATTATCAGATCGATCACAACCTGACGGCGACCGCGAGCTACACCGTCAACCCGCATGTTTCGGGGGCGGTTACGGTCGGCCAGAACCTGAGCAGCCAGAACAACCGCAACCTGTTCGCGGTCGGGCGCGGCCTCGTAGCGCCGACTCCGTACAAGTTGTCCAATACCGTCGCGCGTGATCTCCCGCTCGACGCCGAGGTCGTGATTCACCGCGAGTCGTATTTCGGGCAGGGAACGATCGACTTGTACGACCAGCTGTACCTCAACGCCTCGATCCGCAACGACGGCTTCTCGAACTTCGGGCGGCTCTCGCGGCGGGCATGGTTCCCCAAGGGTAGCGTGGCCTGGACGTTCACGAAGCTGACGGGCGAGCGGCCGTGGCTCACGTTCGGCAAGGTACGCGTCGCCTACGGCGAGGCGGGGACGGAGCCACCGCCCTATGTGACGTCGGCGACGTATTTCTCGCAGATCTTCGGCGGGATTGCGCAGGGCACGGGGGAGACGCCCACCCAGAACGGGATCGGAGGGCTGCTTACGGGCGGCCAGAAGCCGGCGGACGTACTGCGGCCTGAACGCTCCAAGGAGCTCGAAGCGGGGTTCGACCTCGGCCTGTTCCGCGACCGCGCGGATGCCGCGTTCACCTACTACAACTCCAAGACCGTGGATGTGATTCTGCCGACGCCGCTCGCGCCGTCGACGGGATACTCCACACAGTACACCAATGCCGCCCAGTTCCGGAACCGCGGGATCGAGGCGACGCTCAACGTGCGCCCGATCCAGAAGACGGACTACGGCTGGGAGGTCGGGCTGCAATGGGCCCGCAACCGTGGCGTCGTCGTCACCTTGAACGGCCCGCAGTACATCTTCTTCGGATCAGGGGTCGCGCAGGTCGGCGAAGAGATCGGCGTGACGCGGGCGTCGGGCTATATCCACTGCGGCCTATCCGACCCGACCCTCCTGGGCGGCGCGGTCGGCACGGCGTGCGCGGGAGCTCCGCGGGGCGCGCTCTACATCGATGCGACCGGCTTCCCAGTCACCGATCCGAACCAGCGCATCCTCGCCAACCCGAATCCTCGGTGGACAGGGAGCGTGCGGAGTGCGTTCCGCTACCGCAAGCTCCAGGTTTCGGGGCTACTCGACATTCGGCACGGTGGCGTGGTGCCGAACGACGTGAAGGGCGCTTTGTGGAGCTATGGGACGCACATCGACACCGAGCAACGGGCCGATTGCACTTCAAGCTGCACCGGCAACCTGAAGACGTTTGGGCAGGGCGGTTGGTTCGACGGGCCGGTCGTGGGCCCCGGGGCGGGGACGGCCGTGCCGATCGGTGAGAACTGGTATCGGCAGAGCGACGCAGCCTGCCCGTTCACGGGCGTAGAGGAGGCCTGCCTCGAGCCGCACGGCTACGTCAAGCTGCGCGAGATCTCGATCACCTACACGCTGGACGCGCCCTGGGTCCAGAGAGCGCTCGGGCTGGCGAGCATCGACCTGCGTGTCTCCGGCCGGAACCTGAAGACTTGGACCAAGTGGACGGGGTACGACCCGGAGACGAGCGGCGGCGGATCCACTGATCCGATTCAGGGATCGGAGTACTTCGGCAATCCGCAGACGCGGTCGTTCGTGTTCACCGTCAACCTGAACCGCTAGCCCGAGGAGATCGACCCATGACTCGCTCAATCAAAGTCGCGGCCGTCTCTCTGGCGCTCGTGCTCGGGGCCAGCGGCTGCGGTGACCTGCTGACCGGGGACAAGCTGTCCAGCGACCCGAACAATCCGAGCCAGGCGACGGCCCAACAGCTCTTTATCGGTGTGCAGACGAACATGTTCACGTCGCAGGAAAACTCCGTCGCGATGACGGTGTGCATGTGGATGCAACAATGCACCGGTGTCGGCGGGCGGTTCGTCGATCAGTTCGGTCACTACGTCGTCAACGAATTCAGCTGGGACGGTAACTGGTTCCAAGTCTACACCGGCGGCGGTCTCATCGATCTCCGCAAGATCGAAGCGGCCGAGCGCACCGCAGGCGACAACGTCTTCCTGGGCGTCGCGCAGGTTTGGGAAGCATTCGATATGGGTGTCGCTGCGGACCTGTGGGGCAACGTTCCGTATACGGATGCGGTGGGCGGCAGTGCAACGCCAACCCTTGACGGTCAAATGGTCGTCTACGATTCCGTGCAATCGGTGCTGTCGCAGGCGATCACCAATCTGGGCGGCGCCGGCACCGGGCCGCTCGGCAATGACCTGGTGTACTCTGGTGACAAAGTCAAATGGGTTGCGGCAGCCCACACGCTCAAAGCACGGTTTCTGTTGCACACGGTGGAGGCGGCGGCGAACAAGGCCACCGTCTACAATAACGTGATCACCGAAGCGACAGCCGGCATCGGCAGTCGCGCAGGGGATCTGCGCGCCTATCACAGTACTGCGACGTCAGAACGGAACATCTGGTATCAGTTCCAGACCACGACGTTCGGCCAGGATCTCGTGGCGGGCAAGGCGCTGGTGGACAGGATGAACGCGCGTGGGGATCCGCGGTTACCGCAGTACTTTGCCAAGAATGCCCTGGGCACCTACGGTGGCGACGACCCGAACGTGGCACAGCCCGGCAACACGGTGTCGCCCCTGAACGGGATCAGCGGGAACACGTCCCTCCGGATGTGCCCGACGTCGTCCAGCTGTGGATCGTTCCAGCAGCCGCTCGTTAGCTACCAGGAGAACGAGCTGATTCTGGCCGAGGCGTACAACCAGACGGGGAACGACGCCGCCGCCCTGACGCACCTGAATAACGCGCGCGGGGTTGTCCCGCTCGCGCCGCTCGCCGGCATTGTAGGCGTCGCGCTGCTGGATTCGATCATGACCGAGAAATACATCACGCTGTTCCAAAACATCGAGGTGTGGAACGACTACCGTCGAACCTGCCGTCCTGCCCTCACGCCGTTCAACACGGGCAGCGTGAACCCGATTTGGCGGGGCAAGATTCCCGGGCGCCTGTATTACGGCGGGACCGAGATGAACGTGAATTCCCATATTCCGGATCCGGCCACGCAGGTTGCTACGAACGGCTTCCGGAACCCCAACGACCCGGCCGACTGCCCGTAGCCAGGCAGCGCGCCTCAGTCGCGGAGGAGCGGGCTGCGCAGCCGCGGCTCGCTCCTCCGGAGGTGGGGCTCAAAGGATGCGACTCCTTCATTATTAGTGAGGAGACTTACTAGCATGCGATGGGCCCGAAGTTGCGTCCTGATGTGCCTCCTGATTTCGGCTACAGGGTGCTATTACTACCAGCCGCTGGACACTCCTGCCCCGAGACCGGGGACATATATGCAGGTGATGCTCACGGACTCCGGGACTAGCCACTTCTGGGGTTATCTGGGTCCGGATGTCGGGAACGTGCGCGGCCGGCTGATTACCGCCGATCCCCAGGTCTTTGCGCTTTCGGTCGAATCGGTGGAGCAGCGGCATGGCCAAGTCTTGACATGGAAGGGCGAGGCCGTGACTCTGCGTCGCGAGTACGTCGCTACAGTGCAAGAACGGCGCCTCTCCAAATCGCGCGTTGCACTCCTCGCTGGCGGCTCCGTGGTAGGTCTCGTCGCGACAGTCGCGGCACTGGCGACTTGGGCAGCCGGATCGGGCAGCGGGGGCGGCGGAGGACAACCACGCTAGACGAAATTCAGTACACCCCCACGCTCGAACGTCGCAAGTCGGTTTCCAATGTCCACTCGATGTACTGTCCGGGCTGGATCGTGAGTGTTTCGGTACGCGCGACATCGTTACTGCCTATCGCTTCCCCTATCAACGCGAGCTCGTGTAATTGCCCCAGCAACCTTGCGGGGAGCACAAAGTCCTGGGCTGAGGAGGCCGTGACCGTCCCGATGCGGGTGCGCTGTCCATCGTGTAACACGTAAACAGTCACGTCGAGCCAATTGCGATTTGTGACTTTCAACGGGATATCGGGGAGCGGCGCGGGTTTTGAGTGGTAACGGCCGCCGCACGCGAGCATCACCGCCATGACGGCTGTGCCGAGCCCGAGTCTCGTCAGTAGACCCCCACGCTGGACTGTCGCAGGTCGGTCTCGAGTGTCCACTCGATCCGCTGTCCCGGATGAACCGTGAAGAGCTGGGTGCGCACGCGCTCGCTACTGCCGATTGGGTCCCCCAGCAGCATTATATCGTGCGACTGCGCGACCAGGCGTCCGGGAATCGTAAACGACTGAGTCGACGAACCCGTCGCGAGGCCCATGCGCATGCGTTGCCCGTCGTACAGGACGAACACCGTGACGTCCAGGAAGTTGTGGTTGGTGACCTGGAGCGTGACATCGGCGGGCGGCTCCGACAGGCTGGCGGGACGGCGCCGATGAGAACATGCCGTGTCGGTCATGAATGCGGCAAGCAGCAGCAGAACCGGCAAGCGTATGGCCATGCGAGCTCCTGTCAGGTGACCAGCCCCCGCACCAGCGCGGTCGTCCGCTCCGAGGCGCCGCGACCATCTTCCACCATCTGTTTCGCGGCCTTCCCAGCGCTTTTCCGAGCCGCCGGGTCGTGATGCCACACGAGCCATTGCGAATGTAGCGGGTGGCGTGCATCGGCCGGCAGAGCCACGGCGCCGCCTTGCTCGAGCAAGAGCGTCGCGTCCCGGCTCATCCGCCAGTGTGGGCCGAACACGGTTGGGACGCCGAACACGGCCGGCTCGAGGACCGAGTGCAGGCCCGCGCGATGAAACCCGCCGCCGACGAACGCCGCGTCGCCCAGGGCGTAGAGATCGGCGAGGATCCCGACGCGATCGACGACGATCACGGGCCCCGGTTTCGCGTGCTCGAGCTGGGACAAACGCACGGGGCGGGGCAGCTTGAGATGCCGCAAGCGCTCGGCGATCCCGGCGAGGTGATCAGGGTTGGGCTCGTGCGGCGCCAGCAGCAAGCGCGCCGTCGGGAGCTGGTGCAGCAGATCGGCGAAGGCCGGCAGGAGCACCGCTTCATCTGACGGCCACGTCGAACCCGCCACGATCGTGAACGCGTCGGCGGATGTCGCGGCGAGGCGCGCGAGCGGCTCGCGCGTCTTGTCCAGGCGCGCCGCGCGCTCGGCGACACTGTCGTAGCGGGTGTCGCCCGTGACCGCGATGGTGTCGGGACGCGCGCCCAGCAGCTCCAGGCGCTCGCCATCGTCTTCACTGATCGCGCCCACCCGGTCGAGCGCGCGGTACGCCGGCGCCGACCACTGGCGGGTCGGCCACCGCAGGCGCGAGCTCTCCGGCGCGACGGTCGCGGAGATCAACCCCAGTTTTACGCCGCGGCGCGCGGCGGCCAGCGTGAGCTCCGGCCACACGTCGAGCTTGCTGAAGACCAGGGCGTTCGGCTGCAGCGCATCGAGGACCGCGGACACCTCGGACGGCCGGTCGAGGGGCAAATAGTCCGCGATGTCGACCGGCAGATTCTTCGCGAGCCGCTCGGCTGAGGGCGAGAAGAACGTGAAGGCGAGCTGCCAGTCGGGATGCTCGGCGCGCAGCGTTTCGAGCACCGGCTTCGCCTGGAGTCCTTCACCGACCGATGGTGCGTGCATCCAGATCAGGGGCCGTTTCGGATCGCGTTGCGCGGCCGCCCATCCGGCAACACGGGCGGCCAACCCGCGGCGCCCGTCGAGTCCTCGCGCCACTTTCTTGTCGAAGCGCGCCACGAGCGGCGCCGCCCGCGTGACGACGTGCACGCTCAGCCGGTACAGGAACGAAGGTTTGCTCACTTTGCCGCGTGCACGCGCACCGCGTAGATCGAGTCGAGCAACCGCCGCATCGGTTCGGGCGTGTACGGCGCCCCTTCGAGCAGGCCGCCTTCTATATAGAAGGAAGGGGTGGCGCGGGCGCCGGCGCGGGCGGCACGCTGGGCGTCGAGCTCCACCTCGTTCCGGGCGTCGCCGGCATTGAGACAGGCGAGCAGCTTCGCGCGGTTGACACCGGCCCGCTCAGCCAGCGCGAGAAGCGTATCCCGGGGCTGCGCGAGTGCGGCCCAGCGGTCTTGTTGGCGGTACAGCGCGTCATGCAGCGGCCAGAACCGTCGCTGACGGGCGGCGCACATGGCGACTTCGGCGGCCGCCACCGCATTCGGGTGGATGCTGGTCAGCGGCAGGTTGATGAAGACCCAGCGCACCTTCCCGGTTCTGACATACTCGCTGTCCAGCGCCGGGAGCACGGTGATCGCGAACATGCGGCAGGCTGGGCATTGGAAGTCCGCCATCTCATAGACGGTTACCGGTGCGTCGGCCCGTCCCTTCGTGCGGGCCGCCAGGGGGTCGTCGCCCTGCAGGGCCAGCACACTCAGCACCACCGGGAAGAAGTGTATCACGCGATCAACATACGAAAAAAATGCGCTCTTGCGGACCAGTGAATCGGCTTTCAGTATTCAACAGGCAATCCTCTTTGAACCGTCCCGCGTTCGACGTTCGCCCAAAGCCGTTGGGCGTCTCGCGCGGTGATCGCATAGGAAAATGAGTGTCGTACGACCGGCAGCAACGCCCCGTCCGGGCGCTGCCGGAGTGTCTGTTTTCCTTTGGTCGGGGAGGGTTACTATCATGCGAACTTTTCGTCCGTCGCTGTATACGCTGTGTTGTTCGTCAATCCAGCAGCACAGCCCCTCTCCTCCGCACTGAGCCTCTCCGCTAGACACGCGATCCGACACTAGACAAATCCTTCACGATTCTCTTCACGCAAGGGGACTGAGTATGACCCGTGATCCGTCAGTATCCCGACCTCTCGGTTGGGCGTTCATCGTAGCGCTGCTGCTGGCGATCGTGCCGGCAGCGGCTGCACAAGAGCCAGTGACGATCACTGGCAAAGTGACCGGCGCGAATGGTGAAGCGCTGCGCGACGTCAATGTCACCATCGTCGAGTTCGGCGTCGGCGGCTGGACCGGCGCAGACGGCACGTATCGCTTGAGCGTGCCCGGCGCGCGCGCGCAGGGACAACAGGTCAGAGTGAGCGCGCGTCTCATCGGATTCCGAGCGGGCACCGGGACCGTCACCGTAACGGCTGGCGCCACGGTCGAGCAGAACTTCCAGCTCGCGTCCGATCCGCTCCGCCTCGACGTCGTCGTCGTGACGGGTGCCGGAACGCAGGAGCGCCGCGAGCGGTTAGCGACGGCGACCGCGACCGTCGACAGCGGCACGATTGCCCGCAGCAATGAGCAGAATGTGGTTCAGGCGCTGGCGGGCAAGGTGCCGAACGTGCTGACCAATCAGGGCAGCGGTGACGCGGGCGCGTCGACGGCGATCCAGATCCGCGGCCCCAAGACGTTCGGGACGAGCCAACCGGTGATCATCCTGGACGGCGTGCCGATCAGCAATGCGACGCGCGGCCAGGCGGTGTTGTCCGGTGCGCCGGCGACCAACCGCGCCGCCGACATCAACCCCGACGACATCGAAGCGGTGGACGTGCTCAAGGGTGCCGCATCGACGTCGATTTACGGCGCGAGCGCGGGCTCGGCGGGCGCGCTCGAGTTCCGTACCAAGCGCGGCCACGCCGGACCGACGACCTATAACCTGCGTTCGACGATCACGTTCGACGATCCGGTTCGCACGGTCCCGGTGCAGCGCACGTACGGCGTCGGCTCGGGCGGCGTGTCCAGCAACTGCGCGACGGTCAACTGCTCGATCAACTCCAACTTCTTCTCCTGGGGTCCGGCGATCGCGGCGGGCACGCCGACGTTCGATCATGGCGCCGAGATGTTCGAGACTGGGCGCACGATCGACAACGCCCTGTCGATCTCGGGCGGCAACGAGCGCACCACGTTCTATGCGTCGGTGAGCGAGCTGAATCAGGACGGCTTCATCGTCAGCAATCAGGATCGGTACGAGCGCTACACCGCGCGTCTGGCGGCCTCGCACACGCTGTTCGAGAACTTCACGCTGAATGCCAGCGTGCAGGTGGTGCAGACGACGAACAGCGGCTCGGACCGCGGCAACTCCGTCAACGGCATCGGGATCAGCGCGCTGCGCCAGCCGCCTGACTTCAATGCGCAGCAATACCTGGGCGGTCCCTCCGCCCTACATCGCTCGTGGCGCTTCCCCAACCCGGGGCCGATCGCCTTCGCGACCAGCCGGGGGTTCGACAATCCGTTCTATGCCCTCTACAACGATCAGCTGCAGGGCCAGACGGGGCGCTATCTCGGCAACATCAACGCCAACTGGAAACCGCTCACCTGGCTTACGGTGAACTGGACGTTCGGTGGGGACTATAACGCCGACGACCGCACGTATGCCTACGGGCAAGCGAGCTCGGGTACGAATGGCGGCTCGATCGAGCGGTGGCAGTTCTACGATCGCGTGTTCGATCACACCCTCACCGCCACCGGAACGCACGAGTTCACTCCTAACTTCAATGGATCGCTGACCGTCGGTCAGAACCTGGATGAGACCTACTTCCGCCAAGTTGATGTGACCGGGCAGACGTGGATCGCACCGACGCCGTACAAACTCTCCAACACGACGACGCGTACCGTCCCCAACGACGCCGAGACCCGGCGGCGGATCGAGGGATACTTTGCGCAGGCCAGCGCCGATCTGTACAACCAGGTGTTCCTGCAGGCCCGGATCCGCAACGACGCCAACTCGGCATTCGGCGTCGGGCATCAGCGCGCCTGGTATCCCGGTGCCAGCGTCGCCTGGAGTTTCGGCAACGCGATTCACTTGCCGCAGGAATACATCTCGTACGGCAAACTGCGGGTGGCCTACGGCGAAAGCGGCCAGCAGCCTCCGTTGTACGCGACGCAAAACGTCTTTACCACCGCCCAATTCGCCGATTTCAACCCCGGGTCGCTGCAGGGCACGACGCTCAATGGCATCGGGGGCCTGTACCAGTCGGCCACGCTGGGCAATCCCAACATCAAGCCTGAGCGCGTGCGCGAGCTGGAAACCGGCGTCGACCTCAGCTTGCTCAGGGGGCGCGCTGCGGTGTCTGTTACGCGCTACGACGCCAAGTCGAAAGACGTGATCTTCAACGTGCCGCTGGCGCCGTCGACCGGCTACACCAGCATCAACGTCAACGCGGGCGAGCTGAGCAACAAAGGATGGGAATTGACCAGCGATATCCAGGTGCTGCAGCGCTCGGATTTCTCGATCCAGCTCAGCGGCAACTGGGCGCGCAACCGCAACATCGTGACCTCGCTGGGTGTCACGCAGGACCAGCTGGATGGCAAACAGCCGATGCCGACCGCGGCAAACTGCACGGACGCAGCGCTGTGGGCGCGCTGCCAAACCGGTATTGGCTCCTCGTTTGCCGGTCAGACGACGAACGCACAGGTCGGGTATCCGCTCGGCGTCTGGCGCTCGACCGACTTCGCGCGCTGCGGCCGTGGCCTGACGACGGTGTTGTTCGCAGGAACCGTGTATGACGTTGGCGCCGCCTGTCAGGGCGCGCCGGTGGGCGCGCTGTACATCGCGCCGAACGGCTTCCCGATCACCGATCCCACGACGCGCGCGCTCGGGAATCCGTGGCCGGACTGGACCGCGGGTGTTTCCGCGACGATCAACTACAAAGGCTTCCAGTTGACGGGGTTCCTCGATCATCGTCAGGGCGGCGACGTGCTGAACATGACGCGCTCGTCCATGGATCAGTACGGCACGCATAAGGACACGGAAATCCGCGGTACGACCGTGACCTTCGGGAAGGACTTCCCGTGCTACAACAGGACGTGCGACGTGCTCGATGGGCCGGTGGTCGGCCCGGGTGCGAACCTGCCGGTGGTGATCGGTGAAGGCTGGTTCAGCAACTCCGCATTCCCGAACGGAAATGGCCAGGGTGCCACCGGGGGACCCATCACCACGCGGCTCGAAGACGGCACGTTCACCCGGCTGCGTGAGGTCTCGCTCAGTTACTCGTTCCGGGGCCGCTGGGTCAACCGGATCGGCGGGCTGCGGCAGCTGGACGCCAAGATCTCGGCCCGCAACCTGAAGCTGTGGAGCCATTACTCGGGCTACGATCCTGAAGTCAACTTGGGTGGGGCGCAGAACGCGAACCGAGGCATCGACTGGTTCAATGCGCCGCTCGCGCATTCCTGGATCATGCAGCTCACCTTCTACCACTAACCGACGCGAGGGATTGCGATGAACTCGTCGAAAAAAGCTGGAGCGGTCCTCGCGCTGGCGCTGCTGGCCGGGGGATGTAGTGACTTCCTGAATGGGCCGGGGTTGACGGAGAACCCGAACAACCCCCTGGTGGCCACGCCGATACAGGTTCTGGTCTCGGTTGAAGCCAACATGGCGACGCGCCTCGAGGGGCAGGTTGCCCGGTGCGCGTCGATCTTTACGCAGCAGCTGATCGGCAGCAATAACCAGCAGTTGCAGTGGTGCACGGCGTATCTCGTCGGTGAAAGCGACATCTCAGGCCAGATGGCCGGCTTTTATACCGGCGGTGGCTTGTTTGGAATTCGGCAGGTCGAAGCAGCCGCCCAGACTGCCGGCGACAACATCATGCTGGGAATTGCCAAAGTCCTGGAAGGGCTGATGATGGGAACGGCCGCCTCGGTATGGGGCGATTTGCCCTACAGCGAGGCGCTGACCCCCGGGGTCGAGTCTCCCAAGCTCGATAGCCAACAGAGCATTTACGCGGCGGTACAGGCGCGACTCGATGAGGGCATCACCGCGCTCACAGCCGCAGCGGCAGGCGCGACGGGGAACTGCTCGCCGTCCGAAGGTGATGTGATCTACTGCGCAACCGCGGTCTCGCGCGCCACGCAGCTTGGGCGCTGGATCCGCGCCGCACATACGTTGAAGGCGCGGTTTCATCTGCATCAGGTGGAGCGTCTCGGAGTGTCCGAGTATGCCGCCGCGCTCGCGGAAGCGCAGCTCGGTATTAACGAGGCGCCCTCGGGCGCGACCGCGCAGCAGCAGGCGATTCACGGACAAGCGCCCGGTGATTTCCGCACGTTCCACGGGAGCGTCCAGGACCTGGATGCAAACATTTGGGCCGAGTTCCTCCTATCGCGACAGGATGTCGTGGCGGGGAACACACTCGTCTCGATCCTCAAGGCGCGCAACGATACGGTGCGCCTGCGGAATTATTTCGATATCAATGCGCAGGGTCAGTTCGTCGGCGCGGATCGGAACAACGTGACGGTCCGGCCGGCCGGATGTCCCGCGCCCCCGGCCGCCTGCGCGCCTTCGGTCGTCAACACCTTGGTGCGGCGGCAGTTTACGTTCCGCCAGCCGCTGGTAACGTGGGCGGAGAATCAGTTCATTCTCGCCGAGGCCCGGCTCGCAACTGGTGACTCGGCGGGCGGCGCCGCGAACGTCAACGCCGTGCGTGCGGCGGTCGGTTTGCCGGCGCTGGGCGCGCCCACGTTCAATGACGTCATGACCGAGAAGTACATCGCCTTGTACCAGAACATCGAGACGTGGTCGGATTACAAGCGGACCTGCGTTCCGACGCTCACTCCCAACGGCTCGAACCCCGAGGTCATTGGCCGCCTGCCGTACGGCTCGGCGGAGCGTACGGCGAACGCGAATATTCCGCTGCCTTCGGCGTACCCGACCGGCACAACCGGATCGTCTCCCGTTCGAAATTGGGACGACCCGAACGCTTGCCCCTGATCCGATCGTAGGGGCTTAACACGCACGAGGGACAACCGGTGCGAGTCTTGCCGGTTGTCCCTTGTGTTCTCCACGGTCCCCCGTGCAGAATCAACCCATGCGATTGACTGTCGCGCATCTGCCTGCTCTCGGATCGGTCTGTCTGCTGGCTGCGTGCTTCACGCAGACGCCGCTCGCGACGCCGACTCCCGCTCCCGAGACGCGAATCGTGGCCATGGTGACGGATACCGGCGTGCTCGCCATGGGCAATGCGATTGGATCGGGCGCAACCGAGGTTGAAGGCATCGTCGCCGGCGCCGATGCGACGTCGTGGGACCTGCGCCTGCTCCGCGTGGACTACCGGAACGGCCAGTCGGTGGCCTGGAATCGCGAGCAGGTCCGCTTTCCCCGCTCGGCGCTCAGTCAGGCAACCGAACGACGCTTCAGTAAGGGACGCAGCTGGATCATGGCGGGGCTGCTGACATCCACGGCGTTTCTGGCTGCGCGATTCCTCGGTGTCTTTGGGGGGGGCGAGAATACAGAGAAACCGCCGCCTCCCCCGAACTAGGCGGCGGCCCTTCAGTGTCCTCCCCCACCTTGGTCCAGATCACGATCACACCGCAGCGCGCATTGAGCAGATTCGCCGAGAATTCGGGCGGAATCTGCGAGGAACCGCTGTACACTTCGATCGCGACGACGTCTTCCGGCGCGACATACTGATTGATCGACAGGTCTGCCGTCACCTGGAACGGCATGCCGTTGATGTAAAACAGCACCGGGCAATTGCGGGCACCCGTAATGCCAGTGGCGCGGTTCATACGCACCATCTCGTTTGATCCGAACGATCCCGCCGCCGGTTGCAGGATGACCCCGGGGACACGACGGAGAACGTCCGTAAAAACACGCGGTTGCATCCGCGCGATCTCGGCCTGATTGAAGAAATGCCCATTGCCGCGCGCGCGGCGGTGCTCGAAACCCTCCAGCACGGGGCGCAGCGCGGGCGAGCCCTTGATCTCGACCGCCTTGAGTGGAATCGGGGCCGCCACGAGCGTGACGTGCACGTCGAGTGTCTGCCCGGCGACCACGCTGATCAGCTGATCGAACGCACGGTATCCGAGCAACCGCACTTCCAGCACCTGATCGCCGGCCCTGATGGCGGAAAGCGTAAAGCGGCCGTCGCGGCCCGACAGCACGAGCGGTGTGCCGCCGACGATACGGATCCGTGCTTGTGCAATCGGGATACCGCCTTCGGTGACCACCTGGCCCGTCAGCGTGCCTTGCGGCGTCTCCTTCGCCGATCGCCCCCCCTCCCCCTGGGCGCCGAGGTGCAGCGGCAGGAGCAATACTCCAAGAGCAAGGAGGTAATGGGCGCTAGGGAGTTGTGCTATCACACGTGACGATCGGCTCTCCACCGATCTGGAGCAGTCGAATGTCGAAGACAACGGTGGAGTTGGCTGGGATGACGACTCGACCAGAATCGTTCTTCACTGCGTTGGCGCCGTATCCCAGGCCGGGTGCGACGATAAGCCGGCGCGTGCCACAACTGCGCATGCCGATCACGCCCTGCTCGAACCCGTCGATCAGTGTGCCGACTCCCGGCGTGAAGATGAGCGGCCTCCCGATATCGATGGAGCTGTCGAATTTTGTGCCATCGAGCAGATACCCGGTGTAGTTGACCGCGACGGCGCGGCACCACGCCGTCCCATTCCCGCTCCCAGTGTCACGGGGGATATAGCGTAACCCCCTCGTGGTCGTGACGGTGTCCCCACTGGTGCTGGCCACATCCCACGTCGCCGCGACGCAGTTCGGCCCCGAAAGTTTCTCGAAGCATCCTGCCGTCGCGGTCGCGGCGGCCGAGGCTGCCAGGACGACAGCCACAATCGAGCGCTCGAGGCCAGTTCTGAGCATGGGGTTGAGGCTCGCTGCCGGTCCGCAGACTGTCAAGCCGCGCCGAATTCCCTTGCGGGGCTCCCGACCAGGGTTCAGAATAGAAACATCGTCAAAGAGGCCGTCTCACACCCTGCCTGAATCGCAGTTCCACACACTTCGCGACGGAGAGGTGCAGCTATGAAAGATCCATCTCGTGTATTGCAGATCTCGGCGGTCATCGCGCTCCTCGTCGGAACGGTCCCGGTCGCCGCGGCACAGCAAGGGGCGGTGGGGGGCGTGGTCACGGACCAAACCTCTGGCAATCCGATCGGCGCGGCGCGTGTGGCGGCCGTCGGCACCGCGGTCTTCGCGCAAACCAATGCGACCGGTCGCTATGTGCTCTCGGGCCTGTCGGCGGGGGAAGTGACGCTGCGGGTCAGCGCGATCGGCTACGGCGCCGTGACGCGAGTCGTCACCGTGGCAGCGGGCGAAGCGGCGACGCAGGATTTCGCGCTGACGCTCCAACCGTACTCGCTCGATGAGATCGTCGTGACCGCGACGGGGGAGCAGGCGAAGCGCGAAGTGGGGAACGTCATCAACAGCATCCGCGCGGATTCCCTCGTCCAAACCCGACCCATCGCCAACATGAACGATCTGCTCAGCGCGAAGGCGCCCGGAGTCGAGGTCCTCGCGGGGAATCTGACCGGCTCCGGTTCGCGCGTGCGGATCCGCGGAACCAACAGCTTGTCGCTCAACAACGAGCCGCTGTACATCATTGACGGCGTCCGCATGACCGCCGACAACAACTCCTCCAGCATCGGGATCGGCGGCACCAATCCTAGCCGGATCAACGACATCAACCCCGAGGAGATCGAGTCGATCGAGGTCGTCAAAGGTCCCTCAGCCGCGGCGCTCTACGGCACGGCAGCGTCCACCGGCGTCATCATCATCACGACCAAGCGCGGCCGGCCGGGCCCAGCACGGTGGAGCGTGTACGCCGAACAGGGTTTCATTACGGATCAAAACACCTACCCCAATGCCTATCGGGGCTGGCGTACCACGCCGACGGCATCGACCCCCACCAACGGCGTGCAGTGCATTCTGACACAAGTGGCGGCCGGAACGTGCACGCAGGACAGCGTGACCAGTTTCAATTTGTTCACCGACCCCCAGACGACGCCGAATGCAATGGGATACCGCAACCAGTACGGTGTCCAGGTCTCGGGCGGGTCGGATGCGTCCAGCTACTTCGTTTCGGGTGAATACGAGAACGAGGTCAGCCAGCTCAAGATGCCGCCGTTTGCGGTGGACACGCTCCTCAAGATTCGGCAGATCAGCGAGGTCCCGTTCGAGCAGTTGCGCCCCAACGCCCGTCGCCGGGTGAGCCTGCGGGCGAATGTCGAGACGCACCCGAACTCGCGCCTCGACCTCGCGATATCAACCGGATTTGTATCGAGCACGCAGCGGCTCCCCCAGACGGACAACAACACCACCGGGTTGCTTTCCAATGGGCTGGGCGGGCCGGGCAACAAGGACAACGGCCGGTACGGCTATCGGGCCTTCACGCCCAACGAGTTCTTCTCCGAGACGGTGAACCAGAACATCAACCGGTTCATCGGCAGCGGCACGGCCAACTGGCGGCCGACGAGCTGGCTCGCGTTCCGCGCCACGAGCGGGCTCGACTTCACCCAACGGCTCGACACCGATCTCTGCCGCCGCGAAGAGTGCGTGGATTTCGGCACGGTCAAGACAGGGTTCAAGACCGACAACCGCACGAATTTCTTCTCGTATACCGGGGATGCGAGCGGCACGGCTACGTTCCAACTGACTCCGACGCTCTCCTCACGCACCACGCTCGGCATGCAGTACCTGAAGACGGTCTTCGACCGCAACGGGGCTGCCGCGGAGAACCTCTCTCCTGGGTTCACCACAGTCGATGCCGGGGCGATCCAGCGCGTGAGCGAAGTGACGGACATCGGCAAAACGTTCGGCGCATTCGTCGAAGAGCACGTCGGTTTCAAGGACCGGGTGTTCGTGACGGGCGCACTGCGCGTGGACGATAACAGCGCGTTCGGCTCGAGCTTCAAGGCCGTGTATTACCCGAAGCTCAGCGTCAGCTACGTGATCTCCGACGAGCCGTTCTTCCCGCGCTGGAGCTGGCTCAACAACATGCGGCTGCGCGCCGCCATCGGCGCATCCGGCGTGCAGCCCGGCACGACCGACGCCCTCCGCTTCTTTTCCCCGGGGATCGCCCGCATCGAGAGCGCGGACAATCCCGTCATCATCTTCTCGGCCCTGGGGAACACCAAGCTCAAGCCGGAACGGGCGCGAGAAATCGAAATCGGCGGCGAGGCCACGTTGTTCAACAGCCGCCTCAACCTCAATCTGACCTATTACAACAAGCGCACGAGCGACGCCCTGATCGCGCGCATCCTGCCGCCGTCCGCCGGCGCCAGCGTCTCGCGGTTCGAGAACCTGGGTGCCGTCGTGAATCGCGGCGTCGAGATCCTGGCCGATGCGCGGGTGCTGGACAAACCGAACATCGGCTGGGACCTGAGCGTCAGCGCCGGATACAACACGAACTTTATCGCCGACATGGGAGGCGTGCCGCCGATCATTGGCACCACCACCCGTCAGATCACGGGGTACCCCATCAACGGTTGGTGGCAGCGGCCGTACACCTTCTCCGACACGGATGGGAACGGCATCATCACCGCGAACGAGATAACGGTCGCCGATTCCGCCCGGTTCGTGGGCTATGCCAATCCGCGGTGGGAAATCGTCTACACGACGGGGTGGGATCTGTTCAAAAAGAAATTCCGGCTCCTTGCCCTGTTCGATCACAAGACTGGGTTCTACCAGCTCAACGGCACCGAGCGCATCCGCTGCGAGTCCCGGCTCAATTGCCGCGGCCTCGTGGATCCCAACGCGCCGCTGTCGGAGCAAGCGCGGGTCGTGGCACTCCGTGAGACGCCATCCCGCACGCAATGGGGGTTCATCGAGAAAGCGTCATTCGTGCGGCTGCGGGAGCTCTCGATGACCTACGACCTCCCGCAGCGGTGGGCCCGGATGTTCTCGGCGAGTCGGCTCAGCTTCACCGTCGCGGGCCGTAATATCTGGAAGTCGACCCCGTGGAGCGGCATGGACCCCGAGGCGAACTACTTCGAGGGCGCCACCGGCATCGTGAGCAACTTCCAGACGGCGCCGCCGCCGACACTCTGGACATTCCGCCTGAACGTGGGGTTCTGACCATGCGCGCACACACAAACATGAGACTGCCCGTGTTGGGCGCGCTTGGCGCGCTGCTCCTGGCGGTGCAGGCCTGTACCAAAGAACTGCTCCAGGTGAATGATCCCGACATCATCCTGGACGAGACGCTGAAAGCGAGCTCGGCCGCAGGCGCGCAGGGCCTGCACAACGGCGCCATTCTGCGGCTCGAGCAGGCCACGGCGGGCACGCAGGGGCCCGATGCGCTGTTCGTCTTCGGTGGACTACTGACCGACGAGTGGCAATCCGGAGACACCTTCATTCAGCGTAATACGATGGACCAGCGGATCTGGGATCCGCAGAACACGTTCAACGCGGGGCCGTACCGCAACTTGAACCGCGTCCGCGTGCTCTCAGAAGCGGCCATCAACGCGCTCCGACAGTACAAGCCCGTTCCGGCCACGAACATCGGTCGGATGTTCGCTTTCATTTCCTATGTCCAAGCGCTGATGGGAGAGCATTATTGCAACGGGACTCCGCTCAGCGATCTCGAGGGGACCAACGTCGTGCCGGGCCAGCCGATTTCCAATGACTCGATGTTCGGGCTGGCGCTGGCGAACGCCGATTCGGCGGCGGCGAACCTCGGCGGCGGGGACAGCGCGAAAGTGGCCCAGCTGATCCAGGTGGTGCGGGGGCGCGCCCTGCTCGACCGTGGTCAATTCGCCGCCGCGGCGGCGGCGGTGGCGGCAGTTCCGGACAATTTCCATTACGACGTCGAGTATTCGATCGCGTCGGGCGACAATCAGAGCTGGGCGCTCAACGCCAGCGCCAGGCGCTATACGCTCGGGGATGCTGAAGGCACGAATGGGCTCAATTATCGCGCCGCTCTCGATCCTCGTATTCCCAACAGACGTGGGCCCGATCGGATTTTTGACACGGCATTTCCAAGACCGGTCGATCGGCAAGGAATCTGGGGACGGGAAAGCAGCATCAAGATCGCATCCGGGATCGAAGCACGGCTGATCGAGGCGGAGAGTGCACTGAAGGCGGGTGATGCAACCACGTGGCTGACGAAGCTCAACCAGTTGCGTGGGGCGGCCGGGGCGGCGCTACTCCCGGTCCCGGTCGATACGAGTTACCGGCCGGTTGCCGGTACGCTCCTGGCGGCCCTCACCGATCCGGGTGCGTCGGTCCCAGACACACTCAGAATCAAGCTCATGTTTCGCGAGCGGGCGTTCTGGATGTTCGGCACCGGCCACCGGCTGGGTGACATGCGCCGGCTCATGCGGCAGTACGGCCGCACCGAGGCTCAGGTCTACCCGATTGGGCCGTGGTTCAAAGGCGGGAACTACGGCGACGCGATTCAAATGCCCGTGCCGTTCGACGAGCAGAACAATCCGAACTTCGTGACCTGCACGGATCGTAATCCCTAAAGCTTGAGACTAGAGGCAGGGATTAGGGATTGGGGGGCCGATGGGCCCCCCTTTTCGCTTCCTGAGCTTCCCATCCCCAATCCCGACGCCGAGCCCCTACTTTGCCCGGGTGGTGATGATGACGACGCCGCTCGCCGAGGCGCCGCCGAAATAGGTCGTCGCGTCCATCGCGTTCAGGACTTGGATCTTGAAGATGTCGGCGGCCGCAATCTGCTGCAGCATCTGCAGGTCGCCGATCCGCACGTTGTCCAGAACCACCCGGACCTGATCGTCGAGGTAGATGCTGCTGCGCCCGCGGCGCTGGATCGCCGACGCGGTGCCGCGCGGTGTTTCTCGCAGATGAATGCTGGGTACGGTGAGTCGGAGCGCGTCCCACGCGCTCTTGGCCCCCGATGCCGCGATCTGCTCCTGGGTAATGAGCGTGCCGAGGTCGGGGGGGACGCTCGCGGCGTTCTGCGGCTGGGATCGCGGCGCGTTGCACGCTATGGCGAGCGCCACAGCGACCAGGAGGACTCGCATTGGTTGAGGGTGGGCCGCGGGCGGGGGAATGTCAAGACTCGTAGGGGTTCCCTTGCGTGCTCCGAAACAGTTCATCAGTATAGGGCGAGGGCCAACCGTCACTCTGGAGGCTGCATGGATCAAATTTCCGTCCGCTGCGTTTTGCGCCGTCAGCGCAACATCATCATCCCCGGTCGATGTAGTCGCTAGGCCGACACGTTGCGTCTTCGCGCGGGCTCCGGCCACGGGCGAACCGTACTACTCCGCACACACTTGAACCTCTCAGCGTGAGGGTAACGGACTATGCGATTTAGCATCGGTAGGGGATTTTTCGGCGCCGCCTTGGCGCTGGGCGCGCTGTCGCTCGCGCCGCCGGCTGTGGCGCAGCAAACTGCGGCCGTCCAGGGCATGATCACGGACATCGCGTCCGGCGCACCCATCGCCGACGCGCGCGTCACGATCGTCGGCACGGTGCTCCAAAGCACGACCAACGTCCTGGGCAACTATCGGATTACCGGCATTCCGGCCGGCAATGTCAGCGTCCAGGTCAGGCGCATCGGGTACAAGACGCTGACTGCGGCGGTGACGCTCGCCGAAGGTCAGGAATTCACCGGCAACTACGCGCTCAACGCGTCGGTCGTGCAGCTCGAGGAAATCGTGGTCACCGGCACGGCCGGAGACCAGCGAGCCCGTTCGCAGGCGGCGCAGGTCGCCGTCCTCGACGTGGCGGGGCTGCGGCAGGTGCAACCGACGCCCACCGTCGCGAGTGATTTGCAGTCGCGCATTCCCGGTGTTTCCGTCACCGCGGCATCCGGATCATCCGGCGCGTCGACGCAGATCCGCGTGCGGGGTGCGTCGTCGATCTCGCTCAGCAACGAGCCGCTGCTGTATGTGGACGGGGTGCGGGTTACCGCGCAGGGCGCGCCACAGTTCTTCACCGGCGGTCAATCGTATGATCGCCTGAACGACATCGAGCCCGACGACATCGAATCGATCGAGCTGGTGAAGGGCCCGGCTGCAGCGACGCTGTACGGCGCCGATGCCTCAGCAGGTGTCATCCAGGTGATCACCAAGCGCGGCCGGCCCGGCAGCGGGAAGTTCAGCCAGAGCGTCAGCGTGGACTACAACGCGATCAATAAGAACTTCACGCCACGCACGAACTATGGGCGTTGCTCCCCGGCGCAGGTCGCGGATACCAACCGCATACTCTGTTTCAAGCAGCCCGCGGGTACACTCGTCAGCGACAATCCGTTGCTGCGCCAGGGGGCGTTCCGGACAGGCCAGACCGTCGGTCTGAATTGGAGCGGCCGCGGTGGTGGTCAGAACTACGGCTACTACACGTCGCTGAATCGTGAGACCGAAAACGGCGTGTTGCCCAACAACGGTTTCGATCGCAGCGGCGGGCGTCTGAACTTCAACTGGATCCCGACGCCGAAGCTCACGCTGGACGCGGGCATCGGGATTACCGTCTCCCGGACGGATCTGCCCGACAATGACAACAACATCTTCGGCTGGCTCGGCAACGCGCAGCTCGGCTCGCCATTGACGCGCACCAAGGACAGTACGGGTCCGAATGGCTGGTTTGGGATTCAGCGCGACGTGGCGGCGATGATGGCGATCAACAATCAGCGCTACTCGCACCGCAGCATCGCGAGCTTCACGGCGAATTTCGCGCCGCGCGCCAATTTCACCCACCGGCTGACCGCGGGCCTGGACTGGGTTCGGGAAGAGGACCGCCGCTTCTTGCCCAGGAATGCGCGCGGCTCTTACCCGATCAACACCGGACAGATTTCGGAAGATCGGCGTGGCGTTGAGCGGCATACCCTCGACTACCTGGGCAATTTCCAGCACGACTTGTCCGACAAGCTGGTATCGAACCTGTCGTTCGGCTTTCAGCTCGTAGAGACGCGCGAGGAGCAGGTATTCGCGACGGGTGAAGGCCTGACCGTCAATTCGAACAACACCGTGAGTGGTGCCGCGTCGACCTCGGGTGGCCAGGATTGGGTCATGCAGCGGTCCATCGGGTTCATCGGGCAATGGCAGGTGGCATTGAATAACCGCCTGACGGGACAGGTCGGATTGCGCTACGACAATGCGTCCTCGTTCGGACAGAATACCCATTGGGTGGTCTTGCCCAAGGTGGGCGTGTCATGGGTTGCGAGTGACGAGCCGTTCTGGCACGTCGGCCCGGTGAATACGCTGCGGTTACGCGCCGCGTGGGGTCAGACCGGCCGCATCCCGCAGGCGGGTGCGTCGCTCACGACGTTGCAGTCGCTGCCGTATCTGGACGCCAGCGGCGTTTCATCGGGCGCGGTGCCGCTCAATCCGGGAAACCCAAACCTCCGGTTCGAGCGGGGCTCTGAGTTCGAGGCAGGGTTCGACGCAGGCTTTATGAAAGACCTCATCGGCGTCGAGCTGACGTTCTTCAATAAGACAAGCAAGGACCTGTTGCTGCAGCAACCGCTCCCGCCTTCCTCCGGTTACACTCAAGGCGGCCCAGCGGCGGGCAACCCGATCGGCGGTTTCCCCTTCATCAACGTAGGGAAACTTGTCAATCGCGGCCTCGAGATCTCGGCGCACGCGGTGCCGGTGAATCGACCCAATGTGTCGTGGGACGTTCGGGTGGGGGCCAACACGCTGCACAACGAGGTCACCGACATGGGCCACGGTGTGGACAGTATCCCGCCGTTCGGCATCCTGAACCGGGTGCAGACGGGCTGGCAGCTCGGTGCGTGGCGGACGCACAAGATCGTCAGTGTCGACACCACGACGGGCGTGGTGGTCGTGACTGAGCACAACGTGTTCGCCGGCAACGTGCTGCCCACGTTCGAAGGCAACGTATCGACGAACCTGACCGTGATGCGGAACCTGCGGTTCTATGGGCTGATCGACACCAAGCGTGGCCACAAGGTCCGGAACTTCACCGATTTCTTCCGTGAGACGCAGCTCGTACGGAGTAACAACCGGCTTGATACGCTGCAGCTGAGCAAGGTCGAGCGGTTGCGGCGCTATGGGAATCCGAACGCCGGTCTGAGTATCCCAGCGTTCATCACTGACAGCTCCGCGAGCGGGTTGACGGTGAACGACGTCCAGGACGCCTACATCCAGGACGCCACGTTCATCCGGCTCCGCGAGCTTTCGGTGAGTTACACGCTGCCGCAGCGATGGGCCCGCATGCTCCAGGCCACCACGGCGACGATCACGCTCGCCGGTCAGAACCTGGCGCTGTGGACCAAATTCCAGGGCTTCGATCCCGAAGTCGTCTCGAACGCGCTGGCGCTGTACAACCGCGACGACTTCTTTACGCAGCCGCCCGTCCGGCGGTATGTCATTCGCATGAACGTCACATTCTGAAAGGAGCCTCGACGATGCGCACACTCAGAAGCTGTGCCAGCTTGGCCATCGCCGCCGGGGCTCTGGTCCTCGGTGGCTGCACGGATTGGCTCGCGGTCGACAATCCAGGCGTGATCGATCAGGGCGCACTGAACCCCGTCGCGGACGCGCCGACGCTCGCGAAATCGGCGCAAGAAAACTTCGCGTCGGCGTACGGGCATCTCATCGTGTACTCGTCCTGGTTCACGGGCGAGACCGATGTGTCTGAAACCTTCCCGACGCGCAACGAGTTCGGGCGGCGGGATATCTCGGTCCAGAACGGCAGTCTCGACGTAGACGTGTGGTATCTGCTTTCGCTGTCCGTGGTATCGTCCGATATCGTGCTGAAGATTCCGCTTCCGGACACCACGCGTAATCTGAGTTACGCCCGCGCCAATTTCGTGCTCGGGTGGTCGTTCCTGTTCATGGCCGAGCAGTTCTGCCAGGGTGCAGTAGAGAAGGGCCCGCCCTTGAACACGCAACAGATGCTGGATTCCGCCACCGCGCATTTCAGCCTGGCGAAATCGCAGGGCGTGGGCGCAGGGTCCGACGGGCCGCAATTGGCGAACGCGTCCAAAGTGGGACTGGCGCGGGCATATCTTCAGGCCGGCAATCTCGCGCAGGCGAGCGCGTGGGCCGACTCTGTGCCCGCGGCATTCAGTTACAATCTCACTTACATCGACGATTTGAAGCAGCGCTTCCGCCTGGCGAACCGGATGTGGTTCTACGTGCGGGACCGGGGATCCATTGCGGTCGCGCCCACGTGGCGAATCGGCGCTAATCTTCCGCCGAACACCGTTCAAAACGCGGAGCCTCGTGTTCCGTGGACGATCACAAACGTGTACGCGCCGCAGGACGGAAATTACTCGACGGACCGCGGCGTCCCGTACGCGATTCAGCAGAAGTATCCCGATTACAACGCCCCCGTACGCCTCGCGTCCAAGTTGGAGGCTGATTACATCAAGGCCGAGGCGGGCGGAACGGCGACGCAGCTGGCGCAGGTCGCGGCGCGCCGTGCCGCCAACGGACAACCCGCTTACGGTGGCGCGACGGACTCCAATTCCGTGTTGACCGAGTTCTTCACACAGCGCGGTTTCGACTTCTACCTCGAGGGCAAACGGCTCGGTGACTTCCGTCGCCATCCGGCGAATATCATCGGTATGCCGGTGCCGGGGTCGGCGTATTGGAAAGCGGGATTTGCTCCGATCGGGAACAACACCTGCTATCCGTTGCCGATCACGGAGACAGATAACAACCCGAATTTCCACCCGTAGAGCTGCCCAGCTGGAGGGAGACGGGGGAAGCGCTCGCGCTTCCCCCGTTGTTTCGTTTACGGAGTGGCGATGACCGTCCCGACCATACCCGCGTGAATCGAGCAGTGATACGGAAACGTGCCGGCACTGTCGAACCGCACCTCGAACCACCAGGTTGGCGCGAGCGGATTGCTGCCCCACAGCGAGCTGTCCGATTCCACCGTGTGGTACACCTTGCCCTCATTGGTCCAGCGTACGCGTTTGCCGGCGGTCACGTAGATCGTCTCGGGAGTGAAGAAGCTGTCCCGCGCCGCGCCAAGCACGGTGCCGGGAAGAGGGCTCGTGATGTCCTTGGGTTTGCACGTAACGAGTGCCAGAGCACCGAACACGACGGCGCTGATGGTGAGCCATCGCATCATGGAGCCGAGGCTGCAGGCGGTGGGGGTGGGGGCGGTTGCGGAGATGGCGCGGGCTGGCGCGGCCGCTCCGCGGTGTGGGTCCAGATCGCGATCACGCCGCAGTTCGACGCGTTCCCCGACAGGAACTCGATCGGCACTCGCGAGCTGCCGCTGTACACTTCGACCGCGGCCACGTCATTGGCCGGAACCAGATTGTTGATGCCGATATCTCCGACGACGGGAACGGGTATACCGTCAATGTAATAGAGCATCGGACAGGGTCGTACTCCTGCCGTGCGGTCGGAGACCGCCAGAAAGCTATTGCCGGACGGACCGCGGATCGGGACCAGCCGGACGCCGGGCGCGCGGCGCAGCAGATCGGTGAACATGCGCGGCTGCAGCTGCTCGATGTCGGCCCGTGTCAGGAAATACCCTCCGCCATGACCTTTCCGCGTGTAAAAGCCGCGCAGCATCGCGGGCACCGGTGCCGCGCCTGTGACTTCCATTTCCGGCAACTGCACGGCAAGCTCGCCGAGCACCACCTGGACCGTCAACGTCTCGCCGGCACCGAACTCGAGGCGCGAAATGACGCTCGCGTAGCCGATGCGTTTGACCTCGACCAGATGCAGGCCCGGACGCACCCCCGCGATGGCGAACCGGCCGCCGGAATCGGTGTGCGCGACGAGCGCCGTGCCCATGAGCGCCACGGTCGCATCGGACAGCGCCGTGGAATCCACGCTGATGACGACCCCGCGCAAGTGGCTCAGCGCCTGCGCCGGGTAGCGTGAAGGCCACATCACGAGCAGCAGCGCAGCAAGCGACACGCCCGGAAAACGACAATGGGACGACGACCGGCGGCAGGTCATCGTCCCATTGTCGTGATCACGCTCATGTGATCCGATCCGTCCCTGCGATCAATCCACGATCGCGTCCGGCAGCACGTACTTCATCGGATCGACCGGATGGCCGTTCACCCACACCTCGTAGTGCAGATGCGGGCCTGTCGACAAGCCTGTTGAACCGACCTTCGCGATCGGCTGGCCACGCTTCACCCGCTGGCCGCGCACCACAAGAATCTTCGAGCAGTGCGCGTAGCGGGTTTTGAGGCCATACCCATGATCGACGGTTAGCATATTGCCGTAGCCCTCGACCCAGGACACTTCCGTAACGACGCCCGCGGCCGGCGCATCGATCTCCATGCCCATCGGCGCGGAGACGTCGATGCCTTCGTGCGGCCGGGCAAGGTGCAGGATGGGATGCACGCGCTCACGTGCGAAGGCGCTCGTCAACCATCCCTTGGTCGGCATGATGGACGGCATCGCGGCGTAGCGCGAGCGCTGGCTCGACGCCGAGTCGTACGCTTCGTTGAGCGAGTGCACGAGGATGTTGGCGCGGCGGGTGAGCTGATCCATGTCGACGCGCGCCGCGAGCGCAGCCTGTCCGTTCGCCCCCGCAGCCGCGAGACTGTCGCGCTCGAACCACTGCCCAGTCGGCCCGCCGATGCCGGCCTGCTGGACGTCCCGGTCGATCGGCGAGAGCCCGGCGAGGAGCCGCAGCGCCTGCTCGCGTTCGCCGAATACGTTCAGCGTGTCACGCAGGCCGACCAGTCGCTCGCGCAGCCGCTGGATCTCGCTCGCGAGCAGCTGGTTCTCGCGCTCGAGCGTGCGGCTGCGCGTGACAGTGACACCGCGCGACAGCGCGGTGCCGCCGAGGACGAGAAACAGCAGCGCGACGACGCTGCCGATCCCGACGAGCGCCTTGACGACCGTCTGAGACAGCTCCACGGCGCGGGACGAGCCCGAGCCGTGTGGGACCAGCATGACGGTCCAGCGACGCTCTGCCTGCTTCTTCTTCATATTGGTGTGCAAACATAAGGCGCGACGTCGACTGGCGTCAAATCTGGAGATGTGCGCTCCATCACGAGTTTTCGGGCAGCCCCGGAGGCTTAATCCACACCGTCCTTGGGGAACAAGGGGGGCGCCTTGGAGACCGGCCAGCCGCGCACCGACAACGTCCTGACGTCGCGCAGTCGCACGTCGCCCAGGACGCGCGGCGCGCCGAGGGCGGCCCACACCGCCGCGGCTTTTTCCGGAATGAACGGCGCGGACAACGCGGCAAGCCGCGCGACGGTGCGAACCAGATTGGCGAGCACGACGTCGAGCTCCGTGTCGCGTTTCTCCTTCGCGAGTTTCCACGGCGCGGTCTCTTCGACGTAGCGGTTTGCCCGGGACGCGAGCTCGATGATGCGCGCGGCGCCCTCCTGCAGCTCGTTCGCGTCCATCGCGCGCGTGTACGCGGCGATCGTTTCCTGGCCAGCTCGCTCGAGCGGGGAGTCCGCCAAGTCCGAGGGGACGACCCCACGACGGTAACGCTCCACCATCGACAGCGAGCGTGACACGAGATTGCCGAACGTGTCCGCGAGGTCGGCGGTGTAGCGCGCGTCGAAGCGTTCCCAGGTGAAATTCCCGTCGTTCTCGAAGCCGACTTCGCGCAGCAGGAAATACCGCAGCGCATCGGCGCCGTGGCGCTCGATCGCCGCGGCGACGCTCACCGCGGTGCCGGCGGTCTTGCTCATCTTGGCGCCCTCCCACTGCACGTAGCCGTGCGCCCACACCAGGCGCGGGAGCTCGAGCCCGGCGGCGAGGAGCATCGCAGGCCAGATCACACAGTGGAAGCGCGTGATCCCCTTGCCGACCACGTGCAAGTCCGCGGGCCAGAGCCGCTCGTAGCCAGGGTCGGGGAACCCCGTCGCGGACAGATAATTGATCAGCGCGTCGAACCACACGTAGACGGTCTGGTCGTTGTCGCCGGGGAAGGGAATGCCCCAGGGCAGGCGCTGGCGCGAGATCGAGACGTCCTGGAGCCCGTCCTCGAGGAGCCGGACGACCTCGTTGCGCCGGATCGCCGGCTCCACGCGCAGCGCTCCGCTCGAGATCAACGTGAGCAGGCGCTGCCCGTATGCGCTGAGTCGAAAGAAGTGATTGCGCTCTTTCGTGCGGATCAGGTCGAGCGTCGGATGCTCGATGCAATGGCCGTTGACGATCTGGGCCGGCTGCTTGAACTCTTCACAGCCCGTGCAATACAGACCCTCGTAATCGGCGACGTACAGGTCGTCTGGGCGCTGCTGCTGGATGCGCTCCAACAAGGCGATGACGCCGCGCACGTGGCGCGGCTCGGTCGTCCGGATCCAGTCGTCGTTGCTGCATTCGAGCCGGCGCCAGTAGTCGGCGAAGGTCGCGGCCATGCGGTCCACCCACTCGCGCGGCCCCCCCGGGACGCCGGCGCGTGCCGCCGCCTGGATCACCGACTGGCTGTGCTCGTCCATCCCCATGAGAAAGTGCACCTGATCGCCCCGCAGCCGGTGATAGCGCGCGATGCAATCGGCGCCGACTTTCTCCAGGGCGTGACCCAGGTGGGGATCGCCGTTGGAGTAATCGATGGCTGTGGTGAGATAGAACTTCGCCACTACAATCGCAGCTGCTCGAGGGCGACGACGCGCGTGGCGCCGTCATCGGCTCGGAGCGTGACGCGCTCCCGGAAGATGTCGATGGAGACGACCCGCTCGTCCCCCACGGAGGTTTTGACGGTCTTGCCTTCCTTTGGGAAACGCTTGCGCTGCTGCACGTAGAAGTCGTGCTCGTAATGCAGGCAGCACAGCAGGCGGCCACACGGCCCGGAGATCTGCACGGGGTTCAACGACAGCCCCTGGGCCTTGGCGAGCGAGAGGCTGACGGGTCTTCCCTCGGGCAACCAGCTCGCAATGCACAGTTGGCGGCCGCAGCGCCCGATCCCATCGAGCCGCTTGGCCTCGTCCCGCGCGCCGATCTGGCGCAGCTCGATCCGCGTGCGAAACAGACCGGCCAGATCGCGCACCAGCGCGCGGAAGTCTACCCGCTGGTCGGCGGTGAAATAGATCGTGAGCTTGCGCCGGTCCCACTGCCACTCGGCGTCGGAGACCTTCATCGGCAGGTTGTGCTGGCGTACCCGGTCTCGCACCGTGCGGCGGACTTCATCCTCGTTGATGCGGAGCTCCGCGGCGGTCCGGCGATCGTCGGGGGTCGCGATGCGGACGATGGACTTCCGGGGCTCGGGGCTCGGGGCTGGGGGCTCGGAACTTCCCGACTCCCGAGCGCCCAGCCCCGAGTCCCCACCGCACGCGCCGCATCGTTGGCATTTCTTCTCGGCGATTCCACCCAACGCCGAGACGACGCCAAAGTCCTGCCCACGCTCGACCTCGACGATGACCGGGACCTCGAGGCGGAGTGGGGAGGAGTCTTCGGACGGCCAGGTGAAATATTCTCGCCGGTTCCCTTTGAACCGGACTTCGATGACAGACGTCAACTCACTTCTCGGTTAGCGCACCCATGGAAAGGTACTTCTCCTCGCGGCGTTTGAGGAGCTTGTCTGTCTTGTATCTGCTCAGTTGAGCGAGATGCCGCTGCAGCGCGTCGCCGAGGGCGGCGGCGGCCGCCTCGGGATCCGAGTGCGCGCCGCCGGGCGGTTCCGGGACGATCTCGTCGATCACGCCGAGCTTGAGGAGGTCCTGCGCCGTGATCTTGAGCGCCTCGGCGGCGCGCTCGCGCTGGCTCGCGTCTTTCCAGAGGATCGCGGCGCATCCCTCCGGGGAGATGACCGAGTAAACGGAGTTTTCCAGCATGAGCACGCGGTCGGCGAGCCCCACCGCGAGGGCACCGCCGGACCCGCCTTCGCCGATCACCGCCGTGATGATGGGCGTCGGGAGCGACGCCATTTCCAGTAAGCTCGTGGCGATCGCTTCGGCCTGGCCCCGCTCTTCGGCTCCCAATCCGGGATAGGCGCCCGGGGTGTCGACGAGGGTGATCACCGGCGCGCCGAACTTCGCCGCCTGGCGCATCAGCCGCATCGCCTTGCGATAGCCTTCCGGATGCGCCATGCCGAAGTTGCGGTACAGATTTTCCTTCGTATCACGGCCCTTCTGATGCCCGATGATCATGACGCTGGTGCCGTCGAGCCGCGCCCAGCCGCCGATGATCGCCGGGTCGTCGCGGTACAGCCGATCGCCATGGAGCTCGACGAAATCGGTGAACACGGTGTTGACGTAATCGAGCGGATAGGGGCGGCGGGGATGGCGGGCGACCTGGACGCGCTGCATGGGCGTGAGATTGCGGTAGATCTCGACCCGCAGCTTGGCGAGCTGGTCTTCGAGCGGGCGCACGTTTTTCGCGAGGTCGGCGTTCTCGCCCGCCACGCGTTTCAGCTCCTCGATCTGCTTTTCCAGCTCGAGGAGCGGCTTCTCGAAATCGAGCGTATATGTGGCCATCAGGCTTTGACGAGCTGCACGCCATCCACTCCCAGGATGTCTCGCAGGGCTGTCAGCAAATCGTCCGCCGCGTCGACGCGGAAGGCCCGGCTCTTCAAGCGCACGGTTTCGTTTCCCGATCCATTGGCGCCGCTCCATTCGAGGAACACGGGCGTCGGTCCCGGATGCGCCGCGCACAAGGCGGCGATGGCGCGTGCCGTCTCGGGGTCGGGGGCCTTGCCCGCCGCCCAGCGCAGCGCCACGCCAATGGCACCGCTCGGCTTCAGCTCATCCAGCGCTCGTGCTCCTTCGACGATGAACGGTGCCTGCTCCTCGCCCTGATCGCGCGAGATGTATCCACCCGTGATCAGGTACGCACCGTCGGCGCGGATCACACCGTTCAGCTTGGCCCAGGCTTCCGGGAACACCAGCGCCTCCGCCGCGCCGTGAAAATCCTCGAGCGTGAGGCGCGCGTACTCCGCTCCCGACTTCTTGGAGATCTGCCGTTTCACCACCGTCACGACCACGGCGATCGTCACCTTCTGCGGGCTCCACATCCCCAGCGTCGCGGTCGTCCGCGTTCCAAAAAGCTCCACCTCGCTACGGTACTTGGCGAGGGGGTGGCCGGAAATGAAGAACCCCAGCACCGCCTTCTCACGACTCAGGCGCTCATGCTCGCTCCAGGGCGGGACTTCGGGGAGGGGGGAGGCGGGACGGGGAACGGGTGCCTCGTCGCCGAACAGGGCGTGCTGGCCCGAAAAGCGCTCCTGCTGGCGGACCTGCGCTTCACTGAACGCATGATCGAGCGCGGCGACGAGCTGCGATCGCTCGGCGCCGAGCGAGTCGCAGGCGCCCGAGTCGATCAGCGATTCGATGACGCGCTTGTTGCAGAGCCGCAAGTCGATGCGGTCGCACAGCTCCACGAGCGAGCGGTAGGGTGCCTCGCGTCGACCCGCGATGATCGAGGCGATCGCGCCCTCGCCGACGTTCCGCACGGCGCCCAACCCAAATCGGATCCGCTGGTCCCCGACGACCGTGAACTTGTAGCCCGATTCGTTCACGTCGGGCGCCAGGACCTGCAGGTCGAGCTCGCGCGCCTCGTTGATGTATTGTACGACCCGATCGGTGTTGCCGATTTCCGACGACAGCAGCGCCGCCATGTACTCCGCGGGATAGTACGCCTTGAACCACGCCGTCTGGTAGGAGAGGATCGAGTAGGCGACGGAGTGGGACTTGTTGAAGCCGTAGCGGCCGAACGTCTCGATCTGCGCGGCGATCTCTTCGACCGTCTTCTTGGCGTGACCGCGTGCGATAGCCCGCTTCACGAAGTTGCCCAGCTCCTCCTGGATCAGCTCCTTGATCTTCTTCCCCACCGCCTTGCGCAGCACGTCGGCTTCGGCAAGCGAATAGCCGGCCAGCGCGCTCGCGATCCGCATCACCTGCTCCTGATAGACGATCACGCCGTAGGTCGGCGCGAGGATCTCTTCGAGCGCTGGATGGGGATACCGGACCTTCTCCCGGCCGAGCTTGCGGTTGATGAAGACGAGGTACATCCCGGTGTCGAGTGGGCCGGGACGCAGCAAGGCATTCGTCGCGACCAGATCGTCGAACCGGTCGCACTTCATGTTCCGCAGGCAGTCGGTTGCCAGCGGCGATTCAAACTGGAAGATGCCCGCGGTGCGTCCGGCCCGCAGCAGCTCGTACACCTTCGGGTCGTTCAGGTCAGGCCGTTCGAGATCGATCGTGACGCCGTGACGCTCGGCCACCATCTGCGCGGCGTCATGCAGGACGGTCAGCGTCTTCAGGCCGAGCAGATCGATCTTGAGCATGCCGACTTGCTCGAGACCGACCATGTCGTACTGCGTAATGATGGCGTCGGCGTCGGTCTTCGAGTCCGGCGCCGTGCAGACGGGCACGTAGTCGGTGAGCGGTCCGGGCGCGATCACGACGCCCGCCGCGTGCACCGAGGCGTGGCGGGCCAGGCCCTCGATACGGGAACCGAGGTCGAGCACTTTCCGGATGCGCTCATCGTGCGCCGCGGCCTGCTTCACCTCCGGAACCTTCTCGCCCGCCTCGGCCAGAGTGACGCTGAACGCCGGCCCGGACGGAATCAGCTTGGTGAGGCGTTCGACATCCCCCATCTCGACGCGGAGCGTGCGGGCGACGTCCCGGAACGCCGCGCGCGCTTTCAGCGTCCCGAACGTGATGATCTGGCCGACCGACTCCCGCCCGTAGCGCTCGCGGGCGTACTCGAGGATCTCGCCACGACGCTCGAAACAGAAATCGAGATCGATATCCGGCATCGAGATGCGCTCAGGATTCAAAAAGCGCTCGAACAGCAAGTCGAACTTGAGGGGATCGACCGTGGTGATCCGCAACGCGTAGGCGATCAGCGACCCCGCCGCTGAGCCACGACCCGGACCCACCGGGATGCCGCGGTCGCGCGCCGCCTTGACGAGGTCATAGACGATGAGGAAATAGCCGGCGTACCCGGTCCGCGTGATGACGTCGAGCTCGTAATCCAGCCGTCTCTCGACCTCATCCGACAGCGGATCGCCATAGCGCTCGATGGCGCCCTGGCGCGCGAGGTGGACCAGCAGGTCTTGGTCCGACGCGAACTCCGCGGGGCGCGGATACTGGGGCAGGAAATAGCGCTTCTCGAAATCGAATTCGCACAGCTCGGCGACGCGCGCCGTCTCCGCGAGCACGTCGGCGCGGTTGAACAGCGTCGACATCTCCTTCTCGGACTTGACGTAGCTCTCCTGTCCGAAGAAGCGAAACCGCTTTGGATCGTCGAGGTCTTTGCCGGTGCCGATCGCCAGCAGCACGTCGTGTGCCTCGGCGTCCTCGCGTTTCAGGTAGTGCGCGTCGTTCGTCGCGGCGATCGGGAGGCCCAGCTCCGCCGCGAGCCGGACCATCCCTTCGGTGACGGTTTTCTCTTCGGGGAGCCCGTGGTTCTGCACCTCCAGCCAGAAGCCGTTCGGCCCGAACGTGCGCGCGAACCATTGAGCGCTCGCTTTCGCGGCGTCGTAGTTCCCCTGCCGGAGATACAGCGCGATTTCTCCGGATAAGCAGGCCGCCAGCCCGATGATGCCGTCGTGATGCCGCTCCAGCACTTCCTTATCGATGCGGGGGCGGCGGTAATAGCCCTCGAGGAAGCCTATAGAGGAAAGCTTGATCAGGTTCTGATAGCCGATCCGGTTCTTCGCGAGCAGGACGAGATGCGAATACGCGGCGCCGAGCGGCGCGTCAGCGGCGGGCTTTTCCCGCGCATGGCGGCTGCCGAACGCGAGGTAGGCCTCGAAGCCCAGAATCGGGCGGATCTTTCGCGCTTTGGCTTCGGCGTAAAACGACCACGCGCCGTGCAGGTTGCCGTGATCGGTGATCGCCAGCGAGTCCATGCCGAGCGCCTGCACCCGATCGAGCAGGTCGGGGATGCGGTTGGCGCCGTCGAGGAGAGAGTACTCGCTATGCGTGTGGAGATGAACGAACGGCATGGTTACGTCGCTGAATCTGCCGTATTTTGCGCGCTCATGCAATGGCTGCTGCTGTTCCTCACGCTGCTCGTCATGGCGTTGTTGCAGCGCTTCGCGCGCGCGTTCGGTGCTCCGCTCGAAGCGCTCGCCACACTGGCCCTCGGTTGTCTGACGCTCGCCGCGACGCTGACGGGAACAATCGCCCAGCGTCTGCGACTGCCTCGCATCGTGGGATATCTCCTCGCGGGCTTCATCGCGGGCCCCGCGTGGCTCCGCATCGTCCGTGAACCAGAGCTGCAGACATTGAACGTCGTTTCGAACGGCGCATTGGCGTTGATCGCATTCGCCGTAGGGAGCGAGCTCACACTCGACGCCCTTCGCAGCGAGCGGCGGGCGGCCCTGCTGCGCATCGTGACCGGCGCGATGGCCGTGCCGTTCGCCGCCGTCACACTGGTCGTGCTCACCGTCAGTCCGTGGTTTCCGTTGACGGCGCACCAGCCGTTCCGCGATGCCCTGGTCGTCGCGCTCGCGCTCGGCACGATGGCTACGGTGAGCTCGCCGACGCTCACCTGGGCGGTCATCACCGAGACAGGCGCGAGCGGCTCGCTTTCCCGCTCGACCCTCGACGTCACGGTCCTGCAAGATCTGATCGCCGTGGCGTCACTGATCGTCATTCTCGCTCTCGCGGCGCCGCTCGCGAGCGGTGGTGTGGTGACGCCCGGCGCCGCCGTGCATACGCTCACCATTGTCGGCGGATCACTGGGGTTGGGAGTCGCCTTGGCTTTTGCAGTCGCGCAATACCTGCCAGCGATTCGCGGTGCGCTGACGTGGGTGCTGGTGATCTTGGCATTCGTCATCGCACAGGCTGCGCGCCTGATCGGCGTGGACGCCGTCCTGGTCGCGCTCGCCGCGGGCTGCGCGTTACGCTATGCAGCACCAGATCACAGCGCGCGTGTGCGAGCGGAGCTCAAACGATGCGCGATACCCGTCTATGTCGTATTTTTTGCGCTCGCCGGGAGCAGCCTGCAGCTCGACGCCCTCGACGAGATGTGGCCCTGGGCACTGCTTCTCGCCGGCCTGCGTGTCACCGGGTTATGGGGTGGGCTGCGATGGGTGGGGAGTCGCGGTCCGGCGGTGAGTGCCGATTGGGTCAACTATGGATGGCTGGGCCTCGTTTCGCAGGGTGGATTGGCGGTGACGCTCGCGGCCCTGCTGCGACGGGCGTTCCCGGAGTGGAATGTCTCGCTGCAAGCGCTGCTCGTGGCGATGATTGGCGTGCATCAGCTGGCCGGGCCGATCTGCTTCCAGTGGGTGCTGCGGCGCGGCCGTGAAATCACAGAGGGAGCGCACGTTGGCGAAACGCCTGGTACGACTGAGAACGCTGGGTCTGCTGTGCTTGCTGGGGGAAGCAGCGGCGTGTAGCACCGGAACCGACGTGCACATCCGTCCTTGCACGGCGGCCGACCCTGTGTTCACCCTCGCGGTGAACCAATATGTCTCGATCGATCCGGCAACCGACTCTGGCTGCGCGGTCTTTCCCGCAACGACCCTCGCCGCCCAGTACCTGGTCATGCCGCAGCTGGCGACGGGCGTCCCGGGCCAGACGGCGGCATTTCGCCTGGGTGGCGATACGATCCTCCCGGCCCCCCCGCCTTCGGCGCCCGTGTCTGAAGTCTCAGTCGAGCTGAGTCCAGCCGAGCAATTTCACCGCTTCCTCAGGCTCGGCGATGAGCGCCGCTCCTGGGGCTTTGCACCGGAGGTTGGGCCGGCGAAGTCCCCGGCGCAGTCTCAGGCCTCGGCTTCCGGCCCACCAGCAATGAACTCGCTGCGCCAATTCATGGTCTGCGCGACGACGGACTGCTCGCGATTCGATCGCGTGAACGCGCGCGTGCGCGCGGTCAAGAGCAAGGTCGCCATCTACGTCGACACGCTGGCCCCCGCGGGCGGTCTCGATTCGGTGGCGCTCGACAGCATCGCCAACCTCTTCGATCAGCGGCTGTACGCGATCGATACCGCGGCCTTTGGACGGGAGTCCGATATCGATTCGAACAGCGTGGTCCTCGTCCTGATGACGAATACCGTGAACAAGCTCGTGACGGTCCAGGAGTGCAATACCGGCTTCGTTGCCGGCTTCTTTTTCGGCGCGGACCTCGATCCAGCGTTCCGCAATGACTCACGCTCCAATAAAGGCGAGGTCTTCTACTCGATCGTCGCCGATCCTGCCGGCAAGTTGAGCTGCTCGCACCCCGCGACGGATGTCCAGCGGTTCGTCCCGGTGACGTTCATTCACGAATTTCAGCACATGATCAGCTTCAACCAGCATGTGCTGATGCGCGGCGGCACCGGCGAGGTGCTCTGGTTGAACGAAGGGTTTTCCCATTACGCCGAGGAGCTGGGCGGCAGGAGCTACGCGCTCAACCCCGACGGGAAGGTCGCCGACTGCGTGATCGGCACGGTCGAGTGTCGCTTTTATGGGGGTGACCTCGTGAACGCCTACAACTATCTCGATACGACGAGCAACCATTTCCTCCTGCCGACGGCGGGCATTGGCACGCTGACGGAGCGGGGCGCGGCGTGGCTGTTCGTACGGTACGTGGTAGACAAGTACGCCGCCGGGAGCATGCGCGCCGACTGGAACACGCTGACGCGGGCCCTGCTCGGCACGAATCAGACCGGCGCGCAAAACATCGCGACCGTCACGGGTGATCCGTTCGCCACCGTCGTGAGCCGTTGGGCGCTGACGAACTATGTCACCGACGGCGGGACGCCGCCGGAGCTCCAATACAACTCGTGGAACCTCCACGCGGTGTATTCATCCCTGCACACCCAGAGTCAGAGCACGTTCAAAAAGTTCTATCCCCTCGTCCCCATCTCCATGGCGGCACGCACGATCAATCTGATTGGGACATTGCGCGCTGGCTCGGGTCTCTATCTGCTCATCGATCAACCGGCAGGCGACCCTGGGTTCACGCTGAGCTTCACGGCGCCGAATGGCGACTTGATCAACTCAGGCGTAGTGCCGCGGCTGAATGTGATGCGGCTGCAATGAACTGGGCGGCTGGACTAGCGCTGACGGTTCTGCTTTTCGAACCGACGAACCAGCTAACCGCCCAGACGGAAGGCTCCGTCCTCACTGTCCTTCCTGGCTCCACCCGCTCAGCCGGACTGGGCGGCGCCGGAGTCGCGCTCGTGGGCGAAGCCGGAGCGATGTTCGCCAACCCCGCCGGCATCGCGACGATTCACCATCTCAGTCTGGAAGGATCGTACGAGCCCTACCTGGCCGGGACTGCCGTGTCGGCCGCGGCCCTCGCGCTGCGCGTCAGTCGCTGGACGTGGGGCGTCGGAGCCCAGGCGCTCGACTATGGATCGGAACCGGAGATCGTGCCCGACCCCGCGACCGGCGGGCGGCGCGGCACGCCCACGGGAGCATCGTTTCACCCCTACGAGGCGCTGGCGACGACGTCGTTCGTCTATCGTCACGGTCTCGCGGCGTTCGGGGTCACGGGGAAGTACGATCGCCAGCAGATCGGCTCCGCGGTGAGTGACGCGTGGGCCGGCGACGTCGGCGTGGCGATCGCGGTCTTCGATATCATGGCGTTCGGAGTGAGCGTCCAGAACCTGGGCGGCGATCTCGGCAACGGCGCGCTGCTACCGCGGCGGACGCGCGCGGGACTGACACTCAACTATACCGATCCACAGGGCACGTACCGGCTGCTCACCACACTCGAGGGGCAGTGGACGCGCGATCGCCGCGTTGTGCTCGTCCAGGGGATCGAAGGCGGGATCGTCACCGGCGGCGTGGGGCTCGTCGGCCGGCTGGGATACGCCACACGCCCGGCGGTCACCGATGCGTCGCGTCTGACGTTCGGCGGCGGCGTCGTGCTGGGGCATCTGGCGATGGACTATGCGTTCCAGGCGTATGACGCGCTGGACGGTGGGACTCATCGCGTGGGACTTCGATGGACGCCCTGACCGAGCGCGCGCGACCCCGCTGGGGACGCCTGCTGAAGCGGATCCTACTGATCGGCGTGGGGGCGGCCGCCGCTGGCGTGGCGCTGATGCTGATCGTCAGCGCCGATGCACGCTACATCGCCCGGGCTGGAGTTGAAGAGGCCCGGCTGCTGCTCGGTCGCCGTGCGATCGATAAGCTGCTTGCCGACTCCGCGACCCCGGCGCCCCTGCGCCAGCGCCTGGCGCTCGTCCTCGCGGCCCGGGCGTACGCGGCCGATTCGCTCGGCCTGGCGGTGGGGAAGACGTACACCACGTACGTCAACGTGGGTCGCGACACCCTCTTGCTCGTGCTGTCGGCGAGCCGGCGCGACAAGCTCCACGAAGTCACGTGGCAGTATCCGATTGTCGGCGTGGTTCCGTACAAAGGCTTCTTCAAAGCGGCGCGCGCGCGCCGCGAAGCCGATCGGCTCGAGGCGCAGGGCCTCGATGTCTTTCTCCGGCCGTCTGGTGCGTTCTCGACATTGGGCTACCTGAGCGATCCGCTGTTTTCGACGGCGATGAGTCGCGACACCATGGAGCTCGTCGCGACGGTCATCCACGAGTTGGCGCACAACACCCTGTACGTGAAGAGCCAGACGCCGTTCAACGAGAGCTTCGCCAGCTTTGTCGGGTACCGCGGCGCGGAGGCGTTCTTTCGCTCGCGGCACGACACGCTGGATGCCAAGCGTGCGGCGGCGCGCTGGCGCGACGAGCGCACCCTCGACGTCTTCTACGCCGAGCTGGCGCGGCGTCTCGACTCGGCGTACGCGGAGCCGTTGGGCGGGGAGCGTCTCGAGCGAGTGCGGACGACGTTGTTCGGGTGGGCGCGCGATCAATTCCGCGGGCCGGTCGGGCAGTCGCTCGAGACCTATGATTGGCGGTGGTTCGCGCAGGCGCCGCTCAACAATGCGGTGATCATCGCCGAGCGCCTCTATCGGATGAATCTGAATCTGTTTGATGAGATCTATCTACAGAACAATGCGGACATCGCGGAAACGATTCGGGCGATTCAGATCCGCGTCTTCACGCAGCCGGGCGACCCGTACCAGGCACTGTATTCTCGACCGGGGATGAAGGTGGAATAATCGGTGGTCAAGAAACGACTGCGGCGGTCGGGCGGTCGAACAACAGAAGCGGCGGTCGGGCGGTCAAGAAGCAAATGCGGCGGTCAAATGCGACGGCCTGCGTGAATCTGATTAGCCTCCCCCCAGGTCCCGTTCTATTTCTCTCCTTCATGATGCCGTATGAGCGACTCCATGCGTGGAAGGCCTGCGATGATCTCACGGTTGCCGTCTACAAAGCGACGGAGAAATTCCCACGTCACGAATTGTATGGATTGACGTCTCAAGCGCGACGGGCGTCGTTCAGTTCTGCAGCCAACATCGTAGAAGGGTCCGCAAAACGTGGCTCTCGTGAGTTCCGAAGATATCTGGACATCAGTATAGGGTCGTTATCGGAAGTAGCATACGCTTTGCATGTGGCAAAGCGACTCGATTACTTGTCGGTGGAGGAATGGCGTGCACTCGATCAGCTGCGTTCGAACGCGAGCAAGCTCACTTGGGCCTTATGCCGGTCCCTGAGTTGACCGCCGCATTTGCTTCTTGACCGCCTCGACCGCCGCCTTTTGTTTTTGACCGCCGCCTTTGTTTTTTGACCGCCCGACCGCCGCTGTTGTTTCTTGACCGCCAGACCGCCGATCAGTTCCCGCGCAGTCGCTCAGCATCTGCAACTCGCTGTAGCGCGATGCCGTAGGCGGCAGTTCTAAACGTCACCTTCTTTTCCTTGGCGAGATCCCGCACGGAGACATAGGCCTTCGTGATCGTGGCTTTCAGCTCCCGGTTCACTTGCTCGTGCGTCCACCGATACTGCTGGAGGTTCTGCGCCCACTCGTAGTAGCTGACGGTCACTCCGCCGGCGTTGGCGAGAAAATCGGGGATCACGGCGATGCCGCGCTCCTGGAGAATGAGGTCGGCGGTAGGGGTCGTCGGTTCGTTCGCGCCTTCCACGACGACTTTGCAGTCGACGGTCTTGGCATTCGCTTCCTTCGTGATGACACCGCCCAGCGCGGCCGGCACCAGCCAATCGCAGGGAATCGTCCACAGCTCCTCATTGGTGATCCGTTTGCCGCCACTCCATTCGGGGACCGGCTTCCCATGGGCGACGTGCGCTAGCAGTCCCGGAACGTCGAGCCCCTTGTCGTTGTAAACCCCACCCTCGACGGAGCTCACTGCGATGACCTTGGCGCCCGCCTCGCTGTCGAGCAGACGCGCGAGGTGACTGCCCACGTTGCCGAAGCCCTGGATCACGACGCGCCCGCCCTTGACCGGAATCCCAAAGTCGCGCGCGTATTCCTGCATGACGTACATCACGCCGCGCCCCGTCGCCTCTTCACGACCCAGCGAGCCACCCAATGCCACCGGCTTTCCCGTGACGACGGCGGGGCTGTAGCCCTGACGGCTCGAGTACTCGTCGAGGATCCAGGCCATCACTTGTGCGTTGGTATTGACGTCCGGGGCAGGGATATCACGGTAGGGACCGAGCACGATCGCGATCCGTTGCGTGAACCGGCGCGTCAGACGCTCGAGCTCGAGCTTGGACAGCTTCTTGGGATCGACGGTCACGCCGCCCTTCGCGCCGCCGAAGGGGATATCCATCAGCGCGGTCTTCCAGGTCATGATCGCTGCCAGCCCGAGGACTTCGTCGTGATCCGCCTCTGGGTGGTACCGGATTCCGCCTTTGCACGGGCCGCGCGCGCCGTTGTGCTGAATGCGGTAGCCGGTGAACACCTCGATGCGCCCGTCGTCCATCCGCACCGGCACCTCGACCTGCACCTCGCGGAACGGCGACATGAGGATTTTCCGCATGTACGCTTCGAGGTTGATCAGGTCGGCGGCACGATCGAACTGGCTTTGGACGATCGCCCGTCCCGACATCGGCGCACGACTCGGGCGCGGCGACTGGTCAGGGGCAGTCATGGGACTCCACAGGCTAAAGCCTGTGCTCGGCCAGCACTGTCCTTAAGGACAACGTTTGCCGAGCACACCCTTCAGGGTGTGAAAACGAAACGAGATCATGTGGGACGCAGGCGCCGGCCGGCGAGCCGGGCGCTGGGGTTTCTGGCTTCGTTCAGGGCTTGAGCGGGATTCGGGGCGCGCTCGCGGCGCGTACCGCCATCGGTCAATACGCCTATGACGTCGCTCGTGACGGTCGCCGGCGCTTCGCTGGGGTGCTCGAGCGCGAAGACGAGCCCAATCTGCTGACTGGTCACCTTGGCGACTGTGCCGTTCCAGCCGCGATCGGCGGGGGGCGGTCGCAGGCCGACGATCAAGGGACAGACCGCGGGATCGAGCGCGACCGGCGTGACCAGTGGGGCTCCCAGCCGGTCGGCGAGGTCGGTGCCGGCCGGGAATTCCGGGCCGAGCAGGACCACCTGGCCAAAGTGCCAGTCGCTGTTCGCCGCGACTTCCGCGAACGTCGCGACGATCGTTTCGTCACTCGGAGCGACGGGACCCGGTGTCGACGCCAACACGATCGATCCGGTGTCGCCAAACCACCGCTCGGATGCGCTCAGGTCTTCGGGCCGGCGCGGGGCGTAGGAGCCGTAGCGTCGCGTCGTCGCGATTTCGCGCTCGGCGTCGGCCCGCTGCTCGGCGTGCTCTGCCGCCTGCGCGGCACCCTCGAAGGCCACCTCGGCGGCCTGATAGCGGCCGGCGTCGCGGAGGATCTGGCCGCGGAGCTTCAGCGTGTCGGTGTGGGGCTCCAGCGCGAACGCGCGGTCCAGCGCCAGCAATGCGCGGTTGCGGTCTCCCAGTCGATAGGCGGCATAGCCGAGCTCGTGCCAGACGATTGCCAGGTCAGGATCGGCTTCCACGGCGCGCTCGAGCTCGGCCAACGCTTCCAGATAGCGTCCCAATTCGGTCAGCGCCGCGCCCCGGAGCGTGAAGGAGAACCCTGTCTCTCCAAACGTCGCGCGCGCGCGATCGGCGAGTTGCAACGCCTCTGCGCCCCGACCACCGGCACGGAGCAGCTCGAAGTACTCGGCCCAGCCGGCTTTCAGCTCCGGCTTGGCGGCCAGCAACTCGTCGTATGCGGCCTGCGCATCTTGCACGCGTCCTTCGCGCGCGAGCCAGCGCGCCCGCGCGAGCGCCCGTTCGCTGCGGGCGTCTGGAAACAAGTCGTAAGACGCGGTCGTGCGCATGGCGCTCAAATCTACCCGAGCGCCACTCGCTGGCTAGCGGCGACCGACCTATCTACATTTCTGCCGCCATGGATCGAGACCAATTGCTCCGCGAGCTGAACGAGTTTCTGCGAATTCCCTCGGTCTCAACGTTGCCCGCACACAATCAGGATTGCCGCGCCGCCGCCGAATGGGTCGCCGCCGCACTGCGACGCATCGGATGTCGCGACGTCGAATTCCTTGGCAGCCAAACGCATCCCGTCGTCTGGGGCAAAGGGCCTGACGTGCCGGGCGCGCCGACCTTACTGATCTACGGCCACTACGACGTGCAGCCACCCGATCCGCTCGCGGAGTGGACGACGCCGCCCTTCGAGCCGACGCAGCGGGACGGCCGGATCTACGCGCGCGGTGCCGCGGACGATAAAGGGCAGGTCTTCTGCCTGCTGCAGGCGATCGCCGCGTCCCCGCGTCCGGGCGTCAACTTCCGCTTCCTCATCGAAGGCGAAGAGGAGTACGGCTCCAAGGTCTTGTTCGATTTGCTGAAGCGCGAGCCGCAGCGCGTGCGCGCTGACGCGGTGCTGGTGGCCGACATGTCGTATGTCGCGCCCGGTTGGCCCGCGGTCTACACGACGCTGCGTGGGCTGTGTTACGCCGAGATCACGGTGCGGACGTCCAAGACGGACCTGCACTCCGGGGAATACGGCGGCGCCGCTCCGAACGCACACGAGGAATTGTGCCGGCTGCTCGGTCGTTTGAAAACCGCAGACGGCAAGATCCACATCCCGGGCCTCTATGGTCCCGTGAAGCGGCCCTCAAAGGCCGAGCTTGCCGCGTGGAAGAAATTGCCATTCAACGAAAAGGATTTCCTCACCAAACGCGTGCAGGGGAAGGGGCTCGTCGGTCTGAAGCAGGCGTCGGTCCTCGAGCGTCTCTGGGCACTGCCGACGTTCGAGATTCACGGCATTCTCGGCGGCTTCACGGGGGAGGGTGCGAAGACGGTTATTCCTGCCGAGGCGACCGCGAAAGTGAGCATGCGGCTCGTGCCCAACCAGAAGCTGGCGACGGTCGAGCGCCAGCTGGTGGCTGCCGTAAAGCGCTTCGCGCCGAAATATGTGACCGCGAGCGTGCGATTTCTTCACGGGGCAGATCCGGCGCAGATCAAGCTCAACAGCCCAGCGTTCAAGCTGCTGGACCAGGCTTTCAAGGACGTCACGGGGCGGGGCAGCGTCCCGGCGCGCGCCGGCGGATCGATCCCCGTCGTGCCGGCGCTGGCATCGGCCGGGGCGCCCGTGATTCTCACCGGCATCGGGTTGCCCGATGACCGGCTCCACGCGCCGAATGAGAAGCTCGAGCTGAAGCAGCTCTGGGATGGGATCGAGGTGTTCCGGCGGTTCTACGAGCTGCTCGGGAGTCAGGAGTCAGGAGTCAGGAGTCGGGGCTGATTTTCTGACTCCCAGGCCCGGTCTCGAGCCGCCTGCGCAGCGATCGGATCAATCCACCAAGCATCTTGGCGATGGCATTGCACGAATCCAAGAGTCGGCGCTGATCGTCGTCAGCGATGTATTCCAGCCGTCGCGCTATCAGGACCTGAGTTTCGACTTCGCCTAGCGATCCGACGGCAACTGAGAGGTGGCGCAGGTAATCTCCGGTCCTCGACCTTCCATGTCCCTCCGCAATATTCGAAGGCACCGAAACGGCTGCGCGCCGCAGCTGGTCAACCAGCGAGTAGCGCTCTTCCCTGGGAAAAGCGGCGGTAATGCGATAGATCGCTACGACAAGGTCCATCGAGTCCTGCCACACGACAAGATCGCGGTACCCACGTACGGGTCCGGATGTTCGACTGGCGGCGGTCGTGGCCATTGCTGAACCTGAGACGCGCTCCCGCAAACCACCGCACCATTCCTACGCTGGTTGGAGCGTTTGGACGCGCCCTGACTCCAGACTCCTAGCTCCCGACTCCGTGTTTCTTACTAGCGTTCCGGAACTTGTTGATCTCGTGCTGCGTCAGGCCGCGGCCGCCGTACCGCTCCTCGGTCCACGGATCGCCGTGCATGTGATAGCCGTTTTGCTCCCAAAAGCCCGGCAGATCCTCGTCTAACAATTCGAAGCCGCGCACCCATTTTGCGCTCTTCCAGAAATAGAGGTGTGGCACGAGCAGCCGAGCCGGCCAGCCATGCTCGGGGGTGAGTGGTTCGCCGGCCCACTTCAGGGCGATCAGGTTCTCCGGTCGGTTGAGATCCGCCAGCGGCAGGTTGGTCGTGAATCCCTGCTCGGCGACAACGAGACAAAATTTGGCTTCTGGTTTCACCCCGGCGCGCTCGAGCAGCAGCGGGACTGCGACGCCTTCGAATGTGTTATCGAGCCGGCTCCAGGTCGTGACGCAATGGATGTCGCAGAGCACGGTCTTGCGCGGCAGGGCGAGCAGCTCCTCATACGTGAGCGAGAACGGCCGCTCGACGAACCCCGAAACCTTGAACGTCCATTTCGCGGTATCGACCATCGGTACGTCGCCGTAGTGCAGGACCGGCCATTTGGTGGTTTGGATTTGCCCCGGAGGGATCCGAGACCTGGTTTCGCTCATTGTGTTCCCAGGCTAAAGCCTGGGCTCGGCGTGCGCTGTCCTGAAGGACAGTGATTGCCGAGCACACTCTTTAGAGTGTGAAACACTCACGCCGAACGCCCTTTCAAACCCTTGCAGAACCGCGTCGACACTCTCGCGCCACACCGTCTCCCGTTTCCCGTTTCGCAGCTCCCGCTCGACCGACGTCATTTGCACGCCCTGAATTCCGCACGGCACAATTCGATCGAAATGCGCGAGATCCGTCGTGACATTGAGCGCGAACCCGTGCCACGTGACCCACTGCTTCACGTGAATGCCGATGCTCGCGATCTTCCGCCGGCGCGTCCACACGCCGGTGAATCCCGGATTCCGCTCGGCGGGGATATCGAGAAGCGCGAGCGCGTAGATCAGCGCCTGCTCGAGGGTGCGGAGATACCAGTGCAGGTCTTTCTTGTAGGCGCCGAGGTCGAGGATGGGATAGCCGACGAGCTGGCCCGGCCCATGAAACGTCACGTCACCGCCGCGCTCGACTTCGAACACGTCGATGCCGTCGGGCTGCAGCAGGTGCGAGACCTGCGAGTTCCTGCCGAACGTGACGACGGGCGGATGCTCGAGCAACAGCAGGACGTCACGAGACAGCCGGCCAGCGATGCGGTCCTCGGCAAGCTGGCGCTGCCATGCGAGCGCGTCCGGATAGGGCACCAGCCCGGCCTGAATGACGTCGAGCACGCTCATGGGGCGACCGGACCCTTTCCCTGGACCGCCCACCGCGCGGCGGTCATGCCGGCAGCGATGTCGAGGAGCACCCACGCGACCAGCCCCGGAATGCCGACCAGCCCGTAAATCGGTGCACCGAGGAAACCGGCAAGCAGAGCGCCCACTGCTCCCAGGACGGCGATCACGCCACGTTGCCAGATGTTTTCGAGTGCCCCACTTCGGTACCACGCATACCCGCCGCCGACTCCAATCGCCAGGAACAACCCGGCAGAAAGAGCCTTGGATCCAGGGTCGGTGACGTCGTTGGGGCTCACGTAGTCACGCAGAATCGCCGTCACAACCTGTGAGGCACTCAGGCAGGCGCCGCCAAATCCGACTCCTGCGGCGAGGGAGCCGAGGCCGAGCGCGAGCGGGTCCTTAACCGATTGCTCGCTCAGATATGCAACACGCGCCCGAGCGAATCGAGCGCGGCTTCTCCGATGGCTTCCGACATCGTGGGATGTGCGTGGATCGCCAGATCGATCTCCTCGACGGTGTACTCATTTTCGCGGGCGACCGCCAGCTCGTGAATCATTTCGGACGCGTGCGCGCCGACGATGTGCGCGCCGAGAATCTCGCCGTACTTCTTGTCGCGCAGGATCTTCACGAAGCCGTCCGTTTCTCCCGTGCCGCGTGCCCGGCCGTTCGCGGAGAAGGGGAACTTGCCCGCGACGTAGTCGAGCTTCTTCTCCTTACACTGATCCTCCGTCAGTCCGATACTGGCGACCTCGGGATGACAGTACGTCACGCTCGGCACGTTGTCGTACTTGATGGGATACGGCTTTTGCCCGGCGATGAACTCGGCCACGACGGCGCCTTCACGAAAGCCCTTGTGTGCCAACATGGGGGGCCCTGCGACGTCGCCGATGGCGTAATAGCCCGGCGCGGTGGTCTGCAGGTTCTTGTCGACCTTGATGAACCCGTGATCGGTGAGCTGAATCCCGCACTCCTTGAGGCCGATGTTCTCGGTGTTCACGGCGCGGCCGGCGGCCATGAGCACGGCCGCGGCTGTCACCTGCTTCTTCTCACCGCCGGCCTCCACGTCGAGCGTGACCTTGTCCTTGCCCACGGTTGCTTTCGTGACCTTGGCGCCGGCAATGACGTCGATGCCCCGCTTGCGGTAGCTCTTGGTCAGCACGTCCGATGCTTCCGCGTCCTCGATGGGAAGAATCCGCGGCAGGGCTTCGATGAGCGTGACCTTCACCCCGAACGCCTGGAAGATGTCGGCGAACTCCATTCCCACGGCCCCCGCGCCGATGATGGCGAGCGAATCCGGCACGCGTTCCAGCAGCAGCGCTTCATCCGACGAGATCACCGTCGTCTTGTTGATCTCGAGGCCAATCTGCGGAATGCCTTTCACGCGAGAGCCCGTGGCGATCACGACGGCCTTCTTGGCCTCGTGCACGTCGCTGCCCACTTTGACTTTCTTGCCGGGCTGCGCCACGCCCGTGCCTTTGATGACGGTGATCTTGTGCTTCTTCATCAGGAACTCGACGCCTTTCGAGTTCTGGTCGCTCACGCGACGCGACCGTTTCATCGCGACGCCGTAATCGGTTTTGACCCCGCTCACTTCGACGCCAAAGTCCCTCGATTCCTTCAGGAGGCTGGCGATGTAGGCGGAATGCAGCAGGGCTTTGGTCGGGATGCACCCAATGTTGACGCACACGCCGCCCAATTTTTCCTGCTCGACGACCGCCGTGCTGATGCCGAGTTGGGCGCTGCGAATCGCGCAGATGTAGCCCGCGGGGCCGCCGCCCAGGACGATGACGTCAAACGAACTGGCCACAGGTGCTCCTTCATTGCGGATTTCGGATTGTGGATTGCGGATTCTCACGGTGGGCTTCGCACCCAATCCGCAATCCGCAATCGACAATCCGCAATTACAACAGCATCGCCAGCGGATTCTCGAGCATCTGTTTCAGCGTTTTCAGGAACACCGCCCCGGTCGCACCGTCGATGACGCGGTGATCACAGCTCATCGTCAAGCGCAGGCGCCGCCGTACGACGACGCGATCGCCGTCGGGGATCGCCTTGGCGACGATGCTGCCGATCGCGACGATGCCGGCTTCGGGCGGGTTGATCACCGCGGTGAATTGATCGATGTCGAACATGCCCAGGTTCGAGACGCTGAACGTGGCGCCGGTGTATTCGTCGGGCTTCAGGCGGCGATTGCGGGCCCGCCCCGCGAGCTCGCGCGACTCGGCGCCGATTTCCCGCAGGTTCTTCTGGTCTGCGTTGCGGATCACCGGGGTGATGAGCCCGTCCTCGATCGCGACGGCCATCCCGATGTGAACCTCGTTCCAGTAGCGGATGTGATCGTCCTGGAACCAAGCGTTGCAGGCGCGGTGCTGGACCAGCGCCAGCGCGACGGCTTTGATGATGATGTCGTTGAACGAAATCTTCCCGCCCGCTTCGCCGAGCTGCTGGTTGAGCGCTTCACGCGCTTCCACGGCGCGCTCCATGTCGATCTCGGTGGTGAGAAAGAAATGCGGGATCGGCCCGATCGAGGCGGCGAGCCGCTTGGCGATCGTCTTGCGGATCTGCGTGAGCGGAACGTCTTCGTAAGGCACACCGGTGCGCGGTGCGCGGTCCGCGGTGCGCGGGACCGCAGGGGCCTGAGCGGCAGATGCTGTGGCGGCAGATGCTGTGGGAGCCGCCTCAACGTCCCGCTTGATTACTCGCCCACCTGGGCCCGATCCCTGAATGAGTTTCAGGTCCACGCCGGCATCCTTCGCCAGCCGCTTGGCGAGCGGTGACGCTTTGACTCGCGTGGCGTCAGCTGGCGCGATGGGTGGTGACGGGTTCGCCGGTATCGACGGCGCGGCGCGAGGCGAGGCGGATGGCGGTGCCGGAGCAGGTTTGTCTTCCCGCGCACCGCTCACCGCGGACCGCTGACTTTTCGGCGCAGGCGCACCCGCCCCGTCCCCATCCACTTTCTCACCAGGCTTTCCGATCCACGCGACCACATTCCCGACCGGCACGGTGGTGCCCTCGGGCACCATCACCTTCAGCAGCTGCCCGTCGGCCCGGGCGACCAGCTCCATGACGGCCTTGTCGGTTTCGACCTCGGCGAGGGTGTCGCCCGACTTCACCGGGTCCCCCTCGTGCTTGGTCCACTTCACGAGGCGCCCTTCCTCCATCGTGGGCGAGAGCGCCTCCATGTGGACTTTCGTGGCCATTGCTAGGGGCTCGGGGTTCGGGGCTGGGGCCTAGTCGAGGTAGAGGACGCGCCGCGCCGCGGCGACGACCTTCTCGGGCGACGCCTTGGCGGCGCGCTCGAGGAGTTTGTTGTACGGCATCGGCACGTCGGCCTGCGTGATGCGCTGCACCGGGGCATCCAGGTCGTCGAACGCGTCGCGCTGAATGAGATCCACGATTTGCGCCCCGATCCCGGCGTGTGGCCATCCTTCCTCGACGACCACCGCCCGGTTGGTTTTCTTGACCGATTCCAGGATCGCCGCCTCGTCGAGCGGACGCAGCGACCGCAAGTCGAGCACCTCCGCCGACACGTTCTGTTCGGCCAGCTGCTCCGCAGCCTTCAGCGCGACAGTGAGGGTCTTCGAGTGGCAGACGAGGGTGACGTCTTTGCCCTCGCGCTTCAAGTCGGCCCGCCCGATCGGAACGATGTGCTCACCATCGGGCACCTCGCCCTTGAGGTTGTAGAGCATCTCGCCTTCGAGCACGATGACCGGATTGTTGTCGCGAATGGCGGACTTGAGAAGCCCTTTGGCGTCCGCCGGGGTCGCCGGCGCGACGACCTTGAGACCGGGGATGTGGGCGAGCCAGCTTTCCCACGCTTGCGAGTGCTGCGAGGACAGCTGCAGCGCCGCGCCGTTCGGGCCGCGAAATACGATCGGCATATTGATCTGGCCGCCGGACATATACAGCATTTTGGCGGCCGAGTTCACGATCTGATCGAGCGCCAGGACCGCGAAATTCCAGGTCATGAACTCGATGACCGGGCGCAGCCCACCCATCGCCGCGCCGACCCCGATGCCGGCGAACCCCAGCTCGGCGATCGGCGTGTCGACGATCCGTTGGGCCCCGAATTCCTCGAGCAATCCGCGACTCACCTTGTAGGCGCCCTGGTAGACGCCCACCTCTTCGCCCATGAGGAAGACGTTGGGATCGCGCTGCATCTCTTCGCGCAGCGCCTGATTCAGCGCGTCGCGATAGGTGAGGGTGGCCATCAGTCGACCAGCACGTCCGTGAAGAGCTCGCCCGGTTCAGGATCCGGGCTCTCGTCGGCGAACTTGACGGCCCCTTCCACTTCGGCATGGATTTCCGCGTCCAGCGCGTCGAGCGCGGCCTGATCGATGACGCCGTCCTCTTTTAGCTTGCCCGCGAGATGGGAAATGGGATCGCGGGCCTTCTGCTCTTCGACCTCATCCTTCGTCCGGTAGACGCCGTGGAGCGGGTCGGACATGGAATGTCCCATGTACCGGTAGGTCCGCACCTCGAGCAGCGTGGGGTGGCTCTGCTTGCGGGCCCGCTCGACGGCGCGGCGCGTCGCGTCGTGGACGGTCAGCACGTTCATGCCGTCGACGAGCTCGGCGGCCATATCGTAGCTGCACGCATGCTCCACGATGTCGGTGACGGCCGCGACCCGCTCGAACGCCGTCCCCATGCCGTACCGGTTGTTCTCGCAGAGGAAGATCACGGGCAGCTTCCACACCGACGCCATGTTCAGGGTCTCGTGGAAAGCGCCGATGTTGACGGCGGCTTCGCCGAAGAAACAAACGGTGACCTGCTCGGTGCCCTTGTACTTGCTGGCGAACGCGAGCCCGGCACCCAGGGGAATGTGGCCCCCCACGATCCCGTGCCCGCCCATGAACCCCCGCTTGGCATCGAACAGATGCATCGAGCCGCCTTTACCCTTGGAGCAGCCCGTGGCCTTCCCGAACAGCTCGGCCATCACCGCGTTCGCGGAGATGCCCTTGATCAGCGCCTGCCCGTGCTCGCGGTATGAGCAAATCACGTAGTCGTCGTCGCGCAATGCTGCGAGCGCCCCAACCGCGACCGCTTCCTGTCCGATGTACAGGTGGCAGAACCCGCCGATCTTGCCGAGCGCGTACGCCTCCGCGGCTTTTTCCTCGAAGCGACGGATGAGCAGCATCTGCCGCAGCATCTTGACGTGCAGGTCGGTCTGCTGGGGCGAGGGCGCGTTCTGTTTTGGGGTTCTGGCGGTCGCGGTCATGCGGTCGCTGCCTCCACTTGCTCCCAGGCGTGATAGCTGGACCTGACCAGCGGGCCCGATTCGACATGCCGGAATCCGAGCGACATGCCGTAGCGCTTGAGCTCGGCGAATTCGTCCGGCGTGTACCAACGCGCGATGGGCAGATGCTGATCGGACGGCCGCAGGTACTGGCCGATGGTGAGAATGTCGACGCGGGCCGCGCGCAGATCGCGCATAGCTCCGAGCAGCTCGTCCCACTCCTCTCCCAGGCCGCAGATGATGCCGGACTTCGTGAGTAGCTCGGGATTCAGGTCCTTGGCGCGATCGAGTAACTCCAAGGCGCGCGGATATCGCCCACCGGGCCGCGCGATCCGATACAGCCGGCCGATGGTCTCGAGATTGTGATTGAGGATGTCGGGTCTGGCGTCGACGATGAGGCGGAGGGCTTCAGGGTTGCCTTTGAAGTCGGGGATCAAGACTTCGACCGAGGTCTGCGGCAGCCGCAAGCGAATCTCCGTGATACACGCCGCGAACACCTCGGCCCCCCCGTTCGGCAGGTCGTCGCGATCCACGCTCGTGATGACGACATGCTTGAGGCCCATCTGCGCGACCGCGTCGGCCAGGCGCTGCGGCTCCCCGGCATCGAGCGGCGCGGGCGTCCCGTGCGCGACCGCGCAGTAGGCGCAGTTCCGCGTACAGACGTCGCCCAAGATCATGAACGTGGCGGCTTTGTGCTCCCAGCACTCGCCGATGTTGGGGCAGTGCGCCTCTTCACACACCGTATGCAGCTTGAGGTCACGCATCATGTGCTTCAGCGCGACGTAGTTGGGACCGCCCGGCGCCTTCACCTTCAACCACGAGGGTTTACGGGCTGGCTCAGCTGGCGATGCGGAGGAAGGCTGGATCTGGACTAAGGGGGCGGCCATGGACGTCGAAGATAGTCACGGCGAATGGGGTGGGGTAGCCCGTTTTTCAACCAGACGGTTGATCGCCACCACGGTTTTTGAGTCGCCGTAACTCTTCTTCGACCTCCGTCGACGTGCCCAACGTCCCGTCCGCGATATCGGCAATCTCTTCCGCTTCTTTCCACTGGCGCTCCAGCTCTTCGACCTCGGCTCGCTCGTCAACCGCCATCTCGAGCGCGAGCCCCCGTTCCGGCCGCAGCGATCGCAACGTCAGCTCCCGGCGCGCAATGTCGTGCACCAGGCGATCGGCTCCGCCCATCGCGTCCACCTCGCGGGCCGCATCCTCGGCGCGCCGGCGACCGGCTCGGGCGAGGTTCAGGTACGTGAGACCCTGACGCAGCACTTGAATCGCTTCGCTCCCGGTCAGCTGGGCGCCTTCCTGGAAGCATTTGGGGCAGCTCAACACGACGGCCATGTCCGCGTGCCGATCGGGGACGATGCGCGCGTGCTGGACGTGTCGCGCGCGAAGCTGCATGAGACTGCCGCAATGCGCGCAGATGGGTGGCTCGGTCAAAGTCACTCTGCGGCGGCCCACCATGGTCAGATACACCCAGTCCGCCAGGCGATGGACGTTCCACACCATCACACCAAACCCGCCGCCCGCCGCGACGTTGGCGGCGATGCCGAGACCAATGGCCGCGACCGTGAGCGGGACCACGACCTTCATGCGCTCGCGCCGGCGGTTGCGGAGTCGCTCGCCGTAGCGCCAGGTCGCCAGCTCTACGCGCGGTGGCTTTCCCACGCGCACGAAGTCGTAGCGTTCCCACCGAATCAGCGCGACTTGCTCCGTGGAGGCGGCGATGCGGCCGTGACTCGCGGCGCGCGCAACGGCCTCGATGCGCTCGAGGCGATCGTCGAACGGGGTGAGATTCCAGCGGCTGCACCGGGGGCAGACGACCCAGAGCCGGCCTTTCCATTCGTCGAACGCGATTCGCCGCCCGACGCCGAGCCCAGAGGGACCACCATCACCGTCAAATGAAGCGTTACAGAAGGCACAACTGCTGAACATCCTAGGAAGTAAATCGCTCCGGGGCGAGAGAAGCAATCTCCACCTCAGTGGTCCCCGTGCTCACCAGATCCCCGATGATCTCTCCCGTGAGGCCCGCGAGTAGGACGCCGTTGCGGCCGTGGCCAGTGGCGTACCACAATCCCCGCACATCGGGATCGGGGCCCACGATCGGACGCCCATCGGGGGTGATCGGGCGCAAACCTGCCCAGGTCCGTGTGGGCACGGCGGGAAGATGAGGCAGCAGCCGCTGCGCTGCCGCGACGATCTCACGCACGCCGGCATCCGTGACCCGGCCGTCGAATCCCACATGCTCCATCGTGCTGCCGAAGATTGCTTCGCCGCTCCGCGCGAGCACATACGCATGGTCGTAGTACAAAACAATCCGTGGCATGTCGGCCGGCCACGGCGCAGCCCCCATCTGGCCGCGGACGGGCTCGACCGGCAAATGTCGTGGCAGGTGCTCGATGGTCGTCGACCAGGCGCCTGCCGCGATGACGACGTGCTCGGCCTTGATTTTACCGGCTGGGATTTCGACGCCGGTCGCGCGGCCGAGGATCGTGGTGAGACGGTTCACACGAGTGTTCAGCGTACGTGCGCCATGGCGTTTCGCGTCGGCGCGCAGCGCGCGCGCCAGCGCCGGGGCGTCGACGGCACCGTCTTCCGGTGCGAACAACGCGCCGAGGCACGGCGCCGTGGCGGGGAATCGCTCCGCCACTTCCTCCGCTTCCAGCCAGTCGCAGCGCAGTCCCGCCTGACGTTGCTCCGCCACGGCATCGCGGAGCCTCTCTGCTTCGACCGGGTCGAACGCGAGCGCGGCGATGCCGTCGCGCCACAAGCCGATGTCGATCCCGGTGGTCTCCGCCAAGGCAGGCGCGAGGCGCTCGTAGAGGTCCCGGGCGCGCAACCCCAGGGCCCGCAGGGTTGTGTCGGTGCGCTCGATTTGCGGTCCCAGGATGCCTGCCGAGGCCGCCGATGCAGCCGCGGGATCGGGTCCGGGCTCGCACAGCAGCACCTTCATGCCGCGCAGCGCCGCTGCCCGGGCGCAGGCGGCGCCGATGATTCCGCCGCCCGCGACCAATACTTCACAGGACGAAACTTTGTGCGACATTTAGGCGTACGCTGCAAACGCACCGGACACCACGGAGGGTATCATGTTCCGGAGCATCATGGGTTTCGCGATTCTCGCCGTTGTCGCCTGGCTCGCCCTGAAGTTGATCTTTGGCATCGTTGGTAGCCTGTTCGGCCTCGCGACGACGGTCCTCACGCTGGCAGTCATCGGCTTCTTCTTCTATATGGCGCTGCGCATCCTCAGCCCGTCGACGGCTGATCGCGTTCGCGACATGATCAAAGGGCGTCCTTCCGAGTCTTAAGGCTCTCCGGCGGTGAGTCGTGAAAGCACCGCCCACGCCAACAAGGGGAACAGGATCTCATGATGACCGGTGAGCTGAATCCCCCGCCCACCGGCCAGCGTCGGCCGTTCGACGACATTCACACGCGGCCGATAGTGACGCTGCATGTCGCAGTCGCATGCGGTGAAGTTCTTCGGTCTCCCGCCGTTCAGATTGCGCGCGATGGTCAACGCTTTGAGGAACACCTCGGGCATCAGTACGGCGCTGCCGAGGTTGAGCACGACCCCACCGGCGTCGAGATCCGGCAGCACCCCGGCCAACCGTTTGAAATCCCGATGACTGGTCGCGCCGATGACCGCCCCGTCGGCGGTGGGGTGCTGATGAATGATCTCCGCTCCGATCGCCGCATGCACGGTGACCGGCACTCCCAGCTCGCTGCAGGCGAGTAAGACCGAGACGTCCCGCCCGGGAAGCTCCGTGCGCGCGTGCAAATACTCGGCGAGCGCTTCGCCGGCACCCTGACTCGTCTTGGCGCCGCGTGCCAGCGCCGCATTCATCTCACGGCCGGTTTCCTCCGCCATGCCGAACGTCCCGTCGCCCAGGCCCGCGGCAACATCTTCGCTCGTTCCGCCGTACGCGGCCAGCTCGAAATCGTGAATCGCGGCGCTGCCGTTCATCGCAATGGCGGTCACAGCGCGCTGCCGCATCAGCGCGATCAGCAGCGGTCCCAGCCCCACTTTGATGACATGTCCACCCAGCATCGCGACCACCGCGCGTTTGCCTGCTGCGGCAACGATCTGATCGACCACGTACCGCAGGTCCTGCGCGGCGAGGATCGACGGCAGCGCGTCGAGGAATGCGCTGAACGAGCGGTCCGAAGCGCGAGGTGGCTGGGCGAGGAGTGAAGCGTCGACTTTGTTGGGGCGTTTGGCGATGGGAACGGTCTTGAGGCGGGAGAAATCAGCTTCACGATACTCGGTCATGGCTGATTGACTCCTGGGACCACGTAGTCCTTGAGCTTCAGCGTTATCTGGCCGAACGAGAAGTTCGACTGGATCGCGAGCACGATGCGCTGCGAATCATCGGAGAGCCAGATGCGCGTCTCGGACTTCTCGGCGAAGATCCCGCGCCCTTGGGGAATTTTGGGGCGCACGACGATCGCGCTCCACTTCTTCCCCGCGACACCGACTCGCTCGCGCCCCAACACCTCGATGATGACGGGATTCCGGTCCGGACGAAAATAGCGCGCGTATTCGTACCTCTTGCCGACCTCGAGCGGCACCGTGCGGATCCAGTACAGGAACGCGGCATCGTCCAGCGGCTCGGGGACGGTCGCGAACGTCGTATCGAGCCCCTCTTCTCGATAGAACCCGGAATCGGGGAAGATCTCGTACCGGTGCTCGCGATGCCTGTCGCGCTCGTCCTGGACCGAGGAGAAGCGTCGGGACCGAAAATCGTAGCGGCCTACCCATGACTCGATGGTCTGATCGAGGTGATACCAGAGCGCACCTCCGGTAATGCGAAAGCGAATATGCACCGTCTCAGTGCGGTGCACGGTGTCGATGCCCATGACCTCCATCGTCGCGCTTCCGACGCTGAAAATGCCGTACCTCGCGCCGAAGGTGAGACGCTCCCCGACAGGGAAAGGCACTGCGGGTGCCGGAGCTGACGAACCCACGATGACACCCTTGCACGACGCGGAATCCTGCGCTCTGAGTGAGCGTCCGGCCGCAAGTACAGCGAGCAGGAGCAGTGTCGAGCCTTTGCGCGCGGCGCTGATCAGCCCGCGCGAACGCCACGCCGCGAGAAGCTGCTGCCAGGGATTGAAACGGGACGGCCGCTGTTTCAGGTCGTACCGCGCGGCGCTGGACACGAGTTCGATCCGCCTGGCATGGGCGCCGAGTCGCGCCAACAGCTCCGCGCTGGCAGTCCATCCGTCGCTCGTCAGTAACCGCGCGTCGCCGCTCTCGTTGCCTCGCGTGGCCTGGCGCAGCACGATCAGGCGCAGCGCCAGGAAGCCGGAAATGGAGTCCTTTACCCCGCCCCCCACACGCAGCAGTCGCGGCGCCCACTGCCGGGCCCAACGCTCCGGCCAGGAGCGGGTTCCCTGTTCCCCATACTGCTCGGCGACCACGAGATCAGCCCCTGACTCCAGCCGTTTGACCATTTCTTCCATCGTCTCCGGCGCGTGGACAAAGTCGGCATGGAGCGTGATCGCGCAGTCGCGTTTCGGCCGGTCCGTGCGCTGCAAGGCCAGCCGCAAAAGCTCCTCGAGGCTCTTGGCATATCCCTGCCGGGAGCGATGCTGGATGACGGTGAGGGGCAGGACGCGCGCGTAGGACGTCAGAACGTCGGCGGAGCCGTCGGTCGAGGCGTCATCGCACGCGATGATCTGGTATTCCCGCTCGAACGCGGTGAATACCTGGCGCACTTTCCAGAGCACGAGGCCAACTGTGCGCGCCTCGTTATGAACCGGAACGCAGACGTAAATCATGGCCCTGCAATCTAGAGAAGGGCCCTATAGACGTCCAAGACGCCGTGCGCCATCGCGCTTGCGGAGCAGCGCGCGGGCAGGGGTGGAGGGACCGGGTTCTCGAGCGTCTGCACGACCTTCTGTGCCAAGGGCTCGGCCGCCTCGACCGGTACGAGGGCTTCGGAAGGGAGAATCTCGGGTATTCCGCCGGCCGCGGTGGCCACCACGGGGCGGGCCAGCGCGAGCGCGTCCAACAGCACGCTACCCAATCCTTCGCTTTTGGACGACAGTACGAAGATAGTCGCTTCTGCGATCAGGGCATCGACGCGATCGACGTGCCCGATGAGATGCACGCGATCGCCGAGCTTCAGGCGATCGATGTCGGCGACGAGCGAGTCCCGTAATTCGCCGTCGCCGGCGATGATCCAGTGGAGATCGGGGCGCATGGCGCGGGCGTAGTGCGCCGCCCGAATCAACGTGCGGTGATCCTTTTCGCCTGTCAGGGCTGCGGCGTTGACGACGATCGGGGCAGCCGCGGGAATCGATAGTTGCCGGCGAATCTCCAGCGCGGGCGTCGCCGCGCGCCGGACGTCCTCCACGTCGATGCCGTCATACACGACGACCACGGCGTCCGGCGCAATGCCGGCGGCCACCAGCACACGCTTGACGGCTTCGGAGATCGCGATGATGCGGTCAGGGCGTCGCCACGCGCCGAAGCGGCCGATGTGAAACTCGACCCGTCGCGTCGCGACCACGGTGCGGCCCATGGCGATGGTCGCCGCGAGCGTCAGGGCATGGCTGTCGTGGACGTGAATCACGTCGGGTTGGAAGGAAGCGATCGTCCGTCGCAATTGCCACCAGGCGCGGGGATCGAGCCCGATGTCCCACGTGGTCCCGTGCACCGGGATGCCCGCGGCTGCGACGCGCCGGGCCAGCTCGCCGTCCCGCTTCGTGACGAGCACCTGCTCGATACCGTGCTCGCGTCCCAACGCACGGCACAACAACCACACCTGACGCTGCCCACCGCGCCAGCGTCGGCCCGAGTCGACTTGCAGGACGCGCATTACTGGGGCCTGGGGGCTAGGGGTTGGGGCTTGGGGATGAGAATCCCTAGGCCCCAGCCCCTAGCCCCGAGCCCCCGCCTTCTCCACTCCAGCGAGGACGCGGCGCAGTGCATCGAGCTTGAAGGGCTTCTGAAGGAACGGCCGGCCCAGCTCTTCGAGGAATTGCAGCGTGTCGCCGCGGACCGTGTCGCCCGTGGCAAAAATGATGCGTTCGGCGACCGCCGGATGCATCCGCGCGAGCGTCTGAAACATCTCACGGCCGCCGAGGCGCGGCATGCGCAAGTCGCAGATGATGAGATCGAAGGGCTGCATGAGCGCGCGCTTCAGAGCCTGGCTGCCGTCGCGCGCCACCACGACCTCGTGGCCCCAGCTCTCGAGCGTGGCCTGCATGTAATGGAGAATGTGCGGCTCGTCATCGACCACGAGGACCCGGAGGTGTTCCTGCCGTTCGGCCGGGGTGGTTTGGTCCTCCGCGCCGCGGGTGAGCGGGCTGAGTTCCGCGCGGACACCGGCCGGAAGCTCGACCGTAAAGGTGGCTCCGCGGCCGCTCCCCGCGCCGCCCGGCTCCACCGAAATGTTGCCGCCGTGCTCCTTCACAATCCCGTGACAAATCGAGAGGCCGAGGCCCGTCCCCTCACCCTCGGACTTCGTGCTGAAGAACGGCTCGAACACGTGCTGCGCTACGGCCTCCGGAATTCCGGGGCCGTTGTCGCCGATACTCACCGAGATGCCGTCGGGCTCACATCTCGCGACAATCTCGATTCGCCCGCCGCCTTCCTTGTGGCGGCCGCTGGCAATCGCCTGAGCCGCATTGTTGATGATGTTCACGAAGACCTGTTTGATCTGGTTCGCGTGGACCTCCACCTCGGGCAGGCCCGGCTCGAAGGCCAACGTGAGCTCGATGTGCGCGGCGAGCAGCTGGTTTTTCAAGAGCTGGTGCGTGGATTCGAGAATCGGCCGGATCGATTGCAAGTGGCGCTCGCCTTCCTGCCGGCGTGCGAACGACAGGAGGTTGCGGACGATCGCCGACGCGCGCTCCGCTTCCTGCCGAATCACCGCGAGCGGCTCGGCCAGCCGTGGCGGTACATCGGCGGCTTCGCTGAGCAGGTCGCTGAAGCCCACGACGGACGCCAGCGGGTTGTTGAGGTCGTGCGCGACGCCCGCGATCAATTGGCCGATCGCCGACATCTTCTCCGACTGCAGCAGCTGCTCCTGGAGGCGGCGCTTCTCGCTTTGATCCTCGAACAACAGCACGGCGGTGCCGGGCTCGCCGGTGGGAATGGCGGTGACCAGCAACGTCCGCTCTCCGGCTCGCACCTCGACGGATGTGCCGGCGCCTTCGGGGGTCGGCGTGGGTCCGGAGTTCAGCAGCCGGGCGACGGGTTCGATCCATGCCGGCGGGAGCAGGGTAATCCACGGTCGGCCGGGGAGCGCCGTGACGGGGAGCTTGATCAAGTCGGCGAACACGCGGTTGGTGCGCCGCACGGTGCCCTGCGGATCCACGTAGCAAATGGCCTGATTGAAGGCGTCGACCGTCTGCTCCCACTCGCGCTTGCCGCTCGAGAGCAGCTCAACAAGCCGCGCGTTTTCCAGCGCGATCCCCGCCTGCGCCAGCACGGCACGGGTGAACATCAGCGTCCCGTCGTCGAACGCGTTCTTGCGATTCCCCTCCAGCGCGACGGCGCCGATGGTGCGCGTGACCGCGAGAATCGGCGCGCCGAGCCAGCTCGGCGGTGTTGGTCCGGTTCCCTCGAGGATGACGCCCACCTCGGCGGCGCGCGCCGCGACGTTATCGGCGAAGACCAGCGGCCCGCGTCGGAGGGCGAGCTGCAGCAGCGGTTCATCCGTGCTCGCGGGGCGCGGGCCGTTGTGATAGGCGACCGCGAGCTGGTTCTTATCGATATCGAGCAGCATCACGGAGAGGCGACCGGGCGCCAGCTGCTCCGTCAAGACGCGTGCTACGATCTCGACGATCGTGGTCGGCCGAAAAGCGCCGGCAAGCTCCTGCGACAGCGCGGTCAGGCGCGTCAGCACCTCGGTGACCGAACCGATCACGCGCCCGCCCCCTCGTCCAGGAAGCGCGTCGGGACCCGCGTGGCGGCGTCGACCAGCGCCTCAGCGGACTTGATGAAGCGGACCACGATCGGTAACGAGCCCTGCAGCGCGACCTTGCGTTGCATGATCCCCGCGATAGGACCCAGCTCCTTCTTGATGATCTGCTTCCAGTAGCGGTACTCGGCGGTGAGGACGAAGGCGGCTTGCTGCGCGTCCTGCCGCGCTACGAGCTTCGCGGCCCGGCAGACGCCGCGCTCGAGGTCGAGCCAGATGCCCACATCCTCGGGAACCCCGATCCCCGGTTGCGCGGGCATGACGAGCGCGACCGACCCGTGCGTCCAATCCGTCGAAGCGCTGCGGTAGTCTTCGCTCGAGTTGATCGCCGCCTCATACGCGGCCACCCACTCCGCCGAGGGAAACGCGTGGAGTGCGGCTGTCACGCAATGGCTCGCGCGAACCCATCGAATAGCGCCCGCTCCGTGAGGTCCTCAGGATGCCACTGCACCGCTACCATCCACGGCGCATTCGCGTCCACCAGCTCCGCTCCCTCGATGAGGCCGTCATCGGCCCACGCCACCGCCTTGAGCCCCGGTGCGAGATCGCGGATCGCCTGATGATGGCGGCTGTTCACCGTTGCCGCACGCATGCCAAGGGTACGTTCGAGAAGCGACCCGGCCGCGACGCGCACTGCGTGCTGGCTCGTCTCGTCGCTGTGCGGCACGGGACCGGGCCGCTCGCTGTCGAGGTCCTGGTAGAGGGTGCCGCCGAGCGCGACGTTGAGGATCTGAATGCCGCGACAGATCGCGAGAATCGGCAGGCGGCGCGCCCGCGCCGATTCGATGAGTGCCAGCTCGGCGGCGTCCCGCACAGGATCGACGTCGCCAAGGCGAGGATGTGGGGCCGCCCCGTAGCGGTCGGGCGCGACGTCTTCACCACCGGTGAGCACCAGTCCCCGGACGCCGGTGAGGGCGGCAGCGGCGCGATCCGCGGCCAGCATGGTCGGGACGGCGAGCGGAACGAGACCCGCGCTTTCGAGGGCGCGGACGTACGTTGTGTTCAGGGTGACGCGCTCGCGGCCATCGACTATCCGGCGCGGCGCCGTCACGGCAACCGGATGAGCCTTGGTCACGACGTTGGCGGCGAAGCGGAACCACCGAACAACGGACAGCGGGGATTGCTGACGCTGGCCCAGTCGACACGCACACCGTACAGATTCAGAACCGTGCTGCCGCCGATGATGGTGCCGATCGCGGGATGGCCCGCGGGCTCCTCCTGGTCGAGGAACAGCACTCCCATCGCACGCTGCGATGTGTCGTCGACCACCAGCAAGCCGTACCCGCGTGCCGGGAAACTCGGGCCCCGGAACTGCATCGAGATCTTGCCCTCGGCATCGCGACCGACGATCACGGCGCCGTTCCCGCCGCTGCCGGCCTTCTGCTCGATCACGCGCGCGGGCAGGGAATCGGGAATACCGCGGGGGGGATCGGTGAGTACGGCGCGTGCGTTCGCGAGCTGCGAGGTGATCAGGGAGGGACCGGCGAGCATCGCGAGGCCGCAGGTCGGCGAGCCACCGCTCCCGCGGCCGCAGGCCGCGGCCGCCAGCACCAGGAACAAAGACGAGACGGACCGTTTCATGAGCTGGGAAATCTAACGCTAATGCGACCAGACAGCGGTCAACGTGATCGTTCGCACCGGCGCGAGGGTCTCAGGTACCAAGTTATGGATGTAATTCAAGACGTTCGTCGCCAGTAACCGCCACTCGATCGGCCCCCGTTTCCAACCGGCCCGCAGATCCAAAACCTTCACCGGAACCCGCCGGGGATCGACAAAGCCTTCCAGCTCGATGCGCTCGGGCCGGCTCGCAAACCGAAAGTCCGCGCCTACGCCAATGGGGCCGAGGGCGTAATCCGCTCCGAGCGTCACAAGGTGGCGGGGCCGGAACGCGAGCGGCCCGGAAGTGCTGTCCCCCTCCAGACGCCGGCGCGTGCTCAGGTACGTGTAGCCGAGCGTCGCGATGAGGCGGTCCGGAATCGGCGCCGCGATCACACTGGCGTCGAGCCCGGCGAGCCTCGCATGCACCACGTTCTGGAGCCGAATCTCCACGGTGTCGGGAGGAAGCTGGAGCAGCCGCGGCTCGATGAGATCACGCGCCTCGGTCCAGAAGACGGCCGCATCGAGCCGCATGAAACGCAGGAGGGGCGCGCTCGTGTGACCGATCTCAAACGACCATGAGGTCTCGGGCTGCAGCGTGGGATTCGGTACGACGTCGAATCCGAGCGCCGTGGTGTGCACGAATCGCTCGGCCATCGTCGGTGAGCGAAAGCCGCGGCCGATCGATGCGCGGAGCGTGCCGCCATTCGGCCCGCGGCGGTCGGTCGGCACCGAGATCCCGATCCGTGGGCTGACGACGGCCGTGAGCGACCCGCCGTCGACGGCGAGAAAATCGAGCCGCGCCCCGCCGCTCACCCGCGCCACGCCGATGCGCTGATCGCTTTGGCCGTACGCGGCGAACTCCGACTGAGAATGGGTGCCGAAGATGTCGCTCGTGACGTCTGAGAAGGTCGCCTCCGCGCCGACGATTGCCGTTCGAGTCGAGTCCGGGTGTGCCTCGAGCCGGCCTTCGGTGCCGAAGCGGTTCCCGACGCCGAACTCCGATGTGCTGTGCCGCAGATCGGTGAAATGCGTCCGCAGCCAGGACCCGCGCGCGACCCACGCCAGCGTCGGCGACACCGTCGTCCGGACTTGCGCCGCGAGGTATCCCTTGCGCGAGTCGGTGCGCGCGCCGCGCTCTGTCGTATCCACCTTGAACGGCTGGAACACCTGTCCGAGATCGTCGCATTTACCTCGGCTGCACCAGCTCAGCGGCACGTCATACCGATCGACCGCCCAGGCGCCGGAGACATCGATTCTGGTCTTGACGGAGCTTTGCCAGCGAGCCTTCCCCGCGAAATGCAGGTGGTCATCCTGGTCCTGCTGTCGATAGCCATCGGAATGCCGATCGCCTACAGAGAACCGGCCCCCCCACTCGTCGTTCCCATAGGAGGCCGCGACGTCGCCGCTACCCAATAGTCCAGGGCTGTCGCGAAACCGCCAGACTGCGTGTGGCGGGTCGCCGTACACGCCACCGGTGAAGCGGGCGCGCGTATGCAGCCCATTGGGAATGTCGCGCGTCGTCACGTTCACGACCCCGCCAAAGGCTGCGGAACCGTAGAGCGAGGAGCCCGCGCCCTTGAGGATCTGGACGCCCTCGATGTCATCCACCGGCAGCAGGTCCCAGCTGATCCCGCCCCGGTCTCCCTGATTCATCGGGACGCCATCGACGGTCATCAGCACACGGGAATTCAATCCCTGCACGTAACCGGTCGAGCCGCGGAGATTGATTTGGCCGTTCACGAACTGCACGCCGGGCGCGTGATCGATGGCTTCATCGACCGTATTCACGGCGCGACGGTCCAGGTCGCGCTCGGTGAGTTGGGCGACGCTGGTCGCCGGACGGTCGCCAAAGTGCGACACTTTGTCGCTGATCACGTCGACGGGCGGGAGCGCGAGCGGCGCCAGGGACAGAATGAAGTCGACGGTCGTCGAGTCACCGCCCGTCAGCGCGACGGTTGTATCGACGAAGCCATACCCGATCGCGGCGGCGTGCACGCGCACGGTCCCAGCCGGGACGACGGGAATGCGGTACCTGCCCTCGAGGTCGGTCTCGGTGGCGAGTGTTGTTCCCCGGACGGCGACCGCTGCGCCGCGAATCGGCGCGCCTTGCGGGTCATGCACCCATCCCCGCAGCACCCCTTGCGCCATCGCGTCGCCCGGGGCGGGGCAAAGCGCGAGCACCACGAGGAGCGCCGCTATGGCCCGGTGCATGTCACGAAGTCCGTCGCCGGCCGCAGCCGGTCGAAATCGACGACGAAGTTGACGTCGCCCGCGGACGCGCCATTCGGCACGGTCACACTGCCGGGCTGTGTCGAGTCCGCTGGGTTCCGGTAGTAACCGCCGACGCGCAGGTATTGCGTGTCGGCGGGCGTCAGAGTCAGCGTGCCGGGCTTCTTCCAGACGGCGAGGACCCATTGATAGGTCCCCGGCGATAACGGCACGCTGTACAGCGCCAGCGAGTCGGTGTAGGGCACGGAGCCGGGGATCAGCGGCTGGCGGTTGGCGATGAGATCGGTGCAGGTCTGCGGGAAGGTGAGATACGCCGCGATGAACACGTTTTCGGTGTTGGCGGGAACCGTGCCCCGGAATCGCACGGTGCCGCACAGCCCCACCAGCGACGGCGCGCAGATCGGTTCGGGCTCGAGGCCGCCACATGCCGTCAGGAAAGCCACGAGCAGCCAGACCTTGCGCATCCCAGCAATTTGCCCCAGACCGTGGAAGCGTCAACTTGACCGTGGTTTTACGCGGGAATAACGTTTCGGCATGCCACTGTACGAGTACTACTGTACGGCGTGTGAGGCGCGGTTTTCGCGCAATGAGTCGATGGCGGAGCATTCCGGCGGAGGAGCGGGACAGTCTCGTCCCACCTGTCCGCACTGTGATTCGCCCGCCGTGGTGCCCGTCTTTTCCAACTTTTTCGCCAAGACCGTCCGCAAGAGCTGAACTCTGTTCGAGCGCCTGCGGGACGCCTTCCGCGCTGCCCTCGATGCGGCGTCCGGGCCTGATCTGCGTTCGCTCGCGCGCCAGATGCGCGAGGCGGTCGTCGATGCGAAAGTCGCCGTTGCAGAAATCCAGGAAGCGATCGCGCGCACTGAGCGCGAGCTGGCGCTCGAGCGCCAGCGGCTGGCCGATGCAGAGCGGCGTGGCCGGCTGGCGGGCGAGATCCAGGACCAGGAGACCGTGGCGGTCGCCGAGCGGTTTGCGGCCAAACACCGCGAACGGCTGGGGGTGCTGGAGCGCAAGCTCGTCGCTCAGCGCGAGGAGCTCGCGCTCGCGCAACGCGAGCTGGACGAAATGCAGGCGCAGCTGAAGAGCGCCGAGCGCGAGAGGCCGATGATGGAAGCTCGGCGCTCCGCCCAGGAGGCCGGGGACGGGGCGGCGGGAGTAGATCTTCAGGACGAGCTGCTCAAGTCGGACATGGACCGCGCGGCACGCGAAGCCGCCGCGGCGCGCCAGCTCGAGGAGCTGAAAAAGAAAATGAGAAAGGACTAGACCCGTGCTCTTATTTTCTCTCCTCCAGATCCTCCACCACCCTCCACAGCCTCCACCGTCAGATTTCCTTAAACGCGCTCATACCTACAGCATCGTCGCCTACGATTCCGTCAGCGGCGACCTCGGCATCGCGGTGCAATCGAAGTTTCCCAATGTTGGTGGTCTCGTGCCGTGGGCGCGCGCCGGCGTGGGCGCAGTCGCGACGCAGGCCTTGAGCAACACCGACTATGGCGAGAAGGGATTGGAGCTGCTGGCGCGGGGCGCGACGGCGCCCGAAGCGATGCGGATCATCATGCGGAGCGATCCGCAGCCCTCGCAACGCCAGGTCGGCATGGTCGACGCGCACGGGAATGCGGCGAGCTGGACGGGCGATTCAACCTTCGATTGGGCGGGCGGAAGGACGGGCGGAGGGCAGGTCGGCGGCAAAGGCCAGATGATCACCGGGCACGGCTACGCCGCGCAGGCGAACATCATGGTGTCCGACGCCACGGTCCGAAACATGGCCGAGACATTCGAGCGCGCGCGGGGCTCGCTGGCGGACCGGCTGATCGCCGCGCTCGTGGCGGGACAGGCGGGCGGCGGCGACAGGCGGGGGATGCAGTCGGCGGCGCTGCTCGTCGTGCGCGCCAAAGGCGGGTACCTCGGCGGCACCGATCGCTACATCGACATCCGCGTCTATGACGCGCCGGATCCAATCAAGGAGCTGCAGCGGCTGTACGCGCTGCACAAGCTGTATTTTTTCACGAGTGATTCCGCCGATCTCATTCCCATCACACCCGCGCTCCAGAAAGAGCTGGAAGCGATCCTCCTGACGGAACCGGCGAATCAACCGCAGAAATGGCTCGCGGCACCACAGCCCTCGCTCAACCAGACCTTTCTCACGGCGCTCGCAAATTTCATGTACTGGGAGAACTACGACGTGCGCGTGCGGATGGACAGCAAGATTGATCGTGTGGCACTCGAGGATATTCGGAAGAACCGAAGGAATGTGCGGAGGTAGCCATGGACGTGAAGCGAGGCCGCATGGTGTTTCTGGGATACGGCAAATACTGGCGCTCGGACCGGATTCTGGGCCTCACGCCGATCGAGCAGGGACGAGGTCCGGGGCAGCGGACTAATGTCTTTATCGAGGGACAGGTTGAGCCGATCGTCGCCTCGCGTACCGAACAGGCGATCCTCGAGGACATGGGCGCGACCGACGGCAGCTTCCAGCAGGAAGCGTTGCGCCAGGCGACTCGCGAGCTGCTCGAAGCGTTCCACGAATTCTCCCCCGTGCTGCGCCGTGCCCTGCAGAACGAGCACCATTTCGACGTCGAGAAATGGGAGGGGCGGCTCGGCACGTTGCTGCGCCCGTCCGAGCACCTCGACACCGCATCCCAAGACGACCTGTTCGACTGATGAACGACCAGCGCCAGTTCTTCGGTCACCCGCGCGGCCTCTCCACGCTGTTTTTCACCGAGATGTGGGAGCGCTTCAGCTATTACGGGATGCGGGGATTCCTCATCCTGTACATGACGAAAGCGCTCGGTTTCACCGATCAGCATGCCGGCCTCGCGTACGGCAACTACGTCTCGAGCGTCTGGCTCACGCCGATCATCGGCGGCTTCATCGCCGACCGCTGGCTGGGCCAATACCGCAGCGTGCTGATCGGCGGCATCATCATCGCGCTCGGCCACTTCACCCTCGCGTTCCATCCGTTGCCGTTTCTCTACGCCGGTCTCACGCTCATCGTGCTCGGCACGGGACTGCTGAAGCCCAACATCAGCACCATCGTCGGCTCACTGTATGAGCCCGGTGACGAGCGGCGCGATGCGGGCTTCTCGATCTTCTATATGGGGATCAATCTCGGTGCCTTCCTCGGCCCGTTGATCGCCGGGAAGCTCGCGCAGGGCGTCGACTGGCATCTGGGCTTCGCCTGTGCCGGCGTCGGCATGGTGTTCGGCCTGATCCAGTATGTGCTCGGCCGCCATCACCTGCAGCCGGGGATCGATCGGCTGGACGCGCAACGTCGCGCGCGGCTCGCCGCACAAACCAGCGGCGGGACCCCGCAAGCGCCCCTGACCCCTGAGGACTGGCGCCGGATCGGCGCGGTGGTCGTGCTGTTCGTGTTCGCGTCGTTGTTCTGGGGAGCCTACGAGCAGGCCGGATCGACGCTGAACCTGTTCGCCGACCGCTACGTGCACCTCGAGCTGCTCGGCGTCACGCTGTATGCCTCGTGGTTCGTGTCGATCCAGGCGGCGTTCGTGATTCTCCTTTCACCGATCTTCGCCTGGCTCTGGGTGAAGCTCGGGCCGCGCCAGCCATCGAGCCCGGCCAAGTTTGCACTGGCCCTCCTATTTGTGGGGGTAGCGTTCGTACTCCTGATTCCCGCCGGCTCGCTGGCGCAGAGCGGTGTGAAAGTTTCGCCGCTGTGGCTCGTCGCCGCCTATTTCATCCAGGAGCTCGGCGAGCTGTGCCTCAGTCCGGTCGGCCTCTCGCTCGTGACCAAGCTGGCGCCGGTGCGCTTCGTCAGTCTCGTTATGGGGATCTTCTTCCTCTCGAATGCCGCGGGCAACTGGCTCGCGGGATGGTCGGCGCGATTCATCAGTACCGTCCCCCTGGTGACGCTGTTCGGCGTCACCGCGGCGGTGACCATTGGGGCAGGGGTCGTGTTGTTCCTACTGCTCCGGCCGATTCGCAATCTCATGGGCGGCGTCCGGTAGATGACAGCTCCCGTCGTCCGGCAACGCGACACGGCCGGCTGGTTCGGCCATCCGCGCGGCCTGTCGACGCTGTTCTTCACCGAGATGTGGGAGCGCTTCAGCTTCTACGGTCTCAAGGCGCTGCTCATTCTCTTCATGACCGCGGCGGTCACGCAGGGCGGCCTCGGGTTCTCCAGCGAGCGCGCCGGCGGGATCCTCGGGTGGTACGGCTTCGGCGTCTACGCATCGGCCATTCTCGGCGGTGTGCTTGCCGATCGCGTCTTCGGTCAGTACCGCAGCGTTCTCCTGGGCGGCATCATCATCGCCGCCGGCCATTTCAGCATGGCGTTTCCCACGCTCGCAACGTTCTACCTCGGCCTCTGCCTGATTGTCGTCGGCACGGGGCTGCTCAAGCCGAACGCGAGCACGATGGTGGGGGCGCTGTACGACGAGGACGACGCGCGCCGCGATGCCGGGTTCTCGATCTTCTACGTGGGGATCAACGTCGGCGCGTTTGTCGCCCCACTCATCGTCGGCACCCTGGGACAGAAGGTCGACTGGCACGTCGGCTTTGCGTGCGCCGGCGTGGGCATGGTGCTCGGGCTGATCCAGTACGTCGCCGGGAAGTCACGACTCACGCCGGCGCTGCAGCGGCTCGGCCAGACCGACCGTCATGCCGCCCCCGCGACCGGGCCCTGGTGGCGGTTCACGCGCGACGAGTGGGGACGCGTCGCGGCGATCGCGGTGCTCTTCGTGTTCTCGTCGATCTTTTGGGGCGCGTTCGAGCAGGCGTCCTCGAGCCTAAACCTGTTCGCCGACCGCCTCACGGATAACCGCCTCTTTGGATTGCGCTTTCCGTCGACCTGGTATCAGTCGCTGAACTCGATGTTCATGATCTTCGGCCTGGCCCCGCTGATCGGCTGGCTTTGGATCCGGCTTGGCCCGCGGCAGCCTTCGAGTCCCGTGAAGTTCGCCCTCGGCCTGATTTTCGTGGGATTGGGCTTCGTACTCATCGTGCCCGCCGCCAGGATGGCGCAGGAGCGCGGGGTGTTGGTCAGTCCCTGGTGGCTCATCGGACTGTACTTCCTGCACACGATCGGTGAGCTGTGTCTCAGCCCGGTCGGCTTGTCGATTGTCACGAAACTCGCGCCGGCGCGAATCGTGGGCGCGATGATGGGGCTGTGGTTTCTCTCGATCGCGGTGGGGAACAAGTTTGCGGGCATGGCGGGAGGAATGTTCGAGACGTTGCCGTTGCCGAAGCTGTTTACGGCCGTTGCCGGGACGACGTTTGTGGCCGCGTTGATCTTGTTGGCGCTGACGCCGTGGCTGCGCAAGCTGATGGGTGGAGTCCGCTGACGCCGTTCTAGGGAGCGTGCCAGGTCATGTCCCCGATCTCGGCTGCTCCCCGCACCTTCAATCCGTCCGTATCCGCGCCGACGCCCACCGAGACGATCGCCTTCGGCGCGTTGTTCCAGAGCCGGCGATAATCGCTGAACGGGTCGCGCTTCTCCACGTGCCAGGAGCCGTCCGCGTCCTCGGCCCGCTGCAACACCACCACCATGCGATTGCGCCCTGCCCAGCTCGCAAAGCTCTCGCCGCGACTCTCGCGATTTCCCCAGGTATACGCGATCGAGCGGCGGTCCTGGAACATGATGACGAGCCGAACCGGGCTATCGTCCGTGTTGCGCCGCTTCAGGTCCGCGGCACGCAGCGGCGTGCCGGCGCGCCAGCGCCATGTGAGGCTGCCCGCCTGCAACGAAGGCGGGGGCGGGATGGGACTGCGCAACCGATAGGTTGCGGTCCCCGCCTGGCCAACGGCAATGACCTGCAATGTGTGTGACCGCGTGACGTTGAACGCGGGTGGCTCCGCGCCTTTCGTCCGGCTGAGGTTCCAGCCCGCAGGCAATCCGGAGCCCACCGGCGCGGTCAACAGATTCGTCAGCGTCTGCGCCAGCAGCAGGACCGAATTCACATCGGCTCCTCGGCGTAATGACACGCCGCGAGATGGCCGGGCGTTATGGGCCGGAGCGGCGGCGGCTCGGTGCGGCAGCGCTCGCTCTTCTTGGGGTGCGGGCAGCGCGGATGGAACGGGCAGCCGGGCGGCGGATGGGCGGGTGACGGCATGTCACCGGTGAGCACGATCCGCTGCTTCGAGGCACGCGGGTTCGGCTCCGGCACCGCCGAGAGCAGCGCGGTGGTGTACGGGTGTCGCGGCTGGGCGTAGATCTCCGCGGCCGGTGCGTGCTCGACGATCTTGCCGAGGTACATCACCGCGACGTCGTCGGCGATGTGTCGCACCACGGCGAGATCGTGCGCGATGAACAAGTAGGTCAGGCGGCGCTTCGCCTGCAGATCGGCAAGGAGGTTCAGCACCTGCGCCTGCACGGACACGTCGAGCGCACTCACCGGCTCGTCGCACACGATGAATCGGGGCTCGACCGACAGCGCGCGCGCGATTCCGACGCGTTGCCGCTGGCCGCCGGACAACTCGTGCGGATAGCGCTTCGCGAAGGCGGCGTCCAATCCCACCTCGTCCAGCAAGGCGGAGACGGCACCGTTCAGCCGGTGGATTTCGAGCGGCTCCCGCAGCGTTTCCTCGACGGTCATGCGCGGATTGAGCGAGCTGTAGGGATCCTGGAAAACGATCTGCATCTTGCGGCGCAATGCGCGCAGCCGCGCGGCGTCGAGTCCGAAAACGTCGTTCCCTTCGAACAAGACCTTCCCCGACGTCGGCTCCTGCAGCCGCAGCATCGTGCGGCCTACCGTCGTCTTTCCCGAGCCCGATTCACCGACCAAACCCAGCGTGCGGCCGGGAGCGATCGTGAACGACACGCCGTCCACCGCGCGCACGGCCGCGCGGGGAGCGCCCAGGCCAAACCAGCTGCGCTCACCGGGATAGTGTTTCACCAGATCGCGCACCTCGACCAGCAGCGAGCCGGGCGCCGTCATCGTTTCGGCGCTCGCCGTTCGGGCTCGGTCACGAGCCAGCAGCGCGCGGTGTGGCCTGCTTCGTTCCGCGTCTCGAGCAGCGGCGGCTCCTGCGCGACGCACTTCTCCCATGCGTAGGGACAGCGCGGATGGAAGCGACAACCCGGCGGCCAGGCTGTAGCCGCCGGTACCTGACCCGGGATGGCGTGCAGCCGAGCCCGCGGCGCGTCGATGCGCGGCACAGCGGCGAGCAACCCTTCCGTGTACGGATGCGTCGGATGCTCGAACAAGGCTTCGGTCGTCGCCGTCTCAACGACGCGTCCGGCGTACATCACCACGACACGATCGGCGTGTCCCGCGACCACACCGAGATCGTGCGTGATCAGCAGGACCGCCATGCCGAGCTCGTGCTGGAGGCGATCGAGGAGCTCGAGGATCTGCGCCTGGATGGTGACGTCGAGCGCGGTCGTCGGCTCGTCCGCGATGAGCACCTTGGGGTGACAGATGAGCGCCATGGCGATCATGACGCGCTGGCGCATGCCGCCCGAAAGCTGATGGGGATAGTCGTCGACGCGCTCGTCCGGGTCCGGAATGCCCACGAGCCGCAGCATCTCGATGGCGCGCACCCGCGCCGCGCGCCGCGAGAGGTGCTGATGGATGATCGCCGCCTCGGCGATCTGATCGCCGACCGTGAACACCGGATTCAGCGAGGTCATCGGCTCCTGAAAAATCATGGCGATTTGATTGCCGCGGACGGCGCGGAGCTCGGGCGCCGAGAGCGCGAGCAGATTGCGGCCTTCGAACTCGATGAGGCTGCCGGGAAGAATGTGTCCGGGAGGCTCCGGCACGAGCCTGAGGATCGACAGCGACGTGACCGTCTTGCCGCAGCCCGATTCGCCGACGATGCCCAGCGTCTCACCAGGATAGAGATCGAACGACACGTCGTCCACGGCCCGCGCGGTGCCCTTCCCGTGCTCGGTGACGAAATACGTCTTGAGATCGCGCACGCGCAGCAGCACGCTCATGGAGCCTCGCGCGGATCGAGTGCGTCGCGGACGCCGTCGGCGGCTCCGTTCAGGGACATCACCACCAGGGAGATAGCGAGGCCCGGAAAGAATGTCGACCAGGGCGCCGTGTAGATGCTGGGCATGCCGTCGGCGATCATGTTGCCCCAGCTGGCGTCCGGCGGGGGAACGCCGATGCCGAGAAACGACAGGGCGGCTTCGAGCAGCAGCACGTTCCCGACGCCCAGCGCCGCGGACACGATGATCGGCGCGGCGGCATTCGGCAGCACGTGACGCACGATCACGCGGCTCGAGCCGGCGCCGAGCGCGCGGGCGGCGACGACGAAATCGCGCTGCCGCAGCGAGAGCACCTCGGCCCGTACCAGCCGGCTGGTCCCGAACCACGACGTGAGTCCGATGGCGACGACAAGCGCGGCGAACGGGAGACCATCCCACAAGGCGACCGCCATCAGCAGCACAAAGATGCGCGGCAGGGCGAGCCCCACGTCGACGCCGCGCATCAGCACGGCGTCAATCCAGCGCCGGTAGTAGCCGGCGAGGGCGCCGACCAGCGTGCCCAGGGCGACCGCCACGAGCGCTCCCAACGCGCCGATCCCGAGCGATACGCGGGTCCCGTACACGAGCCGGCTCCAGACGTCGCGGCTCAACGGATCGGTCCCCAGCAGAAAGGTCCACGAGGGTGGCCGGTTCGTGAGATGCACGATGTCGAGCTGCCGGTTCGGATCGAAGGGGGCGAGCAGCGGCGCCGCGAGGGCGACGAGGACCAGAAACGTGAGGATCCCGAGGCCCCAGGACGTCGTGCGGAGCCGGAAGAAGCGCCGCCACCGCTCTTGCCGCAAGGCGCGATGCCGCAGCGCGCGGACGACTTCCGCCGCGACGACGAGGGCGACGAGCAGCGCGAACCAGTTGCCGAGCGTCATGCGGTGACGACATCCGCATCGGCGGCGGCGTGCACGCGGAGTCGCGGATCGGCGAAGCCCAGCAAGATGTCGGCGAGCAGGTTCCCGGCGACGACGACGGTACTCGCGATCAAGGCGCTCGCCGTGACCACGGGGTAATCGCGCGTGAGGATCGCGTCGAAGGCGAGCCGCCCCATCCCGGGCCAGGCGAAGATCGTTTCGACGAGCACGGCGCCTGTCAGCAGGAACGGAAAGGCGAGGCCAAAGCGCGTTATAAAGGAAAGCAGCGCGTTGCGCAGCTGATGCCGGAGCACGATCTGGCGTTCCGGAACCCCCTTCGCCCGTGCGGTTCGGACGTAATCCTGGCTGGCGACCTCGAGCATCGCGGCCCGTTGAAAGCGCGCCGTGCCCGCGGCGCCGACGACCCCGAGCGTCGTCGCCGGCAAGACCAGATGCCAGAGCCGGTCGGCGACGCAGTAGAGCGAATCGACCTGCGGGCAGAAGATCGGGTCGCTGGCCCCTCCGACCGGAAACCACCCAAGCTTCTCCCCAAAAACGAGCAGCAGGATCGGCGCCAGCCAAAATGTCGGAAGCGAATAGATGAACAGCGTGGCATTTCCCAGCACCAGATCCGGGAGCCGGTTGACGCGGGCGGCTTGATAGATGCCGAGGCCCAGGCCGAGCAGGAAATCGAACACCAGCGCCGCGCCCGCGAGCTGCAGCGTGAACGGGACGGTCTCGACGAGCGCGTCCCACACGGGCCGGCGGAGCGAGAACGACATGCCCAGATTGCCATGTGCCAGCTCGACCAGGTATCGCCAGTACTGTACCGCGATGGGTTGATCGAGCCCGAATTGCCGGGTGAGCAGGGTGCAGACTCGCGGGTCCAGGTTTTCGCTGCACGGCTTTCCCGGCGCGAGATGGATCAGAATGAAGATGAAAGTGATGACCGCGAAGACGATGGCGACGGACGCAACTAGGCGCCGCAGGAGCCACACGCCCCCGGTCACTTAGCGCTCCACGCGGTCTCGATCGATCAGCCGGTCAGGCGGGATGCGCCAGGTGCGCAGCAAGGCGGCCCAGGAGTCGGGACGGAATTGCACGTTCTCGACGCGCTTGTGTACCGCCCCGACGTTGGCGAGGGCATACAGGAAGATTCCAGGGGCGTCGGCGTTGATCGTCTCAAGGGCGTACCGCCACAGCGTGCGGGCTTGATCCCGCTTCGGGGCGGAGATGGCACGCTGCACGATGCGTTCGAACTCCGGATTGTAATAGCGGCCGAAGTTCGATCCCCCAAACCCGGCCAGCGTCCAGGACTGCGTGATGCCGGAGCCCGGCGAGGGGTCGTTGCTGCGTGACAGGATCGCCGTGTCGTAGTTCCCCGAGCCCGTGCGTTGCGCGACGACGCTGCCTTCCAATTCGTCGATCTCGGCGCGGACGCCGATGGCGCGGAACTGTTCCTGGAGCAGCCGCGCGTATTGCTTGCGCAGGCCGCTCGAGCTGGGGACGAGGATGTGAAAGGCGAGCGGCTGCCCGTCCTTATCGCGGATGCCGTCCCCATCGTGGTCGCGCCATCCGTGCAGGCTCAACAGCCGGGCGGCCTGCGCCGTGTCGTAGGGCAACTGCCGGATATCCGGAGCCCAGATGCCGACCAGCGCCGAGATCGGGCCCGGGGGCACCTGACCGAGATCGCCCAGCGTGCTTTTCACCAGACTCGCGCGATCGACGGCCATGGTGAGGGCCCGGCGCACGTCGCGGTCGCCGAACAGTGGATGCGGCTTCGAGGTGTCACCCGGCGCGCGCTGGTTGAAGCTCAGAAACGTGTACACGTTCCCGCGGAAGGGGTAGATGGCGAGCTGCTTCGCGGCCTTCGCTCGCTCGACGTTGTCGGGCGTCACCAGCTGCTCGCGGATGTCCGCCTGATCGGCGATCACCTGCTGGACGGCCACGGGAAGACTGGGGGTGAATCGCCAGATCAACCGGCGAATCCCGGGGCGGCCGAGAAAGAACGTCGTGTCGGCGACGAGCTCGATCGACTGCGCCGCCTGCCACCGGACGAACCGATACGGCCCGTCGCCCACGGGCTGGCGGCCGAACGGCGCCGTCCGCCATTGCTCGCGTGGCACCGAGCGGAGGAGATGTGCCGGCAGGATCCGCATGTGATACACGGCGTCATAAAACATCTCGGGATACTTCTCGCGGAACCGGAACACCGCCGTGAGGGAATCGCGTTGCGTGACCTTCTCGATCCGCTGGAGCTTCGGGCGGAACGGCGATGCCACGGCCGAGTCGTTGTAGGCGTTGAACGTGAACTCGACATCGGCCGCCGTCACCCGCTGGCCGTCCTGCCAGCGCGCCCGCGGGTCGATGTGGAAGACGAGCGTCAGCGGCCCGTCCCATTCCCAGCGCTGTGCGAGCAGCGGCTGAAAATCCTCGTCGCCGACGGTGTTGGTCGACATGCCGACGTCGGCCAGCTTGAGAAACAGCTGCTCGGCGATGTCGCTCGCGACGATGTCTTCCGTGGAGGGCGGCAACAACGTCGGAGGCTCGACGACTGCGGCGTCGATCAACGTGCCGCACCCGGCCGTGGTGCAGCCGCCCCGGCGCTCGCAGGCGCCGAGCGTGGCGACGGTCAAAACGATGTAATAGGAAAATGCGGAGCGCCGTAGCATGGCGCTTAACATTTCACCGGGGGGCGAGAGATGCAACAACGTCGGACCGTCGGACTGCCTGCCCTGAGCGAAGCGAAGGGGTCGGACCGTCGGTCGGTCTAAGGCTTTCTCCCCAATTGGCGACAATTGCTGAGGTGACTTCTTCGAATCGTACAGGTCGCCCAAACACAACGGCGAGCGTGGTTTCTCCCGTACCTCCCGCCACGCGTTCCTGAGATCCATCCAACAGGATCGAACCGTGCTGCAAGAATGCGTCCCCCCGCCGCACCTGGGCCGATCCGACGAGCTTGCGGCCATTCACGAGAATCTCGCCGCCGGCGGGTTGAGCAAAGCAGGACGCTGGACGGGCGGATGGGCGGATGGACGGATGGGCCGGAGCGAGCACCGCATCGACGCCAAGCGAGCGCAATGCTCGCGCGAGCCGTGTGTGGATCTCGCAGTAGGCCTTCCGAAGCGAACCGAAGACTGCAATGGGTGCGACGACCGCGTATGTGACTTCGTGTTCGTGCCACACAGCCTGTCCACCTGTAGGCCGGCGAATGATCGGCATGTCCTGGAACTGGATCGGCTGATTTCGTCCCACTGACAACGTCGGAGGATCCCAGCGATAGAAGCGGAGATAGGCGCCGCCATGGCACGCTACTTCTTCCAGCAGCGTTTCATCCATCGCCATGTTGTATTCGCCAGACCGCCCCATGGCATCGACGATCAGGTTCCAACGCGGCCCATCCGCCCATCCGCCCATCCGCCCGTCAGACCTCAGCGTACGCCTCCACTGGAGGGCAGGTGCACACCAGGTTGCGGTCCCCGAACGCGGCGTCGATCCGGCCGACCGGCGGCCAGATCTTGTGCTCGCGGGTCGCGGCCGTCGGGAAACCCGCGCGCTCCCGGGCATACGGACGGTCCCAGGTATCCGCCAGCAGGTCGGCGAGCGGATGCGGCGCGTTTTTCAGCAGGTTGTTGTCGCGATCCGCTTCGCCAGTCTCGATCTCGCGAATTTCCCCGCGAATCGCGATCAACGCGTCGACGAAGCGATCAAGCTCGACCTTCGGTTCGCTCTCCGTCGGCTCCACCATCAGTGTGCCGGCGACGGGGAACGAGACCGTCGGCGGATGGAAACCGTAATCGATGAGCCGCTTCGCGATGTCCTCCACATCGACCCCGGCAGAGCTCTTGAAGGGGCGGGTGTCGATGATGCACTCGTGTGCGACGAGGCCGTGCTGCCCGGCGTACAGCAATTCGTAGTGACCGCCTTCCTGCAGCCGCTTCGCGATGTAGTTCGCGTTGAGGATCGCGACCTTCGTCGCGAGCGTCAGACCATCCCGGCCCATCATGACGATGTAGGCCCACGAGATCGGCAGGATGGACGGACTCCCCCATGGTCCCGCCGACACGGTGCCCGCGCTCTCGGCCAGCGGAACGCCGACGTCGATAACCGGATGCGTGGGGAGATGCGGTGCCAGATGCTCGGCGACCGCGATGGGTCCCATGCCGGGGCCGCCGCCGCCGTGCGGAATACAGAACGTCTTGTGAAGATTGAGATGGCAGACGTCGGCGCCGATGTCGCCGGGCCGGCAGAGCCCGACCTGCGCGTTCATGTTGGCGCCGTCCATGTAGACCTGGCCGCCGTGCTGATGGACGATCTTGCAGATCTTCCTGATGGAGGCTTCGAACACACCGTGTGTGGAGGGATACGTCACCATCAACGCGCCGAGCGTGGCGCTGTACTCCTTGGCCTTGGCCTCGAGATCCGCGACGTCGATGTTGCCCTGCGCATCGGTCTTCACCACGACGACCTGCATGCCCGCCATGACCGCGCTGGCCGGATTCGTGCCGTGCGCCGACTGCGGAATGAGGCAGGTGGTGCGATGCACCTCTCCACGATGCTTGTGATACGCGCGAATGACGAGGAGCCCGGCAAACTCACCTTGTGAGCCGGCATTCGGTTGCAGCGAGACCTTCGCGAACCCCGTGATTTCGGCGAGCCACTCCTCGAGCTGGCGGAACAGCCTGGCGTAACCCTGCGCCTGCGAGCGGGGCGCAAAGGGATGCAGGCGGTTGAAGCCGGCCCAGGTGATCGGAATCATCTCGGTCGTGGCGTTGAGCTTCATCGTACACGAGCCCAGCGGGATCATCGCCGATGTCAGCGAGAGGTCGCGATCTTCGAGCTTCTTGAGATAGCGCAGCATCTCCGTCTCGGAGTGATGCGTGTTGAAGACCGGATGCGTGCAGAACGGCGTGGTGCGGGACAGACCCTCCGGGATCGCCGCCGGGGCCTCCCGCGCGGCGCCGGCACTCTTTTCCGACCCGACCGCGAACGCGGCGATGAGGTCGGCGATGTCTTCATCGGTCACCGTCTCGTCGAGCGCGACACCGATCCGCGTCTGCGACAATGTGCGGAGGTTGATCTGCCTGGCGCGTGCCACGTCGATGATGCGCTGGAGCACCTCCTGCGGGACCTCTACCGCCAGCGTATCGAAGTAATGAGGATAGGCGATGCCGTAGCCGAGCCGTTCCAGGGCGGCCGCGAGCGAGGTCGTATAGCGATGCACGCGCCGGGCGATGCGGAGCAGTCCTTCGGGGCCATGATAGACCGCGTACATCGCGGCGACGACCGCCAGCAGGACCTGGGCGGTGCAGACGTTGCTGGTCGCCTTCTCGCGGCGGATGTGCTGCTCGCGGGTCTGCAGCGCCATACGCAACCCGGTGCGGCCCGCGCGGTCCTTGGACACGCCGATGATGCGTCCGGGCAGGTGGCGCTTGTATTCGTCGCGGGTCGCAAAAAAGGCGGCATGCGGGCCGCCGTAACCGAGTGGGACACCGAAGCGCTGCGAGTTGCCGACGGCGATGTCCGCGCCCCACTCGCCCGGCGGTGCGAGCAGCGTCAGCGCGAGCAGATCGGTCGCGACGGTGACCAGCGCTCCGCCCGCGTGCGCCGCTTCGCACACCGCGCGGTTATCCCGGATCGCGCCGTCAGTCGCGGGATACTGGAGCAGCGCCCCAATCACATTCGCTTGAAATTGGAACGTACCAGGGTCGGCGACCACGATCTCGATGCCGCGCACCGCCGCGCGCGTGCGCACCACCGCGATTGTCTGCGGGTGGCAGTTCGCGTCCACCAGGTACACCAGTATTCCCTCGTGTTTCGAAACCGCTTCTGTCAGGTGCATGGCTTCAGCGGCGGCGGTGGCCTCGTCGAGGAGTGAGGCATTCGCGATCTCGAGTCCCGTCAGATCCGAGATCATCGTCTGGAAGTTCAGCAGCGCCTCGAGCCGGCCCTGCGCGATCTCGGCCTGGTACGGCGTGTACGCGGTGTACCAGCCGGGATTCTCCAGGACGTTCCGCTGAATCACGGTCGGCGTGATGCAGTCGTGGTAGCCCATGCCGAGATAGGACCGATAGACCAGGTTCTGCGCCGCGAGCAGCCGGAGCTCCTCCAGCGTTTCCTGCTCGGTCCTCGCGTCGGGAGTGCGCAACGGTGTCCGCATCCGGATGTCGCCCGGGACGACGGCGTCGATGAACGCGTCGAGTGACTCGTAGCCGAGCGCGCTGAGCATCGCCGCCTGGTCCTCGGCGGATGGGCCGATGTGTCGGTTCTGAAACAGATCGCGATCGCGGTTCATCGTCATGAGAGCGTGTAGGACTCCCCGGGCTTCAAAATCGTGACGGCGGCAGCGTTCCCCACGCGCCGCCGGAACTCCTGCGGATCGGCCTTGATCAGATCCCAGGTGTTGTAATGCATTGGGATAACGCTTTTGGGTTTCACGAACTCGACAGCGCGGACGGCATCTTCGATTCCCATCGTGAAGTTGTCGCCGATCGGCACCAGCATGAGGTCGATGCGCCCGGCCAGCAGCTGCATTTCGAGCGTCAGCCCGGTGTCACCGGTGTGATAGACCGACTTGCCGCCGATCGTCACGACGATACCGGCAGGGTTGGTCGTGTACCGGCCGGTCTTGTCGCCTTCCACCCGGCCCCCGTGAAACGCGGGGACGAGCTTCACTCGTCCAAACGGAAACTCGTGCGCTCCACCGATGTGCATCCCGTGACTGGTGGCGCCCTGATCGGAGCAGAACTGCGCCAGCTCGTACGTGGCGACGATGGTCGCCTGGTGTTTTTGCGAGAGGGCGACCGCATCCCCGAGGTGATCACCGTGGCCGTGAGACAGGAGGATGCCATCGAGATGGGGCAGCTTATCGGGTCCGATGTCGGCGGCGGGATTGCCGGTGAGGAAAGGATCGATAATGACGCGTTTACCGTCCCGCTCGAGCACGAAACAGGCGTGTCCGTGGAATGTCGCTTTCACTCTCCCACATGCTTCGCGTACGCGTCAGCGCGGAGCAGCCCCTCCAATTCCCTTGGGTCTTTGATTTTCACCTTGACCATCCAGCCCTTGCCGTACGGATCGCGGTTCACGAGGGCGGGATCCTGCTCGAGCGCTTTGTTGATCTCGAGGATCGTGCCGGCGACCGGGGAATACAGCTCGGACACGGCTTTCACCGCCTCGATCGTCCCGAAGACGTCGCGCTGTTTGAATGCGACAGACGCCTTCGGCAGCTCGACAAACACGACATCTCCCAGCTCGCCCTGAGCGTAATCGGTGATCCCGACTTCAACGACCTGTGGACCATCACTCTCGCGGACCCACTCGTGATCCTTGGTATAACGAAGCTCCTCGGGGATGCTGGACATGGGACCGGAGCCTACACCAGGTCCGCTCGGGGCGCCAGTCCTGCGCCATCTTCTTCACTCAGTGACACGCGATCATGGCCCCAAGGCCGTAGGTCGAGCCGCACCGCGATGGGATCGGGGTCGGGCGAGAGATGATAGAGGCGACAGGGTCGGGGCGGCACGGCCCTGTCCCAAGCCGCGCGGGCGCCCTCGGCCGCCGCAGCCGTCGCGACGATCGAAAGCGGCGTGATGCTCTTCAACGTTTTTCCGAGTGTCTTCGCGGTCGTCTGCTCGATCCGCATGCCGGCGTCGGTGTAGCGGCGCGCGATCGCTTTCAGGACCGGCGCGGCGGCATCCTTGGCGTCGATGGCGCAGAGCACGAGCGTTTGGCCGGGTTCCTCATTCCGGACGCCGGCGCGAGCCGCCTGCCGGCGCAGCTCGGCGAACACGTCCTGCGCGCGCTGCTGCAGCTCGGCCAATGTTCCAGAGTTGTCGATGACGTGGTGACTCTGCGGCCGTTTGCGCTCGGCCGGCATCTGCGCGGCGATCATGCGATCGGCTTCCTCGTTGGAAAGGCCGCGCAACGTGCGCAGCCGCGTGCGCCGGAGCGGTGCGGGGGCGTCGATCAGCACGACCGCATCGAATTGCGCGGGATCCAGAACCTCGAACAGCAGCGGAATGTCGTTGATGACGATGGCATCGCCGCGCTCCTGTGCGGCGCGCTGCAGCTCGAGCCGGCGCTGCTGCACGGCGGGATGGACGATCGCATTGAGGGCTGCCAACGCGGCGTCGTCGCCCATCACCTTGCCGCGCAGCGCCGCCCGATCCAGACCGCCACCCCGGGCGAGCACGTCGGCACCGAAACGGCCGGCGATCGCGGCGAGCACAGCGCTTCCCGGCGCCTGCGCCTCGCGGGCCAGCACGTCGGCGTCGATCATGGTCGCGCCCCAACGCTTGAACAACTCCACGACTGTGGATTTGCCCGACGCGATGTTGCCAGTGAGGCCGACGTTAAGCATCGAACGGCGGTGTCAGGTGTCGGGTGTCTGGTGTCAGAAGATCGCGCGCCCGACACCAGGCACCTGACACCCGACACCTATAGCAGCGCAGTCTGATCCTCATCGTGCCTCGGCACTCGATGGCAATGCCGACATCTCGCTTCATACGACTCCCTACCGCCGACCATGATGATCGGGCTGTCCCACAGCGCCGGCTTGCCGTTCACCAGACGCTGGTTGCGGGTCGCCGGGCCGCCGCACACGACGCAGATCGCCTGGAACTTGTCTACGACCTCAGCGACGCACATCAGGATGGGCATCGGGCCAAAGGGCAGGCCGCGGAAGTCGACGTCCGTCCCGGCGAGGATCACCCGGACACCCCTATCGGCGAGGCGGTTCGCCAGATCGACGATCCCGTCGTCGAGGAACTGGGCCTCGTCCACGGCGACGACCTCGGTGCCGTCACGGAGCCTGCGGGCGATCTCTTCGGCCGAGTCCACCGGCTCGGCTTCGACGGTCACGCCGTCATGCGACGAGACGGAAAAGAGCCCGGCGTAGCGCGCATCTAGGTGCGACTTAAAGACTTGCACTTGCTTGCGAGCGATGACCGCGCGGCGAACGCGACGGATCAGTTCTTCGGACTTGCCGCTGAACATCACCCCCGAGATGACTTCAATCCATCCGGGACGGGTGGGTTGCTGGAACATGGGCCCTCACGTTACACGTGGAGCGGGCTGGGGAGCAACGGACACCGACGGCGACGCGGGAGGGGGGAGGAGGGACGGGTGGGTCGAGAAAGTCCAGCAATCTTGCGGATTTTTGGGGGATATCCCATAGTTGTTCAGTATTCATGCGGGTTTCCGCGCCCCCCCTTCAAGGAGATCGCAGTGAATAAGGCTGAACTCACCTCCGCGTTGGCGATGCGTACGAAGATGTCGAAGGCCGATGCCACGCGCACCGTTGAAGCACTCTTCGACGACAAGGGCATTATCGCCACAGAGTTGAAGAAGGGCTCCAAGGTGCAGATCACCGGCTTCGGCAATTTCGAAGCGCGGAAGCGCGCCGCAAGGATGGGTCGCAACCCGAAGACGGGCGGCGTCATTCAGATCAAGGCGTCGATCGCTCCAGCATTCCGGGCGGGCAAACAGCTGAAGATGGCGGTGAACAACAAGAAGTAGCCGTCAGTTTGAAACGGGCCGTCCGCTGGGGCGGCCCGTTTGCTTTTCACCCGCGATCCGACCGGGCGGTCACTCGTCTGCCGCGCACCGACACTCCGGTCATGCGTCGGACCGCTTGATCCAAAGCCGCGGGCGCTACCTCGACGAGCGAAAACGTTTCGCGCACATCGATCTTCCCGATCTGGCCCTTCTGTAATCCCGCTTCCTTAATCAGCGCCCCGACCAAATCCTTCGCGCTCGCGCGATCCTTCGTGCCCACCGTCAGAAACATTTTCGCCCAGCCGGCCTGCGGAAAGTCCGTCTCCGGTTGTTTGCTGACAGCTGCTGGCTCACGGCTGATTGCCAGTAAGGCGCCTGCGACCAGCGCCGGATCGTGCTCCTCAAACAATGGCGCCAGCACGGCCAGCTCCGCGTCAACGTCGCTTTGAGTCAGCCGTGCCAAGATCTGCGCCCGCAACGCTGCATGGCGATCCTGCGCGCGATCGGCGCGCGACGGCAAGGCGAACGGCGAAAGCGACGCGATCGACTTGAGATATGGGACCTGCGACGCGAGCGCGACCACCAGCGGCTGCGCAATCGCCGCGAGCATGCGGAGCTCCTCGCGCGTGGGCAACGTGGTGGCAACCACCGCATCGGGAGGCTCAGCCGGCGCCGTGACGTCGCCACCCTTCCACACGTATGGCCGGACTGACCGCACCGCATCGAGCACATCACGTACCGCCACCGCGCGGCGACCGGCCGGCACAACCGCGTAGCGCGCCGACGCGACCGATGCAAGCGGCTTTGCGGCCGAGTCGAGCGGAATGTCGCCGACGATCTCGGCGCGGCGCGCGTGGCGCTCGATGAAATCGGTGAGGCCGTGCGGGTCCCAGCTGAGAATCACCCGCCGCGCCTCGGGAGCTTCACCGAGCAGGGTGTCGAGCTCGGCGAAGAACGACTCGGGCCAGGCGATGACGAGCGTTTGGAGTGTGTCGAGCTTGAGCGCGGAGCGCGTGACCAGGGCGCCGAGATCGGCGGGAGATCCCGCGAGGACACCCACACGCCCTTCCTTTAGAAGGGCAGTCGTACGGGCGAGGCCGGTGACGGCGTGAGCGCGAAGCTCGGCAGGAGCGGCATCGGCCCAGAGTACGGCCTGTTCATGGTCCGCACAGACGATGACTGCACGGGGATCCATCAACTCCCAGGCCTGTCCCGCACGTTCGACGGCGGGAGGGGTCACCAGCACGACATGCCGCACACGAGCCTCGATTGTCAAAGGGTGCTAATTTCTCCGCCGTGAAAGCTAACTGTCTGCTCCTATTCTTCCTATTCACCAGCTCACTTGCCGCACAAACCCGCCCCCGGCCCCGTGCTCGCGATATCGGCATCATCGTAGGGTCCATACCGACCGGTCCCCTCAACGCCATTACGGATGTCGCCGGCGTGCGCGTCGGGCAGACGACGATTGCGCGCGGCGACTCGATCAACACAGGCATCACCACGATTCTGCCGCACGGCGGAAATCCATTCCGTGAGAAAGTTCCTGCAGCGATCGTCGTCGGGAACGGCTTCGGCAAGCTCGTGGGCTCGACGCAGGTGAATGAGCTGGGCGAGCTGGAGTCGCCGATCGTATTGACCTGCACCCTGTGTGTGCCGCGCGCGGCCGACGCCGTGCTCACCTGGCTCCTCGCGCTGCCAGGCAACGAAGATGTCCGCTCGGCGAATCCGGTCGTCGGCGAGACCAATGACGGCTTTTTGAACGACATCCGCGCCCGGCCGATCACCGAAGCCGACGTGCTCGGCGCGATTCGCGGTGCGGCCGAGGGACCGGTCGCCGAAGGCGCCGTCGGCGCGGGGCGGGGCACCGTCGCGTTCGGGTGGAAAGGCGGGATCGGCACGTCGAGCCGCAAACTTCCCGCGCAATTCGGCGGCTGGACCGTCGGCGTCCTGGTCCAAACGAATTTCGGTGGCGACCTGCGTATCCAAGGGGTCCCGATCGAAATCAAAGTAGGGGCGCAGCATGCTGCGCCCCTACCCCAAAACGGGGACGGGTCGATCATCATGGTCGTCGCGACCGACGCTCCCCTCGATCACCTGCGCCTCCAACGCCTCGCCAACCGCGCGCTCGCCGGGCTCGCGCGCACAGGCAGCTCGATGAGCAACGGAAGCGGTGACTATGTCATCGCGTTCTCCACGGCACGCCTTCGACCAACCTCCACCAACCTCGACCGTCTTGCAGACACCGTCGCCCTCGTCCGCAACGATGTCATGTCCGGATTATTTCAGGCGACCATCGACGCGACGGAGGAAGCGATCTACAATTCCTTATTGCGTGCGGAGACGGTGCGGGGCTATCGTGGCGTTGTGCGCGCCCTCCCCGTCGACTCGACGCTTACGATCCTCAAGCGCCACGGAGCGATTCCCCGATGATCGAAGGGCTCTCCCCCAACCTCCAGCATCTCGAGACGTCAGCGACAATCGCGATTTCGGCCGAAGCCAAGCGCCGCAGGGCTGCGGGGGAGGACGTCATCGACCTGGGCGCCGGCGAGCCCGATTTCCCGACGCCGTCGATCCCCGCGGAGGCGGGCATTCGCGCCATCAAGGACGGCAAGACCCACTACTCGGCCAATGAAGGCATCCTCGAGCTCCGCGCCGCCGCTGCCACGCATCTCTCGCTCCTGTCCGGTGGCCGGCCGGTCAATGCCGACCACGTCGTCGTGTCGAACGGATCCAAGCAGTCGCTGTTCAATGCGTGCTTCACGCTGTTCGGCCCCGGTGACGTCGTGGCGATTCCCGCGCCGGCGTGGGTGTCGTACCCGCAGATCGTGCATCTCGCGCGCGCGCGACCCGTGATGATCGCCGGCGATCCGGAGTGGAGCCTCAAGGCGAGCGTGAAAGACCTCGAGCGCATGCTACCCGGGGCCAGCGGGCTGATTCTCTGCTCACCCTGCAATCCCACCGGCGCCGTGTACACGCATGCCGAGATCCGCGCGATTGCGCAGTGGGCGAAGGCCAGGAAGGTGTGGGTGATTGCCGACGAGATCTACCGGCGGATTCACTACGGCACCGGGCCGGCGCCCTCGTTCCTCGATCTCCCCGACGATCTGCTCGAGCGCGTCGTGCTCGTCACCGGCGTCAGCAAGACGTATGCGATGACCGGGTGGCGGATCGGGTTCGCGCTCGCCCCCGCCCAGGTCGCGAAGGCGATGGCCGCGCTGCAGTCGCACACGACCACCGGTGCGAACCATCCCGCGCAGTTCGCGGCCGCCGCCGCGCTCGGCGATGAGCGTGTGGAGCAGGATGTCAATCGTATGGTCGGCGAATTCCGCAAGCGGCGCGATCTGGTCGTGTCGCGCTTTCGCCAGGATCTCCCCGGCGTCGAATTCGTCGACCCGCTGGGCGCGTTCTACTTCTTTTTTCGAGTGGATTCCTTCGGGAAGATCACGGGGACAGACTTCTGCACCCGCTTGATTACGCAGACCGGGGTCGCGCTGGTGCCTGGCGCCGCCTTTGGAGACGATCGGTGGGTGAGGCTGTCCTACGCCGCGGCTACCGATTCGATCAAGCAAGCGCTCGATCGAATCGTCGCCTTCGCCCGCAAGCTCGGAGATTAAGGGACGGGGGACGGGGGACGAGGGACGGGGACTGCGAATAATCGCACCCACGTGCGGCCAAATGGTGGTGATGCTCTTGGCCTAATCGCCGATTCTCTTGGTTGTGAAGAAACTGGACTCTTTGGAAGCTTGGAATTGTGGTCGGCAGCTTTCACGCGCCGCTTACAAGCTTACCATGCAGACGCCACTTTCTCGCCATTTCGGGCTTTCCGACCAGATCCGGCGTGCATCCGCGTCTGTTCCCGCCAACATCGCGGAAGGGTATGCGATGGGAACGACGCCGCAGTTCATCAAGTATCTGAGGATCGCGCTGGGATCGGCGACCGAGCTATCCACTCACATCGAGCTTGCGAAGGATATGGAACTCGCTGCGGCCGATAAGGTCGAGACAGCCCTACAACTATGTAATAGGGAGATCGGACTCTTGATTGGATTGGTGTTTAGCTTGGGCCGGCGTCAGCCGTCGTTTCGCTCACCCGTCCCCCCTCCCTCGTCCCCCGTCCCCTAGAGTTTGGTCGGCCGGTGCGACAGTACCTCAACCCCAGTCGCCGTCATCATACAGTCGTCTTCAATCCGCACCCCAAACTTCCCGAGCTGATAGATCCCGGGCTCATCCGTAAACACGATCCCGGGCTCGAGCAGCAGCGTGTTGCCTTCTACCATATACGGCGGTTCGTGGCCGTCCATTCCCATGCCGTGCCCCAACCGGTGCGTGAAGTACTGCCCATACCCAGCGTCGGTGATGACCTTCCGGGCTGCGCGATCCACCTGCTGGCACTGCGTCACGCCCGGTTTCGCGTTCTCGATCGCTGCGGTCTGCGCGTCGTGCACGATGTTGTAGACCTTCTTGAACTCATCCGACGGCGCGTCCCCGAACCAGATCGTGCGCGTGATGTCCGACGTATAGCCTTCGACGCGAGAGCCCGCGTCGATCAGCACAACGGTTTCGCGCGCGAGCTGCCCGGCCGAGGGACCGCCGTGGGGCAGGGCGCTGGACTGGCCGAACTGTACCAGCCCGCCGCCCGGTGAGCCGCGGCTCGCCATCTCGCGGGACATGAGCGCCGCGACGTCCCGCTCCGACATGCCAACGGCGAGCTGGGAAAAGGTCGCGGCGATCGACGCTTCCGTCGCTGCGATCGCCTGACGAATCAGGGCAATCTCCTCGGGGCTCTTGAGGATGCGCAGGCGCTCGGTGACAGGGCTGCCATCGCGCGGAATCCAGCCGCGGAGCTTAGTCGTCAGACGCACGTAGCTCTGATATGAGGTCGTGGGCTCGACGGCCACTTCACCGGCGCGTCCACGCGGCTTCATTTCCTGGCCGGCCTTCGCCACGAGCAGCCAGGGATCCTCCTGCTCCTCCCAGCCGCGCGCGTCGCTGATCGTGGTGTTGCGCTTGATCCGCTCGACCTCGAACGACGGGCACACGATCGCCGGCACGCCGGTCGCGGGAATCATGAGCAGGATGAGTCGCTCGCTGCGCCCCGGATTGTAGCCCGCGAAGTACTGGAAATTGGTGCTCGGCTCGACGACGAGGAGATCCAATTTCCTGCTCTTCAGCTCCTCCTGGGCCCGCTGGATTCGTTGCGCGAAGACCTGCGGGCTCAGGGCGGGTGTTTGATTGCGGATTGCGGATTGCGGATTCCGCAATCCGAAATCCCCAATCCGCAATGGCGTTACAGCCACTAATCCCGCAGTTGAAAGAAACTCGCGTCGCTCCATAGTGCGGCTATATTACGCGAGCGAGACTCGCGCAGGAAGGCGCAGAACTGCATGCATTTCGAAGCACGGATCGAGCCGCTCACCGGGAAACTTCCCAAGGTGTCGTACCGCTGGGATCCTGAAACCGATATCCTGACCGTCGCCTGCAAAGGTGTCCCGAAAGGGAACGGGATGAACGGCACGGTGGATCTCGAGGGCGGGGACGGCTCCTTTGTCGTGATCGATGTCGCCGGCGGCGCCATGCGCGGCGTCGACGTCGTGACGTGGCCGGATGACGTGCGGACGATCGCGTCACTCAAGCCGCCGGAGGCGTCCAAGGAAGGACAGGTTACGTTCCCCGGACGCCGCTCACAGCCCGGCATTGCTGCGGTCGAGGTCGATACGGCGCTCACCGTGGACAAGGATCAAGCGGAATCGGTGTTTCATATTCGCGTGGGGCGACAGCGCCCAGCGACGATCGTGCGCGTGGCCGATCACATGCTCGTGGAAATCGACAAGCAGTCGCGGATCGCGGGGCTCTGGCTGCTCCACGTCCCACCCTTCCCGAACGTCGAAGCTACGGCGTAGTGGACGAGAGATTCGAGCGCTACGTCACCGAGCTGTTCGCCGCTGAAGACCCGATTCTCTCCCAAATCCGCGCCCGTCACACCGCCGAGAATCTGCCGGCGATCAACGTCTCGCCTGAAGAAGGCAAGCTGCTCCACCTGCTGCTCCGCACGATTGAAGCGAAACGCGTCCTGGAGATCGGCTCGCTTGGTGGGTACAGCGGCGTCTGGCTCGCGCGTGCGCTGCCGGCCGGGGGTGAGTTGACGACGATCGAAAAGGACCCCAAGCACGCGCGAATCGCGCGCGAAGCGTTCGATATGGCCCGCCTGCACGGCCGCGTGCGCCTCATCGAAGGCTCCGCGCTCGACGTCTTGCCCACCCTCCCTCCCGGTTTTGATGCCGTGTTCATCGACGCGGATAAGGAGCCGCTCCCGAAGTACTTCGACTGGGGCATGAAGCTGCTGCGACGCGGTGGGCTGTTGCTGTGCGACAATGCGTTCTTTCACGGCGCGGCGGTCGATCCGAACGATCGCTCCGCCAATGCGTTGGGGGTGCAGGCGTTCAACGAGCTGGCCGCGCGCGACCCGCGCCTGGTCGCCACGATCATTCCGGTGCGGGACGGACTGGTGGTCGGCCTGAAGACAAAGGACAGCGCATGACGTGGTGGCGGGCCTTGATCGACGCTGGAGCGGTGGCCGGCGGCGGCGGCAGGACGGACGAGGCCGAGAGCGGAGCCACGGTGGGCGCTGATCTCGTGGAAGGATCGGAGCTGCAGATCCATCGGGTTGCCGATCGCACGGGCTCACCGATTCCCCCAGCAGCCTCGTTCCTCAACGGCATCGAACGCTGGAGCGTCGTCGCCTACGACGGCGTGGTTCAGGTCGTGAATGCGTATGTCGCGGCCGCGGTGCGCCGCCGCGACAAGACCGGCGTGTTACACACGACATTCGAGCGCAGTCGTGCGTTCGCCATCGCCCCCCTCGACCGCATGAGTCCCGCGCTGCGCCAGGCGCTGGAGCAGTCCGCGGCCGATATCGAAGCGGTCGCTGGTGAGCTGGTGGAGCAGCCGGCGCGATATCTCGAGATGGTCGAAGCCACGGTCCGCCGCGGGCGGGCGCGGATCGAACGCGACCTCGCCGAGCAAGCCATGAACGACATCGGGCCCGATGAGTGGCTCGTGATCGACGGGCTCTTGTCACGATCCCCGGACGTGGCGCGGCACCCGCGCGCGCTCGGCGTGATCAAGAGCCACGGAACGCAGTTCCTCGAGGGCAGGGGCCTTGAACGCGCGTTGACGCTGCCTGCCGGTCATCGTACCAGCGTATTTGCCGTGCGCGGCGGTCACACACGCACGGAGGTGTATTCGTGGTACCTCCGGCTGTGGCCCTGGGAGGGCAACGACCTGCTATACGGACTGCTGCGCATCGAGGCGCGCGCACATGCCGACTCGGTGAAGCGCGCTTCCGAGTTGAGTCGCTGGCTGTGGGCTGAGCGCGCACCGCTGGCGACCCCGGCAACACGGTGGGACCGGCTGTTGTATCCTTTACATCACGTGGAGGAATACCTGAAGACCCGTGCGCCCCGGGATCTGCAGCAAGGACCCCGTCGTGCGTCTCGGCTGCCAAGGCTCGCGTCGTGAATGCGATCGGGAGGGTCGTCGCGACGGAGCTGAAGCCCGCGACTCCACACCAATTCCATTTCTGGACGGCGACGGATACCGCGATTGGAATTGGTGCGATCGTGAAAGTGGGGGGAAGCGGGACGGGGGACGAGGGAAGGGTGGTCTACGGCGTTGTCACCGAGGGCTTCGCGTATTCTGATCTCGCGACGCCGTTGCACGACGTTGTGGGCGCCGAGGGCGATCCCACGCGTGCCGAGGAGGCGCCCACGGCACGCCAGCAGATCCGGTACTGGACGGCGGCGGTGCTGCGGCAGACGCCGGAAGAGCCACTGCAGCCGGTGCCGCTCGGGCAAGTGTACGTCGCCGATGATGTGGACGTCGCGCAGGCGCTGCGCATGGACACGTTCCTCTATTCGGCGACGCCCACCGCCATTCCCATCGGCCTCTACACCTCTGCCGGCCGCGAAGCGCCCGTCTACCTCGACGCCGATTTTCTGCTTGGCCCCGAGGCCGCGCACCTCAACATCTCCGGCGTCTCAGGGTTGGCGACCAAGACCAGCGCGGTCGAGTTCCTGCTCGCGTCGATCTTCGCGCATTTCCCCGCGCACAAAGGTCGCGTGGCGGCGGTGTGCTTCAACGTCAAAGGGCCGGACCTCTGTTTCCTCGATCAGCCGGGCGATCTGACCGACGAAGACCGGCACCGCTACCAGGCGCTCAAGGTGCCCGCCGAGCCGTTCCAGCGGGTCCGGCTCTACGCCCCGCTCAAGGCGGACGGCGTGAATCTCAACACGCTGCGCACCCATCCCGATCTCGTCGGCGACGTCGAGCCACTCACCTGGGGTTTGCAAGAAGTCGTCGATTTTGCCGAGGTGCTGCTCAACCGCGACGACATCGACGCCAAGGCGGACGCCTTCATCGATTTTCTCCGAGACCGAGTCCTCGGCAAGTCGTTCGACGATGGCTTCGGCACCACGCATCGCGTACAGACATTCGCCGATCTCGCCCGGCTGTTCCGCTCGATCTTCGATGGCTTGGAGATCACGGCCGGCGGTCGCAGCGATACCTGGCGCACACACCACATCGCCACGATGCGCAAGGTCCGGAACCGCCTGCTCAACATCTCGACGCGCTGCAAGGGTCTGGTGACTGACGACGGACCGTCCAGCGATCTCCCCTGGAAGGGGTTCGAGGACCGCACGGTCTACGTGATCGACATCGCGAACGTCGACCCGCTGGGGCAGGACCTCGTGTTTGCGCGCGTCGTGTCCAAGCTGCGCGAACAGCTCGAGCGTCGTGAGCTCGGCGTGGACGCAGTCGTCGTGTTCGTCGACGAGCTCAACAAATACGCGCCCGGAGACGGACCCGAGACGTACGTCAAGAAGATGTTGCTCGACATCTCCGAGCGCGGTCGCTATCTGGGGCTCGTGCTGTTCGGGGCGGAGCAGTTCCGCTCCCAGGTCCACCGGCGCGTCGTGGGAAACGCCGGGACCCAGGTGTTCGGGCGGATGGATATGGATGAGCTGGCGACGCCGGGCTATCAGGTGCTGACGCCGGCGACCAAGAGCAAGCTGGCGACCCTGCCGATCGGCGAGCTGATGATCAGACATCCGCATTTCACGCAGCCGATCTTCGTGCGCTTCCCCAAGCCGCCCGTGCTGCGCGGCCGGGACGGCGTCGAACGGTTTCCGCCGGGTGCCGATGTGCCGTTCGAGGACGCGGTCGTTCGCCAGCTCGTGCGACTCGACCGCCGCGTGCGGCCGAATCAGGTGAAAGACCTGATCGCTGACCGCGAGCCGGACGACGTGCGGCGTGCGCTCGCCGCCGTGCGGCGGATCCGTCCGGACGATGTCCTGGCGTATTTCCGGAAGGTGCTGGGTGCCCGTGTGGAGCCGGAAGCAAGGATGCTGCGCGAGCACCACGCGGTGCCGCCCCTCAACCCAATTTCCGACGAGCCCTATTGATATGAGACACCACGCCGCTGCGCTGCTGCTGCTGGCTGTGGTCGCTTGTGGTGGTGGTGGTGGCGGGGGGGGCCCCAAGGTCGCGCTGCGCTATCACCCCCCGGCGGGCGCGGTCTATCACTTCGGCGTCGAGCAACATACGACGGTGAGCGCCGAGTCCGGCCCGCTCGCGCGGATGGGCCGGCAACAGATCCTCATGCGCTTGTACTTCACGCAGACGGTCAAGGGACCGGTGAATGGCGGGACCGAAGTCGACGTGGTGTTCGAGACGATCACGATGGAGATCCCTGGTATGCCTTCCAACATCGCGGGAGGCGCCCTGGCAGGCCTTCAGGGGATGCATGGGACGTTAGTGATCGATGAGCGGGGGAAGGTCATTCGGAGTGACTTCGCCAAGGCTCCGGGCGTGTCCCCCGACATGGCGAAACGGCTCGCCGCGGGCGTCAACGCGATGGCTTTCGGATTCCCGGAGCAGCGAGTGGGTCGCGGCGATTCGTGGACCTTCACGTCCGAGCTGCCGCTCGACCAGGTGCCGGGCATCACCGCCTCGACCACCGAAGTAGCGCGGACGACGTTGACCGTGCGCGAGCTCCGCGTGGAGGGATCCGATACCTCCGTGGTGTTGGACATCAAGACGGAGTTCCCGTCGCAACCCATCCACCTCGCGTCCGCCGAGCAGTCCGGCACACTCAAGCTCGAGGGGGGCACCGCGGGCCATCAGGTGTTCTCGATTTCGCGAGGCGCGATTGTCGACGGCACGGTCAAAGGCACAATGAAAATCAACTTCAGTGGGTCAGGGCTCGGCTCGGCAGGCATGACCATGCATACCGAGACCGAGAACTCGATCGTACTGCTCCCGAACCAGTGAAGCTCGCGCACCTCGCCGACCTGCACCTCGGGTTCCGCCAGTTCGACCGGCAGACGCCGAAGGGCGCGAACCAGCGTGAGGTTGACGTCGCGGAAGTCTTCAAGCGCGCCGTCGACGATCTGCTGGAGCAGAAGCCGGAGTTGATCGTGGTCGCGGGTGACCTGTTTCACTCCGTGCGGCCAACCAATGCCGCCATTCTTTATTGCTTCCGCCAACTGCAGCGGCTGCGGACCGGCCTGCCGCACACACCGATCGTCGTCGTTGCGGGCGAGCACGACACGCCGCGCTCCACCGAAACGGGCTCGATCCTGCGCCTCTACGAAGCGCTGGGCGTCGAAATCGCGGTGGAGGAGGCGCGCCGCATCGTATTTCCCAAACTCGACTGCGCAGTACTCGCGGTGCCCCAGCAGTCGCTCGCGAAGGCGGACCGCCCCGCGCTGCGGCCGGAAGCGGGCGGGCCGACCCGCAACGTCCTCGTCACGCATGGCGTGTACGGCGGATTGGGTGAAGAGCGTGGCACCGTGGAATACGGCGGAGCCGAACTGTCGCGCGAGCTGCTCGCGCCGGAGAAATGGGACTACATCGCACTGGGTCACTATCACACTGCGCAGTCGGTTGCGACGAATGCCTGGTATTCGGGGAGCCTCGAGTATTTGCCCCCGAATCCCTGGGGGCAGCTGCAGGATGAGGCCGCGCAGCGCACGAGTGCCAGGGGGAAGAAAGAGCGCACCGGCAAAGGGTATCTGCTCGTGGACCTGCCAGGGGCGCGCGTCACGTTTCGTCCCATCGCGCCCGCGCGCCGGCACATCGACTTGCCACCCATTCAGGCCGCCGGGCTGAACGCCAAAGAGCTGGATGCACAGATCGCCGAGCGCGTCGGTGGCGCGAAGATCGACGATCAGATTGTCAGGTTGCTGGTGTGGGATGTCGACCGCGCGGTCGCGCGCGACCTGGACCACGCCGCGATCCGCGGCTTCAAAGCGCGCGCATTGAACTTTCAACTCGATCTCCGCCGACCGGAAGTCCAGCGGACCCTGGGGACCAGCGCGGGCGGCGGCGCGCGCCGCCAGACGCTCACTGAGACGGTGCAGGACTTCCTCGGTCGCCGGCCCCTCGATGCCGAGCTGAATCGCGAGACATTCGTGAAACTCGGCGTCGAATACCTCGAGACGGCGGCTCGCGCGGACAGCGAAACGGGCGGCGGAACCGGATGAAGCTGCATCGGCTGCGGCTTGTGAACTTTCGCCAGCATGCCGACACCGAGATCGTCTTCGGCGACGGGATCACCGGCATCATCGGGCCGAACGGCTCCGGCAAGACGTCGCTACTCGAGGCGATCGCCTGGGCGATTTACGGCAATCTCGCCGCGCGCGGCGACAAGGACTCGATCCGCAACCTGCGAGCGAAAGCGCGCGCGCCGGTGCGTGTGGAACTCGAGTTCGGACTCGGCAGCCACGCGTACCGCGTGGAGCGCGGGCTCAATAATGCCGAGCTGTACCAGGACGGCGTCGTGGTCGCCAACTCGCTGAAGGAAGTCACGGGACGCTTGCAGCGCGTGCTCGGCATGACGCACGACGAGTTCTTCAACACCTACTTCACCGGCCAGAAAGAGCTGGCGGTGCTGGCGGACGCGACCCGCCCCGAGCGTGCGGCCTTCTTGTCGCGCGTGCTGCGGCACGAGCAGCTCACCCTGGCACAGGAACGCATCCGCGAGCGGCGCAACGCACTCGGCCACGAGGTGGACGGGCTCGAGACCGGACTGCCGCCACAGGCCGAGCTCGAGAAAGAGCGCAAGACTGCCGAGACTCGGCTGGCGGAAGCTCGGAAGGCCGCGACGGCGGCGACTACGGAACGCACCAAGACGCAACAGGCGCTCGCCGCGGAAGAGCCGCGCTGGCAGCAGTGGGTGGAGCGGCGCGAGCGGACGCTGTCGCTGCACGGCGACCTGCGCGTGGCAGAGCAGGGCGTGGTGGTCGCCCGCCAGGAATTTCAACGGCTGGACAAGGAGTTGGCCGAAGCGTTGGCCGCGCGCGAGGAGCTGCGCAAGCTCGAAGGCGAGGTCGCCCCGATCTCGAAGCTGAAAGCGGAGCTCGCCGAGCTGGAGCGTTTACACCGGGAAGACGCGGCACGGCGCGAGGAACAGGCGAAGCTGACCGAGCTGACGCGCAACCTCAGCGTGCTGGATCGGCGTATAGCGGAGCTGGGTGAGGCTGAGGCGACATTGGAGCGCGCCAGCCAGGAGGCGCACGCGCTCGCCAAGCGACTGGAAGCCGCCGACAAGGTCGCCAGCGAGCAACAGGCGGCTTGGGTGCGCGAGAAGGAATACGCGAACACCAGACGCGCCGAGCTGCTGAAGCAGCACGAAGAAGTGAAGGATCAGCGCGACAAGATCGAGCGCCTCGGCCCCGAGGGGCAGTGTCCCACCTGCCTGCGACCGCTCGGCGCCGAGCATCGTGCGGTGCTCGATGTCCTGAACAATCAGCTCGAAGTGATCGTGACTGACGGGACGTACTTCAAGCAGCGCATCGAGCAGCTCGCGACAACCCCGGCGGCTGTGACGCAGGCGGAAGCCGCGCGCGACGCGCTGCGCGAGGAGGCCCGGCAGGCGAGCGAGCGCGAGGTCACGCTGCGAGAGCAAACTCGGGAACGGGGGCGGCTGCAGAAAGAGCGCGCGGGTCTCGCCAAGCGGACTCAGGAAATCGAGCTCCGCGTCGCCGCGCGGGACACGGGCTACGACGCCGAGCGCCACAATGCCGTGCGAACGGAGCTGGCTCGACTCGAGCCCGTGGCCCTCCAGGCGGCGGCGTTGTCCGCGCGTGCCGATCGTGCTGAAGCGCTGGTCGGCGAAGCAGAGATTGCCGAGAAGGGGTTGTCGGCACGCGAGGAGCACGTCCGCCAGCTCGCGGACGCCGTGAAGGCAGAGGGGTTCTCGGAGCCGAAGTTTCAGGCGGCACGCGAGCGTCACGACCGCGCCGCGCACGCCCTGCGGGCCGCCGAGCTGGCGGTGGCCGAGACGCGCGGCGAGCTGGTCGCGGCCGAGACGGCGGTCCGCGAGATCGAACGGCGCGTCAGCGAGCGGGCTGCTCGCGAGCGCACCATCGCCGAGCGGAAGATCGAGCAGCGGCTGCATAATGAGCTGGATCGCGCGTTCTCCGATCTGCGCGCCGAGCTGAACGCGGCCATGCGGCCTGAGATCAGCGCACTGGCGTCGGGGTTCCTATCGGATCTCACCGATGCGCGCTACGATGAGGTGGATCTCGATGAGGATTACCGCGTGGTCGTCCTCGACGAAGGCGTGCCCAAGCCGGTGATCTCCGGCGGAGAAGAGGACATTGCGAATCTCGTGCTGCGGCTCGCCATTTCCCAGATGATCGCCGAGCGCGCGGGGCAGCCGCTCTCGCTGCTCGTGCTGGACGAGATCTTCGGCTCGCTCGACGAGTCGCGACGCCAGCACGTCCTCGCGTTGCTGCGCCGCCTGGGCGACCGCTTCCCGCAGGTCATTCTCATCACCCACATCGAGCAGGTCCGGGAGGGCCTGGACCGCATCATTCGTGTCGCATACGACGCCACGACCGGCACGAGCGTCGTGCGCGATGATACCGCTACCCTGGGACCGCCCGATGCGAGCGTGGCTGCCTGACACCCGGGTTACCGGCCCCGAGCGTGCCACCGAGCACGACATCGAAGGGCTGAACCGCGTTTTTGCGGAGGCGTTCACCGACCGCTATCGCCGCGACGGGTTGATCGGCGTGCGCGTGCCGCAGCTGAATCCGCTGGTGTGGCGCTACGCGCTGCTCGACGCCGGCGACGGCGCGATGGTCTGGCGTGACGAACACGGCGACGTGGCCGCGTTCAACGTCGGGCACCAGGCGGGCGCCGAAGGGTGGATGGGACCGCTGGCCGTCCGCCCGGACCGGCAGGGGACGGGAGTCGGCAAGACGATCGTCCGCACGGCCGCCGACTGGCTCATCGACCGCGGCGTCACGACGCTCGGCCTCGAGACGATGCCGCGCACGCCCGAAAACATCGGCTTCTACGCTCGGCTCGGCTTCACGCCGGGATTCCTGACCGTCACGCTGACCAACGAGATCGCGACGCGCGGCCATCCGGCGCCGGTCTTGTTGTCGAAGCGATCCGCCGAGGACAAGGAGACGACCATGGCGGCGGCCCGCCGCCTGGTCGACGATTTGGTTCCGGGCGTCGATTTCGCGCGTGAGATCATGCTGACGGCCGAGCTAGGGCTGGGCGATACGTCGTTGGTCGAGGGGGATACGGGGCTCGACGCGATGGCGGTGTGGCACTCGGCGCCGCTGGCGGACAGCCGCACGCGCGACGAAGTGCGGGTGCTGAAGCTCGCGGCGCGCGGCGATGCGGCGTTTGACGCTGCCATCGGCGCGGTCGAAGCGGCCGCCGCCAAGGCGGGCATCCGGCGGATCGCGATCCGCTGCCAGAGCCGCTACGCCGAGGCGTTTCGCCGGCTCGTCGCGCGCGGGTATCGGGTCCGCTGGACCGATCTGCGGATGACGTATGAAGGGTACCCCGAGCGGCATGCCGCCCAGGGTGTGCTCTTCTCGAATTGGGAGATTTAGGCTCCGCCCGGCATTCCCGACACGTAGATGACCTGCGCTAACCCGAGCACTTCGATCGTATGTGGCAGGTTCGGCGGCAGGTCGAGGCGGTCTCCAGGCCCGAGCTCGACCGCCTCCGCGCCGGCTGTGACCCGCAGAAAACCCTCGACGACCCAGCGCGTTTCGGGAAACGCGTGCGCGTGCTCGGTCATCCGTGCGCCCGGGAGATCCGACCACCACGCGGTGACCATGCCTTCGCGCTCGAGCGCGCGACGCAGCGTGGCCACCTGCAGCGGCCCGAGCCCCGGGTCCCAGCGGCGCGCGGCAAGTGTCACGACACGAACCGCGGCGCGCCGACCAGGATGCGGCGCGCGATCAAGATGATCGCGGCCGCATACAACAGGTGAATCGTGCCGCTCGGCACCTGCGCCACGAAGAGCAGCAAGAACCACGCGATCAACATCACGACAGCGGCGAGCAATGAGAGATTCAGGGCGATTGACCTTTAGGGTCCGGAAAGTATTCTAGTACCCAGGGGCGGGGAGATCAAACTATTGAGCCAACAAGCTCGATTGTGGACCCGGATACTGCGGCCCATGTCATGCCCCCACCGTGGGGAAGACAGAATTCGTGGTGAGGGACCCATCATTACTTTCGGGCTTCAATAACCCTCCTCGTTCCTGTCGTAATCGGTCGGCCGGTCCATGTTATGTGGTCCCGGCCGATCGTTTTTGTGTGAGCGCCTGCCAGAAATACCTCGGGGCGAGCAGCGCCTGTCCCCGGATCACGAACCCGACGAGCAGGATCACGATCCACAGCGCATACGCCACGGACACTTCTTCGCGAAGGTGGGGCGCCAGGAACTGCACGATCCAGAGCACGAACAGCGCGGTCGCGTCGAACCAGTCGAACTCCATGTTCGCGAGGAGCACCACGCCCAACGCTGTTTGCAGCAGCGTCAGAATGATCTCCAGGCGCTGCGCCGCATCGAACGGAAAATCTGCCCACGTCCCCGTGTGATGGTAATGCGAATACCCGTACACCAGCGGAATCATCGCGGCGAGGACGGTCCACTGGTTGATGTTGCTCGACACCATGTTCATCAGCGCCATGGGGGCATGGGTCACGCGCCGGGCCCAGAGAAACGCCGACACTTTTTCTGGGAACTCCGAGAGGAACGGCGCGACCCACTGGACCAGCACGAACTGGCTGACGCCGAGCAGGGCCGCCACCGCCAGCATCGATTCCAGGAACGGCCGCGCGGTGACGTAGAGCAGAAATCCGCCCGCTGCGAACAGCGCGCCGATCGCTGCCTTCTGGCGCCAACCGCGCTGCCGGTATGCCCACTGCGACACGCGGGGTGCGTCGCCCAGCTCCTCGACGTTGTGTGGCGGATTGCGCAGGAGCACGAGGAGATAAGCGACGTAGAGGAGCAGCAGCACCACGGCATCGATCCAGCTCAGCGTTTGCTTCAACACGATCACGACGAAGTACAGGAGCGGCGGGATCAGCCCGATGACTTCGACCGCGTGTTCGGGCTGCAACACGATGCACCCGAGCTTGGTGTCCCCGCGCCGGCGCCCTGACACGGCGAACACGAAGTAGATCATCGGCCAGCCGAGGCCGAGCAGCAGGCGAATCGCGCCGGTGAGATTCGCAATGGCGAGATGCGAGCGCCCGGGATTCCCGCCCGCCTCCCACGCGATGACGGCTTCGACGGCGAATTCCGGGAGCGTTTGGACCCAGGCCAGGATCGCGAGCGCGAGGCCCTGGGAAATGAGGAATTGCGCCGCTTCTGCGCCCCAGGCGACCAGAAACGCCGCCAGGAGCATGCTCGGAAACGTCCAGAGCGCCGCGAGCGCGGTGCCTCCCGCCTGTGTCGCCGAGGCGAGTAGCTTTAGGAATCGCACGGGGGTCCAAGATACCATGGCACGAGATCAAATGAAGTCCGCGAGCCTGCGCAGCTTCCACGAATCGCACACGGAGCCCACCGCCGTGCGCATTCCGTTTCAGACGCTCGTGCATGAGATGCTCGAGCAGCTGGGGGAGGATCCGAAACGCGAGGGGCTGCGGCAGACGCCGGCCCGCGTCGAGGCGTCGCTGAAATGGCTCACGCGCGGCTACGGCATGAACGTCGACGAAGTGATCGGCGATGCCCTGTTCGAGGAGACGCACGAGAGCATGATCTGCGTGCGCGACATCGAGATCTACTCGATGTGCGAGCACCACATGCTGCCGTTCTTCGGCAGGGCGCACGTGGCGTACCTCCCCAACGGCCGGATCGTGGGGCTGTCGAAGATCCCGCGGGTCGTCGAGGTATTCGCGCGGCGGCTCCAGGTGCAGGAGCGGCTGACCGACCAGGTCGCCGAGGCGCTCTGCCGCGTGCTCAAGCCGCTCGGCGTCGGCGTAGTGATCGAGGCCTATCACCTGTGCATGATGATGCGGGGCGTCGAGAAGCAGAACTCGAAAACGGTCACCAGCTCACTGCGCGGGGCCTTCCGGGACGACGGCAAGACTCGCGATGAATTCCTGAGGCTCGTACACGGCGGCACCTTCTCCCTGTGAAGATCGCGCTCGTGACGGGCGCGTCGCGGGGGATCGGACTGGCCGTCGCTGTCGCACTGCGGGCCAGGGGAATGCACGTCGTGCGGGTGGCGCGCAGCCTGACTGACGCCGCGGCGGAGCGTCGCACCGACATCGCCTGCGACATCACGAAACCGGCCGACGTCGAGCGCGCCCTGGCCCGCGTCGAGCAACAGCTCGGCGTGCCGGACGTGCTGGTGAACAACGCCGGCATCTTTCTCATCAAGCTGCTCGCCGAGACCACACCCGCCGACTTCGCGAGCGCGCTCACGACTAATCTCACGGCGGCATTTCTCTTCGCGCGTGCCATCGTCCCGAAAATGGTCGCGCGGGGCAGCGGGCATCTGGTCACCATCGGGTCGATCTCCGACTACATCGGGTTCTCGGGGTCGACCGCCTACGCCGCCAGCAAGTTCGGATTGCGGGGCATGCACGAAGTGATTCGCCAGGAGACGGCGAAAAGTGGCGTGCGCACGACGCTCATTTCGCCGGGTCCGGTCGATACGGACATCTGGGATCCGGTCGATCCCGACTCGAAGCCGGGGTTCACCAAGCGCAAGGACATGATGCGTGCCGAGGATGTCGCGGCCGCGGTCGTGTACGCGGTGACGCAACCGGAGCATGTGGCCGTCACGGAGATTCGCCTATTGCCAACTGTGTATTCGCCGAGAGGCTGAGGCACGGCTCTTCATGCACATTGAGTTGACGGAGATGCTGCGCTGTCCGGAGCCCCACCGCGAGGAGATGCTCGTGCTCTCCACCGGTGAGGTGAAAGACCGCATGGTGCGCTCCGGGATCATCGGTTGCCCGGTGTGTCACAAGGAGTATCCGATTTCGCGGGGGATCGTGAACTTCCGGCGCAGTCGCGAGCGTGTCTCCAAGGAATCATCCGGCCCGCGGCCCGCCTACGCGCCTCCCTCGCCGCTGCCGTCGGCGGAGGCTACGAGCCTGCAGGCGTTGCTCGAGTTGTCAGGCCCGGGCGGCTACGTCGTGCTCGTCGGGGCGGCGGTGCGGCAGGCCCAGCGCCTCGGCGCGCTGATGGCGGGGATTCACTTCGTGGGCATCAACGCGCCGTCCGAAATGGACGAACAGCCGACTCTCTCGCTGCTCTACGCCAACGAGAAAGTACCGCTGCGCACGGCAGTCGCGCGCGGCGTTGTCGTCGGCGCCGATCTCGCCACGTCCCCCTGGCTCGTGGAGGCGCACCGCGTATTGCTTCGCGGCCGCCGCTTTGTGGTGGAAAACGAAGAGCCCGAGCTACCGATCGGGCTCCTCAAACTGGTGGCGGAACACGGACTCTGGGTGGGGGAGAAGCGGTGAGCAGTGTTGTAGGGGCGCAGCATGCTGCGCCCCTAGGTTGTTGACTCGATCGACGCGGCGATCGCGTCGCCTGACGCATACGCCGCGTCGATCAGATCCTTGTAGTGCTGCTCCACCACGCGACGCTTCACCTTGAGCGTGGGCGTCAACTCTCCCGACTCGATCGTGAAATCCTTTTCCAGCAGCAAGACTTTCTTCGGTGTCTCGAACTTGGCGAGATGGGACAGCATGCTCATCACTTCGCGCTCGACCTTCGCCTTGACGTCCGGCAACCCCATCAGCTCGGCGCGCGTGCCGTAGGAGAGGCTCCGCTCCTGTGCCCAGCGCTCGAGGTTGTCGAAGTTCGGGACGATCAGAATGATCGGGAACTTGCGGCGGTCGCCGTACATCATGGCGTTCGCGACAAACTTGTTGCGCTTGACCGCCATCTCGATCGGCTGGGGCGCGATGTATTTGCCGCCCGCCGTCTTGAGCAGCTCCTTCTTGCGATCGGTGATCTTCAGATACCCGTCCGAGTCGAGCTCGCCGATGTCGCCGGTAAGGAGCCAACCCTCGGGGTTGATCGTCTCGCGCGTGGCCTCCGGCAGCTTGTAATAGCCCTTCATGATGTTCGGGCCACGCGCCAGGATCTCGCCATCTTGAGCGATCTTGAGCTCGACGCCGGGGATCGCCTTGCCGACCGTGCCGATCTTGATTCGGTCGAGCAGGTTGAGGGTCAGCACGGGCGACGTTTCCGTCAGTCCGTACCCCTCGATCACCGGGAGTCCCGCCGAGTAGAAGAACTTGGCGATTTCGGCGGAGAGCGGCGCAGCGCCTGAGACAAAGAAGCGAATCCGGCCGCCGGTACGCGCCCGCAGCTTCGAAAACACCAAGCGGTCGGCGATCTTCTTCTTGATCGCCAAACCACCAGGAATCGGTAGCCCAGCGAGGGACAGTGTTGCCCATTGCTCGCCGGCGCGCTTCGCCCAGAAAAAAATATTGCGCTTGATGGCGCTGCCCGACAGCGCGTTCTCGAGCACCCGCGCGTACACCTTCTCGTAGAGCCGCGGCACGGACAATACGACCGTGGGCTTCACTTCTCCAAGGTTTGCGGCGACTGTGTCGAATGATTCCGCGTAGTTGATGATCACACCCGCCTGGAACAGCGTGTAATCCACCATCCGCTCGTAGCTGTGCGACAACGGCAGCATCGACAGGCACTCGTCGCCGCCGCCGATCGGGATCATCTGCAGCACCGCCTGCACGTTGGACCAGATGTTGTAGTGCGACAGCATCACGCCCTTCGGGTCACCGGTCGTGCCTGACGTGTAGATGAGCGTCGCCAGGTCATCGGGCTGCGCCTGCAGCGCTTCCTCTCTCCACTTGGGGTGCTTCGACGCGGCTGCGCGGCCCTTGGCTTCCACAGCCTCGAGGGACACGATGCCTTCGCCCCGCCGCTGGGACACCGCGGTAGCGTCGAATACGATCACCTGCCTGAGGCCGGACAGATTGCCTTTCGCCTCGAGGACCTTGTCCAGCTGCGCGGCTGTCGAGACGAACGCCGCGACGGACTCGGAGTCGCGCAGGATGTATTCGGTCTGCTTCGCGGTGAGGGTCGGATAAATCGGAACATCCGTCGTGCGCGAGGTCAGGCAGGCGTAGTCGCTCAGCGCCCATTCCGGGCGATTCTCCGAGACGATCGCGACTCTGTCGCCCGGCTTGATCCCTAATTCGCGCAGGCCGAGGGAGATCGCCTGAACGCGCTCGAGCGCTTCGCGATGGGAGACCGAGACCCAGGCGCCGCCCACTTTCGATCGGAATGCCGCAGGGAGGCCGGCGTGCCGATCTACCGTGGTAAAGAACAGCTGGGTGAGCGTGCCGCGGTTCATGGACGAAACTCCACGACGAAGGTCAGGGGACTGCCCGACACGGCGGTGCTGTCCAGATGCAGCATGATGACCGTGACGACCACCGAATCCGGAACGGTACCACTCCGGAGCCGCACTTGCACGGCCGCCACTCCGCTACTCGGGTTCGTGAAGACCGTGTCGTTCGGCAATAATGTGACCGCCGGAGCGCTGGCGGGAAAGGTGGTTGGCGTGAAGACCACGCGCCGATTGGCGGGAATGGCGCCGCCCCCGCCGTAGGCCTGGACCACGAGCGAATCGGAAAGAGAATCGGCCGCTGTGGTGACGAACACGGTATCCCGGGCTGCCCCCGACACGCGTATCGAGTCGATGTAAGGCAGCACGGTCACGGATTGGGGATTGGAGATGAGGTTCCCGGTGCGCGCCTGCAGCCGCGCGGTTCCCAGGGTTTTGCTGAGTGAGACTCCGGTCGCGCTGTCGAGCACGGCAAGGATAGCCGTGTCGAGCGACGCCCACACGAACGCCGCCTGGACCGAGTCGCCGATCCCGTTCAAGGCGCGGGCAGTGGGGCGAAACGTGTCGGTCAGCTCGACGCGGCCGCTGTCCGGCAGGCGAATCTCGATCGCCACCGGCTGATTCACATCAGTATTGATTTTGCAGGCGAGCACGACGGCCAGCGTCACCACGACCAACGTCCGAATCAGGAACTCCCCGTCCTTTCCTCGGTGGCACGTGTGGGCGCGGCGCGCAGGTCCTGGAGGGCCTGGTTCGCGTGTTCGACCCACTTCTGGGCGTCTGGTCCGCGGGGCGGGTGCGCGAGGAAGGTCTTCAAGTGTTGCGCCGCTCCGTCGGGATCGCCGCGTTGCAGCAGGAGAAACGCCAGGCCGTAGTGCGCGCCGGCGAGCGAGCTGTCGAGCTCGAGCGCGCGCCGGTAATGGCGGATCGCTTCGTCATAGCGGCGCGTTTTGGTGAACGCAATCGCCATGTTCTGGAGAATGCGCGCGTCATTGGGGAGATCGCGCAGCGCCAACCGGTACGACGTCAGCGCCGCGTCATAATCCCCCTGGCGCTCGAGGGCTAACGCCTCGTTGAGGTAATCGAGACGTTGGGGCTTGAGATCGTCGCTCGACGAACTCCCCCCGAACAAGCGGCGCCAGAAACCCATGGGGCGAAAATAGCTTGCGGTTGCTGACACTGGCAATGTAGAATCCCCCACCATGGCTCCCTCCGCCGGCATGCGTCCCCAGCCCCGTAGCAAGACCCCTCGGGGCGTCCTGCAGGTCGACTGGGCGTTTTTCGGTGAGCTGTGCAGGGTGCTGGCCCTGAAGGTCTTTCGCGAGTACGACCCCGAGGTCGTCATCGGGATCGCGAAAGCGGGAGTGATCCCGGGTGCCGTGGTCGCGAGCATCCTGCAACGCGACTTCGCGTCGATCGCCATCACGCGGGAAGGCTCGGTCATCGCCGGGCCGCCGCGCCTTGTCACCGGCAAGCGCGTCCTGCTGGTGGACGAAACCTGCGAGTCCGGCAACACCATGAAGCTGGCCCTCGCCGCCCTCCGCGATCTGAAGCCCGCAGCGGTGAAGACCGCCGTGTCGTTCAAGACGGGGACGTACAAGCCCGATTTCTACGCGCTCGAAAACGAAAACTTCATCATCCTGCCCTGGGACCTCGAAGTAATCGTCAATGGGGAGATCGTCGTCCGTCCCGATTACCGCGCCAAACTGAAAGAGCCCAGTTGAAAGATCGTTTAGCCCAGAGCCTCAAGCAGTCCCGCGCCGATTACACCGAGATTCGCGTCGAACGCACCTGGAGCTCCGCCGTCGCCTTTCGCGGCCGGCGTCTCGAAACCGCGACGGTGAGTGAGGATCAGGGCGGGTTCGTCCGCGTCCTCAACACGGGCTGCGGCTGGGGCATCGCGTCGTTCACGTCGCTGGACGAGCTGCCCAAGATGGTCACGCGGGCCAACGAGCTGTCCCGCGCCGTGCGCCTGGACGAGCCGATCCGGCTGGCGGACGTGCCGGCACACACCGGCGACGCAGTGCTCGATCTCGACGGCGACGTCCGCGGCGTGGCGCTGGCGGAGAAGAAGAAGCTGCTCGATCGCTACAATGGCGCGATGCTCGCCGTCTCGGACAAGATCGTCGACACGCAGTCGAGCTATCGGGATGAAGTCTCCGAAGTCTGGTACGTGAACTCCGAGGGCGCGTCGCTGTACCAGCTGCGCCCCGAGGTCGTCGTCTCGGGCACGGCGATCGGCCGGCGCGACGGCACCATCGAGAAGGGGCTCGAGTCGATCGGCCTGCGCAAAGGGTGGAACAGCGTGCAGGACTTCGAGCCCCAGTTTCGCGTCGTCGCGCAGCGTGCCGTCGACTTGCTCGATGCCCCGCGCGTGCGCGGCGGGGCGTATCCCGTCATCCTCGACAACGAGCTGGCCGGCGTTTTCATCCACGAGGCGTTCGGCCACCTCTCCGAGGCCGATTTCGTCTACGAGAACCCGCAGGCGCGGGAGATGATGACGCTGGGCCGGCGGTTCGGCAAACCGGTGTTGAACGTGGGTGACAACGGCGCGGCGAAGGGCCTGCGCGGAACGCTGCCGTACGACGACGAAGGGACGCCCACGCAGGACACTCCCCTGATCAAGGAAGGAATCCTGGTCGGTCGCCTGCACTCGCGCGAAACGGCGGCGAAGCTGGGAGAGCGACCGACTGGCAACGCCCGCGCGATCTCGTTCCGCCACCCGCCCATCGTGCGGATGACGAACACCTACATCGCCCCCGGCACGAAGGGCGTGGGCTTCAACGATCTCATCCGGGACATCAAGCTGGGCGTGTACGCCTGCGGCGCGTTCGGCGGCCAGACGATGCTCGAAAATTTCTCGTTCACTGCGGGCTGGGGCTACATGATCCGCGACGGCAAGGTCGCGGAGCTGGTCAAGGATGTCGTGCTGGCGGGCAATCTGTTTCAGACGCTGGACCGCATCGATCATATTGCCGGCGACTTCACGTGGAATCAGATGGGCGGCGGCTGCGGGAAAGGCGGTCAGTTCCCGCTCCCGGTGACGGAAGGGGCGCCGCATGTGCGCATCGAAGAAGCGCTGATCGGTGGTGACGTATGATCGATCGCCTGCTCGACAGCGCGCGCGGCGCGGTCGATAACGCCGACGCCCTGTGGCGCCGCGAAGAGCAAACCGCCGTCGCGTTCGAGTCCGGACGACTCAAGGCGGCGGGCATCTCCGAAGAAGCCGGAGTCAACCTGCGCGTGCTGGCGAAAGGCCGGATGGGGGTCGCGGGCACGACCGCGCCGAAACCGGATCCCAAAGAGCTCGTCGCACGCGCGCGCGCGTCCGCGGAACTCGGAGAGGCGGTAGAGCTTGCGTTTCCAAACGCGAGCCCCCAGTCCCTACCGCCGATTCCCACATTCTTCGACCGGACCGCCAATGCGTCGCTCGCCGAGCTGATCCGCATGGGCCGGTTGCTCGTCGAGCGGCTGGCGCGGCCCGACTGTCAGATCAACGTCTCCGTGCAGCGCGAAGTGGCCGACACGGCGGTGGGGAATACCGCGGGCGCGCGCGGCGCGTACCGCACCACCGGCATCGCCGTGACCGCCGATCTCACGCGCATCGCCGGCGATGACGTCCTGATGATCTACGATCAGTATGTCGGCGCCGACCTGCCCACCGCTGCCGATCTCGAGGCGTTGGTTCGCTCGGTCGAAACACGACTCGCTGCGGCTCTCAAGGTCGTCACACCGCCGGAGGGCGCGCTGCCCGTCGTATTCACCCCCGCCGGTCTGGCGGCCGTGATCCTGCCGCTCGAGCAGGCGCTGTCAGGCAAGACCGTGCTCCAGGGCAGCTCGCCGTTGGCGGGCAAGGTCGGGGAGACACTGTTCGACGAGCGGCTGTCCATCATAGACGACCCGCTGACGCCAGGGCGCCCCGCGTCCCGGCCGGTCGACGACGAATGTGTCCCCTCGCGGAGTACCGCCCTCGTGGAGCGCGGCACCGTGGGACGTTTCGTCTACGACCTGGAGACCGCCGCCCGCGCCAAGACCCAGAGCACCGGAAACGGACGACGGGGCGTGTTCGGGAAGCCGCACATCGGGTACACGAACATTCTGTTTCGCATGGCCGATGGCGTGCCCGCACCGACCACGGATCTCGGTGGCGGTCTGATCGGGAACATCGCCGATGGTTTGATCGTCGACGATTTGATCGGCGTGGGGCAGGGGAACGTGATCAGCGGCGCCTTCAGCCATCCCGTGGGACTCGCCTATCGCGTGCAACGCGGCGAGATCACGGGGCGCGTCAAAGACGCCGCGGTGGCGGGCAACGCCTATGACCTGCTCAAGCGGATCGGGGAATTCGGACGCGACGGGCGGTGGCTCGGCGCGCGGTGGTCGCCGTCACTGCTGCTCGATGGGGTGAGCGTCGCTCGTCGACGATAGGTGTCAGGGGTCTGGTGTCAGGTCTGATGATCCCTGGCACCTGACACCAGGCACCTGTTATTGCGGGCTCAGAGCCTCTTCGTACGAGCGCCCCGCGGCCATCTCGTTGTAGACCTTCTCCAATAATTCCGGCGGTGCCGACAAGAACCGACACCGCGCGTCCCCCTTGCTGCGGCATTCCACTTCCATCACGGCGACCGTGTCGGCGGAGATCCGTCCCAGAAAGTCGGCCAGCATTCCCGCCGAGAAGAAGCACATCGGGGCCTGCGCGGTGCCGGGGTCCGCTTCCGCCCAGTCGCTCGAATCGAGTGCGAGCGCTCCCGTGCCGACCGGGGTCATGGTGACGGTGCCCCAGCCGCCGCTCGCGAAGAATTCCGAGAGCATGTCGGTCAGCAGGTCCGCGTCGAGATTCGCCGGGCTGTCCACGCCCGCCCGCTCTTTCAACCAGTCCGCGAAGGCGAGATAGATCGCTTCGCCGGCGGCGTAGCCGGCTTCTTGGAGAACGGCGATCGCCTGTTCCGGCGCATGGCTGGCGAGACTGGCATGAAGTTGGCGCAGCGTGCCGCGCCCGATGGCTAGATCGGAGGGGCTCATATGCGCGCCAACTTAGGGTTTGCGGTTCGCGCGGCGCAAGAGTTCGGCCTCGTCGATTTGCTCGACGCCGAGCGCTTTCGCCCTGTCGAGCTTCGATCCTGGGTCCGCGCCGACGACCAGCGCGGTCGTTTTCTTCGAGAGACTGTCGGCGACATGCCCCCCGGCGGCCTCGATCAGGTCGCGGGCCTGCTGCCGGGAGAGCGTCGGCAGCGTCCCGGTGACGACGTACGTCTGGTCGGCCAGCGGGCGTGGCCCGGAGGCCGTCGCCGTCTCCTTGAGCGTCAGGCTGAGTCTTTCCAGACGTTCGATGAGCTTGCGGTTGCGCGGCTCGGCGAAGAATCCCGCGACGGCGTCGGCGATCGCCGGCCCGATCCCGCGGACCTCGCCGACTTCCTCGGCCGACGCCTGGGCGAGCGCTTTCATGGTCCCAAAGTGCCGGGCCAGCAGCTTCGCGCCCTGGGCGCCGACGTGCCGGATCCCGAGCCCAAACAGCAGCGCCGAGAGCGGCTGTTCCTTGGAGGCGGCGATGGCGTCCACCAGCTGCTGCGCCGACTTCTCGGCGAAGCCCTCGAGTGCGAGAAGCTCCATCGGGGTCAGCTCGTAGAGGTCGGCGACGTCGTCGATCAGCTTGGCGTCGAGTAGCGCGCGCACACGTTCGTAGCCGAGCCCGCGGATGTCCATCGCGCTGCGGCTCGCGAAATGGACGATCGATTCGAGGATGCGGGACGGGCACGAAATGTTGGGGCAGTACGTCATCACTTCTTCGTGCGGGTGCTCGACCTGCGAGTGACAGCTGGGGCAGCGCTCCGGCATCTTGTACGGCTTCTCCGCGCCGGTGCGTCGATCTTTCACGGGGCCGAGGATCTGCGGGATGACCTCGCCCGCGCGCGTGACCTCGACCCAATCCCCCTCGCGAATGTCCTTCGCGCTGATCAGCTCGGCGTTGTGCAGCGTGGCGTTGGATACCGTTACGCCGCCAATCTCGACCGGCTCGAGCACCGCATACGGGTTCAGGGCTCCCGTACGTCCCACGTTGAGGCGAATCTCGAGCAGTTTCGTGATCTGGACCTCGGGCGCGAATTTGCGCGCGATCGACCAGCGCGGCTCCCGATTGCCAACCGTGCCAAGCTCGGCATAGAGGGAGCGCTTGTCGACTTTGACAGCCACGCCGTCCGCGCCATAGTCGAGCGTGGGGAGGAGCGCCTCGAGTTTCTTGATCGCTGCGTGCGCTTCCTCGAGGTCCTTCGCGCCGGTGTGATGCGGCTCGACCGGGAGCCCCCATTCGCGCAATGCTTCCAGCAGCTCGTGCTGCGAATCGATCCCGAGCTTCAGCCCGGGCGCCTCGACTTGGAAGGTGAAAACGCGCAGCCCGCGGGCGCGCGTCTTTTTGGGATCGAGCTGCCGCAGCGCGCCGGCCGCGGCATTGCGCGGATTGGAGTACGGCGGCTCGCCCGCTTTCTCGCGCTGCTTATTGGTCTCCGCGAACTGGCTCTTCGGTAAGTAGACCTCGCCGCGCACTTCCATCTTCTTGGGCCAGGTTTTGCCGCGCAGCCGCAGGGGCAGGTCCAGCACGGTGCGCAGATTCGCCGTAACGTCTTCGCCTTCAACGCCGTTGCCGCGCGTCACGCCTGCCACGAGGACGCCGTTCTCATAGGTCAGGCTCACGGCGGCGCCGTCGATCTTGACCTCCAGCGTGTAGCCCGCGGTTTTCACTTCCGGCACAAGGCGCGCGTTGCGCTCCTCCCATTCCTGGAGCTCTGCCTCGGTGAAGGCGTTGGCCAGAGAGAGCATCGGGACGAGGTGGCGGTGTTTATGGAACGCTGTCGCCGGCTCGCCGCCCACCCGCAGCGTGGGGGAGTCGGATGTACGCAGCTCGGGGTGCTTCTCCTCGAGCGCCTGGAGCTCGCGGAACAGCCGGTCGTATTCCGCGTCCGACATCTCCGGTTTGTCGAGGATGTAGTATGCGTGATTCGCCCGTTCCAGAATCCGCCGCAGCTCTGCGGCGCGTGCCGCCGGCTTCACCTGCCTTTGGCTTCTTCCTGGATGACGGCCATGGCCACGTTGACGAGCCGGTCGAGCTCCTCCGCGCTGGCTTTGGGGAGCAGCCCTTCACCCCACGCGCCTTCGCGCTGACCGAACGTATCGAGCAGCCGGCGCAGGAACACGAGCAGGGCGACGCGCTCAAGCTCCATGCGGCGCAGCTGCTCGCCGGTCTCGTGCGTCCGCTGCTCGAGCCGCTCGTAGCGATGGGCGTTGCGCAGGCTTTGCGCGGTGAGGGCGGCGACGACCTGCACGAAACGCACATCCGCATCGGAGAAGGTGGGCCCGTCGCGGTAGGTGCGCAGGAAAATCGCGCCGATCGCGACCGTCCGCCACGTGATCGGCACGACCGTGATCGACTTCACGCGGCGATTGATCAACTCGCCCTTCACATGCCGCAGCGAGGGATCGTTCGCGGCGTCGGGGATGAAGACCGTCTCGCCGCTTTGCATGGCGCGCTTTAGCTCGGGGTAGCGATCGAGATCGACGACGTAGTTGCGGATCGTGGGGTCTTCGTACGACGCCACGAGGCGTACCTGCCTGCCGCCTTTTTCGCCGAGGAAGATGGAGCAGCGATCGAGCCCGAACGACTCGCCCAGCTTGCGGGCGATGGATTGCAGAATGTCAATAAAGTGTAAGGAACTGGAGGCTTCCTTCAGGATCTCGATGACGGCGAGGAGATGCTTGCGCTCATGTTCCAGCTCGGCGATCCGCGCGGCAAGCCGTTCCGCTTCCGCGTGTGTCAGAGCCGAGTTGATTGTCATGAGTGCCATAGTTTCGCTCAGAGACGCGAGTCACGTCAAGCACATGTAGATTACGCCTGATGCGCACACTTCCATCGCTTGCCGTGTTCGTCGCGATCCCGCTCGCCTCTCTGTCAGCGCAGTCCGCGGGTGCCACATCGCCCCCTCCCATCGGCGCCTACGACGTCGTCCCGGAGTTGCCCGGCATGGGACGGCCGGTCGACATCGCGGCGACCGCCGCCCGGCGGAGAGCGTTGTTGCAGCGCATCGGACGCGGTGCGGCACTGATTCCCGCGGCGCACGAGCGCAACATCGAACAGGACTACGTGCAGGACAACGATTTTCGGCAGGACAACACGTTCTACTACCTCACCGAGCTCGAGACGCAGGACGCGTGGCTCCTGCTGACCGCACGCGGTCCCGACTCGCTCGAGACCGTGCTGTTCCTGCCGCCGCGCACCCCCTCGCAGGAGCGCTGGACCGGTTTGCGGCTCGGGCCCGACAGCGTCGGGGTGCGGCTTTCGGGGATCACGACCGTCTTGCCGCTCGACTCGCTGGATAGCCGGCTGCTCCGCATCCGCTTCGCGGGCGCCCGCGGTGGTCCCGTCTACGTGCCCCTCGGGCCGGCGACGCGTGAGGAGCGCCGCATCTCCGACCTGGCGTTCTCGGGCGCGGATGTGCGCAACCTGCTGCCGATCGTGGACTCGATGCGCGTCGTGAAGGACGCCGATGAAATAGCGCGCTTGCGGCGCGCCGTGAACATCAGCGTCGCGGGGCACATCGCCGCGATGCGCGTCGCCCGTCCGGGCATGTACGAGTACGAGCTCGAGGCGGCGCTGGAAGATGGATTTCGCCGCAATGGCGCCGACCGCCTGGGATATCCGTCCATCGTCGGCAGCGGGCCCAACTCCACGACGCTGCACTACGACGTGAATCGCCGGCGCACGGAGAACGGCGACCTCGTGGTGATCGATGCCGCCGCCGAGTGGGGCCAGTACACCGCCGACGTCACGCGCACCTTCCCGGTGAACGGGAGATTTACGCCGCGGCAGAAGGCGATCTACGACCTCGTGCTCGGCGCGCAACGGGCGGCCTTTGACTCCATTCGCCCGGGGATCACGATGCGCGAGCTCGATGGCGTCGCGCGCGCGTACATGCGCGCGCACTCCGGCACGCTGTGCGGCGAGCGGACGTGCGACGATCGGGAATTCTTCAACCACGGCCTCGGGCACCCGATCGGCATGGACGTGCACGATGTCGGATTCAGTCGGCCGCTCGAGCCGGGGATGGTGGTCACGCTCGAGCCGGGGATCTATCTGCAGGCGGAAAAGCTCGGCGTGCGGATCGAGGACGACGTGCTCGTGACCGCGAAGGGCGGGGAATGGCTGTCGGATGGCGCGCCGCGCACGACCGACGCGATCGAGAAGCTGATGTCACGTCGGTAGGGGCGCAGCATGCTGCGCCCCTAAGTCTCGTCCTTCTCGTTTTTGATGTCGTCCAGCAGGTCGGCCGCGTCCTTCTTGTACTGCGCGTCCATCACGTCGACTTCACGCAACGTCGCGATCACCTTACACTGTTCGCGGGCCTTCGAATACTTCCCGAGATCGGTGTAGACCTCGGCCAATTCGAGTCGGTGATAGATGTGATCCGGGGCGATGGCGACGGCGCGCTCCAGGTGCCGCACCGCGTCGTCCCAGTTGGCTTTGTCCATGAACCCGCCGCCGAACAACGCCTTGGCGAAAAAGCGCTGAATCCCGGACAGCCGCTTCACCTCGGCGTGCCAGGCGCCGAGGACGTGGTGCGCGAGATCGTAGTTGGAATCGATCTGGACCGCGCGCGTCGCTTCGTCGAAGATGATCTTCGCGTACCGCACGCGCTCCTTGCTGCCCTTGGTGCGTGACAGCCGGCCCAACACCATCGCGAGCGCGTAGTGTCCATCGGGCCGCGTGGAGTCGGCGCGAATCGCGCGCTCGGCATAGCCTCGGCCCACGGAATACAGGCTATCCCGGCGGTGCTTGAGGGAATCCGCATTGCCCTGTATTTGTTTGGCGACGTCGGCGATCGCCCGCGCCGCCTTCCAGTTCGCCGCATAGGACATCGAGTCGCCGGCCAGGGCCGCTTGGTAGTGCCGCAGCTGAACCTCGGGATGCATCAGGCCGGCGCTGTCGCCCGCGGCGATGTGGTGGGCTACTGTTTGGGCGGCGAGATTCGTCGCGACGAGCGACGCGAGCAGGCACAGGGAAAGGCGCATGAGACAAATGATCGTGGTGCCCTTGATCGAGCGCAAGCGCGACGGCGGAGTGCTGACTCCGGAAGAATGGTCGGCACTCGTCGCGGAGTATACCGCGGGCCGCATCCCGGATTACCAGATCGCCGCACTGTTGATGGCGGTCTTCATGCGCGGCCTCGAGCGCCAGGAGCTTGCCGCGCTCACCGATGCCATGCTCGCCTCGGGTGATCGTCTGTCGTTCGACGGCTTCAAGGTGCCGCGCATCGACAAGCACTCGACCGGTGGTGTGGGCGACAAGGTCTCCCTCGTGCTCGGCCCGCTCGTGGCGGCCTGCGGCATCGCCGTGCCGATGATGTCGGGTCGCGGTCTGGGGCATACCGGCGGAACGCTCGACAAGCTCGAAGCGATTCCGGGATTTCGCACCAACCTGTCACTCGCCGAAGCCAAGGCGCAGGTGCAAAGACTCGGCTGCGTCCTGATCGGCCAGACGGCGGAAATCGCGCCCGCCGATCGCAAGCTCTACGCGCTGCGCGACGTCACCGCGACCGTCGAGTCGATTCCGTTGATCTCGGCGAGCATCATGTCGAAGAAGCTCGCCGAAGGGCTGGACGGGCTCGTGCTCGACGTGAAAAACGGCAGCGGCGCCTTCCTGCCGGAGGTGGAGCGCGGCCTCGAGCTCGCGAAAACCATGATCGCGCTCGGCGAAGATCGCGGCTGCCCCACGGTCGCGCTCATCACGGCGATGGACCGGCCGCTGGGCCGGGCGTGCGGCAACGTGCTGGAGACCGAAGAGGCGATTCTCGCGCTGCGGGGCGAGGGGCCGCCCGACCTGCTCGAGGTCACCTACGCGTTGGGCGTCGAGATGTTGATCCAGGGCGGCATCGAGAAGAACACGAAGAAGGCGCGCAAGAAGCTCGAGACCGCGATCGAGTCCGGGCTGGCGGCCGAGAAGTTCGAGCAGATCATCGAGGCGCAGGGTGGCAACCCCAAGGCTGTCGAGGACCCGTCAGTGTTACCGCAGGCGCTCGCGGTCGAGGTCTACGCCGCCCCCCGCACGGGAGTCGTGCAGCGCGTCGAGCCGCGCACGATCGGCCGGGCCATTATCGCCCTCGGCGGCGGCCGCCGGACCGTCGAGGACACGATCGATCCCACCGTGGGATTCGTGATCACGGCCAAGCCCGGCGACAAGGTACTCGAAGGAGAGCCAATCGCGTCGGTCTTCGCGAAGGATGCCGACGGGATCCGCACCGGTTTCGATGCGCTGGCCCAGGCCATCGTCATCGGCGACAAGCTCACGCACAAGCCACTCCCGCTCGTGTCACATCGCGTGACCCGAGCGGGAGTCGAGGTCCTGGGGAAGACCTAGACGTCTAAACGTCTAGACGTCTAGGTTTTTCACGAACTTCGCGTTTTCCTCGATGAACTTGCGGCGCGGCTCGACCTCGTCGCCCATCAATGTCTCGAACAGCTGCGACGCCTCGAGCGCATCCTCCATCGTCACCTTGAGCAGTGTGCGCTTGGCGGGGTCCATCGTGGTGTCGCGCAGCTGGTCGGGGTTCATTTCGCCGAGCCCCTTGTAGCGGCTGACGCTAACCGTCGACTTGCTCTCCGCGCCGTTGGTCAGGCGCTTCACGTACGTGTCGCGCTCCTTCTCGTCGTAGGCGTAGAACTCCTCCTTGCCCTTCGACACGCGGAACAGCGGCGGCTGCGCGATGTAGATGTAGCCGGCGTCGATCAGCTGCTTCATCTCCTTATAGAAGAAGGTGAGCAGCAGCGTGCGGATGTGCGCGCCGTCCACGTCGGCGTCGGTCATGATGATGATCTTGTGGTAGCGCGCTTCGTCGACCTTGAAGTCTTCGCCCACGCCCGTCCCGATCGCCGTGATCATCGTGCGGATCTCTTCGTTCGAGAGAATCTTGTCGATCCGCGCTTTCTGGACGTTGAGGATCTTGCCGCGCAGCGGCAGGATCGCCTGGTAGCTGCGGTCGCGGCCCATCTTGGCTGAGCCGCCGGCCGAATCACCCTCGACCAGATAGATCTCGCACAGCCTGGGATCGGTGAGCGAGCAGTCGGCGAGCTTGCCGGGGAGAATCCCGGCATCGAGCCCGCTCTTTTTACGCACCAGCTCGCGCGCCTTGCGGGCCGCCTCGCGGGCGCGTGCCGCGCTGACGGCTTTCGCGATGATCGAGCGCGCGACGCTCGGGTTCTTGTCGAAAAATGCGCCCAGCGCCTCGTTGACGACGGTCTTGACGATGCCTTCGACTTCGGAGTTCCCCAGCTTGGTCTTGGTCTGACCCTCGAACTGCGGCTGCTTGACCTTGACGCTGAGGACGCAGTTGAGTCCCTCGCGGACGTCGTCGCCCGAGAGTGTGAACTCTTCCTTCTTGAGAGCGCCGTCCTGCTTCGCCCATTCGTTGATGGTGCGGGTCAGCGCCGACTTGAAGCCGGTGAGATGCGTGCCGCCTTCGTGCGTGTTGATGTTGTTCACGAAGGTGAACGTGTTTTCGCTGTACTGGTCGTCGTACTGGACCGCGCCCTCGACCTCGACGTCTTCGCGCGTCGCCTCGAACGTGATCGGTTTGGGATGCAGGGGGCGGCGGTTGCCGATGATCCACTTTACGAACTCGGACAGGCCACCCTTATAGTAGAAGGTCTCTTCCTTCGTGCTTCCCTTGCGTTCGTCCTTCAGAACGATCGTGAGCGCCTTGTTCAGGAAGGCGAGCTCGCGCAGGCGATTCGCAATCGTCGCGTAGTCGAAGCGCGTCTCAGTGAAGATCTTTTCATCGGGCTTGAACCAGACCGTCGTGCCGGTGCCCTTCGCCTTGCCGACGACTTCGAGCTTCTTCTTGGTCTCACCGCGCTCGAACGACATGTGGTGCCGTTTGCCGTCGCGGTCCACCCACACCTCGAGCTTCTCGGAAAGCGCGTTGACTACCGAGACGCCGACGCCGTGCAGACCGCCCGACACTTTGTAGCTGCTCTTGTCGAACTTGCCGCCGGCATGGAGCATCGTGAGCGCGACCTCGACCCCGGGCTTCTTCTCCGTCTTGTGAATGTCGACGGGAATGCCGCGGCCGTTGTCGACGACAGTGATGGCGTTGTCGGGATGGATCGTGACGGAGATGTCGGTCGCGAAGCCTGCGAGCGCTTCGTCCACCGAGTTGTCCACGACTTCATAGACGAGATGGTGCAAACCGCGAGCGGACACCGAGCCGATGTACATCGCCGGCCGGCGGCGGACCGCCTCCAAACCCTTCAAGACTTGGATGGAATCGGCCTGATAGTCGCCGTTGCCTTTTTCCTTTTTCGGTGCGGCGGGTTTCTTCTTAGGCATCAAATTCCTAGCGTGAAAGAAGCCAGCGTATTGAGGTGATCCGGCCCGCACCACGTCCCGCGTTGACGCGGGCAATGATGTCGGGGGTCATGAGCTGGAGCTCGTTCATCCACGAGCTGGTCGCCACGCGCACGAACAACACGCCATCGGGCGTGATGCTTTCGGGGGTGGCGACGGCGGCGATCTGCGGACCTACCAGGCGGGGCCAATCGGGAATCATCTGCGCCTGGCCCACGCGACGCGCCAAACCGGCCCGTTTCAGGTACCCCGCGAGGGCCTCCGAAACAGCGACGGGACGGCTCTGTTTGGGGCGTTCCGAGCGGTCGGTCACAGCCTCAAAAATAGCCGGAAGTTATTGTCCTGTCAACAGTTAAGGGTGTCGCGGAAGTTACGGTACGACCACGACGTAGGTGTCCTTTTGGGTCTCGAAAGCGGCGACATCACGCGCCCGAAACACCATGGGGATGTGGGTCCCCGCCTGCTGCCCTGAGGGGGTGATGAAGCGATACGTCGCGGTGAATCCCCGGGAGAAGCCGCCGTCGTGGACCTGCTGCTCGGATCCCACGGTCACCCATACCGAGTCGATGCCGGCGGGATCGACGACGTGGACGCTGCCGGAAACCGTATCGGTGCGGCTCGAGACGACAGTCGTGTCATCGATTGTGAAAGACACTTGCGGCGGCCCGGGCCGGTCCCGTTCAGTGACGCACGCGGCGCTGGCCCCGAGCAGCAGGATTAGCGTCCCAGAAATTTGGCCGAGCGTTTTTCCAAGAATGCGGTTGTCCCTTCCTTCATGTCCTGGGTCGCGGCGAGCAATCCAAAGTGATTCGCCTCGAGCAGCAGCCCTTCATCGAGGCTCATCTCGAGCCCCTGATCCACGGCTTCCATCGCGAGGCGGACAGCGAGCGGTCCCATCGCGAGGATACCCCGCATCATTTTCTCGGATTCGGCGAGCAAATCGGCGGCGGGCACCACCTTGTTGACGAGCCCGATGCGGTACGCCTCCGGGGCGTCGATCGTCTCACCCGTCAAGATCAGCTGCATGGCGACACCCTTGCCGACGAGGCGCGGCAGCCGCTGGGTGCCGCCGTACCCGGGCGCGATGCCGAGCTTTACCTCGGGCTGTCCGAACTTCGCGTTTTCGCTGGCAATGCGGATGTGGCACGCCATGGCCAGCTCGCAGCCGCCGCCGAGGGCGAATCCGTTGATCGCGGCGATGACTGGCTTGCCGCAGGTCTCGAGTCGCCGCAGGACCCCCTGCCCCCGCTGGGCGCGCGCCTTGCCGTCGAACGGTCCCTGGCGCGAGAGATCCCCGATATCGGCGCCGGCGACGAACGATTTCGGGCCGGCGCCGGTCAGGATTGCGCCTTTGATCTCGGTCTCGGTCGCGATGCGTTCGGCGGCATCGGCCAGCTCGAGCATCACCTGATCGTTCAGGGCGTTCAGCTTGTCGGGACGGTTCACTGTCACGAATGCGACACCGTCCCTGATTTCGAAAATCAGGGTCTGGTAGGTCATGGCGACATATCCTAAACAAGGGACATGCAAAAGCTAGTCTACAGACGCACCGCGGACGCACAGCCCACCGTCATCGGGACAACCCCCGCGAGGGTGGTCCGGTTAACCAATGACTGTGCGCCCGCTGCTGCGTCTGCCGCCTAGTCTTTGCATGTCCTTGCAGTAGGTTCTGCGCAATGCCTATCCAAGCCATCTCATGGTCCCCTTCCGGTGCGGTGCGCATCATCGATCAGCGCGCCCTCCCGGAAGCCGAGATCACGCGCGACCTCGAGAGTGCGGAGTCGGTTGCAGACGCGATCCGGCAACTGCAGGTGCGCGGCGCGCCGCTGATCGGCATCGCCGCCGCGATGGGCCTGGTGGCCGGCATGCGGGAGCAGCGGACCGCCGCGCGCGCGGAGTTTTTGGCGCGCCTGAAGAGTCTCGCGTCGCTGCTCGGTGCCGCGCGGCCGACGGCGGTCAACCTGCGCTGGGCACTCGACCGCATGCTGCGTGTCGCCGAGGCGACATCGGGCGACGGCGCCGAGCTGTGGGAGCGGCTGCGGGTTGAGGCGACCACGATCTGGGAGGAGGATCGTGCGATGTGCCGCAAGATCGGCGAGCACGGCCTGACGATTCTCCCCGATGGCGCCAACGTCCTGACCCACTGCAACACCGGCGCGCTGGCGACTGGGGGGATCGGAACCGCGCTCGCCCCGATCTATCTCGCGCACGAAAAGGGCCGCAAAGTCCATGTCTATGTGGACGAGACCCGGCCGCTGCTGCAGGGTTCACGTCTCACCGCGTGGGAGCTGATGCATGCCGGCATTCCGTCCACGCTGATCACCGACGCCACCGCGGCGACGTTGATGCGGCAGGCGAAGGTGGATGTCATTCTCGTCGGGGCGGATCGGATCTGCGCCAATGGCGATTTTGCCAACAAAATCGGCACCTATGGCCTCGCGGTGCTGGCGCGTCATCACGGCGTGCCGTTCTACTGCGCCGCACCCTGGTCCAGCGTGGACGCCGAACTCGCGGAGGGTGATTTGATCCCGATCGAACAGCGGGCGCCAGCCGAAGTCACCGTCATGGCCGGCCGGCCAACGGCCCCCGAAGGAATGCCCGCGCTCAATCCCGCCTTCGACGTCACGCCGGCGCGCTACGTGACGGGATTCATCACCGATCGCGGCATCGTTCAACCACCGTTCTCGGAGTCTGTCACATGACCGCAGTTCTCGCACTCGATCAGGGCACCACTGGCTCGACTGCGCTTGTCGTCAGCGCCGATGGGCGCCTGCTCGGGCGCGGCTACCGCGAGTTTACCCAGCACTTCCCCTCGCCAGGCGAAGTGGAGCACGATGCCGAGGAAATCCTGCGCGTGACGATCGACGCCGCGCGCGAGGCGATCGCACAGGCGAAAGTGACGCCGCAGGCCATCGGGATCACGAACCAGCGTGAGACGATTTGTGTGTGGGAGCGCACGACCGGCCACGCCCTGCACCGCGCGATCGTGTGGCAGGACCGGCGCACCGCGGCGCGCTGCGAGCAGCTCAAGAAGCAGAAGAAGGAGTCCCTCGTCCGCTCGCGCACCGGCCTCGTGCTCGATCCTTACTTCTCTGCGACCAAGATCGAGTGGCTACTCGATCACGTGAAAGGCTTGCGCAAGCGCGCCAAAGACGGGGACGTGGTCTTCGGCACAATCGATAGCTGGCTCATCTACCGGCTCACGAACGGGAAGACCTTCGCGACCGATCACACGAATGCCTCGCGCACGATGCTGTACGACATCGGCAAGCGCGTGTGGGATCGCGATCTACTCGCGCTCTTCGGCGTGCCGCGCGACGCGCTCCCGAATGTTCGCACGTCGAGCGGCGACTTCGGGACCGCCGCCGCCGAGCATTTCGGGACCGAGCTGCCGATCAGCGGGGTGGCCGGCGACCAGCAGGCAGCGTTGTTCGGCCAGGGTTGCTGGCAGCCGGGGCAGGCGAAGAACACGTACGGCACCGGCGCATTCCTCTTGCTCAACACGGGAAAGAAGCGTGCCATTTCCAAACGTGGCCTCCTCACCACGCTGGCTTGCGGCCCGCGCGGCGAGCCGGTATTCGCGCTCGAAGGCAGCGTCTTCATCGCCGGCGCGGCGATGCAATGGCTGCGGGACGGCCTGGGAATCATCGCCCGGGCCGCCGACTCGGAGCCATTGGCCCGGAGCGTCGAGGACACGGGGGGCGTGTATTTCGTCCCGGCGTTCGTCGGCCTCGGCGCCCCGCACTGGGAGCCCAACGCTCGCGGCACGATTGTCGGCCTGACGCGCGGCAGCAATCGCGCGCATCTCGTGCGCGCCGCGCTCGAGGCGATGGCGTTCAGCACCAAGGATGTGCTCGACGCGATGCTGGCCGACGCCAAGCTCCGTCTGTCGAGTCTCCTCGTGGATGGCGGGGCTGCCGCGAACGACTGGCTGATGCAGTTCCAGGCCGACGTGCTGGGCGTCACGGTGGCGCGGCCCGATCTCGTCGAGACGACCGCGCTCGGCGCCGCCGGACTGGCCGGGCTGGGTGCCGGGCTCTGGAAGACGGCAGACGACTTCCTCGCGCGTCGCCGCTTCACGAAGTTCGCGCCGAGTCCGGCCCGTCGTGCCGTGCAGGCGCGCGCCGCTGACTGGCACCGCGCTGTGCAGACCGCGTTGCACTGGGCAGGATGAAGCCGATCATCGCGGTGATTGGTGGTAGCACCTGCACAACGGAGCAGACGGCCATCGCGGAGGAGACCGGACGGCTGCTGGCCCAGCGCGGCGCGATCGTGGTGTGCGGCGGCCTGGGCGGCGTGATGGAGGCCGTGGCGAGAGGCGCGAAGGCAAACGGCGGGACGACGGTCGGCATCTTACCTGGAGCGGATCCCGCGGCGGCGAACGCCTATATCGACATCCCGCTCGCGACGGGCCTCGGTGAGATGCGGAACTTTCTCATCGTTCGCACGGCGCACGCGCTCATTGCAATTGGCGGAGGTGTAGGAACTTTGTCGGAGATCGCGCTCGCCCAGCGCATCGGGAAGCCGGTGGTTGGTCTTCACGACTCCTTCAGGAACACACTCGATATTCCGCGGGTGGAGACGGTACCCGAAGCGGTGTGGTGGGCATTACAACGTGCCGAGCATGGGGTGGTATAATTCAGACATGAAGGCAGGCACGAAGTTCGCCCTTGGCGCTCTGCTGATCGTCGGTTCCGTCAGCTATTTGATGGCGTCGGGGATCAAGCAGACGGGACAATACTTCCTGACGCCCAGTGAGCTGGCGCAGCGCGTCTCGGCCGACCCGTCATTCTACGATCTCGGCCTGAAAGTCGGCGCGCGCGTCGTCCCCGGCACCGTGTCCAAAGAGATCGCAACGCAGACGCTGCGCTTTCACATCACCGATGGGACCGTCAACTATCCGGTCGTGTTCAAGGGACTTCCGCCCGACACCTTCACCGACTCCGTCGAGGTGGTCGTCGAGGGGCGACTGCAACGCGATGGGGTGATTCACGCGACCAACGTGCTGGCGAAGTGCGGGTCGCGGTACGAAGCCGTCCCCAAGGCATAAATGCCGCTGCTCGGTCACCTCTCCCTCTGGCTCGCCTTCCTGGTCGGCCTGTGGGGAGCGATCACGGGATTTGCCGGCGGGGCCCCGCCCCAGGGTCGCCCGGATCTGCAGCAGAGCGCGCGCTACGCGACATTCGCGATGTTCGGCGCGTTGGTGGTCGCCGTCATCTCGCTCGAGATCGCGATCTTCCGCCACGATTTCAGTCTCGAGTACGTCGCGGCCTACACCAGCCGCAATCTCCCGACGTTCTATCTCTGGTCCGCACTCTACGCGGGGCAAAAGGGTAGCCTCCTCTTCTGGGCGACGGTGTTGAGCTTGTTCGCGGCGCTCGTGCAGGCGATGACGAGCGGGCGCCATCGCGTCTATCTGCCCTACGTCGCCGCAGTCACCTGTGCCGTGGCGACGTTTTTCATCTCGGTGATGTTGTTCGCCGCGAACCCATTCGAGCGGCTCGCGTTCGTGCCGCTCGACGGGCGGGGCATGAACCCGCAGCTGCAGAATCCGGGGATGGTCTTCCATCCTCCCATGCTGTACCTCGGCTACATCTCGATCACGATTCCGTTCGCCTTCGCGATCGCCGCGCTGTTGTCGAAACGGCTCGACAGCGATTGGCTGGTCGCGATCCGCAAATGGACGCTCGTCTCCTGGCTGTTTCTGAGCATCGGTCTGCTGATCGGCATGTGGTGGGCGTACGTCGAGCTCGGGTGGGGCGGCTACTGGGCCTGGGATCCCGTGGAAAACGCCGCGCTGCTGCCGTGGCTCGTGATGACGGCATTCCTGCACTCGGTCATGGTCCAGGAAAAGCGCGGGATGCTGAAGAAGTGGAATCTCGCCCTGATCATCGGCGCCTGGCTCTTGTCGATCTTCGGCACGTTCATCACGCGCTCCGGCGTGATCGCGAGCGTGCACTCGTTCACGCAGTCGAGTGTCGGCTACTTCTTCCTCGTCTTCCTGGTCCTCGCGGCCGCACTCAGCTTCTCGCTGTACGCCTCGCGGCTGCCGCTGCTCGAGGCGGACGCGACGCTCGAATCGATGGTGAGCCGCGAGGCGAGTTTCCTGTTCAATAACCTGCTGCTGATCGGTATCGCCTTCTCGGTTCTGTGGGGCACGCTGTTCCCGATTCTCTCCGAGGCGATCAAGGGCACGAAGATCACGGTCGGCCCGCCGTTCTTCAATCAGGTGAACGTCCCGCTCGGTCTCGCGTTGCTCGCCATGACGGGCATCGGACCGCTGATTGCCTGGCGGCGCGCGTCGATCCCCAATCTCCGGCGGCAATTCGCGGTGCCGCTGACGACCGGCGTGTTCGTGTTGTTGATTCTGCTGGTCGCCGGCGTGCGCGACATCGGGGCGCTCATGGCCGTCACTATCGGCGGGTTCGTGCTCGGCACGGTCGTGCAGGAATTCGCGCGCGGCGCGCGTGCCCGGCACCGCCAGTATGGCGAGCCGACCCCCTATGCGATCATCCAACTGCTGACCCGCAATCGCCGCCGCTACGGCGGCTACATCGTCCACGTCGCGATCGTCCTCCTATTTGTGGCATTTGCGGGGATGTCGTTCAAGACTGAGACCGAAGCCACGCTCCGTCCCGGCGAATCGGCCGAGCTGAAGGGCCGCGATGGGCACGTGTACACGTTCACACATCTCGGCATCTCGCAATACAACGCGCTCAACCGGCAGGTCACCGCGGCGCTGATCGACGTGCGGCGCGACGGGAAAGCGATCGGGCGCCTGCGCACCGAGAAACGCCAGCACGTCAACGCCCTCGGCGACCGCACGTTCGAGCCGTCCACGGAAGTCGGCATCATGAGTGGACTGCGGGTCGACCTGTACGTGGTCCTCGCGGGGCTGGTGAACGGGTCGGAGCAGGCGGTGTTTCGCTTCACGATCAACCCGCTCGTCTGGTGGGTATGGTTTGGCGGTTTTGTGCTCGTCATCGGCGGGCTGATCGTGCTGTGGCCGGGCGGTGCGGCGGTCGCCGTGAAAGGATCGCGGGCGCCATCCACGCAGGCGGGATACACCGTCAAACTGGAGGCCGAACGGTGACGGACGGTCGGACTGTCGGACGGTTGGACGGCAATCGCCGTGATTTTCTCGGCACGATGTTCGGACTGGTTTTGTCTCTCGGTCAGACAGTCCAACAGTCCGACCGTCAGACGGGAGGCCGCGTCTACGACCCCAATCGCGCGGGTCGCGCGCAGGCGCCGGTCACCGCCGCCGATAACGACGCGCACATTCAGGCGATCGAGAAGAAGCTGCGGTGCAGCTGCGGGTGCGGCCTCGACATTTACACGTGCCGCACGACCGACTTCCAGTGCACCTACAGCCCCGCCTTGCACAAAGAGGTGCTGCGGCTGACCGGACAGGGCAAGACGGCCCAGCAGGTCATCGACGCGTTTGTCGCGCAGTACGGGCAGGAGGCGTTGATGGCGCCCCCCAAACGCGGCTTCAACCTCGCCGGCTATTTCGTCCCATCCATTGCAATCGTCATCGCCGCCGTGGTCCTCGTGCGGGTGTTGCGCCGCTGGACGCGCGACGCCGCAGCTGCTGCTCCGGCGACGACCGCCTCGGTCCCGAACGCCACGCCACAAGAGCTCGAGCGCCTGCGTCGAGAACTCGACCGGCTCGATGCTTGAGCTGATTCTCGGAATCCTGCTCGCGGCCGGGGCGACGTACTTGGTCCTGCTTCCGATACTCCGGCCGCCGGAAGCGGCGAGTAACCCGACGGGTCTCGATGAGGGCGAGGATCCCGCCGACGACATGAGCCCCCAGACGGTTGCGCTGCGGGCACTCAAGGAGATCGAGTTCGATCGCGCCACTGGCAAACTTTCCGACCCGGACTACGAGCAGCTGAAAGCGAAGTACACTGCCGAGGCTCTCGCCGCGATGCGAGGGGACGGGGGACGGGTGACGGGGGACGAGTCAACACGACGCGTACCCACCCGTCCCGCGTCTCCCGTTCCCCGTCCCGCGTGTCCCGAACATGGCACCCGATCCGAGGTCGACGCCGTGTTTTGCTCGGAATGCGGAAAGCGGTTGGGATCGGCCCCCGGCTATTGCGCCCGCTGCGGCACGGCGCTCGCGGATGACGCACGCTACTGCAACCACTGCGGAGCCCGCGTCGCCGCCTGACTATTGCGTTTTCCAGGCCCGTTTCCTATCAGTCTGCATCCCTGAACCCCGGAGTGGGTCGTGAACCGATGGGTCCCGCGATTGTTGGTCGTGTTACTGCTGCTGGCGTTGACGACGTCCACGGCGGATGCGCAGCGGCGGGCCCGCCGGCGCGCGATCGTGACCCAATCGGGTCCGCGCTACGGCGCGCATCTGGGATACAACTTCGACAACGGTGGGAACGCGCTGCTCGGCGCGCAGCTGTCGTGGCCGATCGTACCGGCGCTCGATCTCTATCCGAGCTTCGACTATTACTTCGTGAGCGGCGGGTCGCTGTGGTCGCTGAACTTCGACGTGAAATATCGGCCGCCCACCGTGTCTCGCGCCTGGTATCTCGGTGGCGGCCTCAACTGGTCGCACGCGAGCGCGGGCAGCACCAGCAACAGCGACACCGGCCTCAACTTGCTGACAGGACTCGAGGGCCGGCGCGGTCGCACGCGTCCCTACATCGAAGGCAAGTTCATCCTCGCCAACAACAGCTCGTTCCAGATTGTCGTCGGGCTCAGCTGGCGCTAGCTAGAACTCGAACGTCTCCATCTTCTTCAGCGCCAGCCTGAGCGGGACGATCGTGGCCGCCGTGCACAGCGCGGCGGCCACACCAAACCAGAGAAACATCCACGCGTCGATCACGACGGGTCGCCCTTCGTACACCGCTCGGACGTAGGCATACACCGCCTGCCAGAGCGAGACGATCACGCCGGCGAGCAGCGCGATCGTGGCCATCATGAAGACGAGCCCTCCGAACGAGGTCGGGATCTGCGCCGCGTTCTCGGTCTCGAACTGCGGATAGAGCGTCCCGAACGCGAGCGCCATCGCGGCGATCGCCAGCGTCAACGCCGCCATCGTCGCGAGGCTCATCAGCATCATGAACGTCGAGACCTCCAGCAGGGCGTTGGTCATGCCGGTCAGCAGCAGGCCCAGCGCCAGCAGCGGCACGGTGCCCACCCAATACTTGGACCACAGCAGCGCGCGCAGGTCGAGCGGCGACGACCGTAACAGCCACATCTGCCGGCCCTCGAGGGAGACGGCCGGGAAAATGAACCGGGCGGCGATCGACGCGAGGACGAAGCCGGCGAGGCCCAGATTCAGAAACGACACCAGGTTGACGTAGAAGAAGCCGACTGGCTCGCCGCGATGGAGCGGGAGCGCCTGAATATTGAAGAGATACACCACGACCAGCACCGCGAGCAGGATCAGTTGGCTCCATTGCGTCGTGTCACGGAAGAACAGCTTGATGTCTTTCAACACGAACTCTCGCTTCGCGACTGGCAGCCAACCGAGCAGCGAGCCCACCGTCCAGCGCCACAAGGTGCCCCGAATGAAGCGCTCGGCACCTTCCTGCGCCTTCGTGAACCCCTGGGCGTACAGCGCCCGGTGCAGCACGGCGCCGAGCGTGACGAATGCGGCCGCGGTCGTCCAGAGGAGCATCAAGGGCAAGGGATCGATGCGGTGCTGCAGATATCCCATGACCGCCTGCGACGCCCACTCACTCGGCAAGAACGGCGACGTTGGGCCGCGCAGCAGAATGAGAAAGTCGAGCAGGTTACGGAACCCTTCGGGGCGCGCGAGCTGTTCGGGCCGAATCATCCGGAACAGGAGGATCACGCCGCCCGCGGCGCCCAGCGCGATGATCGACAGCAGATCGCGCGTGCGGCGTGCGGGGAAGATGTTCACCAGCACCAGCGTGACCGCGCAGCCCAGCACCGCGGGCAGAATCAGCATCGGCACGATCGCGAGCATCGCGTACACCGCGAACAGCACACCGCTCTTGTAGACGACGCCGTACGCCGCGAGGATCGGCACCACCATCAGCGCCACCATCCACGAGGAGTGCAACAGCGTCTCACCCAGTTTGGCGAGGTACAACCGGAGCCAATCCACGGGCGCGGAGACGAGCAGATCGAGATCCTTCGCGAGGAAGAAGCTCGAGAGCGCCGTGATGACGTTCGAGAGGACGAGGATGGATATGAAGGAAAGCAGGATCAGGCCGAGAATCTTGCCGGGAATGAGCGGTCCCAGCTCCTCGACGTTCCGCAGATTTCGCAATATCAGGTACAGCACGCCGAAGACGCCGGCCCAGAACGCCCCGCCGACGATGATCAGGATGACGAGCTTGCCGCTGCCACCCTTCTCCCGTTCCTCGCGCAGCCGCTGCAGGGCGGTGCGCCACTTCGGCTGCAGCACGTGGGCGAGCGACGGCTGCTTCATGCGCCGAGGACCTCGACCAAGTCCCGGACCTGAGGCCCGCCGGTGAGCTTGAGAAACAGTTCCTCGAGACTGGCGTCACCGGCCTTGTGCTGGCGTCGCACATCGCTCACCGTCCCGGCGGCGACGATCTTGCCGTGCTGGATGATCGCGATTTGATCGCACATCGCCTCCGCGACTTCGAGCGTGTGCGTGCTCATGAGCACGGTGCCGCCGCGCTCCACGAACTGCCGGAAGATGTCCTTGAGGAGTCGCGCCGCTTTGGGATCGAGCCCTACCATCGGTTCATCGACGACGATGCATTCGGGGCGGTGAATCAACGCGCTCGAGATGATGAGCTTCTGGCGCATGCCGTGGCTGTACGCCTCGACCAGCTCGTCCTTCCAGCTCGTCAGCTCGAACACTTCGAGCAATTCCGCGATCCGGCGCTCGACGACGTCGCCTTGCTGGCCGTACAGTCCCGCCACGAACCGCAGGAACTCCGCACCGGTGAGCTTGTCGTAGACGAACGGCCGGTCGGGGATGAAGCCCAGGCGCATCTTGGCGGCGAGCGGGGTCGCGTGGACATCATCGCCGCCGAGCAGAACGCGGCCCTGCGTGGGTCGCAGGATGCCGGCGATCATTCGCAGTGTGGTCGTTTTGCCGGCGCCGTTCGGGCCGAGGCAGCCGTAGAGGACGCCGCGGGGGACGTGGAGGCTGATGTCGTCGACCGCAACGAAGCTGCCGTAGAGTTTGGTGAGATTCTCCAGGCGGATCATAGCACCTCGAGCTTCAGCCGGCCGATCAGCGGGACGAGCTCCACCTGGCGGGCGAGCCCGCCGACTGCGATCGGCAACCGTGACGCATCGGCCGGAAATTGATCGAACGTCGGGTCCACCGCGATCCACTCGTGCAGGTACACTTCTGCCCAGGCGTGATAGTAGAAGCGCCCGTTCAGGTAGATCAGGCCGCCCACGGTGCGGGACGGCAATCCGGCGGAGCGCGCGAGCGCCACGAACAGCGTCGTCGCCTCATTGCAATCGCCGCTCCGCGTCTGCAGCACTTTCACCGCGCTCGGCACGCTCCCCTCCGCCGGCGTCGCGCGCCGCAAGGCACGATGCACCCAATGCGTAAGTAGCTCCGCGGCTCGCGCTGGACTGCGCTCGCGCTCGATGATTTGCCGGGCCTGTGCGGCGATCAGTGGGTGATGACTCTGAATCAACGGCTCGGGCGCGAGCCAGCGTGCCAGCGCCGTGTCCTGCGCCGGGAGTCGATAGGGAGCGGCGTTGGCCTGAATCGCGCTCGCCTGGAGGATCTCGAGACTGTCGCGCCCGTTCAAGCGCAGCACCATGCGGGCACGCGGCGGCGGGATGTCCTTCAACCCGGCGGCGAGGGCGGTCAGCGGCACGATGTCCCCCCGGTCGGGAGCGGCACTGCCGCGCGCGACCCGCGCGGTGTCGCGATGCTTGAAGTTTTCGTACACGATCTCAAAGGCAGCCCGCTCCATAGCGAATCCCGGCTGGCTCGAGGTGAGCACGATGCGTCCTTGGGCATCGATCCAGCTGTGCGTCGGAACGCCCCCTCCGTTCGCCACCTGGTCGATGCGGAAGGCGCGCACCGTGTCGAAGTGCTCCGGCACCCAGGTCATCGTCGTCGAATCGATGTCGGCGCTGTCAGACACGACCAGCGTCGATTCAGCGGACACGCGGGCCGTGACATCTCGTCCGCTCACCAGGAGCGGATCGAACAGGCGGGCGGTGTAGGACCGTCCCGACTGCAGCTCTCCACCAAACGCCAACCGCAATGGCAGCAGCGCCGGCAGCGTCACCGGTCCTCGCAAGGGAATCCGCGTCATCTGCGAGTCGTTGCCGGAAACGATCGCGACTAACAGGACGCTATCGCCAACGACGCGCCCGTGCGTTTGAAATCGCCCGAGGTCGCCGTCGAACGTGGCGTCGACGCTTTCCAGGCGCAGCGCGCGCGACAGCAGCGCGATGCTGCGGGCGGTGGTGCGGTGCAGTTTGCCGAGCGCGGGGACGTCCAGCACGAACACGGTCTCGACACGGAGCGCGCTGGGGAGCGTGTCGATGGTGGTGGACGAGTACCCCATTTGCTGGCCACCCACGTCCAGGCGGTAAAACAGCGCGCCCGGAGGGACCGCCAGCGCCGCTGCGGCCAGCCGGGCTCCCGTGGGGCGAAAGACTTCCCGCTTCACGAGCCAGCCCAGCGACAGCACCCAGGCGCTCAGGATCGCAACCAGCCAGCCGCGGCGGCTCACGACACCGCCCGTTTCACCGTGGCCTCGAAGACCTGCTGATCCTCCGGCCGCTCGACGATGAACGACACATCGGCGGGGAACTGCGCGCTCCCTTTGTGCGCATGCAACACCGTCGCCATGATCTCGGCGGAGTCCTCGAGCGACAGATTGCCGGCTCCCGTGCCGAGCGGGGGCGCGCTGATGTGGGCGAACTCCCACTCTTGCGCCTGATGCAGCGTCGACAGCCACGCGCGCGCGACGTTGCCGCGCGTCACCGGCTCGGTCTCGCTGCGAATCACGGCGTGAATCACGAATTCGGCGGGGAGGTCACCCCCGGCTGCGGTGACGACTGCCGCGCCGACGGCGAGCTCGCGGCTCAGCCGGATGCGATTTTGAAACTCCTGTCCGCCGAGAATCTCCAGGCGGCGCAGCGCGGCTGCCGTGGGGTCGAGACGAGTCGTGGCGGGACGGACGATGGCATCAGCGGCGAACGACGCGAGATCGTCCACGACTACGCGAATCACCTACCGGTCATTTCCCGGGAGCGGCGGTACATCGCCGTCGCTTCGTCAGGCCGGTTCAACCGGTCCAGCACCTTGCCGATGCCGTACAGCGCTTTGGGGTTCGCGGGCTGCAGCTCGACCGCCCGCTCGTACGCGGCCAGCGCGGCGCTGAGATCGTCCATGTGATTGAGCGCTTCGCCCAGGTAGTACCAGGCGGCGGCGCGTCCCGGCTCGATTTCGACCGCGCGTTTGAGCTGAACGATGCCCTCCGGCCACATGCCGCGCCGAGCGAGCACGATGCCGAGATTGAACAGCGCCTCCCCGTTGTTGGGGTCGGCGCGCAGCACGCGCTGCAGGTCGCGCTGCGCGGCGGCATAGCGGACCGTCGCGCCGAGGACGGCCGCGCGGTTCAGGAGCAGCGCGGGGTTGTCCGGATCGGTCTCGAGCGCGCGATCGAGCTCGGTCAGCGCGCCTTCGCGATCTCCCCGGGCATCGAGAATGAGCGCCAGGTTGTTGCGCGCCTTCACATGCTTGGGGTCGCGCGCCAGCAGCTCGCGATACGCCGCCGCCGCACGCTCGATCTCGCCACGCTCGCTCGCCTCGCGCGCCGCCACATACAAGGGATCGTCGGCGACCGGAGTGGGGGCCGGCGCGGGTGGGGGCGCGGCGGGGGCGGCCGGCTCCGATGCAGCCGTCGAGGACGGTGGCGGTGGTGGAGGCGGTGGAGCGTGTGGGGGCTCGGGCGGCTCTCCCTCATCCAGCCGCGCTGTGATATCCATCGGCCCGGGCGTGGCTGGCGGCTGTGCGATGCGGAGCGGCGGCGGCTGCTGGTCGCGCGCCACGTCGTTCGGGGACGCGATCGCCCCCGTCTGCGTGAGCGACTCAGCCTCCTCGATCAGCTCGGCCGCGACCCGCGCCCGCTCCTGCGAGGTCTGCCAGCGACGCTCCCGCTTTGGGCCACGGTCCTTCGGGTTATTCATCATGGGGGTGCTAACGTAGGAAAGCGGGCTGGGTTAGGCAAGAGAAAACACCAGAGAGTTGACCAAAATACCCCGGCCAAAGTAGCCTCCGAGTCTATGCCAGGCGACGCCCTCATCGTTCGTGGAGCACGCGAGCACAATCTCAAGAACATCGATGTCGAGCTGCCCCGGAACGCCCTGGTGGTGATCACGGGGTTGTCCGGGTCGGGCAAGTCGTCGCTCGCCTTCGACACGATCTACGCCGAGGGTCAGCGCCGCTACGTCGAATCGCTGTCCGCCTACGCCCGCCAGTTCCTCGGGCTCATGGACAAGCCCGACGTCGACGCGATCGAAGGGCTGTCGCCCGCGATCTCGATCGAGCAGAAGACCGCCGGTGCCAATCCGCGCTCGACCGTCGGCACGATTACCGAGATTTACGACTATCTCCGGCTGCTGTGGGCCCGCACCGGTACACCGCATTGCCCCAACGATGGGACCGCGGTCGAGCGGCAGTCCGCGTCGCAGATCACCGACCTCGTGCTCGCGTGGCCGGAAGGCACCAAGATCGAAGTGCTCGCGCCGCTGGTGCGCGGCCGCAAAGGCGAGTTCCGCGACGAGTTCGAGGCGATGCGCAAACAGGGTTTCGTGCGGGTGCGCGTCGACGGCGAGACCTATGATCTCTCAGACGTTCCGAAGCTCAACCGCCGTCAGAACCACGACATCGCCGTGGTCGTCGACCGGCTCGTGGTGCGTCCGGCCGATCGCGGACGTCTCGCCGATTCGATCGAGACAGCGCTCAAGGCGGCCGCAGGCGTCGTGGAGATCGTGCGGCAGAGCGGGAGCCCGCGCTCGCGGCTCTTCTCGGAGCGCTACGCCTGCCCCAAATGCGGATTGTCGCTCCCCGAGCTCGAGCCGCGGCAGTTCTCGTTCAACTCCCCGTATGGCGCGTGCGCCGTGTGCTCCGGGCTCGGTACCCGCCGCGAGGTCAACGCGGATCTCGTCCTGGGCGATCAAAGCCTGTCCATTCTCGAGGGTGTTGTCCTGCCGTGGGGCGAACCGAGTGGCTATCTACGAAAGGTCGTGCTGCCCGCTCTCGCGCGCACGTACAAGTTTGACCTCGATGCTCCCTGGCGTGATTTGTCGCCGTCGGTGCAGAAGATCTTGCTCAAAGGCGCTCCAGGCAAAACCATCACCTACCAGTATGACAGCGAGCGCTGGCACGGCTCCTACGAGTCCGGCTGGAAGGGTGTGCTCGACCACGTCGAAAAGCGGTATCAGGAAACCGCGTCCGACGCCGTCCGCGAGCAGCTCGAGCAGTATATGGTGGAGCAACCGTGCCCGGCGTGCGGTGGCCGGCGTCTCAAGCCCGAGAGCCTGTCGGTGCTCGTGGCGGACAAGAGCATCGGCGACGTCGTCGCGCTGCCGGTGCGCGAAGCGCTCGATTTCTTCGCGAACATCCCGTTGCGGGGGAACGGGCGCGCTGGCCTCGATCCGGAGATTGCCCGCCCCATCCTCAAGGAAGTGCATGACCGGCTGCGCTTTCTCGTCGACGTCGGCCTCGATTACCTCACGCTGGATCGGTCCGCCGCGACGTTGTCAGGCGGCGAGGCGCAGCGCATCCGGCTCGCGACCCAGATCGGCAGCCGGCTGGTGGGCGTGCTCTACATTCTCGACGAGCCGTCGATCGGTTTGCATCAACGCGACAACGCCCGCCTGCTCGCGACCCTGAAGGAGCTCCGAGACCTTGGCAACACCGTGCTGGTCGTGGAGCACGACGAGGAAACGATCCGCGCCGCCGACTACGTGGTCGATCTAGGTCCGCGCGCGGGCCGGCACGGTGGCGAGGTCGTGGCGGCCGGCCTATTGCCCGACGTGCTGCGCCATCGCGATTCGCTCACTGCCCGCTATCTGCGCGGTGAGCTCCGCATTCCCATTCCGCCACGCCGCCGGATTGCCGCTGCCGACCGCGCGCTCCGCGTGGTGGGTGCGACGCATCACAATCTCAAGGGTCTCACCGTCGAATTCCCGCTCGGCCTTTTCATCGCCGTGACGGGAGTGTCGGGATCGGGAAAATCGACGCTCGTCTCGGACATCCTGTACCAGTCACTGGCGCGGCATTTCTACCGGGCGAAAGTCGTTCCCGGCGCTCACGATCGGCTGGAGGGGCTCGATCACGTCGACAAAGTCATCGACATCGATCAGAGCCCGATCGGTCGTACGCCGCGCTCGAATCCGGCCACGTATACCGGCCTGTTCACCCCGATCCGCGAGCTGTTCACCTATCTCCCGGAGTCCAAGCTGCGCGGGTATGGGCCCGGGCGGTTCTCCTTCAACGTCAAAGGTGGGCGCTGCGAAGCATGTCAGGGCGACGGGCTCGTCAAAGTCGAGATGCATTTCCTCCCCGACGTCTACGTTCCGTGCGAAGTCTGTAAGGGCCGGCGTTACAATCGGGAAACCCTGGAGGTCAGGTATAAAGGAAAGTCGATCGCCGATGTGCTCGATCTGACGGTGGCAGACGCGCTCGATTTCTTCGAGCATCAGCCTCGTATCAGGACGAAACTCGAGTTGCTCAACGACGTAGGTCTCGGATACATCCACCTTGGACAGTCGGCGACGACCCTCTCGGGCGGCGAGGCCCAGCGCGTGAAGCTCGCGACTGAGCTCGCCAAGCGGGACACGGGTCGCACGCTGTACATCCTGGATGAGCCGACGACCGGATTGCACTTCGAGGATGTCCGGTTGCTGCTGGAGGTGCTCCATCGCCTCGTGGATAAGGGAAACACGGTCGTCGTCATCGAACACAACCTGGATGTCGTGAAGACCGCCGACTGGGTCATCGACCTGGGGCCCGAGGGCGGGGAGCTGGGCGGGCGTGTGGTAGCTGAGGGACCGCCGGAGAAGATCGTGCAGTCCAAGGCGTCACATACGGGCGAATTCCTGCGCAAGGTGTTGCAGGCGGGAGACTAGACGGTAGGTTGAATCAGAAGAAGGGAGCGCGAGTGGACTCGGACGGCATCGTCGGTTTGGCAGCGGTCATCCTGCTGTTTGGTGGAGGTACGCTGTTTCTCCTCTCCGTCTCACCGGTGGGTAAAGCGTTCGCCGCTCGCATCCTCGGGAAAAAGCAGGGCGCGGATGCCAATGATCAGACTGCCGAAGAGGTCAGGGATCTCCGACAAGATGTCGACGAGCTGCGGCATTTCGGGGAGCAGATGAACGAGCTCAGCGAGCGTGTGGATTTCCTCGAGCGGTTCATTGCCAAGCAGCGGGAAGCCGAGCGGCTTCCACCGGTGAGGTAGGGTATGCCTCCTGAGGGAGTGGCTTTTCTCTTCACGTTGACCATCATCGGGGCGACCATACTGCTGTTCCCACTGGTGCGTGCCTTCGCCGAGCGCATCCGCGGCAAGAACGTCGATGCTGGCGTGCGGGAGGAGCTGCAGGTGCTGCGTGAAGATCTCTTGGCTGAGATCCAGCACGCGCGCCGCGAGATCGGCGATTTCGGCGAGCGCGTCGACTTTCTGGAGCGGTTCATTGCCAAGCAGCGGGAAGCCGAGCGGCTTCCGCCGGTGCGCTAGCAATGGACAGGGAATCGGTCCTCGCCCTCATGGCCGTTGTCGCCGGCGCCGTCATCATTCTCTTTCCTTTTGTGCGGGCCTTGGCTGAGCGGATTCGCCCGCGAGCCCTGGACTCCACGGTCCGCGACGAGTTGCAAGCGCTGCGTGAGGACCTGCTTGCAGAGCTGCAGCACACGCGGCAGGAGGTTTCGGAACTCAGCGAGCGCGTCGACTTCACCGAGCGGCTGCTGGCCAAGAAGTCCCACGGATGAACGGGCCTGAAACCATCGCCGCCTTCATGTTTTTCGGCGGCACTTTCTGGGTGCTGCGCCCTGTCGCTGCCGCCGTCGCAAAGCGGATCGCGGGCGAGCATCGCCGGCCGGGGATGGAGCCGGCCGACCGGGACGAGATCTTGAGCGAGCTCCAAGCGGTGCGGCAAGAGGTCGCGGAGCTCGCGGAGCGAATGGACTTCGCGGAACGGCTGCTCGCCAAACCACGGGATGGGTGATGGAAGACATCATTGCCGTCTTTATCCCAATCGTTGCCGTCGGGGGCTTCTTTGCCTGGATGATCTCGCTCTCGCCGGTCGGGAAGGCGCTCGCGGACCGAATGCGGCACGGCCCCCTGCCCCGAGAGGGCGCCGGAACTGCCGAAGACCATGCGGAGTTGGTCGAAACTGTAGAGCAGTTGCGCCGAGAGGTGGCGGAACTGGCGGAGCGAGTAGATTTTACCGAGCGGCTCCTCGGTCAGCAGAAGGCCGCGGAGCAGCTGCAGCGGCCGCGGGCGTGACGTTGCCTGCTGAAACGGGCATTGCCGACTCGGCGTAGGAGAGCAAGTGCTTTTACAGGCGACACCGCCACCGCTGCCACCGACGATTCCGTTCGATCCGAATCAGCTCCTCCCGCTGGTTGGGATGCTCGGCGGCATGCTGATCGCTGGTGTGTTCTTGTGGCGGTTTTTTACGTCGGAGATGGCGGCCGCGATTGCCGAGCGTATTCGCGCGGGAATTCACCGCAAGAGGCGGTGGAAGGGATTTGGCGGCGAGTGGACGGATATGCCGACCGATGCGGCGTTAGATGCGGAGCATGTCGCCGAGCTGGAGCATAAAGTCATAGAAATGCAGGGCCAAATCGCCGAGATGGCCGAGCGGCTGGATTTTGCGGAGCGGCTGCTCGCGCAGAAGCGTGAGCGCTCATTGCCAGGAGCATAGGGAGCCATGGGGATCATTGATCGTCTGTCTACGCTGATCCGGTCGAACATCAACGATCTGATCTCGCGCGCCGAGAATCCGCAGAAGGTTCTCGAGCAGCTCATCGTCGACATGCGCAATCAGCTGGCGAAGGCCAAGCAACAGGTGGCCGCCGCCATTGCCGATGAGAAGCGGCTCTCCGCGCAGGCCGAGCAGGAAAAGAAGCTTTCCGAGGACTGGGAGAAGCGTGCGGTTCTCGCCGTGCAGGAAGGGCGCGACGATCTCGCCAAGCAGGCGCTGCTGCGCTACAACGAGCACGTCCAGGGCGCCGTGCAGCTCCAGGAGACGTGGGTCAAGCACCGCGAGGAAACCGAGAAGCTCAAGGCGTCGCTGCGCCAGCTCAACGACAAGATCGAAGAGGCGAAGCGGAAGAAGAACATCCTGATCGCGCGGCAGAAGCGGGCCGAGGCCCACAAGCGCATTCAGGAGACGATGGGCGCGATCTCCGACAAGAGCGCCTTCGAAACGTTCGAGCGGATGGCGGAACAGATCGAGCACGAGGAGCGCAAGCTGATCGCCGCGGCCGAGGTGAACGAAGATCTCTCCGGCGATTCGCTCATCAAGCAGTTCCAGGGCATCGAGGTGAAGGCGACCGCGGACGAGCAGTTGCTGGCGCTCAAGCGCAAGATGGGCCTGCTCCCGGGCGGCACGCAGGAACAGACACGGGCACTGGGCAAGGGTGCCAAAGACGCAGAATTGCTCGAGGATGACGACGCGGAGCAGAAGAGCTGAACGGTTCCGAAGCTCCTTCCTCCAATAGGTTGTCGAGCGCCACGTTTGTGGCGCTCTTTGTTGCGGCCCTCGTCGTCCTGTTCATCCTCAGGGTCATCGATGTCCTGCTGCTGGTGTTTCTTTCCATCCTGGTGGCAGTGTACCTCTCGGCCATCACCGATTGGCTCGAGTACCGATTCGGCATGCGTCGGTGGCTGGGGCTGACGCTCACCGTCATCGCCACGCTGGCGGTGATCGCGAGTGTTGCCGCGCTGCTCGCCCCGCCGGTTGTCGAGCAGACGCGGGCGCTGATTAGCGGGTTACCGCAGACACTCACGAACATTCAGAACGTGCTCGCGCGGTGGGCCAGCCAGTACCCGGTCCTCGACCAGACCGAGCTGGCGAATCCGTCGTCGGGCTTCGTCTCGGGGCTCGTCAGCGATGCAGTGGGTTTCCTGAGCGGCTCGGTGTTCGGGTACGTCCGAGGCGGCGGCCTGGTGTTTATCGAGGGCGCGAGCGTCGTGGTGATGGCGCTGTATCTCGCGCGGCAGCCGGCATTGTACCGCGACGGCCTGATTTCGTTGTTCGCCCCGCAGCATCGGCCCATCGCGGTCCAGGTGTTCGACGACGCCGCGGCGACGCTGCGCGCCTGGGTGGTGGGCCAACTCATCGCGATGGCCGTGCTGGCCGCGTTGACCGCCATTGGGCTGTGGATCCTCGGTGTGCCCTACTGGCTGGCTTTTGGGATCTTCACCGGCCTCGTGGCGATCGTGCCGTTCTTCGGTACGCTGGTCTCCACGATCCTGCCCGCGCTCTTCATGGTCGCCTCGGGCGATTGGCTCAAAGTGCTGCTTGTGCTCCTCCTCGGCGTACTCGTGCACGTCTTCGAGGCGAACGTCGTCGTGCCGCGGATCATGCAGCGCAAGGTCGAGCTGCCGCCCGTCCTCACGATTGCCAGCGTGCTCGTGATGGGCAGCCTGCTCGGCGCGATCGGGTTGATTGTGGCGGTTCCGGTGCTGTGTGTGACGATGGTGTTGATCCGCCATATCCTGCACGGCGAGATCTACGGCGAACACGGTCGCTTCAAGCCGGCGGTGCTGCGGCCGACAGAACCGTGGAGCGGCGTGGAACGCCGCCAGGCGGTGGTCTCCAAGAAATGACGGTTCCCAAGCATCGCTTCCTGATCATCGCCGACGGCGACTTCGGGCCGCTGACATCCAAGACCGCCAATTCCTGCATTCGCTATTTCCCCGAGCGCATCGTGGCGGTGCTGGACCGCACGCAAGCGGGAAAGACGGCGCAAGACGTTCTCGGCTTCGGCGGCAACATTCCCGTGGTCGGCGATTTCGAGCGTGGCATCGCACAGGGGAACGGAGCCACGGCGGTGATGGTCGGGATCGCGCCCGCCGGCGGACGGCTTCCCGACGAATGGAAGACCTGGCTCCGCAGTGCGCTCGACAAGAAGCTCGAGATCTGGAGTGGCCTGCACACCTTCATCGGCGATGATCCGGAGCTCGCCTCGCTCGCCAAAGCACGCGGCGTGCGGATCTTCGACGCGCGCCGGCCACCACCGAATTTGCCGATCGCCGACGGTCGTGCGGCCGAGGTGGACGCGCTGGTCGTGCTCGCGGTCGGAAGCGACTGCAACGTCGGCAAGATGACGGCGCAACTACAGCTGCGCGATGCGCTCGTGAAACGTGGCCATCGCACAAGCTTCGTCGCGACGGGGCAGACCGGTATTTTCATCGAAGGGTGGGGCATCGCGGTGGACGCGGTGGTCGCCGACTTCATCGCCGGTGCCGCTGAACAGCTCGTGCTCGAGGGCGCGAAGGACAACGACATCGTACTGGTCGAGGGCCAGGGCAGCCTGATCCACCCGGGCTACTCTGGTGTCACGCTGGGCTTGCTCCATGGCTCATGCCCCGACGCGCTGATTCTGTGTCACCAGGTGACGCGCGATTACATCGGCGATTATCACGGCCGCGAGCCCTGGGTGAAGATCCCGTCCTACCCGGAATTGATCGATATCCACGAGCGCGCGGCGCAGCCAGTGCACCCGACCAAGGTGATCGGGATCTGTCTCAACACGTACGACATGGATGAAAGCGCGGCACGCGACGCGGTCGCCAGGGCCGCGGAAGAGACGGGCTTACCCGCGACCGATCCGGTGCGGTTCGATTCCGACGTCCTCGTCGACGCGATCGTCGGAGCGCGCGCGACGATTTGATTCAGGCGGCGGTGAATCGGTACCGGACACCGCCGCCTCCTCACCTAACGTGCCGCCATGCGATTCCTGCACTGCGCGCACGCCGAATTCCTGCTCGTCTTCCCGCGGCTGACGCGGACCAGGCTCGGCATTTCCTTGACGGCTCTCGGTACCACGCTCGTCTGGCTCTCAGTCCATGCCCTCGATCCGGTCACGGCAACGCTGCAGGCCGGCGCCCTGGGAGCGATCCTCGGCACCGCGGAAATCGTGGGACGTGGCAGCGACCGCGCTGCTCTGACAACCGCGCTGACCCATCCCACGACAGCCCTCGCCGTCGCGACGGGACGCTGGCTTGCCATCGCGCTGCCGCCCGCGGCGCTCACGGTTGCCTGCGCGGCGGCGATGGGCTGGCACGGCGGTGCAGTGGCGGCCGGCTTCGCCGCCGCTGCCGCGGTCGGCGGCTGCGCGCTGGCTGGCGTGCTGCTGCTCGGGAACGGCGCCGCGCTCGCCCTCTTCCTCTTTATGGCGATCGCCGGCACGGTCGCGCCGGAGCGCCTGGTTGATCTCGCACATCCGGGCATCCTGCGGCTGACCACGGCGAGTGCGATCGAGCTGGGGCCCGCCCTTTGGCACTACCGCGACATCGCGACTGGCGACGTGGGTGCCGTGCTCCACGCATTCGCGTGGACTGGTTTGGGAATTCTGCTCGCAAGCGCGTTCATCGCGCGGCGTCGGCCTCACTGATGGCCGATCGCAGATGACCGATTTCGCGCTGACGTTGAGCGATATCAGGGCACGCGGGCTGGGCCCCGTCTCGATCGCCCTGGTGCCTGGCGAGATCGCGGGGCTGGTAGGCCCGGCCGGAGCTGGGAAAACGCGGCTGTTGCGCGTCGCCGCGGGCGTGCGGCGGCCTAATACGGGCGATCTGCGCGTGTGGGGGATGTCGATTGCGGAACCGGCGGCGCGGTTGCTCGTCGGATACGCGAGCGAGGGCGCGGCCTTTCCGCATGCTCTCACCGTCCAGGAACTGCTGCTGTATTACGCACGGCTGCATTGCGCGCGCAGTAACGGTGGGGGCCGCAGCCCGCGAAGCCTGGCGCGTGAAGCGCTCGAGATCGCCGGATTGGCTGCAGCCCGAGAGCTGCGCGTGGAAGCTCTGGGACGCGCGGATCTGCACCGGCTCAACTTGGCGCAGGCGGCACTTGGCGGACGCCGCGTGCTCCTGCTCGACGAGCTGTTGTCGGGTCTCGACGCCTTTGCGCGCCGGGATCTTCGTGGCCGGATCGCTCGGCTCGCGGCCGAGGGTGTCGCGGTGCTGATCACCTCGCGCGATCCGGCCGCCCTGGAACGCCTGGCCGCCCGCGTTCTGGTCATGCGCGACGGACGCATCGTGCGTGCCGGTCCCCTCGCGTCATTGCTTGAAGAACGGGTCCTCGAGGTGATTTTGGACGCGCCGCCGCCCGAGCCGCCCCCTGGCTTCCGCGTTACGGCGGCCGGTATCGAGGCACCGCTGGCGGGAAGAACCGTGGAGGCGGCATTGGCGCTGTGTCGGGCGCACCGGTTGCCAGTTCGGGCGACACGGGTGCGTGTGAAATCACTGGAGGAGGTCGTGCTGGAAACCCACCCCAGCCTGACCTCATTGGACTTTCCTTAGTACGTTTCGCCGCTAATGACGGCGCCCGCTCCCGCCCCGGTTTCGCTGTTCAACACGTTGACCCGCCGCGTCGAGCCGTTGCTGCCGCTCGCGCCTCCCCGCGTCACGCTGTACACCTGCGGCCCCACCGTCTGGAACTACGCGCACATCGGCAACTTCCGGACGTTCCTGTTCGAGGATTTGCTGCGGCGCTGGCTCGAACACGCCGGCTACGACGTATTCCACATCATGAACCTCACCGATGTGGACGACCGCACGATCAAGGCGGCGCGGCAGGCGGGTAAGCGGCTCGTCGAGCATACGGCGCCGTTTACGAAGGCATTTTTCGAGGACCGCGACTATCTGCGCATCAAGCCGGCACATGTTTACACGCCGGCGACTGAGTACATGCCGCAAATGATCGCGCTGGTCTCGAAACTGCTCGAGCGCGGAGTCGCATATAAAGGAGAGGACGGCTCGGTCTATTTCGCGATCGCGAAGTTTCCGACCTATGGACGGCTGTCGCAGCTCGACAAGCGCGAGATCAAGGTGGGCGCGCGCGTCGCGAGCGACGAATACGCCAAGGGTGACCCCAGCGATTTCGCATTATGGAAGAAAGCGGATGCTGCAGACGAGGCCGTTGGCGCGGTGTGGGATGCGCCGTTTGGGCGCGGGCGCCCCGGCTGGCACCTGGAGTGCTCGGCGATGTCGCTCGCGGAGATCGCGAAGTGCTGCGGCGTTCAGACGCTCGATATCCACGCCGGCGGCATCGATCTGATTTTCCCGCATCATGAAAACGAAATCGCGCAGTCGGAAGGCGCGACGGGCCAGCCCTTCGCGCGCCATTGGGTGCACGGCGAGTTTCTCAACGTGCGCGGCACGAAGATGTCCAAGCGCCACGGAAATTTTCTCACCGCGCGCGACCTGCGGGAGCAGGGCGTCGACGCCGCTGCCGTTCGCCTCCTCTTTTTCCAGACGCACTATCGCGCACCGGTGGACTTCACCGATGAGGCGCTCGAAGGCGCGAAGGAAGGCGTGCGGCGACTCGGAGAGTTTCATGAGCGACTGAAACGGGAGGAGGGACGGGGGAAGGGGGACGGGGAAATCGCGGAGCTGACGAAGAAGTTCGAAGACGATGTCGTGACGGCGTTGAACGACGATCTCAACGCACCGCGCGCGGTCGCCGCGCTCTTCGACTTCGTCCGTGCCACGAATCGCGAGCTGGACAATCCGAAGGGCGGTGGCGGAGCCGCCCAGGCGCTCGCCGCGTTCGAGCGGGTCACAGGCGCCGACCTCCTGGACATCCTGCCGAGTGAGCGAGCGGTAGCCCCGGCGCTGGCGCGCTGGGTCGAAGAGCGCGTCGCGGCGCGCAACCAGGCCCGTAAGTCCAAGGATTTCAAGGCCGCCGACGCCATTCGCGCCGAGCTCGTCGCCCGCGGCGTGGAGATCGAGGACACGCCAACCGGCACCAAGTGGCGACTCGGCTGACAGGGCCTAAGTCGTTCGAAGTCCTACCCTTGCCATAGTGACACACCCCGTCTAAGATACGAGTCTGTCGGATTCAGCCTTGACCAGCTGACGTAGCTCAATGGTAGAGCAGCTGATTTGTAATCAGCAGGTTAAGGGTTCGAGTCCCTTCGTCAGCTCACTGCCGAAGAGTAAGAGGAACCAACAAACCCCGCGCCAGCGACACGCGGGGTCTGTTGTCAGGGGAAGTCTCGAGGGCGAGGGCGCGGTGGGGTGCCCGAGCGGCCAAAGGGAGCAGACTGTAAATCTGCCGCGCTTAGCGCTACGAAGGTTCGAATCCTTCCCCCACCACTTTGTGGCGCGCGGGCGTAGCTCAGTTGGTAGAGCATCAGCCTTCCAAGCTGAGGGTCGCGGGTTCGAGCCCCGTCGCCCGCTCCTTGTCCTGAGGGCCGAAGGCCCGAAGGATCTGAGCAAAGGCTCGCGTAGCTCAGTCGGTAGAGCGCGTCCTTGGTAAGGACGAGGTCACCGGTTCAATCCCGGTCGCGAGCTCTGGGAGAATCAAAAGGCGGTGTCGGGTGTCAGGTGTTTGGTTTCAGAAATGACACTACAGGCACCTGACACCAGACACCTGTAACGGAAACGAACTAAAGGACATTCGCGAAAATGGCTAAGGCAAAGTTTGAACGTACCAAGCCCCACGTGAACGTCGGGACGATCGGGCACGTGGACCATGGCAAGACGACGCTGACGGCGGCGCTGACGAAGGTCTCGGCCGACAAGGGGCTGGGGACGTACGTGAGCTACGATCAGGTGGCGAAGGCGAGCGAGAGCCAGGGCCGGCGCGATGCGACGAAGATCTTGACGATCGCGACGAGCCACGTGGAGTACTCGACGCCCGCGCGCCATTATGCGCACGTCGACTGCCCCGGGCACGCCGACTACGTGAAGAACATGATCACGGGCGCGGCGCAGATGGACGGCGCGATTCTGGTGGTGTCGGCTGTGGATGGGCCGATGCCGCAGACGCGCGAGCACATCCTGCTCGCGCGCCAGGTGAACGTGCCCTACATCGTCGTGTTCTTGAACAAGTGCGATTTGGTGGATGACGCCGAGCTCCTCGATCTGGTGGAGCTCGAGGTGCGGGAGCTGCTCAGCAAGTATCAGTTCCCGGGCGATGACGTGCCGGTGATTCGGGGCGCGGCGCTGAAGGCGATCGAAGGGGACAAGCAGTGGACCGCCAAGATCGAGGAATTGCTGGGTGCGCTCGATAAGTCGGTTCCGATTCCGAAGCGCGAGATCGACAAGCCGTTCCTGATGCCGGTCGAGGACGTGTTCTCGATCACCGGGCGGGGGACGGTCGCGACGGGCCGGGTGGACCGCGGGAAAGTGAAGTCGGGGGAGGAGCTCGAGATGGTGGGCTTCGGGACCGACAAGAAGACCGTGGTCACCGGGGTCGAGATGTTCCGCAAGCTGCTCGACGAGGCGCAGGCCGGCGATAACGTCGGGCTGCTGCTGCGCGGCGTGGAGAAGGACCAGATCGAGCGCGGGATGGTGTTGGCGAAGCCGGGCTCGATCAAGCCGCATACGCACTTTGAGGCCGAGGTGTACGTGCTGACCAAGGAAGAGGGGGGACGGCATACGCCCTTCTTCAAGGGGTATCGGCCGCAGTTTTACTTCCGGACGACGGACGTGACGGGCTCAGTCGAACTGCCGGCGGGCGTCGAGATGGTGATGCCAGGGGATAACACGAAGATGACGATCGAGCTGATCACGCCGATCGCGATGGAAGAGCAGCTCCGCTTCGCGATTCGGGAAGGCGGCCGGACGGTTGGGGCCGGTGTGGTCACGAAGATTTTGAAGTAACGAGGCACGTGAATGCCCCGAGAAAACATCATAATGGAATGCACGGTGTGCAAAAGCCGGAACTACTTCACCACGAAGAACCGGCGGAAACACCCAGAGCGGGCGGAGTGGAAGAAGTACTGTCCGCGGTGCAACAAGCAGCAGGCGCATAAGGAATCGAAGTAATGGCAACGGAAGTGATGACGGGCGGCCCGGAGCTGCAGCCGGGACGCGGCCGCATCGGGCGGTTTGTCCAGTTCCTGCGCGATGTGCGCAACGAACTACGCAAAGTCACATGGCCGACGTTCGACGAGTTGAAGAAAGCCACGACCGTGATCGTCATCTTCGTCACGATCCTGGGAATCGCGATCGGGTTGATGGACTCGTTCTTTCAATGGCTGTTCGTCTCGCTCGTCGCAAGAATGTTTTGATGCCTGAGCTGCGCTGGTACGCGATTCAGACGACGGCCGGGCATGAGAACAAGGTGCGCAACTTGATCGCGCGCCGCATTGCCGAGGACATTCGGCCCGAGACGGAGAAGCCGATCCGTCAGGCGCTGGTCCCCACGCAGGAAGTGGTGGAGATCAAGAACGGCAAGAAGGTCAACGTCGAACGAAAGATCTACCCGGGCTACGTGCTCGTGGAGATGGACCTGAATCAGGAGACCATCCACACGATCAACGGGATCCAGGGCGTGATCAAGTTCGTCGGGACCGGCCGGCTGCCGATGGCGCTGCGGCCCGAAGAGGTCAACCGGCTGCTGGGTGTCGAAGAGGCGATCAAGGAAGAAGAGCCCGCCGAGGCGATTCCGTTCCTCGTGGGCCAGGTCGTGGAGATCACCGAAGGGCCGTTCTCGGATTTCAGCGGAACGGTGCAGGAGGTACTGCCGGATAAGGGGAAGGTCCGGGTGTCGGTCGCGTTGTTTGGACGGCCAACCTCGGTCGAGCTGGATTATTTGCAGCTCAAGGCGCACTAACCACAACTGCGTGGGAGTCCGCGGAAGCGGACGCTAATAGAGGAAACGATGGCCAAACCAGTTACCGCAATCGTCAAGCTGCAGGTGCCGGCCGGTCAGGCAACGCCTGCACCGCCGGTGGGCACGGCGCTCGGGCCCCATGGCGTGAACATCATGGACTTCGTGAAGCAGTTCAACGCGAAGACCGGGTCCCAGGCCGGCATGATCACCCCGGTCGTGGTCACGATCTACAAGGATCGCACGTTCACCTTTGTGACCAAGACCCCGCCTGCCTCGGTCTTGCTCAAGAAGGAAGCGGGCATCGAGAAGGGCTCGGCGACGTCGAACCGCGAGAAAGTGGGGAAGGTCACGCGCGCCCAGCTCAAGAAGATCGCCGAGATCAAGATGCAGGACCTGAACGCGACCGACCTCGAAGGCGCGATCAACATGATCGCGGGGACGGCGCGGTCGATGGGGCTGACGGTGGAGGGCTGATGCGCACGCACGGCAAGAAGTACCGCGCTGCCGTCGGCACGATCGAGCTGCGCAAGCTGTACGCGGCGCCCGCGGCCGTCGAACAGGTGAAGAACACGGCGTTCGCGAAGTTCGATGAGTCGGTGGATGTGGCGGTGCGCTTGGGCGTCGATCCGAAGCATGCCGATCAGATCGTGCGTGGCACGGTCTCGCTGCCGCATGGCACGGGCAAGAAGATCCGCGTGCTCGTGATTGCGCAGGGCGACAAGGCGAAGGAAGCCGAGGCCGCCGGCGCCGACTTCGTCGGCGTGGAGTACGTCGCGAAGATCAAAGAAGGGTGGCTCGACACCGACGTCATCGTCGCGACCCCGGACGTCATGGGCCAGCTCGGCGCGCTCGGCAAGGTGCTCGGGCCTCGCGGCCTGATGCCGAACCCGAAGGCGGGGACGGTCACGATGGACGTGACGAAAGCGGTGAAGGAGCTGAAGGCGGGCAAGATCGAGTTTCGCGTCGACAAGAGCGGCATCGTGCACGCCGCCGTCGGCAAGAAGTCGTTCTCGTCGCAGCAGCTCGCCGAGAATCTGCAGGCGTTCATGGATGCGATCGTGAAGGCGAAGCCGTCCGCGGCGAAAGGCCACTATATCCGTTCGGTGACGGTCTCGAGTACGATGGGGCCGGGCGTGCGGGTCGATCCGGCAGGGTATCACGTATGAACCGCACGAAAGCGCAGAAACAGGAGATGGTCACGACGCTGGCGGCGCAGGTCGCCAAGTCGCAAACCATCTACGTCACCGATTTCACGGGCCTCAACGTGGCCCACATCACCGATCTGCGCCGCCGCCTCCGCGCGGTGGGCGTCGAGTATGTGGTCGTCAAGAACACGCTCGCACGCCGCGCGCTGACGGAAAAACAGTTGAAGGACGGCGGTCTCGAGTCGTTCCTGGCCGGCCCGACGGCGCTGGTGCTCGCGGGCACGGACCCGGTCGGGGCGGCGAAGGTGCTGACCGACTTCGCGAAGGAATTCGAGAAGCCGGCGATCAAGGTGGGACTGGTCGAAGGCAAGCCGGTCACGCAGGCGCAGGTGAAGTCGCTGGCGGCGTTGCCTTCGAAGACTCAGCTGCTGGCGCAGTTGGGCGGAGCCCTGCAGGCGCCCATGGCGGGATTCCTGGGAGTGCTGAACGGACTGCTGTATTCGCTGGTGGGTGCCCTCGAGGCTCTCAAAACTAAACGGGCGGGAGAACAGTAATGGCGACGCAAACGATGAGTAAGGACGATATCCTCGAAGCCATCGGCAACATGTCGGTGTTCGAGCTGGCGGAGCTGATCGAGGCCTTCAAGGGCCGCTTCGGTGTGACGATCGCGGCTCCGGCAGCGGCACCCGCAGGCGGCGGCGCTCCGGGAGCGGCCGCAGCCGCGCCGGCGGTCGAGGAGCAGACGGAGTTCACGGTCGTGCTGAAGGCGGGCGGCGAGAAGAAGATCCAGGTGATCAAGGAGATTCGCGCGATCACCAGCCTCGGGCTGAAAGAGGCGAAGGATCTGGTCGAAGGCGCGCCCGGGACCGTGAAAGAGGGCGTGTCCAAGCAGGAAGCGGAAGAAATCAAAAAGAAGCTCGAAGCGCAGGGCGCCGTCGTCGAACTGAAGTAGCCTCGTGTGGGCTCTGGGCCACGGGGGCTCAGAGTTTTGCCCGAGTCTCGCTTCGGTCTACGACATGCGCGGATTTACTACAACCTGCTCGCTTTTCCGAGCCCTAGGATCCTCCCCCGCACCGCAGTCGGGCGCGGGGGCGGCAGGGCCTTTTGCATTACTTGAGGGTTCGCATGACCACTAAGACGGCATCGCATCTTTCGTTCGCAAAGCTGGAGACGGGCATGCCGATGCCCCATCTCCTCGACATTCAGACACGCGCGTTCCAGTCGCTCCTGCAGCCGGACGGCAAGGACGGCGTGCGCTCCGACGTCGGACTGGAACGGGTCTTCAAGGATCTGTTCCCGATCCAGGACGTCAATGGCAACTACTCGCTCGAGTTCGTGAAGTACGCGCTCGGGGAGCCGAAGTACACCGTCGAAGAGTGCATCGAGCGCGACATGACGTACTCGGTGCCGCTCAAGGCGACACTGCAGCTCGTGGTGATGGAAGAGGTCGGCGAGGTCACCAAGACCAAGCGGCCCAAGAACATCATCGAGAAGGAAGTCTATCTCGGCGAGCTGCCCATTCTCACGCCGCTCGGGACGTTCGTCATCAACGGCGCCGAGCGCGTCATCGTGTCGCAGCTGCACCGGTCGCCGGGTGTGGTGTTCGAGGAGAGCATCCACCCGAACGGCCAGCGCCTCTTCTCGGCGCGGATCATTCCGTTCCGCGGCTCGTGGGTCGAGTTCACCGTCGACATTCACGACGTGATCTACGTCCACATCGACAAGAAGAAGAAATTCCCGGCGACCGCGTTGCTGCGCGCCTTCGGGTACGGCACGAACGCCGATATCCTGAAGCTGTTCTACGCCCTGAAGGAGATCGACATCACCGGCAAGCTCGAGGGTCGCGCGCAGAAGCGCGAGGTGCTCGGCACGCTGCTCGCCGCTGATGTGCCCGATCCCGAGAACAAGAAGGGCGAGCCGCTCGCACGCGTGGGCGACGAGCTGACGCTGGAGCGCTTCAACGCGTTCCGCCGCGCCGGCATCACGGCGGTGCGAGTGTTCGCGGGATACACCTCGCTCGATCTGCGCGAGGATGCCCAGCCGACGACCACGCAGCAGGCGCCGAGCAAGTACGTGCTCGCGTTCGACGTCGCCGATCCCGACGGGGAAGTCGTCGGCGAGGCGGGGCGCGAGCTGTCCGACACGCTGCGCAAGAAACTGCTCAAGGCCGGCGTGACCAAGGTCGACGTGCTCCTGCCCGCCGGCCGCAGCGAGTCGCCGCTGATCAAGAACACCCTCGCCAAAGACCCGACGCACACCGAGGCCGAGGCGCTGGCGCAGATCTACACGCTGCTCCGTCCCGGCGAGGCGCCGAACATCGAGACCGCGCGGGAAGCGCTGAAGCGGCTGTTCTTCCACCCCAAGCGTTATGACCTGGGGCGCGTGGGCCGCTACAAGATCAACCAGCGCCTCAAGGTGAACGAGGCGAAGGACAACACCGTCCTGACCGAGAACGACTTCATCGCGATCATCCGGTACCTGATCGAGCTGTCTGAGGGCCGCGGCTACACCGACGACATCGACCACCTCGGCAACCGCCGGGTGCGCTCGGTGGGCGAGCTGATCGCCAACCAGTTCTCGGTCGGCCTGTCGCGCATGGCGCGGCTCATCAAGGAGCGGATGAGCATCAACAACGATCCCGAGCGGATCACGCTCGACGATCTGGTCAACGCGCGCACGGTGAGCGCTGTGATTCAGGCGTTCTTCGGCAGCTCGCAGCTGTCGCAGTTCATGGATCAGACGAATCCGCTTGCGGAGCTGACGCACAAACGGCGTCTCTCCGCGCTCGGTCCCGGCGGTCTCACGCGCGAGCGCGCGGGCTTCGAAGTCCGCGACGTGCACTACAGCCAGTACGGCCGCATGTGCCCGATCGAGACGCCGGAAGGTCCGAACATCGGACTCATCACGAGCCTGTCGTGCTACGCGCGCGTCAACGAGCTCGGATTCATCGAGACGCCGTACCGCGTCGTGAAAGACGGCAAGGTCACGGACGAAACGCGCTGGCTGTCCGCGTCCGAGGAAGAGGACTACGCGGTGGCGCAGGCCAACGCGCACCTCACGCCCGACGGCCGCTTCGCCGACGAGCTGGTGCTGTGCCGCAAGCGGGACGACTACCCGCTGCTGCCGCCCAACAAGATCGATTTCATGGACGTCGCGCCGGAGCAGCTCGTCTCCATCGCCGCGGCCCTGATTCCGTTCCTCGAGCACGACGACGCGAACCGCGCGCTCATGGGCTCGAACATGCAGCGGCAGTCGGTGCCGCTCCTGTTCCCGCAGGCGCCGCTGGTGGGCACCGGGCTCGAGGAGAGAGTCGCGCGCGACTCGGGCGCGGTGGTGATCGCCCGGCGCGGCGGCGTGGTCACCCGCGTCACGGCCGATGAGATCATCATCGACTCGGGCGACGAGGATGCGCCCCGGAACGGCGACCATCCGCTGGCGCGGCTCAAGCAGCACGACCGCTTCCGCCTCAAGAAGTTCTGGCGGACGAACCAGGACACCGCCATCAACCAGCGGCCGCTCGTGCACATGGGCCAGAAGGTGAAGGCGGGCCAGATCGTCGCGGACGGCGCGGGCACGGAGCGCGGCGATCTCGCGCTCGGCGCCAATGTCACCGTGGCGTTCATGCCGTGGTACGGCCACAACTTCGAAGACGCGATTGTGCTCTCCGAGCGCCTCGTGAAGGACGACGTGTATTCGTCGATCCACATCCAGGAGCTCGAGCTGCACGTCCGCGACACCAAGCGCGGTCGTGAGGAGATCACGCGCGAGATCCCGAACGTCGCCGAGGAGTCGCTGGTGGACCTCGACGAGCGGGGCATCGTGCGGATCGGCGCCCATGTGAAGGCGGGCGACATCCTCGTCGGCAAGATCACCCCCAAGGGCGAGACGGAGCTCTCGCCGGAAGAGAAGCTGCTCACCGCGATCTTCGGGGAGAAGGCGAAGGACGTGAAGGACTCGTCGTTGAAGGTGCCGCCCGGTATGGAAGGCGTCGTCATCGACGTGAAGATCTTCTCGCGCATCGAAGACCAGGTCGTCGAGAAGGACCGCGGCGAGCGGATCGGCGAAGTGCGCCGGCTGGAGACGGAAGAGAAGGCCCGCATCTCGGAGGCGATGTTCGTCGAACTGGCGGAGCTGCTCGCCAGCCAGGAAGTCGGTCTGATGCTGAAGGCGGGGACGGTCGAGGAGTATCTCCCGGCCGGCACCAAGCTGTCGAAGCAGCAGCTCAGCGAGATCAACTTCGCGGACGTCGACCTGAAGACGCTGCGCGTGGCGAACAAGTCGGTGAACGAAAAGGTGCGCGCCGTGCTCGACGCCGCCGGCGCCGAGCGCGCCAAGATCGAGGAAAAGTCGGAAGACCAGATCGACAAGATCCTGCAGCCGGACGAGCTGCCGCCGGGCGTCATCCAGCTGGTGAAAGTCTACGTCGCCGAGAAGCGCAAGATCTCGGTCGGTGACAAGATGGCGGGCCGCCACGGCAACAAGGGCATCATCGCGCGGATCGTGCCGGAGGAGGACATGCCGTTCCTCCCCAACGGAACGCCGGTGGACATCGTCCTCAACCCGCTCGGCGTGCCGAGCCGTATGAACGTGGGCCAAATCCTCGAGACGCACCTGGGCTGGGCGGCGAACCTGCTGGGCTTCGACGCCAAGACGCCAGTCTTCCAGGGCGCGAACGAGACGGAAATCGGCGTGCTATTGCGGCTTGCGGGCCTGACGTGGGCCGCAGCCAGTCTGCGGCTGGACGTCCGGCCGCCGGCGCTCGATTCCGATCGCGTCTTGCAGATCGTGTCGGATCTGCGGCGGCTGCCGTCCAGCAACGGCGATCGTCCCGACATCGGCACGGCCGGCGTCGCGCTGCTCGGCGGGCGCAGCGTCTCGGCCGAGACGCGCGAGCT
>Ga0209056_10000005_pt1 | contig 193311 bp, 155 predicted proteins | sample GraSoiAngelo_114_FD_185876 | JGI IMG/M metagenome (GOLD analysis project Ga0209056, IMG submission 185876) | Grasslands soil microbial communities from the Angelo Coastal Reserve, California, USA - 14_0903_13_40cm (SPAdes) (version 2) | ecosystem: Environmental > Terrestrial > Soil >... | reverse complement strand
CCGCCGCGACTCACGATCCCGGTTACACGGCCGAGTGCGAGGCCGACATGCTCGCGCAGGACCCCGGCGTGCACGGTGATGTAGTCGACGCCCTGCTTCGCCTGATGCTCGATGTTGTCGAGGATATCGTCCGAGGTCAGCTTCGTGACGTCGCCCGCGACTTCGATTGCTTGATAAATCGGAACGGTGCCGATCGGAACCGGCGACGCCGCGATGATGGCCTCGCGGATGGCATCGATGTTGCCGCCCGTCGAGAGATCCATCACGGTGTCGGCGCCGTAGTGGACCGCGTGATGCAGCTTCTCGAGCTCGCCGTCGATGTCCGACTCGACCGCGGAGTTGCCGATGTTCGCGTTGATCTTGACGCTGGCGACCTTGCCGATCGCCATCGGATCGAGCCGCTGCTGCAAATGATTGACGTTGGCGGGGATGATCAGCCGCCCAATCGCGACTTCGTCGCGAATCGTCTCGACCGGAAGCGATTCCCGCTCGGCGATGCGCTGCATCTCGGGGGTAATGGTGCCCTGACGGGCGAAGAACATCTGGGTACGACAGGTCATACGAAGCTCCCTTCGCCGGTACGAACCGGATCAGGTTCTAAGGGTGTGATCTCAGCCTGCGACTGCCGCAGGCACCCCTGCAGTTTGGGGAATGTAGCTGGTTTTAGACTTCGCGCGGGCGTGGCGGTCCGTAGCGCTCCGTCGGCTTGTGATTTTTTTCCCATTCGGCCCGGTAGGCGAATGGGTCCAGCCCGCTGGGCTGGTCAATCGCGAGAATACCGTCGAGATGGTCCAGCTCATGTTGCAACAGCTCCGCCATCGGTCCCTCGAGGTCCATTATCACGATCTTACCCTTCATGTCTGTGTAGCGCAGGGTCGCGCGAAAGGCGCGATTGACCCGTACGAGGAGATTGGGAAACGAGAAGCAGTCGTCCCAGACATGGAAATCCTCGGCACCCACGTCAGTAATCTCGGGGTTGATCATCGTCGCGCGGAACTTGCCGACCTCCACGAGGACGACCCGCACCGGCGCGCCGATCTGCGGCGCGGCGAGTGCGCGACCCATGTCGTACTTCTTGCGGGCGGCGCGGAGCGTATCCCGGAGGTCGTCCGAAAGCAGCCGCACCGCCGGCGACTTGGGGTCTTCAACCGGGGTGCCGCGGACCCGCAGGATAGGGTCACCGAGTTGGCGAATGCGTCGCACTGCCATGGGCGCGCCAAAATTGCCCCTTTCGGCGCGTCATGCAACTACCCTCTAGCCATAACGCCACTTAGTGGCTTAGTCTCTTAGCCCCTATGAGCATGGCGGGCGTCGTGCTGGCGGCTGGCCGGTCGGCCCGAATGGGGTCCCCCAAGGCCCTCCTGGACTTCCTCGGCCTTCCGTTCGTCGTGCGGATCCTGCAAGCCTTGGAAGCGCTCGAGGTGAAAACTCGCGTCGTGGTGCTTGGCCCGGACGCCCCGCGCATCCAACCGGTTTTGGCCGACCATGACTGCATGATCGTGGAGAATCCGGATCCCGAGACCGGCCCCATCGCCTCGCTCCGAGGCGCCCTGCGCGCCCTTCAGCCACTCCAGCCGAGCGCCGTGCTTGTCTGGCCAGTCGACCTGCCACACGTGCGCGTCGCGACGGTCGAGCGCATCCTCGAAACACATCGTCGGACCGGTGCAAAAGTCATCGTTCCAACCTTCGCGGAGCGTCGCGGTCATCCAGTGATCTGGGGAGCGGCGTTGTTTGCGGAGCTATTGGAGAGCCCCGAGGCGACACGTGAAGGGGCTCGTGTGGTCCTGCACAAGCATGAAAAGGAGGTGGTGAGCGTCGGCGTCGACGATCCGGCGGTCATCGATGAGCTGAATACGCCGGACGACTATGAACGGCTGGTTCGGGAGTGGAATCGAGACATTTACTAGTTCGGTTGACAATCCCGACAAAACCATTAGGATTCCCAACTGGACGGTCGATTTGACTGCCAAGTTTATGTCCGCTAAGGACTTCCGGAGCCAGCATGACGAGTATTGAAGCCCACGTCCAGCAACCGTACAAGTACGGCTTCGTCACCGACATCGAATCCGAGGTCGTGCCGGCCGGCCTGAACGAGGATGTGATCCGGCTGATTTCCGGCAAGAAAGGCGAGCCGGCGTGGATGCTGGAGTGGCGGCTCAAAGCCTATCGCAACTGGCTGAAGATGTCCGAGCCGCACTGGCCCAACGTGAAGTACGGGCCGATCGACTATCAGGCGATCAGCTACTACGCCGCGCCCAAGCAGCGCCCCAAGCTCGACTCGCTCGAGCAGGTCGATCCGAAGCTCGTTCAGACCTTCGAGAAGCTCGGGATCCCGATCGAAGAACAGAAGCGTCTGACCGGCGTCGCGGTCGACGCCGTGTTCGACAGCGTCTCCGTGGCGACCACGTTTCAGGCCGAGCTCGCGAAGTACGGCGTGATCTTCTGTCCGATTTCACAGGCGATCCGCGAGCATGCCGATCTCGTGCAGAGGTACGTCGGCACCGTCGTCCCGCATAATGACAATTTCTTCGCGGCCCTCAACTCGGCGGTCTTCACCGACGGGTCGTTCGTGTATGTGCCGAAGGGCGTGCGCTGCCCGCTGGAGCTGTCGACGTACTTCCGCATCAACGCGTCATCCACCGGCCAGTTCGAGCGGACGCTGATCATCGCCGACGAGGGGAGCTATGTCAGCTACCTCGAGGGCTGCTCGGCGCCGATGCGCGACGAGAATCAGCTGCACGCGGCGGTCGTCGAGCTCATCGCGCTGGATAACGCGCAGATCAAGTACTCGACGATTCAGAACTGGTACCCTGGGGATGAAGAGGGACGGGGCGGCATCTACAATTTTGTCACCAAGCGCGGCAAATGCGCCGGTCGCAATTCAAAGATCTCCTGGACACAGGTCGAGACCGGCTCGGCGATCACGTGGAAGTATCCAGGCTGCATCCTCCAGGGTGACAACTCCATCGGCGAGTTCTACTCCGTGGCGGTAACGAGTCACAGGCAGCAGGCCGACACCGGGACCAAGATGATTCACCTTGGCAAGAACACGCGCTCGACGATCGTCTCGAAGGGCATTTCGGCGGGTCGCGGGCAGAACACCTATCGAGGGTTAGTGAAGATCATGAAGGGCGCCGAGGGTGCGCGGAATTATTCGCAGTGTGACTCGATGCTGATCGGCGATAAGTGTGGAGCCCACACGTTCCCGTATATCGACGTGCGCAACAGCACCGCCATCATGGAGCACGAGGCATCCACGTCGAAGATCGGCGAGGACCAGATCTTCTACCTGCGCCAGCGGGGGCTGTCGTCCGAGGATGCGGTGTCCATGATCGTGAACGGGTTCTGTAAGGAAGTCTTCAAGGAGCTGCCGATGGAATTCGCGGTCGAAGCCACTCGGCTGCTTGGAATCAGCTTGGAAGGGAGTGTCGGGTGACGAAAGGGAGGGCGCTCCTCGAAGTCCAAGGCCTTCGGGTCGCCGTTGCGGGCAACGAGATCCTCAAGGGTGTCGATCTCGCGATTCGCGATGGCGAAGTGCACGCGCTCATGGGACCGAATGGCTCGGGCAAGAGCACGCTGGCGCAGGTGCTCGCCGGCCACCCGGCATACACGGTGCTCGCCGGGACAGTGCGGTACGACGGCAAGGACCTGCTCGAGATGAAACCAGAGGACCGCGCGCGTGCCGGCGTGTTCCTCGCGTTTCAATATCCTGTCGAGATTCGCGGCATCACGAATTCCTACTTCCTGCGCTCGGCGCTGAATGCGCTTCGGAAAGAGCGGGGGGAGCCGGAGCTCGATCCAATCGATTTCCTGCAGTTTCTCGAACAGAAGCTCAAGGCGATCGGCTGGGACGACTCGATGATGAATCGTCCGGTAAACGAAGGGTTCTCGGGCGGTGAGAAAAAGCGCAACGAAATCCTGCAGCTCGCGGTCCTCGAGCCGCGCCTGGCGATCCTCGATGAGACGGACTCAGGACTCGACATCGACGCGCTGAAGACCGTCGCCGAGACCGTGAACAAGCTGCGCGCTCCCGATCGCGCGTTCTTGATCGTGACCCACTATCAGCGGCTCTTGAACTACATCACGCCGGACGTCGTCCATGTGTTGGCGGACGGCCGGATCGTGAAGTCCGGCGGCCCGGAATTGGCTCACGAACTCGAGGCAAAAGGCTACGACTGGCTTCGTGATGCCGCCATGGTGTCGTAACGATGGCGCATGTCGAGCAGCTGGTAGGATCGTACCGGGCCTGGGCCTCGAACGGCGCGTCGCGCGCCCCAGCCTGGCTGCACGACCTGCGCGAAGTCGGCATCGCCCGCTTTCACGATCTCGGTTTTCCGAACATGAAGCAGGAGGCGTGGCGCTTCACCAGCGTCGCGCCGATCGCCGAAGGATCGTTCGAGCTGGCGAAGCCTCCAGCTCGGATTCTGCGCCTCGAGGACATCCGGCCGTTTTTGCTCTTTGAGGCGGGCTACCGCCTCGTCTTCGTGGACGGGTTCTTCCAGCCCCTGCTGTCCACGCCGTTCTTCGACGATATCCAGAGTCTCGCTCACGTCGTCACCCATCGGCAGGATCTCGTTCGCCAGCATCTCGGCAAGTACGCCGCCACGCAGGACCGACCGTTCTCCGCGCTGAATACCGCGTTCGTGAGCGACGGAGCATTCATTCACGTGCCGGCCAAGGCGACGGTCGCCGAGCCGATCCAGCTGTTGTTCCTGGCGAGCGGCGACAAACAGGTGGTCACTCATCCGCGCAATCTCGTCGTCGTGGAGCGCGAGGCGCGCGCTTCGATCGTCGAGACCTACGCGTCGCTCGCCGCGAGCGGATACTGGACGAACGCGGTCACCGAGATCGTGGTCGGTGATGGCGCGCGCGTGGACTATCACCGGGTCCAGCGGGAGAGCGATCGCGCCTACCACGTCGCGGCGACCCAATCGCATCAGGGACGCGACAGCACGCTCAATCTCCACTTCGTCGCGTTCGGCGCCGCGCTCGCGCGGCACGACATCGGCGCAGTGCTGAGCGGCCCCGGCGGAACGTTGATCTTGAACGGGCTGTACCTGCTGGCGGGCGCACAACACGCCGATCACCACACGACGATCGATCACGCGGCCGATCACTGCGAGAGCCACGAGTACTTCAATGGCGTGCTGGACGGCAAATCGCGCGGCGTGTTCACCGGCCGCATCATCGTCCGGCCGGGTGCACAGAAGACCGACTCGAAGCAGACCAACAACAATCTGCTGCTCTCGACCGATGCCCACGCCGACAGCCAGCCGCAGCTCGAGATCTATGCCGACGACGTGAAGTGTACGCATGGGTCCACGGTCGGGCCGCTCGATCCGCGCGCGCTGTTCTACCTGCGCAGCCGCGGCATCGGCGAACACGAAGCGCGCCGCCTGCTCACATACGGGTTTGCCGCCGAAATCCTCGGTCGCATGGACGTCGCGTCGCTCCGGTTGCAGCTCGACGCAATCGTGCGCGGTCGACTGGCGGAGCAATGAGCAGCCCCCCGCCCGATCTCAGCGAGCTCTATCAGCAGGTCATCCTCGACCACAACCGCAATCCGCGGAATTTCAAGCGCATCGAGTCGGCGAAGTGCAAAGCAGAAGGCAACAATCCGCTGTGCGGGGACCGTATTCAGCTGTACGTGCAACTCGACGACGACACAATCAGCGACGTCGGCTTTCAGATGCCCCAGGGCTCCGGCTGCGCGATCTCCAAGGCATCCGCCTCGTTGATGACGGAAGCGGTCAAAGGCAAGCGGATCGGCGATGCCGAGGAAATGTTCGAGGCGTTTCGGACCATGCTCGCGGGCGGGGCGAACGCGCCCGGCAAGCTCGCGGCATTCTCTGGTGTGCGCGCGTTTCCGAGCCGGATCAAATGCGCGAACCTCGCCTGGCACGCGCTGCATGCGGCGCTGCAGGGCAGCGCCGCGCCGGTGACGACCGAATCGGCGAGGGATTTCTGATGCTCGACACCGCCAGAATCCGCCCCGACTTCCCCCTTCTCGCGCGGCAAGAAAACGGGCAGCGCCTGGTGTATCTGGACAACGCGGCGACCAGTCAGAAGCCGCGGAAGGTCATTGAGGCGATCGTCCACTACTACACGTTTCACAACGCCAACGTCCACCGCGGCGCGTATGCGCTCGCGGTCGAAGCCACCGATGCCTACGAGGCCGCCCGCACGGCCGTCGCCCGCTTCGTCAACGCGTGGGCGCGCGAGGGCGTCGTGTTCACGCGCGGCACAACCGAGTCCATCAATCTCGTCGCCGCGTCGTGGGGCCGGACCAATGTCCGCCGCGGTGATACCGTGGTCGTGACGGCGATGGATCACCACTCGAACATCGTTCCGTGGCAGATCCTGTGTCAGGAAAAAGGTGCCACGCTCCGGATGGTCGAGATCACCGGGGACGGCCGCATCGATCTGGCTGACTTTGGGCGCGCCCTCGAGGCGAAGCCGAAACTTGTCGCCTTCCCGTATGTCTCGAATTCACTCGGGACAGTCAATCCGGCCGCGCAGCTGATCAAGCTCGCCCATTCGGCGGGCGCGGTGACCGTCGTGGACGGAGCGCAGTCCAGTCCACATCTGCAGGTGGACGTGCAGGAGCTCGACTGCGACTTCTATGCGCTGTCCGGTCACAAGATGCTCGCGCCGATGGGGAGCGGAGCGCTGATCGCTAAGCCGGCGTTGCTCGAAGCGATGCCGCCGTATCACGGCGGCGGTGAAATGATCGAACGGGTGTGGGACGACCGGTCCAGCTGGAACAAGATCCCGCACAAGTTCGAGGGTGGGACGCCGAATGTGGAGGCGGCTGTCGGCCTGGGGGCCGCCATCGCATACCTGGAACAGCTGGGAATGGAACGCGTGGCCGCGCACGAGCAGGAGCTGGCCCGGATCGCCGTCGACCGGCTCAGTCAGATCGACGGCGTTACGGTCTACGGACCGCCCGATCACCGCGCCGGCGTCGTGCCGTTCACTTACGGCGACATTCATCCCCACGACCTCGCGACGATCCTCGACAAGGACGGTGTCTGTATTCGGGCGGGCCACCATTGTACGCAGCCGTTGATGCGGCGGCTCGGCGTCGCCGCGACCGCGCGCGCGTCCTTCTACATCTATAATGACGTCGACGACATCGACGCCCTCGTCACCGCCGTGCGGAAAGCAGGCGAGCTCTTCGGCGTTCCTGCGTAGGACCACGCTTCCCCCTTCCCCCTTCCCGCGTCCCCTTTAGCTTGTGGGGGCCATGCCTGAACCCGTCGTCGTCGATCGCGTCACCAAGCGCTTCTCGGGTCACACCGCAGTCGATGGGCTCTCCCTGACGGTGCCCTCGGGCCTCATTTATGGCTTGCTCGGCCCGAACGGCGCCGGCAAGACGACCACGCTGCGCATGATTATGGACATCTACGAGCCGGATGGGGGCTCGATCCGGCTGTTCGATCAGGTCGGGGGCGGCCGGATACACTCGGCGCGCATCGGCTATTTGCCGGAAGAGCGCGGGCTGTACCCGCGCATGCGGGTCCTCGACGTGCTCGTCTTCCTCGCGGAGGCCAAAGGCGTGTCGCGCCGAGCCGCGCGCGTCAAAGCACTGGAATGGCTGGAGCGGCTCGGGCTCGCCGACTGGCGACTGCGCAAAGTCTCCGATCTTTCCAAAGGCATGCAGCAGAAGGTGCAGTTCATTTCCACCGTCCTGCACGATCCCGATCTCGTCATTCTCGATGAACCGTTCTCGGGACTCGATCCCGTGAACTCTCAGGTGCTCCGCGATACCGTCGTCGACTACCGGCGGCGCGGCAAGACCGTCCTCTTCTCCACCCACATCATGGAGCATGCGGAAAAGCTCTGTGACCGGCTCTGCATCATCGCGCGCGGCAAAAAGCTCATCGATGGCACGCTCGCCGAAGTCAAGCACACGCATGGGGGCAAGCACGTGATCGTCGCGTTCGATGGCAGCCAGGGGAACGCGCGCCAGATCTTCGCGGACCGACAGCTCGTGGCGAAGCTGCAGGACTTCGGCCAGCAGGCGGAGCTGGAGCTCGCGCCTGGCGCCGATGCGCAGGCGATCCTCAAGGCCCTGGTCAACTCCGGAGCGCGGCTCGCCCGCTTCGAGCTAGCGAGTCCTTCACTGCACAAAATCTTCGTGGATCTGGTTGGTCCCGAGGCTGCCACTGCGGCGGCGAGCGGCGCTGGCGGCGCAAACGGCGGCGCCAATGCATAAGGTCTGGGCGGTCGTTCGCCGCGAGTTCGTCGAACGCGTGCGTACCAGGTGGTTCTGGGTATCGGCGATCCTGGGCCCCGTGCTCTTCGCCGGGATCATCGTCTTCCAGATCGTCCAGTCCATGGGCGGGGCCGTCCGGAACGTCGCCGTGGTGGACAGCACGACCGACAAGCTGGGCCCGCAAGTCGTCGACGCGTTGGATGCCAGCGGCTCGTTCCGGGCGACGCTCGCGCCCGCAGGTCCAGGCGTGATCGATTCTCTCAGTAATCTTGTCGAGTCGAAACAGTTGAATGGATTCCTGATCATCACGGACGACTTGGTCCAAACGGGTCGCGCCGAGTATCAGGCATCCAACCTCGGCATGCAGACCATCGAGTCGTTGCAGCGGACGCTGGGCAAACTCGTCGTGAAGGCGCGCCTCGAGCAAAGGGGCGTGAACCCCGGAGTCGTCGACTGGGCCCAGATACGTATCGCGTTGGACCAAAAGAAGATATCGCACGGCAAGGCTGTGTCAGACAGCGCGACGCAATCGTTCTTCATGGCCTATTTCATGGCGATCCTGCTGTTCATGGCGATTCTGCTATATGGTGTGAACGTCATGAGCTCGGTGCTGGAGGAAAAGACGACCCGGATCATCGAGGTGCTCGTCTCGTCGATTCGTCCATTCCAGCTGATGCTCGGCAAGATTCTGGGAGCGGGTTCCGTTTCCTTCTTTCAATTCGTGATCTGGGGCGTCTCGGCGCGTGTGCTGCTCTCGCTCCGGGGTCCGATCGCTCGGGCGCTGGGGGCCGACCCCGCCTCGGTCCAAACGATGGTGTTGCCACACATCCCAGCCGCGACCCTCGCGGTCTTCATCGCGTTCTTCCTCGGCGGCTTTCTGCTGTACTCGGCGATGTTCGCGGCGGTGGGTGCGATGTCGAGCAACGAGCAGGAGGCGCGTCAGGCGCAGCAGCCGGTTACTTACCTTCTGATGGTTTCGTACCTGTCGATTCTCGGGCTCACGAATGATCCCAGCTCGACGTTCGCGAGGACACTCTCGCTCGTGCCGTTTACGACGCCGATCGCGACGCCAGTACGGTGGACCGCGGGCAGTATGCCAACGTGGGAGCTGGTGCTCTCGTTGGTGATTCTGGCGATTGGCATCGTGGCGGTCACCTGGATCGCAGCTCGGATTTATCGGGTGGGGATCCTGATGACGGGGAAGAGACCGACGATGAAGGAGCTGGTGCGCTGGGTCCGAACTGCGTAACTGTCAAACGCGGACAGGCAAAGGCTAGACGCACCGACGCACCGCGGTTTCGAGTAAACCGGGTACGGGACGAGCTGAAATGATTCAGTGCTTGACAGAGGACCGGCTTATCCTTGCTCCGTGCCGCTCCATCATACCCTCAGGGCTTGGCAATACGCCGAAAGATTAGCAGTCGAGTGCTCGAAAGCGGCTCAGCGGTTTCCGGACTTCGAGCAGGAGAGACTCGCAGATCAACTGCGTAGAGCGTCCTACAGCGTCCCACTCAACATTGCGGAAGGTTCGACCAAGAAGGGCACCAGGGATTATCGAAGGTTTCTGGATACGGCGTGGGGCTCTCTCGCCGAAGTCCAAACCGCTCTGACAATGGCTCGTGACATCGGCTATCTCCGTCCAGCTGAGTACGGACGGCTCGAGGCGCTTGCAACCGAAACTAGCAAGACGCTGTTTGGCTTGCTCCGCAAAATCAGTCAGGCGGCAGATCGTCCTAAAACCCGTTAACGGCTTACCGCGGTGCGTCGGTGCGTCTAGCCTTTGCATGTCCTCGCTTAGTAGTTTCTCCGAATGCCAGTCGATTATGACGTCATAATTGTCGGGGGTGGCCACGCTGGAACAGAGGCAGCAGCGATGGCGGCCAGGCTAGGCGCCAGGACTTTGTTGCTCACTTCCGTCCTCGACACGATCGGGCAGATGTCCTGCAATCCCGCCATCGGTGGTATCGCGAAGGGTACCGTCGTCCGCGAGGTCGACGTCCTCGGCGGGCTGATGGGCCGCGCTGCCGATCGCGCCACGATTCAGTTCCGGATGCTGAATCGCTCCAAAGGCCCGGCAGTCTGGGCTCCTCGCGCCCAAGCCGACCGTACGCTCTACCGTCGCGCCGTGCGCTTCCTGCTCGAGCAATTCCCTGCCCTCGAGCTCTCCCAGGGCATGGTCACCAATCTGCTTTTCGATCAGGGCGACACCCGGATCACCGGCGTCGAGACGGGCGACGGACGGCGGTTCACGGCCCGGGCCGTGATCATCACCGCCGGCACTTTTCTGCGCGGTCGGATTCACCTCGGCACCGACACGCAAATTCCCGCCGGCCGCGCTGGCGATCAGCCATCGATGGAGATGGCTCAAGTCATTGAAAATGCAGGACTTATAGTCTCGCGCTTCAAGACCGGGACGCCGCCGCGCGTGGATGGCCGCTCCGTGAATTGGAGCCAGGTCGAGCGGCAGGACGGCGACAACGAGGACTTTCGCTTCTCTTTCCACCAGCGCGTCGAGCGGCCGCGTCAGGTGCCCTGCTGGATCACGTGGGCCGGCGAGGAGGTGAAGGACATCATCCAGCGACACTTGAAGGAGTCCGCGTTGTACGGCGGCGCGATCAGCGGTCGCGGGCCACGCTATTGTCCGTCGGTCGAGGACAAGATCGTGAAGTTCCCCACCGCGAAGCGTCACCAGATCTTCCTCGAGCCCGAAGGCCTCGACACGACCGAGCTGTACGTGAACGGGCTGTCCACTTCCCTCCCCGTGGCCGTGCAGCTCGAATTCTTGCACGCCGTCCCCGGGCTCGAGCGCGCGCGGATGACGCGCCCCGGCTATGCGATCGAGTACGACTACTATCCACCGACACAGCTCACGCCGTGGCTGGAGGTGAAGAACGTCGAGCATCTCTTCTTCGCCGGTCAGATCAACGGGACGACGGGTTATGAGGAAGCCGCGGGACAAGGTGTGGTAGCGGGCATCAACGCCGTTCGCCGCATCCGCGGCGCGGAGCCAGTGGTCCTCGGCCGCAATGACGCGTACATCGGTGTGCTCGTCGACGATCTGGTGACCCGCGGGGTCGACGAGCCGTACCGCCTGTTCACGTCGCGGTCCGAGTTCCGCCTGCTGCTCCGCCAGGACAATGCGCTGCGTCGACTGGTGCCCCTCGCGGAGCGGCTCGGTCTGTTGACCGACGACGAGCTGCGCGCTGCGGAGCGACGGCTCGAGGAGGAAGAGTCAGCGCTGCGGCTCGCGCGCGAGACGACGATCACTCCGGAAGAGGCGGCGGGCCCACTCGCCGAGAGCGGTACGACGCTCACGGAGAGCGATCGGATTGCCGTGATTGCCAAGCGGCCTGGCGTGTCGTTGGCCGCGTTGTTCGCTGCGGCCGGAGTTGGGACCGGCGCTGCGGCCGAGGCGATCGTGGCTGCGGAAATCGAGATCAAGTACGACGGCTATCTGGCGCGAGAGCGTGAGGCAGCGGCGCGACTCGCCGAGCTCGCGGCGTTTATCCTGCCCCCTGACCTGCCCTATCTCGAGCTGCGCACACTCGCGACGGAGGCACGACAGAAGCTCGATCGCGTGCGTCCCAGCTCGCTCGCGCAGGCCGCCCGCGTCCCCGGTGTAACGCCCAGCGATCTCCACAACCTCGTCCTCGAGGCGACGCGCTGGCGGCGGAGGGTCGCCTAGACCCAGAAGGTTGCAGTTTCACGTGAAACGTACGCTCTTTCGTTTCACGTGAAACGAGCATATATTGGAATCCGCATCCATTTGCGCACTACATAACTCATTGTATATCAACGACTTGCCATGTCACGCGTAATCGCGATAGCTAACCAAAAGGGCGGCGTGGGGAAGACGACGACGGCCGTGAACCTCGCGGCCTCGCTCGCCACTGCCGAGCGCAAGACGCTCCTCGTCGACGCGGATCCACAGGGCAACTCGACGAGCGGCGTCGGCATCGAGCGCGATCGTATTCGAAAGTCGCTCTACGAGTCGCTCATCGATGGCGCGTCGCTCGCACAGTCGCGCTTCCCCCACGTGCATTTCCCGTATCTCGACGTCGTGCCCGCGACACAGGACCTGGTCGGCGCCGAGCTCGAGCTCGTCAATCAAAGCGCCCGCGAGACGCGCATGCGCGAGGCCTTGGGGGATCTGCGCGACGAGTACGGCTACGTAATCATCGACTGCCCGCCGTCGCTCGGCCTCCTCACCCTCAACATGCTGACGGCCGCCGACAGCGTGATCATCCCGATTCAGTGCGAGTACTATGCGCTCGAAGGGTTGTCCCAGCTGCTGAACACCGTGAAGCTCGTGCAGCGCAATTTCAATCCGACGCTCGCGATCGAAGGCGTGCTGCTGACGATGTATGATGCGCGCCTCAATCTGTGCAAGCAGGTCGCCGAGGAAGCGAAGGAATATTTCGGCGGCCGCATGTTCAACGTCACGATCCCTCGCAACGTGCGTTTGGCGGAGGCGCCAAGCTTCGGAAAGCCGATCATCCTGTACGACGTGCAGTCGGTTGGCGCGAAGAGCTACTTGGCGGTCGCCCAGGAGTTGATTCGGCGAGTCGAGCAGGACGCTCCGCCTTCGCCAAGCCTCCCCGCAATTGAACAGCTGCCCCCGATGCCCCCGCTGCCCCCCCCGGAGGTGCCAGCATGACGGAAACCGCCGCAGGAAGACGCCGCCTCGGCCGTGGTCTCGAGGCGCTGCTTGGGCCGACTCGCGAGGAGGCAGAGCGAGAAGGCAGCCTCGTCGAACTCCCCATCCAGGACATCAAGCCGAACCCGTTCCAACCCCGCAAGACGGTTGACCCGGGCGCCCTCGAGGAGTTGGTGTCCTCCATCAAACAAGCCGGTCTGCTGCAGCCGGTTGTCGTGCGGCGCGCGAATGGAGGCTACGAGTTGATTGCTGGTGAGCGGCGACTGCGGGCCTGCCAGCAACTTGGCTGGGAGCGCATTCCCGCGGTACAACGCGACGCCGATGACCGCACGCTGCTCACGCTGGCCCTGATCGAGAATCTGCAGCGCGACGATCTCTCCCCTGTAGACGAGGCGCGCGGCTACGAGCGATTGATCGCCGAGTTCAAGCTCGCGCAGCAGGATGTTGCGGACGCCGTCGGTCGTGACCGCTCAACCGTCGCGAATGCCCTCCGCCTTCTCAAGCTGCCGGAAGTCGTGTTGCAGATGCTGCATGAGGGGCAGTTGTCGGTGGGGCACGCGCGCGCGCTGCTCGGGTTGGAAGATCAGCGCATCGTCACGAACCTCGCGCGCGAAGCCGTCGCGCAGGGGCTCTCGGTGCGGGAGGTGGAGGATCGCGTGCGAGGCGGTCGCGCGCCGGAGCGGCGGCCGCGGATGAAACGCGGGCTTGGCGTCGCGCCCGAGGTGCGCCGCGTCGAGGATGCGCTACGCCGCCGCCTCGGCACGGACGTGCGCGTGACGTTGCGCGCCAAAGGCAAAGGCCAGATCCAACTGTCGTTCTACTCGAACGACGACCTCGCCCGGCTCCTCGAGGTCATCCTCGGCGCGCCGTTCGAAGGATGAAGAAGGGAAAGAGGGGCACTCGCGGCGTCACGATCGTCGTCCACGCCGACGGCGATCTTGAATCCAAACAGTACCGCTTCCCGCGCTGGGCAGTCGAGACGGGGAAGTGGGGCGCCGGCGCGATTGCCGTCTCTGTCGTCCTGTTCTTCGCGTTCGCGGGACCGATCTTCCGCAACGCGGCCCGGGTCCCCGGACTCGAGCGCGAGGTGTCGCGGCTGCGCGTCGAAAACAGTCGCGTGCAGCAGCTCGCGTCCGCGTTGAATCGCGCCGAAGCGAATTATCAGGAGCTGCGGCAGATGCTTGGCGTCAAAGCGCCTCCCGCGCAGGGCAAGGGCGGGTCGGTCGCTCGGAATGCCGATCTGACGTCCGCCATGCGCGCGGTCCCGATCCGGGCCGGGCTGCCCGGAGTGACGAATCGCTACGAGACCGCGGCGTCGATTCCGTCGCATTGGCCACTCGACGTCGCGGGTTTCGTGACGCGCGGGCAGGTCCGCCCAGGCGTTGTGGACGAGTCCCATCCGGGAATCGATATTGCCGTTCCGGTCGGCACGCCGATCCGCGCCTCCGGGGGCGGGACGGTCACGGCCGCCGGCTACGATCCCGATTACGGGTTGTTCGTCCTCTTGCGACATCCGTCCGGGTATGAGACGATGTATGGTCACACGTCACGGCTGTTGGCCGTAGAGGGTGATGATGTTCAGGCCGGACAAGTGATCGGTCTGTCCGGCAACTCCGGGCGGTCGACAGCCCCGCACCTGCATTTCGAGATTCGTCACGACGGCAAATCCGTCGATCCGCTTGACCTCGTGAAGGAGACGCGCTGATGGCGGTGTTTTCGGAAAAAACCACAGGATCCGGCGCAGGTCGTGAAGGCGTTCCCGGTCTGTCGATCATCGGCGCAGGCATGCGCGTCGTTGGCGACATCTCGGCAGATGGCGTCGTGAAGATCGAGGGCTCGGTGAACGGCACGGTTCGCGCCGCGAAGCAAGTTCTTGTCGCACGGGGCGGGGAAGTGGAAGGCGACGTCATCAGCCGCGAAGCCATCATCGGCGGCGACGTGCGCGGTGCGATCTACGCCGAGGAGCGTGTCGAGCTGCAAGCCACGAGCGTCGTCCACGGCGACGTGCACACGAAGAAACTGCTCATCCAAGAAGGTGGAGAGATGAACGGCGTGCTGAGGATGGGCGAGGACGCCGGTCAGGCCCCGCAGGTGAATGAGCGCAGCGGCCAAGCTTTAGCCCGTGCCTAGATATCCACACGGCGGGCCTTGCCGGATGTGGATTCTCTAACTTCTTACGTAACTATCAGTTACGGAACTACGCCGTGTGGAAAGTTCGCCAACTGCCACGATAGTGTGCCTACGGTGTCTTAAGTGCGCCTAGACACTTTGGTCCGTTTTCTCGATGAGTATCTCCGCATAGCAGAAGAGGTCGCTGACGCCCCCGAGGCGCTCAACGGCCTCCAGGTCAGCAACTCAGGCGAGGTCAATCGTCTGGCTGCAGCCGTCGATCTGTGCGAGGCCACTGTTCGTCAGGCAGCAGAGCAGCACGCCGACTGCCTCTTGGTGCACCACGGGGTTTTCTGGGGTGGTCTCAGGCCACTGGTGGGTCCCGCCTATCGTCGTGTTGCCGGTCTCATCCACGCCAACATCGCGCTTTACGCCGCTCACCTTCCACTGGATCGTCATCCCGACGTCGGCAACAACCACGTCTTGGCCCGACTGCTCGACGTCAAGGTCCGCGGCGATTTCGGATCATACCGCGGAGCGCCGGCCGGCGTGTGGGGCGAGTATCGAGGCACGCGCGACGAGCTCACCTGGGTGTTGACGAGAACATTGGGGTCCGCGCCGCGACTTTTTGCGTTCGGACCAGAGCGCGTCCAACGAGTCGGGATCGTCACCGGTTCGGGCGGCTCGCTGATCCCGCAGGCGGCTGCCGCCGGACTCGACACATTCGTCACCGGTGAAGGCCAGCACTGGACGTTCTTCGACGCTGAAGAGCTGGGGCTCAACGTGTTCTACGCGGGCCATTACGCCACGGAGACTGTGGGTGTCAAAGCGCTCGCGGCGCACGTGTCCAAGAAGTTCGATTTGCCCTGGGGCTTTCTGGATCATCCTACTGGCTTGTGAAGCCGCGGCGGGTGTTGGCAGTGCTAGCCATCGCCGACCTCTTGGCAATGGCCCCGTGGTTCAGCGCGTCCGCCGTCGCCCCCACACTCGCGCGTGTTTGGCAGCTCTCGCCCGCAGGCAGTGCCTGGCTCACGATTTCCGTGCAGTTGGGGTTCGTGGCCGGCGCCCTGATAAGCGCGATCTTCACACTCGCGGACCGGCTCTCGGCCCGGCGCCTCGTTGCCGGCTCTGCGCTGCTCGCTGCCCTCGCGACGTTGGGAGTCGCGGCAGCGGGCGGCATCAGGCTGGGGATCGGGTGTCGGCTCCTGACTGGCGCCGCGCTCGCTGGCGTCTATCCGCCAGGTATGAAGATCGCCGCGGGCTGGTTTAAAGAAGGAAGAGGGCTGGCGATCGGCATTCTTGTGGGGGCGCTCACACTCGGCTCTGCAAGTCCGCATCTCGTGCGGTGGGCGGTTTCGCCAACGGCTTGGCGCATAGTGCTCGTGATTGCTGCCGTCAGCGCGCTGGCGGGCGGACTGTTGGTCCTCCTCGTGCCAAACGATGGACCGTTCGCCGCCCCTTCGCCGCCGTTTTCTCTCTCCGCCGCTCCACGGATCCTCAGAGACCGCGCCGTCGCGCTCGCCAACCTCGGATACCTTGGCCACATGTGGGAGCTGTACGCGATGTGGACATGGATCGCGGTGTTCGTCGCGGCGAGCGAACACGCGCGCCGGGGCGCGCAGGCCGATGTCACCGGGCTCGCCGCCCTGGTCACATTCGCCGTCGTGGGCAGCGGAGCGATCGGATGCTGGCTCGGCGGAAAGTACGCCGACCGCTGCGGCCGCACGTTGGTGACCAGCGCGGCGATGGTGGTGTCGGGCAGCTGTGCAGTCGCTGTCGGATTGCTGTTCGGCGCTCCGCTGGCGGCGCTACTCCCATTGCTCCTGCTCTGGGGGATCACCGTCGTGGCCGACTCAGCGCAGTTTTCCGCGGCGGTGAGCGAGCTGGCTCCGCGCGATTACGTCGGGACCGCGTTGACGCTGCAAACCAGCTTGGGATTCCTCCTCACCTGCGCGACGATCTACTTGCTCCCGAACGTCGCGGGCGCCATCGGCTGGCGTTGGAGCATGAGTGTCCTGGCGATCGGGCCGGCGATCGGCGTCTGGGCAATGCTGGTGCTGCGCGGGCGTCCCGAGGCCCGCCAGTTGGCAGGTGGGGCGCGTTAAGGGACGACGAAGATCCCGACTTCTCCGTCGTAGTCGTCGGCGCTCCGTCTCGTACCTCCGGGCACCAGCCAGGCTCCTCCGTCACGACGGACGTTGATGCGGTGAATGCCACTCGAGATCCGGAACGTTCTGGCCCAGGATTCATCATCTGCGGTATTCCTGCTCAACGGGACGGGCTGCCAATCGGTGAAGTCGCCACTGATCTCGACTGCGGTCGCCCCGGGGGCGTGCACCGTGAGCAGCACGTCATCCCGGCGGACTTGAATCGCCAGGCGAGTCTCCGGAGCGACGGGCGCTGAATCTGATCTGCGGCGGACCGGCGAATCGCTCGGTTGTCCATGCGTGTCCGGCTTACGAACGCGGATCGTGCCGACGCGCACCGCCGCGGTGACATATCGGCCCGCGATGCTGCCACTGACGGCATCGGTGGGGTAACGGCCTGCAGACAGGACGAGGGCGGCGTCGGAGCCGAGGGGCACTGTGGCGCTGCCCTCTCCGAACACGCCACGCCCGCCGCCTCGGCTCCAGATCCGCGCACCCACAATCCCCTCGAGCATGATGCCGGCTCTCTGCCAGCGGCCCGACGACCGCACATCGGTGTACACGGTCTCGCCGACGAATGAGCGGTCGAACGAGACGAACATGGTCCTGTCTCGACGCAACAACCACACGCCGGCTGCGACCACGATCACGCGTCGTGGTGCGCCGCTGAAGATGGAGCGTCCGACGGTCGCCCCGACCCAACCGCCGCGCTCGTCGTCCATCAGGTGGAGACGCGCGCCTGCTTCGCTGTGACTGAAGCTCGCGATGTTGGCGTACTGACTCGAGCCGGCGGAGACGCCGAGTTCGCCGCGCCATTGCCGAGCCAGCGGCCTGAACCAGGAACCGTTCGCCGAGCCATCGAGACTGTGGCGCCCGCTCTCGAATCGCAGATACGTGCCGCGTGCGCTCAGCAAGCCCCGGCCTCCGGGGTGCTCCCATCGTATCGTCGGCGAGACGGAAGCGGCACCGGACGCTAAAAACCCGTCGTAGCGGACGTCTGAAATCCCGGCTTCGATGTTGGCTGCGACCTGCGCGACTAACCGATGGACGTCGGCGGGGGCCCCGCACGCCAATGCGATGAGTGCGAGGGTCCGCACGAGGCGACGGATCTACGGCCGGCGGGGGAGGGCGGGACCGGGAGGAGGAGGACCGGCGGCATTGAGCACGTCGGCGCCGGCATTCACACGAATCGAGGTTGCGGCAGCCGGCGGTGCGCCGAGCGCGATGTCGCGCTCCACGGCGCGCCGGAATTCCACCAGATCGGCGTCGCGCGCCTTCGGCGCCAGCGCCAGTACGGCCACGGCGGCGCTGTCAGCCGGGACGCCGCTCGCGACCAGGTCGGCGAGCACGGAGAGCGCCATCGTCAGCGGCGGGCGACGCACGCTGTGAAGATTGGCGAGGACTTGTGGGGTCGCGCCGGCGCGTAACGCTGCCACCCCTGCCTCGAGCTCAGGCACCGAGGCGCCATCGCCGAGCGCAGCACGTGCTGTGCCGAGGTCCACCGACAGCCTGCGGACCGCGGTCACGATGCGGGGACCGGGCGCGCCCTTCGTCGCACCTTCCAGGGCGCGCTGAATGAGCGGCTCGGCGGGCAGACCCGCGAGACGAGCCGAATCCACCACGGCCGTAACCTGCGCGCGCGTGTCGGGATCGAGGCGGTCGAGTCGCGGATCCTGGGCGGCGACCTGTACGGCGATGAGCAGCACGGCGAGAATCATGATCCCCTTCCTCCAACAGTAACCACGGAGCTCGGCGTCCCAAACTCGTCGTCTCTCGCTGCCGGCGCGCCGGGATCGGCGCGCCACTCGACGCCATTGACGAGAAATGCGTAGCGATACCGCCCGGGCGCAAGCTGAACGACGGCCGCCCAAATCCCATTGGCCGTGCGCATGGGGGAGCGCTTCGGGTCCCAGTCGTTGAAGTCACCGACCAGCGATACCGAATTCGCCTGCGGTGCGACGAGCACAAACTGCAGGGTATCGGGTCGATCGGCACCAGAACCTCGCGACCAGGGCCTCCAAATCATCACTGCCCCGAGCATCGCCGCTGCGGCGAGCCATGGCCAGACGCGTCGCTGCGAAGGGCGAGGCGCGGTGATCGCCTGCAGCACGCGCGCATCCAGGGCCGGATCGACAGCCACCGGCCGCCGCAGCTGCTGGATCATCCGTTCGACGATATCGTCTTCTTGCTCAAACATGCTCCGCCTCTCTGAGGTATCGCTGGAGCTGCTCGCGAGCCCGCTTCACGCGCATCTTGAGCGCCGAGACACCGGCACCGGTCACCTCCGCGATTTCCTCGTACTCCAGGTCCTCCACGTGCTTCAACAAGAACGCCTCGCGGTACTGGGGCGCGAGGCGTGCCAGGGCGCGATCCACTGCGTCGGTCCATTCCAGGCGTTCGCTCTGATCGGCGTGGGCGGCGCCGTGCAGGGCATCCGCGTCCCGGACGAACATCCGGCGGCGGCGTGCGGCGCGGGCGCCTGTCGTCCGGCAGCGGTTGACCAGGATTCCATAGAGCCAGGCGCCAAACCGTGCGGGATCGTCGCAGCGCGCGAGCGAGCGATACGCGCGCACGAAGCTGTCCTGCAGCGCTTCCTCCGCGTCCTCGCGATCACCAATCATGTGGATCGCATAACGGCCCAGGCGATCGCGGTAGCGCGAAACCAGCCCGCCGTAGGCGCCGATGTCGCCGGCCCGGATCCGGCGCACCAGCTCTGCGTCGCTTGATTCCACTTTCTCTATACCCATCGAGTACGTTCCCGCGTCACAAGGGTAACCGCGCCTGCCGCTGTGACGCCGCGCGGGGCCTCATGGGTATTCAATGCAACTGTGCCGTCCGCGCAACTCCCCCGGAGGGCTCTCGCGATGTCGAGACTGAGCTTCGCCGTGTTCGCCGCCGCCACCATCGCCGCAGCCTGCTATCAGGACGAAGCCCTCCCAGCCAGCCCCATGACCGCCGGAGCGAAGGCCAAGGTCTTCCTCACCGACGCCCCGTTCCCGTTTGACTCGGTGCAGAGCGTGCAGGTCTACGTCGTGAGCATCGCGCTCTCGACGCACCCGGATACCGGTACGTCGGCGGACAGCATGCACTGGGTCACGGTCGCCGCGCCGCACCGGCAAATCGATTTACTGACGCTCCAGCAGGGACTGACCGACTCGCTGGGGATCGGACAGGTGACGGCGGACCAATACAAGGCCGTGCTCGTCACGCTCAACGTCGATTCTTCCGCGGGCATTCGTTTCAAGAACGGATCGCAAGCCGTCGTGCAGTGGAACGGATCCGGGCTCGAGTCGTACGGCTCGTTCGTCGAGGCTCCTATCAACGTTCCGGACACCGGCGCCGCCATCGTGGTCGACTTCGACGTGGCTCGGAGCTTCCCGTTCAACAACCGGGGTGACGGCGCGTTCGATTTCTTCGCATCGATGCGCGCCGTAAACCGCGCGGCCACGGGGAGCATCGCCGGCACCGTGCAGCACGATGCGAGCGTCGGAGGCTCCATCGGTCCCGTGGCGGACGCGACGGTCAGCGCCTGGACCGGAGGTCCCGCCAACTGGTTTGTCCTGTCGACGGGCAAGACGGACGCGGCGGGTCACTATCGGATCGCATATTTGCTGCCCGGCAGTTACATGATCAGCGTCGATCCTCCGTTTGGGACCAACAGCTACGCGTCGGCAGTCGATTCGAGCGTCGCCGTGAACCAGGGCTTCGAGACGACGCACAACGTGACGTTACATCCCTAGGCAAAACGTCGACTCACGGTCGGGCTATATTGCCCGGCCGTGAGCCCCGATCCACTCCCATCGCATCACCGGCCCGGCGGCGGGTTTCGCAATCCGTGGGTCGACCAGGCGGTCCCAGGTTTCGGCAGTCTCCTGAAATGGATGCTCGTGCACCGCACGACGCGGCCGCGACCGAAGGATCCCGATCCATCAGTGTTTACGCGCGTGCCGCCCGATTTTGTCCCGCCGCGGGCACCGCTGTCGCAACTCACGGTGACGTGGGCGGGACACGCGAGCCTGCTCATCCAGCTCAACGGCCTCAACCTTCTCACCGACCCGATCTGGAGCGAGCGGGCATCGCCGGTCTCGTGGGCCGGTCCGCGCCGCTGGGTGGCGCCGGGGATCGCGTTCGAGGACGTGCCGCCGCTGGACGTCGTCTTGCTCTCGCACAATCACTACGATCATCTCGACGACCAGACGGTGCGACGTCTGGCACGGACGCATCCGCAGGCGACGTGGATCGTCCCGCTTGGGCTCGCCTCGTTTGTCCAGAAACGCGGTGCTCCCGGCGCGGTCGTCGAGCTGGATTGGTGGCAGGAGTCGAGCATCAAGGCGGTCCGGATCGCGGCGACGCCGGCGCAGCATTTCAGCAGCCGCGGGATCGGCGACCGCGGCGACACGCTCTGGTGCGGCTTTTCACTCTCCGGCGCCAACGGCCGTCGCGTGTATTTCGCGGGTGATACGGGCTATCATCCCGAGTTCAGAACGATCGGCGAGCGGTACGGTCCGTTCGATGTCGCCCTGTTGCCGATCGGGGCGTATGAGCCGCGTTGGTTCATGCGTTACCTGCACATGAATCCTGAAGAAGCCGTCGCTGCGTTCCGCGCGCTGAACGCGCGCATGCTGGTGCCGATTCACTGGGGGACCTTCAAGCTCACCGATGAAGCGATGGACGAACCGCCGATCCGCGCGCGCGCCGCATGGGACGCGGCCGGATTGCCACCCAGCGGGTATCGCCAGCTCGCGCACGGTGAGACGCTCACCCTCTAGCACGGGACATCGACCATGCATGGTTTCAAGCTGATCCCTCTGGTGGTGCTCGTCGCCGGCTGCGCGGCACGTCGTCCCGCGCCACCCCTTGCCGGTCCGTCGTCGGCGCCGGTCTACGTGACTCCCGCCGCCGCGGCCCTCCTCGCGGCGCCCACCGAGGCGGACTGGGCGGCCCTCGGCGATGAAGCGACGGCTCTGCTGTCGCAGTACCTCCGCATCAACACCACCAATCCGCCGGGCAACGAAATCGTGGCGGCGCGCTGGCTCGCGCAGGTGCTGCGGCGCGACGGCATCGAGGCGCGAATCTTCGAGCCGGCGCCCGGGAAAGCCAACCTCTACGCGCGGCTCGCGGGCGACGGCAGCAGCCGTCCCATCATTCTCTTGAACCACATGGACGTCGTGCTGGCCTCGCCCGACTACTGGAGCGTCGATCCGTTCAGTGGGTTGACAAAGGACGGCTACATCTGGGGCCGGGGCTCCCTCGACATGAAGGGCGAAGCGATCGCTCAGCTCATGACGATGCTGATCCTGAAGCGCGCGCACGTTCCGCTGCGGCGCGACATCATCTTCCTCGCGACGTCGGACGAAGAGATCGGCGCCGGCGTCGGCGCCGCTTGGATCGCCGAGCAGCAAGCGCCGCTCGTCAAAGACGCTGAGTTTCTCTTGAATGAAGGCGGGCTGACGCGCGCCGATGGTCACGGGGGGGTCGAATTCTACGGCATCGGCACGACCGAGAAGTCGCCGTTCTGGCTCGATGTCACAGCGCACGGGACGGCGGGGCATGGCTCTCGCCCCACCCCGGACAATCCCGTCCACCGCCTGGTTCGCGCCCTGAATCGCATCGCCGCGTGGCAGACGCCGCTCACGGTGACGCCCGCGGCGGAGCGTTCCTTTCGCGATCTCGCGACCATCGAGCGCGACACGACGGTGCGCCGCTGGCTGAGCGACATTCGCGCCGCGCTACGCGATTCGGTCGCGGCGCGATACATCACCGCCGACCTGACCTATAATGCCCTGCTGCGCAACACCATTTCGATCACCGGCCTGAAGGGCAGCGACAAGACCAACGTCATTCCACCCGTGGCGACGGCGGCGATCGACGTGAGACTGTTGCCGGGCCAGGATCCGGCCGCCTTTCTCCCGGACCTGATGCGCGTGATGGGAGACAGCGCGGTGTCGATTCGGCCGCAGGGGCCGAACTGGCCGGCGACCGAAAGCTCGACCGAGACCGAGATGTTCCGCGCGATTGCGGCGGTGGCACACGCGCGACATCCGAATGCGCTCGTCACCACGCTGATGCTGCCGGGATTCACCGACAGCCACTACTTCCGGCGCATGGGGATCGCGAGCTACGGCTTGGGGCCGTTCCCGCTCACGCAGGGCGATTCCCGCGGCGTGCATGGCAACGACGAACGGGTCAGCATCCAAGCACTGCGCTTTGGAGTTCGCTTTTACTACGACGTTGTCGCGCGCGTCGCGGCGAAATAGGCGCTACTTGAGTGGAACGACGAACCGCACCGTGAGCTGTTCGGCGGTCTGTGGACTCACGCTGCAAAAGCAGTCCCGCCCGATGATTCGCTTGACGCCGAGGAGCTCGGCATCGGCGATTCCGGCAACGTCGCGATAGGTGATTTCCAGCATCTGGCCGTCGATCACGCGATAGCTCACGGGCCGGCCCAACAGGCGGTGGTGCGGGTCGATCTTCGCGAGGCCCTCCGTGAGCCGGCGTTGCAGCTCGGTGATGGCCTCGGTGGCGGTCATGCGTCGAGTACCGCGGCGGCGTTGCGCCGCATGCCGCGATGTCCCGGTCGCGTGAAGGGCGTCCCTGTAAATCGGCGCTCGAAGTCGCTCTCGTCCATGTGTGCGAGGGCGTAGAGATCCGGTCGCGCGACGTCGGGGCGCGGCGCGAGCTCCGGATCGTGCGTCGCCCCCGCAAAGCTCACATTCCAGGGACAGACGTCCTGGCAGACGTCACAGCCGAAAAGCCAATCGCCCACCTGCTCGCTTTGCGTCTCGGTAAACTCTCCGCGGTGCTCGATCGTGAGATACGAGATGCACGCCCGCGCATCGAGATCGCGCGGCCCGACGAAAGCCTGTGTGGGGCAGGCATCGAGACAGCGCCGGCAGGTGCCGCAGCGGTCCGCTTCGAACGGCAAGTCCGGCTCGAGGTCGGCGTCCGTCAGAATGACGCCGATGAACGTGAACGAGCCGATCTCGGGATGGATGAGCATCATGTTCTTGCCGATCCAGCCGAGTCCCGCGAGCTGTGCCAGCTCTCGCTCGGGCACGGGACCGGCATCGACGTAGCAGCGCGTTGTCGCCGCGGGGATCAGCTCCCGGATTGCGGCCGCCAGTTGCTCGAGGCGTTTCCCGAGGACCTCGTGGTAGTCCGACGACCAGGCGTACTGAGCAACTTTGCCTGAATCCGACGCCGCGGGCCCGGGGTCAGCAGAGCCGTGGAAATAGTTGGTCAAAGTCACGACGGCACTGCGCGCGCCCGGAAAGATGGTGCGCGGATCCTTCCGCTTCTCCGCTTGCCGATGCAAGTACGCCATAGTGCCGGCGTGCCCGTCCGCGAGCCAGCGGTCGAGTTCGGTCGCGTGCGGATTGGGATCGAGTCGCGCGACGCCGGTCGCGGCAAAACCGAGCGCTGCCGCTTGGCGCTTGATCTCGATCACAGACCCATCGTCTCCCGTCGCCAGCGCGCGAAGTTCACGACATCAGCAACGGGCGGGATGGCGTGCTCATCGCCGTACGCGGTGAACATCCGCCACTGCATGTAGTCGCGCGGCGGGATGGGTAGGAAGGGCGGGCGCCGATACCAGTCGCGAGCGCGAAAACTCCACGCGAGGCGCAACAAGTCGACGGCGAGTCGCGGACGCACCAGCGCCCGCAGCGCCAAACGCAGATAGAGTGCCGACCAACTCGCGATACGCTGCATTCCTTCTGTATATTCCCGGCCTATGACGCTCGCAAGCAGCGTACAACCGCGCGCGCTTGGACTCGCCAGATACCGCGGCGAGTTTCCCATCTTTCAGTCGAGCGTCTACCTCAACACCTGCTCGCTCGGAGCGTTGGGCGAGCGGTCTCGCCGCAAAGTAGCGGAATTCCTGGATCTATGGCAGAGCCGCGGCGCCTCCGCGTGGTACGACGTGTGGTGGGAGGCCCTGACCGATCTGCGCGCGCGCTACGGTCGGATCGTGAACGCGTCCGCCGGCGAGATCGGGCTCGCTCCAAGCATTTCGGTCGCGCTGAGCGCGGTCGCTGAGTCGCTGGACTACAAGAAGCGCCCCAAAGTCGTCATCACCTCGCTCGACTTCCCGACGGTCGCATATCAGTGGTTGGCCAAGGTGCGGAGCGGGGTCGAGCTCGTCATCGTGGAAAGTCCCGATCGCATCAGCGTGCCGGTCGAGGCGATTGCGCGAGCTGTCGATGACCGGACCGCCCTGGTCGTCACCTCCCACGTCTACTTCACGACTGGCGCGATTCAGGACATCAAACGGGTTGCCCAGGTGGCGCACGTGCACGGCGCGCTCTGCCTGATCGATGCCTACCAATCGGTGGGTCAGATTCCCGTTGACGTGCAGGATGCCGGCGTCGATGCCCTCGTCGCGGGCGGCCTCAAGTGGTTGCTCGGGGGACCCGGCATCGTCTTTCTCTACGTGCGCGCGGAGGTGGCGCGCCGCCTCCAGCCAGGCATCGCCGGATGGTTTGGCCAGCGCGAGCAGTTCGCGTTCGATCCCCGAGCCCTGACGTTTCACGACGACGCGCGCCGCTTCGAGCTGGGCACCCCGGCCCTCGCCGCGGTCTACGCGCAGCTCGGCGGGCTGGAGTACATCGAGGAGATCGGGGTGCCCGCCATTCGGGAAGCGACCGCGGCGTTGACCGAGGACCTGATTGCCAGCGTGCGCGCGGCGGGCTTCAAGCCGAAGGTCGCCGCTGAACCCGAGCGGCGCTCCGCCATCGTGATGATTCCCATGCCGGACCCGGCGGCGAGCGTGCGGCATCTGGCGGCTGGCGGCATTATCGCCGACAGCCGGCCCGGGCACGTCCGGTTCTCGCCTTTCTTCTATAACGTGCAGGATGACCATGTCCGAGCAACCGAGCGCCTCGCCTCGCAGCCCGCTCACTGAAGACGAACAGCTTCTCACCCCGCCGCAGGTCGTTCCGGTCGAGCGGCGGGCGTCGTTCACGAGTACCGATCCGTGGCGCGTGTTGCGCATCATGGGCGAGTTCGTCGAGGGCTTCGACACGCTGTCCGACGTGCGGAACGCCGTCACGATCTTCGGCTCGGCACGCACGCTCGAAGGCGATCGCTACTACGCGGCGGCACGCGAGACCTCGCGCCTGCTCGCCAAGGAAGGCTTTGCGATCATCACCGGCGGTGGGCCGGGAATCATGGAAGCGGCGAACCGCGGTGGGAAAGAGGGAGGCGGACTGTCGATCGGCTGCAACATCGAGCTGCCGTTCGAGCAGGGTACGAACAAGTGGGTGGAGCGCTCCATCAACTTTCGCTACTTCTTCGTCCGCAAGACGATGTTCGTGAAGTATTCGACGGCCTTCATCGCCTTTCCGGGGGGCTATGGCACGATGGACGAGCTGTTCGAGGCACTGACCCTCGTGCAGACGGGCAAAGTAAAGCAATTCCCGGTGGTCCTGTTCGGGCGGGACTACTGGCGCGGGCTTGCCGATTGGCTCAGCGAGCGCGTCGCGGGTGAAGGAAAGATCTCGCCTGAAGATCTGAATCTCTTTCTGCTCACCGACGATCCGAAGGAAGCCCTCGGCTGGATCATTGATGCGCGCGAGCGCCGCACCCGGGCGTTCCGTGCCATGCAACCGATCAGCCAGTCCACGCGATGACGCAAAACGAGTTTCTGCGCGGGCAGCGCATCAATCCCAAGCCGGTCACCGGCAAAGAAACGGTCGCCGATCTCGTCGACAACGCCTTCCTCGCCTACAACGCCGGCCGGCTCGCCGAAGGCTGCCGCCTGTTTGCCGAACGGATGCTGGAAGACGATGTGACTGTAGGGATGAGTCTCACGGGAGCCATGACGCCGGCCGGGCTCGGCATGTCGACGATCATCCCGCTCATCGAAGCGGGGTTTGTGGACTGGATCGTATCGACCGGCGCGAATCTCTATCATGACGCGCACTTCGGCCTCGGCATGGCGATGCATCGGGGCACGCCGTTTGCCGACGATGTGGTGCTGCGCGAGGAAGGGGTCGTTCGGATCTACGACATCTTCTTCGACTACGACGTGCTCCTCTCAACCGATCGTTTCGTGCGCGAAGTCTCCGCCCGCGACGAGTTCCAGCGGCCGATGAGCACCGCGGAGTACCACTACCTGCTTGGCGGCTACGTGCTGGAGCGCGAGCGCGCGCTCGGCTTGTCCCGCAAATCGGTGCTCGGCTCCGCCCACGCCAACGCGGTCCCGATTTACACCTCGTCACCAGGCGACTCTTCGATCGGCATGAACGTGGCCGAGCAGGCGCTCTCGGGCAGCAAGCTGCGCTTCGACGTCAGCGCTGACGTCAACGAGACGTCCGCAATCGTGTTCTCCGCCAAGGTGCACGGCGGCAAGAGCGGCGTTCTCATCATCGGTGGCGGCAGTCCCAAGAACTTCGTGCTGCAGACCGAGCCGCAGATTCAGGAAGTGCTGGGTATCAGCGAGAAGGGTCACGACTACTACCTGCAGCTCACGGACGCGCGCCCGGACACGGGCGGACTGTCGGGCGCGACGCCATCGGAAGCCGTGAGCTGGGGCAAGGTGGATCCCGACAAGCTCCCGGGGACCGTTGTGGCGTATCTCGACAACACCGTGGCCTTCCCCGTGCTGGCCGCCTACGCGTTGGCCCGCCGCAAGCCCCGCAAACTAAAGCGCCTGTACGACCGGCGCGGAGACATGATGCGTGAGCTGACCGACTCGTATCTCGAGGCGAAAGCCGATCGCGACGCGCGCGCCGAGGCGGCAACTGGCGGCCGAGCGACCTGAGACGCACAAGGCACCAACTCCCACCAGGGCGTACGCTGCTTACGTCCTGGGTCTGCTGACCCTGGTCAATCTCTTCAATTATCTCGATCGCAACGTCGTGTATGCGGTGTTTGAGCCGGTGAAGCGCGACCTCCACTTGTCGGACGCGCAGCTCGGCTGGCTGGGCTCGGCGTACATCGTGGTGCTGTCGCTCGCGGCGCTGCCGCTCGGGGTGATCGGGGATCTCCGGTCGCGCCGCAGCGTCATCACGTTTGGCGTCGCCATCTGGACGGCATCGACCGCCGCGGGCGGGTTCGTGCGGCGTTTCTGGCAGCTGTTCACCTGCCGTGCCCTGGTCGGATTCGGGGAGGCAGGGTACGCGCCCGCCGCCCAGGCCATTATCGCGCAGTACTACCGGGGCCGGCGCCGCGCGTTCGCGATCGGCGTGTACTCCGTCGGCATGGCGCTCGGCGGCGTGCTGGGAATCTGGTTCGGCGGTGTCATAGCCGAGCGGTACGGATGGCGCTGGGCATTCATCTGGATGGGATTCCCGGGGCTGATTCTCGCGGTGCTCGCCTCGCGTCTGCGTGAGCTCGATCGCCGCCCGCCGCCGCCGATCCTCGAGACGCTGCAGCGGTGGTGGCAGCACGGCATGCGCGGCGTGATGTACTATGTCAGGCCGCTGGCGACCTGTGCAGGAATCGGCGCATTGCTCGCGGGATTCCTCTCCTTGTTCGAGGGGATTCCCTCACAGTTCGGCACCGCCGTGTTCGGTGTCGGCATGAGTGTGGGAATCGCCTGGACCGTGTGGCGGCTGGTCCCGCTCGCCGTCCGGCGCACTACGGAGGCGGGCGCTGTCGCGGCGGGCGCGTTCGACGACTTTCAGAACGCTGCGATCCTAGTGCTCCGCACCCCGACATTGATCTGGGTGTTTCTCGGCGGTGCGATGGTGACGTTCGCGGTGAATGGGCTCATCGCCTGGGCCGCGGCGTTCATGCAGCGAATGCACGGGCTTTCGGTGGCGCGGGTCGGCGGGGAGTTCGGGCTATGGGCGCTGGCGGGCGGCGTGCTAGGTGCGCTCGTCGGTGGCCGCCTGGCCGACCGGTTGCAGCAGCGCTGGCGCGGCGGCCGCGTGCTCGCCTCCGGCGCTGGTTTCGTGCTCGGCGCTCCCGTGTGCGCCGCGCTGCTCCTCGTTCACGATCTCCGTTGGTTCGCGCCGCTCATCCTCGCGACGTATTTCCTCTATACGTGGTACAACGGACCGCTCGCGGCCGTCATTCTCGACGTCGTGCCGCCCGCCGTCCAGGCGTCGGTGCTCGGCGCCTTCGTGCTGTTCTCGCATCTCGCCGGTGACGCGCTGGCGCCGCCGCTGATCGGCTACCTGTCCGACCGCACCGGCGATCTGCGCACGGCGATGCTGCTACTGCCGGCCGTCGGCCTGCTCGGAGGACTGGTGATACTCATTGCGTTGCAGACGGTGGCGCGCGACATGCGGCGTGTGACCGCGCTCGACATCCATGTGTCCGGCCAAGGCTGAGGTTGGGTCGTGAAGATCGCCGTCATTTTTGATTCATTGCACCCCGAGTGGGAGGATGACGCCTTCAAGCGCGAAGTCGAGGCCAAGGCTGAAGAAGCCGAGTACGACGTCGCGCGCGCGCTGCTGGCGGGTGGCCACGATGTGCTCATGATCGGGATCGGGGATGATGTCGCGCCGCTGCTCACGAAACTCGCCGCGTTCCAGCCGAAACTGGTGTTCAACGGCTGCGAGGGCTTTCGCAAGAACGCGCGGCACGAGTACGCGGTCGCCGCCTTGCTCGACATGTACGGGTACCGCTATACGGGATCGCCCCCGACGGCGCTGCTCGTCGCGCGCAACAAGTCGCTCACCAAGAAAATCCTCGCGTACCACGGTATCCGCGTGCCCGCATTCGCCGAGTTCCACGACGGCGACAAGCTCGTGCGGCCGTCGGAGCTGCGCTTTCCATTGATCGTCAAGCCGTTGCTCGAGGACGCGTCGATCGGAATCGCGCAGGCGTCCGTGGTGGAAGACGACGCGAGTCTCGGCCAGCGGGTGGAGTTCATACACGAGAAGTACCATCAGGCGGCGATCGTCGAAGAGCTGGTCGAGGGACGCGAGGTGTACGTGGGCCTGATCGGCAATGACAATCTGGAGGTGTTGCCGCTGACCGAGATGACATTCGGCGAGCCCGAGATCGGCGAGCACCGAATCGCCACCTACAAAGCCAAGTGGGATGAGGAGTATCGGAAGAAAAAGAAGATCAAGAACGTTTTCGCCAAAGGCGTCTCGGAGGAGCTGACGCGCCGGATCGGCGAGATCTGCAGCACCGCATTCCACGCGCTGTGGCTGCAGGACTACGGTCGTGTGGACGTGCGCCTCGCGCACGACAACGAGGTGTACGTCCTTGAAGTGAATCCCAACCCGTTCATCGCCGCCGAGCACGAACTGGCCGAGGCGGCCGAGAAGTCTGGCCTCAAGTACAACGCGTTCATCCAACGCATCGTGGATGAGGCGATGGCGCGGTGAGCCGTCGCGAGGTCCCCACTCCCGAGCTGCGCTGCCCCCGCTGCCACACCGAGGTGGAGCGGTTCTGGGGCTACTGCCCGAGCTGCAGCCGGCGGCTCGAGTGGCGCGACACGCAGCGCGAAACCAACGCCGAGTGCGCGTATTGCGGCTGGATGGTCTCGGACGCGTCATCGTTCTGCCCGTGGTGCGGGCGCAACATCAAGGACGAAGACTCGAGCGACGAGCCGCTCAAAGCCCCGAAAGGATTCAAGTTCCACGCGCGCTGCGACTGGGGCTGCGGCGGCGGCGTGATGTATCCGATGCGGTTCTGTCCCTGGTGCGGCCGCGCGCAAACGTGGCGCTACGATGATTTTCAGAACGTCTGCCCCCACTGCGACCGTGGGGTCGACGACTGGATGGCGACCTGCCCCTGGTGCGGCGAGGACGCGACCGGGGGGGATCTCATCCCGCGGGCGCTGCGGCGCGCGCGCCGCCTGCTGGTCGTCTCCCGCATCCGCGACTGGCATTATCGAGTGGCGCTGCGCCCCGGGGTCTCCGGCGTGGCGCCGCGCGCGCCGAAGGTGATCGAGCTCGACCGCCGCTACGTCACGGGCAAGCGCCGCCGCGACGAGATCTCGTGGAACATGCTGACCGGCCTGCTGCTCCACGAGCTGGGGCATTCGTTTCTCTATCACCACTGGTCCTGGACGCGGAGCGGCCGGTTCCGCCGCGCCTTCGGCGAAGTGCGCAAAGCCTACCGCGTCGCGGACGAGCACTGGGTGGATTTCGAGCGGCGCCGGATTGCGACGACGCTGACCGATTACGTGAGCGCGTATGCGGCCACGCATCCACAGGAGGACTTCGCCGAGACGTTTCGTTTTTACGTCGCGCGCCGCGGCCGGCTTCGAGAATTGTTCAGCGAGTTCGGCCGGAAGCGCAAAGGCGTTCGCGTCTACGAGAAGTTTCTCGTGTTACACGACTTTGTGAGAAGCTTGCGAGGCTGGAAATAAATCTGCTTCAGTACAGCGTCACGTTCAGACCGGGGACCGGACACGGGTTCGCGGGTTCCGGCCCCGCGCCCCGTGTACCGGTGAGCCGTGTCACTCTGCGTGCTGCGTCAGCCGGCGAAGCAGTAGGCGCAACCTTTCTCTTGCGACCGTGCCACGGCGAGGACTCCCGACGGCACCACTTGCACGCCGGGAAGTAGTCCCGCGACCCACTCAGCCTTCACCGCAGCCGCATCCATCCCCATCTTCTGCGCGACCATGCCGCTGTACAGCGTGAGTGCGACGTTGCAGCATCCGACCTGGGCGCCGCTCGCGAGCAATGCCTCGAGGCCCGTGCCCGGCAGCGGCAGCGGCAGCACCTTCGCGAAGACATTCCGCACCGCTGGCGTTTCACCGTCCTTGATACTGAACACCTCACCCAGTTTGTACTTCGCCCACAGCGCATCCTGCATCGCGATCGGAATCGCCGAGTGGCGGAGCACGATGACCGCCGAGTTATCGCCGTCCTTCGTGGCGTAATTCTCGTTGTTGCCGTTGAGCCAGACGCGCGGCCAGACCACCGGCATCCCGCTGTTCGGCTCAGGTGCGTCGAAAATCATCTTGTGCTTCCCGGTGATGCGATTGAGCCAAGTCTCGAACGACGGATCTGCGCCTCCCACGATCGGCTCGTGGCGCGTCGGCTGCGCCTCGAGGCGAAGCGGGGTCAGCCCTGCGACTCCAGCGGCCGCCGTGGCGGCGAGACGACCAAGAAATCCACGTCTGTACATGCGAAGCCTCCTCAGTGATGTGACCGTGTGGGATATGCGACATCGGGTGGTGGATCGCCGTTGGGCCAATCGTTTTCCTTGCCCCGGTAGTCCGGCCGGGGGTGCGCGTTCACGTAGGCCGCGACGTGAAACGCCTGGCTGTCCGTGAGCGTGCCGGGCGCGTCGAACGGCATGTTGCGACTGATGAACTCGGCGGCGGTACGAACGCGCGTCATACCGGCTCCGACGTTGTAGGATTCGGGCCCCCACAACGGCGCCGCGCCTGCCGTTCCCTCGCCCAGGGCGCCATGACATTTGGCGCACGACACCGCGAATACGCGCGCGCCGGCCGCGGTGTCGGCGGTGAAGGTCGCCCACTTCTGGAGCCGGGCGCTTGCACCGGCCGGCGGCGATACCGTCACACCGCGCGAGAGAAACGCGAAATAGGCGACGATATCCCGCATGTCCGGTCCGGCCGGATCGAGCGCCGTCCCATTCATGCTGCGGCGGAAGCAATCATTGACGCGGTACTCGAGCGTCTCGACCACGCCACTGCGGGGCCGATACTGCGGATACCGCGCGAACACCCCGACCCACGTGCCGGTCTCGCGGCGCCCTTCGTCGAGGTGACAGGTCGTGCACCGCAGCTTGTTGCCCACGTGGCTCGGCAAGCTGTCACGTGTCGCGGTGAGCAGCGCGCGACCGCGCCGCACCGCGTCGCCGTAGGGACCTGACGGAATGACCGAGTCGGCGGCTCCCGTCGAGCCGCTTGCTTGCGCGGGACGCGAGGAGTCCGTTCGACGACATCCGGTCGTGCAGATGATCCAGATGAGAACGCACGTACGGGGGCGCACTGGGCGAGATAATACCGGCATTTCCCAAGGCGGCAACCTTTCGGGCGGTGAGCATATCCAAACGGGCGTATCCTCCACCCAGGATTGCTATGATTGCGCCGCTCCTTGTTTCCCTGTTGCTCGTTGTCCAAAACCGCCCCGTCCTCGATTCCGCTACCGTGACCCGCGTGCTGAACCAGCTGCGCACCAGCGACTCGACCGTCTGTGCACTCGCCGGTGAAGCGCTGACCAACTACGGGGGATTCTGGGGACACGCCTTTGCCGATCCGGGCATGGCGATGCCGCAGCCGATGCCGACACCCATGCCGATGCCCGGTGGCGGCGGTGGCTTTCACGTGAACATGCACGGAAGGAGCCATGACTTGGATCCGGCGGTGCTGCGCGCCTTCCGCGCCGTAATACGTGACGATAATCGCTGCGTCCGCAACATCGCCGCCCGCGTCCTCGGCAACCGCGGGGGCAGCGAGATGTACGACCTGTTTCTCGGGCTCCTCCGCGACACGCGCGCGGATCTGCGTGAGACCGGGGCACTCGGCCTGGGCGAGGTCGAGGATTCGCGCGCCATCGGCCCGCTCAGCGATGCGCTGGGCCGCGACGAGAGTCCTGCCGTGCGTATGACGGCTGCCTGGGCGCTCGGTGAAATCGAAGACAAGGTCGCCATCGATCCGCTGACCCGAGCGCTGGGTGATCGCGCCCCCGACGTGCGTCGCACCGCGGCGTGGGCTCTGGGCGAAATCGAAGACGCGCGGGCCGTGCGCCCGCTCAGCGTCGCACTCAGCGATCCGGTGGTGGAGGTCCGGCTCGTCGCGGTGTGGGCGCTGGGAGAGATCCAAGACGCTTCCGCCGTACCGCTCTTGAGCACCGCGACCAAAGACCGTGATCCGCGCGTTCGCCAGCAGGCTGCCTGGGCACTGGGCGAAATCGAGAAGGCCGAGGGGATCGCGCCGCTCGAAGCATTGATGCGGGATCCTGTCGCCGACGTGCGGAGGACGGCGATCTGGGCGCTCGGAGAAATAGAGGACGGCGGCGCCGTGCCGGCTCTCGCCGGCGCGCTCAAGGACTCCGATCCCGAAGTGCGGGTGCTGAGTGCCTGGGCGTTGGGCGAAATCGAGGACGGCCAGGCGGTCGAGCCGCTCGTGGCGGCGTTGAAGGACAGCGATGAGGAGGTGCGCGCGACGGCGGCGTGGGCGCTCGGCGAGATCGAAAGCCCGCGTGCCCGAGACGGACTGAGGGCGGCTCAGCGAGATGAGGTCGGCTCCGTGCGCCGCGCAGCGACGTGGGCGCTGCGGCAGATCGACGACAACGACGACGACCACGACGTCCACGTGCGCGTGCGGCCGCGCGTCAAGGTCAAGCCTTGATCCGGCCTCGTTCGACCACCTGAAAGTAGTCCCGCAGCTCCTCGGCTTCCCGCAGATCGTCCCAGCCGAGGAGCTGTTTCATGCGCGCGGCAACCTTGGTGACCACGGACTGCGCATGGTCCGGGACTTCGTAAAACAGGTGAAGCCGCCGCACGAGCACGTCCTGCACGCGAACCGCCAGCTCACGGTCTACGGCGTAGGCGATCTCGGCCCAGATCTCGGGACGGCCTGCGATGATCGCGTCGCCCAGCCGGCGGTCGCGGTCGACCAGATTGAGCACTGCGGCGGCTTCGCTGCCGTAGCTCGCGACCAGGTGTCGAGCCGTGGCTTCGGAGGCGGCGCGCGCGCGCGCCGCCTCGCCGAGGACCTCGAGCTCCGCCGCTTCCCCGCCCGGTAACGGCAGCTTGTCGGTTTCGGCGCGCGGCGGGAGCGGGCGCCCGTCCAGCTCGTGCAGTCGTGCCGCCACCCGATCGACCACATCGCGGGCCATCACCCGATACGTCGTCAGCTTGCCGCCGGCGATCGTGATGAGGCCTTGCTCGCTCGCAAACACCTTATGCTCGCGCGAAACCTGCGAGGGATTGGCGTGGTCCGCGCGGAGCAGCGGCCGCAGACCCACCCATGCCGAGACCACGTCGTTGGGTGCGAGGTGAGCATGGGGAAACGCCGCATTGGCGGAGCGGAGCAGGTACGTGACGTCGGCGGCCGAGACGCGCAACCCATCAGGCGAAGCATCCGCGTCCGTGTCCGTCGTGCCGATGTAGGATAGGTCACCCCAGGGCAGGACGAACATGACCCGACCGTCGACCGGCGACAGCAACGTCACGGCGTACTCGTTGGCGAGACGGCGGCGGGGCACGGTGACGTGCGCACCCTTGGTGAGCCGCAAGATCGGCGCGGCCTGCGGGTCGTCGAGCCGCCGCAGCTGATCGGACCAGGGGCCTGTCGCGTTCACCACGACATTCGCGCGAATGGTCGCCGTTTGGCCGGTGAGCACGTCGCGCACGACCGCGCCACGCACGCGTCCATCGGGCTTGAGGAGAGCGGTCGTCTCTACGTAATTCGCGGCAAGCGCCCCGGCTTGCATCGCACTGCGCACGGTCGCAATCACGAGGCGTGCGTCGTCGGTCTGGGCGTCGTAATACAGCGCCGCGCCGATCAGGCCGCGATCCCTGAGGCCGGGTTCGACGCGCCGCACCTGCTTGGCGCGCAGCCAGCGATGCCACCGCACGTTTCGAAACGAAGAGAGCAGATCGTAGAGCCACATTCCCGCGCGCAGCTTCCACGCGGGAAGTCGTCCGCCGTGATACAGAGGGAACAGAAACGCCAGCGGGTGCACGAGGTGCGGCGCGATCCTGAGCAGCACCCGCCGTTCGTGACTCGCTTCGAACACCAGGCGAAACGCGCCCTGTTCGAGGTAGCGAATGCCGCCGTGGATCAGCCGCGAGGAATGTGATGACGTCCCCGCGCCGAAATCGGCCTTGTCGACCAGTGCCGTCCGGAAACCACGCAACGCGGCGTCTCGCGCAATTCCCGCTCCCGTGATGCCGCCACCGATGATCAGCACGTCCACTGGTGTCTCCACCATCGACGCCAGGGCTGCGGCTCGGGTTTGCTCCAACTCCCCTCCACTTGGGGCTGGTGGTAGGTTTCGATTCCCAGGAAGAGGGGAAGAATCTAATGCCAGGTCTCAACGGTCGTCGCGTGGCAGTCATCGCCGGCGTCCGGACACCGTTCGCGAAAGCCGGCACGGTGCTGAAAAACGCGCGCGCCGTCGATCTCGCGCGCTACGCAGCCCGCGAGTTGCTCGAGCGCACCAATTTGGACGGCCACGAGGTCAACGAAGTCATCTTTGGCCAGGTCGTGCCCTCGGCGCTGGTGCCGAATGTGGGGCGCGAAGTGAGCCTGCTCCCGCAGTTCCCCAAGGAAATACCGGCCTACTCATTGAACCGGGCCTGCGCCTCGGCAAATCAGGCGATTAGCGCCGGGCAGGATCAGATCGCGCTCGGCAACGCGGACGTCATAATCGCGGGTGGTGCCGAAGCATTGTCGGATATCCCGATTCTCGCCTCCCGCCGGCTTGCCGATATCCTCGTGGAAGCGAGCAAGGCCAAGTCCCTCGGTGGCCGCATCAAGACCTTTGCCAAGATCCGCCCGAAGGATCTCGTGCCAGTGTCGCCCGCAATCGCGGAGCCATCGACCGGTGAGTCGATGGGTCAGTCCGCGGAGAAGATGGCGAAGGAAAATCACATCTCGCGCGAGGCGCAGGACCGGTGGGCGCTGCGCAGCCACCAGCTCGCCGCGCAAGGTACTGCCGACGGCCGGCTGACGGCGGAAATCGTGCCGTGGCTGCCCACCCGTCCCGGCGAGACCATCGTGCGGCAGGACAACGGCATCCGAACCGACACGTCGCTCGAGCAGATGGCGAAGCTCAAGCCCGTGTTCGATCGCCGCTACGGCAGCGTCACGGCTGCCAATTCCTCTCCGCTTACCGATGGCGCCTCGGCGGTGCTGCTGATGAGCGAGGCGAAGGCGCGCGCGCTCGGATACGAGCCACTGACCTACATTCGCTCGTATGCCGTTGCGGCTGTAGACCCGGGCTGGCAGCTCTTGCAGGCGCCCATCTTTGCCGTCCCGACCGCCCTCGAGCGCGCGGGCATCCAGTGGAAGGACCTCGGCCTGATCGAGCTGCACGAGGCGTTCGCGTCGCAGGTGCTCTCGAACCTTCAGGGATTCGCGGCAAAGGGGTGGGAGATCAACGAGGACATCATCAATGTCATGGGCGGCTCGATCGCGATCGGTCATCCGTTCGGCGCCACCGGCGGCCGGATCGTGATCACGCTGTCCAACGAGATGCGGCGCCGTGACGTGCAGTTCGGCTTGATCTCCGTGTGCGCGCAGGGCGGCATGGGATTCGCCATGGTGCTGGAGCGGCGCTGATGGCGACGATCGCCCCGCCCGCCCGGACCGCGCCTGCCGTCACTTGGGGCATCGCGGATGGTATCGCGACCGTCGTGCTCGATCTCAAAAGCCAACCCGTCAACGTCATCTCGCGCGCCGTGAAGGATGAATTCCTCGCTTGCTTCGCGGCGCTGGCCGGCGATCCGAGCGTGAAAGCCGTGGCGTTCTTCTCCGGCAAGGCTGAAAACTTCATCGCCGGCGCCGATATCGAGGAGTTCCTCACGCTCAGCTCGGCCGCTGAAGCCGAGCGACTCTCGGCCGACGGGCAGGACATGCTGGACCGTTTGGCCCGCTTTCCCAAGCCGATCGCGGTTGGCATTCACGGCGCCTGTCTTGGCGGCGGATTCGAGTTCGCGCTCGCCTGCCATTATCGCGTCGCGACCGACCATCCCAAGACGCAGATCGGATTGCCCGAGGTGCAGCTCGGCATCCTGCCTGCCGCCGGTGGCTGCCAGCGGCTCCCCCGGCTCGTCGGCGCGCGTGCCGCGCTCGACATGATTCTCAACGGCAAGACCGAGCGCGCCGCGAAGGCGTTCCGGGTCGGGATGGTTGATGAGCTGGTGCCCCCAGCCATTCTCGCCGATATCACGCTTGCCGCGGCGAAGCGGATGGCCAGCGGCTGGCGCCCCAAGCGCAAACGCCCCGGCGGCTTTCTGGGATTTCTGCTCGATGGCAATCCCCTTGGCCGGCGCCTCGTGTATCGCAGTGCGCGCAAGCAGGTGCTCGAGCGAACCGGGGGACACTATCCCGCGCCGCTCGCCGCGCTCGACGCGGTCGAGTACGGCCTGAGGCACGGCATCCAGGAGGGGTTGAAACGCGAAGCGCAGCTGTTCGGCCAGCTGGCCGTGACCGACGTCTCCCGCAAGCTCGTCCAGATCTTTTTCGCGACCAATCAGCTCAAGAAAGATCCCGGCGTCGCCAACGCGCCGCCTCCGGTGCGCGTCGAGCGGCTCGGCATCATCGGGTCGGGCTTCATGGGCTCCGGTATCGCCGGCACCGCCGTGGCGCAGGCCGAAGTCGACGTGCGGATGAAGGACGCCGATCTGGCGCGCGTGGGCCAGGGGATTCTTGCCGCGCGTGCGATTCTCGATGACCGGCTGAAACGGCGGCGGATCACGAAATTCGAATACGCGCGGCTTGTCGCGTTGCTCTCGGGTGGCGACACGTACGCCGGCTTTGGGCGCGCCGAGTTGACGATCGAGGCGGTGTTCGAAGAGCTGGGAGTGAAACAACAGGTGCTGCGCGAAGTCGAGGCCGCCCTGCCGTCGAACGGCGTCTTTGCGTCCAATACGTCGACGATCCCGATCACGCGCATCGCGGAAGCGGCTCACTCGCCCGAGCGCGTCATCGGGATGCATTTCTTTTCGCCCGTCGCGAAGATGCCGTTGGTCGAAGTCATCCCGGGCGCGCGCACGGAGCCGCAGACCGTGAGTACCGCGGTCGCATTCGGTCGGCGGATGGGCAAGACCGTGATCGTCGTGAAGGACAGCCCGGGATTCTGGGTGAACCGAATCCTTGCTCCCTACCCGAACGAAGTCGGGCATCTCCTGGCGGAAGGCGCGTCGATCGAAGACATCGACAGTATGGCGGTGCGCTTCGGATTCCCGGTCGGGCCGGTCACACTGCTCGATGAGGTCGGGCTCGACGTCGCGGTCAAAGTCGCGGCAGTGATGCAGGAAGCGTACGGCGATCACATCGTGCCGGCACCAGGCGCGGGCGTTGCGGCCTTGGTGAAAGCAGGACGGTTGGGCCGAAAATCGGGACGGGGCTTTTACCTTTACAAGGGCGGCAAGAAGCGGGGCGTCGATGACAGCGTGTACGGCCTGCTCGGCGTCCACCCCAACGGCGGTCCGCGCCCGGCGGAGATTCTGCAGCGCCTCGTGCTGGGCATCGTGAACGAAGCGGCGCGAGCACTTGGCGAGGGCGTCGCCCACAGCGCGCGTGACGGCGACATCGGCGCGATCTTCGGATTCGGCTTTCCGCCATTCCGCGGTGGCCCGCTCCGCTACGCGGATGACCTCGGCGCGGAGCGCATGGTCAGCGATCTCGAGCGCCTCGCCGAACGCCATGGTGTCCGCTTCGCGCCATCGGAGGTGCTGCAGGAGCATGCCCGCCAGGGAACAAAGTTCTACGGCTGATGCTCCGCGCCGCTTTTCTCTGGTTGAGCGAGCAGCCTCGCATCTTTCGGTTCGTTCGCAAGAATCGACTCGCGCACAAGCTAGCGTCGCGGTTCGTCGCGGGCGAAACGATCGACGCAGCCATCACGACGCTGCGCGACCTCAACAACAGCAATCTGTCCGCGTCGCTCGACTTGCTCGGCGAATCGGTGCTCCACGCCGATGAAGCGCAGCGCGCCTGCCGGACGTACCTCGATGTCCTCGACCGCATCCGAGCCACCAACGCCAACGCGAACGTCTCGGTCAAGCTCACGCAGATGGGGCTCGACATCGACGAGCAGCTGTGCATCGCCAACATGCGCGCGATCATCGGGAAGGCAAAGCAGTTCGACTCCTTCGTGCGCATCGACATGGAGCAGTCCAGCTATACCGCCAAAGCGATCGCGCTCTTCAAAGACATCTTCTATCCGGAGTTCGGGAATGCCGTGGGCGTGGTGCTCCAGTCGTACCTGCGGCGGACAACGGCCGACGTGCGCACGATGATCGGTTTGGGTGCGCGCGTGCGCCTCTGCAAGGGAGCGTACCAGGAGCCGGAGGACGTCGCCTTCCCGCAAAAACGGGACGTCGATGCCAACTTCATCGATTGCATGGAACAGTTGATGGAGCGCGGCAACTATCCGGGCATCGCGACGCACGATCAGAGAATCATCGACCATGCCAAGGCGTTCGCGAAGCAAAAGAAGCTTCCCCTCGAGCGATTCGAGTTCCAGATGCTGTACGGTGTGAGACGCGACCTCCAGTACCGGCTGCGGCGCGACGGCTACAACCTGCGCGTCTACGTGCCGTTTGGAACGCATTGGTACCCGTATTTGATGCGCCGTCTCGCCGAGCGTCCCGCCAACATCGCTTTCATCACGTCGAGCATCCTCAAAGAGTGGACGACACGACGCTAGGCGGTTACCAGCAAGTGCACGGGCGTCCTCCGGCGTTTGGTGCGCCGGATGGCCAGGCCTACTCCGTCGCGACATTCGCCGACGATACGGGATCCGACGGCCGATACGGCGCAGCGCTCTTGTTCGTGCGCTGGGGCGAAGGAGAGCGCCCGGTTGGACACCTCGAGACCGATTACCTGGCCTTTGGCGCGACGCCCGACGAAGCGCTGGCGCCGGTGCTGGCGTTGACCCTGGAGCAGGTGAAGGCGCACCTCGACCAATGCGTCGCCCGGAGCAACGCGTGACCCTCACGAACGGTGTGGTGCTCGCGCGCACCGCCGGCGGGTACCGGGTTCACACCGACGCCGGCGAGATCACCGCCACGCTGCGGGGCAAACTCAAGTACCAGGACTCCGACCGCGTCGTCCCGGGCGACGTCGTCGTCCTCGAGGGCTCGACAATTAGCGAGATCCGGCCGCGCCGCTCGGTGCTGGCGCGGCGCGCGGCACAAGGCAGCAGCGGAGCCGGTCCGCGGCGCGCGCAGCCGGTGGCGGCCAATGTGGATCAGGTGATCGTCGTGACCTCCGCCCGTGATCCGGAGCCGAGCCCCAGAATGATCGACCGCTTCCTCATCATTGCGGAAGCGAACGGCCTTCCGGCGGCGGTGGTGCTCAACAAGATCGAGCTCGACCGCGCGATCGAGGAGACCCTGGCGCGCCGCTTCAAGACCGCCGGCTATCAACTGCTCGGAACGTCGGTGAAGGCCGATGAAGGCCTCCCCGCGCTGCGCGACTTGCTGCGGGGCCGGCACTCGGTGTTTACGGGCGCGTCGGGCGCGGGCAAGTCGAGTCTGCTCAATGCCCTCGAGCCGGGGCTCAAGCTGCGTGTCGGCGTGATCAGCGAAAAGTGGCGGACCGGCAAGCACACCACCACTGCCGCAGAGCTGGTGCCCGTTGCCGGCGTCGGTTACGTCGTCGATACGCCGGGCCTCCGCGAGATCGGCGCCTGGGGCATCGATCCCAACGAGCTGGGCGCCTGCTTTCCGGAATTCCGTCCATACCTCGATCAGTGCCGCTTCGACAATTGCCGCCACCTCGCCGAGCCCGGCTGTGCGGTGCGTGCCGCACCGGCGGGCGCGATCGATCCCGACCGGCTGGTCTCGTACGAGCGGATCTATGAGGAGATCAGCGAGCCTTCTTGGTCCAGCGGCCGGCGTCGCGGGAGGTGACCTTGGCCATCATCTGGGCGAACGCGTCGTCGAGGTCGATGCGCTGCGAGTTGGCGATGCAGATCACGACAAAGAGAATGTCGGCGAGCTCCATGGCCAGCGAGCCGGCCGGCTCATCGGCTTTCTTTTGCTTCGGACCGAACTGGTGATTGATCTCGCGAGCGAGCTCACCGACTTCCTCGGCGAGCCGCGCCACGTTGGCGAGCGGCGGGAAATAGCCCGCCTCGAACTGACTCACCCACTCATCCACGCGTTGCTGCGGTTCACGGAAGCTCATGGCTGACCTCGTCGCGCCCTTTCGGGGTGAGCGATACGCCGCCGTCGATCGGCTCAGCTCCTTGATCGCGCCGCCCTATGATGTGATCGATCCGGCAGAGCGCGCGCGTTATGCGGCATTGGACCGGGACAATATCGTCCACATCATGCTCCCGGAAGCGCCGCCGGGAGCGGCCGACGACGCGCGCTACCGCGTCGCCGGGGAACAGCTGGCCGCCTGGCGCCGCGCCGCTGTGCTGCGGCGCGATCCGGAGCCCGCACTCTACGTTCTCGCGCAGGACTTCACATTGCCGACGGGCGAACGCCGGACCAGACGCGGCGTGTTCGCGGCCGTCGCCGCGGAAGGGTACGAACCGCGCCGGATTCGGCCCCACGAGCGCACCCACGCCGGACCAAAGGCCGATCGGCTGGCGCTCATGCGCGCGACGGGGACCAACATCGAATCGATCTTTTTGCTCGCGCCCGATCGCGATCGTGCGCTTGCCACGTCACTCGTAGCTGTCACTGATGACAAGCCCGATGCCACCGCGGAGCTCAACGGCGTGGGGATCCGCCTCTGGATCGTGGGTGACCCGTCCCGCCTCCCCCTTCCCCCGGCCCCGTTGTACATCGCCGACGGGCACCATCGGTACGAAACGGCGAGCGCCTACGCGCAGGAGAACCCCGCCGCCGACCGCGTGCTCGCGCTGATCGTATCAGCGCAGGATCCGGGGCTCGCGGTTCTGCCCACGCACCGCGTGATCTTCGGGCCCGGCCGCGAGTTGGAGCGCTTGTTGCCGCGCTGGAGAGAATGGTTCGATGTTCAGGCGATCACCGGCGGCCGGGACCCGTTGACGACGCTCGCCTCCGTGGGGCGAGACCGCACCGCCTGTCTCGTCGCTGATCGCTCGCGGGTTCTCGCACTGCTGCTCAAACCCGGCGGGCTTCCTGATCGACTGCCGAGTCTGGCGCAAAGCACCGCGGTTCGCGATCTCGACGTCGCGCGGATCGAATCGCTGGTCGTCAAGGAGATTCTTTCGGCCGGGACGTCGACGCCGATCATCCGCTACGTTGCCGACGGCAACGAGGCACTTGGCATGGTCCAGCGCGGTGGCGCGGCCGTGGCGGTGCTGCTCAATCCCATGAAGGTGGAACAGGTGTTTGCCGTGGCGGATGCGGGAGACGTGATGCCGCCGAAGTCCACGTACTTCGTGCCGAAGGTGTCGAGCGGCTTAGTCTTGCGGCCCGTGTCGTAAGGCCGCGATCAGCGCTTTGCAGAACTGTGGCAGGTCGGCTGGCGTCCGCGACGAAATGAGATTGCCATCGACCACGACCGCGCTGTCTTCCCAGATCACGCCCGCATTCTCCATGTCGTCTTTGATGGCACGGACACTCGTTGCGCGTTTGCCTTTCAGAATCTTCGCCGAAATAGGGACCCAGCCTGCATGACAGATGAACGCAACCGGCTTCCCTGCCTGATAGATCTCACGCGTGAGCCGTAGGACCTTGTCGGAACGCCGCAGCTGATCGGGCGCGAATCCGCCCGGAATCACGAGCGCGTCGAAATCGGCAGCGTCGACCTGTTCCACATTGGTGTCGACGGTGACGGGATAGCCGCGCTTTCCCGGATAGGTCTTCTCACCCATTCCAGCGACTGTCGTGCTGGCTCCTTCTTCCTCGAGTCGGATCTTGGGATACCACAGCTCGAGGTCTTCGTACAAAGGGCCCGCAAAAAACAGAACGCGCATGCCTTTGAGTGTCATGCGAGGAACCTATATCTTTGGCAGTCGTGAGGCCACGCCAGCAAATTCTCGACAATCTGGACACGGTGTACCGTGAAGCGTACGAGCGAGCCAAGACGGCAAAGGATGATCGCCGTATGGCCGATCTCGACGCGGCCTATCAACGCGAACAGCTGCTGCTCGAAGTGCTGCTCGATATCCGCGACGGGCTGAGCGCTCCCGCCAAGCCAAAGCCGCCGTCCGATGCGGGAGCCAATCCGCTCGCGACCATCGATACCATCCGCCGAATCACCAAGCTCCGTTAGGAGGTACCTCGTGCGTCGTGCGTCGCGCGTCGTTGCGCTCGCGTTACTCACCGCCTGCGGTTCCACAGCCGATCTCGTGATCCAAGGTGGCCCCGTCTGGACGGGCCTCTCGACGGGCCGCGGCCGGGCGGGTGCGGTGGCCATCGCCGACGGCAAGATCCTCGCCGTGGGAGACTCTGCGGAAATCGCCCGCTACATCGGTTCCGGAACTCAGGTCGTGCATGCCGAGGGCGGCCTCATCATGCCCGGCTTTGCCGACGGCCACACGCATTTCATCAGTGGCGGCTTCCAGCTCGCGTCGGTGGATCTGCGTAACGCAGCGACGCCGCAAGAGTTCGTGCGTCGCCTGAAGGAGTACGCCGCCCATCTCAAGCCGGGCGAATGGATTCTTGGCGGCGACTGGGATCACACGTTGTGGCGCGGGGCGCCATTGCCCCGTCACGATTGGATCGACTCGGTCACGCCGAACAACCCGGTTTTCGTAGATCGCCTAGACGGGCACATGGCGCTCGCCAACGCGGCCGCGATGCGCGCGGCGAAGGTCACGAAAGACACACGCGACCCGGTGGGCGGCGAGTTACCACGCGACACGCGTGGTGAGCCGATCGGAATATTCAAGGACAACGCGGAAGGCTTGATCGGAGCCGCGATCCCGACTCCTGCTCCGGAGCAACAGGACTCCGCCCTGGCGCGCGCTCTGGCCCGTGCGGCATCGCTCGGCGTCACCGCGACGGGGAACATGTCGGCCTCGTGGGCCAATCTGGCGGCCTACAAGCGCATGGAGCGAGCCAACCGGATGACCATCCGCGTGTCGCTCTATCTCCCGATCGAGGACTGGCATACCGTCGCCGATAGCGTCCGACGCAACGGCGCCGGCGACGATTGGGTCCGCATCGGTGGAGTGAAGGGATACATGGACGGCTCGGCGGGATCGCGGACGGCATTCTTCTTCGAGCCGTTCTCCGACTCCGCGGGTTACCGCGGCTTGATGCGGCAGCCGGAATCGGATATGCGTGCCTGGGTTGGGGCGGCCGACTCCGCGGGCCTGCAAATCGCCGTGCACGCCATCGGCGATCGCGCCAACGCGATCATTCTGTCCATCTACGACAGCGTTACACACGCACACGGCGCGCGCGACCGGCGGTTCCGCGTCGAACACGCGCAGCATCTGCGGTCTCAGGAGATTCCACTGTTTGGTGCCCGGCGTGTCGTGCCTTCGATGCAGCCCTACCACGCCATCGACGATGGCCGCTGGGTCGAGCAACGCATCGGACCGGAGCGCATCAAGACGACGTACGCCTTCCGCACGCTGCTCGACACCGATGCGCCGCTGGCGTTTGGGTCGGACTGGACCGTCGCTCCCCTCGATCCGATGCTCGGTGTGTACGCGGCGGTGACCCGCCGCACCCTGGACGGCAAGAACCCCGGCGGCTGGGTGCCCGACCAAAAGATCACCGTCGGCGAGGCGCTCCGCGCCTACACCTACGGCAACGCCTGGGCGACGTTCAATGAGCAGAAGTGGGGCACGCTGGCCGCGGGAAGATTCGCGGATGTCGTAGTACTGGATCGCGATCCGTTCGCCGTGGCGCCGGAATCGCTCGGCACAATCCAGCCGCGCTTTACGATCGTTGGCGGGAAGGTGGTCTACCGAAAACAGTAGCGCGGGCCTAGCCCGAGTATTTGAATCCAGCCTCGGCGAGGGTAAGGGGCTCTCCCTCATGCTCCACACCCGCTCCCACCACCTCGCCGAGCACGAGCGTGTGGTCGCCTGCCGGTAGCGTCGCGAGGACGCGGCACTCGACCCATCCCAAGCTGTCCGCCAGAACCGGGACTCCGGATACGGGCGCCGGCTTGGTCTTGAGTCCCTTGAGCTTCTGTGGCGCCTGATTGGAGTTGCGTCCCAGCTTGCCGGCGAGGTCCCGCTGGCCGGTCAACAGCAGGTTGACCGCAAAGTGATGCGAATTGCGGACCATGCCGATCGTCTTGGAGGTGTTCTCGATTGCGACTACGACCATCGGCGGCTCGAACGCCGCCTGCGTGATCCAGTTGGCCGTCATCCCGTGGTCTTCGCCGTTGTGCGCCACGGTCACAACGTACAGGCCGTAGGGGAAGTGGCGGAGAATCGCTTTCTTCGCGGCCTCGTCCATGTCTTGAAGTAAGAGATCAGGCTATTTTTGAGCAATATGGCGACACGTCCCCGCACGGCTACGTCGCAAGCCAAGCGCACGCTCTCCAAGAGCGATCTGCTCGACATGTATCGGCTGATGCTGCTGTCCCGGCGCATCGACGACCGGGAAATTCAGCTCAAGCGTCAAAACAAGATCTTCTTCCAGATTTCGGGGGCTGGGCACGAAGGGGTGTTGGTCGCGGCTGGAAAAGCCTTGCGCCCATCCTACGACTGGTTCTATCCATACTATCGCGACCGTGCGCTCGCCCTGACGCTTGGCATGACGCCCACCGAGATGTTCCTCTCGGCCGTCGGCGCCGCGGACGATCCCAATTCCGGCGGGCGGCAGATGCCCTCCCACTGGGGTCACAAACAGCTGAACATCGTCAGCCAATCGAGTCCGACCGGGACGCAGTTCCTCCAGGCGGTCGGCTGCGCCGAGGCGTGGCTGCGCTATCACAGAATCGACGACCTCAAGGAGAAGCCGATCCACGGCGACGAGGTCGTGTACTGCTCCGCCGGCGACGGCACTACGAGTGAAGGCGAATGGTGGGAGGCGTTGAATACCGCCAGTAATCTCAAGCTGCCGGTGCTCTTCCTTATCGAAGACAACAAGTACGCCATCTCCGTGCCGATCGAGGTGCAGACCGCCGGTGGATCGGTTTCCAAGCTGGTGAGCAATTTCCCCAACCTCCGCATCGAAGAAGTCGATGGCTGCGACCCGATCGCCTCTTACGAGGCCCTGACCCACGCGGTCGATTGGTGCCGCCAACGCAAGGGCCCAGCGCTCGTGCATGCGCACGTCACCAGGCCTTACTCACACTCCCTCTCCGACGACGAGATCCTCTACAAGCCCCCGCGCGAGCGTGAGGACGAAGCCAAGCGCGACCCGGTGGCGATCTTCCCCAAGCGTCTGTTGGACGACGGCGTGGCGACGGCGTCGGAGCTCGAGGCGATCAAGGCGCAGGTTGAGGAAGAGATCCAGGTTACCGCCGACATGGCGCTAGCCTCGCCACAGCCCAAGCCCGAGACCGCCCTGCTCTGGGTGTACTCGCCCGACGTCGATCCGACGTCCGAGCAGTTCGACACCGAGGACGATCCGCATTTCACGGGCGAGCCGACCACCATGGTGGATCTGCTCAACGCCTGCATGAAAGACGAGATGACGCGCGATCCGCGCATCCTCGTGTTTGGCGAAGACGTCGCGGACGTGAGCCGCGAGCAGTATCTGAAGGAAGTGAAGGGCAAGGGCGGCGTCTTCAAAGTCACGTGGGGCCTGCAGCGCCAGTTCGGCAGCGACCGCGTGTACAATTCACCGCTCGCCGAAGCCAATATCGTCGGGCGCGCGATCGGACTCGCCACGCGCGGGCTCAAACCGGTCGTCGAGATCCAGTTCTTCGATTACATCTGGCCGGCCTATCATCAGATCCGCAATGAGCTGGCGACCCTGCGCTGGCGTTCGAGCAACGCGTTCAGCGCCCCGGCCGTGATCCGCGTGACGTACGGCGGGTATCTCAAGGGCGGCTCGGTCTATCACTCACAGACCGGCGCCGTCGTCTTCACATCGGTGCCCGGGCTGCGGGTCATTTGCCCGTCCACGGCGCTGGATGCCAACGGTCTGTTGCGCACCGCGATTCGCAGTGATGATCCCGTCCTTTTCCTCGAACACAAGCACCTCTACCGCCAGACGTACAACAAAGCCCCGAATCCCGGCCCGAACTTCATGATTCCATTCGGCAAGGCGAAGGTGGTGCGGGAGGGGACCGCGGTTACCGTCGTGACGTACGGCGCCGTGGTGCAACGCACCCTGGTTGCGGCAAAGGAGCTCGAGGAAAAGGAAGGCGTCAGTGTCGAAGTCATCGACCTCCGGTCGCTCTCTCCGGTAGACTGGGAGACGATCGAGGCCTCGATCAAGAAGACCAACAAGGTGATCGTTGCCTACGAAGACGCCTACTCCTGGGGGTACGGCGCCGAGATAGCCGCGCGCATCGCCGACCAGTGTTTCCCGTGGCTCGACGCCCCGATCAAGCGGGTCGCGTCGACCGACACGTTCGTCGGGTACGCGCCCGACCTCGAGGAATACATCCTGCCACAGGTGGAGGATCTCGCGAAGGCGATGCGCGAGTTGCATGCGTTCTAAGCCGGCGCTCGCCTACACTCTCCTTTTCTTCTTGTCGGGTGCCACAGGGCTCATCTACGAGCTCCTCTGGGTCCGCATTCTCTATCAGTCGTTCGGCTCGACCATCCAGTCCGTGACTACCGTCGTCGCCGCCTACATGGGCGGCCTCGGCCTTGGCGCCTGGTTGCTTGGGCGTGTCGCGGACCGCTCGCCGCGCCCGGCCGTGTTGTACGGTTGGCTCGAGATCGCGATCGGCGTGTTCGGCATCGTGTCCCCCTTGGTGCTCGGTCTCGCGCACTGGATCTACATCGGCACGGCCGGGGCACTATCGCTCGGCGGCGGCGCGAGCGTCGCACTCCGATTTGGACTGGCCGCGCTCGTTCTCATGATCCCCACCACGCTCATGGGCGGGACGCTGCCCGTATTGACCCGCGCGTTGATGGGCCAAGATCGTGGGTTGCTCAAGCAGTCACTGGGCCGTCTCTACGGTTTGAACACGCTCGGCGCGATGACGGGCACCGCGTTCGCCGGGTTCTTGCTGATCGAGTTTCTCGGAGTGCGTACTTCGCTCTGGATAACCGCGGCGATCAACCTCGCGATTGGGGCGGCGGCGATCTCACTCGGTCGACGAGACGCCGTCGTTGAGCCGAGTCGCGAACCGGGGGAGAACCCCGACTTTCCGCGTGATCATCTTCGTACTCTCGCCCTGGTTCTTCTGGCGCTGACCGCCTTTGCCTCGCTGCTCGACGAGATTGCATGGACGCGCGTGCTGGTCATGGTCGTGGGGGGATCCACGTACGCGTTTACGCTCATCCTGCTGGTGTTCCTGATGGGCATCGGTCTTGGCAGTGTGGTCGTCGCGCGGGAAAGCATCCCGCGCGCCGACACCGCGGCGGCAGCGGGGTTGGCGCAGGGTCTCGCCGGGGTCGGCGCGGCAGCGTTTTTCCTGTTCCTGGCCCTCTTGCCGGGTTATGTCATCGCTGTTTTTCAAATCCCCAACCTTGGGGCCGCGGGCCGCCTGCTGTTCCTCGGCGCGGCCATCGGGTCCGCGCTCCTCGTGCCCGCGCTCGGCATGGGCATGACCTTCCCGCTGCTCGTCGAGCTCACCGCGCGCCAGCGCGAGGCGCGCGGAGCGGACGTCGGGATGGCCTACGCGCTCAACACCGCCGGTAGCATTCTCGGTGCCGTGCTCGCCGGCTTTGTGCTGGTGGCCACGATTGGCACCCAGGCGACGCTTCGCATCGGATTAGTGATCAACGGATTGGCGGCGCTCGCGTTGGCATGGGCGAGCGCGCGGGGGATCGCGGAGCACTCGACTGAGCACCGGCGGATGCAGGCTCGCGTCCTGGGTGCGGCGATCCTGGGGATGATCGCACTCGTTGTCGCCGTGGCTGCCCGGGATTGGAGCACGCGCCTCATCGATCTCGGACCCACGATCTACGCGCGCCAGCATATGGATGCCGGGACCCGCCGGGCCTTTCTCGAGCACGAGGGCGCCCGGCAGCTCGCGTTTGTCGAAGGCCGCAACGCGACGGTCAGCGTCTGGGAGAGCGATGTGGGCCGCTCGCTGCGCGTCAACGGCAAAGTCGACGCATCTGATCGCGGCGACATGGGCACCGAGATCATGATGGGGCTCGCGCCGATTACCGCCCGCCCCGGGGCATCCAAGGCTCTGGTCATCGGATATGGCAGCGGCGTCACGACTCACGTCCTCGCCGCGACGCCCGGAATGCGGCAAGTGCGCGTGATTGAAATCGAACCCGCCGTGCTCGCGATGGATAGTCTGTTCCATCACGTCAACGGCCGGGTGCTCGACCAGCCCGGCGTGTCGCGTGTGACGGACGATGCGCGAAGCGCCCTGCAGCTGCAGCGGGACCGCTTCGACGTGATCGTTTCGGAACCTTCGAATCCGTGGGTCGCGGGAATCGCCACGCTGTACACGCCGGAGTTCTTTACGATTGTGCGCCGGCACCTCGCGGAGGACGGCGTCTTCTGTCAATGGGTCCAGCTCTATCAGCTCCCATTGCCCATCGTTGCCGGAATCGTACGCAACGTGCGCGCGGTGTACCCGCATGTTGAGGTCTGGTTTGGCGAGTATCCCGACCTGCTGGTACTTGGCTCGGCACGCCCGTTGTCGTATGACTCGACGTGGGTTCGCCGCCTGGTGGGACCTACCGGCGCCTTGGGTGACCTCGCGCGCGAGTGGCTCAACATCGACACACCAGCGGAGCACCTAGGCCACCGGCTGCTTGGCGAGCGCGGCGTCAGCGATCTCCTCACCCGCGCCAGCTTCGCTCATACCGACGACCATCCCCGCCTCGAGTTTGCTGCGGCACGAAGTTTTCTGGCTCCCGGGAATAGCGTGGCGGCCGTGTTTGATTCGCTCGCGCAGATCGGCGCGGCAAGTGGTGATGGAGCTCCCGCCCTGCTGCTCGCTCGGACCCTCGCGATGCGCCGGGGCGATGCCGCCGTCTTGCCGTACCTCCAGGCTCTTCGGCGCGCCGAGCCGGTCCCCGGTGAGTATGCGGTGCGCGAGGCCCGCATTCGGCTTGCCCTGCGCGACACGGTCAGCGCGGAGGTGATGCTTGCCGACGTGTATTCACGCGGACGGCGGGACGGGAAAGCGTGGGCGGACGCGCAACTACTCAAGGGGCTGATCGCGACGGCACGGCAGGAGCCGGCGTCACGCGTGCTGGCATTCCTCGACGCGGCCCTCGCCGCTGGTGCGGATACCGCGCAAGCGCGGGCCGCCCTCGCGTTGCTCGCGGTGCGAGACTCCTCCTGGAAACGAGCGGCGACCGAGGCCCTCGGCGCGCTCCGCGCGGGCAGAGGCAGTTTCCGCCATCCGTATGCCGCCTACTTCCTGAGCGAAGCTCTGGGGCACCTCACGCTGGATGGGCCGCCATCGCTTGCAGACAGTGTGATGGCGGTTGCGGTGGCGAGTCGCCCGGGCATGGCTCGGTATCGCGAGTTGCGCGCTTTAGCCGCCGTGCGCGCAGGGTCGTGCGACGTCGCAGTGTCCGAGTTCATCGAGATGCTGCAGTTCGGGATCGAGCGGCAGGATGGCCCGGCGTTAGTGCGACAATGCCGGGCAATGGGACAGGCTAGCGAGGCGAGGCCGGCCCCGGGGGTTGTCGAACGGAGGAGGGGGAAGGGCTCGAACTGAGCACGTCGCGGATCTCACCCGCGGCCGCGATGACATGATCGACGTCTCGCGACAGCGCCCGAGCCTGTTGTGTGGCATGCGTCAGATCACTGAGCACCGCCGCCACACCCGCGGATCTCAGACGCAGCAGGTCGAACCGGACGTTTTGCATGGCCAGCACGCACGACTCGATCTGCTCTTCGACGTTCTTGCGACGCGCCAGCAGATCGCTCAACGCCTGCCGCTGGCGATCGAGTAGGCTGAGTTGCCGCTCGCGCTCCGCGCCCTCCTCGTGATGCTTCACCGCCTCGATCCGCACTTCGATCCGCGCGAGGGCGCCATCGTCCATATCCGCGCTCATTCCGTACAACATGCGCGCGAGGTCCTCGGCTCGTTTCAGCAGCGCGTCGACGGTCACGACCACGTCCGGCAGCAGCTTGCGCTCTGACGTGGGCACTCGCTCCATGATCTTGAGAATGGCCTCGCGGTCGTTGCGAACCAGCCGGATCGTATCCACGTGGCGTCCGAATTCATCCGCTTTGGGCGGCGCCAACGCGCGGCGCGGGCCGAGCAGGGCTTCCCGCGCATCGGGTGCCGCGGGGCGATTGAGGACGTCGCGCCACGAGTATCCGTTTTGCCACAGCTTCATGTACTGCGGGAGCAATCCAAACGCGCCCCACGGGACGGTGACGAAGAGCGACCACCCCAGCCCGCCGCCTTGAATCAGATCGATCAGCATCAGGCCGCCGCAGACCGACGCCCACGAGACGAACGAATCCCTGAACCTCGCGACCATGCGGGGTTCCCCACTCGGCGTGAGGTCGCTCTTGGGATCGCGTTTCGGGGTGGGTCGAGTAGCCCGGCGCCGCTCGGGCCGGCCACCACCCGACTGTCGGGCCGGGGGACCGCCACCCAAACGCGACTCGGGTCGCGCGAGCGCGCCCGCACCCAGGCCAAGCCCTCCGCCGCTCGTGCGACGCGAAGGACGATACGGCGGCGCACTGCGCGATTCGAGTGCCCGCCGCAGCGCGTCCGCAGTCGGCCAGCGCGCCTCGGGTTCTTTTTCGAGCGAGCGCATCACACACGAAGCGAGATCGTCTGGACAGGTCGGAGACCTATCCTGCAGGTTCGGCGCCTGCTCCGTGATCTGCTTGAGCAGAATGCCGGGCACGGTTGGAGCCGAGAACGGCAACTCCCCCGCGAGCATCTGATAGCCGACTACCCCGAGGCTGTAGATGTCCGACCGTCCGTCGATCTCCCGATCGCCGGCCGCCTGCTCGGGGCTCATGTAATGGGGGGTCCCGATGGCAACCCCGGTCGCCGTCAGCGTCCCGGGCCCGGTCGTGGACGTCAGCGCCTTGGCGATCCCGAAGTCGGTGAGGATCGTTCGGCCGCGGCTTCCCTCAAGCAGGATGTTGTCGGGCTTGACGTCGCGATGGATGATGCCGAGGGCGTGTCCGGCGCCGAGGGCGTCCGCCGTTTCCATCATGATGCGTCGGGCTTCTTCAGGTGGCAGCCGCTCGCGGCGTTTGAGGCGCGCCGCGAGCGATTCACCATCCACGTAAGCCATGACGAAGTAGACGAGCCCGTCGGGGCCCTCGCCGACGGAGTGAATCGGAACGATGTGCGGGTGTGAAAGGCGGGCGGCCGTTTCGGCTTCCCGCAGAAACCGTATGCGGATCTCCTCGCGAAACGCGAGGTCCGGCGGCAGCACCTTGACGGCGACCTTCCGCTTGAGCCGCTCGTCGCGGGCGTGATAGACCACGCCCATGCCGCCCCGGCCGATCTCGCCTTCGAGCGTAAACGAGGAGCCGAGAGCCTGACTCAGCCGCTGCGCCAGCAGGTCGCTCATGCGTCTCTGCAATCCATTCGAGGCCAAAAAGATACTCGTCAAGCGTCTACTTGGCAGCCAAGCGCCGCTTTGGCGGCGTAATTCGGAACGGACCTGCCGTCTAAGGTGTTTTTTCGTGGCATGGACGGTGCATTCACCGTCCCGGAATGTTGTCCCTGTAACCCAAGATCGGAGAATCCATGTCAGACCGGATGACTTTGCCCGTCCTGCCGCTGCGCGATGCCGTGTTGTTTCCGGGCGTTGCGACGCCGATTGGCGCGGGCCGTCCAGCGACATTGCGGGCCATAGAAGCCGCCCTGAAGCAACCCGACCGCAAGGTCTTTGCAGTCAGCCAGAAAGAGAACGTCGATCAGGTTACCCCTGGGGTGCTCTATACCACCGGCACGATCGCGCGGATCAGCCAGGTCCAGCGCAATCTCGGTGGCGTTCAGCTGATCCTCCACGGCGACGCCCGCGGTACCGCAGTCCACTATACCGAGACCAGCGGCTATTTCGAGGCGACCGTCCGAGAGGCGGCGGATCTCCCTCCCCTCAATGAGAAAGATCCGGCGTTCGTAGCGTTGCATCGCGAAGTCCGCGAGCGCGCGGCCGAGCTGGGGCAGAAGTCCGGCCTGCCGACCGAGGTCGTACAGCAGGTCCTGCAGGGAGTCGCGGACCCCGGCGCACTCGCCGACCTCGTCGCCGGACATCTCGACATTCAGTCGCTCGAACGCCAGCAGCTGCTCGAAACGCTCGCTGTGGAAGACCGGCTGCGCCGGGTGCTCGTCCACGTCCAGCGCCAGATCGCCGTTTTGGACGCCCAGGAAGACATCAAGTCGCAGGTGCAGGAAGAGCTTGGCGAGCGCCAGCGGGAGATGTTGCTGCGCGAGCAGATGAAGGCCATTCGCAAAGAGCTCGGTGAGGAGGAAGAGGCGGCGGAGGCCGACGATCTCAAAAAGCGGCTCGACGCCCTGGACTTGCCCGAGGCCGCCCGAACAGAAGTCGATCGCGAGCTCGCGCGCCTCGAGCGCGCCGGCCGGGAATCGATGGAAGCGCAGGTCATTCGGACCTATCTCGAGACCGTCGCCGAGCTGCCGTGGAACAAGCGCGCCGAGGAGTCGCTCGATCTCAAGCGGGCCGAGGAAATCCTCGAGGAAGACCACTACGGGCTTCAAGACGTCAAGGATCAGGTGCTCGAGTTCCTCGCCGTGAGGCAGCTGCGGCAGCAGCAGCCCAAGACGGAGGCTCCGGGCAACGAGGATGATCGTGCCTCGCGCGCGCCGACCTTGCTGTTTGTCGGGCCGCCGGGCGTCGGCAAGACGTCGATCGCCAAGTCCATCGCCCGGGCGATGGGGCGCCCTTACGTCCGCATCTCACTCGGCGGCGCGCGTGACGAGGCCGATATTCGCGGCCACCGGCGCACGTACGTGGGGGCGATGCCGGGCCGCATCATCCAGGGCATGAAGCAGGCGGGCGCAAAAAACCCGATCTTCCTGCTCGATGAGGTCGATAAGCTCGGTATCTCCTTCCAGGGAGATCCCGCCGCGGCGCTGCTCGAAGTGCTGGACCCGGCGCAGAATGACACGTTTACGGACCACTATCTCGGCGTGCCGTTCGATCTGTCTGAGGTCCTGTTCATCGCGACCGCGAACTTCATCCAGAACATTCCTGGACCACTGCTCGACCGCCTCGAAACGGTCAATTTCGCCGGGTACACCGAGCGTGAGAAACTCGAGATCGCCAAGCGCTATCTCGTGCCGCGGCAGCTCAGAGAAAACGGACTGCGTGCTGATCAACTGACGCTGAGTGACGGTGCACTGAGCGAGATCATCGCGAGCTACACGCGCGAGGCCGGTGTCCGTCAGCTCGAGCGCGAGATCGGCAAGCTGGGACGGAAGATCGCCCGCAAGATCGCCGATGGCGCCTCACAACAAGTCACCGTCGGGCCGAAGGACATCCCCGATCTCATCGGGCGGCCGAAGGTACACCCCGAGCGCATGGCGGGCGAGGATCAAGTCGGCGTCGCCACCGGGATGTACTACACGCCGGTGGGCGGCGACATCATGTTCGTCGAGGCCAGCGTGATGCGCGGCAAGGGAGAGCTGGTCCTGACGGGGCAACTCGGCGACGTCATGAAGGAATCGGCGCGGGCCGCGCTGACCTACGCCAAGTCGCATGCCGATCTGTTGGGCATCCCGGAAGGGGCGTTTATCGACACGGACATCCACGTCCACGTCCCGGCCGGCGCGATTCCCAAGGATGGTCCGTCCGCCGGAATCACCATGGCCAGTGCCCTCGTGTCGGCCCTGTCCCGGCGACCGGCTCGGCACGACATCGCCATGACCGGTGAGATCACGCTGCGGGGCCGCGTGCTCCCGATCGGCGGAGTGAAGGAAAAGGTCCTTGGCGCGGTTCGCGCGGGGATTAGAACGGTGATTCTACCGAAGGAAAACGAGCGCGACCTGGAGGACCTGCCGGAGGAAGTGCGGAAGACGCTCGACGTGCATCTCGTCGAGGAGCTGGGCGACGTCCTCAGCTTGGCATTGCGCGGGGCGCGATTCGAATCGGGGCACCTGATCTTCGAGACGGAAGCGCCGATTGGCCTAGCTGGCGCTCACTCCGGCCACCACTAAGTCGACAGCCGCCTCGCGCCAGCGCTCCCGGAGCGAGGGTTCATCCGCGCCGAGGGGGGGGGCGCTGGCGGCGACCACCGCTTCCATATGGAGATAGCCGACCATCAGAATCAGGGCTTGGGCAGCGGCCAGGTGCGGATCAAGATCATCTCGCACCTGGCCTAACCCTTGTCCTTCCGCAAGCAATACGACGAGTCGATTGATGGCAGGCGCGAAGGCGGCCCCCGAGCGCGTGCCCTGCCCTATCAGTGCGACCATCTGTGGATCCTGGGCCAGAAAGTCGAATTGCGTGGACAGGGTCAGCCGCAAGCGCTCCAACGGCCCACCCAGCGGGAGCGCTAGCTCTGCCAGTGCCTTTTCTAACTCGCCGGCGGATTGGGTGAGCACCGCTTGGAAGAGGCCGCGCTTGGAGTGGTAGTAGTAAAACAGCAGCTGCTTGTTGACCCCCGCCCGGCGCGCGATCTGCTCTACGCGCGCGCCCGCGAAGCCGCGCTTGGCGAACTCTTCGCGGGCCGCCGCGACGATGCGTAATGCTCTATCGTTGCTGAGCTTAGGTGGCACAGTGCGATTTCGTCAACCGTTTGGTTGATGAAATCTATGGTCCATCGCTCGGCGCCGCCACTGGCCGCGCCGTTGGCTTGGGAGCGGCCGGCCACTGCACCCCCAAATCGTTCCAGTTCAGGATCGTGTTGAACACGAGCGCAAAGCTCCCCTGCGTCTCCCACCGCCAGAACGGCCGGATCGCGAACAACACGACATGCCCCTGACCGACGGGGGCATCGAGCACCGCCGGCCGACCGGTCAACTCCTCGCCGCTCACGAGTAGTCCCGACAGCCGCAGGGAATCCCGCTTCTGATGGAAGGCTAGCACGACCCGCGGGCGCATCCGGGCCTGCGCGGCCGTGAGGTCGGGATCCTGATCCTCCGGAATGTCGGTGCTGGTATCAACCTGGAAGAGCGGCGATTGGTTGAAGTAGACGGCCAGCGTGTCCGCGTATCCGTACGCGATCGGACTGCTGGCGTCCTTCATCACCGCCCTGTAGATGGCCCCGGACGCGCGCAGCTGGCGCGCGGGCGTGATGTCCACGCCGCGGGTCACGCCGTAATCCGTGAACACCGCCGACGTGCCACCCTCGGTAATCACGACTCCACCGGCGGCAATCCACTGACTGAGCGCGGCCATGCCTTCAAGACCGATGCCAGGTCGGACGTCGTCTGTGGAATCGACTCCGCCGAGGTTCGGCGTCAGCGCGCTGCGCCGCCACGGTATCGGCGGCCCGTTCATCGGCAGTCCGTTGACGATTTGCTGAGCGTTGTTCGACACGTACGGGAGCACCAGCACGTTGAACTGCTTCAGCAGTTCACGATTCTTGAGCTGTTGGACACTGAGATACCGATACGGGATTCCCAGCACGTCGAACGCGTAGCGCACCCACCCCTCGTTCTGCGTGTTCAACCAGGAGTGGACGAGGGCGATCTTCGGCAGGTCGAGCTCGTGCTTGGCGACTTGTGGCATTGTGGCCACGCCGACGACGTTCAAGCCAAGTGACTCAGCGGCCTGCCTGATCCGCGCTTGTGCGATTCCATCAACGATGGTCGTGCCCCTTCCAAATGAGCGTCGATCCATGCTGAATGAGTCTTCGCTCGCCCACATGCGGACGTCGCGCAAGGCGAACCGGAATTGGATCAGCCCGCTCTCGGTGGTCGGAGCGATCAGATATGCCGCGGCCCCGCTGGCACCCGATAGCTGACCTTTGACCCGCGCGTCCGCCGTCATGGGAGTCGCGGGTGCGTGCAGCACCGTTGTGTCGTTGATCGGACGCAGCGCGACATTGCGAACGTACTGCAGCGTCCACCCGGTATCGTCGTACGGCGGTGGATCGTTCGCCCCGTAGTCCTGTTTGCTGAAGTAGCTCTTCGCGAGCGGCCCATACGGTTGATCGAGCGGCACGATGTAGTCACCCGCCGCGATGTCCGCACCGCCGGCCTTGAACGGCTGATCCGCGCGTCGCACCTCGATTCCGTGAAAGCGGAGCAGGTTCACGAGATTCGCCGTCTCGACCGGCCGCGCTTGGCTCGCGGGAATGACGAACGCGTTCGGTCCGTCCTTGGCGTGCCCCCGCTCCACAGCCCGCACACCCTTGCGATAGAACTGGTCCAGATAGCGATGCCCATTGCGCGCCATGTAGTTCAGCGCGATGAGCAAAGCCGATTGCTGGTAATTGATGTTGTTGCGAATGCACCACCGCACGCCGTTGAGCGGCGGGTTGGGCCGGAACCATTCGACCGAGGTCTGACGATCGGGAAGCTTCACGGTGTGACAGTCGGCTCCGCGCGAGGTGTACGTCTCGTAGAATCGGCCGATCGAGTTGTGCCCGTTTGCCACCCAGAACATGTAGTTGGGAGTCCAGCCGTCGTAGAAATCATGGGTCCACACGCCGGGGAGCCCGCGACTCGTCAGCGCCGTGATCTCCTGGAACGCGAGCTCGTTCCACTCGCTGATGACGATGGGGTCGAGCTCCCGGTTGTATGGCCCGGTCCCGGTCGATGTATAGAGGAAGGGGACAGACTCGTGGAGATCGTGGAGCACCGTGGGGTGCCAGGCGAAAAACGCCTTCATCATGGTCTGAGTCAGCACCTGCGACATGACGATGCCATCGCGGTTGTTGTCGTGCGCGGTGTACTTGCCCCAGTAAATCAATCCAGGACCGACGTTCTTGTTCGCCTTCCGGTAGCGATAGATGTCGACCATGCGGTCCCGCCCATCCACCTCGGTGACTGGCGTGATGAGTGTTATGACGCTGTCGCGGATCTGCCGGATGAACGGCGTCTCCTCGACGGCCAGCCGGTAGGCCAGCTCCATCAGCATTTCCGGCGAGCCTGTCTCCGGGGAGTGGATCGAACCGGTCGCGTAGTAAATCGGTTTCCCGGCCGTGATCAGCCGCTGCGCGGAGTCGGCGGTCAGGCGTCTCGGGTCGGCCAGTGCGGCGGTGATGTCGCGATAGTGATCGAGCTGCGCGATGGTGGCCGAATCGGCGATCGCTGCGACGATCATCGGCCGTCCCCCATCGCTCTTGCCGAGGTCGAAGACCTTGACCCGCGGCGACGCATCGTCGAGCGCGTGGAAGTAGCGCGTGATGTCGGCGACATAGGAGAGATGCCCGACCGTCCCGGGCACATACCCGAGCACTTTCAGGGGCGTCGGGACGCGGGCGTCGGCCGGGAGGTGGTCGGTGAGCTCGGTGTTGAACCGCAGCTCGGTCGTCAGTTCACGAATCCTTGCGGTGTAAGCCGTGTCTACGGGTTGCTGGAGCGCGAGGAGCGCGAGGGCGGCGTGGACCATGCGACGTTCTCCGGAATGCGGGACAGACCTTCCTTGAGAAAACCCAACAGCAAACGATTCACCTTGTCGGCGGCTTCTTCTTGTGCGTTATGGCCGGCGTGCTCGAGCAAAACGAACTCACTGCGCGGCAGCTCGCGCCCGAAGCGGCTACCGTCCCGGACCGAAATCAACCGATCCGCATCACCCCACAAAATCAGCGTGGGTGTCTGCACGCTGGCAAGACGTCCACCGAGCGTGTCGAAGCTGAATTCCCGAAGCACACCTCGCAACGCGCGCCCAAAGTTCGGGTCGGGGACCGGTGCGTAGTACTGATCGACATCGGCTTCGGTGACTTTGTTCGGATCGGCGAAGGTCGAACGCAGGATGCGGCCGGTGACCCAGCGGGCTCGAAACGAGGTGACGATCGCGCCCACGAACGGCCAGCGCGCGATCTTCAGCACTCCCGGCCAGCTCACGCCGAAGCCGGCGGCGTCGATCAAGACGAGACCCCGCACCCGGTCGGGATGCACCAGGGCGACTTCGGCGGCAATCGCACCCCCCATCGAGTGACCGACCAGCACCGCACTCGCGATCCCCAGCGAGTCGAGCAGCGACACAACCAGGTGGGCGTACTCGGCATTGTGGTATCCGTGCGCCGGCTTATCAGAGAATCCAAAGCCGCGATTATCAAATGCGACGACGCGGTACCCCGCGGCCACGAGTGGGGCGAGCTGATAGCGCCAGCCATACATCGAAGCGCCGATGCCGTGAATGAACACGACCGGTGTCCCGTTTCCGGAGTCAATCAGCCGGAGTCGCGTTCCATCCACTGTCCGGTAGTGGGCGCGGAACGGGGTCCCCGCGGGATAGCGTTGCGCTTCTGGAATCGCCGCCGCGCGGCAGGCAGACACCAGAATGATGCTGCAGCAAACGAATCGCCGGGGACTCACGAGGGTGTCTGTAACGCGCGTCGCGCGAGCAAGAGAATGAGCGGATGGGAGGTCCATAAGCCTGTGACCGCATCGCCATCGCCCGACGTGATCACGAGGTGAGCCTCATCGATTAGCAACACCGTGGCATCGGGTGTATCGCCTGCCGGCTGGAGCCAGGACGGGGCGTCTTCGGGCATCCCGCCGCGCATGCGAACCTTCAGCTGCGCACGGTCAGCAGCCCGTCTCCAGGCGGGCAGCGTCGGTCGCCACAGCTCGAGCGCCATGACTCCTTCTACACTTCGTTCGGCGCGTGCCACCAATTGCATCAGGAGATTGGCGACTGCCCGATTGCCGGCGACTTCCCTGACCACCGGTTCGCCCGGTCGTGAGATGTCGCGGAGTTGCCGGCCGAGGCGATCCAAGGCCTCCCCCTGCAGCGTCGCGAGGTGCGCGAGCAGAGACTGCGGGTCCGTGGGCCGATAGCGGGCCGGCCGGTTGGGTGGCGGCGTCCGCGTGGCGGCACCGCGCGCGACCAGCCCCTCTAGGGCGCTGTACGCGTTCGCGCGCGCCACCCTGGCACCGCGGGCGACGGCATAGCCCGTCGACGGGCCGAGACGGAGCAGAGTCGCGTAGGCCAATGACTCGGTGGGCGTGAAGCCAAAGGGTGTCAGATCGAGTGCCACTGTAGTAGCAAATACTACTACTTGTTTCTGCCGTACACCACGACTAGATGACGTTCAGCGGAATCCCCAGAATTCTGGCGATCAACGCCAGTCGGAAGGTGACGTCCGTCTGGCGTTGTGCCGGACTCTTCCCCGGGCCTTCGAGGGGGAAGTAATGCGAAATCACGGGGTTCGTGGACTTCGGCATCGCGCGCAGGCCCCCGGGGCTCCAGATGCCGCTTTCGTCGCATTCGCTGTACAGCCGAGCTAATACCCGATTGGCGCTGGGCACCTGGCGGACGATCCCCAAGCGGGCGAGCAATTCCAGCCAATAGACCGCGAACGCCACATCGCTCACCCGACCCTGGGCGTCGGCATGCAGCGGGTCGCCCAGGAGCTCGAACAGCGGCCGAAAGACCTTCTTGCCGGCCAGAATGAAGAATGACCGGCGCGACGTCGGACTCGAAAAGTAGGACGCCAGCCGCTCGAGAAAGCCGGCCCGCTCCCGCTGGACCGCCGGCATGAACGCGAGCATCTCGATCGAGAAGACGGTCGGCGGATAGGCGAGCGGGTCAAGCACGGTCTTGCCTTGCGCCTTCTTGAACGGCTTCTGCGCCAGCTCGCTGCGCAGATACATGGAAATATCGCTCGCGATGCGATGCGCCGCGCCGCGCAGCCGCGGATCGTCCTGGTGCGCGCCGCGCGCGAGTGCCGCCGCGGCCGCCTGCGCTCCCATCCCCCGCGCCCAGAGGCCGAGGCCGGGATCACTCTTGGCGGCTCGCTGGAACTCGACGAGCAGCGCGGGATCGTCATCACGCGACAGCAGCCGGAACAGGAACCGATCGGCGAACCGAAACACCCGCGCGTCACCTGGCCAGCCCAGCTCGAGCAAACGGCGGTACTGGGTGATGGTACCGACTTCTTTCCACCCCATGGCCTTCGATGGTGCCGGTGCCAGCAGATTCGCACCCCAGAGCCCCGTGTCCTTCTGCTTGCGAGCGATCGCGAGAGCTTCCTTGTAATGCAGGATCTGCTCGCGGAGCGCGGTTACTTGTTCGAAGTCACGAGCCGACTCGGGGACAACTTCGGTGAGCGTGCGATACTGAATTGGAAGACTGGCTGCCTCGTACAACCACGAGAGAGGCACCGTATGCGTGGAGGGAATCTCCAACGCCGCTCCCATGTAGGAGGTCGGAACAGCTGGTGCTGCTGGGTTAAAAACGGGCGCAAACTTACCCGCCCCCCGGCCAATAGGCAATCGCCGGAGATTAACCCATTACGCTCCAAGATGTTCCGAAACTCCCGCAGCGGTGCAATCTGCTGCACGGCTCAGGGCTGCGGCCGCTGGAACTCCGAAGCAGGCAACCAGCGGGGCATCGCTGGATCGTTTGCGATGGCGCGCGCCGTTCGCACCGTGACGCGCACTTGTTGCGCCATGCCATCATAGCGGAACGCCCGCTGATACTCATCGCTTGGCTGATGATAGCGCTCCTGGTTGTACAGGTTCTCCTGCTGTTCGCCCCAGCCCTTCGGACGTCCAACGAAATCGATGCCCGGTTTGATCGAGAGCGCGGGCACGCCGGAACGCGCAAACGGAAAATGATCGGAGCGGAAAAACGACCCGCGCACGTCCGGTTGGGATTCTACTTTCAGCGACTCCGCGCGGGCGGCGGCCACGAAGACGGGGCCCAACGTCGAGCGATCCATCCCGACCGCCCCGATGTCGCGCGTGGCGCCGCGCACGTTCGTCACATCGAGATTCAGTACGGCCGCCGTCTGTGCGAGCGGAATGAGCGGGTGTTGCACATAGGCCTCGCTGCCGAGCAGACCACTCTCTTCGGCGGTCGTGGCGACGAACAGGATGGAGCGCGCGGGTCGCGGGAGCTGGGTCATCGCTTTGGCGGCGCCGAGGATTGCCGCAACGCCGGAGGCATTGTCCTCGGCGCCGTTGTAGATCGAATCACCACGCACGATCGGGCCGATCCCTTTGTGGTCCCAGTGAGCCGTGATGAGCACCGCCTGAGAGGCCAGTCGCTGATCCCGGCCAAGGAGACGCGCCGCGACATTCTCCGACTCCACGCGGCGCAGCGCGCTGTGAATGCGCACCGCGGCGCTCAGCCCAGTCGATACCGGGTGGAAATCACGACGCGCCGCGGCCTGAGTCAACGAATCGAGGTTCAGCCCGGCCTTGGCGAGCGCCGCGCGGGCACTCGCCTCCGTTACCCATCCGGCGAACGCGAGGCTGGGCGATCGTGGCTGATCCAACTTGAACTGCTCGACCGACCACGAGCCGCGCACGACTTCCCAGGGGTATGTCGCGCTCTCCGTCGTATGAATCATGATCGCGCCGGCGGCACCCTGCCGAGCGGCTTCCTCGAGCTTGTAGGTCCACCGCCCGTAGTACGTGAGGACCTTGCCGAGGAATACTGTGGAGTCCACGAGCCCAGGATCATTCACCAGCATCAACAGGACTTTGCCGTGCAGGTCGACGCCCTTGTAGTCGTCCCATTGCCACTCGGGCGCGCGAATGCCGTAGCCAACGAAGACGACGTCGCCGGTTGCCGAGATGTCCGCTTCGGGTCGTTCCGCCCACGCGACGAATGCGTCGCGATATGGGAGACTATCAGACGCGCCCCCCGATTTGCCCCAGGAAAGGGAGGGTTGGGGTGTCATTCCCACCAGCGCGACCGGCTGGAAGTACGTTCCATTCGCGCCGGCGGGCTCGAGTCCCAGAGCTTGGAACTGGGCGGCGATGTATTCCGCCGCCAGGCGGCCACCGCGCGTCGCCGGGGCACGACCCTCGAGCAGGTCGCTCGCCAGGAAACGCAGATGCGCATCCATGGCGGCCGTGTCGACGGGGATGGTGGACGATCGCTGCGCCACGCCGGTGGTCGCAGTTAGCGCCAGCATCACGACAGTATTCCAACATTTGCGCGTCATGTGTCACGACTCCATTAGGGACTGCAGGTCACGGTGTCGATTCTGCCCCGGCGCCGGCCGGACGCTTCGCTCGTCAGGACGAACGTCGAATCATCGAGAAAGTCGATCGCTTCACCGCCGATCTCGAGCCCCGCGATGCTGCAAGCGTGCTCGCGAGCGGGCAACAGGCGGCCACCAACTCCCGGATAAAACAGGTAGATCTCCGAGTAGGTGCGCAACGCAACGAGGCGACCGTCCTGTCGGATGGCCCCCGCGGTGACGACGCGGCCCGCTTCAGGGCTGGGGCGGATGTCCAGGGTCTGCACGAGCGTCGCGACGACGACGTCGAACGTCGTGTCGGGAGCGCTCCACGCGCCGCGATCCACTCGATACAACCGGATCGCGCTACCCCGTAGCGCTCCCTTGCTCACCAGATACAGAGCCGTATCGCGCGGGGAGACATAAAGCGCCTCGACGTCGTGCGGACCGTCCGGGTACCGAAGGCGCACGAGTGCCGGCGCCCGCGTGGTTCCGAGCGTATCTCCCGCGCGTTCCGGCGGTGGTGGCTCTGGAATCGCGTAGACCGTCACGAACGGACGGAACTCCAAATTGTCGCCCGTGTCGGCGAGATAGAGGCACGAGCCGGCCTTCGGCAGGAATGAGACCGGGCAGGGACCCCCAATCCGATGTCCTCCCAATCGATCGCCTGCGCGCCCGGCACGAGCAACGCCCCGCGGTCGGTGCCGCGCAGATCCGTCGCGTATAGATAGGGCCCATCCCCGGAATCGTTGTGGGTCCACAGCACGCCGGGATAGGCATGGCTCACCGCCACGCCGGAGCTCTCGATCACGCGCGGGCTGTGAAACGTCGCTTGCAACAAAAAAAAGGCAGGAAGGAACATGAGCTTCCAAGAAAATCCGCTTGCTCGCCCCGAGGCAAGGGGTGATACTTCGCGCATGCGCGACGCGAACGTCCGACTGCAGGGGCGCATCCTCTATCTGACCGAGGATCCCGCGTTCGTGCGGGCGCAGCTCGCCGGGAATGACCCCACGTGGACGCCGGCCAACAAGTTGCGCGACGATATCTCCACCGATGAAATCACCCCCGCATACATCTGTTACTACTACGACGAAACACTGGGTGAATTCCCCTATGTCGGACTCAAGTGCCGGGACGAGTTCCCGATTTCGCGCGGGGCCGTGAAGGGCGGCGGTTTCGTCGCCGCGGTCAGCGGCAAGCGCCGGGGCAAAGGGTCCTCCCGCGAGCAGTCGCCCTACGCTGAGATGTGTGCCGGAATCAAGCTGGTCGTGGCCGAGAGCATCGAACGCATCTACCGCGAGAACTGTCAGAACCTCGGGATCCTCACGACGACGGATTTCTCCATGCTCGACAAGGTCCGTCGCGGCGACGACATCCCGCTCTCCGCGTTCACGGCGGGAGAGGGCGAGATCACGCGGGGCATCATCGAACATGGCGGATTGTTCAACTACAACATGGCGCGCCTGAAGGGTGACGTTGTCCTCCATCCGCCCCAGACGCCGCGCCGTCCGATGACGCTGGGGGAGAAGATTCTTGCGCGTCGCTGGGTGGTCGATCCTGCCAAGGGCAAGATCGGCGTGCCCGCCGTGAAGCCGGGCGATGAAGGATTCGTCCTCACCGACATCCGGTTCAGCCACGAATACGTAACGCCGATGGCCGCAATCTTCTTCGAGCAGCTCGTCGGCAAGGACGCGAAGGTCCACGATCCCGGCTCGATCCTCATGTTTCGGGATCATCTCACGTTCCTGCCGGAGGCCATGACACCGGAACGCATCAAAGAAGGACTGCTCGATGTCGCGATGCAGCTGGAGAAGAAGCAGCGCGAGTTCGCGACGGCGCAGGGGATCAAGCTGTACGGCGAGCTGCGGCTCGGCCACCACGGCTCGGAAGCGATTTGTCACTCGAAGATTCTCGAGGCGCATGCGCTCCCCGGTCAGGTGATCATCGGCTCCGATTCGCATACACCGCACGCCGGGGCTGTCGGCTGCATCGCCTTCGGCGTGGGAACGACGGCGATCTTCAATTCCTGGATCACGAAGGATGTGCGCCTACAGGTGCCGGAGACGGTCAAGGTCGAGGTCAGTGGCCAGAAACCCGACAACGTCACGGCCAAGGACTTCATGCTGGAGGTGCTGCGTCATCCCTACGTGAAGACCGGGGAGGCCATCGGGAAGCTGGTGGAGTATTGTGGCGATGCTGTCGCTTCGCTGTCGGTCGACGAGCGGGCCACGATGACCAACATGACGGCCGAAGTGGGTGGCTTTACGGGCTACGTCGCACCGGACGAGAAGACGGTCGAGTACCTGATGGACTATCGGAAGCTGTCGCGCGCGGAGGCGGAGCGGCTCTGTGCCGGTCTCGCTAGCGACCCCGGTGCCGAGTACTGCCAAGTCATCGAGATCGACGCCGCCAGTATCCGGCCGATGATCGCGCTACCGGGTGATCCCGGAAACGGGCTCTATATCGATGACGTTGCTGAGCGCATCAAGGTCGACATCGCGTACGCGGGCTCCTGCACCGCGGGCAAGAAGGAAGACATGGATATGTATGCGCGCGTGCTGGCGGACGCGGCCGCGCGCGGCGAGCGGGTGGCGCCCTGGGTGCGCTTCTTCATTCAGTGTGGGTCGCAGGACGTGAAGCGCTACTGCGAGGAGCGCGGGTACCTGGACATCTTTCAGCGCGTGGGCGCGACATTCCTGGAGCCGTCGTGCGGAGCCTGCATCAATGCGGGACCAGGCGTGTCGAAGACGCGGGAAGAAGTCACGATCAGCGCGATCAACCGCAACTTCCCGGGGCGTTCCGGCCCCGGTCAACTCTACCTTGCCAACCCCTATACGGTGGCCGCCTCGGCCATCACCGGCTACATCACCGCATGGGCGCCGGGGATGGTAGAGTCCCTCGAATCTTCACCTTGATCGCCCGCGCGCCATTTCCAAAATCCAGCGCGGACGTCACCGCCGTACTCGAATCCGGCACAAATTTCGCGTTGATGGTGAACGCGCCGCTCAAGGAACCCCGGGCGACGGAGAAAGACGCAGTACCGTGCGCGGTTCCATACTGACTCGCCGTCGTTCGCAGGTGCCCGCCGCGTGACCACCACTTGGTGACCGCCGAGTTCCTCGCCTCATGAATGACGAAGCCGGTGCCGGTGCTTGCGGAATCGAGCGTGAAGCGCGGCCGGAGCGAGTCGTTCACCGGAGCGCGCCCGGAGCCCAGCAAGAATAAGACAGAGTCCACCGTGCTTGTGGTGGAGTCATAGCCCTTCCACGCGAGCAGTGTCGTGAAGTTACTGATCACTCGCGTGCCATTCTGGGTGGCGTCGATGTCGAACTCGATTCCCACGACCCGCGTTGTGTCGGTGCCCTGACCGATCCGCGATGCCCGATCGATGAAGAAGAAAACGAGCGTCGACATCAGTGCATAGAGGCCGGAGTCTCCGGTGAAGGCAGGATCAAGAGTCGTATCGTGGAGGAAAGCGGAATCGAGGGCCGTGCGCACGGCGAGCAGTTCCGGTCCAGGGATCGCATCCGGATCGACGCCACTCGTGTCGGAGCACGCGCCGAGCACTCCGGCGAGTGCCAGAGGTATCCACAGCTTTATCATTGCGTGAATATGGCGCTACTGTGTGCCGCCCGGAACTATCGCCACCTGCTCCCGGTAGGGGCGCAGTGAGTCGCGCTGATAGACGCTGCGGGGATTCCACAGCACCCACGTGTCGATGCCCAGCTCTTCGGCCGCGCGGATCTGCTCACGAATTTCGTGCGGCGTGTAGCGCGGCTTGCGCCGGCCGAGCGTGAATGCCTGGAGATACGGCCGAATCGTGGCGGCCTTGACCAGTGGCCGAGAGCGCTCGAGCGCTTCACTCAATGCATTGCGCACGACTCGATACGGCTCGCCATTCGGCCAGGCGAGTCCGTAGCTGCCGCGATAATAGTGGCTGGGATACACCATCGGTAACACGACGTCGGCGACGCTGACGAAATCTTCCCACACCTGGCCGATGCCCAGGTCATTCGTGGCGGACGCCGTCAGGCCGAAGATGTCGAACGTGACCGGCACGCCGAGCGGCTGGATGCGATGCGTGAGTATCGCGATCCCCGCCTGGACGCCCTCGCGTTGCGTTTCGCCGGGCTTGCGGGCGGCGAAGACCGCCTGCGCCATCGCTTCCTTCGGCTCATCGGGGAAGCGCACATAGTCGAACTGCACCTCGTTGAAGCCGAGCTTCACCGCTTCCTGAGCGAGCTGCGCCGCGTAGATCCACACCGAGTCGTTGTACGCATCCACCCAAGCGATGCCGATCCGATCGCGCCACAACCCGCTGCCGTCGCGATTCTGCACCGACCAATGGGGCCGCCGCTCGGCGAGCAGCGGATCTTTGGCGACGACGATGCGCGCGATGGCGTAGATATCGTGGGCGCGCAGCGTGTCGAGCCGCGACTCGACGTCGCGGGTGCGCACGCACTTGGTCGCGCCGATGTCCTGCGCGACCTTGACGTCAGAGGGATACAGCAGGCAGCCCGTGTCATCCTTGATGTCGACCACGAACGCGTTGATCTCGGTCGAGTCCGCGAGACGGACCAGTTGCGCGAGCTTGCTGGAGCCAAACGCCCACGCGTTGACGTACAGGGCCTTGATCGGTTCGGTCGTCTGCTCGTTATCGAAGAGCGGCTCTGGCAGGACGTACCGCAGCTCGACTCCGCGGAGCTGGAACTTGTCGGGCGACGAGGGCAGTTGTTGGGCAAAAAGGCCGCGACTGCATGTCGCGGCCCAGAGCAAGAGAGCGCTTGCCTGCCGAGCCAACTTCATAGGGGTCACCAACATAGGAAACTGACCCCCAACCGGGCAAGGATTAAGCCCTCATTTGCGTCGTAAGCTATTGAACAGTAAGGGGTACGACGCAATGCTCTGGCCGCGATACTGCGGCCGCAGGCCGAACAGGATAATCCGTCCGGCTCCCTGTTGCACTTCGAGGATGGCGGCCTTGCCCGCGATGCGCTCGGGGCGGAGCACCCAACCGGAGAGCAGAACGCGCGCGGGATCATCCGGCCACCGCCCCACGACGTGCGTCACCGTCGAGTCGAGCACCTCGAACGCGGGTCCGCCCTGGAACCAGCCCATCGTTTCTCGCGGCATGCCGCGCGCAATCGCGCTCGAGGTGTCGAGCTCGAGTCGGAAAATTGACCCGGGCGCATAGAAGTCCTCTTCGCTCACCGCCTCGAGCACGTTTCGCACGGGCAGGAGCAACGCTTGGATCACAAAGCGGCTCGCCTCGTTCAGCGCGACCAACGTTCCGCCGTCGAGCACGAACTGCCGCAGCGCCTCACTGCCGTCGGGACCGATGCCTCCCGAATACGGCGCGGGATAGCGCGGCGGGAGTCCCTCGAGAATCTCATTCGGGGACTGGTCGGGCAGGATGATCACGTCGAACTGATCGCGCAGCTTACCGGCGCGCACCACGGAGTCGACGAGGGACGTGTACGGCACCTTCGATTTGTCGAAGACCCACCGCGTCCAGCCCTCGTCGATCGCTGCGTCGTATGACTTGTACAGACCGATGCGCGGCGTGTCTGCGACGAAGGGTGGAATCGGACTTACCGATCGAGGTGTGATCGGCGCGGAGAGCGGTACCCGGAGTGAGTCATTCACAGCCACCGCGTTCACACCCATCAGGAGAGGCAGCGTGTGGGCTGTCACGTCATACGGTTTCTCGGGTGGGCCGCCGGGATACAATCGGCGATCGGGATAGTGCTGCGGCTCGAGCAGCGTTTTTGCGAACGCCGCGTACGGCTGCCGCAGCACGATGACGTAGGTGCCCGCCGCGTGGCGCTGTCCCTGGGCCGTGAACGATTGCAGCGCGGTGCGTATCTCGACGCTGCCGCGCCGGAGGATGCCGAGCAGCGCGCTCAGCCCAACGGAGTCTTGCCGCGCCGGGATGACATAGGCGTATGGCCAGTCGCGCCACCCGCGTATCGCGTGCGTTTCGACGTTGAAGAAATTCGCGAGCCACCGCTCGCGCGCCTGCGCGGCGTGCGCCAGCAGCGCGTATGCGCCTTCGGTCTGGTACGACACGATATCCCGTAACGACCAGCGCCCGCCGTGCCACGGATTCGTAAAATTCCACGACCGCTCGCGGGGATTGTAGCCACGCGCGCGGGCCTGCAGCCGATCGAAGGGAATGTCGATGGGGGTGGCGAGATCGGCGCTGGCCGTCTCCGAGAGAATGCGCACCCCGCCGTGGTAATGCTGGTAGGCGCGGGCCGGCGTCCAGGCGTCGTAGGTCGAGTTGATCGAGATCCCCGTCTTGCCCTGACCGGCGAGCTCCCAGGCCATCGCGGTCCCCAGGGCGTTGACGCCGTCGATCAGCAACGGATCGACGTTGGGCTCGACCGGATCGAGATAGGGAGGAAGAAACAACCGGGCGCCGTTCGCATCCATCTGGTGAATGTCGTGCACAATCTGCGGGTGCCAGACGTTGTAGAGCGAATCGACGGTCAGCTGGGTTTCGACCTGGGTGAACGCGTACCAGTCCCGGTTGTTGTCGTGACCGGCGTAGTGATGGTACAGCTCCGGCGGCGACGTCCCTTCGGCGCTGGTGCCGAGCGTGTGGTTATACCACTTGGCGACGATGGTCACGCCGTCGGGATTCAATGACGGGACCAGCCACAGAATCACATTGTCGAGGATGGCGCGCGTGGTGGCGCTCGTATCGGTCGCCAAGCGATAGGCTAGGGCAACCGGCGAGAGATGGCCGCCGACTTCAGTCGAGTGAATGCTCGACGTGATCAGCACGATCGCCTTGCCGTTCTGCAGCGCATCGCGCGCGGCGCGGCTGGTGCGAAAGCTGCGTGGGTCCGCCAGTTCGGCGTTGAGCTGCCGGTACGAGTCGAGCCGCCGCAGGTTCTGCGGGCTCGAAATGACGAGGGCGATGAGCGGCGCCCCCAGCGTCGTCTTGCCAAGCTCGCGGTAATCGACGCGATCACTCGCCCGGGCCAGCGCTTCGTAATAGCGCACCAAAACCGGCCATTCGACGAGCTTGCGATCGTCCCCGGGCTCGAACCCGAGCATGGACCGCGGCGTGGGAATCGCGGGAGTAGCCCGGCGGGTGGATGCCGGCGGCGGCGCAGGGCGGCGCGCGCGCCGCTGCTGGGCGGGTACGGGTCCCGCCAGCAGAGCTCCTGCCAGCGCCAGGAGCACGCCGTTTCGCAGCGTCAATGCCCGCTCGTCGTTACGGCCGGTGCCGCGTCGCCCGTTCCGATCCAGTGCGCGAACCACGTGCGGATGCGTTCCAACCGGTCGACCAGCAACCACGGCGGGCCGGTGCGGGACAAGCCGTGGAAGGAGCGTGGGTACCGCACGAACTCCGCGGGAACGCCCCGCTTGCGGAGCGACATGAACAGCTGCTCGGCATCGGTGATCGGCACGCGCTTGTCGTCCTCGGAATGCACGATCAGCATCGGCGTATGCATGTTGGTGGCGTAGGCCATCGGCGACAGCACGCGGTACAGGGAATCGCTCTCCCACGGCGCGCCGCGGAACTCGTACTCCGTCAGCCCCTGCGCGTCCGACGAGCCGTACCAGGAATACCAGTTGAAGATCGAGCGATCGGTTTGCGCCACTCGAAAGCGATTCGTGTGGCCGACGATCCAGTTCGTCATGAATCCGCCGTACGATCCGCCCAGCACCGCCATGCGCGTGGTATCCACGCCCCCCTTGGCGCGAGCGATGGCGAGATCGACGGCCTGCATCAAGTCCTGGTAGTCCTCCATGCCCCAGCGGCCCCGTGTCGCGTAGGTAAACGCATGGCCGTATCCGGTCGAGCCACGGGGGTTGGTAAACAGCATCCAGTACCCCTGGCCGGCCAGCATCTGGAATTCCGGAAACAGCACGTTGCCGTAGTTCGAGTGCGGCCCACCGTGAATCGAGAGCACGAGCGGATAGCGTTTCCCCGGCTGATACCCGAACGGCTTCATCAACCACCCTTCGATCTTCAAGCCGCCGACGCCGGTGAACCAGAAGGTGTCGGCCGGAATGAGGGTGACTTGCTTGAAGAGCGAATCATTGAACATGGTGAGCCGGCGCTCTGTGCCGTGGGCCGGAGCCAGCGCAGTCACGTACAACTCCGTTCCGTGCGTGATGTCACTCGCCGTGTAGGCGAGTGAGCGTCCGTCGCTGCTCAGGGTGAAGCCACGCAGCTGCCGCTCACCCGTCGTGACTTGCCGGGCTGGGCCGCCCGCCGCAGCGACCGCGAAGAGGTGCACGTTGCCGCTCGTCTCGGCGCTGAAGTAGATCGTCTTGCCGTCGGCCGACCAGCTAGGGTCGTTCGGGTCGAGGCTCCAGTCCGCGGTCAGGTTTCGTGCGGTTCCGCCGGTCGCGGGAATGACGCAGATGTCGTTCTCCATGCCACGGCCCTTCGAGCACACGAACGCGATCGTCTTGCCATCGGGGGACCAGGCGGGAGAGCTGCTTTGAGCGAACCCGGTCCCGAGCGCTCGTGTCGTGCCGTCGGCGATCGTGAGGAGAAATAATGCCGGATATGTGTCGTCGCGGACTTCCTGATTCTCGGTGGAATCCTGCTCGAAGATGATCGTCTTGCCGTCAGGTGACCACGCGGGTGAGGTCTGACTCAGCTCGCCGCTGGTGAGCTGACGCGGTGTGCCGCCGGCGAGCGGCACGAGGTAGAGATGACTGGGCCGGCGCGTCTCGCGCGGCGGGAGGTAGCCGCGCTCATCGGCGACAACCGGGATCGACGTGTACACGCGCCCGTCGAACCGCTTCGGATCGGGTCCATGGGTGATCGCGCTCGGCGAGACGCGGGTGCGCCACGTTTCCTTCTTCATGCTGTCCGGCTCGTCGCCGCGCCAGGCGTAGGCGAGCCAGCGGCCATCCGCCGAAAAGACCGGCATCGCGTGCACGCCTTTGATCTGGAACGCTTCTCCGCCCGGGGCTGACGTCCGCAAGAACCAGATGTCGTCGTCCGAGCCCTCGCGCTTGCTCGAGAACGCGAGCAGGCTGCCGTCCGGCGACCAGCGGGGACTCGAGGCTTCCGTCGACGGGCTGGTGTAGCGGAATGCTGGGGCAGAGCCATCGGCCGGCGCCATCCAGATCTCGGTGTGGCGGCGGTCCTTGTCTTCCACGACCGTCGTCAGGACGAAGGCCACTCGCCGGCCGTCGGGCGCAAGCGCCGGATTGCTGACGACGTTCAATCGATAGTAGTCGGTGGGCTGCCAGGGCCGCTGCTGCGGCAACAGGGTGCTCGGCAGGAGGACGAATCCAACGACCACGGCGTGTTGCAGACGCATACGCAGCTCGATCCGATCGGGGCGAGCAAAAAATACTAGGGGTCAGGACGATTTGCTCGTCCTGACCCCGTCAGCCCCGTTTGCAGGCCTGCTAATTCAGCTTATGCAACTCGACCCGTCTGTTCTTCGCTCGTCCTTCCGCCGTCGAGTTCGGGGCGATGTAGCCAGAGGCTCCAAATCCCCGCGCCCGCATCCGCATCGGATTGACTCCTTTGCGGGCGAGATAGTGCTGCACCGCTCCCGCCCGTCCCATCGAGAGCCGCATGTTCGTCAGTTTGCGGCCGGTCGAGTCGGTATATCCGGCGATCTCGATCCGGATTTCCGGGTTCGCGACCAGTGAGGCCGCAACCTGGTCCAGCACCGCGTACGACTCGCGCGTCAGGATCGAGCGTCCCGTCTGGAAATTGACGCCTTGCAGAATCAGCGTCGGGCGGGCCGGCGGTGCCCCGGGCGGAGCCGGCGTGACCTCGAACAGCAGCACGCAGCCGAACTGATCCACCTTTGATCCGGGCGGCGTGTTGGGGCAACGATCCAACTGATCGGGCACCCCGTCGCCGTCGGAATCGTGCTCGATCGGGCAGCCGTTAGCATCGACCTTGATGCCGGCCGGCGTGTTGGGGCATTTGTCGAGGTTGTCCGGCACGCCGTCTTTGTCGCTGTCGAGGGGGCAGCCGGTGGCATCGACGGGCGTTCCCGTCGGCGTGTTGGGGCACTGATCGATGCCGTCAAAGACGCCGTCGCCGTCCGAATCGTGCGGGCAACCCGTCGCATCCACGGTCGCGCCTGCCGGCGTGCCGGGGCATTTGTCGATGCCGTCCCAGACGCCGTCATGGTCGGAATCGATCGGGCATCCGTCGCTATCGACCTTGGCGCCCGCAGGTGTCCCAGGGCACTTGTCGAGGAGATCGTTTACGCCATCACCGTCGGAATCCGCGAGTCCGGGCGCCGCCAGCGGACACCCTTTGGCATCGACCTTCTGGCCCGCGGGTGTGTCGGGGCATTGATCGATGCCGTCCAGCACACCGTCGCCGTCCTGATCGTGCGGGCACCCGCGCGCATCGACGGTCGCGCCAGCCGGCGTGTCGGGGCACTGATCGATACCGTTCAAGACGCCATCGCCGTCCGCGTCTGCGGGGCAGCCGCGCTTGTCGACGGTCGCACCGATCGGTGTGTCGGGACAGGCGTCGTCCTTATCCAGCACGCCGTCGCCATCGGCGTCGCCCGCCCGCCGAGCCGCGTCCGGTTGGAAGAACGCGAGTCCGGCGGATGCGACGAGATGGGTCGCGCTCTTGCTGGCCCCGGGAAATGCGCTCGTCGTGCTCGGAGTGTAGATGCCGCGCGCTTCGAATCGCAGCGCGAACCGCGAGCTCATGAAGAACTTGGCGCCCGCGCCGCCGTGGAATCCTCCGTCCGTGAAGCGGTACGGGCTGGTCGCGCCGAAGTCCAGCCGGGAATATCCACCCAGCACGTAGACCGACATGCGGGGCGCGTTCAGGGCGTTCACGACGAGACTGCCACCGCCGATCAACGGCTCGAGGTGTGCAGTCCCGACGTCCTGCGGTGATTGAAATAGCGCCTCGACCTCGACGTCGATCATCGGTGTGAAGGCGTACGCGAAGCGGACGCCGCCGCCGATCTTGCTGGCCAGATTGAACGCCTTGTCGTACTTCGTGAAGGCGCCGAACAAGCCGACTTCGTAGCGCCGGTCGTACTGAGCCGAGAGGCTGCTTGTCGCAACCATCATTATCACGATTGTGGCGATCGTTCTCACGTTGTACCTCCGCTCAGTTGGTCTGCCGCAGCTCGACGCGCCGGTTCTGCGCCCGGCCGGCGGGCGTCGTATTTGGCGCGACGGGCTGCGTGGGGCCGTAGCCCTTGGCGATCATTCGGTCCGGCGCGACACCCTTGCTTGCGAGATAGGCGCGCACCGCTTCCGCTCGTGCCTGCGACAAGCGCGTGTTGGTGGCAGCCGAGCCCGTGTTGTCGGTGTGGCCCGCGATTTCGATCTTGATGTCTGGATTAGCGACCAGGGAAGCCGCGACGATGTCGAGGATCGTGTAGGAATCCGGCTTCAGCGCCGACCGGCCGATCTCGAACGTCACGCCCCGCAGGACGACAGGCGTCCGTGCTTCGGTGAAGAGAATGGGGCAGCCGACCGAATCGACGCGAGTGCCGGCAGCCGTCCCGGGACATTTGTCCTTCGCATCGTCGACACCGTCGCCGTCGCTATCCGTCACGCGCTGGCAACCGACGGAATCGACTTCCGTCGCCGGGGGCGTGTTAGGGCACTTGTCCAGGCCATCCGGCACGCCGTCGTGATCGCTATCCACCGGGCAGCCGGTCGCATCGACCGTCGCGCCCTTCGGCGTGTTGGGGCATTGGTCGAGCCCGTCCGGCACGCCGTCGGAGTCGGCATCGGTGGGACATCCCTGCGCGTCCACGCGGGCGCCGACGGGAGTGCCGGGACACTTGTCGATGCCGTCGTACACACCGTCGCCGTCGCTGTCCTTGGGACAGCCGCGAGCATCGACTTCCGCGTGCTCGACGGTGTTCGGGCATGCATCGAGGCCATCAGGCACGCCATCGCGATCGGAATCGAGCGGGCACCCCTTCGCGTCCACGACGGCACCCACCGGTGTGTTGGGACAATTGTCCTTGTTGTCGGGAACGCCGTCTCGATCGGTGTCACGGAACGCGCTCGGACCGGTGAAGATCGACAATCCGGCGGAGGCCACCACGTGTCCCGCCCACCCGCCGTTGATGTGGTGGGTGTTGGGAGAGTAGATCGCCCGCCCTTCGACGCGCAGTGCAACGCGTTCGCCGAAGAAGATCCGATCGCCGAGCGCACCGTGAACGGCGTTGTCCTTGAAGTTGAAGTTGGTGCCGCCATCCCAACTGAACTGGAGGCGCGTGTAGCCGCCGAGGATATAGAAGAGGTTGTGTTCGTTTCCCAGGTTGAGCGCGAGACTGCCGCTGCCTAGTGACAACGCCGGGTTGGACACGCCGCCTAGCGGGTGGGGCTGTTGGTAGCCCAGCTCAAGCTCGAAGCCGATCGAACGGCTGAAGAAATAGCCGAGGCGACCGCCACCGCCGATCTTGTTGTCTAGGCCGAACGCACGGTCGTAGCGGGTGAACGAGCCGAACGCGCCGATTTCGAATTGATGAGCATGCTGCGCGACGCAGAGGGCAGGAACGGCGTTCAGGCCCAGCACCAGCAGCGTCGTCCGCGTGCGCATGTCTCTCCCGAGGTTAGCGGCACTCCACTTTAATAATCGACCTCGAGTTGAGAAACCCCTGTAGCGCGCGTCACCATCCGCCTGGTCTAGGGGTGGCCGTTTCCGCCGCGAATAAAGCGGAGCGCCTGCCTCAGCTGCTCGGCAAGGGCTGACAACTCGGTCGCGCCATGCGCGAGATCCTGGATGGCCCGCAACTGCTCGGCGGCCGCCGCCGCAACGGCTTCGGCCTCCTGACTGGAAGTCTGGGCTCCCGCGCGCGCCTGACCGAGCGACTCGGTGATTTTCGCCGCCAGGTCGGTACTCTGGCGACCGAACTCCGCCACCTGTTTTCCGGCCCGTGCCGTCTCGGCGGCGGCCTCCGCGATACGATCGAGGTCCTGCAGCCACGCGGCGGAGTTCTGAACCACCTGGCGCAGATCGCCGCGGATTCGTTCGATCAACTGGGCGGCGCGGTCCAACGCCCGGCGCGTGTCCTGGACCGCTTTGCCGACGTTGCGCGCCTCGCGCCCGCTCGCTTCGGCGAGCTTGTGGACCTCGTCGGCGACCACCGCGAATCCTCGCCCGTGAATGCCCGCGCGCGCCGCCTCGATCGTCGCGTTGAGGGCGAGCAGATTCGTCTGATTCGCGACGAACCCGAGCGTCTCGGAGAATTTCTCGACCTGCGTGGCGACTTCACGCAGCCGCCCGACCTCGGCGGCGCTTTCTTCGGTGGTGGCGCCAAGATCGGTCAACTGACGCACGGCGTCCTGAGTTCCGGTCCGCACGCGGTCGGCGGTTTTCTCCATTTGCGCGCCCGCTTCGCGCGTCCGATCGCCGGCCGCCGCCAGCTCGGCGGCGCTGTCTTTCAGCTGGCCGGCCTCGCGCGATGCCGTGGTGACCAGAGTCGCCGCCTGCCCGGCGCCGTGGCTGGCGCGCTGGGCGGCGGCCGCAACTTCCTCACTCGACGCGTGGATCTCTTCCGTGGTGGCCGTGAGTGTCTGGACGTACTGCATCGTCTGATCAGAGGCGCCCGTGACGGGGCGCAGCGAGCCATCGATCGCGACCATCAGCGCAAGCTGCGGCGCCAGTAGCTCGAGGAGATCCCCGTCCGACTGGCGGTACATCGCCGGATCGGAGTGCCGCACGCTCCACAAGCCCACCAGCTGGCCGGCGTGGTACAGCGGGACGAGCATCTCCGAACCGGGCGTTTCCCCGCCCGGCACGACGACTTGATCTTTGGCGAGGCCATGCGCCACGACGGGGCGCTTCAGCCGCACCGCCTCGCCGGTCAGACCGGCGTCGGAATCGAAGCGGAATGTCGTGCCCGGCTGCGCCGCCGTGTCGGCCACGAGCTCCATCTGCCGGGTCCGTGCATCGTAGCGGGCAAAGCCCATCTGTTCCCAGGGGACGAGCTGCCTGGTCAGCTCCTGTACGCGCTTGAAGCTCTGCGTCAACGTGAGCTCGGCGGCGATCACCTGGGCGAGTCGTTGAATCAGGCTCAGCTCGTCGGCACGCACGCCCAATCGCAACACCTGCAAGCTGCCGGCCGTGGCAATCCCGAGGGCGGCGAACAGTAACCCGCGTGTTCCAACGGGAATGACCGCATGCGCGACGGCCAGCCAGGTCAGCGCCAGCGCCGCGGACACGAGATAGACGATCGATTCCCAGCGCAGTGTCAGCTGCGCATCCACCCACGCAATCGTCTGCCCCAGTGCGAGCTCCAGATAGAACGTGCCGTTCACGATGACCGGCAACAGGACGACCGTGAGCGCGACGACCCAGGCGTTGTCCGCGGAAAGAGCGGCGGCCCCGGTGGCGCCGCTCAGACGGAGGTACATCCAGCCGACGAACGCGGATCCCGCCGTCAGGTGAGCGGCATTCCCGAGCGCGGTGCGCACCGGCACACGCCGGAGGAGCACGTCGCCCGCGAGCATCGCGAAGGGCGCGACGATGGCGGCGAACGCCCAGCCGCGGTCGAGAATGGCGTACAGCATGACGCCGAGGACGTACGACGAGAAGCCGTTTCCCGGGAGCGCGATGCCGTAGCGGCGCGTGATCGCGGCGACGAGGACGAGCAGGGCGCCGGCGAACGGCAGATTCTCCCCGGCGGGAACGCGGCCGTTGACGTAGGCGACAAGCGCAGCGCCGAAGCTGACCAGCGCGGCAACGGAAACCGCGAGACGCACGATGAGCGCCGGTGCCGCCGAGAAGCGCGACGGAAGCCGCATGTCGCGCAAGGTCGGCGACGTGGCGCGGGGTGTCAAGCGCGACTATCCTTCACGCCATGACCGTCACCATCGAATACTGCGTCATCTGAAACTACGAGCCTCGGGCCACCGGTCTGGCGGCCGAGCTCCGCGATGCCTTCCCGCATGCTGACGTGCGGCTGATCCAATCGTCAGGCGGCGTCTTCGAGGTAGACGTCGACGGACATCGGGTCTTCTCCAAAAAAACCACCAAGCGGCATGCCGAACCCGGCGAAGTGCTGCGGTTGATTCGCGGGGCAGCCGGCCCCAACACTCCCTCCAGCAAGCGGTGAGAATTGGGATCTCCACCGGCGGCGGTGACGCGCCTGGGCTGAATGCCGTCATCCGGGCCGTCGTGTTGAGCGCCGTCCATCGCGGTTGGGAATGCGTCGGAATCAGGCGGGGATTCGGGAGCCTGCTGGGCGAGGGCGAGCTCATGCCGCTGGGCCCCAACGAGGTTCGCGGGATCACGCACCTCGGCGGCACGATTCTCGGCACGTCGAATCGTGGTAATCCGCTCAACTGGCGCATGCAGCAGTCGGACGGGACGTGGGCGGAATTGGATCGGACGGATGAGCTGCTCGAATCCTTTCGCTCGAATCGGCTGGATGCTCTCGTGGCGATCGGCGGCGAAGGCACGCTCGGCATCGTCCTGACGCTGTGGAAGAAAGGACTTCCAGTCGTTGGCGTGCCCAAGACGATCGACAACGACGTTGGTGGCACCGTCGCGACGTTTGGCTTCGATACCGCGGTGTCCACCGCCACGGACGCGATCGACAAGGTCCATTCGACCGCCGAAAGTCACGAGCGGGTGATGGTCGTCGAAGTGATGGGCCGCTACGCCGGGTTCATTGCGCTGCATTCAGGAATCGCCGGCTCGGCCGATGTCATCCTGATTCCCGAAATCCCGTTCGACATCAACAAGGTGTGCGACAAGATCCGCCGCCGCGAAGCCGAGGGGCGGCACTTCAGCATTGTCGTCGTGGCCGAGGGCGCCGTTCCGAAAGGCGGCACGGTCTCTCTCATCGATCCCGCCCACGAACGACTCGGCGGCATCGGCGACAAGGTGGCCCATTCCATCGAACAGATGACGGGAAAGGAGGCGCGGTCGCTGGTGCTCGGGCATCTGCAGCGCGGCGGTAGTCCGACGACGTTTGATCGATTGCTGGCATTGCGATTCGGTGCCGCCGCCGTGCGCCTGGTGGCCGAGCGGCAGTTCGGGATGATGGTGGCGTTACAGCCGCCCCGGATCGTCCCGATCGCCATCGAAGAGGCGCTTGCAGCTCCGCGCCGCGTGCCGCTCGACTCTGATACCATCGCCACGGCCCGGGACCTGGGGGTAAGTTTCGGAGATTAGAGAGGAAGGACAGGTGTTTCTGTGGACGGACACGCGCGATATGACGCTCACAACATAAGTAACTAACAACAAACAACTTACAGCGACCGCCTCTCGTGGCACGCCTCTTCCTAATGAAGCCTCCAATCAAGGAGGAAGCCATGAAACGCATGCTGGTTCTCGTTGCATTGTTGGTTGTTCTCGGCACCTCAGTCGGACGCGTGCAGACCCGCGTCGGTGTTTCATTGAGTTTTGGAGATCCATATTTTGCCGGCCAGGTCGTCGTCGGCCGCCCGTACTACCACCGCTACGCACACCTTTACTTCCATCGCTACCGTCCCGCGCGCCCGTAATCGTGGTGGCCTCGCGATACTACCGGGAACCGCGAGTCATCGTCGTGCGGCCTTATCGGTTTCACCGACACCGCTATCATCGCGGCTGGTAGGACCTCACGCCTGACCCCCTCTCCACCTCGTGGGGGGGGGGAATTTTTTGTAGGCCCTCTTTCTATATTCCGGCAGTGCGCATATCCCGCGACCACTTCCTCCCCCCCGATCCCCAGGCCTTTCTCGCAGCCGAACCGACCACCGGGCGAGTCATCGTCATCGCGCCCACGCGCGCGGCTTGCGAAACGATCGAATTAGCCCTGGGACTCAGGCTCGAGACCCTGCTGGAGCGTGAACACGGAGACGATATCCGTCGGCTTGCCGGATCTGGTCACGGCTTTGGGATCGTCGCCGGTACCGGCACCGGAAAGACGCTAGCCATCCGCAGCATGGCGGAGACCATCCTGCAGGCGCCGCTGAAAGTCGGCGTGGTCAATCGCGAGCGAGAAGCCACCCCGGAAACTCCGACCTGGAACGTCGTCATCGTCACGACCGGCATTGCGCGGCGCTGGTTCCAGGACGGCCTGATCACGGCACAAGACACACTGGTCGTCGACGAAATTCATCAAACCTCGGCCGAGATGGAGCTGTGCCTGGCGCTTGGCAAACGGGCCCGCTGCCGATTCATCTGGTTATCTGCCACGGTCGATCCGACCTTCTATTCCGGCTACCTCCAGTCTGCCGAAGTCTTGGAAACGCGGGCGTTCGACCCCGCGAAGGCCGCCCAAGTCAATGTGCTGGCAGAGCAGCCGCTCGAGTTCTTGAACGACCGTTTCATGAAGGGCGTTATCCGCGAACGGCGGGGAGTCGCGGTGTTTGTGCCAACCAGAGCGGAGGTCGAGCAGATCGCCAGAGAGCTCGGCGACCGCTGGCCCAACCTCGCGACGGCATTCTATCACGGTGGCGAGCCGATCCGGGTCATACGTCCCTTTCTTGACGGTTTGGTCAAACGCCCCTTCCTCCTGGCGATGACGGCCGCCGGTCAGTCCGCACTCAACATTCGCGGGCTCGACACAGTCGTGATCTACGATGCGCGCTACACAAACGTGGTCGAGCGCGGCAAGAATGTTCTGACACGCTCCTACCTGGGTGCGAATGAGATCTTACAGATGGCGGGCCGGGTGCATGGACGGGTCCAGCACGGGGAAGTGTACATCCTCAGTGACCGCGACCTCGCGTTTGAGCAGCTCCGGCCTACGGCGCCCGAGTTCCAGCTCGCCGGCGATGCGGAGCGCGTGGCGATTACCTGCGCCGCGATCGGTGTCGACGCCACAGAGCTCGATTTGCCGGTCCCGCTCGATCGACGTGCCTACCGTGAAAGCGTCGAGCTCCTCACAGAGCGCGGGCTCATAGAGCATGGCCGGCTAACGACTTACGGGCGGGATGTCGAGGCCATGCCGGTGGAGCGGCCCTGGGGTGAAATGCTGTACCACGCCGAGCCGGCGTTGGTGCCTGTGGTCGCGGTGGCCTCCAACATCGAATCGCTGCATCGCATGACGCGCGAGGAACGTCAACTCGGCGGACTCATTGTGCCGGGGTCGGATCAAATCACGGCGTACAACGTGTATGCGGAAGCGGTAAACAAATACGGATACCTGGGCGAAGTGTATGGCCTGCCCCGTCACCTGTTTCGAGAAGAGGAGATCGAGCGCTGGGCCGAGGATCGTGGTGTACTGGTCAAGGCCATCGAGGACATCGCGTTGGGGACCGCGTCCGTCTACCGGCAGCTGGAGCTACCGTTGCCCGCCAAACTCCCCTATGGCGATCGCAAGACTCTGGAATTCTTTGCTGACCTTTTGGCCAAGATCATGCCTTTCGATCTCGTCATAGACGAACAGACGGCGGACGGGCGGGAGGCGCGGGTGAGCCGCAGCTCGGTGAGCGGCAGCTGGGGGGCGATCGCTGGGTCTCTGCGGTATTTCGCTGACCGATTTGGTGTGCCGCGCGCGAGTATCGAAGGGACGCAGATACCAGAGCGCGCAATTCGACGCTACGCCCGCCGCGGCAAGCCCGTGGTTGTCTTCGAACGACAGCGCCGGCGCGAAGGACTGATGGTCGTTCGGACCGTCGACTATTTCGGCTTCACGCTCGATCGGGACGTCGAGCCGTTGCCAAGCCCCTTCCCTCCGGAGTTGGCTGAACCCGCCCGAGGGGCCTTAGTCGAGGGGCTGCTCGCAGGGGCGACGCCGCATCCGGATCAGTCCAGAGTCCGACGCGCGTTGGAGCGGTTCGGGCACTATTGGCGTCGTTCGGGGGGCCGGTTGAGCCAGGCTCAACCGGAGCAGGTGGCGGGACAGATCGCGGCGCAACTCACCGGCGTGAATTCGTGGGATGCGTTCATTGGCAGGCGGATTGACGTCGACCCTGATGCGGCCATATCCGAAAGCGAACGCCACCGCCTCGATGCATTGCCCTCCTCAGTGTTTCTCTATGGTGATCGCGTGCCGGTGGATTACGACGTCGAGCATGGCGTCGGGGTGGTGCGACTCCGGCTCAAGGAGGGGCAGGCGCGGCGGCTGCATCCTAAGGACTTGCCGGCGTTCGACCGGCCGGTGCGCTACACCGTAACCCGTGGCAAGCACGAAGCTGTGCGGGCGAGCTCCCTCGAGGAATTGCGACAGGGACTGCGAACGCTGGGGACGATGCATCGCGCTCGCGTCATGCGCGGCGGCAGGCGGCCGCGGCGGCGCTAGGCCTTCGCGGTTACTTCAAGCAAGGAAAGCCAGAGCGCGTCGTAAGCGTCGCGGGCATCGGCGAGCGGCACGCCCGTCGCCAGGGCAATGGCGGAGCCGTCCACGATGGCATCGCGGGCGGCAACCTCGAACTCGGCCTTCTTGGCCGATCGGTCAACAAGACCTGCCGCACAGAGGCTTAACCACGCCCGTGTCGTGCCGTCTTCCGACTGGCGGCGCAACTCCTCCCAGCACGCTTCGAGACCAGCCGCGCCGGGGCTGGACAGGGCGCGCTCGAGCGCGGCACTGCGGGAGGCGTCGATCTGGGAGGCGGCGGCGCGCAGCAATCGGTCGCGTGATACGTAGTGATAGAGGACTAACCCTTTCACAACGCCGGCACGCCGGGCGACCGCGTCGAGGGTGAAGCCTTCCACGCCTCCGCGCTGGAGCGTCTGCACGGCGGCCGCGAGGATGTTGGAGCGGGTAGAGGCGGCGTCCTTAGGCAAGGTTGCCCCGGCGGTCGATGCTGGAGGGCATTAAGAACTCATTAAGAAGGGACGCAGACCGAAACCTAACCAGCAACCTTTTGCCTCATGAGCGAGTCTCATCTTGACACGAATCTAACAGCCCGCGTCGTCCACATGAAACCTCGGACCGGCATGTTTTGTATGAGGATAACCAACCAATGATCGACAAGCCTGTCAGCCCTGCGGGCGGCATCCCCGCCACGTTTTCCCCCCTCGTGCGTGCGGTCATCGATTCTGTTACCGAGGGTGTTGTGATCTTCGATCAGCAAGGCCGCCTGCTCTACGCGAACGCCAGCGCCCGCCGCGTCATTGACGGACAAAACGGTGACGTGCGGAACCGACTGCAGAGTCTCGGCGCCAGGTTCTCTCTCCTGAAAAACGGCACGCAAAATCTCGGCGAAGCAGCGATCCTTCCCCAGACCGGACCGCTCACTCTCGCTGAGCGCGAGCGCCAAGCCATCACCGCGACACTTCAGGACACCAGCGGCAAGCTCGCGGAGACTGCGCGTCGGCTCGGTATCAGTCGCACGACGCTCTGGAGACGGCTCAAGTCCTACGGGATGGACGGCTTCCGCGCCTCTCCGTAGTCTCCTAGCTTCTCCGGGGGATGGGCTCCCCCGCACCGCAGCCGTTCGTCATCGAGGAATACGTCCGTTGGTCTGACGTAGACTTCGCCGGCATCATTTTCTACGGTTCGTACGTTCGCCTGTTCGAGATCGCCGAAACCGAAATGTTTCGGCACTGCGGGCTCGCGTACGCACGGATGTTTGACGAATACGACATCTTTTTGCCGCGCAAGGCGGTGCACTCCGAGTTTTACTGGCCGGCGCGCCTCGATGACCGGTTACGCATTGCGGCATATGTCGGCAAGGTGGGGACAAAGTCGCTTACCCTGCACTTCGATGTTTTGCGAGCGGACGCGACGGCACTCGGAGCCGCGGGATGGATGGTGTTGGTCTGCGTCGATCGCAGGAAATTGAAGCCGATCCCCCTCCCCGCCGGTCTGATCGCGTCGCTGGCTCCCCATACGCTCCCCCCCGAGGCGGCACGCAAATTTCTCGGAGTCACACCATCACCTCGCTAAGAGTCCCTGCCCTGCTCCTGCTTCTGACTTGCTGCGAGGGTGGTGGCGACGAGCCGCTCCGTGTTGACGCGGTGGTCGCATTTCCCCCGCGAGACACGGTTCGCATTTCTCTTCCCGCGGTGACGCACCGCTGTTCGGATGGACGATCCATGCTTCTGGAAGCCGTGAGTCCCGAGGGCACCGGCGTGCTCGTACGTCTGCGATATCGCGATAGCGTGGTCACCGCCGCCTACCGGATCATCGTACCGGGTGATACGACCACGCCCGGCGCGACGGTCGCGGTGCGCTATCTGCTCAGGGACGTGGCACACGCTTTCTTTTTCGATACCGGCACCGTCCAGCTTCGGCGCGAGGGGGGGAGGGGGGGCGCGAAGGTCAGCGGGCGGATCGAGGGATCGGGTATCGAGAACGCGATCCGGACGCCCACGCGCATCGAATACCACGACGTTCCCCTTGCCCGTCCGACCGATACCGTGTTCTGCGTCGCGCAGCCATGAGCTCGGCGAGCGACGTCCGTATCGGCTTCATCGGGTCCGGATTCGCCCGCCGCGTGCAGCTTCCCGGGCTAGCGTTCGTACCTGGCGCCAAAGCCACCGCCATCGCGAGCAGGCGCCGAGCGAACGCGGAGACAGTGGCGCGCGAGTTCGGCTCGGCACACGTCTTCACCGACGGAACGGAGCTCGCGCGCTCGCCCGACGTGGATCTGGTGGTCGTTTCGTCGACGCCTGATTCCCACGCGCGCTACTCAATGGCGGCGCTCGAGGCCGGAAAGCACGTCCTGTGCGAAAAACCCATGGCGCTGGATGCTTTCGAAGCGGCGCAGATGGTGACAGCATCCGCACAGCATCCCGACAGGCTCGCCTGGATCGACCATGAATTGCGCTTCGAGCCGAACCGCCGGCGCGCGCGCGAGCTGATTCGGTCGAACGCGATCGGCGAGGTTCGCCACATCGAGCTCTCGCTCAAGCCGTATCTCCGGGGAGATGGCAGGCCGCAAACCTCCGACGCGCCGTGGAACTGGTGGTTCGACGCTTCGCGCGGCGGCGGCATCCTCGGCGCTGTGGGGTCACACCTGATCGATCTGTGCCGGTTCTGGACGGGTAGTGAAATCAGATACGTCGCCGGACTTGTCGAGACATTCGTCAAGCAACGCAAAGACGACACGGGCAACCTTCGTCCAGTTACCGCGGACGACTTCGCGGGCTGCGTCTTGCGGACGCGCAGCGGTGCGGTGGCTACGATCACGTTGAGCACCGTCGCCCATCACGGAACGGGCCACCACGGCCAGATAACCGGGAGCGAAGGGACCCTGGTCCTGAGCGGCGAAACGAAACTCGAGCTGGCGAAGGCAGGAGGTCCGCTGGAGGACATCTCCGCGACGGATGATCTGTGGGAGAAGATCAATCCGGACAACATGTGGGCGCGCTCCTTCGTGCGGCTGATGCGTGAGATGGTGCAGGTGATCCGCGGCGGTACCCCGCAGGGGGAACCCGCCACCTTCCGCGACGGCTGGCAGGTGCAGCGCGTGCTCGATGCGGTCCGCGGCGGCCGCGGTGTCCAGTTAGATTGAGCGCGTGGAACAGACCTATTTCCGCAAAGGGTTCGGGCTCAAGGGCGCCATCGAAGGGGTGCTCTCGGCCGACTATCACAGCCGGGTGGTCGATGCTATCCGCGCTTCCGGCTACACGCTCGAAGTCGGCGACCTTACGTTCCGGCTGGCAGGCGAGTTCGGCTTCTGTTACGGCGTGGACCGCGCGGTCGAGTACGCCTACGAAACGCGCACCAAGTTTCCCGACAAGCGGACGTTTCTCGTCGGCGAGATCATTCACAATCCGCACGTCAATCAGAAGCTCGCCGCGATGGGCGTGCAGTTCCTGCACCGGCCAGAGGGGCGGGATGGTGAGTTCGACTTCAGCTCGGTCAGCGCAAATGACGTGGTGATCCTGCCGGCATTCGGCGTGCCGGTCAGGGACTTCGAGCGACTGCGGGCGATCGGGTGCGTGCTGGTCGATACGACGTGCGGGTCGGTGCTCAACGTCTGGAAACGGGTCGAGTCGTACGCGCGCGACGGATTCACCGCGCTGATTCACGGCAAGAATTACCACGAGGAGACGAAGGCCACCTCGAGCCAGGTCAACAAGTATCCCGGTGGCAAATATCTCGTCGTGCGCGACATGAGTGAGGCCCGCGTCGTGTGCGAGTACATCGAGGGACGGGGGACGAGAGAGGAGTTTCTCGAGCAGTTCAATGGCAAAATGACCCCGGGCTTTGATCCGGATCGCGACCTGCAGCGCGTCGGCGTCGCGAATCAGACCACGATGCTCTCGGGCGAATCGCTGGCCATCGCCGGTGAAGTGGGCAAAAGCATGGGGCGGCGCTGGGGCGCCGCCGCGGCGACTGAACACTTCCGAACCTTCGACACGATCTGTTCGGCGACGCAGGAACGTCAGGACGCGGTGCTCAAACTGATCGCCGAGCCGCTCGACCTGATGGTGGTGATCGGCGGATACAACTCGAGCAACACCACGCACCTTGCGGCCATTTGCAATGAGAAAGTCACGACGTATCACATCGAGGACGCGGCCTGCATCGATGTGGCGGACGGCAGCATCCGGTATCGGCCGGTCGGCACGCATGCCACCGAAGAGCGACGGGAGCGGTGGCTGCCGGATGGCCCGCTCAAGATTGGCATTACGGCCGGCGCGTCGACGCCGAACAACAAGATCGGCGAGACGATCGAGCGGATGGCGGCCCTGCGCGGCTAGCGGGGTTTTCGGGTATATTTCGGGCCTTATGCCGCTGTCGCGTTTCCATCCTGTCATTGAACGCTGGTTCTCGACCCGCTTCGCCGAACCGACCGAGCCGCAGAAGCGCGCGTGGCCGGTCATTCAGAATGGCGCGGACGTGCTCATCGCGGCGCCGACGGGTTCCGGCAAGACGTTCGCGGCTTTTCTCTCGGCCATCGATGGGTTGCTGAGGCAGGGGTTAAGCGGCGAGCTGCGGGATGAGATGCAGGTCGTCTACGTCTCCCCGCTCAAAGCGCTGTCCAACGACGTACAGAAGAATCTGTCGGAGCCGCTCGCCGAAATCCGCGCTTCGTTGACGGAGCAGGGCCTGCCCGACGTCGAGGTCCGGACGTTGGTTCGGACCGGTGACACGCCACAGTCGGAACGGCAGGCGATGCTCAGTCGCCCACCCCACATCCTCGTCACCACGCCTGAGTCCCTGTATCTGATTCTCACCTCCGAGCGCGCGCGCGAGATGCTGCGCTCGGTCCGCACGGTGATCGTCGACGAAATCCACGCCGTGGCGCGTGACAAGCGCGGCAGCCATCTGGCGCTGTCGCTGGCGCGGCTCGACACGCTGATCGGCAAGCGGCCACAACGGATCGGCCTCTCGGCCACCCAACGGCCAATCGAGCAGATCGCTCAATTCCTGGTCGGCACCGGCCAGGCGTTGCCCACCATCGTGGACGCGGGCCATATCCGCACACTCGATCTGGCGCTCGAGATCCCATCGTCGCCGCTCGAGGCCGTGATGTCGGCGGAAGTGTGGGAAGAGGTCAATGCGAGGATTGCCGAGCTGATCTCGCAGCATAAGACGACGCTCGTGTTTGTGAACACGCGCCGGCTGTGCGAGCGGCTCACGATGCACCTTTCGGAGCGCCTTGGCGCCGATCGGGTGACCAGCCATCACGGCAGCCTGTCGCGCGAGAAGCGGCTCGAGGCCGAGGAACGGCTCAAGCGCGGGGAGCTGCAGGCGCTCGTCGCCACCGCATCACTCGAGCTGGGGATCGACATCGGCAGCGTGGACCTCGTCATTCAAGTCGGGTCGACCCGATCGATTGCCACACTCCTGCAGCGCGTGGGCAGGGCGGGGCACCGGCTCGGAGCCATCCCCAAGGGACGCGTGTTCCCGCTATCGCGAGATGAGCTGATCGAATGCGCGGCGTTGCTGCGCGCAACGCGCGAGGGGCGGCTCGATCGACTCATCATTCCAAACAAGCCGCTCGACATCCTGGCGCAGCAGATCGTGGCCGCCACGGCCTGCGAAGAGTGGGACGAAGCGGCGCTCTATGAGCGCATGCGGTCCGCCTATCCGTACCGCGAGCTCAGCCGCAAGGAATTCGACGATGTCGTGCAGATGCTTGCCGGGGGGTTCACCACGCGGCGTGGGCGGCGCAGCGCGCATGTCCACTACGATGGCATCAACAAGAAGCTGAAAGGACGCCGGGGAGCGCGGATTGCCGCGATCACCTCAGGTGGGGCCATTCCCGATCTCGGTGATTATCGGGTGATTCTCGAGCCGACCGAGACGTTCGTCGGGACGCTGAACGAAGACTTCGCTATCGAGAGCACGCCTGGCGACATCTTCCAGCTGGGCAACACATCGTATCAGATCGTCAGAGTCGAGTCGGGGCAGGTGCGTGTGGCCGACGCCAAAGGCCAGCCGCCGACGCTGCCGTTCTGGTTGGGCGAAGCACCGGGCCGTACGAACGAGCTGTCGGAAGAAGTCTCCCGGCTGCGTCAGGACATCGCCGACCGGCTGGACGACCAGCCGGCGGCGATTCGGTGGCTGGTCGACACGATCGGCATGAACGAAGCGGGTGCACGGACCATCGTCGAGTACCTCGCGGCGACCCGCGTCATCCTCGGGACGATCCCAACACAGAAATGCCTGGTGCTGGAGCGCTTCTTCGACGAGGCGGGCGGGATGCAACTCGTGTTGCACGCGCCCTTCGGCAGCCGCATCAACCGCGCGTGGGGTCTCGCGCTCCGCAAGCGGTTCTGCCGCAGCTTCAACTTCGAGCTGCAGGCGGCGGCGACTGAAGACGCCATCATCTTGTCGCTGGGACCGCAGCACAGCTTCCCACTCGAAGACGTCTTCCAATACTTGAAGCCTGCGACGGCCGAGCACCTGCTGGTGCAGGCAATGCTCGATGCGCCGGTATTCGGGACGCGTTGGCGCTGGAATGCGACACGCGCCCTGGCGGTGCTGCGGTTCCGCGGCGGCCGCAAAGTGCCGACGCCGCTGCAGCGCATGGAGGCCGAAGACCTCGTCGCGGCGGTCTTCCCGGATCAGCTCGCGTGTCCGGAGAACCTCGTCGGCGATCGCGAGATTCCCGATCATCCGCTCGTGAATCAGACGATCGACGACTGCCTGCTCGAGGCGATGGACTTCCCCGGCCTGAAGCACGTGCTGGAGGGCATGGAAGCGGGGCAATTCACCCTCATCGCGCGCGACACGACCGAGCCGTCGCCGCTGTGTCACGAAGTTCTGAACGCGCGGCCTTATGCGTTCCTCGACGATGCACCGCTCGAGGAGCGCCGGACGCAGGCGGTCATTACCCGCCGCGGCCTCGATGTGAAGACGGCCGAGGAATTCGGCAAGCTCGATCAGTCCGCCATCGATCTGGTGCGCGAGCAAGCATGGCCCGATCCGGAAACGGCAGACGAGCTGCACGACGCGCTGCTGATCATGGGCGCGGTTCCGAGTGTGGAAGCCGGCACACACGCATCCTGGAAAGACAAGTACGACGACCTGGAGCGTGCCGGTCGCGTGACCACGGTCGACGGGCGTCTCTGGGTGGCGACGGAACGGCTGCCGCTGGTTCAGGCGGCGTTCCCGGGCGCTCGCAACGAGCCGGCGGTGGTGCCGCCGGAGCGCGAAGCAACCAAGGTCTGGACCAGGGAAGACGCGATTCGCGAGCTGGTTCGCGGGCGCCTCGAGGTGGTAGGTCCCACCATGGCCCCTGAAATCGGCGAGGCCCTGGCGTTGCCGGTGGCCGACGTGGACTTCGCGCTGGCAGCGCTCGAGCACGAGGGGTTCGCGCTCCGTGGCCATTTCTCCTCCGGCGTCGCTGCCACCGAGTGGTGCGAGCGGCGGTTGCTGGCGCGGATTCATCGCTACACGCTCGACCGGTTGCGCAAAGAAATCGAACCGGTCACAGCGGCGGATTTCCTGCGCTTCCTCTTCAAGTGGCAGCGATTGGCGACCGAGTCGCGGGCCGAGGGACCGGAGGGTCTGGCGGCCGTTCTCGACCTGCTCGACGGTTACGAGCTGGCGGCGGGGGCGTGGGAGTCCGAGGTGCTGCCAGCCCGGCTCACTGACTACGATCCGCTGTGGCTCGACGGGCTGTGCCTGTCCGGCGAAATCGCGTGGGGGAGGCTGACGGCAACGCGGAATGCGGAAGGCGGAACGCGGACCAGAAAGGTCGGTCCCGTTCGCTCTACACCGGTCGCTCTCTTCCGGCGGGAGCGAGGTGAGGTCTGGAGAGCGGGGAACCCCGAAGTGGATCCAGCGACGCTGCCGCTCTCGTCGACAGGCAAGGCGCTGCTCACGGCGTTCGAGTCGCGCGGCGCTCTGTTCTTCGGCGACCTCGTCAACGCCACCGGGTTGTTGCGCACGGAGGTCGAGAAGGGACTGGCCGAGCTGGTCGCCTGGGGGCTTGTGTCCTCGGACAGCTTTGCCGGATTGCGGGCGCTGCTGGTGCCTTCGGATCGCCGGCGGCCGCTGGGCGGCGGGTATCGGCGCCGCGGGAGGATCGCACCGTTCGGCGTCGAGACCGCGGGACGCTGGGCGCGTAGCCATTCACCGCCGCCGATTCCCGCCGAACAGATCGCCGAGGCGATCGCCTGGCAGTTGCTGCGGCGCTACGGGGTGGTGTTCCGGCGGCTCGTGCAGCGCGAGACGCTGCTCGCGCCGTGGCGCGACATCCTGCGCGTCTTCCGGCGACTCGAGGCGCGTGGTGAGATTCGCGGCGGCCGGTTCGTCGGGGGATTTTCAGGGGAGCAGTACGCCCTGCCGGAAGCGATCGGACTCCTGCGGACCACCCGCCGGGAGCATGGGGAAGGGGAACTGATCGCCGTGAGCGGCGCGGATCCCCTGAACCTCGTCGGCATTCTCACGCCTGATGAGGCCGTTCCGGCGATTACGACGAACCGCATTCTCTATCGCGACGGTGTGCCGATTGTGGTGAAAGAAGCAGAGGGGAGAGAGCGCTTCCTCGTTGACGTGCCATCCGAGGAAGGCGACATGCTGCGCGGTGCGCTGCTCCGCCGCCGGCCCGCACCGCTCGTGCGCACCTACCTCGGCAAGAGCAAGGCCGCAGGTTAGACTTTCAGCTTTTCCAAGTACTTGCTGCGCAACTTCGCGACTTTGGGTGCGATGACCGCCCGGCAGTAGGGCTGGTTCGGGTTCCTTCTGTAATACTTCCGATGGTACTCCTCGGCGGGATAGAACGCCTTCAACGGCTCGATCTTCGTCACGATCGGGTCATCGAACACGTGCTCGGCTTCCAGCTCGCGGACGACTTCCTCGGCGGTGCGCCGCTGCGCGTCGTCGTGGGAGAAGATCGCCGACCGATACTGGGTCCCCACATCGCCGCCCTGGCGATCGAGCGTGGTGGGATCGTGCAGCGTAAAGAACACGCCCAGCAGGTCACGGAAGGAGATTTCGTCGGGGTCAAACGCGACCTGGACGACTTCAGCATGTCCCGTCGTGCCGGTGCAAACCGCCTCGTAACTCGGACTCGGGACCTGCCCGCCCGAGTAGCCGGAGGTCACCTTCGTGACGCCCCGGAGCTGCTCGAAGACCGCCTCGAGACACCAGAAGCAGCCGCCGGCCAGGGTGGCCAATTGTGTGCTCATGCCATCATTCTCGCCGCGCCGTCAAGCGGATGGAGTCCGCCAGGCTGCGCAGGAAGGGAGCGAAGTCCACGCCCCGCGCCGCGAGCTGGCGATATTGCCCGAGTCCCAGCTCAAAGGAGCCGGCGGCGCGCGCCGTGTCGTGTTTCGCCTGCCACGCGATGCCTTGTACCAGCTCGGCGTAGACCAGAACCGCGGGTGTAGCGTCGTTCACCGGATCGAGCGCCTCTTCGAGAAGCTCCATCGCGCTGTCGGGTTGTCCGGTTCGCAGCTGTGTCCGCGCCAGGTCAATGAGGTGGACCGGATCGCGCGGCGGCGGCGGCGTGAGATTGAAGCGGTACGAGACGAGACTGCGTACCGGCTTTCCGGCAATGCGCGCCGGGCTGAACAGTACGCTTGTCAGCGTCTGTTTCAGCGCCGTGCTGAACGCGGAGTCCGGGATTTCCAGAATCTCGATGTTGCGCTCCTCCACGTGGCCGAGCGTATCCACGAGCATCCGTACGACCGCCGCTCCCGACACGCGGCGGCGGCGCAGCTCGCGCGGGTAAACAAACTGCGGTGCGGTCAGCCAGCGCACCGGTTGATCGAGATCCCACGCCCGGAAGGTTCGATGCGCGCGGGACTCGACGTCAAACAGATTCGCCAGGCCGGGAGAGATTGTGTCGAGTCCGCGGACGCCCGGATCGGGATAGAGTGCCAACGCGCGCCGCACATTGAGCCGGGCGAGCTGGTAGTGGCCACGCTGGTATTCCAGCACGCCGCGCCAGACGTACGCCCAGGAGCTGTCCATGATGTACGGGGCGCTCGCGAGCGCGTCAGATAATTCGGCGTCGGCGCTGTCCCATTGCCTCGTGGCGATGTGTGCCTGGGCGGCGGCGAGGAGCTGCGCACTGCGATGCTGTGCGGTCAGAGCGGGTGCGGCGGCGAGGAATACTAGTGCGAGGCGAGATACCGTAACACGACCAGATTGAAGTACGCGGCATTGCTCGTGTGCGGCGGATGCCCCGCACCGGAAATGATCACCGTGGTGTCGTTTTGCAGGCAGCGCGCCAGCTCATCCATGATCAACTGAAACATTCGGGGACTGCGCTCACCGCGAACGAGCAGCACGGGCGTCGTGATCCTTCCGAGGTCGGCGCACGTCACGGGTGGCAGGTAGTCGCCGCGCTCGGCGAGCATTTCGCGCCGCAGCTCGAAGGCATGCGCCAGCAGGCTGGCGCGCGCGGCCGCGGGAAGGCGGTCGAACGTGCCGCGTCTCGTCGTGGCGTCGAAAAAGAGTCGCACACCCGCGACGGAGTCTCCCCTCACGAACGCGGCACGCGCCGGATCGAGCGAGTTCCTGTAGAACGCGCGCCGGGCCGAGTCCCCCGACTCCGATCCGGTGAGCAGCGAAGAGATCGGCGGCTCGGCGAGCACGAGCCCGCGCACGAGCTGCGGATGGTCGCGTGCCAGCTGGAGGGCCGTGTACGCGCCGTACGACGAACCGATGATCTGTGCCGGCGCGAGTTCCAGCGTCAGCAGCATGGCCGCGAGATCCTCGGAGTGCAGCTTGGGGGAGTACGTCTGATTGTCCTCGGCCTGGGGATTCGGCCGATGATAGCGACGGCTGTACACCAGCACGCGGTATCGCTGCGCGAAGAGATTCTCCTGGCCTGACCACGAATTGAGATCAGCCAACGTGCCGTGGACGAAGACGATCGGGGGCGCACCGCTGTCCCCGGTGAGGCGGTAGGTCAGGCGCGTGCCGTTGAACGTCATCGCATGCAGCGTGCGATCGAACACCCGCATGGGTGGAGCAGGCGGCGCCGGTGCCGTCTTCTCGGGAGACGGCCCTCCGCCGCACGCGACCACCAGCAGGCAGCACAGCAGGATTCGCATGCGTACAGGATGCGGCGCTGAGCTGCAAAACGCCATTAGCTGACCAGCCACGCCGCCGCGGCGGCCACCTTCTGCTCGGCGCGCCACCGAGCAACACGCTCACCCAACGCTGCGACCTTGTGCTTCGCCTCGGTTGGGGACCGCCGGAGCGCCTTGCCCAGCAATTCGTAGGCCTCCCGTTCGAGGACGACTCGAACGGCGACATCGCAGTGCTCCAGCGCGTCGACCAGCACCGTGCGAAACAGCCGGCCCTCAGAGGCGTGGGCCCGCATATGCTGGTTCCCTATCGTCGCTGGATCGGTCAATGAAGCGACCACGACGCCGGCACGACGTACGTGGTGCTGCTTCCGGTAATCAGCCAACAACGCCGCGATACTGCGGCGCGAAAACTGCTCGATGCCATGTATCAGACGCGTCACCTTCGTGGTGTCGGTCTGCTCCGTCCCGAAACCGGCGTGAAAGGGTTGGCGGGAATCCGGCACGCCGGGGTCGGCCAGCTCGATCACACGGCTGTCGATGACCGTGGGCGCGCGTTGGGAATTCGCGATGAGGACGGCCGCAGCCCAACCCGATTTCACGCGAAAGCCGAGGGTGCAGGATTCTCGAGCGCTCATCCCCAGTCCTTGGAATCGGGAGCGACGCGACGCATGGCTCGCAAGAAAGAGAATGGGGACGTGGGACGGGTGACGGGGGAGGGGTCATCGTTGAAAGCACTCGTCCCCTGAAGCTTCAATCCTTCCACTTTCTCTGCGAGCACGTTCACGGTCCCGTCGTCCTTGGCCAACTTACCGGTTACCAGGACGAACGGCTCCCCTCGCACAGCGGCCCGATAGCGATCGTAGACATCAGGCCGCACGATCACGTTCGTCATTCCCGTTTCGTCCTCGACCAGGAGAAAGACGATTCCTTTGGCGGTCTCCGGCCGCTGGCGAGCGACGACCAGACCCGCCACCTGACATTTCACGCCGGCTTTCAAGTCGTCCAGATCGCGATTGAGCGTGAGTCCGGGTGGTAAGGCGTTGCGCACCAAAGACAGAGGATGGCCGCTGGCCGAGAAGCCCAGCGTGGCATACTCTGCGAGCAGACGCTCATGCGGTGTGAGGCCGCCGAAGGCCAGCTGCTCATGGGGGTGGTTCAGCGCCAGCTCGAGCTGCCGGCGGCCCCGGCCGTCCACGGAGCGCGAGGCCTTGGGTGGCAGCCAGAGACCGACCTGCCATAACATTTCGCGGCGCGTCAGACCGAAGGCATCGCAGCCGCCGACCCACATCAGCGCTTCGATTGCGGTGCGTTTGAGCATGGGCGGTGCGCGCCGGATGAAATCACCCACGCTTTTGAACGGACCATGGTGCTCTCGCTCGACGACGGTTGCCGTGGCGGTCTCTTCGCTCCAATGACGAATGAAGCCCAGTCCGATCCGCACCGTGTGGCCCTCCACCGTGCACCACACATCGCTCCGGTTGATGTCGGGCAACCGCATCTCGATGCCGTTGCGCAGCGCATCGCGGCCCAGCGCATCGATCGAGTAGAATCCCATCGGCTGATTATTGAACAGGGCGACGTAGTACTCGACCGGGTGATAGTGTCTGAGCCATGCCGATTGATACGCGAGCAGGCCGAACGCCGCGGCATGCGACTTGGGGAATCCGAATTCGCTGAACGCGATCACCTGGCTGAAGACTTTCTCCGCCGTGGCTTCGGGGACGCCGCGGGCGACGGCGCCGGCCCGAAATTCTTCCCAGAAGCCCGAAATCAGATCGTGCGAGCGACGGCGGCTCATCGCGCGGCGCAGCGCTTCGGATTGCCCGGTCGTGAATCCCGCGAGCGCCTGGCACACTTGCAGTACCTGATCCTGATAGAGAATGACGCCGAGCGTTTCGGCGAGGCATTCGCGGAGCAAGGGGTGGTCCATGGGCGGCTCGTATGGCCGGCCGGCCGCGTGGGCGCGGCGCTGTTCCTCTCGCCGCCTGACGTAAGGGTTCACGGCCCCCCCGACGATCGGCCCCGGTCGCACGATCGCGACTTCGACCGCGAGGTCTTCCAGGTTCCGCGGCCGGCTGCGCCGGATCATCTGGATCTGCGCGCGACTCTCGATTTGAAACAGGCCGATCGTGTCGCCGGCGCAGATGCGGTCGTAGATCGCGGGGTCCTCGAAATCGATGCGTGAGAGATCGGGCGCGGTTCCAGTGCGGCGCGCGATCAGCTCGGCGCAATCTTCGACGAGCGACAGCATGCCCAGCGCAAGAAAATCGATCTTGATGAAGCGCGCGTCGTCGCAGGAATCCTTGTCCCACTGGCAGACGACGCGGTCCTCCATCGCGGCGCGCTCGAGTGGCACCAGCTCGATCAGCGGGCGCGACGAGATGATCATGCCTCCCGGATGTTGCGAAACGTGGCGCGGGAGCCCGCGAATCTCCTGCGCGAGCTGACACAGCTCTTTCCATAACGGAGCATCTTTGCGGCCGGCAAACCCCGGCAGATGCTCCATCTCGTCCGCTAGCCCGTCCGCCCTCCCGTCCGACAGTTTCGCGACCAATTCGATTTCGCCGAGCGGCAAGTCGAGGGCCTTGCCGATTTCGCGGACGGCCGATCGCAGGCGATAGGTGGGAAACGAGCACACCAGTCCGGCGTGCTCGGCCCCGTACCGGGTGTACACCCGGCGAATCAGCTCCTCCCGGATCTCGCGCGGGAAATCGAGATCGATATCCGGCACCGACGCGAGCGTCTCGTTCAGGAAGCGGCCCAGAAAGAGCTTGTTGGCGATCGGATCGATGTGCGACAGGCCGAGGAGGTAGCAAACGATCGAGGAGACGGACGACCCGCGTCCCCGGCCGGGAAGGAGGTTGCCCATGGCCCGCCGCGACCCGCGCCGGATGTCGGCCGCGACTTCGCGGGCGAGATCGAAGAGGTCATGATAGACGAGGAAGAAGCCACTGAGCTTGTGGTGCTCGATCAGCTGCAGCTCGTCTTCGAGACGACGCACCGCCTGCGCGTGGTAGAGGGAGCCAGGCGGGTAGCGCTCCCGCATTCGGGCGTGGCACAGCTCGGCCAACGCCTGGGGCGCGGGGGCGCGACCCGAGCCGCGGAAGTCCGGGAAGGTGTAGCCCAGGTCGCGCGTGAGGTCGAAGGCCTTACAGCGCTCGGCGATGACCAATGTAGTGGCGACAGCATCTGGACAGTCACTGAACAGCGCCACGACTTCGTCCAGTGGCCGCAAGTAAAATTCGCTATTCGGATTTCGCACCCGATGCGAGCCATCGAGCGTCGTCCGATGACGGATCGCGACCATGACGTCGTGCAGCCGGTACAGCTCGCGCTTGTGGTAGTGGACATTTCCAGTTGCACAGACGGCAAGTTGCAAGTTGCCAGCGATGTCGATCAGGGCGCGAGTGTGCGCAATATCCCCACGGACACGATTTCGCTGGATCTCGACGAAAAACCTGTCTCGCCCGAAGACTTCCTTGCAGTGCTGCGCGAGTTTGATGGCGGCGCTGATCCCCTCGGTCTCCATTGTCCGCGGCAACAATCCGTCGCGGCGTCCCCCGGAGAGAATGATCAGCCCGTCATGCCGCGCCTCGAGGGCCGTGAGTGGGAGTCGTGGGTCGAGTCGCTCGGCGTCGAGGTGCGTCTCGGTGAGGAGCCGGCAAAGATTTGTGTATCCCTGCGACGTCTCAGCGAGCAGAATGAAATGACTGCCATTGGTGAGTGTGACCTCGGCACCGGTGATCGCCTGCAGGCCGAGCGGTTGGGCGGCGTGCGCGAACGCGAGCGAGCCGTAGATGCCGTTGCGATCCGTGAGCGCGAGTGCGGGATAGCCCAGCCGGTGCGCTTCCGCGAGGATCTCGTCGGGCGGGGAGGCGCCGTCGAGGAATGAAAAGGCGGAGTGGCAATGCAGCTCCGCATACATCCCGTGAGTCATGGCTGCTGCATGAACCAGAGACCTGTCATGAGATCTTGAAATACCACCACGCGCTTTCCTCCTTCTAACAACAATTCCAGATACGAGCGCGAAATCGGTTGACGCCACCATTCATCGTCAATTCGCCACGATTCGAGAATCGCTTCGACGTTTCCAACCGACCGGCCGCCCAGGCGTCCGACCTTCATCAGACCGGATTCATGCAATTCCACCGTGACGGTGCGGGGCTCGTTTACGGCTCGTAGTCGATCAGTGCGTAGCGGCGCTCGGGCAGGCGCGACCATGGCTGCACCTCGATGACGTGATAGAGATTGGCGCGTTTCACGCGCATCCGGACTTCGCGCGCGGCATGGTGCAACGCACGCTGTTGCCCAGCACGCGCGGCAGCCGCGGCGTCGCGTGCGAAGAGTTGCAGCTCGGCGGTTCCAGGAGCGAACGCGGTGAACTCGAGTACGAGACGCTCGACGGCGCCGGTGGGTGGCGACTGTTCGAGCCTGACTTTCAACGGTGCCGCGATGCGATCACCGTCGGCGGTCGGATCCTTCAATATCACATTGACGAGCCACGAACGGTTTGTAGGGGCGCAGCATGCTGCGCCCCTACCTGCGTTTTCACTCACATCCCCACCCTCGAGATCGGCACGCAGCCGCACCGCGTGCACGCGCCAGCCGATGCGGCGGGGATGATTGAGCGCGCGTGCGATCAGCTGCTCGAGCGAGTGCACGAGCAACTCACGCTCGCTCACCGGTGTGAAGAATGTGAGCGCGACCACGATCGGCTCGAGCGTGACGCGTCCCGCGACGGGCTCCGCGATGCGGCTGGCGGCGAGTCGCCACAGGCGTTTCCCCACGTCACCGAACTGCGCGGTGACCGCCGCTTCAGGAATCGCCGCGAGCGCGCCCAGCGTGCGGATATTGAGTTGCCGGAGCCGGCGATGGATATCGGTGTCGAGCGGAAGGACGGCGATCGGCTGGGAGGCGAGGAATTTCCTTTCTGATCCGACCGGAACGATCACTGCTTCGTCAGGCTTGGAACGCGAAGCGGCGACCCACGCGACGAACTTCCCGAATCCCCATCCCAGTCGAACCGTCCGACCGTCCGACTGTCCGACCGTCCGCCGTATCGCCTCGAGGATCTTTCCTGGCGAGCCGAAAATCCCCTCCAGCCCGTCAGTCCCCACGTACGCGAGCCCCAACTCGCCTGGCTCGACCACCGGGCTCACTTCGCTCAGTGCCGACAGCAGGTGAGAGAAGCGCTCGTCGTAATGGACCGGGTCGGGTTCGATGAGCCGCAGCGTGGGACAGAGCCCGATCGCCTGGCTGACGGTCATTCCCGGCTTCACCCCCGCATGGCGGGCGAGCGGGGAGACTTGCCAGAGCTTGCGTGTGGTGTCAGGGGCGAGCAGGGCCGTGGGGTAAGCCGACAGCCCCTCATGACGAGCCTCTTCACAGCGGAGCGGGAAGAGGGGAACCCAGACGCAGGCGGCGAGCGAGCTCGTAGGACGTCGCGACATTGACAAAAGCCCCAAGGGGACCCGAATATATCCCGAAGATCACGTCACTCGCAAGCAGCCTCGGGAAGATTAGACTTTGGGCATGACGCAAGCGGATCTCTTTGGGCCTGAAGCACTTCCGCCCCCCAGCCCAGAGCTCGTCCAGCTCGGCAGAGGCATCCCGCCTGGCATTCGCTTCGGCACGTCCACCTGGACCTATGACGGTTGGTTTGGCGATGTCTACCACCGCCGCTATCGCGGTCCGCAGCCGGCCAAGCGACTCGAGGAATACACGCGCTATCCCCTGTTTCGCACAGTCGGGATCGACAGCGTGTTCTACGATCCGCCCTCGGAAGAGGAGCTGCAGTCCTACGCTCGTGCCCTGCCGCCGGCGTTCCCGTGTGTCAGCAAGGTCTGGGACCGTATCACCGCAATGCGATTGGGTCAGGATTCGCCGCAGCCGGGTCTCGCCGGGATGCGCAATCCTGACTTTCTGAACGCGGTGCGCTTCAAAGACAATGTGCTGGGGGCTTACAGCCGAGTGTTTCGGGATCACGCGGGGTGCTTTGTGTTCGAGTTCCAAGCGATGCGTGGGAAGGACCTGCCAGATCCGCTACAATGGGCCGACCAGCTCGACGATTTCCTCAGTGAGCTGCCCAAAGACTTTCGCTATGCCGTCGAGCTGCGCAATCCGGAGCTGCTCACCCCAGTGCATGGCGAGGTCCTGAAGCGGCATGGCGTGGCGCACGTGTTCAACTCATGGACCGAAATGCCGCCGATCGGCGAGCAGATCGACCTCGGCTGGACGTTTCCCACGGCCTTCACAGTTGCACGCGCGTTGCTCAAACCGGGCCGCCGCTATGCCGACGCCGTCAAACAATTCCAGCCGTACGACCGGGTGCAGGAGCCGCTGCGAAGTCTGCGGCAGGATCTGCTCCGTCTCGTCAGTGAAGCCCACCGCCGCCGAGTCGAGGCGTTCATCCTGGCGAACAATCGCGCCGAGGGAAACGCACCCGGGACGATCCGGGCGGTGGCGCGTATGTGGGTGGAAGGTGACGCGGAGGCTACCTAAGCGGGTAGAACGAGTATGCGCCAAGCACGATCCTTGGTATTCGTTCTAGGCCTCCTCGCAGCGTGCGAGCCCAACGCCAAAATCGATCCTGTCACGGTCCAGTGGATGGACTGGCCCGCCGAAGTAAACGCCGGTCAGCCCTTCCGCACGAGGCTCGTCGTATGGGGTGTCTGTGCGATCAACCCGCAGTTTCGGGCCGGTGCGTCCGCCGATCAGTCGGCGGTCACTTTCGCGCCCTATTTCCTGGTCGGCAACGATCACATCGAGTGTCTGACCGCACGTACTCGGGCATTGCTCGCCGTAATCGCGATCGACACCGCGGGCACGGCACCCGGTCTCGCGGCACTGTCGGCGCGCAGCTATGAAATGCGCGCCCCCACCCTGGCTTTTGCGCTCTCGGCGGGAGCGCAGAATCTGGCGGTGAGCAAGTTCGGTGAGGTCGTGGTGCGACGGAGTGGGGCGGATGCGTCGCGCCGGAATGCCGCCGGGTACGTGAATATCGAACGCGACTCGCTGAACTGCGCGCGCGTGCGGCCAATGGGCCTTTACACACCCAATGCCGCGCTCGTACTCGAGGATCAGGCGGATACAGCCGGGTTGTCGGCTGCGTTGGTGACCGGCTACATCCACACCGCGACGGCTGCGGTTTGCGGAGAGACACGGGTCTTCCGCCGCGTCGGGGGCGGTTAAGGCAGGCTGCCGCGCAGCTCCAGCTCGCCCTGCACCGGCATCTTGGCCGGCCGGTAGCGATCGATCATCCCGGGGTGGTTCTTGAAGCCGTATTTGCGCCGCAGCTTCTCCACGCGGCGCGACAACGCGCGCGCGTACTCTTGCGGTGCGCCCGCCTGGCGCGCGTACGCGCGCTGGTACCTTGGTACCAGATCTGGAAAATGTTCTCCCAGCACCGGTAAGAAGCGATCGCGTACGGCGGCGTAGAGCCGCAACGCACCGGCGTGGACGAAACGCGCGCCGGCGTCACGTGCGGCAGCGAACAGCGCGTCGAGATGGGCGACGTCGTCAGTGATGCCGGGAAGCACCGGTGCGACGATCAGTCCGGCATTGACGCCGCCGTCGACGAGTTTGCGCAACGCGCGCAGGCGAGCCGCCGGCACCGGCGAGCGCGCTTCGAGTTTGCGCGCGAGTTTGGCGTCATGCGTAATCAATGAAATGTGAATCTGGACTTCGTTGCGTTCCTGCAACCGTACGAGCAGATCACAGTCGCGCGCGATCAGCGGGCTCTTGGTGATGATGCCGAACGAGAGACCCTCACAGCGCGTCAGCCGCTGCAGCACCGCGCGCGTGATCCGAAACCGGCGCTCGGCGGGTTGGTAGGGATCGGTCGCGGTACCGATCACGATGCATTGGCCGAGCGGCACGCGCTTGAGATCCGCCTCCAGCGCGCCGACGACATGCTCTTTCACGAAGATCCGCTTCTCGAACGCTTCCCAGCCGTGCGCGCCGCGATAATCCGCGAACTCGGCGTCGGTCAGCTTGCCGGCATCGTGCGCCCGCTCGACGACGTAGCGGTGCGTGTAGCGCGCGTAGCAGTAGCTGCAGCCGAACTCGCAGCCGACATAGGGATTGAGCGACCAGTAATCCATGCCCGTCGACTTGGGCGAGTTGAGGACGCGGTTCGGGGTGAGGGAGACGAAGCGGGTGCCGCGGAGGCGCTCGTCGAGAATGACGGGCGGACAGCCTGACGGTTGGTCAACGGGGAGCAGCGGCAGCTGGCGGTTAGCCACACCGCGCCCAGCCGCATTGGAGACATAGGAGACACCCCGACTGGTGGACGGTCTTGGCGCCGCAATCGGGACACGAAGGGGGTTTGGGCGGGCACTCCCGGGGTTTCCGTACAGCCATACACCCCGAATATAACCCGAAACCTATGCGGCAGCCAGGCGCCTCCACGCGAAGTACACCGGCACTCCCAACAGCACCAGGATCAGCCCCAAGAACGCGTACGTCCGGGTGGAGTCCTGTACCAGCAGGTCGACGGCGATCAGACCGGTCAGCACGACATACAGGGCGGGCAGGATTGGGTACCCCGGCGCTTTCACCGGCCGTGGAATGTCGGGCCGGGTTTTCCGGAGACGGAAGATGCCGATCGCCGTGATCGTGTAGAACACCACGGCGGCAAAGATCACGAAGTTGAGCAGCTGGCCGTACGTCCCGGAGAGACACAGCACGCATGTCCAGATCGCCTGTACGATCAACGCGAGTGCCGGCGTCTTGAAACTTGGATGCAAATTGGCTGCCGATTTGAAGAACAAATTGTCCTTCGCCATCGCGTAATACACGCGGGCGCCCGACAGAATCAGCCCGTTGTTGCAGCCGAACGTCGAGATCATGATCGCGATCGCCATGATGTACAGGCCAGGCGCGCCGAACATCGCCTGCAATGCCGCCGTGCCGACGCGATCCTGCGGCGCATGGGCGATGGCGTCCTGTGGGAGGACGACCAGGTAGGAGACGTTCGCGAGGACGTAGAGCGTCGTCACGATCAAGACGCCGGCACCCATCGCGAACGGCACGTCCTTCTCGGGATTCTTGAGCTCGCCCGACGCAAACCCGACGTTATTCCACGCGTCCATCGAGAAGAGCGAACCCACCATGGCCGCGCCGACCACTGGTAAGACCGCCAGCGTCAAGGCGCCGCCGGCCCAGAAGTTCGCGCCCCAGTTGGCGGCGATCGCCTCGGCGTTTCGCCCGATCGTGATCCCGAGCAGAATCAGCGCGGCGAGGGATGCGGTCTTGATCGCCGTCAGCGTGGTTTGGATGAACGCCGCGGTGCGCACGCCGCGCACATTGATCCAAGTGAGCAGCACGATCGAGGCGATCGCAAAGATGCGCTGCAGCGAAACACCGACCGCGACGTCGCCGATGGGCTGCGGCAGATGCAGCGTCGTGCCCAGGCCGGGCAGCACGTCCGGCGAGAGCGAGGGCCAGAGCACCGAGGTGAACCGCGCGAACGCGACGGCGACCGCCGCGATCGTGCCGGTCTGAATCACGACGAACAGCGTCCAGCCGTAGAGGTAGCCGAACAGCGGCGAGATCCCCTCGCGGAGATAGATGTAGTTCCCCCCCGCCTTCGGATACATCGCCGCGAGCTCCCCGTAGGACAGCGCGCCCAACAGCGTCACGACGCCTGACAGGAGCCACACGGTGAGCAGCAGGCCCGGGGAATGGACCTGCCGCAGGATGTCGGCCGACACAATGAAGATGCCGGAACCGATCATCGATCCGACGACGAGGGCGGTGGCGTCGAGCCGGGAGATCGCGCGGACGAACTCGACCGGCTGGGATTGCGCCGGGGTAGGGGTCATGAGCCGATAACCTAGTTGTCATTCGCCGGGGCCGCTATCTTTGCGGTCCACCACGCCCCTGGAGATACCGTGCGTCTCCTGCCGCGCGAAGAAGAGTTTTTCGATTTGTTCACCCAAGTCGCCACTCGCAACAAAGAAGCGGTGGAGCATTTGCGGCAGCTGTTCCAGGCTGCGCCCGACCGCCGCACGCCCCATGTCGAAGCCATCAAGCGGTTGGAGCACGAGGCCGATCAGGTCACGCATGAGGTCGTCAACCGTCTCGACCGCACGTTCATTACGCCGCTCGATCGCGAAGACATTCACCAACTGGCGTCGGATCTGGACGATGTCATGGACGCGATGGACGGCACCGCGCGGCGGACGCAGATCTTTCGCCTCGGGGTCGCGCCGCAAGGCGTGCTGCGATTGGTCGACGTTTTGGGGCGGATGATGGGCGTGCTGTGGGAAGCGGTGAGCCGGCTCAAGAAGGGCAACGACGTCATGAAGTACGCCGTGGAGGCGAAGCAGCTCGAAGAAGAAGGCGATTCGATTTACCACGAGGCGCTGGGACAGCTCTTCGAGAAAGAGCGCGACGCCATCGAGCTGATCAAGTGGAAAGAGATCTACGACAATCTGGAGGGCACCCTCGACCAGGCCGAAGACGTGGCGAATGTGGTCGAGTCTATCACGATCAAGCACGCCTGATGACGGCCTCCGTCTGGTTCGTTCTGGCGATTCTCGTCGTCGCTCTCATCTTCGATTTCATCAATGGGTTTCACGACGCGGCCAATTCGATTGCCACTGTCGTGTCGACGCGCGTGCTCTCACCGAGCGCGGCGGTTATTTGGGCTGCGTTCTGGAACTTCATTGCCGCGTTCGTGTTCGGGACCGCGATTGCGAAGACCGTGGGCAAAGGGCTGATCGATCTCAACGTCGTCGATTCGACCGTGGTGCTCGGTGGGCTGTTGGGAGCAATCATCTGGGACCTGGTCACCTGGTGGCTGGGACTGCCGACGTCGTCGTCGCACGCCCTCATCGGCGGCTATGCCGGCGCTGCAGTCGCCAAGTCGGGATTCTCCGCGATCATCGCGAGTGGTTGGACCAAGACCCTCATCTTCATCGTGGTCGCGCCGGTCATGGGGTTCATGCTGGCGCTGCTGCTGACCGTGGCGCTGTCGTGGTCGCTGCGACGATCGCTGCCACGCCGGGTCGACAAAGCGTTCCGGGTGCTTCAGCTCGTCTCGGCCGCCGCGTATTCGCTTGGCCACGGTACGAACGACGCACAGAAGACGATGGGCATCATCGTCGCGCTCCTCGTTTCCAGCCAGGCACTGTTCGTGAACTTTCCAATCCAAGCATTTCACCTCACCGATCCCAATCACATCCCGACCTGGGTCATTGTGGCGGCCGGGGCCGCAATCGCCCTCGGCACCATGGCGGGCGGCTGGCGCATCGTGAAGACGATGGGGCAGCGCATCACGAAGCTGACCCCGTTCGGGGGGTTCTGCGCGGAAACGGCGGGCGCGATTACGCTCTTCGTGTCATCGCACTACGGCATCCCGGTGAGTACCACGCACACGATCACCGGTGCGATAACGGGGGTCGGGGCGGTGCAACGGTTCTCCGCGGTGCGGTGGGGCGTGGCGGGCCGGATCGTGTGGGCCTGGGTCGCCACGATCCCGGCGGCGGCCGGCATCGGTGGTCTCGGTTACCTGATCTTGCGGGCGTTGGTCTAGCGGCTAATCGAGCTTGAGCGTCAGCACCCGGCGCTCGGTCATCTCCTCGATCGCGTAGCGCACGCCTTCCCGACCGAGGCCCGAGGCCTTGGCGCCGCCGTACGGCAGGCGATCCACGCGGAAGCCGGGAATGTCGTTCCCGTTCACGGCGCCCACGTCCAGCTCGGCGTGCAGCCGGAACATGGTCTGCAGATTCGTCGTAAACACGCCCGCCTGTAACCCGTAGGGCGAGGCATTCGTCCACTCGATCGCTTCATCTAACGACCGGTACGGCGTGACGGTCACGAGGGGCGCGAACACCTCCTCGCAGTTCACCTTCATGGCGGCGCTGGTGTGCGTGAGCACCGTCGGTTGCAAGAACACGCCGTTGCGCTTGCCGCCCAACTCGACTCTCGCGCCGGCGGCCACTGCCTCGGCGATCCAGCGCTCGACGCGCTCGGCGGCTTCGAGCGAGATCATGGGGCCGACGTCCGTGTGCTCGTCGAGCACGTCGCCGACCTTCAGGTGCTTCACTTTGTCCAGGAGCAGATCGAGAAACGTCTGAGAGACGCGTTCCTGGACGAGGATCCGCTGCGTCGAGATGCAGGACTGGCCGGCGTACGTAAAGCCGCCGATGGCGCAGCGGGCCGCCGCCCACGTCAGGTCGGCGTCGGGCTCGACGATGACCGCCGCATTGCCGCCCAGCTCGAGCGCGACGCGCTTGGTTCCCGCCTTGGCGCGAATCGCCCAGCCGGCTTTGGCGCTGCCGGTGAACGTGATGAGCCGCACGCGCGGATCCTCGATGAGGATCTGCGCGACCTCGACGTGGCAGGGAACGACGTTGGCGGCGCCGTCGGGGTAGCCGGACGCCTGGACGAGATCGAACAGCCGCAGCGACGTGAGGGGATCCTGGGGCGGCGGCTTGAGCGTGATCGTCGCGCCGCAGGCCATGGCGGGCGCGATTTTGTGAGCCGCGAGCAGGACCGGAAAGTTGAACGGCGTGATCGCCGCGATCGGCGACAGTGGAAAGCGGCGCGTGATGGCGATCCGGCCCGTGCCAGAGGGGACGACATCGGCAGGGAGTACTTCACCGCCGATCCGTGTGGCCTCTTCGGCTCCATCGCGGAACACGGCGATGGCGCGATCGATTTCGGTCTTCGCCTGTGCGATCGGCTTGCCGGCTTCGAGCGCCAGCGTGCGAGCGAACTCCGCTCGCCCCGTCTCCAGCCCATCCGCGACCTTGCGCAGGGTGGCCGCGCGGGCGTAGGCGGGCATCTCCCGGCAGGCGCGCGCCGCGGCGACGTTGGCATCGAGGGCCGCGCGCACGTCCTCCGGCCCGGCCAGCGCCACCACGCCGACCTCACTGCCGTCTTGGGGCGCGCGAATCACGGCGGTTTCCCGTTCCTTCTGCTGTTGCTTCGTCGTCATAGATCCAAGGCCTCACTCAGTCACTGAACAGGCGACGCAGCCCGCGCTCGGTTTCCGCGAGCGCTTCCTGGAAATGTTGCAGCTCGCCGCCGTAGCCAAAGCGGAGAAAGCCCGGCATCCCGAAGTGATCACCCGGACAGAGCAGCACGCTGTGCTGCGCGCGCAGTTTCTCGACGACTTCAGGCGCCGGGATTGCGCCGCGATAGCGGGCCCAGCAGATCGCGCCGGCGTGCGGTGCATGCCAGGTGAACGTGTCGCCAAACGTCTTGAGCCAGGTTTCCATCACCGGATAGTTCGCGTGCAGGATGCGCCGCGTCCGCTCGATCAGCTTGTCGCGCACGTGGGGATCGAGGGCGACGGCGGCGAGATGGTCGGACGCGCCCGACGGGCCGATCGTCGTGTAATCGTGCCGCGCCCACGCCTCCTGACTGAAGCCGGGCGGTGAGACGATCCAGCCGATGCGCAGGCCCGGGAGGCCGTACGCTTTCGACAGGCCGTTCACGATGATCACTTTGTTGTAGCCGCTGCCCCAGAACGACGGGGTCGTCTTGCCATCACGCTCCGCGCCCTGATAGACCTCGTCCGCGAGGACCCAGGCACCCACCTCGGCGGCGCGCTCGAGGATCGCTTTGCGTGCCGCGTCGCCGAGCACGTGGCCGGTCGGGTTATGCGGATTGGTGACTACGACGAGCTTGGTGCCGGGCGCGATGGCGGTGCGAATCTCCTCGACGTACGGCTCCCATCCTTCCTTCTCGTGGAGCTGCAACGCCTTCGCCTCTGCGCCGAAGTTCTGCGCCAGTCCCCAGGTCTGGAGGTAGTTCGGCATCATCACGGCCACTTTGTCGCCGGGCTGGAGCAAGCGCCAACACGTGACGAAGTTCGCTTCGGAGCTGCCGGTCGTGACGAGCACCTGATCAGGAGAGGCACCGGGGTAGAGCGCCGCGATGCGCTCGCGGAGTAGATCGGTGCCATTCGATTGGCTGTAGCCGAGGCGCACGTCGAGCAGCGGGAGGGAGGAGGCGCCGGCGAGACCAAGCAGCTCCTGGATCGAGAGCGGGTGCACGCCGGATTCGGAGAGATTGAAGCGCACCCGGTTTTCCCAGGTGCTTTGCCAGCGTTCCAGCTCGAACGGGACGAATTTTTGAGAGCTCATGGTTCGTAAAGCTGACGCAGGTCTCCCGGTTTCTCCAGCCAGTAGTCGGGCGACAGGTCCTCGAGGTGCGGGCGGTCGAACGGTCCCCAGAGCACGGCGGCGGTCTTGACGCCCGCGGCGCGGCCGCATTCCATGTCGTGGCGGGAGTCGCCCACGAACACCGTATCCTCTCGCGTGACGCCAAGCTCCTGAACCGCCTTCAGGACCGGCTCGGGATGTGGCTTGAAGTGCTTGACGTCGTCACAGCCGACGACGACGTCGAACACCTGGTCAAGCCCGGAGATCCGGATGCCGCGCATCGCGCCATCGCGCAGCTTGCTGGTCACCACGCCGAGTCGCTTGCCGGCAGTCTGGAGCCGCCGGATCTCGTCGACGACGCCGTCGTACGGTTTCACGAGCGCGTCGTGGTGCGCGAGGTTGTACGTGCGGTAGGTCTGCACCATCGCCTCGATCTCTTCTTTGTCAGCGGTGATCTCGCCGAATTGCGTCCAGAGAGGAGTACCGAGACCTTTGATCCACACCTCATCGGACGGCAGCGGCTCGTTGCCGCGATGCAGCTCCATCGTATGGCGGTAGGAGCGCAGGATCAGCTCGATTGAATCGATGATTGTGCCGTCGAGATCGAAGAGAAACGTTGTGAGCGTCACTCGGGGGAATCTACAGCGCGACGACCATCAATGCGGCAACGAGCTCAACCTCAATGGGTGAGTATCCCGTGTCGGCGGGCGGCAGCCCGTGATGCCACGCCAGCAGGTCTGGCACTACCAGCGGCTCTTGCCGAGACAATAACACTTCCAGCAGCAGCTCCTCCCCTGCAGTCATCCCCGACGCCAAACGCGAAACCAGAGCGTCGAGCGCGCCGAGTTGCTCACCATCCCCGCGGCGTGCCGCACGTCGCCCAGCGGACAGCACCCAGGGAATGAGTCGCCGGGCAAGTCGGTCTCGATCGCTGGCTCGCCACCGTGCGTCCTGTACGGCGGTGAGACGGGACTTGATCAACGGCGCCGCCGCGTCAATCGCCTGCTGCAGCAGATTACGATCGACGTCGACCGGCGCTTTGGTGCGGGCGGCGGCGAGGATCCGCGTTGCGGCTGCTGGATTGGTTCGAGGCGTGTTCCCTTCGACAACGATCGCCTCCACGAGCTTTGCGATCCGCACCACGATTACGGTGCAGGCCTCCTCTCCCGCAACCCCCGCAAACGCGCCCAGCGCGGCACCGCAGGTCGACGACGCGAGCGTTGCGAGCTGGTCACACCAGTCGAGGCGGCCGCCGGTACCTGCGACCTGCTGGTCGCGAACCTTCCGGGCCAGTCGCTCTTCGAGCGCGAGCGCACGGGCCAACGTCGGCGACGGCAGGAACGTGACGGTGCTGATCGAAGCGTGCACCGAGCCGAGCCGGTCGATCCGGCCGACACGCTGAGCGAGGCGCGCCGGACTCCACGGCAGATCGTAATGCACCACGCGCTCGGCATCCTGGAGATTGAGGCCCTCGCTCAGCAGGTCAGTGGCGATCAGGAGATCGGTTTCGAGGGCGGCGGCGGGCTGGGGCCCACCCTGCGCGCGCGGCGCAAAGGCCCGCAGCACCTCCGCGCGTGAGGCATCGCCTGATGCGAAGCGGCCGGCGTGTCCGAATACCGCCGCGCGGCGCGCGAAGCGCAGCCGCTGCATGAGATATCGCGCCGTCGGCTGCGCGTCGGTGAAGACGATGGTCTTGGCGGGCCGTTCAGCGAGGAGACGTTCCAGCGCATCGGCCTTGGGGTCGGCGATGGCGGCATGCGTCAGGAGCTCGCGTAGGCGAGCCAGGGTGCGGCGATCATCGGCCAATGGCGCAGCCGGTTCGCTGGCCGCCTCGAGGAGCAGCGGAAACAGGACGAGCTGGATATCCGATTCCGCGGCGCGCGGGAAGCAGCGCTGAAACTCCCGCGGCGTAAGCGAGCGCCCCTCGGTCGCGGCCCCGGTTGCGAGGTCGAGATAGGTCTCGTGCCGGGTGAGCGCCGCGCGAAATGCCGCCACACTGGACCCCAAACGGCGTAACAGCATCAGCCGGAGCAGCGGCGCGGCTCCGCCCCCTGCGCGTAGCGAGGAGACGCCCGTTGCAAGCGCCGTGATCAACGCGTCTGGTGCTGGAGCAGCCCGCAACGCTGCGGTTGTCGATCGCGGGAAGACCATGCTCACCGGGCCGCCGTCGTATCCCGTCCGCACTCGCTCACGCGAGCGCGCCACGATGACGCGGGCGACGGCGACCTGCGCCAGGGACGTGTCGGCTTCACGCCGCGCGGCGTTTCGGAGGGAAGGCACGCCGAGCGCGGCAAGGGCATGATCGCGCAAAAACAGACGCAAGAGGTGGAGCAGATCCGCGACGCAGTTATGGATCGGCGTGGCGGTCACCAGCAGCACGCGACTCCCGACGACGAGGCGGGCGAGCGCCCGGTAACGGTTCGTGTCGGGATTGCGGAAGCGGTGGGCTTCATCGACGATGACGGTCGGACGGCCGGACGGGCGGCCCGGCGAGATGCTGAGGGATTCGTGTGTGATGATGGGGATTTCTTGCACGGCGAACCGTTCCAACAGAGTGCGCCACTGAGGCACGAGTACGGCGGGAACGACCAGCATGAACGGTTCGCGCTGCGCAAGGGCGACGGCAAGCGCGACGTACGATTTGCCCAACCCGACCTCGTCCGCGAGCAGCGCGCCACCGTGGCGAGCGATGATGGCGGTCAGGCGTTCGGCGGCCGGGACTTGATGCGGCGCGAGCCACGCAGGCCACGCGATGGGCGTCGCTCTCGGGACCAGCGGTGCGCTGTCGAGCAGCGCCCGCGCGGCGCTGCAGACGACCTCTCGCGGCGACGCTTCCCCCGCCGGCTGGAGCGCGACGGCGAGGGGTTCCGGCACGGGGACGAGGTGCTCAGACAGGATCCGTGGCCAGCGCGCGGCGATCGGACTCATCGAGATGGAGGGCGTCAGCGACGAGGTCATCAGCGGGTTCACAGGACATGCCGCGCCGCGCGAGCGCAGCCCAGGCGCCCGACCCGGCGGGCGGCACCGGGAGGCCGCGCACGACGCTCGCATTGAAGCGGCGGAACCCGCCTCGCGCTGGATCGGCGACGAGCCGGGCGAGCGCCGTCACCCAGCCTGAATTGAGAAGGGCCGCGAGCGCGGCCGCATCGCTCGCGTCGCGTGTCGCGATACCGTACACGGTGTTGAGCGGCACGAGATCCGCAGCCGGTACAGCAGCAGTGAGGCGGCGGCCCAGGTCCGGCCAAATCACGCGATGCGACGCGAAGCCGAGGCTCGTGCGAAACAGCTGCCAGGGCGGGCCGGCGCGGTAATCGGCGCGCCGCTTGAGCCGCTCTTCATGACGCGACAGTCGCTCGGCGAGCTCCCGTGGCAATCGCGGGAGCGGCAGCCCGTCGCTCCCGTGAGTCCACAACACATAGCGGCGCGGGCGGCAGCGCCACGCGGCGATGTCTCGACCGCGAATTGCTGGCCGGGTGCCCGGACATTCACGGTCGAGTAGAAAGACGTCATCGGCGCCGGTTTTTACGCCGAGCTGTGGCGTCCAGCGATCCCCGAGCGTGGGGAATTCCCCCCGCAGCCGGCGGCGGACGTGGTCGGCGCCGGGAATGAGAATCCACGGCCCTCCACCGTCGTGCTGCAGCTGCCGCTGGGGAATGGCAGGCGCTGCGGGCTTGGCACCGAGCGTCGTGCCCGTCATCTCGGTGCCCGACGGATCGGCTCGCGCGGCAACCAGCGCCATGGGGTAGACGGCTGCGCCGAAGGCCAGCGCCATCGGTTCGGGCAAGGGGCACGCTCGCTCGATGCGCGTGGTGTGCGCCAATCGCGTCCGGAGCGGCGCGCCGTAGCCGCTGGTCGCGAGCTTTGCCGGAACCAGCAGCGCGACGACGCCCCCGGGCCGCGCCAGCTCGAGCGCGCGTTCCACGAACGCCACGGCGAGATCGGGGAGATGCGCGAATCCGCGCGTCCCGGCTGGCCGCCAGCAGGAGTAGCGCGTCGTAAGAATCTCACGCACGCGGGGCGGCAGCCGCTCCGCGCGCACCCACGGCGGGTTGCCGGTCACGACGTCGAACCCGCCTTGGAGCATGACGTCGGCGAAGTGCGATTCGAACGCGAAGAATGGCGCCGCGCCGTCCAGTCGCAGCCGCCGCTGCGCCGCGCGCAAGTCGCGCAAGGTTTGCCGCAGCCGGCTCAGGCGCACGCGTTGCTCATGATCGAGCCCGCGGCGCCGGCCGAACAGATCGCGATTGCGCGCCGTACTGAGCAGCTCGTTGATGGCCCGCTCCAATGCGATACAGCCGTCACGGAGCAGTCTCCGCGCGAGTACAGCTTCGGCGCGGCTGAGCTCCGCCTGTGCATGGCGCTTTTCCGGTCCGGCCAGGACGAAGTGATCACGTCGCGCGGCCCTTAGCCGTCGCGCCTCTCCGGCGCCTCCTCGGATCGCGCGGCCGCCGAGCGAAGCCGCCAGGGTCAGCGGGTCGAGCAGCGCGTCGCCCTGAAGGATATGCCCGTCGAGATTGGGAAGCGGCGCGATGGCTTCGAGGTCGGGAGTTTCATCGTCCGCGACCAGGGCGAGCCAGAGCCGCAGCTCGGTAAGCCGCACGGCGGTCGGCGTGAGATCGACGCCAAACAACGAGTGGGCGAGGACGTCGCGCTTGACGGCCGCGGCGGGCCCGTCGCCGGCGGCGCGCCTGAGCGCCGCCAAGACGTCGAGCGCTCCTAGCAAGAAGGCTCCAGATCCGACGGCAGGGTCGAGGACGGTGAGCCCGCGCAGGTCCGGAGCCGGTTGCGGTGGGAGGCCGTCATGCACCCATCGCGCGGCAGCCGACGCGCACATGCCAAAGCGACTGGTGAGTGCGGCTTCGAGGCCCGCCCGCACCATTTCACGGACCAGCGACGCAGGCGTGTAGTAGCTGCCGCTGGTCCGGCGTTCATCGGGATCCATCACCCCTTCGAACACGCGACCGAGCATGTCAGGCGCGATGAACTCGCCGGCGTCGTGCTCGCGCACAGAGAAATGGAAGCGCTCGAACAGATCGTCGAATGCGGCGCGCCAATCGCTGTTGCCCCAGATCGCGGGGCCGTGCTGTCGCTCGAGTGGCGACGGTTCGAACAACCCGCCGTTGAGAAATGGGATGCTGCCGAGCGCGCGTGCGGCAGCTCCGCGCCGCGCGGGAGGGCGATTGAGGGCGCCGAAGCAGAGCGCGTGCAGAAAGGAGCGATGGAAGTGATGCCGCCCTGACAGTGCCCGATCGAGGAGGTGGGCGATGTAGCGGCGATCACCGTTCAGCCAGCCCTTCGACTGGATGAAATAGAGGAAGAGCATGCGGGTGAGCACCGTGAGGGTGAGAGCATGGCGGTCGACACGCGAGCGCGGAGTGTGCAGCTGCTCCGTCAGCCGCTCCAGGATGCCGCGAAATGCGCGGAAGAAGCGGGGCGTCACGCCTTCGCTCGCGAGCACCTCGCCGATGCGCAGCGACAGGGCGAGTGCTGACTCATTGCTTGCCGGGGCGAGCCGTTCGAGAATGGCCAGCGCGGCACCGGAAGGATTGGCCAGGGGGATCGTCGCCATGCGAAGGCCGACCGGTCCGGCCGCGCAGACGAGCCGCCCCGGCTCGCCTCCCACGGCGCATGCGAGCCCGCGCTCCGCACTGGCCGACAGACGGCGCGCGGCAGCGCGCGCGGCGTCCTCGGGAGCGGCGGCCTCCAGCGCAAAGACGCGGAATGCGCCGTGGCGCCCGATCAGGGCGGCGCGCGCGATGCCAGCGGTTGCGCCGAGCCAGGCTTCGACCGGCACCGACTCCCGCGCGGGTTCATAGCCGAGCGCGGCGAACAGCTCGCGGAGACTCTCGATCTGCGTTGCGCGGGCAAGGATGTCCCGCAACACCAAAACCCCCTCGGACTACGAGGGGGTCAAGGTCGTGCTACATGCCTAGGAGTTCGGTACCGAACGACTGCGAGCTGGTGCGATTACGTGCCCTTCTTGAGCCGTATCTCCCCATTCACCGTACTCAGACTGAGCGCGCGGCCGCCCGCGCCGATCGTGCCACGTATCCGCCGGTTGCTGAACCGCCCGGTAATCATGAGCGGCCAGTCGGTCTCGATGTCGCCGTTCACGGTGGTGGCACGCACGTCGGTGTCGAGCTTTCCTGGCAGAATCAGTGTGATCCCGCCGTTCACGGTGCTGAACTCGAGATCGTTGTTCCAGTCTGCCCGGCCCATCTGCGCGTACACGGACCCGTTCACGGTTGATGCTTCCGCCAGGCCGGTCGTGGTCACGCGCACACTGCCGTTCACGGTGCTCGCCCGCACATCGCCCTTGAGACCCTCGGCGGACATCTCGCCGTTCACCGTCTGGCCGTTGAACTCGATTCCGGCGGGTACCTGCACCTCGAAGTCGACCGTCACATCGTTGTTGTCGGTGCTGGAGCTCCAGCGATCACCCGGCTCACAGGTGTTCTCGCGGCGGGCGCGGCGCGGCGTGGGATAGACGGCGCAGATCGTAATGCCTTCGTCCGATTCGACCACCTTGATCTCGACTTCGTCCGGATCGGAGCGGCGCGCGTGCTTGCGAGCATTCACCACCGCCTCGGCGCCGCTGGCGAGGACCGCCCGCACGTCGCCGTTGACGCCCTTCACTTCGAGCCGCTTACCGGCGGCGATCCGGCCATGCCAGTTGAAGTCTTGAGCCGACGCGGTTGCGATGGCGCCGGCGGCGAGTGCGCTCACGATCAAGAAGGTCCGCATGGAGTCTCCGGAGTTAGTGCTGATACTGGTATTGATACCGGTACTGGTGCGCGTACATGCGCGCGTACTGCCGCGCATATCTGGGCGCGTACTGCGCGGCATATTGCGCTGCGTACTTGGGTGCGTAGTGTGCCGCGTATCGCGTTGCGTACGCGGTCACGCTGCCAAAGTCGAAGTGCCAGCTGGAGTCGGCATCGTTGTCGTTCTCGTTTTCGTTCTGGTCGTGTTTGTGCTTGCGATCGATCCGATCCCGCAGCTCCTGGGGACGGCGCATGTTGATATCCCCCTGGAACGACTCCAGCTCCATGCGCGCGCTTCCCGAGCCGATCTTGAACGTCTTGCGATGCTTCCCCGTCGTGCTCGTAAGCGGGAGCGCAAAGCTGGCATCGATGTCGCCGTTCGCCGTCGCCGTGGTCACCGTGACGTTGGCGCGCTCCGGGATGGAGACTGAGATGTCCCCGTTGTGCGACGCGAAGCTGTACGATCCGCCGTCCGTGACGGTACCCTCGTAGACCACGTCGCCGTTGATCGTGCCGGCATCGACGCTCGACGACTGGATCCCGGTCATCATGATGCCGCCGTTCGTGGTTTCGACCTTGATTTCGCCGCTCACGTTCGTCAGCTCGATGTCTTCGTTGACGGAGTTCACCTCGATACGTCCCGAGGCGTCGGCGAGTGTCACCGATCCCTGGATCGAGTGCAGGGTGATGATGCCCTTGCCCCCACGGACGTTGACCTCGCCGTTCACGGTCTCGGCGTTGATCGGTCCCTGCACCCCGTCGACCGTGATGTCCGCGTAGGTCCCGTTGAGACTGATGCCCATCGATTGCGGCACGGTGATGTCGAAGTCCATGACCGATGGCGCGCCTTCGCGACTGCTCGCCTTGACGACTACCGTGTTCCCCACCAGCGAGACTTCCACCCGTCCGCGGCGACCGGTCTCCGCATGCACCTTCACGCGATTCTCGCTCCACCCGTGGACGGTGATCCCGCCCCCGAAGTTGTTGACCGAAAGGCTGGCGCCGGCCGGCACGGCGATGCTCGTATCGGTTTGCCTCTGCGGTGCCAGCGTGACCAGCATCGCGGCGGCCAGCATTGCAACCATGTCTGTCTCCTCCTAGGACCGGGCTGCAGCCATGTCGTTCACACGCCGCAGCAATTCCACCTTGCGCCGCATCGTGTCGGCGAGATGGAGGTTCAGGTACGCGTTGCCGGGGTCGTTCCGCAGCGCGATGCGCGCGTCAGCGATCGCCCGATCGATAATGGCCAGATTCTTCCGCACGATGCGCACGGTCGTTGAATCGAGCCGCTTCTCGTTCAGCGTCAGTGCGGCCTGCAGCTCGGCGATGGCGACATCGGTGGACCCCGTCCAATTGGCAACCCTGGCGGTTGAAGGTTGCGTGGTGACCGCCGGCTCGGCGGCGGTGTTCGTCGACCGCTGCTGCACGGCGAGCCAGACACTGCCACCCGACAGCAGGATCAGCGCGATACTCGCGGCGAGTAACTGCCCGACGGTCAAACTGAAACGGCGGCGGACGGGGCGGTCACGTCGTACCGGTGCCTGCTCACGACGAATCTCCCGAGCGATTTCCGGCCAGAGATCTGTCGCGGGTGGCGTGTCGGCGAGCGACTGCGCGCGCGCGACCACCTGGCGCAGATCGCCCAGCGTCGCGTAGCACTGACCGCAGGTCGCGAGGTGCGCCTCGAGTGCCGCGCGCTCGGTCGAGTCGAGCTCGCCGTCGATGTATTCCGAAAGCCGGTTTGTCCACTGATCGTTCATCGTTCCAAGTGCCTCCGCAGCGCCATCCGCGCATGATGCAGCTGCGATTTTGACGTGCCCGGCACGACGCCGAGCATGCGCGCTATTTCCTCGTGGCGATACCCCTCCACGTCGTGCAACACGAACACCTGCCGTGCTCCCTCGGGAAGGCTCGCCAGCGCTTGCTCGAAATCCATCGACAGCTCCGGCGTCACCGGCTTGCTCGTCACGCCATCGAGCGGCTCTTCCTGGGTAATGAATCGGCCGCGCTCGATCCCGACGCGCTTGCGGCGAGCCAGGACCACGTTCACCGCCAGCCGGTGCAACCACGTCCCGAATGCCGACTCGCCTCGGAACGTCGACAGCTTCTGCCACGCGCGAATGAACACATCCTGCGTGACGTCGTCCGCCTCATCGGCGTCGAGCATGCGGCGCACCAGCGTATGGACCCGCGCAACGTGAGTCCGGTACAGCCGCTCGAATGCACTGGCGTCCCCGCTTGCCGCGAGAGCCGTGTCGGCCGCAATCGAGTCAGCAGTCAGAGTGTCCTCGAGCACCTGTCGGGCCATGCACGGGGTTGGATATGCAAGCAGGCCAAAAGGTTGTGGTTAGATTTGGAGCGCCAAAATGACGCCCTCAATTGTAGCGGTTCTGGCCATCGGTGGCCTGCTGGGATTCCGCCATGCCTTTGAGCCAGACCACCTTGCGGCCGTCTCGACCCTGGCCACACGGCCTTCCGCGCGGCTCTGGAGCGCCGCCCGGCTGGGGCTCGTGTGGGGGTTGGGGCATACGGTGACGGTCGGCGCGGTGGCCCTGCTGATCATCGCCCTCGGGATCAGTCTGCCGGACCGTTTCTGGCCGGCCGCCGAGCTGCTCGTCGCCGCACTCCTGGTGCTGCTCGGCAGCCTGGTGATCTGGCGGTACGTGCGCGGACGGTGGCACATGCATGTGCACACCCACCCGGCCGCGGGTCCGCACTTTCATCTCCACAGCCACGGCACCGATGCAGCGCATGGTCATGCGCACGCGGTGGTCGACGCGCGGCGTTCGCTGGGCTTCGGGATCGCGCACGGTCTGGCGGGGAGCGGAGCCATCGCCGCGCTCCTCGTGGCGGCCGCGCCCGACATCACGTCGCGGCTCGTCTACTTCGCGGCGTTCGGCGTGGGCACGATCATCGGGATGTTGAGCGTGTCGCTGACACTCTCGATCGTGGTGAAGCTGGCGGCGGAGCGGAGCGGCAGATGGGCAACGACGCTCCACCTGGGAGCCGCGCTGGGGAGTGTCGTCGCCGGGTTGGTTCTCGCGTGGGGAGTTGCGAACAGCTAGGACGCCTCGCTTTTGTAGATTCGCCCTCGCCATTCGATTCTTCCCCTTCCCCAGGCTGATCGCAGCATGATGAACGCCACCAGCGTCGCGCCGAGCGGGTAGAGGACGGCGTACCAGAGCGGGGCGCGGTACGTCCCGTAGATCGCCAGCCAGGTGAGGAGCGAGGCGAGGGTCGCGATGGCGGCGAAATCCGAGCCCGCCAGCCACGCGACGGGCGGCCCAATCCAGAAGAGTGCCGGCAACCACATGACGTACGGAGCAACGGCGCGGATCGGGCGGAGCGGCGGCGTCATCAGTGGGATGCCCGACGCCAGGTTCTTCGACCAGCCCGCAATGATTTCGCGCAGTGAGCCGTACATGCGCGTCGTCATGAATTCCTCGCCGTAGACGAGGAAGATGTCCTTCCCGCCGCGCACGTAGCGCTGCGCGAGCAGCAGGTCGTCGACCACCGAGTGTCGAACGGCGGCGTGCGTTCCGGCGCTCTCGTAGGCAGCGCGCGTCGTCAGAATGAACTGACCGTTAGCGATCGCGTGCCACTCGACCCGCGTGCGGTTCACGCGAGCCAGGTTCCCGAGGCCACTCTCGAGCGCGAGAAAGACGTGCGGCTGAATCACGCGCTCCCAGAAACTCCGCATCTCCTGGCGCGGCAGGACCGAGAACAGGTCCACGTTCTCCGCCTGCAGCCCCCGCACCGCCCGGCCGATCAACTCGGGGCTGTGCGTGGTGTCGGCGTCCGCAAACAGCAGCAACTCGCCCTTGGCGACGCGGTACCCCTGCACGATCGCCCACTGTTTGCCGAACCAGCCCTCCGCCGGCTCGACGCCGCGCACCAGGTGCACGCGGCCTCCAGCTGCGGCCTCGACGATCTCCGCTGTGTCGTCGGTCGAGCGGTCATCCACGACGATCACTTCTATGGGCGAGTACTGCGTGGCCAGCACAGATCGCACACAGCGTTCGATGTTGCGCGCCTCGTTGCGCGCGGGGATGATGATGGATACGAGGGGCCCGGCGGAGAGGGGCGCGTACGCGCGCAGCGTGGGCTCGCGGCGCGTGAATCGGTACAGGAGAACGGACAGGACGACGATCCACGGTGCCGCGAGCAGCCAACTCATTTTGCGGGTTCGCGCGGGGCCACGACCACCGCGGTCGTCAGATGACCGGTGACGTTCGTCATCGTGCGAAACATGTCGGAGATGCGATCCAGTCCCATCAGAATGCTGAGGCCGGCGATCGGCAGACCGGTCGCCTGGAATGCGGGGAACAGGCTGATCACGCCGCCCGAGGGCACTGCGGCGACGGTCAGGGACGCCAGAAACACCGCGATGCCCGCTTGCAGCATGTGTCCGAAGCCAAACGGAATCCCATACAAGCGGGCGATGAAGAGGACCGCGATCGCCTGAAACAGCGCGCTGCCGCCGCGATTGATGCTCGCTGCGAGCGGCAGCACGAAACCGGACACCGGCCGCGGGATGTGCAGGTCCTTATCCGCCGCGTCGATCATGTTGGGCAGGGCGGCCATCGACGTCGTTGCCGAGAACCCCATGAACATGGACGGGTACGCCGCGCGCAGAAAACGCAGCGGAGAAACGCGAGCAATGAGCGCCGCACTCGGCAGGTATACGACGGCGATGAACACGAGAACGCCGATGACCACCGCGGCGATGAACCAGAGCATCGCGCGCACGACGTCCCAGCCGTACTGGGCCGCGGTCGGCGCCACGAGTGCAAAGATGCCGATCGGCGCGATGACGAGGACCCATTGGACGATCCGGATGAGCGCGTCGGTCGCGGCGTCGGCCAGGTTGATGAGCGGCGTACGACGTTCGATCGGCAGGGTCGCGGTCGCGATCGCGAAAATCGTGACGAACACGATCACGGGCAGCAGGTTGCCGTCGGCCGCCGCCTTGAACGGATTCGCCGGCACCAGTTGGACTATGAACTGGAGACCTGTCGGAATGGTCGCGGCAGCGCTCTGAATCGCGGCTGGATCAGCCGCCGCGGCCTGCAGGACCGCCTGTTTTTCCGGCGATACCGCAGCCTGAGGCAGCATGACGCTGCCGATGGCGAACCCCAGCGCGATCGCGAGGACTGACGTGCCCCAGAAGAACGCGAGAGTGCGAACGACGAGGCGGCCGAGCGCGCGCAGCTCGCCGAGCTTGGCGAGTCCCGCAAAGAGCGCGGTCGCGACCAGGGGAATCGCGACCATGGACAGCAGGTTTTTGAAAATGATGCCAACCGGCTGAATGCCGAACAGCACTGCCGCGAGCGCGGGGTTGTTGTGTTGCGCGAGCGTGGCCGCGAAGAGGCCAAGCAGAAGTCCGGCGATCAGGCCGATTCCCATCCACAAGTGGCTTCTCATCGGATGGAAGCTATTATACCGCCATGACCGACACCCCACACGCGCAAATGAAGGCTTCGAAATGGGCGCTCATCCTCGGAGCGTCGAGCGGCTTCGGCGAGGGCGCTGCACGCGCGCTCGCGCAGGCGGGTTATGACATCGTCGGGGTGCACCTCGACCGCAAGGCGGGCCTCGAGCACGTCGCCCAGATTCGCAAGGACATCGAGCAACTCGGCCGCAAGACGCAGTACTTCAACATCAACGCGGCCGACGAGGAAAAACGGAACGAGGTCCTCGCCGAGCTGGCGAAGCAGCAGTTGAACATCGCCGTGCTGCTGCACTCGCTCGCGTTCGGGACGCTGAAGCCCTACATCGGGGTCGATGTCCTGAACAAACCCAATATCGATATGACGCTCGACGTGATGGCCCACTCGCTCGTGTACTGGGCGCAAGGCGTCGTGAAGCAGGGGCTCATGGGGAGGGGCGGCCGGATCTTTTCGATGACGTCATCGGGCTCGACGCGCGTCTTCGCCACCTACGGCGCGGTCTCCGCAGCAAAAGCGGCACTCGAATCCCACACCCGGCAGCTCGCGCTCGAGCTTGCGCCCTATGAGATCACGGTCAACGCGCTGCGCGGCGGCGTGACCGACACGCCGGCGCTCCGCAAGATTCCCGGCAACGAGAAGCTCGTCGAGATCGCCACACAACGAAACCCGCACCACCGGCTCACGACACCCGCCGACCTCGGCGGCGCGATCGTGGCGCTGTCCCACCCCGGCGCCGACTGGATCACCGGCAACGTGATCAACGTGGACGGCGGCGAGGAGGTGTCGGCTTAGGAGCTGGGAGTTAGGAGTCGGGAGCCAGGGTGACTGCCACGCTGGAAGCAGCGCGTCGCAAGCTGCGCGACTACCGGCCCGTTGAAATTCCGTTCGAAAAGGGGATGATTGCCGCTGCGGTCGCCGTCATCCTGCACGACGGTGACGAAGGGTTGGAAGCATTGTTCATCCACCGGGCCGTGCGCGCCGGTGACACCTGGTCGGGGCAGATCGCATTCCCCGGCGGACGGCGCGATCCCGGGGATGTCGACCTGCTGGCGACGGCCATCCGCGAAACGGGCGAAGAAGTCGGCGTCGACCTGTCGGGCGCCGAACGCCTCGGCGTCCTGGACGACCTGTACCCGCGGACTCCCGTTCTCCCGCCCGTCGTCGTCCGACCATTTGTACTCGCGTTGACCTCGCGTCCACGTATTGTGGTCAGTGCCGAGGTCCAAGACGCCTTCTGGGTGTCCTTCCGGGCTCTCCAGGCCTCGGGGGTGCTCGGGGAGATCGTCGTCGATCATCCTGGCATCCCCCGACGGGTACTTCCTGCATATAGGCTGGGCGATCATACCATTTGGGGGATGAGCGAGCGCATTCTGACACCGTTAATTAGCTTAGTTTCTTAGGTATACAAAATCCACATGTTCGCTTGACAATAGTTGAAATTTAGTCTAGGCTAATGCACTGTCTCGTTGACAGGGCTTTGACCTGGAGAGCTCCTTGAACACGATTCGTTCGCCGCAGCCGCCCCCATCCCTCACGCGGTCCGTCGAAGACTACCTGAAGTCCGTTTTCCACCTCACCAGTCAAGGCGGTTTCGCGACGACCAGCGACATCGCGGAGATGCTCGACGTCGCCCCTCCATCCGTGAGTGGCATGATGAAGCGGCTGTCCGAAACGGGACTCATCGAGCACGTGCCTTATCGCGGCGTGCAGCTCACCCCGCAAGGCCGCCGCGCCGCACTCCAGATGATCCGCCGGCACCGCATTCTCGAATCGTATCTCACGAGCAAACTCGGTTACGACTGGGGTGACGTGCACGTCGAAGCCGAGCGCTTGGAGCATGCCGTGTCCGAAAAATTGATCGAGCGGATGGCGGATGCGCTCGGCGAGCCTCGCTACGACCCTCACGGGGCGCCGATTCCGACGGCGGCGGGGGAGATCGAAGAAGCGGAGCTTGTCCCACTCGCCGAGAGCGAGGTCGGCAGCAGCTTGGTGCTGCAGGAAGTCGGCGACGAGCATCCGGCGCGCCTGCATTATCTCGCCGAGCAGGGGCTGACGCCGGGCGTGCGCCTCACGGTGATCGACCGGCAGCCGTTCAACGGCCCCACGATCGTGAGGCTGGGCGACGGCACGACGCGCGTCGTCGGCCAGGAGCTCGCGTTGTTGCTGTTCTGCAGGTCCAGCGATGGCGAATAGCGTTCTCGATACCGGCTGGCGACACCCGCGGCTGACGCCGAGTCTCGCCGAAGCGTACCGCACCGTGCCGGTCAAACCCGGCGCATGGTGGAAGAAAGCGCTCGCGTTCGCGGGGCCTGGCTACCTCGTCGCGGTCGGGTACATGGATCCCGGCAACTGGGCGACCGATCTCGCGGGCGGTGCGCGCTTCGGCTACACACTGCTGACCGTCATCCTGCTGTCCAATCTGATGGCGATTCTGCTACAGGGTCTTGCCGCGAAGCTCGGCATCGTGAGCGGCCGCGATCTGGCACAGGCGTGCCGCGATCACTACTCGAAACCAGTCTCGTTCTTTCTGTGGGTGATCTGCGAGATTGCGATCGCCGCCTGCGATCTCGCCGAAGTCATCGGCTCGGCGATCGCCTTGAACCTGCTGTTCGGCATCCCGCTCGCGTGGGGGATCGTCATCACGTCGCTCGACGTGTTGATCGTGCTCTACATGCAGCATAAGGGATTCCGCTTACTGGAAGGGCTGGTCATCGCGCTGATCGCGACGATCGCCGGCTGCTTCCTGTTCGAGATTCTCATCTCCAAGCCCGATACCGGCGCGGTGTTCGCGGGATTCATCCCGAGCGCATCGATTCTCAAAGACCCAGACAAACTGTACATCGCAATCGGCATCCTCGGTGCCACCGTGATGCCGCACAACCTTTATCTCCACTCGTCGGTCGTGCAGACTCGGAGTTACGAGGAAACCGACGCGGGGAAACGGGAGGCGGTGAAGTTCGCGTTCATCGATTCGACGGTCGCGCTCTCGTTCGCGCTTTTCATCAACGCGGCGATCCTCATCGTCGCCGCGGCGACGTTCCATCGCGCGGGGGCAACGGGCGTCGCGGAGATCCAGGATGCCTACCGCCTCCTGACGCCGCTGCTCGGCGTCACCGGCGCGAGCGCGGTGTTCGCCTTCGCGCTGCTGGCATCGGGTCAGAACTCCACCCTGACTGGAACGCTGGCGGGCCAGATCGTGATGGAAGGATTCTTGAACATCCGGATCCGGCCCTGGCTCAGACGGCTGATCACGCGCTTGATCGCGATTGTGCCCGCGGCGCTGACCGCTATTTTCTTCGGAGAGCACGGCACTGCCCAACTCCTGATCCTCAGCCAGGTGATCCTGAGTCTGCAGCTCTCGTTCGCCGTCTTCCCGCTCGTGATGTTCACTTCAGACCGCCTGAAGATGGGTGAGTTTGTGAATCCCACCTGGCTAAAACTCCTGGCCTACATCGTCGCGGTCTTCATCGCGACCCTGAACGCGTACCTGCTGGTGCGGGTCTTCGCCGGCTGGGTCGGTTGATGTACAAGCGCATCCTCGTGCCGCTCGAAAACGGCCCGGCCGACGCCGCCATTCTCAAGCACGTTCGCGAGCTGGCAAAGCTGCTCGGCGCCGAGCTGCTGCTGTTGCACGTCGCGGATGGGTGGGCGGCGCGTAACATGGAGCAGCTCAACCTGCGCGAGTCGCAGGAGATGAAGGAAGACCGTGCCTATCTGGAGCGGGTGTCGCAGGAGCTGCGGCAGGCGGGGATCGACGTGGACGCGGTACTGGCAGCCGGTGATCCGGCGAAGGAAATCGCGGCGACGGCCGAGCGGGAGGGGGTCGACTTAATCGCGATGGCGACCCATGGGCACTCCTTGCTGAGCGACGTGGTTCATGGCACCACCGCGACAGCATTGCGACACGTCAGCCGGATTCCGATCCTGATGGTGCGCGCGCCTGCTCCAGGCCCTTGAGAATCGCGCTGAGACGGCGATCTCGCGCCTCCCGCAGGAACTCGACCTTCCCTTTGTAGGCCCGTTCGATCGACTGTATCAGCGCCCGCTGCTGCTCGGGATCGAGCTGCGCCCAGTGCGCGAGCTGCTGCCACCAGCTCTCGAAGCTCGCCAGCAAGTGCTGCGTGAAGCTGCGGATGCCGCCCTCCCCCGCCGCCAAATGGTAGGTGAGGTGGGGGCCGGCCGCGGCCCAGCCGATCGCCGGACCGAGCGACACCGCGCGGTCGAGATCGTCCACGCTGATCACGCCGCGCAGGACCAAGTCGATGCATTCCCGCCATACCGCAGCGGATACGCGTCCGACGACGTAACCCGGGATCGACTTCTTGAGGACGATCGGGAAGCGGCCCAGGGAGCGCAGATACTCCACTGCGCGATTCATGCTGGCGGCTGATGTACGACCCTCCGGCACGACCTCGACAATCGGAATGAGCTCCGGTGGATTCAGCGGGTGGGTCACGAGGCAGCGGTCGAGCCGGCGCATCCTGCCGAAGATCTCCGTCGGGGGGAGGCCGCTCGATGAGGAGCTGATGAGCGCGTCGTCACCCGCGAGCGGTTCAATGGCGGCGAGGAGCTTTTGCTTCGCCAGCACGTCTTCGTGAATCGCCTCGATGATCCAGTCGGCGTCCTGAATTGCTTCGGAGAGAAATTCTGTCCGAACCAGCTCTGTGAGGCCTCGTTCGACGATGCTCTCAGGCGCGCGATCGAGGGCCACAAGCGCGCGCGTGCGCCGCTCGACTTCGACCGACGCGCGTTCCATGGTCGCCGGGTTCAAGTCGAAAATCGCGACGGGCCACCCGGCCGAGGCGCACAACGCCGCCCAACCCACGCCGATGTCTCCGGCACCGATCACCGCAACCTTTCGCGGAATCGTCACGCCAGCGCCTCCTCGACGAGCGCTCCCGCCGGCAGCACGCGGTCGAACAGCAACCGCCGCACCGGCTGTGGATGCACTTCAACCGCGACGCGCGTGAACGACCCCTTCGGGTCGAGCTTCGTTCTGCCGCGGCTTTGCCCGTCGGACAGATCGACGGTGAGTCGCAGGTCGCTGAACGTGAGCACATCGGGTTGCAGCAGGTAGGCGATCGCGAGGACGTCGTTGATCACCGCGCCGTCGAGTCCTTCCTGTTTGCGGTGGAACTCCAGATAGAATCGCAGTGCGTCGTGCAGCCAGGGTGAGCTGCTCGCGAGGCGCTCAATCTCGCTGGCCTTCAGCACGATCTTGCGCGTGACGTCGAGCCCGACCATTTCGGTCGGGATCTCGGCGGCGAGCACGGTCGCGAGCGCTTCCGGATCGCACCAGGCGTTGAACTCGGAGAACCGCGTCTGCGTGCCCACGGCTTCGATCGAGCCGATCATCGCGACGTGGCGGCTGACTTTCTCCCGCACGAGGGCCGGGTTGGCGCGGAGCACCAATGCCAGGCTGGTGACGGGGCCGAGCGTGACGAGGGTGACGGGCTGGCCCTGAGCCTCCAGCATGCGCTCGAGCGGCCGGACGTAATCGAGAATCACGCCGGCGGGCGGTAGGTCGGCATACCCCAGGCCCGATGGACCATGCGTGTCGGCCGCCACGTGGAGCTGGCGTTTCAGCGGCCGGCGGGCGCCGATGCCGAGCGGAACGCGCACGGCGTGCTTCACTTTGCGAATGATTTCGACGGCGTTGCGGTAGGCGTTCTCGACCACGGTGTTGCCGTACGAGATCGAGATGCCGCGCACTTCCAGCTCGGGAGAATTGAGGGCCAGGAGAATCGCGAGACAGTCGTCGATCCCTGGGTCTGTATCGACAATGATCGGCTGGGGGGGGGGCACGCTCTAGGTTAGGCTACTCACTTCGGAAGTGCAAACGCGATGATGGCGTCGCCCGCGCCGAACGGACCACCGCCGCCCGCCGCGATGACGACGAACTGCCTCCCGCCAGCCTGGTAGGTCATCGGTGTGGCACGCGCACCCGCGGGCAAGTCCGCCTTCCACAGCTCGCGGCCCGTCTCGACGTCGAAGGCGCGAATCGCGTGCTCGAGCGTCGCGCCGATGAAGACAATTCCCCCGGCGGTCACGATCGGCCCGCCGAGGTTCAGCGATCCCGGATTGCCTCCCATCGTTCCCAGCGGGACGTTCCAGGCGATGCCGCCCGTGCTGAGGTTCACCGCGACCAGCGCGCCGAACGGTGGCGGCGTGCAGGGCAGCCCAGTGGGACCCAGGATGATGCGCCGGCGCATGAGGTACGGCGTGCCACGCATGTTGGTGTACTCAAAGTCCGTCATGCCATGTGCCGCATCCACCGTTTTTGAGCTGTCGTAGTTGAAGCTGTGCGCCACGAAGAGCTGCACCATGGCGGGGACGCGATTGACAGGCACGACGGCAAGCCCGTGCCTTTCATCTATAGCCACGCCGCCCCAATGGGCGCCGCCGACGTTGCCGGGCTGTGAGATCGTGCCCTGCATGCTGGGCGGCGTAAACGGTCCCTCGTTGCGCAGCGCCGCCAGGATCTCGTGGCAGGCGGCCTTGGCCTCAGGTGTCGGCCCCCAGGCGTCGTCCGCGGTATACCGCAGCGGGACGAGGGGCGGCGTAGCAACCGTAAAGGGCTGCGTCGGAGATGCGACCTCGCCGGGGACGCTGCTTGCCGGGACCGGCCGCTCCTCCACAGGGAAGATCGGCGTCCCGGTCGTTCGGTCCAGGATGTACAGCATCCCGGACTTCCCGGTCTGGATGACTGCAGGGATCCTGGCGCCATCGTGCGTCACAGTGACGAGTGTGGGCGGCGCGGCGTTGTCGAAATCCCAGAGATCGTGGTGCACGGTCTGGAAATGCCACACGACTTTTCCGGTGGAGGCGCGCAACGCCACGATTGAGCTGGCGTAGCGGTCTTCGCCCAGGCGCATCCCGCCGAAGTAATCTGGTGCTGGACTCGACGTGGGAAGGAACACGAGATCGCGCTCGGGATCGGCGACAATGACGGACCAGACGTTGGCAGCGCCGACGATCCGTGCGGCGCCGTTCTGCCACGTCTTGAAAGCCGGGTCGGTCGAGTCCTGGGGTATGGGATCGAACGTCCACTTGAGCGCCCCGGTGCGTGCATCGAATGCGCGCACTTCGCCGCTCGCCGGCGCCAGATTGGTGTTGTCCGCGACCGCCGAGCCCGTGATGACGAGGTCGCCCACGATCGCGGGCGGCGATGTGACCTCGTAGAAGGCAAACTCGTCTGGCGGTACCCGGAGTCCCTTTCGCAAGTCGACGCTGCCGCCCGCGCCGAAGCTCGAGCAGGGCTTTCCCGTTGCTGCGTCGAGCGCGACGAGCCGCGCGTCGATCGTCGCGGCAATGATTCGTCTAGCGCAAGCCGCGCCGGTGGCGGCGCGGCTATCCCGCCAGAAGCTGACGCCGCGGCTCGCGAAGTCGCCGTAGCCGCGATGCGGGTCCACGCCAGCGTCGTAGCGCCACTTCTCGGTTCCGGTCGCCGGATCGAGCGCCGCCACGATCCCCGTCGGTGTGATCACGTACATGGTACCAGCGACGACGATCGGGGTGACCTCGAGGGCCGGCGGGCGGTGCGACATGCTCGACATGTCGGGGATACCGGTGTGATAGGTCCAGGCGACGTGCAGCTGCGCCACGTTCTCACGCGTGATCTGTGTCAGCGGCGAGAACCGCGCGCCGCCAGGATCGCGGCCATAGACCGGCCAGTCGCCAGGCGACTGCAAGCTAACGACGAGCAGCAGAGTCAGCATCGATTTCCCTCGCGATGATTTCACGCAGATGGCGGAACTCCGTTTCGCCGCCGAATCCGAAGATCCGTTCGATGATGCGTCCTTCCCTGTCCAGTAGGACGGAGTAGGGGAGCCCGCGGTAGTGATATGCCGCCTTCATACGGCCGCCGCCCACGAGAATGGGAAACGGCGGGCGAAACTCGCGTACGAACTCGCGCATCTTGCTGCCGCTGACGTCGTCGGAGATCGCCGCGACGTCGAAGTCGGCGCGGTGGAATTCGCTGTACAGCTCCGCCATGTGGGGGAATTCTTCCCGGCACGGTCCGCACCAGGACGCCCAGAAGTTCACGAGTGTGACTTTGCCGTGGTAATCCTCGAGCCGGACGGGTTTGCCCGACGCGAGGTCCGGCAGCGTAAACGACGGTGCAAATAGGTCGCGTCCATGCGTGGGGGTCTGCGCGAGCAATGCCTCTGGATCCAGTACGCGAATTCGGCCGCGGCGATTCACGGCGATCGCTGTCGCCGGCGTGCCGAGCACGCGCGTGTCGACGATTTCGCCCGTCTCGCGGTTCAGCACATCGAGACGCAAGCGAGTGGCCGCGGAATCCGCGCCGCCGAGCACATACAACCGGCCGTCCGGACCAACCGTCATCGCGATGTTGATGAGTGCGTGCGCGACGCGCCGCACGTTGCCGGCCACGAATTGGGGATCGCGCTCCACGGGGATCATCCCCCGCGAGCTGCGCCAGACGGGCGAACCGGTGGCATCGAGCCGCAGGATCTCGTCCCGGACGAGGGGAGCAAAGTAGGGGACGTCGTGCGAGAGTACGGCGGGACCCGCGTTCATGAGCTGGGCGAGGTAGCGAATGTCCGGCACGTGCGCGATGCCGAGGCCCTGCCGCGGGTGCCCCAATGTGTCGAGCAGCCACAACAGCGGCACGCTGCCGTCCTCGGCGACGAATTGGACGAAGTAGGGAGAGCGTGAGGCGATGATCCGTGTTCCTTCCGTCGCGTAGAGCGAGGCGGGGAAGGGGCTTTCCCACTCGCGCACCGGCTTGCCGGCGGTGTCGAACACGACTCCCTCGCCGGTGCGCTCGGTGACCAAAAGCCGGCCGCCGGGATACGCTGCGACCGCGACGGGACTGGACAGCCGGGGATCGGTGACCGTGCGCACGACGTGGAGTGCGCCGTCGAAGACCACGAGACGGCTGTGGTCCGGGTCGGGCGCCCACGAGAGGCTCCCGACAGGGGCCGCGGAGGAGCGTCCCAGGAAGAGGAGGGTGAAGCCGCTGGGGGCGGGACGGCAAGCGGTCAGGACGAGCAGTGCGCCCGCCGCGCCCGCCCCCAGCACGCGTCGCATCAGGTGGCGGCGGCGATCGTCTTGATCTCAATCGTGTGCATGCCGTGGCTCATCCGGTGGACGCCGGTGACCTTCACCTGGCTCTCGGCGAATGGCTCCAGCCGCGAGTTCTGCGGGTCGGCCGCCTTGGAGCTGACCGGCATGTAGATCGTGCCGTCCGAGCTCAGAATCGCGAGCGCGACGCCCGCCTTGGCGCACTGAGCGGCGCACTGTTTGTGCGCGGCGCCAGAGGCGCCCATGGTGGTGTAACAGTTGACGTCGATCACCTGTCCGGTGAGCGTCACGTCGTTGCCCGCGTTCGCCGCGGGCTTCTGCTGTTGGGCTGCGAGCGGCAGCGCGCAGATCGCGAGCAACGCCGCAGCTGCGACGGTCTTCAGCATCGTGCACCTCCGTGATTGTGGTAAGGACATTACGTCCGAAACCTCATACCCGGAACGGCTATATTTGGGCGCCATGAATGAGACCTTTCGAATCCTGATCGACACCTTCGGCAAGGGCTGGGAGCGAGGCGACGTCGACACCATCTGCTCCGTCTTCAGCGAGGACGCGGTGTTTCTCGAGACGCCGTTCAGCAGTCCGGATCGCGGCATGGCGGCGATCCGGGCGTACTGGAAGGACATCCCGCTGTATCAAGCCGAAACGAAGTTTGAGTCAGGGGAGATCTACGTGGCGGGACCGTGGTTTGCGACGGAGTTCAGGTGCACGTTCCGGCGGCGCAGAACCGGCGAACAAGTCGATGCGCGCGGGGCGATTTTTTGTGAGACCAAGGATGGGAAGATTTCCGAGATGCGCATGTACTGGCACAGGTATGCCGGAGGGAAAGAAGAGCCTAAAGCTTAGGACATGCAAAGACTAGGCAACAGAGGCACCGCGGTTCACAGGCTACGGTCATCCGGACAACCCGCTCGCATACGTCACGGCGATTTCCATTAAGTCCGCGCTTCTCAACCCAATGCTCATTGCCAAGTCCACCGCATCCTCCTGCTCCATCTTCTTGTCGACCATCAGGTAGGGAATCAGCGCGGCCGCTGTCCGGTTGCCTGACGAGCAGTGCAGCAACGCCTTCTTCCGCTCCAGACGCTGCAACGCGTGATGCATCTGCTTCATCGTGTCCGTTGTAACGGCGCCGTGGACGATGGGAACGCTGATGTATTCCAGACCGGCAGCACGCACGGCACCCGGCTCGTCGAACGGCCTGGGCTCCATCGGGTCGCGATTATCGAGTACGACCTCGCCGCCCGCCGCCTTGAACGCCTTGAGCTGCTGCTCCGTCGGCTGACCACCGGTGACCCAACCGGGTACCGGCTCGGCGGCGTTGGGCAGACCCGGAAACGCTGCGAGCAGCGCGGACATCAGGGGAGCCAGCCTCCGATAAAGCCGGCGCGCTGCAAGCCGCGGATGATGTGCGGGTTCGTGCGCATGACGCGCCATACCAGCTCGGTGCGGTAGTTCTCGATCATCGCGAGAATTGGTCCCTGATCGATGCCGAGGTAATCGACGTCGAACCAGCCGAGTGTGGGATCGACGCTCCCGGTTTCCTGCTGGCCCTGAGCGGTGAACGTCGGGTTGAAGGCATCGAGGAAGCCGTAGGTCGAGAACACGTAGGTGCCATACGTCGCGCGCAGCGCGAGCAGCGCGGGAATCGTGAACTCTGGGGCGAACGGCACGGCCCCGCCGACGGCAGTCGGGCAAATCGTCCCATCATCGCGCTCGTCACCGAGTGCCGCGCCGCGCGCGAAGTAAGTATGGAACAGCCGGCTCTTGCCGCTAAGGGTGAGCGTCTTGTTCGCCGGACCGTCACAGGCCGTGAGTCCCCAGACGTTCCCCGTGTAGCCGCGCCAGGCCCCGGGATTGGCGATCGCATAGGCGCGTTGCGCGAGCGTGGCGCGGCGCGAATTCTCGAAATAATCGCTGCCGCGGCTCCGCATGTAGTCGTCCGCGATATTCCGGAAGTCGATCCAGACGTGCGAGTACTCATGACCGAACAGCGGCGCGAACTGCACGAAGTCCTGCCCGTAATAGCTCCCCCATTGATAGCCGCTCACCCATCGGCTCCAAGCGGCCGAGTCGGCGGGGTGCGTGGGCGAGGCGAGGGCCAGGATGTTGAGGATCATGCCCTCGTTGTAGCCGATCCAGTCGGCGTTGATGAACCCGCTCTCCGGGTGCCAACCCATGCTGACCGCCGGCGGCCGGGCTTCGGCCCATTTCCAATCCACGCGGTAGTAGATCGAATCGGCGAGGGCGCGGATCTGCTGCTCGGTGCTGTCGCCGTGGTCGTAGTAGGACTGCGCGAAGAGAATGCCGGCGAGCAATAGGGACGTGTCGATCGTGGACAGCTCCACCGTTTGAAAGCGCCGGCCGGTGCTCATGTCGAGGAAGTGATAAAAGAAGCCGCGATAGCCGGTGGTGTTGGGCCCGGCAGAGTCCTGCGGTGCGGTCCAGAAAAAGCGCAGGGTCGCCAGCGTGCGAGCGGCGGCCTGCGCGCGGGTGATCCAGCCGCGTTCGACGCCGATCGGGTAGGCGGTGAGGGCGAAGCCAACGGCGGCGATGCTCGAGAATGACGGCGTCGGCCAGCGGTCGGGCGTCAGGCCGTTCGAGGCCGGCGTGAGATCCCAGAAGAAGTTGAAGGTGCGGTGCTGCAGGGTATCGAGGAATGCGACCGTGTCGGGCGGGGTGCCCGGGCCCCCGGAGTTGTGGGAACAGGCTCCGAGGGCGAGGGCAAAGCAGACAGCGGTGAAACGACTTCGTCCGATCAGAACGTGTACTCGGCGCCGATCTGCACGCGTCGCGGGTCACTCACCACTTGGCGTGGCTGGCCGACGGTAAACGTGTGTAGTGCCGGGACGACGGTGATGTTGTAATCGCCCAGGTTTTGGAAGTTGAAGACGTTGAACACGTCCACGGTCACGCCGAGACTCGTACCGGAGATTTTTGGGAAGTCCTTGCGAAACTTGATGTCGACCCGCCGATAACCCCAGCCCCCCAAGAAGAGGAAGTTCCTCTGCGGCGGCAAGAACCCACCGGGGAAGTACGTAGAGTCCACCACTCCTCCGAAACGTGGAGCCGTGCCGACATCGATGCGGGCGCCGCTGCCGAGAGTCACAAGGCCGCTGAACTGGATGCCGAACAGGTAGGGCACATCCATGATCCAATTGCCGACCACGTGGTGCCGCTCGTCGCTCCCGCCGAGGTCGGTGTGCTTGGCGATCCCGTTGGCCTTGGGAAATCCAAACGGGAAAGACCCGGCGAGGTCACCGAGGAAATCGATGCCTGCCACTGACCGCTGCGCATACGTGTAGACGAGGCCTGCACCCCACCCGATCCCACCAGTCGACGGACGGTACGGGCGGTCCAACTGGAGGGAGAGCGCGTCGTACCAGGTCTTCCCGTCGTTGGTGGAGTAGATGATGTTTCGGATCCCGTGCGCCCCGATGTTATACCCAGGGACGCAGCAGTGTCCGGTGGCGTTGTATCCGTTGTTCCCCGAGTTGTACATGAAAAGATCCGTACCGCGCTGGCCCTGATACGAGAGCGAGGCCACCCACGGTCCCAATACACGCCGCACGCCGAGGCTGAATTGTTTCGACTTCGGCGGCTTCATCTTGTTATCGAGCAGAAATGCTTCCGGCTGGCCGGTGTTTCGCGCGAGGCTGCTGACCGCGGTCGTGTCAGATGTCAGATAGCTGGCGTTCCATGGCACCGCCCCAGGTGTCGCGGTGCCGTTGTCGAAGCGGGTGATATACGTGGGTCGGGTGAGCTTCTGGATCTCGTCCACCGAGAAGTCGAACAGCGACCGGTCGTAGTAGATCCCAAAGCCGCCGAAGACCGTCGTGACGTTGTTGCCGTCAAGCGCGTATGAGAATCCGAGCCGAGGCTGGAACGCACCGTAAAACGGCTGGCGGTTCTTCCCGGTGCTGATGTAGCGACTCAAGTCGAGCGGGACGGGTAAAGAGTCGTTGTACCGGGTGAGCGTATCAGCCACCCACTGCGGCGTGACGTAGTCGGTGTTCAACATGCGGGACTCGAAGTCCCAACGAATACCAAGATTCAGGGTCAGGCGAGACGTTGGCGACCAGTCATCCTGAAGGTACGCCCCGATCTGTGTGTTGTTGACATCGACGAGACCCGCACCCGTTGCATAGGTCAACTGGTACGGGTGGCTGTACCCGTACGCCAGCGTGGGAGCATTGCCGCCTCGGCACCAGCAGTTGGTGTTGATTGTGTCAGCCCACTCGAACTTGGGTACCCCGTCGTTCAGCTTGTTGATGTGGTAGCTGACCAGGTCGACGCTCACCCCACCCTTGAACACGTGCTGCTGCTTGCCGCTGTAGGTGAGGTCGTCACGGAATCCGAGGCGTCGCTGAATGAAGTCCTGCACGCTCACATCGCTGCCGATCCACGCATCCTGGCCTGGGTAGTGATAGATCCGCGCGATCGAACCCGAAGTGGTCGGTGAAGGGTTTCGCTGGAAGCGGGAGTAGTCCACCTTGGCCTCGTTCAACCAGCCGCCCGAGACGCGATTGTATTTCACCTGTCCAATCGACACGTTTTGTCGGAAGTCATTTGCTGCCGCGAACGTGCGGCTTCCCCCGAAGTCCCGCACATCCGTCTCGTGTCGATTGTTGAAATTCACTTCCAGGGAGGAGTTCGCGTTCACCGCATAGGTCAGCTTGCCGAACAGCAGGCTCTCGCGGAACGGTGACGTGAAGTTGCCGTTGTACCGTGTTGCAAGGTTCACCGTATCGAGCGCCGCGAACCCACTCGGGGGCGTGAGGTTCACGGAGTTGGAACGATCCTGGTAGTTGCCCTCGTACGAGCCGAAGAAAAATAGCTTGTCCCGCTGGATCGGTCCGCCGGCGCTCAACCCGATGAGGGAGCGCGTGAAGTCCGGCTTCTTAAAGCTTGGATTGGTTCGCCGCTGGAAATCCTGCAACGTGTCAAGCGCTACGAGGCCCTTGTTCTGGTAGCCGAAGAACGCGTTCCCGGTCCAGGTGTTGCTACCCGAACGGGTCGTCGCCGAAATGACCGCGCTGGACGCCTTCTGATACTCCGCCTTGAAGTTCTGCGAGATGACGCGGTATTCCTGAATCGCGTTGCGAGGGAATGGATTGCCGCGACTCGCATCCTGACCCGCCACTCCACCGCCAGTAAGATCGTTTTTGAGACTCGTCCCGTCGACGAACACGTTCACCTGGTTTGCGGTGCTGCCGCCGGCGGAAAAGGTGCGGAACCCGATTGAGTTGAGACGATCCTCGGAGACGACGACGCCGGGCGCAAGCGCCGCGAGATCGAGGAAGTTGCGGCTCGGCGTAGGAAGCTGCTGGATTTGCTGAGGCGTCACGTTCGTAGCGACTTCGGAAGTTCGTAGCTCCACCGTCGGCCCAGCCTCGACGGTCACGGCCTGCAGCTCCACGGCTCCGGCCTGCATCGTAACGTCCACGGGTGAGGTCGCACCGATCTGTACCACGACTTGGCGGCGCTGAGGCCCGAAGCCAATCTTGCGGACGGCCAGCTCGTAATTGCCAGGAACCAAACCGGGAATGATGTACGAGCCATCGGAACGTGTTGTCGCGCTGCGCAGTATTCCGGTTTCCGTCTGCCGCGCCGACAACTCAGCATCCGCGACCGGTGCCCCATTCTGATCCTTGACGTAGCCTCGAACGGTGCCGGTGGTGGTTTGTGCGCAAAGTGACAGCGGAAGGGACAGCAGAGCGATGCAGACGAGCCACAGAGAACGATGACGCAACATAGATCATCTCCCGTGAGATCGAGTCAGTGCCCGTAAAGTTGCGGGGGACGTGACGGAAAACGCTAGACCTTCACGCCATCCCGTTTTGCGCCGTAACTTCAAGGTCCAATCCTCTCGCGCCGGAGACCTCGTCCCATGTCGCGCCTGTGCCACACGTTGTTTTGCGCCGTCCTGCTGGCCTCTCCCGCTGCTGCCCAGAATCTCGACTCCCTCCTCGGCCGCATGACGCTCGCAGAAAAACTCGGCCAGCTGAACCTTCTGTCCGCCAACGGTCAGGCGTCGCCGCAGCAGCTGCAACTGGTGCGGGCGGGCAAACTGGGCGGGCTGTTCAACGTCATCGGCGCCGAGAACACCACGCCGGTGCAACGGGTCGCGGTGACGGAGTCGCGGCTCAAGATCCCGCTGCTCTTCGGACTCGACGTGATCCACGGCTATCGCACGATCTTCCCGATTCCACTCGGGGAGGCGAGCTCGTTCGATCCCGACGCCGCCGAAGCGACCGCGCGGGCCGCGGGCCAGGAAGCCGCCGCCTTCGGGATCAACTGGACCTACGCGCCCATGGTGGACATCGCGCGCGATCCACGCTGGGGCCGGATCGCGGAAGGTTCGGGCGAGGATCCGTACCTGGGCTCGCTGCTGGCGGCCGCCCGCGTCCGCGGATTTCAGCAGACGATCTTCGCGACGGCCAAGCATTTCGCCGGCTACGGCGCGGCCGAAGCGGGGCGGGAATACAACGAAACGGAGATCTCGCAGCGCACGATGCGCGAGATCTACCTGCCGCCGTTCAAGGCGGCGGTGGACGCCGGCGTCGCGAGTCTCATGTCGGCGTTCAATGACATCGCGGGCGTGCCCGCGTCGGGGAACGCGTGGCTCACCGACACGGTGCTGCGGCGCGAGTGGGGCTTCACAGGCTTCGTCGTCAGCGACTGGACGTCCGTCGCGGAATTGATCAACCACGGCGTCGCAGGCTCGCGGGCGGAAGCGGGGCGGCGCGGGCTCATGGCGGGCGTCGACATGGACATGCAGAGCAGCATCTACGTGGACTCGCTTGCCGCCCTGGTGCGCAGCAATCGGATTCCACTGCGGGTCGTGGACTCCGCCGTGATGCGCATCCTGCGTGCCAAGAAGCGCCTCGGCTTGTTTCGCGATCCGTATCGCGCGCACACCGCGCCCCCCAATGCGGAGCTACGCGCGCTCGCCCGGCGCGTAGCGGGGGAATCGATCGTTCTATTGAAGAATGAGCGATCACCGCTGCCGCTCGATCCCAACGCGGGCACCATCGCCGTGATCGGCCCACTCGCTGATAATAAGGAAGAGCCGCTCGGCCCCTGGCACACGCAAGGCCAGGCGTCCGACGTCGTGACGGTGCTACAAGGCGTCAAGTCGAAGGTGGTAGCTGGGACGCAGGTGGTGTACGCGCAAGGCTCCGGCATCGAGGACAGTGCGACGGCGGGGTTCGCGGAGGCCGTCGCCGCGGCGCGGCAGGCCAAGGTCGCGATTCTCGTGCTCGGCGAACGCGGCGACATGAGTGGCGAAGCAGCCAGTCGTTCGTCGCTGGGGTTGCCCGGTGTCCAGGAACAACTGTTGGAGGCGGTCGCCGCGACCGGCACGCCGGTGGTGCTCGTGCTGATGAACGGCAGGCCTCTGATCCTCGAATGGGCTTGGGATCACGTGCCCGCGATCGTCGAGACGTGGTTCCTCGGCGTCGAGGCGGGGAACGCGACGGCCGACGTGCTGTTCGGCGCCGTGAACCCGAGCGGCCGGCTGCCGGTCACATTCCCGCGCGTGCTGGGTCAGATCCCGCTCTATTACAACCATCGCAACACGGGGCGGCCGCCAGATCCGAACAACAAGTACACGTCGAAATACATCGACGTGCCGGTGACGCCGCGTTACCCGTTCGGCTTCGGGCTGTCGTACACAACCTTCAGTTACAGCAATCTCAAGCTCAGCGCGGCGCGTGCTCGTGTGGCCGACACGGTTACGGCGACGGTGACGGTGACGAACGCTGGGAACCGTGAAGGCACGGATGTCGTCCAGCTCTACGTCCGTGATGAGGTCGCCAGCCTGTCGCGGCCGGTGCGCGAGCTGAAAGCCTTTCGTCGCGTCGCGTTACGACCTGCTGAATCTCGAACTGTGGAGTTACGGATTGCGGTCCGGGATCTCTGGTTCTACGGCCTCGACATGAAGCGGGTCGTCGAGCCGGGCACGTTCCGCGTCTTTGTCGGTCCCAGTTCGGCCGAGGGCCTCGAGGCGAGCTTCGAATGCATTCCCTGATCCTGCTGCTGCAGGTCGCCGGTGTAGGGGCGCAGCATGCTGCGCCCCTGCCATCACACCCCGCGCCCCCACCACCACACCCCACCGCTTGCTACGAGATTTTCGTACGCTCGTTCTACGACTCGAACGGCGACGGGATCGGCGATCTGCGCGGGCTGACCCAGAAGCTTGACTACATCTCGGGGCTGGGCGTCGACTGCGTCTGGCTGATGCCCGTCGCAGCATCGCCGAGTTACCACGGCTACGATGTCACCGACTACTACAAGGTCGAGCCGGACTACGGCACGAACGACGATTTCCAGGCGTTCGTCGGGGCTGCGCATCGGCACAAGATCCGCGTGCTCGTCGATCTCGTGCTGAACCACAGCTCGAGCGAGCACCCCTGGTTTCAGGAAGCGTTACGGGACACGGCGGCGCCGCATCGCAGCTGGTACCGCTGGGCGCCGACACAGAACGGGGCGTGCGCGAACAATTGGCACAAGTCGCCCATCCGCGATGAGTGCTACTTCGGGCTGTTCTGGAGCGGGATGCCCGACCTCAACTACGAGAATCCCGCCGTGCTCGACGAGATGAAGCGCGTCGCGCGCTTCTGGCTGGACTCGATGCACGTGGATGGGTTCCGGCTCGATGCCGTGCGTCATCTCGTCGAGGCGGGCAGCGAAGTCTCCAACACTCCGGGGACACACGCGGTGTTGCGCGACTTTGGGCAGTACATCCGGAGCATCGCCCCCCAGGCATACACGATCGGCGAGGTGTGGGACAACACCGACGTGATTCTCACCTACTATCCCGATCAGCTCGACGCCTATTTCGCGTTTCCGATATCGGAAGCGCTGCTCGAAGCGGTGCGAACCGGTAAGGCGGGCGGTTTGCTGCCGACGGTGGAGCAATTTCAGCGCGCCGAGCCGGCGTGGCGGTGGGCGCCGTTCCAGCGCAATCACGATCAGACGCGCACCGTGACGGCGCTGGGCAACGACACTGCTGGTGCCCGGTTGGCTGCGACAATCCTGCTCACGCTGCCGGGTGTGCCCTTCATCTATTACGGCGAAGAGATCGGCATGACCGGTGATAAGCCGGACGAGCGGCTGCGTACCCCGATGCAATGGACAGGGACCTCCGCGGGCTTCACGAGCGGCAAGCCGTGGGAGGCGGCGCAAGCCGATTCACTGACCACCAATGTGGCGCGGGAGAGTCGCGCGTCGGGCTCGCTGCTGAGTTTTTATCGCCGCCTGCTGCGTGAACGTCTCAAGAGTTCTGCGCTGCGCAATGGTGAGCTGGTGCCGGTGCCAACGGACAACGACGCCATTCTCGCCTACATCAGGCGGGACAGCACCGAGGCCGTCCTCGTCGCGGCGAACCTCGGTAAGACCCCCTACACACTGCGTGGCCCGCTCGTCAGGCGTTTGGCGCCGCGTCACGCGTATCTGTTCTCGATACCCCAACGTCCATAACCGACGTCTTCACACTCGAGAACGCGAACGGCCTCGAAGTTCGCGCCACGAATTACGGCGGCATCATCATGTCGGTGGTGGCTCCCGACACGCATGGTCGGCGGGCAAACGTCGTGATCGGGTTCGACACGGTCGAGGAATACCGCGACAATCCCCAATACCTGGGTGCCATTGTCGGTCGTTGCGCCAACCGCATTGCCAACGCGCGCTTCACGCTGGACGGAAAGACCTACCAGCTCGCCGCGAACATCGGTCCGAATCATCTGCACGGCGGCCGCAAGGGATTTGACCAACGGGTGTGGCGTGCGACACACGGCGCAGCGACGCTCGAGCTGCGGTACACGAGTCCCGATGGTGAGGAAGGCTATCCGGGCAACCTCGACGTGCGAGTGACGTACACGCTCACCGATGAGAACGAGCTGATCGTCGACTACTTCGCGACGACGGACAAAGCGACGCCGATCAATCTCACGCAACACAGCTATTTCAACCTCGCCGGCGCGGGGGACATTCTGGGACATGTGCTCCAAATCGATGCGGATGCGATCACGCCGGTCGACCAGAGCCGGATTCCCACGGGCGAGATCATGCCGGTTGCTGGGTCCGATTTCGACTTTCGCTCGCCCACGCCGATCGGTGCGCGGCGCGCGGGTCAGTACGACCACAATTTCGTGTTGCGGGGAGGCGCCCGGGTGATCGAACCTGCATCGGGTCGCACGCTCGCGATCCAAACGACAGAACCCGGCGTGCAACTGTACACCGGTTACCGGCGCGGGCTCTGCCTCGAGACGCAGCACTTTCCCGATGCGCCGAACCGGCCCAATTTCCCTTCTACGATCCTCCGCCCCGGGGCAGGGTACCATTCGCGCACGGTCTTCAGATTCGGCATTTTTGCGGTACCAAGCGGCGCGAACGGCGTCATCGTGATCAAGACGAAGGGGTCGCACTAACTGCCACAGATCCACCTCGGCGGGATCGACTACGCGATCCTGATCATCTACTTCGTCTTTGTGCTCGGCATCGGCTGGGCGCTGAGACGCGTCATCCGCAGCAGCGAAGACTTTTTTCTCTCAGGCCGGTCGATCCCCGCGTGGATCGCCGGTCTCGCTTTTATCTCCGCCAATCTGGGCGCGCAGGAAGTGATCGGGATGGCGGCGTCAGGCGCCAAGTACGGCATCATGACGAGCCATTTCTACTGGGTCGGCGCGATGCCCGCGATGGTCTTCGTGGGGCTGTTCATGATGCCGTTCTACTACGGCTCGCGCGCCCGCTCGGTCCCCGAATACCTGAAGCTGCGATTCGACGAGAAGACGCGCGCGCTGAACGCGATCACCTTCGCGATCATGACCATCTTCTCCTCGGGCATTTCGATGTATGCGCTCGCGAAACTGTTCGAGCTGGTGCTGGGCTGGAGCTTTCACGGCAGCATCGTGCTGTCGGCCGTCATCGTGCTGATTTACATCTTCCTCGGCGGGCTGACTTCAGCGATCTACAATGAAGTCCTGCAGTTCTTTCTCATCGTCCTGGGATTCCTACCACTGGTGTTACTGGGCCTGAAAGACGTGGGCGGGTGGAGCGGGCTCACCGCCAAACTGGCCACCGTGGCCACGAACGCTGGGTTCGAGCCCGGGGCGTGGACGCACTCCTGGAAATACATGGATTCACCCAGCCACAACCCCATGGGGATGGAGTGGTTCGGCCTGGTGATGGGATTGGGGTTCGCGTTGTCGTTCGGTTACTGGTGCACGGACTTTCTCGTCGTGCAGCGCGCGATGGCCGCCGGGTCGATGACGGCGGCGCGCCGCACGCCCTTGATCGCGGCCGTCCCTAAGATGTTGATGCCGGCGCTCGTGATTCTGCCGGGGATGCTGGCAATCGGGCTCCACGCCTCGCGCGGCGGCTTTCTCCCGATCGGCGCCGACGGCCAGCCGAACTACAACCTCGCCATCCCGATGATGCTGGGGCATTACCTGCCTTCGGGCCTGCTGGGGCTCGGTCTCACGGCATTGATGGCGTCGTTCATGTCCGGGATGGCGGGCAACGTCACGGCGTTCAACAGCGTGTGGACGTACGACATCTATCAGACGCATATCCGCCCGGGCCAAACAGACGCGCATTACCTGCGCGTGGGGCACGCGGCGACGGTCTTCGGAATCGTGGCCAGCGTGCTCGCCGCGTATTCCGCCACGCGCTTCAATAACATCCTCGACATGCTGCAGCTCGTCTTCTCGTTTGTGAACGGGCCGCTGTTCGCGACGTTCCTCTTGGGGATGTTCTGGCGCCGCACGACCAGCCACGGCGCGTTCTACGGCTTGCTGACCGGGACGATTACGGCCGCGCTGCACTATGGGCTCACGCTCCCGCGCGGTGCGGTCCCCGGCATCAAGGGCGGGTTCCTTGGAGCGGTGCTGCACGTGTATCCGAGCGAGATGGCGCTGAACTTCTGGACCGCGCTGTTCGCGTGGACCGGCTGTTTCGTGGCCACGCTCCTCATCTCGCTGCTCACGAAGCGCACCAAGACGGACGACGAGCTGCGCGGGCTGGTCCATTCGCTTACGCCGCGCCAGCGCGATGGGGACATGCCGTGGTACAAACGGCCGGTCACGCTCGCGGTCGGGATTCTCGCCGTGTCGGCCTTACTCAACGTGATCTTCTGGTGATCCGGACATGAGACTCGACGTGCGATTTCCTATCGGTGGGATGTTCACGATCATCGGCGCCATGCTGGTGATCTACGGGCTTGTCTCACCCGCCGCGGTGTACGAGCGCTCGCTCGGCATCAACGTCAATCTGTGGTGGGGACTGGCACTGCTGATCTTCGGGGTGGTGATGTTTGCGTTCGCGGTGCGGGCGTCCCGTGGATGGAGTGCGTGGCGGCGGGCTATGCAGCCACAGCCGCCAGCACAGGACCGGCGTCCACCAACTGTTTCCTGACAGGATCGATCCGGAAGTTCAACCCTTCCAGACTGCGCGACCCCAGGATGACGAGGTCGGTTGGCTCGCCGAAGACCACATCATCCACGGTACTGCTTCCTGCGACGTGAATGAAGGCGGCTCCGATCGAACGCTCTACGATCGCGCCACTCGCTTGCCGAAAGCGGGCCGTCCGATAGCGGCGTATCCCCAATGATTCAAGAACGGTCGCAGGAATCCACGACAATTCCGCGCCCGTATCCACGAGCACGGATCTCACCTCCTGCCGCTCCCCAGGCCGCGCGGGATTCTCGATCTCGATGTCTACCCGGAAGGATCCCATTTCGTCCGTCATGATGGCTCCTCGGTCGCTGCCCAGTAGTACCATATCCCTGCGGCTCGTGTCAATCCCAGTCACGGGCCGAAGCCGAGGACGACCGACTCGACCTCCACGCCGCGACCTTCATTTCGCCGAACCGACAGCTGCAGCCGCTCGAGGTGCGCGAGCCGCAGCCGATCGCCGGCGCTGCCGCGACCTTCGGCCGGTCCGACCCAGTAGTTCCACTCTCCGGGGAAGCCTTGAGGCAACAGCACGCCGCGGCCGATCGTCAAGCTCGCCAGCGGGATGACCTGCTCCCGCCAGGTGCTGTCGACTTGCAGGACGGCCGTCCAGCTCGTGCCGTCGTCTTCCATGAGCGTGACATGGAGGATCTGGTGCGTGCCGAGACCGCGTAACCGCACCCGCAGTTCGTTGGCCGCGACGATGGTCTCCTGCCGTGCGGCTATCCGGCTCCTAATCACGAGCGACGCGGTGTAGTCGGCGGGACTCCACCCGCTGGTGTCTCGAGGTAGCTCGAGGTGAAACACGGGCTCGCCCGTCGTCGGCGACAGAGCAACGCGGAACAGGCCGCGGCGTCCCGCGTCGCCGATGCGCGTGAAGGCCAGTCGCGACGCGTCGACCGCGGGTTCGAACAGCCGAAGCGGGGTCCGTGGATTGACGACATCGAATTTCCAAGCCGCCGTGGGGTCATAGTTCCAATTCGTCGGTTTGGCGTGCGAGCCCGCCGGAAATGTCGTCATGGAATCGCCACGGAATACGGTGATGACGAACTGGTGCGGACCCTCCCGCAGCGCTGCGTGGGGGATCGCCGCGACATACTCATACCCCCGCGAGCGTCGCATCAAAAATATTTGATATGGCCCGGTGGTGGCCGAGCGCAGGAAGAGCCTGGCCGAATCGGGTGGGAGTACGTCTACGATGCTCGCCCGCACCTCGACATCTTGACCGGCGACGTATTGCGGCGCAGCGAGCGATTGAACGAAGAGGGGAACGGTATCCAGCGGTGGGGTGTGGAACTCGTCGAACCGCAAATGACCGATGGAGTTCGGGACGCTCGTGTCGCGGGCATTCGGGGAGCGGAGCACGTAGACTCCCGGAACAACGACAAAACGACCGGCGTCCGCGTGTGACGGCGCAGTATGGCCTGGAGTCACCGGAAGAATAGCGAAGGAGGGGCCGAGGTCAGGGAGCGAGACGGTCATCGGCCAGGCACGGCTGATCGCCCGCGTCACGATCTTGTCGGGGCTCGGCGGCTCGAATGGATCACGTATCGGGACCGCGTCAGGATAGACCTCGAGCCGCCAGACTCCCGGCCGGATCTTGTCGAGGAAGTAGATGCCGGTCCCTTCATACGTTACCGTGGACGACGACCCGTGACCGGCGATGCGCTCCAGTGCCGCCGGGTCGGGAGGCTGCGCGCTGGTCGAGCTCGTGTAGAGCAATGCGTCACGTGCGACCAGCTCACCCAGATCGCCGTCGGCCGAGACGTGGAAATCGCCGAACCGAGTGTTCTGCGGATACGGTCCGTACGCTTGCAGCCGCGGCAGGCGGCGCATCGCCTCGGCGGCGATGATCGCACTCATCGCCTTGCACGGCGTGTAGACCAGGTTCAGGTAGTGCGTCTGCCAACCGAGGTTCCGTGATGCGGTCGCCAGCATGTCGTAGGTGAACATGGCCGCGAACTGCGTGCCGACCGCGCGAAACGTGCGAGCCATCGCGAGATACATCGAGCCCGTGCGCAGGTCCGGACTGTCGAATTCGTACACGATGCGGGGCAGACGCGCGAGCTCCGGCCGCAGCATGTCGGGATAGACGTCGGTGCCGCGGAGGTAGTTGCCCTCCAGCTCATGACCGGCATTAAGGCCCGTCGGATACCAGCCGAACGTGACGCCTTGCGCCTTGGAGCGCCGGATCGCCTCGGCGATCCGGAAATCCTGACTGACGTTGTAGAAGATGAGCTTCCGACATCCCGTGCCTCGGACCGCGGCTGTCAGGGCGTCGATGTAGTGGATCGATCCCTCCACGTCGTCCGGGTGATGCCACGGCTCGTTCACCAATTCGATGAAGAGGATCGCCGGCTCGTCCTGGAGCGCGATATGGGTGTAGGGGTTCACGTGATTCAGGATTTGACGCAGGTAGTTCAGTTGCGCGGCGAGGGCGGCAGGGTCGGTCCCCATGCGGCCTTTGCCGAAGTGTCTGCCAAATCCCGGTGCGGTCGTGTCAGCGAGTGCGTCCGGCCAGTTGGAGCTGTAGAGCTGGATCGGACTGAACAGCATAAAAATGCCGCGCTCTTTGGCGCGAGCGATGAGATAGTCCAAGAGATCCAGGTGATCGTTGGCGATGAGATTCCCCGCGCTGTCCGACGCTTCCCAATCGCCCCAGAACGTGAGCCGCAATCCGTCCCAGCCCATGCGCGCGAACTGCGCCATGTCCTCGTCGATCATCCGCTTGCGGTCGGCGTGGACGTAGCCGGCGGCGCGATAGTCTGACGCCGTCGGGAGCACGTAGTTGGCGCCAAACAGGCTGACCTCCTTTTGCGTGGCCCGCCAACGGATGACGCCCTGCCTGTCGAGATATACGAGCTCCCCCCCGCCCCCCGCCCGTTGCGCGTGTGCCCCGGGAGCGAAGCAGAGGGTCGCAGCCGTGATGTAGAGCGCTGTCCTCATCACGAACCGGGGTGGTATCGGCGCTCCGTGTGGCCGGCGAGGTGTGAGCGGTAGAAATAGACGTCCCGCAGCCGGCCGGAGCCGTAGCGCTCGGCCTCGTCGTTGAAATGCGGCGAGCGCTGGTCGCCGCTTTCGCCGCCCGCCGTGACGGCCTGCGCGCGCACGCTGTCGCCGAACTCGACGACCGCGACGAAGCTGTTGCCGCTCGTGCCGTACCACTTCTTGGTATTGGGATAGGCGCGGGCGCCGAACGCCGCGAGCGAGCCCCACACGCCTGCGGTGAACGGCACCGGAATGCTCGGAGCGGCGTCGTCGAAATGCGGCGCGATGTCGTCGTTGATCCGCTGGAAGCGATTGATCTCGCCCCACGGCGTTTTCCAGGTTCCGAAATCACCGGTGAGCGCATCCACGGCCGCGGCGAGGGGCTCGAGGAGATCCGCCCCGCTTGCCAGCGACGTCGCGACGTACTGCATGACAGAGATTCCGGCCGTGCGGGCGTCGCGACCGATCCGTCGCGCCACGCGCTCGCCCCAGAAGACCGCCAGCGACGTCGGCACCGATTCCGCGCCCCAGCGATAATCCCACCCCCGGAGCGCGGCGATCGGCTCGGCGAGCTTCGCCTTGAGGGTGTCCGTCGCCGGCGCCTGATCGTACGCTGCGAGGAGCGGCGGGATCAGGCGCTCGAACGCGGGGAGATAACTGTCGAACGCGGCCGCCGTCAGGGAGCTCATCGTCCAGCCGGTTTTGCCGGTGAGCAGGCGCAGCGCGTGGTAGCCGCGCGGCGACTCCTCGGTGCCGGTCTCGACATAGCGCGGATACTCCTCGCGCTTGGGACTCGATCCCGCTCCCGCCGCCGACCATGGCCAGTTGTTCGAATTGTAGACCCAGCCGCTCGATGGATTCACGACGTTCGGGGTCTCGTCGAATGACAACACACCACGGTAAGCGGCCGCTGGATTGCTGCCGTCGACCGGCTTCGTCCAGTCGAACGAGGTGTCACGGCGCGGGATGTAGTTGGAGTGGAAGTACGCGATGTTCCCCGCCGCATCGGCAAACACGGTGTTGTTGGACGAGTTGGTGTGCAGCTCCAGGATCTGGCGAAAGCCCGTCAGATCGTGTGCTTTGGTGCGCGTGTACGACTGCATGAGCGCGCTGACGTGGTTGCTCATCAGGCTGATGCTCACCAGACGATCGCCTTCCTTGCGGACGACCGGTCCGTGCTGGGAGTAGGAGACGGTGAACGTCTTCCGTGACATCCCGCTGTCGGTCTGAAAAGGAATCGTAATCGTTCGGGTGCGCAGCGGCGGACTCTCGAGAAATTCATCGATGTTGTCCACACCGCTCGAGGTGTGCATCCAACCGGCGGTGGCATTGAATCCCTGATAGATGAAAAACTGCCCCCAGGTCACGGCGCCGTAGGCATTCAATCCCTCGTCGCTCACCATCTGCAGCTCCGAGCGGAAATAGAAGGACGTGTGCGGATTGATCCAGAGCAGCGCGTGATTATCCGCAGTCAGCCGCGGCGCGATGGCGATGCCGTTCGAGCCCGACGGATCGATCTCCCATTCGTCCGCATCGCCGCTGGTGCGCGCCGCGGCGGCCGAGTCACCGTAGAGCGCCGCGAGGTCGCGCAGGTTGATGCGCTCGATGTCGCCCCCGATGCTCCCCTCGGTAAACGACAAGGCCATCCACGGCTCGAAGTGCGTGATGACGCGGGGTTTGACTGCGGGATGCTTGTAGAGGAAGTAGTTCAGGCCGTCGGCAAACGCGTCCATCAGCCGCTTCAGCCACGGCGGGCTCGTGCGGTACTCGGCCCGCAGCGACTCAGGATCGATGAACAGTCTTTGGCGCAAGTCCTGGAAGATCGCCCCGGCGCCTTCGGCCTCGGCCAATCGGCCCAACGAGTTCAGGTAGTTCGTCTCGATGCGATTGAAGTCATCCTCGGCCTGGGCGTACTCCATGCCGAAGACGGCATCGGCGTCCGTCTTGCTGTACACGTGCGCGATCCCCCAATCGTCGCGAATGATCGTGACGTTCTGCGCGTGGCGTTCCCAACGGATCACGTCCGAGCGACGGCGTTGGGCCGCGGCCGGCAACGTCAGAATGCAAATCGTGAGAGCGGTGTTACTGGCGAGTCGCAGTATCGATTGCAAGGGCAGATCTCGGGGCAAGGGTGAGGTGCACGGAGCCGGCCGGGTCGAGCTGCACGGGATTTCCGGAAATCAAATCCAGGTACGTCCCCGCGGCCATCCCGGTGCTGATCGTGGTGTCCAAACTGGTTGTCTCGTCATTGATCGCGACAAAACCCTTGTCACCGCGCGAGAATGCGATGGCGTTCGCGCCGTTATCCCACCAGTGGTTGATGCTCGTGCCGGCGACGACGTGCCGGAAGCTCACCATGCGCAGGATGGAGGGGTCGCGGTGCTCGCACACCCACTGACCCCTGGCGGCCGTTTCCAGGCTCGACGCACAGGTGACGGCCATCGTCCAGCCGTTCGCGTCCGATGGCGGGCCGACCGCATTGCCGTCGGGACAATCGAATGCGTAGCTCGACAGGACCGATGGATAACCGTACGGCTGGGCCAGCATCCAGACGTTCGCGAGCCGGAAGACATTGCCGTCGCGGTAGCTCAAGCCGCACAGGTGCTGGGTGTCGTGATTCTCGAGAAAGACCACGGCCTTGTCCGAAGGCATGATTCCCCACGCCGTCTCGGAGAACTGGTTGCCGGGTGTGCCATTGGGATTGAGCTGCGAGATGTGCTCGCCATTCAGGTTCTGAAACTTGTTGCCGACGCCGGTGAACGTGAACTCGGTGATGTCGGCGCCGCCGCCGGAGCTGTAGCCTTCGCCGAAGTAGTCGCGCGGTGATAAGGCCTCACCGGCGCCGCCGATAACTTCGAGAAAAACGTAGGGCAACGGTCCGCCCTCGGCGGCCAGCGCGCGGTTGACGCGTCCCAGAATATCATCGAGCTCGACTTGCTGAATGTGCTTGGCGGCGTCGATGCGAAATCCGGCCACACCGAGACGGGCGAGCGTGAGCAAATAGTCGGCGATCTTCTGGCGTACCGACGCGAGCCCGGTGTTCAAGTCGGGTAAGCCCAGCAGCTCGCAATCCTGCACGTTGGCCGCGCTTTGATAGTTGTTCACCGCGCAGGGCGTGTGAAAATCACTGGCCGTGTAGAGCCCGGGATAGTTGTACTTGGAGTAGGCCGTGCCGTTGCTGCCGAGTCCGGGACTGGGGTAATTCGTCATGTGGTTGATCACCGCGTCCGCGATGATCCCGACGCCCACGGCTTTGCACCGATTCACCATATCCCCGAATTCGGCGCCGGTCCCGGAGCGGCTGTGGGCGATGCTATAACTCACCGGCTGATAGCGTTCGCTCCAGGGGTACGTCGGTTCGATGCTGTGTTCCTCGGGAGGCGAGATCTGCACGGCCGTGAAGCCCGCCGGGCCGAGCACGTTTTCACACTCGGCCGCGATGTCGGTCCACCGCCATTCGAAGAGGTGGACGAATACGTCGCCGGCGGCCATGTGCCCAGTCGGACGGTAGGCCGGCGCGAGCACGGGCCGCTGCGGGGCCGGTCCAGCCAGCTCCCGGGAACAGCCCGCCGCCGCGAGCAGCAGCAGCATCGCGGCGGCGGCGGAGGATCCAGACTTCAATAGCCTGGGTTCTGCTTCAGGTTCGGATTGGCGATCAGCTCGTTCGCCGGCAGCGGATACAAGTCACGGAACGAGGGCAGCGGCGACCCGCCCGGCGTGCCGCCCTTCCAGGCCCAAACGTACGTGCCGCCGGTGAATACGGCGAAGCGGATCAAGTCGGTGCGGCGCGACGCTTCAAACAGTAACTCGCGGCCGCGCTCGGCGAGGATCGTGTCGACCGGGGGCAGCGCGGCGAAGTTCGCGGTCGCGTTTCCGTACGCGCGCTGCCGGACGGCGTTGAGATACGTCAGCGCGTTCGCGGCGGTGCCACCACCACCCCGGATGTTCGCTTCCGCGTAGATGAGATAGGCGTCAGCGACCCGGAAGATTGGGAAGTCGGTGTCGACCATCCCCTTGGCCTGTGCGGTGTCGCCGTTCGCCTTCAGGTTCGTGAACTTGGGTGCGGCGATCCCCTTGGTGAAGTCCCCGCGGTCGCTGACGGAATCGGTTTGACCCGCCGTGTAGAAGAAGGCGGCCCGGGTGTCGCCCGCGGCAAACCGGCGGTAGGTCTGCTGCTTCATGCGGTAGCCGCCCCAACAGTAGTCGATGCCGTAGTTCGCGGCCGACATGCTCCCGCCACAGCCCGCGTGGATCAGAAATGTCATGCCGCCCCAGGTCTGCGTGCTCCGGCCGTCCTGAGCCGCGACGAAGACGAGCTCGGGCGAGTTGTTGTTGTCAGCCGTGAAGTTGCTCCGGAAGCTCGCCGGGAGTGTGTATCCGGCGTTGATGACCGCTTGTGCCTCGGTCAGCGCGCCGGCGTAATTCGGTGTCCCCGTGTAGACGCCGGCGTTCAAATACAGCTTGGCCAGCAGCATGTGTGCTGCTTCGGGGATCGCCCGGCCGTACGTGGACGGGCCCTTCGGCGGCAGCTTGCCGATGATGTCGTTGAGCTCGCTCACGGCGTAGGCGTAGATGTCGGCCCGCGTCGCCTGCTTCGGGGGCGTGGCGCCGAGCGGGTCGTCTTCCGTCACGAGCGGGATGTTTCCGAACAGGTCGATGCCGTGCCAGTAGCTCAAGGCCCGGAGAAACCGCGCCTCGGCACGATAGAAATGCACGTTGGTCCGAAGCGTCGGGTCGAACTGACCGCGCGAGTCGAGCTTGGCGTCGGTGCTTTGGCGCAGGAACTCGTTGGCGAGCATGACCTGATAGAAGACGCGGTAGTACATCGCGTTCACCATGCTATTGTCCGCGCCCCAGAGTCCGGTATTGAGGTCGGGGAGACCGGGATCGTTCCACCCGATCACGGCCTCGTCCGTCGGCATCTCTTGCAAGTACCAGTACAACCGCAGGTACTCGCCGAACCCTTCGTCGATGCCCGCGATGTCCGGGTTGCCGTCGGGCCCACGCTGGCCGGTGACGATGAGGCCACCGTAGATCTTCGCGAGGAACGCCCGATACGAATTGGGATCGTTGAACACGTTGGCACTGCTGACACTGCTCTTCGGTGCTACCGTCGGGTCCGTGCAACCCATTGCCGCGAAGCACAGGAGGGCGGCGGTAACGCTGAATGTCTTGACCGTGCGATTCATGGTTCCGTCCCCCCTAAAACCGGATGTCGAGCCCGGTGCTGATCGTCCGGGCGCGAGGATAGATGTTGTTGTCGATGCCGTTCAGGCCCGACGTCGGGTCCACGCCCGTGTAGCCGGTGAGTGTAAATGCGTTCTGGATCGTGCCGAAGAGACGGAACTGCTGCCCCCGGTACGTGCCGGCGTAGCCGAGCGTGATGTTGTCCATGCGGAGGAACGAAGCGTCCTCCACGAAATAGTCGGAGTAGTACTGGGGCACGACGAAGCCGGTCTTGAGCACCGACGTGTGCAGGTTACTCGGCATTCCCGAGCCCGTCAGGTTCTGATAGGCGCCGTTGGCGGACGCCACGTTGTTATAGACCCAGTTGCCGAGGTATGCCCGCAGCGTCAGGCTGACGTCGAAGCGCTTGTAGTTGAAGTACGACGAGTGACCCAGGATCCATTTCGGCGATGGATCGTGGAACGGGCGCCGGTCGGAATCGTTGATGATGCCGTCGCCGTTCTGGTCGACATACATGTTCGTCGGCGTGGTGACGTCGTAAATCGGCTTACCGCTCGCGTCATAGCGCTGCTGGTACACGAAGAACGAGTTCACCGGGATACCCGGCTCGAGCACCTCGACGTTGTTTCCCACGCCGCCTGAGATGCCCCCGGTCAGGATCTTCGAGACGCTCTTGTTCGGGTTGATGGCGAGCAGCTCGTTGGTATTGCGGGCTGCGGTCAGCGAGGCGGTCCAGCTCAGTCCGGCCGCGCTGTGCCTGAGCACGTCGGCGTTCAGGCTGAACTCGACTCCCCGGTTCCGCATGCTGCCGATGTTCGTGGTGACGTAGTTGCCGAGGTTTGTGCCTGCCGGAATGGGGATGTAGAAGATCAGGTCGTTGGTGCTTTTGGTGTACCAGTCGATCGTGCCGTTGAAGCGTTGATTGCTGAAGCCGAAGTCCGCCCCCACGTTGTAGGCGGTCGTCTTTTCCCAATGGATGTTCGGGTCGACGGCGCTGGGACGGATCGTGGTGGTGTATACGTTGCCGAACTGCACCTGCGTCTGCCCATCGCTGAACGTGTAGGTCGGATACTGCAGATAATCCTGGAAGGCCTGATTGCCTGTTTTGGCCCAGGATGCGCGCAGCTTCAAATCGGACAACCCGCCGACGCCCTGCAGGAACGATTCCTGGGAAATCCGCCACGCGACCGCCGCCGAGGGGAACGTGCCCCACTGGTTGCCCGGTCCAAACCGGGACGAGCCATCCCGACGCACGCTGAACGCCGCCAGGTAGCGGTCGTTGATGTTGTAGTTCAGCCGGCCGAAGAACGAGATGAGCTTGTAGTCCACGATGTCGCGGCGGTTCTGAACGTTGCCGGCCACGGGAATCCCGTTGTCACCAAGCACGTTCGTTGTGAGGCTCGTCTCCCTGAGCGACGGGTACTCCGCGTGGGATTGCGTGTAGGAGTAACCGCCGACCACGTCGAGCCGTCCCGGTCCATAGCTACGGGACGGCGAGTAGCCCAGAAAGCTCTCGAGCACCTCGTTCGTCTGGCTGTTGTTGGCGAGGAACAGCAACCCCTGCCCCTGCCGCACCTGGGCCGCGAGGTTGTTCGGATAGAACGTCGTGCGGTCGGCCCGCGCCAGGTCATATCCCAGATTCACGTTGGCCGTCAGCCCTTCGATGAAGGGCGCGCGATAAACCGCCTGCACGTTGCCGACGCTGCGCCACGTCGTGCCATGGTCGCGCGCCCAGGTCAGACTCGCCACGGGATTACTCGGCGCGGCGTTCGAGGTCTTCCAGTCCCAGTAGCCGGTCGTGCTCGACGAGTCGAGGACCGGCTGGGTCGGTGCCATCGCCGCCGCGTTGCCCAAGACGTCGCCTGGGGTGAACTGGTCGACCGCGCGCGAGCCGCGCACGCTGGTATGCACGTTGAGGCGATCATTGAAGAGCTGCTGCGAGTAGTTGAGCCCGAGTGACACGCGCTTCGTCGAGCTTGCGCGGATGATCCCGTCCTGATTGAGATACCCCAGCGACAGGCGGTAGCTCATATCGCTCGTGGAGTTGGTCACCGCGAAGTTGTGCTCCTGGCCATATGCGGTGCGGTCGATGAGGCCGAACCAATCAGTGCTGGCGCCGAGCAGCAGCGTGTCACGCGCCGGCGCATACGTGTTCAGCGCGGTGGCAAACTGCGCCGCGTTCATCATCGCGGGCAGCCGGGTGACGGATGACGCCGAGGCGCTGCTGTTGTACTCGAACTGCGGCTTTTGACGCGTGCCGCCGCTCTTGGTCGTGATGAGCACGACGCCGTTTGCCGCGTTCGACCCGTAGATCGCGGCGGCCGACGCGTCGCGCAGTACCGTGATGCTTTCGATGTCGTTCGGATTGAGGTAGTTCAGCGGGTCGCGTCCGGCGGAGAGCCCGCCGCCGGCGCCGTTGCCGAGCGGCACGCCGTCGACGACGTACAGCGGCTCGCTGCTGGCATTCACCGACGTAGCACCACGAATTCGGATGGAGAGGCCACCGCCAGGATCGTTGTTGTCGACGACCTGCACGCCCGCCACCTTGCTCTGAATGAGCATTTGGGGGCTGATGACTCGACCGGTGTTGAACTGGGAGTCGCCCACGGCGGTCACCGCGCCCGTGATGTTGCCGGCGCGCTGCTGGCCGTAGCCGGTCACCACGACTTCCGACAATCCGATTGCCTGCGCCGTCAGCGCCAGGTCGACCGCGACGGTCTCACCGCTGCCAACCATGACCGGCTGGTTGATCTGTGCGTAGCCGATCATTCTGGCCCGGAGCAGATCACTCCCGGCGGGGACACCACTGATCGTGAAGCGGCCATCGTCGTGGGTCTGTGCGCTGCGGTTGCCCACGGTGATGGTCACGCCTGCGATCGGTTGCTGTGTGGTGTTGTCGGTGATGCGTCCGCGAATGGTACCGGTGGGTTGCTGAGCGGCGAGTGCTGCGGTCCAGGTCAGTGCCAGGAGCGCGCACATGGGGTAATGCGAACGGTGCATACGACCTCTCAGGCTGTGACGGGAAGGCGTTTTTCCAGGTGACGTTCAAGAGGCGGGTCAGGACAAATCGTGTCAAGACTCGTCAACGAACAAAGAAAGAGTAGATTCCGTCGAATGCGTTATCGATCTTTTCATGAACGCCTCACGAACGCCGTCTTGAACGGGGCGGGCGATACTTCCGAATCGCTACGCCGCGCCGTTCTGGAACGGGCAAGAAAGTCGAGCGCCAGGGATGGGCTCCCGCAGGCGCTCGAGCACTACGTGGACACGGTCGCACGTCACGCGTACAAGGTTTCGGATGCCGACGTGACCACCCTGCAGCAGGCCGGTCATTCCGACGACAGCATCTTCGAGATCACGGTCGCCGCAACGGTCGGCGCGGCGCTGTACCGCTTGGAGCGCGGGATGGCCGCGCTGCGCGGCGAGGAACCGGACTGATGCGCGTCCGCGCGGTCGAACACCGCCACCGGCTGCCACAAAAGGTCAAGCTCGCGCTCATCCGGCTGCTGAGCGGCCGCCGCGTTCCCGATGTCGTGAAGACCCTGATGTATCGGCCCGAGTTCTTCGGCCGGCCGCAGTGCGAATGGACGCAGGCGGTGATGCGCGGCCCCTCGGACTGGAGCGTCGGCGAACGCGAGCTGTTCGCCGCCTTCACCTCAAAGCTCAATCAATGCGTCTTCTGAACGGAGTCTCACGCCGCGGTCGCGGCGCTGGCCCTGAAGGATGACCGGTTCGTCAAAGCAGTGGTCGATGACTGGCGCAGCGCGCCGCTCGACGCGAAGCTGCGCGCGGCGCTCGGCTTTCTCGAAAAACTGACGTTGCGGCCGGAAGAGGTGCGCCCCGCCGATGTCGCTCCGCTCCGCGCGGTGGGACTTTCCGATGCGGCGATCGAGGACGCGATCAACGTTTGCGCGCTCTTCAACATCTACGACCGGCTCGCCGATGCGCTGGGCTGGCACCTGCCGGACAAGGGCGGGTACGCGGCCTCGGCGCAGAACCTAATGCGGCGCGGCTATCTGCTCTAGCTGCAAACGGTCGTTGTTTCGCGCGACGACGATCAACCGATCGCCGGTGGCGCGCTTCAGCAGCGCCAGGTGCCGCACCTGGCCTTCGATCGCGAGGCCGCTGCGCTCCATATCCACGGCAGCGAACTGACCGTGCCCGTCGCCGTGTAAGAACAGCCCGTACGAGGCGTCGTAGCGACCCTCGACCGGCGTGACGCCGTAGAAATTTCCCGCGACCACCAGATCGGTCTTACCATCTCCGTCGAAATCGCCGGCCAGCGATGCGTACACCGGGGCGAACTGCGCTTCGACGGGCAGGGGGCGCAGCTCGAACGTGCCGTCGCCACGATTCAGCGCGATCGCGCTGGCGAACTGATCGGCTTGGAGCACGCGCGCCTTTCGCAACGCGGTCCGGGGAATGATGTCTTCGATGCGGCTCGCGCCAAACGAAGCGTGCGTGGGGAAACGGCTGCGCAATGCTGGCATCACCTGCAGCAGCTCGTCGCGGCCGGCCAGCGGATAGCTGACTTCCTGGCGGTACGACGTGAGAATCTGCGCCAGCGAGCCGGTGTCGAAGAAATCGCCGACATACAGCCGCGCCGGCTCGGCGCGAGAGGCCCGGACGAAGGAATTCAATCCGAGGTTGCCGAGCACGAGGTCGGGCCGGCCGTCGCCGTTGAGATCCACCGCCTGGATGCTGTTCCACCAGCCGTTCGTGCCCGCGAAGCCGGCTTGCTCGGTACGATCCACGAAGCGGCCGTTCTCCTGGTGGAATACACGAATGGGCATCCATTCACCGACGACGATCAGGTCGAGCTTGCCGTCGCCGTCGTAATCGACCCACGTCGCCGCGGTGACCATGCCGATTGAATCGAGTCCTGGGGCGATCTGGGAGGTGACGTCGCGGAAGTGTCCGTGGCCATCGTTCTCCAGCAGATAGCTGCGCGGCGCCACACCGTAATGCCGCGCGACCACGCGACTGCCCACGAACAGGAAATTCCCGCCCGCCACGGCACACGAGCCATTGTGAAAGAAGTCCGGCAGCGCGGAGGGGGCGCGCACAAAGTGGCCGCGGCCGTCATTGAGGTATAGCCGGTCGCGCAGCGGCTCACCCTCCCAGAACTCGTTCCCGCCGCTCACCACGTAGAGATCGAGATCGCCATCGCCGTCGGCATCGAAGAACACGGCGGCCACGTCCTCGTGCAGGCTGTCGGCTGTGAAGGCCGGCTCGGCCATCGCATGGAAGCGGCCGTTCGCGTCTTGCACGAACAGTTCGCCCGCTTGCCACTTGCCGCCGCCAACGTAGATGTCGTCGCGGCCGTCGCCGTTGACGTCGCCGACCGCGAGCGCCGGGCCTTCCGTCGAGAGCAGATGGGGCATCAGCGGCTCGCGCCTGAAGTCGAAGAACGCGTTCTCTTTGTGCTTGTAGCTGACGGGCACCCGATCGGTGATGTCCGAAAACAGCGGCGGATGGGCGGATGGGCGGATGGGGGGATGGCTGCGCGCGTCGGATTGCGACAACGTGATCGTGCGGTCGGCCGTTACGTTCTCGAGCACCTGTTGGCGACGATCGGGCCAGATCACCGTCAGCGAGTCGATCCGCGATGTCGCACCCAACCCAAAGTGGGGGCGCGGGTCAACCGCTGATTCGAAGCCGCGCGTCGGCATCACTTCGACAAGCTGGTGGCGACCACCCGCGGCGACCATGACCTTCGCACCGATTCCCGCCGTGTTGGCGCCGGCACCCCGCAGCGCCACCGTGAGATAGTGGTGGGTCGCGGGGTCGAGCTCCCGCACGCGGTTGCGGTAGATCGCCGCCGGCGCGTTGAGGTTGTTGACGACGAGATCGAGGGCGCCGTCATTGTCGAGGTCCACGTACGCCGCGCCGTTCGAGAAACCGGCGGCGCCGACCCCCCAGGCAGCAGCCACATTGATGAACGTCAGATTGCCGTTGTTGCGAAACAGGTAGTTGGGGTGCGGGACATGAGGCATTTTCGCGATCAGGCGGGCAGCGGGAGGCTGTGTGCCAGCCGGGATGCTGTCCAACGACGCGATGTAGTCGAGGTCGTTCGGGCGGTGATAGATGCCCGTCGTGACGAACAGGTCCTTGAAGCCGTCATTGTCGAAATCGGCGAACAGCGGCGCCCAACTCCAGTCGGTGGCCGCGACTCCGGCGAGCAACCCGATGTCGCTGAAGCGGAGCTTGCCTTCCGTAACGCCACGATTCAGCTGCAGCGTGTTGCGCGCGTACTGGTAGTGATAGCCAGCCTCGAGCTTCAGGTTGAAAAGCTCGTACCTCTCGGCGGGTGATGCCGTCTTGAGGAGCCGCTCGCTATCGGGCAGCATGTCGAGCACGGCGATGTCCGGACGGCCGTCATTGTTGAAGTCCGCGGCATCCGCGCCCATCGAGAACCGGCTCGTGTGTCCGGTGGCTTGCGCAATCGACTCGGTGAAAGTCCCGTTGCAATTGTTGAGATAGAGAAAGTCGTTTTCCGGGAAATCATTGGCGACGTAGATGTCGGGGCAACCGTCGAGATTGACGTCGCTGACGACCACACCGAGGCCGAACCCTTCCACGCCGCCATAGATGCCGGCCGCCGCGCTGACGTCCACGAAGTGGCCGCTTTCGTTCCGATACAGCCGGTCGCCGGCTTTCGCGTTGCGAACCAGGCGGCTCTTGCTGGGGCTCGCAGCACGCTCGGTGAGCGTGGAGCTGTTCAGCAGGTACATATCGAGGTCGCCATCGCCGTCATAGTCGAAGAACGCGGCCTGCGTAGAGTATCCGGCGAAGTCGAGGCCAAACTCGTGGGTGCGATCGGTGAACGTGCCGTCGCCGTTGTTGATGTACAGCACGTTGCGGCCGTGCATGCCGAGGTAGTCGACGCCTGAGACGAAGATGTCGAGCCGCCCATCGCCGTTGACGTCGGCCATCGTTACGCCGCTCTTCCATCCGACTGAGTCGGCGACGCCGGCGCGATCGGTGATGTCCTCAAACTTGAAGTTGCCCAGGTTGCGGTACAGGTGGTTTCGGCCCAGGTTCGATACGAAATAGAGGTCGATCAGTCCGTTGCCATCGATGTCGCCCGCCGCCACACCGCCGCCATTGTAGTAGTACAAATAGCTGACGATGTTGAACGCGGAGTCCTCCGGCAGTCTATTGGCAAACGTCACGCCGCTCGACTCGGGCGCGACAGCCACGAACAGCGGCGGCTCGGCGGGCGAAGGGTGACAACCGGCAAGGGCGAGCGTAAACGCAAGAAGTCTTCGCAAGGGGCGCCAGTATAGCGTGAAAACTTTCCGTTCGCTTGCGGCGGCGGCGTTGCTCTTCGTCACGATCGGCTGCCGCGAAAAGCCGATCGATCAGGGCGCGCTGATCACCGCCCGTACAGTCGGCCTCGACGATTTGCAGCGCGGGCGCCTCGCTGAAGCAGAGCAGGAATTCCGCAAAGTGATCGCGCTCGCGCCTCGGGACCCGCTCGGGTACGCGAACCTCGGACTGACCTACCTCCGAGCCGGCCGCTACGGCGACGCCGAGTCGCAGCTGCAGCGGGCGCGGCGGCTCGATACCGCGAATGTCGACGTCGCGCTCTCGCTGGCGAAGCTCTATGCGCTGACCAACCGGCCCGATGAGGCGCGCAAGCTGCTGGCGCTCGTCTCTGACCCGCGCGCGCTCTACGGACTGGCCGAGCTCGAGCGTGAGAGCGGGGCGGGCGGCGGCGGGGACAGCGGGCAGCAGCGCTACGCCGAGCGGTTGCGCCAGGTGCTGGAGCGTTCGCCCGCCAATCTCGCCGTGCGTCTCAAGCTGGCGGACGTGCTGCTCACCCTGGGTGAGAGCGACAGCACGCTGCGGTATCTCGAAGACGTGCGCCAGCTCCGTCCCGAGCCGCCGCGCGAAGCGAAGCCGCACCTCGACGCCGCAATCGCGGCGCTGCGGGTCAGGCGTCTGACCGCTGCCAGGACCGAGCTCGATCGTTTCCTGCGGCTCATGGAAGTCACGGCACCCTATCAAGCGGCGCTCGCCAAGGTGGACTGGACGGAAGGGCCGCTGGTCGGACGGCCGGTGCTCGCGTTCAATCCGGCATCGCTCATCACGATGCGCGGCATCGCGCCCGCCGCCAACGCAGGCATTCACTTCACCGATGTGACCGGCGAAAGCGGGTTGCCGGACCTCGGGGGGGGAGCCGCGCCCACGGCGCTGGCGTTGGGCGACTACGACAACGACGGCGAAGACAATCTGTTGATTGCGTGGCCGCCATCCAATGTTCGGCTCTACACGCTCCGGAAGGGCTTTGTCGCGGATGCCGGCGAGCGGGTCACCCTCCCGCTTCCGGCCGGCGCGATGAGCGCGACATTCGCGGACTACGACGACGACGGCTGGCTCGATCTGTTCGTGATCGGAACCGACGGCCGCGGCTACCTGCTGCACAACCGCGAAGGGCGGCAGTTTGAGGATGTCACCACAGCCGCGCATGTGCGAGACGTCGACGGTGCCCGGCGCGCGCTGTTCGTCGATCTCGATCACGACGGCGATCTGGACTTGCTGCTCGTCGGCGGGAACTCGCTCGCGGTCTATCGCAACAACCTCGATGGCACCTTCACCCTGGCTCCCAACGCTGACGGGATCGTCCAGGGCGGAACCGATGCCGCCTTCGGCGATGTGGACGACGACGGGCGCACCGACGTGTTCGTCACGAGCCAGGTCGGCCGCGATGGTCTGTTTCTCAACGACGCGGTGCGTGGCTTCACGCGTACCGCCGACACGATCCGAGGCTCCGGTCCGGTCGCGATCGGCGACTACGACAACGACGGCGCATTGGATCTCTTCGTCGGGGGTAGCGAGGGCGGCCTCTGGCATAACGATGGCAGCGGCAAGTTTACGCGCGACACTCGCTCGGCGGCGGTGCTCGATCGGTTGCGCAGTGCTGCCGTGGGCTCGGTGGCATTCGTCGACTACGACAACGACGGCTGGCTCGATCTCCTCATCGCCGGACCGCAGGGCATGCGGCTATTTCACAACGATGGTGGCAAACGCTTCGAGGATGCCAGCTTCGTACTGCCGCATGAGGTGCAGCACGATTCGATTGGGCCGCTGCTGGTCGCCGACCTCGACGGCGACGGCGATCAGGATATCCTCTTCGGCGACCGCCACGGCGTCCACCTGCTGCGCAACGACGGGGGCAACGCCCACCTCGGCATGCAGGTGCAGCTCACGGCGCTCCGAACCGGCAGCGGCAAGAACAACACGTTCGGCATCGGCTCGAGGCTCGAGGTCCGCGCGGGCGAGCTCTATCAGACGCGCGTCGTGACCAGTCGCGTGACGCCCTTTGGACTGGGCAGTCACTTCAAGGCCGATGTGCTGCGCGTGCAGTGGACGAACGGCGTGCCGCAGACCATCTACTTCCCGGGAACCGACCAGGACGTGCTCGAGCGGCAGCAACTCAAAGGCTCGTGCGCTTTCCTCTATACCTGGGACGGGAAGCAGTTCCGGTTCATCACCGACATCATGTGGCGCAGCGCGCTCGGCATGCCGGTCGGAATCATGGGGAAGGGCGCGGCGGCGTATGCTCCCGCAGGCGCATCACGGGAATACGTGCGGATACCAGGTGAAGCGCTGCAGGCGCGAAATGGCCGGTACGTTCTCGAAGTCACTGAAGAGCTGTGGGAGACCGCGTATCTCGATCAGCTGCGGCTTGTGGCGGTCGACCATCCCGACTCCGTGGAGGTTTTTGTCGACGAACGGTTCCCTCCGGCATCTGGCTCGAATGGACTGCGACTGTTCCCCACGATCCACCCCCGACCGCCCCTCTCGGCCGTGGACGGCCACGGAACCGATGTGCTGGACGACCTGCGGGAGCACGACTATCGCTACGTCTCGAATCTGACGCCGCTCCGGTATCAAGGGCTGACGGAACCGCATGAGCTGATCCTCGACCTCGACGCGGCCGCCGGCGCGCCCGGGACGTTGCTCCTGTTGCGCGGCTGGATCTTCCCTTCCGATGCGAGCATCAATGTCGCGCTGTCGCAGCAGCAGCACGCGCGCGCCGAGCTGCCCGTGCTCGAGGTGCGCGACGCGGGGGGGGGGGGCCGATGGGTTTCGCGGGGTGCGATCGGCTTCCCCGCGGGCAAGGACAAGACGGTGGTGATCGATCTCGCCGGAATTTTCCCGACGCGCGATCATCACGTGCGGCTCCGCACGAACATGCAGATCTACTGGGACCAGGCGTTCGTGGCGGAGGACATCGGAGCCGGGAGTCAGGAGCCGGGAGTCGGGAGTCTACATCTCAAGGTCCTGGCTCCAGTCTCCGGACTCCTACATTACCGCGGCTTCTCGCGCATGTACCGCCGGGGCGGGCGTTACGGTCCGCAGTGGTTCGCGTACGATGACGTCAGCAAGGAATCGCCGTGGCGCGCCATCACCGGCGCCGCCACGCGCTTCGGCGACGTCACGCCGCTGCTCGACCGTCCCGACGATCGGTACGTCGTGATGGTGCCGGGGGACGAGACCACGGCGGAGTTCGACGCCGGGGCGGCACCGGCTCTCCCGGCCGGGTGGACGCGCACCTTCCTGCTGTACAGTGATGGCTGGATCAAAGACTCGGACTTGAACACCGCGCACGGCACGACGATCGACCCGCTGCCCTACCACGCGGTCAGTTCATACCCGTACGCGCCAGGCGACGCCTACCCCTCCGATTCCGCGCGTCAGCGCTACTTGCGCGAGTACAACACCCGGATCATCAAGCCCGGAGCGCGGGAAGAGCGCTGACGAGCGACTCGCGGCTCATGCCGAGCACCGCATGGCGCTGCACGAGCATGTCCAAATCGACGGGGTAGAGACCGTGGGTCGCAGGGTTCGCAAGGCCGCAGACATTTCTGGGTGCGATGCTCCTGGTTACCCAGCTGACGAACTCGCGCCGGTCCTCGCGCGTGCGCGCGTGGCGTAACCGCCGCAGGCTCGCGCGCGGTAGGCCGCCTAGACGCGAGTCTCCCACACCCAGAAATCCGGACCACGCGGCGGTTTCGGTGGCATGGATGCGCTGGTTGACCTCCGCGAACGACACCGTCGCAAAGTAGATCATCGCCTGCGCCGCGAAGAGATCAAACCGCGCCATCGCATGATAGGCGCCAGCGACGAGCCAATCGATCTGATCGGCTTCACCACTCAGTTGCGCCTCATAACGGGCCAGGTCCCGCTCGCTAGGAACGGATCCGTTCTCGAAACTGAGCGCCAGGCGCTCGATGGCGCGCAAGCTCCAGGCGATTCCGGTCGAGAAGAGCGGATCCACGAACGCGAAGGCGTGAGGCAGCATCGCCCAGCCGGGGCCGGTGGCACGCGCCAGCCGGTGCTGAATCCGCGGCTTGTAGCTGAGAGGAAAGAGCGGTTTGGCGTCGCCGAACAGCGCGCCGATCGTGGGGTAGCGGCGCAGCAGGTGCCGCCACATTTCCTCCGGGGCTCCCGGCACCCGGTCCCGCAGCAGGAAGCCGGCGCTGGTAACGCCGTCGTCGAACCGCAGCGAGTAGAGCCACCCTTCCTCTATTATGTGATGCACCGCCGCCCAGTCATCCGGGTAGGGGCCTGCTGGCAGCCCCGGCACGACGTCGGGCATGAGCCGCACGCCGTCGAAGTGGCTGAACAGCAGGCCGGCGTGCGTGTGCATCCGGTTTAGCCGCGATGGGATGGCGAGCTGGCGTGCCAGAAACCCGCCGGGTCCGGACGCATCGACGACGAAATCGACGTGCAGGGCCTTGAGCGTGTCGGGCGTCACCTCGACCCGGTCTCGATACTCTACGCCCGCTTGGATGGCAGCGCGCACGAAATGATGGTCGACATCGGCCCGCAGCCAGTGATTGTCGGCGACATGATCGTTGGGACTGGCGGCAACGAGGAGCCGCTCCGACCGCAATCCGGCATTGGCGAAGGGACGTCCCGCGTGGTGCCGATAGAACGTGAAGCCGCGCTTCAGCCCCCGCCGCAGCTCGGGGAAGCGCGCGATCCACCGGCCGTGCGCCGCGAGATCGTAGCAATCGCCCAAACCGTAGCGGCGCGCCAACCGCTCCAGCGTGAGGTTGGCGAGCGGCGTGCTCGACTCGCCGATCGCGAAACGCGGGTGCGTGCCGCGCTCGAGCAACGCGACACCATGTCCCTGGACCGCGAGGATGCGGGCGAGCAGCGAGCCGGCAAAGCCGCTGCCGACGATCGCTACGCGCACGCCGAGCAGCGAACCGCGGGTTCGGGGCGTGAGGGGCGGCTGAGATTCAGGTGCTTGATGCGTGACACGCGGTCCGCGCGGCATTGGTCGCAGGCTGGCAACCGGTCGAGATCCCAGACATCAGCGGTTACGACGGCGGGGGCGAGTGCCAGGGATTGTTCCAGAGCGCATTCGAGCTGTGCGAGCGTGGGCGGGGTGAACGCCCCTTGCGCCTGTAGCCGCTCCAGCTCGCCGTTGCCGCCGCGTACGGGGATGATGGCAACCCGCCCGGCGCCGTGTGCCGCGGCATATTCCACGGTCCGCACCGTCCAGTCGACTGATTCGGCGGCGGGGACGTGCGGCGCGCCAAGCAAGACGAACACGCGCAGATCGATGTCATGCTCGGCGAGAAATGCGGCGGCGCTGTCGAAACGATCGAGGTCGAGCCGCTTGTTGAGCTGTGCCGCGGCGACCGGGTGAATCGTTTCGAGTCCGACAGCCACTTCGAGGCGACCCGAGAGCAGCTCCGCAAAATCGCAGACGACAGGGCCGATCATACCGGCGTGGGATTCCACGGTCACGGTCCCGAACGGCTGCGCGAGCTCCGCAATGCGGGGCAGGTCTTCCAACGGTACGGCCCGGCGATCGAAGAAATTGCTCGCGTTGTAGAGCTTCAGCCGATCGGCGACACGCGCAGGCAGGTCCGCGAGGACGAGCTCGAGCTGCATGGGGAGTGCCCCAACGGGGGTCGGTCCGTCGATTGTCCAGCGCCACAGGTCGCAGAAGGAGCAGGTGAAGGGGCATTCGGCGCCGGACAGGAACACGGTGAGAGCCCGCTCCACCGCACCGCCCGCCGCCCGTTCCTCCTCCAAAACGGTCCCGTGCGCCTTCCAGGGATCGACGAACGGCTTCGGCGGCCTGAGCCCGCGGATCCGGGCGTCAGGTGTGGAGTGCGTGGAAATGGCGGCGATAGCGCGCCTCGTCCTCGGTGAACAGGTGTGCGGCCGTCGCGGGCGTCGCCGAGCCGTGCTGGAAGCGCCGTTTGGGGTAGACGGGCATATCGACTCCCAGCACTGCGCGGACACCGCGGCTCACGATCTCGCCCTTCAGGGCGTACAGGCGCTCGTGTGAGCCGCTCGTCAGCTGGGCGAACGGTATCGCCTCGGCGATGGCGATGACGGACGGTCGCGTGTGGGGGCTGAACGACACGAAGCCGTAGCGGCTGGCGCAGGCGTAGCCGCGCACGCACCCACGGCTGTAGCCGCCCGAGTAGGTCAGCGAGTGCTTGAGCGAGTCGACCCCCCAACCCTCCTGATAGAGCATTCGGTTATTCACCACGCTACGGATCGTCAGCTCGCCGTTCGCTTCGATGGGGTAGTCCTTGAGGTTTTCATCACCGCCGTCCCCGTCCACGAGCAGTCTCCAGTCGGGATAGCGCTCCCGAATGGACTGCAGCAGCGCGAGGTTGACGGCGGCGCATTCGACGTCGAGCGGCTTGTAGTCCTCGATGACGGCGACCGCGCGCAGCGGATCGAGCGCCCCCCCGCTCGCGGGGACCTCGATCGTCTCGCCCAGCATCTCGAGGTTGGTGCGGCGGAGGAACTCGCGTGCCTGGCGGGCGTCATCGCCGTCGCCGTCCAGCGACAGCGTAAACGATTTGAGTCGCCCGGGCGATTGTCCGTGATCGAGCAGCAGCGTGTACAAGCACAGCAGCACCGAGCCGCTGTCGATCCCGCCCGAGAACGGCACACCAATGGGGGCACCAGGATCCTGGGCTACGAGCCAGCTGCGCACCTCGTGGTACAGCGCTTCGATGTAATGGCGCCCGATCACGTCCAGGTCAGGCGGCAGGGTAGCGCGTGGCGGATCGAAGAAGCGTGTATAAATCGGGTTGGGATCCGGGCAGCCGATCAACCGCAGCGTCGTTACATGGTGGGCCGGCGTCATGCGTGTGTACGACGGGTGGAACTGATCGCCCCATCCCCGCCGCTCCAGCTCGGCGGCGATCTCGTCGATCCGTTCGGCGACGATCAGGACGGGGCCGTCGGCGGCCTTTGCGAGGAAATACCGCAGCGGCCGTTCGAGGCTCCGCGCCAGCACGACGCGCTCGCCTTCCTGCGCCACCAGCGCGAATGAGCCGGCGATCTCGAGCACCGCGGCCGGATCGCTCGCGAGCAGCGCCCGGCGCGCAGCGGCGAGATCGTTCCCCCCCGACCAGAGATGCTGTGATTCGTCGGCGACCAGATTGATGACTTGCGCGATCTGCCGGTTCATGGCTGTGCGGGGCGAATGCGAATCGCCTGGCCGCCCCCTGGGGCCATGGCGATGCGCAGGACCGAGTTTCGCGTGACGGTGCGATGCGAGATGGCGACGGCCGTTGGGTTCGTGAGCCAATTGGCCCCCGGGCCGTCGGCGTAGATGTCGGCGATGTAGCTCCTCCCGCGGTCGAGGAAGGTGAGCGGCACGTTGAAGGTGCGCGCCTCTTCGTCGGTGATGGCGCCAAGGAACCACTGCGGGCTGCTCTTCTGTTTGCGCGCCACGATGACGTAGTCGCCGATCTTGCCGTCGATCACGCGGCTCGTATCCCAGTCCACTGCGACGTCCTTGATGAACTGGAACGCCGGCACATTGGCGTAGTTCTCCGGCAGGTCGGCCGCCATTTGGAGTGGCGAGTAGATCACCACGTAGAGCGCGAGCTGCTTGGCGATCGTGGTACGCACGCGCGATTCTTCGTTGGTGCGCGCCGGCCCCGTGCGGGTGCGGAGGATATCGAAGATCCCCGGTGTGAAGTCCATCGGACCGTCGAGCAGCCGCGTGAAGAACAGGATCGTCTCGTGCTCCGGCGGGTTGCCGCCCTCGCCGCCCCAGGCATTGTACTCCTGCCCGCGCGCGCCTTCGCGGCTCAGCATGTTCGGATAGGTGCGACGCTCGCCGGTATCGTGAATCGGCTCGTGCACGTCGAGCATGACGCGATACTGCAGCGCCTTCTCGATCACGTGCCGGTAGTGGTTGACCATGAACTGGCTCCAGTGCGAATGGCCTTCACTGGTCATGTCGGTCACGTAGCCGGACTTGATCGCATCGAGGCCGAGCGAGTGATAGAGCGCGAAGGCGCTATCCATCTGGCGTTCGTAGTTCTGGATGCCACCCGAGGTTTCGTTGTGCACGATGAGATGCACCCCTTTGGAGCGGGCGTAGCGCGCCAACTCGGGGAGATCGTAATCGGGGTAGGGTTGCGTGAACGAGAACGCGTTGCGGTTCTGAATCCAGTCGCCGTCCCAGCCCAGGTTCCAGCCTTCCACCAGCACGCCCCGGAAGCCGTTCGCCGCGGCAAAATCGATGTAGCGCTTGGTGTTTGCGGTCGTGGCGCCGTGCTTGGGGCCCGAGCTCCACGTCATCGTGTTAATGTGCATGCCCCACCAGATCCCGACGTATTTCATCGGCTTGATCCAGTCGGTGTTCGCAATGACACTGGGTGGATTGAGGTTCAGGCCGATGACGGAGGGCGACAGCTCCGTCACCCTGTCGGCGATCTGTATCGTCCGCCACGGCGTCACGAACGGCGTATGGCCACGCACCTTCACGCCGTCCGCCATCGGCGCGAGGTCGGCGTGCAGCGTGCGGTTGTCCATCCGTGGACCGCGGATATCCATGCGCGCGTAGTCCACGAGGTTCGCCTCGTGAATCACCACGAACGTCTTGCCGTCCCGGAACTCCATGGTGAGGGGTGTCTGCACGCTGTCGAGCGTGCTCACCGGTCCCTCGGACCACAGCTGCTCGGACCGGTCGAGCCGCGGCCGGTTCGAAGCGATCCACCAGGTGCGGGCGTTGTCGGCCAGCGCGAACTCGGTCAGCTCGTCGGTGATCTCGAAGTCGCCGAGGTTTGCTTGCGCCGGGAACTCATAACGGAAGGCCACGCCGTCGTTGAAGGCTCGGACGGCCAGCGTGAATTTCCGATCCGGCGGCCCCGTCTCGGCGACGGACACCTTGAGCTCGTTGTGGTGATCGCGGATGCGCGACACCTCGCCCCAGGGCTGCGTCCACGTCGTGTCAAACGTGCTGCGGCTCGAGTCCACGATGCGCAGGCCATCGCGCAGCGGCGGGGCGCCGCGGAATTCGAAGCCGAGCATCGAGGGTGTCAGGAGCGGGCGGCCGTCGCGCTGCACGGTGTAGTAGAGCCGGCCCTCATGGGTGTCGACCATCACGACATTCCGCCCGTCGGGCGACGCGACGCGCACCTGGCTGGTCGCCACCGAGCAGGGGATGAGTAACGCCAACACTGCGGGCCCGTAGATCCTCATGAATGCCTCTCCACTGGCGAAATGTACGATGCGGGCATCGAGTCCCACCCGTATATTTGCGGTCAGGCGGACTCCCTCAAGGGGCGGTCTATGACACACCTGACGCGCACGATCCTGCCGCTGTTCCTGCTCGCTGCCTGTTCATATCGGACGTCGCGGCAATCCTCGCAACCCGATCCGAACAGACCACCCGGTACCGTCTTGACCGCGGAAGACATTCAGCGCTCACCGGGGCAAAGTCTCGAGCAGCTATTGTTGGCGCGCGTACCCGGTCTGACGATCAGGCGCGCTCCGGACGGTCATCCGGTGCTGCACCTCCGCGGCGAAACGACGTTAATGGGCGACGAAGAGCCGCTCATCGTCGTGAACGGCATCCCGCTGGGGCCCAACGCCGGCAACCTGTCGGCGGTCAACCTGCACGACATCGAGACCGTGCAGGTCTTGCGTGATGCCGCCGTCACCGCGGCCTACGGCATCCGCGGCGCCAACGGTGTGATACTCATCCGGACCAAACAAAGCTAGCGGCCGGCGCCCGCCGCCCGCGCGGAAAAACAGCGGGCGATCGTCGTTGCGCGCAACGATGTAAAGATCGCCGCGTGGGGTGTGCAGTCGCTGAATGTCGCGCGCCTGTCCCGGCACGAAGAAACCGCTCTCCGTCGCCCGCACCGGCGTGAAGTTCCCTCTCCCGTCCCCATGCAGAAACAGCCCGTAGCTCGACATCATCGGGCCGATCGACGGCTGTAGACCCTCGAAATTGCCGGCAAGCAACAGGTCGGTCGTGCCGTCACGATCGAAATCGCCAGCCAAGATGCCGTAAACGGGCGCGAGCTGCGCTTCGTGCGGCAGCGGGACCAAGGTGAACGACCCGTCGCCGTTGTTGCGCACGAGCGTGGTCGCGAACGTGCGGGCCTGTTTGAAGATCGCGCCTTCGAGCTGCTGGGGCGAGAAGATGTCGCGCACCGTCTGGTTCGCATAGTCTTTGTAACGGGGATAGCGCGCCTTGAAGGACGGTAGCGCGCCGAGCAGCTCGTCCCGCATGGCGATCGGGTAGCTCGTGCCCTGGTTGTAGACGGAAATGATCTGCTGGAACGGGCCGGTGCCGTTGAAGTCCTTCGCGTACATCGTGACCGGCTCGCTGTCGCTCGCGTGAAGACGGGTGTTGAGACCCAGGTTGCCGACGACGAAGTCCACACGGCCGTGACCGGTGAAATCGCCCGCCACGATGCGATTCCACCACCCCTCGCTGCGCTCGAGGCCGGGTGTCGTCACGCGCACGAGCCTCCCGCCGCCTGCGTTGTGGAAGATCGTGATGGGCATCCACTCGCCCACGACCACGAGATCGAGCCGGCCGTCGCCGTCCACGTCCCGCCACACGGCGTCGGTCACCATCCCGACGTGCTCGAGGTCTGGCGCGAGCCGCCGCGTGACGTCGGTGAAGTGCCCGTGGCCGTCGTTTTGGAGCAGCATGCTCCTGGGATCGGCCCCGTAGCGCCACGGCACGACGCGGCCGCCCACGAAGAGATCGATGTCGCCGTCGCCGTCGTAATCGGCCGCCACAACGCGCGAGCCGCTGTTATCCTCGGCGGGCAGGCTGCCGGTCGCCTTGTGGAAATGGCCCCCCCCCCGTCCGTCGTTCAGGTAGAGCCGATCCTGGAGCGCAGGGGCCAGCGCCGAATATTCGCTGCCGCCGCTGACGACGTAGAGGTCGGGATGCCCGTCGCCGTCGGCATCGAAGAACACCGCGCCCAGGTCTTCCGAGATGGAATCCTGCTCGAACAGCCCCGGGTTCGAACGCACGAACCTGCCGTCGCGCTGCTGGATGAAGAGCGCTCCGGGCTGTCCCTTCGCGCCGCCGATGAAGAAGTCATCCAGACCGTCACCGTTCACATCGCCCACGGTGATGAACGGACCTTCGGTCGACACCAGCTTCGGGATAAGCGGCTCACGGTCGAAATCGACGAAGTCGTTTTCGTGGTGCACGAAGTCGAGGCCGACCTGAGCGGTGACGTCTCTGAACAACGGCGGATGGGCGGATGGGCGGTTGGGCGGTTGGAAGTGACCGTCCGACTCTCGCACCGTAATCCGTTGATTCGTGCCGACGTGCGACGTGCCACTCGTGCGACCATCGGGCCAATCCACAGTCACGGATTCCAACGTATCGACCCGGCCCACACCGAACGTGAGCGTGTAGTCGACGCTCGACTGGAAGCCGCGGGTGGGCTCGAGCTCCTGCATGAACTGGCGACCCCCGCCGCGTGCCGTCACGCGGGCACCGACGGCAAACGGGTTGAGGCTGTCTCCGCCGAGACGGACCTGCAGGAAATGGTTCTGGGGCAACTGGGTGCGCGCGTTGTTGCGGTAGATGAACGCTTCGTCGTTCACGTTGTTCACCACGAGATCGGGCGCGCCATCTCCGTCCAAATCCCCGAACGCCGCGCCGTTCGAGAAGCTCGGCCGATCGATCCCCCAGGCGGCGCCCACATCGGTGAACGTGAGGTCACCGTTGTTGCGAAACGCATAGTTGGGCAGCTTCGTCGAGCTCATCGCGTTGATCAAGCTCATGAAGTCGACGCGCTGGCCACGTGTGGCTGCCAGCATTGTCTCGTCGCTCGCGAGAAACGATATGTAGTCCTGTTGCGTGACGTCGCGCGCGAGCCCGTTCGCGACGAAGATGTCCTTGTTGCCGTCGAGGTCGAAATCGGCGATGAGCGCGGCCCAGCTCCAATCGGTGCGCGCGACGCTGGCCTGCCAGGCGACGTCGCTGAACGTCCCATTCCCATTGTTATGCTGGAGCATGTTGCGCATGAGCTGATGGTCGAAGCCCGCGCGGGCCTTGGCCTGATACAGCTCCCACGTCTCGAACCCCGAGGTCGTCTTCAGCCGGTAGTCGTCGGCGGGCAGCATGTCGGACGTGTAGATGTCCGGCCAGCCATCGTTGTCGATATCGGCGATGTCGACGCCCATCGAGAAGTAGCTGGAGACGGGCATGGCCTGGTCCAGGACGTCGTCGAAGGTGCCGTCGCCCTTGTTGATGTAGAGGTAGTCGCGCTCGAAGAAATCGTTGGCGACGTAGACGTCCGGCCGGCCATCGCGGTTCACGTCGCCGATGGCGATCCCCAGCCCGAAGCCGATCTCGGGGCCGTAGATCCCAGCTTGCTCGCTCACGTTGGTGAAGTGGCCGTGATCGTTGCGGTACAGCTCGTGGCCGCCGAGCGGGTCCCGGGTGGCCCGCATGTTCCGGACGGGAATCGTGGCCACGGCCTTTGGCGAGTTGCGGATCAGGAAGAGATCGAGATCGCCGTCGCCATCGTAGTCGAAGAACGCGGCCTGGGTGGAGTAGCCGGTGTCCGCGATTCCGTATTGCGCGGCCATTTCTGTGAATCGCGGGATGCCGTCCTTCACGCCCTGGTTGATGTAGAGGGTGTTCGCGCGGAGCGCGCCCGGCTTCAGCCCTGCGTGACAGACGTAGATGTCGAGCCTGCCGTCGCCGTTCACGTCGGCGAGCGTGACGCCCGTCGTCCAGCGGCCGTTCTCGGCGACGCCCGCTTCCTTGGTCACATCGCGGAAATGGAAGTTGCCGAGGTTGAGGTAGAGTTTGGGGCCTTCTTGATTGGAGGAGAGGACGATCTCCGGCAGCCCGTCACCGGTGAGATCGCCGATCGCGACGCCACCGCCGTTATAGAAATTGCGATAGGTGAAGACGTTGAAGTCGCGCGTCTCGGTGAGGCGATTGGCGAAGTTCACGCCGGTATAGCTCGAGGGAAGCAGTGTGAACAACTGCCCGTCACGGGATGCCGGCGGTGGCGCGTCATCGCGCTTGGTTTCGGAGCAAGCCACGATGGCGAGCAAAAGAAAGAGGGGCGCAGCGTGTTGCGCCCCTCTGTGAAGCGCCTGCGGCAATTAGTACCCTGGGTTTTGCGAGAGCATGGGGTTGGCGCTGATCTGCGTCTGCGGGATCGGCATCAGGACGTAGTAGTCCGCGCTCGCCACTTTGCCGCCGACCAGACCCGATGCGGCGTCGGTTCGATTCGTGAACTTGCCGAACCGGACCAGGTCCTGCCGCCGCTTGACTTCACCGAACAGCTCGAACAACCGCTCCCTGAGAATCACGGAATCGGAGACCGCCGCAAGCGGAGGCGCGACGGGGTCGGTGCGGGCGCGCAGGTTGTTGAGGACTGTCAGCGCTGAAGCGTCCAGCCCGAGCACGTGCTGCGCCTCGGCCTTGATCAGATAGATTTCGCCGAGACGGAACCAGGCGAAGTCGTTACCGCTGTTTTGGGCCACGTGAGCCGGGTCGGCCGGCCACTTGTAGAGTCGTGGGCCCTCGCCCTCGGTCGCCGAGCGGATGTTACCGATGCTGTCGGTGAAGACCAACGCATTAGCGGGTGTATAGGCTGGACAAGCATTGGACACCCGTACGGTCACCAGCGCACCAGTCAACACGTCCCTTTGAGGTCCGATCAGGATCGTGTTGCGACGCTTGTCGGCCGGATCGAAGGCGTTGAACGTCTGCGCCAGCGTCGAGAAGCCGTTCCACGGCGTGAGGGGCGCATACTGGCAGTAATGCAGCGCCGCCATGGCGACACCCATTCCCAGATTGTCCGCGGCGATGAACTTGACGACGAAAATGTTTTCCCGCGACTTGTAGTTGTCGGCGCGGAAATTCTGCGGGAAGGAGTCGGCCAACGCGTAATTGCCGGAATTCAGAATCCGGTCCGCCGCGGCGATGGCGGCTGCGCACGCAGTCCCCCCGCTCACCGTCACGCCCGCGCACGAGTTGTATGCGGTGGCATTGATGCCGCCCGCGCCAGCGCCGTCCTTGGTAAACACGCCGGCGTTCAAGTACATGTTGGCGAGGATGGCATCCGCGGCGCCCTTGGTGAGCCGCCCGTTGTCCGCTGCGCCCCAGGTGGCCGGCAGCCCGGAATCGCGTGCCGCAATCAACTGACTTTCGATGAAGTCGAAGAGCTCACGGCGCGTGCTGCGGGGGTGCAGGGCGTGATCGTTGGGGTCCGTAACGATCGGCACGCCGCCGAACATGTCCATCAGGAGATAGTAATAGAAGGCCCGTAATGTCCTGCCCTCCGCCACGTAACGCGCCTTGTTCGGAACGGTCGAGTTCTCCATTGCCGAAAGGAACAGATTGGCGCGCGCGACGCCCGTATAGGCCGTATTCCAGGCTCCATTGAAGAAATTCGTCGTCGCGATGCTCGTAGGCGTCCAGGTCACGTTGTGCAGATCGATCCACTGGCCGTTGTCGTTCCAGTCCTTGCCGCGGATCGGCACCACGATCTCGTCGGTGCTGACCTCGTTCGCATCGTAGAGACCTCCTTCCGGCGCCGTGCTCCGCAGCTGCGCATATACACCCGCGAGACCGGCCAGCACTTCCGGCTCGGTGTGGAAGAAGTTCCCGGGCGTGATCAGGCTGAGCGGAGTTTCATCGAGGTTGGTGCACGCTTGCGGCACGATGAGCAGCCCAAAGAGCAGCGCCCCCGCTCCGAACGATATCTTCACAAATGGTCGCTTCATTGGACATCGCTCCCTAGAAGAGGAGACGGAGACCCCCCGTGATCGTCCGGGGGTGGGGATAGACGAGATAGTCGACACCGCGTACTGCCAGCCCGGTGCCCGAATAGACCTCGGGGTCGAGCCCCGAATACCCCGTGAGGAGGAACAGATTGTCGGCCGACACATAGAGCCGCGCGCTGCGCGCCGAGCGCATCAGCAACGGCACGTGGAGGTCGTACCCGACCGTGATGTTCTGCATGCGCACAAACGACGCACTCTCGATCCAGCGAGAGGAGTAGATCGCGGGCTCATGAATACCGGTCGGATCGGTCAGCGCGGGCCGCAGGATATTGCTCCCCCCGATGGCGTTACCCTTGCTGGAATAGACCAGCGCCGTGTTATTGAACACGTCCTGCCCCACCACTGCCCGGACCAGGAAACTGACGTCGAAGCGGTTCCAGGTGATCTGGCTGCTCAAGCCCACCGTAAAGTCCGGATTGGCATTGCCGATGACGCGGTAATCGGCGGCGGCGGGGTTGCCACTGATGGTCGTCCGTCCGTTCACGCACCCCGTAGTGGCCGCGCTGCAGAAAAATACTTGCTGCCCCGTTGTCGGGTTGACGTCGAGGAACACGGGGCCGTAGAACGTCCCCAAGGCATACCCCGGGCAATAGCCTGGCCTGCTTGGGTCGCAGACCATGACGCGCTCGGCCCGTACACCGCTCTGACCCTGTCCGCTGACGTCTCCGGACTCGTAGAACGGGCACGTCTTGACGCCGGTTGTTGAATCTGCACCGCACCCGAGGTCAGTCACCCTACTGCGTTCTGCGGCGAAGACGAGGCCCGCACGCCAGGTGAGGCCGGGTCGTGAGATCGCCAGAGCGTCAAGGGAAAGCTCCAGGCCGTGACCGCTGAGCCGGCCCACATTTCTGAGCTGCTGGGGCGTCAGAGACGGCTGCGCCACGTCGACGGTCAGCAGCAGGTCCTTGGTGTTCTTGTGGTAATACTCGATGGTTCCGGAGAGCCGGTTGTTCAAGAGGCCGAAGTCGACTGCTCCGTCGACCTGCGAGGTCTGCTCCCACTTCAGATTCGGGTTCCCGTTGCTCGTCGCGAGAACTCCGCCATGAGGAGTGTCGCCCCACGGGTATGTGGCGCCGCTGCCGCTCGCGAGCGTGATCTCCGTGGTGTATGGATCGATGGTGGGATTGCCCTGGAGACCCCAGCCGAGGCGCACGCGGAACTCCGAGAACGGTCCACCCTGCATGAACCCTTCCTGCTTCAGATTCCACGAACCTGACAGCCCTGGGAACAGAGCCCATTTGTGTCCCGCCGCGAACCGAGACGAGCCGTCATACCGCACCACACCTGTGACGAAAAAGCGATCGTTCAGCCCGACGTTAGCCCGGCCGAAGAAGGACGCGAGACGGCTCTCCGTGGCGTCGGAGGAGTCGTTCCTCGAGGCGGCAGCGTTGAGGCTGTTGAACGTGTACGCGTCGGTGAAGAAACCGATGCCACGGCCCATTAAGTACTTGGTCTTGAACTTGCTGTATTCGTAGCCACCCACGACGTTGAGGGTGGTGCCCGCGCCGGCTTGCCCGTCATAGGTGAGCAGTGTCTGCAGCGTCTGGGTGGAGTTGTCCAGATCCTGCTGCTGCGCGAACCCGTTTCCTAGCGCCCTGCCCAGCGGGCTCGCGAGAGGGTAGTACTCCTGCCGTCCGCCGCTCGAGTGGTCCAGCCCCACGTTGACCTTCGCCGTCAGACCATGTGCCACGTCGAACTCGGCCTCGGCGTTGCCGAGAGTCCTGGTCGTCTGGCCGAGGTTTATGATCTGATTTGCCAACGCCACCGGATTGCGTGTTGTGGTCCCGCCAACCTCGTAGTAATGCGTTCCCGTTGAATCGGTGAAGGTGACCGGCTGCGTCGGATTGAAGATGGCGACATTCTCAAACGCGCCGCCTTCGAAGCCACCCTGGTTTTCATACGTGAGGTAGGTGTTGTTGACGCGCGAGGTCGTGACGTTGAGGCCGATCCGCAGGCGGTTGTCGAGATCCGAGTGCGTGGCACTGAGCCGCCCCTGGATCCGCTCGAGCCCGCTCGAGAGCGTCACGCCTTGCTCTTTCGCGTAGTTCACGGACGCGCGATAGTGCGTGTCTTCGCTGCCGCCGGAGAACGCGAGATTGTGATTGTGCGTGATGGACGAGCGCGTCAGCGCGCCTTCCCAATTGGTGTTGTACATGGTCCTGACGGTATCACCGGGATTGGGTCCCGTCTTCCACAGGACGCCCAGGTTCCCGAGGCGCGCAGGATCGAGGGCGTTGAAGGTGGCGGCCGAATCCACATAGTGCACAGTGGTGTCCGTCGCGCAGGCCGGATGTCTGCCACAGAAGGCCGTCGAATCTTTCCGCCAGTCCGCAACCGAACCCTGCACGAAGCTGCGATACTCGTTGCCGTTCAGCACGTCGAGGTGGCGGGAGGGACTGGACGTCGACACATAACCGTCGTACTCGAAGGTCGCTCCGCCCGTCGCCTGACCGCGCTTCGTCTCGATGAGAATCACGCCGTTCGAGGCGCGGCTGCCGTAGATCGCCGTCGAGGCCGCGTCTTTGAGCACCGTGATGGATGCGATGTCGGCCGGGTTCAGCAGGTTCAAGGGGTTTCGCGCCAGCGAAGGGCTGCCGGTCCAGCCGTTGGCACTGGGCTCAGTCGCTACGTTGTTAATTGGTACGCCGTCTACGACGTACAGGGGATCGTTCTTCGCGCTGACGGAGCTGCCGCCGCGGATCAGGATCTGCGCCCCCGCACCCGGCTCGCCGTTGTTCTGAATGACCTCCACGCCCGCGGCGCGTCCCTGGATCAGTTGGCTGACATTGGTCTTCACGCCCACGTTCGCGGCCGAGGCATCGACGCTCGACACGGATCCGGTGATGGCTTCACGCCGCTGCGTCCCGTAGCCGGTGACGACCACGGCCTCGAGCAAGGACGCCTGGGGCGACATTTCGAACGCCGCCTCGGCCGTACCGCCGGCGCTGACGGTCACGACCTGCTGCCGCGGCGCAAACCCGATCCGTGTCGCCCGCACGACGACGCTTCCCGCCGGCACGTCGCCGAGCGAGTAGTTGCCACCGGGTCCCGTCACGGTGGAGCGCGCAGTGCCTTGGATCTGGACTGTGACGCCGGCGAGAGCCTGCCTTGTCGAGCTGTCCACCACCTGACCTCTGACAGAGCCGGTATTCTGCGCGGTGAGAGGCATGGTGTAGAGACAGAGGAGCGCGAGAGCCGAAACCGAATGTCGAACGAAGCGCATCATGTACCTCCGCGGGCTAGTCAGCCGACCAACGGAATGCCGTTATTCCCACGGAATTGCCGCGCGATCCAGCCCTTGTCAAGGGTGGGGGATGGGCGGAGTATCTACGGCCATGTTGCTGGCCATCCTGGTTGCGCTTCAAACTGCACCCGCGCGGGAAGCCCCGCCCGTGCTGCAGTTTCCCCAATCGGGGCTCGATGATCCGGCGGCGTACGAGGGCTACACCGCCCGCCTGTATCGCGACGCCAGAGGCAATGCCGTCGAGGTCTACATCGACGGCAAAACCGGCCGCGTGGTGCACGTGTGGGCGGACGCGTTGAATGAGAGCCTCGGGTTTACGGCACGAGAAGGCGGCGGTCGGGGCGGTCAAGAAACAAATGCGGCGGTCGCGGCGGTCGCGGCGGTCGCATTCGACCAAGGGGGAGCGACGGTAGGTGCGACCGGCGGTCGAGGCGGTCGGCGCTGGTTACGGTACGCACTGACGGTGCAGGGCGGGCGGTCAATACGCGTCGGCCAATTTCTGCTCGGCTCGATGCGCGTGGAGCGCGACTTCGGTTATGCGGGCCGTGTCCGCGATCCGATCGACGCGCCGACGTTCGTGGTGCCGGAGATGGCGGCGTTCGCCAAGCGGATGGGCGCGCCGTACACCGAACGGCTCACGCCGAGTGTGCGACTGACGAGCACTGCCCGCGACTGGACGCTGCGAGCATCGCAGCCCAGCCTCGATGGCAGGAACCATCTCTGGCTGACGCTGCGCGGCGACGCGCGCACCACTCTCGCCACGCTTCGCGGCGGTGTCTTGACGATTCGCGCGCTCGGGACGCGACCCGTCACGTTCAGCGTCGAGATCGCGACCGATGGGGCCGCGCTCGATCCCCTCCGCCGCAATCAGATCTTCAGCACCGCGTTCCGCCGCTTCGCCGATTCCGCCAAGTCCCCGCGTTTGGAGCGCGAGATCTCGGGCTTCGAGCTGCTCAGCACCAAGCAGAAGCTGATCGCGGCCTTGCCGACGTACGCGACCTACTTCGGCCGCGACATGCTGCTGACAGCGCTGCTCATGGAGCCGGTGTGGGCGGACACGATGGCGGAGTTCGTGATCAGCGCAGCGCTCGCGAAGCTCGGTCCGGCGGGCGACGTCAGCCACGAGGAAGCACTCGGCGGCCAGGCGATTCGCGAGAACGTCGCCGAGTTTTTGAAGACTGGCGACAGCACCCTGCTCCGCAATCTGCAGGCGACCCGCGAGAACTACTGGATGGTGGACGACGACTTCCAGCTGCCGGTGGTCGCGGGGCATTACTTCGCCAATGGAAACGTCCCCAGCGCGCGAAAGCGGGTGTTCCTGCGGCGCTGGGGCGCGGCGCTGCGCAGGAATCTTGCGTACGTCGCGCGGCAAGCCGCTCCATATGCGCGCGATCCGGTCGTGACGAACCTCGTGAGCTTCAAGCGCGACGACGACGGCTGGTGGCATCCCGGCAGCTGGCGCGACAGCCGCGTCGGCTACGGCGGCGGACGCTTTGCCTTCGACGTCAACGTCGTCTGGGTTCCCGCGGCGCTGCGCGCCATCGGCACGATCGACAGCGCCCTGCGGGCGATGGGCCAGCCAGGCATCGAGAACGCGCCCGAGATCGCGCGGGCCGCGGAAACCTGGCGCGGGACCGCGCGCCATTTCAGGGTCGCGCTCGCGCCCGCCGAAGTCGAGTCGCGCGTGCGCGCGAAGCTCGCATCGCTCCCGGACGGAGAGCGCGCGCATTGGGATTCCGTGGTCGCGCGCTCTGGCTTTCCCGCCGACACGCTGCGGTTTCCTGCCGTCTCGCTCGACAGCGCCGGTCAGCCGATTCCGGTGATGAGCACGGACCCAGCGATGTGGCTGCTGCTCGAGCGGCAGGACGACACTCGGGAGAACGAACTGCTGCGACCGTTTCTGTTGCCGTACCCGGTGGGTCTCTTCATCGATGGTGTGGGACCGGCCGTAGCCAACGACGCCTACGCCGCTCCCGCCGTCTGGGAGATGTTCGAGGGCGATCTCTACCACTCGCCGCGCGTCGTCTGGGGTCGAGAAGTAAGCGTGCTGCTCGCCGCGCTGGCGCAGGGAGGGCGTAATCGCCCGGGCGCGATCGATTCGGTACGGAGCGCGGTGGCGCGCTCCGGCCTGCAGTACGCCGAGCTGTGGAGCTACAAGTTTGAAGGAGGGGTCTTGCGGCCAGTTCGCTATGGCTCGAGCTCCGACGTGCAGTTGTGGTCGCTGACCGAAATCGCGGTTCAATATCTCCTCCACTCCCCAAGGCCGACCCAATGAGCAATCTCCACGCGCCCGACCTGCTGTTCATCGCGGTCTACTTCATCATTCTGTTCGGCATCGCGTGGTGGGCCGCGCTGCGCGAGAAGAACGTGAGCTCCGACTATTTCCTGGCGAGCCGGGACGTCGCGTGGTTCGCGGTCGGCGCGAGCCTCTTCGCCTCGAACATCGGCAGCGAGCACCTGGTCGGGCTGGCGGGCACCGGTGCGGGGAGCGGGCTCGCGGTCGGCCACTTCGAGTGGCTCGCCTGTCTCATTCTGATGCTGCTCGGCTGGCTCTTCGTTCCCTACTACCTCAAGAGCGGCGTCTATACGATGCCGGAGTTCTTGGAGAAGCGGTACAACTCGGCAGCGCGGACGTATTTCACCTGGGTGTCGGTCATCGGCTACGTCCTGACGAAGATCAGCGTGACGCTGTATGCGGGCGGCGTCGTGATTCGCGCGGTCACAGGGTGGAATTTCTACACCGCGGCCATCGTCCTCATCGTCGTCACCGGGCTGTATACCATCTTCGGCGGGCTGCGCGCTGTGGTCTACACCGAGGTGTTGCAGGCGATCGTCCTGATCCTCGGTTCCATCACGCTCATGGCGATCGGTCTGTCCCGCGTCGGCGGGTTCGCCGGGCTCAAAGCCACAGTCCCGGCAGGATTCTTCTCGATGTGGAAGCCCTCCAGTCACCCCGACTTCCCGTGGACAGGGATCGTCTTCGGCGCGCCGATCCTCGGCATCTGGTATTGGTGTACCGACCAACACATCGTGCAACGCGTGCTCGCCGCCAAGAACATCAAAGAGGCGCGCACCGGAACGATCTTCGCCGGGTATCTGAAGATTCTTCCCGTCTTCATTTTCGTGTTGCCCGGCATCGTGGCTCTGGCACTGTTCCCCGAAATCCACAACAACCCCGATTCCGCGTATCCCACGCTGGTGACGCGGTTGCTGCCGGACGGGATCAAAGGCCTAGTCCTCGCGGGAATGCTCGCGGCGCTGATGAGCTCCCTGGCCTCCGCCTTCAACGCGTGCTCCACGTTGCTGACGTGGGATGTCTATCGCAAAGTGCGCCCCGCCGCGACCGAGCGGCAGCTCGTGCAAGTGGGCCGCATTTCCGCTGGTGTCATGGTGCTGCTGGGGTTGGTGTGGATTCCGTTTATGAAGTACATCTCGTCCCAGATTTACATCTACTTGCAAAGCGTCCAGGCCTACATCGCACCGCCGATCGCGGCCTGCTTCCTGCTTGGCCTGTTTTACCGCCGCCTTAACGGCTCCGGCGCAATTGCATCGCTGATTACCGGACTCGCGCTCGGCCTCTTGCGCCTCATTCTCGAGCTCACGAACAAAGCGTCGGGCGGTGGTCTTACTCCCGGCACGCTGTGGCATTGGATCGCGACGATCAACTTCCTCCACTACGCGGTATTGCTGTTCGTGATCTGCACGTTCGTGCTCTTCATCGTGAGCATGATGACTCCGCCGCCCCCGCGGGAGAAAACCGAGGGGCTCACCTACGGGGGCGAGGCAGTTACCGCCGGCGAGACGAAGGAGGAAAGAAAGTTCGAGGTCGGGCTGTCCGTCTTGCTGGTCGTACTCCTGGGCGTGTTGTGGATTGTGTTCGCCTGATGACTGCACAGAGCGTGCGGCGTGCGGCGTGCGGCGTGTTACTGATGATCGCCGCCGCATGCCGACCGTCGGGCCGTCCGGCCATCCGGCCGTCCAGTTACGATCCCGCGCACGACCTCGGCTCGCTGTTTTCCGACGTCCAGCTCTCCGGCATCTTCCCCGACTCCAAAGAGTTCGTCGATGCGCGACCGCGCGTCGACCCCTCAGGTGTCGCGGCGCGCTACGACTCGGCCCGCCGCACTCCGGGATTCGTGCTGCGCGCCTTCGTCGAGCAAAACTTCGCGCTACCGCAGCCGGCGGGAAGCGGATACCACACCGCCGCGTCGCAGAGCATGACAGAACACATCAAAACGCTATGGCCGCTCCTCACGCGGCCTCCCGACAGCGCGGACGCACGTTCGTCCCTGATTCCGCTTCCCAATCCGTACGTCGTGCCGGGCGGCCGCTTCCGCGAGGTCTATTACTGGGATTCCTACTTCACGATGCTCGGTCTGGTCGAGAGCGGTCGCACCGATCTCATGAAGAACATGCTGGACAACTTCGCGCATCTGATCAGGACGGTTGGCCACATCCCCAACGGCAATCGCACCTACTACCTCACGCGCAGCCAGCCCCCGTACTTCGCGGCGATGGTGGGACTGTACGCCCGCGCGACCGATACCGCGCACGCCCTCGTGTACTTGGGGGCGCTCGAACAAGAGCATGACTTCTGGATGGATGGAGCGGACACGCTGGCGCCGGGCTACGCCTATCGCCGGGTCGTGCGCATGCGCGACAGCGTGGTGCTGAACCGGTATTGGGACGACTCGGACGAGCCGCGGCCAGAGTCGTATCGGCCCGACGTCGAGATCGGCCAGACGCTCCCTGAGTCGCTCCGCGCACGCTTTTATCGGAATGCGCGTGCGACCGCGGAGAGCGGCTGGGATTTCTCGAGTCGCTGGATGCGCGATCCGAAGGATCTCCGCACACTCGAAACGGTCGACCTGATCCCGGTCGACCTCAATGCGCTGCTGTATAATGCCGAGCGCACCATTGCCGCGCTGCGGTCGTTCCGGCGTGGCCCTGGCGATGCCGAGGTGACACGCCGCTTCGACCAGCAAGCCGACGCGCGCAGACGGGCGATCCTCGGCATGTACGACCCGAAGGAGGGCTTCTTCTTCGATCGGCGCTGGCGCACCGGGGCGCTCGTTACGGATCGTCCGTCGCTCGCCGCCGCCGAGCCGCTCTACTTCGGCATCGCGACCGATGACCAGGGGAGACGCGTCGCCGCGCGCCTGGAGCGCGATTTCCTGAAGCCGGGCGGATTCGTCACCACGAACTTCGCGTCCGGACAGCAGTGGGACGGCCCCAACGGCTGGCCGCCGCTCGAATGGCTGACGATCGAAGGGGTGCGCCGCTACGGACGGGCCGACCTGGCTGATAAGGCCGCCAGTCGGTGGCTCAACCTCCTAGAGCGAACCTACCGATCGACCGGGCGCATGATGGAGAAGTACGACGTCGTGAACACCAATCGGAAAGCGGGCGGAGGGGAATACCCGACGCAGGATGGGTTTGGGTGGACGAACGGCGTGGCACTCGCTCTCTGCGCACAACAATCCAAAGCGCGGACCTGCAACTAAAACGGTCGCTTCGTCTTTTCGACGGCCTCGCCATGGTCGTCGGGATCATGGTGGGCTCGGGAATTTTTCGGACGCCGGGAGAGGTCGCGAGCAAGCTGGGCCGCCCCGGGCTCACGTTCGTCGCGTGGGTGTTGGGTGGCGCGCTCGCGCTGGTTGGGGCGCTCGTGTTCGCCGAGCTCGCGACCCGCCATCCCAAGGCTGGTGGCAAGTACGTGTACGCACGCGAGGCATTCGGGCGCCACGCCGGATTCGTCGTCGGCTGGGTGGAAGGGCTGGCGATCTACACCGCCGCGATCGCTGCCATCGGGGTCGCCGCCGCGGAGTTCACCGCCCGGATCGCGGGATGGCCGGCCGAATGGACGCGTTGGATCGCGCTGGTGATCGTCGGATTGTTCATCGGCATCAACCTGCTCGGCATCAACTCCGGGCGCTGGGTCCAGAACGTCGTGACGGCGGCGAAAGTGCTGGCCCTTGTCGGCGTCGTGATCGTCGCGTTCATCGCGGGTGACGGCACGGGCTGGCACGGCGTCCTGCCGGGCGCGCCTCAGGGCTGGCACGTCTTCGCGGCGCTGGCTGTCGCGGCGCAGCCCGTGATCTGGTCGTACTACGGATCGGTGGACGCGGCGAAGATCGCCGAGGAGGTGGTGGAGCCCGAGCGTACGCTGCCGCGCATCTTCATACTTGGTATCGCCGTCGTGACCGCGCTGTATCTCCTGCTCAATGCCGCGTTCCTGCACGTGCTACCGTTCGAACAGGTGGCGGCGTCCAACCTCGTCGCGGGCGACGTGGCCACGGCGATCTTCGGCGCCAAAGGCGGCCTGATCATCGCGGTGCTCGCGCTGCTCGTCGTGCTCGCGTCGCTCAACGGCAACGTGTTCGTCACGCCGCGCGTGATCTTTGGATTGTCACGCGACGGGTTGGGTCCCAAGGTGCTCATGCGCGTCAACCGCGGCGGCACCCCCTCGACCGCTATGGTGCTCGTGGGCGTCATCTCGATGATGCTGGCCGCGACCGGCACGTTCGCGCAGCTACTTGCCCTGGCGATCGTGCTGATTCTGGTGGTCGACGGCTTGACCGTGGCCTCACTGTTCAGACTGCGCGCGCGAGAGCCGTATGCGCCGTTTCGGGTGCCGCTGTATCCGGTGCTGCCGGCGCTGTTCATTGGCGTGTACGCGGCGCTCTTTGTGGGAGCGGTGATTGCGCAGCGGAAGGTTGTCGTGCTTGGTGTTGGCGTGTTACTGGTGACGTGGGGGCTGAGTTGGTTGGCGATCGGCCAGAAGGGGGTGGATTCGATTGGTGTTTGATTGTTCCCACTCTGAAGAGTGGGCCCCGTGCAGCACTGCGCTTTAAGCGCAGTGGCGTATCGGGCCCATGCTTCAGCATGGGAACTCCAAATTCGGGATCGGCGACGCTATTGTCCCGGCCGGTACAGGATCACGTTGGCCTTCTCGAGAGTGATCAAGCCTCCGCCAATCATCTCACTGAGATCCGGCAAGATGGACTGAATGATCTCATCTGTTTCCACTACTTCGATGATCAGCGGAAGGTCGACCGAGAGCCGCAGCAATTTGTTGGTGTGCATCTTACTGGACGCTCCGAAGCCAGCTACTCCTCCATCGCCTGCTCAAAGCTAATATCTTTCGTTCATGGCGCATATCCGCTTGGCGCTCTCCCAGTTTCGGCCCTCGAAGGGCGAATACGCACAAAACGTTTCGCGCATTGGTGCGGTCGTCGGTCAAGCGGCGCAGCTAGACCCGAAACCCGATCTCGTGGTTTTCCCTGAGACCGCGACATCCGGTTACTTCGTGGAAGGGGGAGTGAAGGAGCTCGCCGTTACGGCGGGTACCTTGGCACGCGATCTCGCTGCCAGCTACCACGGCCCGGCCATCGACGTCGTCGTGGGTTTCTACGAGCGTTTTCAGAATCACATCTACAATTCCGCGCTCTACGTGACTCTGTCGAACAAGAAACCCGAAGTGCGTCACGTGCATCGCAAGGTGTTCCTGCCGACCTACGGCGTGTTCGACGAAGAGCGATTCGTGGACCGCGGTCAGGACGGAGTGCGGTCGTTCGAGACAGGCTGGGGTGGCAAGGCGGCGATCCTGATTTGCGAGGACGCCTGGCACTCACTCGCGGCCACCGTCGCCGCCCTCGAGGGAGCGCAGCTGATCATCGTGCCGAGTGCGTCACCGGCGAGGGGACTGGGCGAGGTTGAGGACTGTGAAGGCGAGTCGCTGCCGGCGTCGGTGATCCGCTGGGAGCGGATCGTGCGCGGCATCGCCGAGGAGCACGGCGTGTTTGTCGCGCTCGCGAATCTCGTCGGCTTCGAGGGCGGCAAGGGATTCCCCGGTGCGTCGGCCGTCATCGATCCGACGGGGAGAGTGCTGGCGCGCGGGCCGCTGTTCGAAGAGGCGCTGGTCACGGCGGACATCGATCTCGATTCGCTCACGACCGCGCGTTCTGATTCGCCGTTGCTGGCGGACCTACAGAGCGCGCTGCCGGTCCTTACGAAGAGCCTCAGCGGTCAGAAGCAGAACGAAAAGGTCGGGTTCGACGCTGCTACGAATGGAGCGTCCCCGCCCCACGCCGTTTCACGCAGTTCCACGCCGTTACACGCCGCTGACCTTTCAGAGCGCGATCCCCTCGCGATTGATCCGGAGCTGACCAGGCGGTGGTTGGTCAGCTTCCTCAAGGACGAAGTCGTCCGGCGCCGCGGCTTCATGAAGGGTCTCGTCGGTCTGTCCGGCGGCGTCGACTCCGCGCTCACTGCGTTCCTCGCCGCCGAGGCGCTCGGCAAGGAAAACGTCACCGGCGTGCGGATGCCGTACCGTACCTCGAGTCCTGAGAGCCTCGCGCACGCGCAGCTCGTGATCGATAAGCTCGGGATTCCCGCGGTCACGGTCGACATCTCCGACGCGGTGGACGGATACCTGAAGCAAGTCGGCGATGCCGATCCGCACCGGCTCGGCAACGTGATGGCGCGCGAGCGGATGATTGTCTTGTTCGACCTTTCCGCCAAGTACAAAGCGCTGCCGCTGGGCACGAGCAACAAGTCCGAGCGGCTGCTCGGCTACTTCACCTGGCATGGCGACGATGCCCCGCCCGTGAATCCGCTGGGCGACCTGTTCAAGACGCAGGTATGGGCGCTGGCCAGGCACGTCGGCGTCCCGGAAGAAATCGTCGCCAAACCTGCAACCGCCGACCTGATCAAAGGTCAAACAGATGAAGGAGACCTCGGCGTTTCCTACCTGAACGCGGACCGGATTCTCTATCACCTGATCAGAGGCGAGGAGCCGCGAGGCTTTACTAAGGAAGAGGTGGAGATCGTCCGGAAGCGTCTCGACTCAACGCACTGGAAGCGCAGGCTGCCGACCGTGGCCGTCCTGTCGCAGACCGCCATCGGCGAATTCTACCTGAGGCCGGTGGACTACTGATGGCGCAGCAGGGCCCCCCCCGTCACCCGCGCGAATCCGAATCTGTCCTCACCGAGCTGATGATGCCCCATCACGCGAACGTCATGGGCAACGTGTTCGGCGGTCACATTCTGGGGCTCGTCGACCGCGTCGCTGCTGTCGCCGCCATCCGTCATGCGCACCGCGAGTGCGTGACCGTCTCCGTCGACAAGGTCGATTTCCGCGAGCCGATTCACGTCGGCGAACTGGTGACGGCGATGGCGCGCGTGAACTTCGCGGGGCGCACGTCGATGGAGGTGGGCGTCAAGGTGCTCGCCGAGAACGTGTTGACGGGAAACAAGCGACACACGAATTCGTGCTACGTGACCTATGTCGCACTGGACGAGAACGGCCGCCCGACGGAAGTCGCGCCGATCGTCCCCGAGACCGCGGATGAGAAGCGCCGCTACGACCGCGCCGCCAAGCGGCGCGCGAAGCGGGTGATGGAACGCCGCTACGAGCAAGGCCGGGGTGAGTAAAGTCGTACTGGTCTTGTCGGGCGGCGGAGCGAAGGCGCTTGCACACGCGGGAGCCTTCAGGGCGCTGGAGCAAGCAAACCTGATTCCCAGCCATATCGTCGCGACGTCCATGGGAGCCGTAGTCGGCGCCGCCCTCGGGGCAGGGATGCCGTTCGATCAGGTGCGCCGCCGGGCGATGGGGATTCGCCGCGAAGACGTCGCGCCGTTCAATCCGCTGGTGTTGCTGATGGGTCTGTTCGCGCGCAGCCTCTTTCCCGCTTCAGCGCTGCGCCGCGCCATCGCCTGCATCGTCCCCAACACCAGCTTCCAGTACCTGCGCATCCCGCTCACCGTGACCGCCACGGATCTCGACAGCGGTGAGTTGTTGCTGCTCGGCGGTCCGGAGCACCGCGAGATCGAGCTGGCGGACGCGCTCTACGCCTCGTGCGCGCTACCACTCTACTTCCCGCCACTGGAAGCGGACGGCCGGCGCCTCGGCGACGGTGGGCTCCGAGCCGTGCTGCCGCTCGGTCCGGCGCGCGAGGTCGCAAAGGACGCCGACCTGTTTGTCGCCGTCAATGTCGGTCCGGGCTTCGACGAGCGAGGACCGTCCAGCAACGGCGATCAACCTCAGCCACCCGACGCTCCCGTTCCCGCGCGCATCCCGCGCGTCGTGCGGACGCACGGCGAAGCGATGCGCATCATGATGGCGGCGCAGGCGGAGCGGACACTCGCGGACTGGCCGAAGGACGGGCCGCGGCTCATCTATGTGCGGCCGGTTGCGGAGCGAGAGGCGACGTTCGCGGTCGAGCGCGTGCAGGAGTACGTCGAGATGGGCTACCAGGCAACAAAAAAAGCCTTAGGATAAGCTCATGCGAGCATCGGAAGTGATGATTGCCGATCCGGTAATTGCTGCGGCAGGCGCTACCTCGTCTGAGGTCGCGGCGTTGATGCGCGTCAAGAATATCTCGGTCGTGCCCGTCGTCGATAATCCCAAAGACCGTCACTACCTGGGGACCATTTCCGATCGCGACATCGTGGCGCGCTGTGTTGGCGCGGGACACGATCCAACGGACTGCTCCGCCGCCGATCATGCGCGCACCGATACGCCCGTTGTAAAACCCGAGACCGAGCTCAAGGGATTCCAGCTGGCGAAGCAACCGGATGCTGCGGATCATCACATCCGGGCGACGATCGTCGTCCTGAATGGTGATAAGCGGGTTGTGGGGTTCATCCCACACCCCGAAGAGATTCAGGGGATCGTAGTGGTTTAGGGGTTGTCCCGGCGTCTAGTTTTTGCATGCCGGCGCCGTAGTTTTTCTGACGTGCCCCACAAGTTTTTCACCCTCGCCGAGGCCAATCGGACGCTCCCTTTGGTGAAGCGCGTCGTGCAGGACATCATGACGGTTTATCCCCAATGGAAGGATCTCGTGGACCGCTACGGGCTGGTCGCTTCTCAGGCTCGCCCCGAGTGGGGCGAGTCGCAGGAGCAGCTCGGCTTGAAGACGGAGATCGATACCGTCGCCGCCAAAATCAACGGCTACCTCGGCGAGCTCGAGCAGATCGGCTGCGAGTTCAAGGGGTTCGACGAAGGACTCGTCGATTTTCACGGCCGCCTGGACGAGCGCGAGATCCTGTGGTGCTGGAAGTTCGGCGAGGATCGCATTACCCACTGGCACGAGCTGGAAGCAGGGTTTGCCGGCCGGCAGCCGCTGCCGGAGGTCATGAGCCGGACGTGAGAGGCTTCTGGCTGTTCGTCCACGTCATGGGATTCGTCGCGTGGCTGGGTGGCGGCCTCGCCGTCATGCTGAGTGGTATTACCGCCAAGTACTTCCCGCCCGATCAGCGGCTGGCGGTCTACCGGGTGATGAGCGTCGTGTCACGGAATCTGATCGGCCCCGGTTCTGTCCTAGTGGTGGTTAGCGGGATCGTGCTGTCAGTTCCATACTTCAAGGGCGCGACCGTTCCAACCTGGCTCATGGCAATGCAGGGCTTGGGCTTGCTGGGGGCGATCGTGGCAATCGGGCTGGTGATGCCAACCGCGGCACGCCTGGGGCGGCTGGAGCTCGACCCGCGGGGGGAGTTGCCGGAGAGCTTCGGCGGGTTGCGCAGGCGGCAGTCTATCTTTGCGACCGTTGCCGGGATCCTTGCGCTGCTTGCGCTTGTTTCAGGGACTCTTTTCAGATAGGACATGCAAACCCTCGTGCTAGGCGACGTTTCTGCCTGTGACCATCCCCCTGATTTGGGGGTCGTTGTCGGAGTGCGTGGATTGGTTCTCTTCGACTTCGGCGGGACCCTGGACGCGGACGGCTCCCGTTGGAGCGTTCGCTTTCATGCCGCGTACCGTTCGGTCGGTGGCAAACAGTCGTTCGCCGCATTTGACCGCGCGTTTCGTGAATCGGACCGAGCCCTCGAGCGGCTCTCGGGCATAGAGAGGCTGGGATTCCGCGCGATGGTCGACGCTCAAACCGCGTTGTTGTTACCCCGGCTCTCGGACGGCGCCGCGCTTCCGGCGCGAGCCATCGCCGATCAGTTCCATTCGTCGACGTGCGCGATGGTGCGCCGCAACGAAGAGCTGCTCGCGCGCCTGCATAAATCGTATCACCTTGGCGTCGTCTCCAATTTCACCGGCAATCTCGAGCGGTGCCTCGAGGAGCTCGGCGTGATGCAGTATTTCTCCGTGGTGGCCGATTCGGGACGCGTGGGCATCACCAAGCCTGACCCGCGGCTGTTCCAGCACGCACTCAGTCACCCGGGTCTGACCTCGAAGCCCGCCTGGATGGTGGGCGACAACTTCGAGTCGGATATCCGGCCCGCCGCGGCGCTCGGCCTGTCCACCGCCTGGCTCGCACCGGCGACGGAGAAGTCCAACGAGACGGGAATACCGACCGTGCGCCTTTCCACACTCTCGGATCTCGCCCGAGTGCTCGAATCGTGATGCAGGGACTCATCCTCGCGGGTGGCCGCGGTTCCCGGCTGGCCGCCGATGGCGTCGAGACGCCCAAGCCCCTCGTGGAGGTCGCCGGGCGGCCTCAGATCGTCAACCTGATCGAGACATTCGCCGACCTGGGCTGTGAGTCGATCACGTGCATGGTCCGCGACGGCATAACCGTCGATGTGCCAGGACCCGCCGTGGTGCGCGCGTGCCGCACGCCGTCGTCGTTGCACACCCTGGTCGCGGGACTCGCGACCGTCCCGCCCGGCCCCGTGTTCTGCGCCATGGTCGATACGGTGATGCCGCCGCGCGACTGGCATCGTCTGTACGCCGGCGTGACGGAGCGTCTCGCGGCCGGGTCGGTCGCGGTGCTCGCGGTCACTCCGTTCGTGGACGACGAATTGCCGCTGTACGTCACACGCGACGCGCAGGGTTTTGCCACCGGCATACTCGACACTCCTCCGCCCTCCGGCGCGTCTCTGCTCGTGACTGGCGGAGTGTACGGCTTGAGTCCCGTCGCGCGGCGACTCGCTTCCGTTGCGGTCGCCTCGCTGCACCGCATGCGGGCGTTCCTCCGGCTGCTGGTCGAGCTGAAAGTTCCCGTTGCCACGGTCGAGGTGCCGCGCATCATCGATCTCGACCACAAGAGCGACCTTGACGCGGCGGAGCGCTGGCTGACGGCGCCCGCGGAAGACGAGCAATGAAGAGCCTTGTCGCGCTGTACCGCAATCCGACCTACTCGCCGGCGATGCACCGGCGCAACGACACTGCGATACTCGACGACACCGTCGCGGAACTGGAGCATCGGGGCTGGCGCGTGACGCGCACGGGTGAGGGAGACGTCGCGGCCGGCCGGCTCCCGGCGGCTGAGCTCTATGTGAACATGTGCCAGGGCCCCGCGGCATCGGAGCGGCTGCTCGATCTCGTTCCGCACGAAGCGCTGGCCGTAAATCCGCCGGAGAGCGTCCTCAATTGTCACCGACACCGGCTGGTCGGTCATATGGCCGCCGCCGGACTGCCGTTCCCGCGCACGCTCATCGTGCCGACGGCCGAGCCGCAGGAGCTGCTGCCGCTGGTGCATCAGCTGAACGGCGACGGACGGCCCGTGTGGGTCAAACGCGGCGACGTACACGCAGAAACCAGCGCCGACGTGGTGGCGGCGAAAGAAGCCGGCGTGACCGACGCCATCGCGGGATTTGCACGGCGGGGCGTGACACGCGTAGCCCTGCAGGCACACGTCCCCGGGCCGATCGTGAAGTTCTACGCCGTCGCCGATGGCCGGTTCTTCTCCTGGTACGCCGCCGATCCCAGCACGGTCGACATCTCCGAAGAGAGCCTGAAGGCGCTGGTCTTCGCGGCCGCGCGCGCGGTCGGGCTGGAGGTGTTCGGCGGTGATGTCGCGTTCCCCGAGCCCGATGCGCCCGTGCTGATCGACCTCAACGACTGGCCGTCGTTCGCTCCCGTGCGCGCTGCCGCCGCGGCGGCGATCGCCGCTTACATCGACGAAAAAGCCTCGAACGGAAAACAGGCATGACCGATCTCGACATACAGCTCCAGTCGCAGCGGATCTTCGATCTCGAGGCGCAGTACCTCGCGCCCGGAACGCAGAGCGTCGCGCTCTTCAGCAAGCTCTGCATGGATCGGGGCGAGGGCGCGATTCTGTGGGACGTGGACGGCAATCGCTACGTGGATCTGCTCGCCGGCGTCGGTGTCGCCAGCCTCGGCTACGCCCATCCGCGCTATGTGGCCGAGATGTCGCGCCAGCTCGAGCGCGTGCACGTGGGAAGCTTTACGTCCGAGCATCGCGCCGCGCTGGTCAAGCTGATCGCGGAGCTCGCGCCCGGCGACGTGAACCGGACGCAGCTCTACTCGAGCGGCGCCGAGGCGGTCGAGGCGGCGCTGCGGCTGGCCAGGGCCGCCACGGGCCGCCACGAAGTCATGGGCTTCTGGGGCGGCTTCCACGGCAAGACGGGCGGCGTGTTGCCGCTCCTGTCGGGAAGCTTCAAGCATGGCCTGGGTCCCCTCGCGCCCGGTGCCTACTCGAGTCCCTACGCGTCCTGCGCGCGCTGCGCGTTCGGCAAGACGTTCCCGTCGTGCGAGTGGCACTGCGTCGACTTCCTGCGCTCCAAGATCGCGCTCGAGACGACGAACGACATCGCCGCGATCATCGTCGAGCCGGTGCAGGGCACCGCGGGGAACGTGGTGCCGCCGCCCGGCTATCTGCGCGAGCTGCGCTCGCTGGCGACTGAGATCGGCGCGCTGCTCATCTGCGACGAGATGATCACCGGCTTCGGGCGAACCGGGAAGATGTTCGCGGTCGAGCACGACAACGTCGTGCCCGATGTGATGCTCGTGGGCAAGGGCTTCGGCGGCGGATTCCCGGTCAGCGGCATCGTGGCCCGCGAGCAGATCGCGTTCTCCAAGCCTTGGGCGAATCCGAGCGGCAGCTCGTCGAGCTATGGCGGCAACCCGCTCGCGGCGGCCGCGGCCCACGTCACGATCCGGACGATTGTCGAGGAGGATCTGGTCGAGCACAGTCGCCGGCTCGGCGCGTTGATGCTGGCCGAAATGCAGCGCTGGGAGGATGAGATTCCGATCGTCAGCGACGTGCGCGGCCGGGGGCTCATGCTCGGCATGGATCTCGTGGTGCCCGGGACGCGGACGCTGCTCGACAAAAAGATCACGCGGTGGATTTTCGACACGCTGCTCGCGCGCGGCGTGATCGCGATGATCTACAACCCCGAGGTGCGCATCAACCCGCCGCTCGTCATCACGGATGAGCAAGCGATGGAAGCACTCGGGACGATGAAAGCGGTGCTCGAAGAGGCCGGCGCGCGTGTACGCCAGTAAAGGCCCCGTCGTCGAGGAGTGGGCTGACCGCCGATTCTTCAGACCGGCGGGGTGGTGGCTCGCGAATACCCTCGCGCCCACGCGCATCTCGGCGGACGGCGTCACCCTGGCGAGTCTCATCCTCGGCGTCGCCGCTGGACACTTCTTCTGGTATTCGCGTCCGTGGCTCAATGCGATCGGCGTGGCGCTCTTCGTTATCTCGGACGTGCTCGACAGCGCCGACGGTCAGCTCGCGCGACTGCGTGGCAAGTCGACTCGCATGGGCCGCATCCTCGATGGCTTGGCGGACACGGGGCGGTTTGTCAGCCTGTACGCGCATCTCGGCGCTCGGCTGTACATGGCGGGATGGGGCTGGCGCGGACCGCTGCTCTCGCTGGCGGCGATCCTCTCGCACTCATATCAAGCGGCCGCCGCCGACTACATCCGCCAGGCGTACCTGTACTTCGCGGTCGGCAAGGGAAGTGAGCTCGATCTTCCCGAGCGGACACCGATTCCCGCCGGCGCATCGATCTGGACCCGCTTGTCGGCCTGGTTCTACGGCGACTACGTACGCCGGCAGGCGTGGCTCTTCCCGCGTACGACCGCGCTGGCGCGGTCGCTCGCCGGCCGCGCCGTGCCGGTGTCTATCCAACTGGCGTGGGCGGAGCGACAGCGCGCGGTTGTTGAGGGCTGCGCGTGGATCGCCCAAAACATCCGGTTCCTCTTACTCGCCATCACCGCGGTACCGGGATGGCCGGCCGCGTATTGCTGGATCGTGATCGGCCCGCTCAATCTCGTGCTCATCGGGCTCATTCTGGTCCACGAGCGCGAGCCGAAGGTTCATGCGCAGCTCGCCTGATAGTCAGCGCGTGTATCGTGGGGTGCTACTGGGTCTGGGCGGCATCGCACGCAATGGTCACCTGCCCGCATTCCAAGCCGATCCGCGCGTCGCGTCGCGGCTCAAGATCGTGGGCATCGTGGACGATGTGGTGACGACCCCCCTCGACGGCATTCCTTTATTATCGCGTCCCGAGGAGATCGCCGAGCTTGGACCGCTCGACTTCGTCGACATCTGCACGCCGACCTCGTCTCACCTCGAGCTGTCGCTCTGGGGCCTGTCGCAGGGTTATCACGTCTTGTGTGAGAAGCCGGTCGCGGTGAACCGCGCCGAGGCAACCACGCTCGCCGCCGCGGCGCTCGATGCCGAGCGGGTCGTGATGCCGTGCCACCAGTACCGTTTCAACCCGGTATGGCTACGCCTGAAGCGGTGGCTCGACGACGGGGTGATCGGCCGCTGGTATCTCGCGGAGTTCCGCGTCTATCGCGTGGCTGCCGACCCGGGAGCCGGCAGTGGCTCCGTCCCCTGGCGGGGCCGGCGCGCCGACGGACGCGGCGGCGTGCTGCTCGATCACGGCACGCACCTGGTCTACGAGCTGCTCGACGTGGCGGGGCCCCCGCAGTCGGTGCGCGCGTGGACCGGGCGCCTGCGTCACGGCGGCTACGACGTCGAAGATACCGCGCAGCTCGTGTTCTCCTATCCCGATCGCATGGCGACGATGTTTCTCACGTGGGCGGCGCGGCGCCGTGAAACGGAGATCCGTTTCATCGGCGAGCGCGGCAGCATCACGTGGAGCGGCGGAATCCTGACGCTCGAGCGCGAAGGCCGGACGGAGTCGTTCGATCACTCCGTCGATCTCGACAAGGCGTCGTATGCGAAGTGGTTCGCGGGGCTGTTTCACGATTTCGCGACCACGCTCGATTCCGGCGACAGCGCCCGGCCGATGGCCGATATCGCGCAGGTCGCAGCGGTGCTCGAGGCCTCTTACGCCGCAGTCGAATGAGCCGGCCGCTGCGACTCGCGCTGTTCCTGCTGGGAGCGGCGATATTCGGCTATCTCGTGGCGCAAATTGGCGTCGGCCAGCTCGTCTCCGATGCCGGACGCACCGGCTTCATGTTCGTCCCCATCCTGCTGGTGTACGCGCTGGTGTACGCGTGCAGCGCGCTCGCGTGGCGGTTGACCATGGGAGATTCTCTCCGGCCGTCGTTCTGGCGCACCTTTGCGGTGACGATCTCCGCGGGCGCGCTGAACTTTCTAACGCCAGTCGTTAACGCCGGCGGTGAGGCATTCCGCGTCGCCGCCCTGGCGCCGTGGCTGGGAAAGCGACGCGCCGCGGGCTCCGTGATCCTGCATCGGATGGTGAATTCGTTCGCGTACGTGCTGGTCTGGTTGACGGCGGTCGTGCTCGCCTTTGCGCTGCTGCCGCGCGAGACGCCGAACTTGGTCCTGGTCATCCTCGGCGTCGTGGGGCTGCTCCTGCTGTGCATTCTCGCACTCATCATGTCGGCTCACAGGAGCGGGGTGCTCGAGCGCATCTTGAATCGGACGGGTCGGGTCCCGCTCGTTCGCCGTCTCGCCGCGCGACTCGAGCCCAAACGCGCGATGCTGATGGAGCTCGATCAGCAGATCACGGAGTTCTATCACAGGCAACCCGGGCGTTTCGTCCAGGCGATTCTGCTCGAGTATCTGAGCCGCTGCATCTTCATGGTCGAGATCGTCCTCATCGCCGCTAGCCTGGGATACCGGCTCGGCTACCTGCGCGCATTCACGATCGGCGGACTCGAGGCGCTCGCGGGCAACATCCTCTTCGTCGTTCCGTTCGAGATCGGCGCGCGCGAGGGAGCGTACTATCTGCTCTTCAATCTGTTCGGGCTCGATCCGCAGCTCGGCCTATATACGTCGATCGTGAGTCGGGTGCGCGATTTCGCGTGGATCGCCGCGGGCCTGGTCCTGATTTGGGCGGCAGGATCGAAGCGCCCCTTTGCCGCCCCTACCGCCCCTGCCGCCCCCTCGA